>JGI20225J20221_1000068_pt1 | contig 423411 bp, 320 predicted proteins | sample BioMet4_FD_20221 | JGI IMG/M metagenome (IMG submission 20221)
CAGAATATATTTACTCTTTAAATTGCAGAATTACTACAAATATTAAATAAAATTTGACTATTATAGAATAAGAAATAGAGTTATATGATTAAAATAACATACAGCCTCTCCGACTGGAACGATTGTCGTGTTTCAGGATATTAATATTAATAAAATTATGGGGGAGAATTTTACGGATGTAAAATGCTTCTTTTTTATATCCTATAGGTATATTTCGTTAATATTAAAGCTTTTTGCTATAAAAGATGTTAATATAGATGAAAATAAAATCGTACTATTAGAAAAATATGTTATGTTTGCAAAGAAAGATATTACTTACAAAGTAACAGAGTTCGTTGTTCGTTATATGATAAAAATTAGCTTGTATAAATATATAATATATATAATTCAATTTAAAATTAACGACTATGGAAAGAAAATGTTTTTTAAAGAAGAGGTATGTTACCCTATTAACAGAAGTGATTGAGCTTGAAACAAGTAATCTCTTAACTGTTAGTGCAAGCCCTGGAGGTTGAGTGAGTTTAATACTAAAAATGTTAATAATATTAGTTTCCGTACCAGCGGCGATTTAGTGTCAGACAACAGCTTAAAGACGCGTGCATATAAAGTTCGCGCAATTATTGCTTTCTGATGTGTGTTGCCATGTTATCATATTTCCTTGATGGGCGATAAATGATTTTTAAGATGATTATTTAATGAATATAGCATGATGAAGATAAAATATCATCAGCAAATGTTGAAAATTAAAACAAAAAAAATGAAATCTAAAAAGAAAAAAACCTACGTGTCACCTCGCGTAAGTGCTTTGAAATTGAACCGGCAACGGTTATTGCAAGTAGTATCTCTACTAATAATGTAGAAGGTTGGACACAGAATTCCGATGATTCGGGTTCAGATGATTGGACAAATTAATAACAAGTAAATTGACTTATACATAATATGAAAAAAATATATTTAATAATAAGTTTGTTCTTATTTCTTATATGTTCATGCTCTACAGAGAGTTTGACAGATACAAATACTTCAAATCAGTCAACAACAGTCTCATTGAGCGCATTGTTACCAAACGGCACTAGCACCAGTGTCACAGAATCAGCAGATGCAACAACTGGACTCATCACTTCTTGGAACAGTTCAGATAAACTTTCAGTCCTGCTGAATACCGGTAATATGGTAGAAATGAGCAAAGATGAGACCGTTAATGGCTTTACAGCTACAGTATCAGAATCGGATTTAAATGCATTTAAATCCGGGAGTATTGTTTATGGAGTGAATAATAACAGTAGTGATCAGATAACAACGTCGCTGCTGGATGGAAAAATAAATACAATAGTTGATTTTACGGGTCAGAATGGATCTTTGGATAATATCTCAAAGTATGATTTGATGTATGGAAAGGGTGATGTGTCAAAATCAATCACTTTCAATCATAAAGTATGCGTCATGAGATTTGACTTATCTTCTACTCACTTGTCTGGAAATATAACTTCTGCAGCATTTTCTTTTGTTCCGTCAGAAACGAGTACATCTTTATTTGCTGATAAAGAGACTTATAATTTTGGAGCAACTTCTGACTCTACATTGGTAAATACCAATTATTATGCATTGACGAATCCATCAATAGCCGTTGTGAATAACAAGGCTAGCATTTATTTGGTTATACCAATGCGAAAGGCTGTAAGTGGAATGCTGAATTTAACTTTGACATGTACAGATGGCTCTTTGATAAAAGATTTGACACTAAGTAAAAGTATAACAATAACTAATAAGGATTTTAATCCTTCTACAGTTCAGGCAAAAACAATATCATCTTTAACCAATGCTCCTGCAGAAGGAGAGTATGTTTTCAGTGATGGTACTTGGGGAACACTTTCCAACAATTCTTCTAAAACAGCAATTGGTGTATTTTTCTCGTCTCGTGTGAGCGATGCTGAGAAGGCTGCTGGATTTATTCATGGCTATGCCCTTGCCTTAACAGATGCAAGCGCTGCGAATCTTGCTTGGGGCCCTTATGGACTAGATGCAGGTCTTACTAAAGTTACAACCTTTGCAGGCTATTATAATGATATTAATGCTGGCTATTATGGTACGTTTACGAAAGGTTACAATAAAAGCAACGGCAGTTATCCCGCATGGCAGGCAGCCAATAACTACAATGTAAATGTATCTGGTTTTAAAAATAGTGGTTGGTATCTTCCAAGTATGGGTCAATGGTGGGATGTTTGTGCTAATCTTGGTAAGGTAAATTTGACCAGTATGCAGGCAAGTTCGTTTAGTAATGGTAACGTTTATAGTACTGGTACAGCAACCACGAATGTAAATGCAGCTATAAACGCAGCTGTTGGTGGGCAAGCATTAACTTCAAGCTATTATTGGTCTGCGTCGGAGTATTCTCCTGACACCGCTGCGGTCGTTAGCTTCTACAGTTTGGACGTCAACTTGGACTACTTCGATAAGGGCTATACGGGCGGCTATGTTCGGGCAGTCCTTGCTTTTTAACTATTTATCTATTTAATAATTTATCTATTTTAAAAAATACCGCCTTTGGCGGTCGAAACATACTTACAATGTCACAATCTGATCATCTTCCTATCTATAAGGATACCTTCACCATGCTAGGCATGGTAATAGAACGAGTAAAAAACTATCCACGTTTCTATCGCTACACAATAGGCGAAAAGATGGTAAATATCAATCTGGATATGTTGTCTCTGATATATAGAGCAAACAGCAATGATGAAAACAAGCATGATGATTGAACTTCTAATTAAACATAACAATAATGCGTAATCGCATTAGATAAAAAAGTATATAACTCAATTCGGATGCCTGTCAATGGGGCTGTGTCAAAACTAAAATTCCCCTTCTAAAATGTTATAGTTTGATACTATAATAATGGAAAAGCCATATTTACCCCCCTGTTTTCAAGGTAAATATGGCTTATTTTTGGCTTGTGAGAATAACTTACTTATAAATTGTAAGTTAGTGAATCCCAAAATTGAATTTTGACACAGCCCCGTTCCCCTGTTGCTATGAGTCAATTAACGGGGATTCACACAAGCGAGTGTGTCTTTCGAATGCCTTTCCCCGTGAGGGGAGAGGTTTTTCTTTTATTGCCGTAACCATTATATTTTTATTTGGCATCTACTAGAGTAGCTGTGTTGTTTTGGGGTTTCGTCTGCGTAAATCTGCGGGATCAGCGGGAGACTTCTGGGATTTCTTTTATGTGGATTGATTGAGTCCTCTTGCGTGTTATTCTCCCGCAGATTACGCAGATCACGCAGAGGAATGCAGCAGGCTGCATTATTTCGCAGAGAAAGACAGGTTGTTTGAGGTTATTGCAGTTATTGCTATTTTGTTGTTTTTGGTTTGTCTGCGTAAATCTGCGAGATCTGCGGGAGACTTTGGGGTTTCATTTGTGCAATATTGATTGAGTACTCTTGCGTGAATATTCTCTCGCAGATCACGCAGATCACGCAGAGGAATGCAGCAGGCTGCATTATCACGCAGAGAAAGACAGGTTGTTTGAGGTTAAGGTTGTTATTGTTGTTTTGTTGTTTTGGGTTTCGTCTGCGTAAATCTGCGAGATCAGCGGGAGACTTCTGGGGTTTCGTTTGTGTATATTGATTGAGTACGCTTGCGTGTTTATTCTCCCGCAGATAGCGCAGATGACGCAGAGGAATGCAGCAAGCTGCATTATATCGCAGAGAAAGACAGGTTGTTTGAGGTTATTGCAGTTGTTGCTGTTTTGTTGTTTGGGTTTCGTCTGCGTAAATCTGCGAGATCAGCGGGAGACTTCTGGGGTTTCATTTGTGCTAATAGATTGAGTACTCATGCGTGTTATTCTCCCGCAGATAGCGCAGATGACGCAGACGAATGCAGCAAGCTGCATTATCACGCAGAGAAAGACAGTTTGTTTGAGGTTAAGGCTGTTTTGGGGTTTCGTGGTTTGTCTGCGATAATCTGCGAGATCTGCGGGAGACTTCTGGGGTTTCATTTGTGCAATATAGCTTGAGTCCTCTTGCGTGTTATTCTCCCGCAGATTACGCTGATTACGCAGAGAGGAATGCAGCAAGCTGCATTATCCCGCAGAGAAAGACAGGTTGGTGAAGTTAATGTTGTTTTTGTTGTTTTGGGTTTTGTCTGCGTAAATCAGCGAGATCTGCGGGAGAATCGGCCGTTCACACATACAAAAAACTATGTCGATGAATATAAAGAACAACAATAACGGCCGTTCACGCGTTTCTCGCGGAAAGAAAATGCAGAAACTAAAGAAAGTTCGTGCAAACGAATACAGAGTCAAGTTTACTTGAACTATGTTGAGTGCCGCCGAAATTCTTTAAATAAAAAAAAAACGGCCTCTATTGCTCACGTAATTTCAGAAAGCTGACATGAAAACGCATCAAAGATGCACGGAAAAAGGGCAGGAAATTCGCTTGCGTAATATACTCCTTTATGGAATTTTCTGCTGGCTTTTCTTGGCACCTTTAGGTGCGTTTCTTGTAAGCGCTTTCTGTTACTCAAGCGACTTTTTTGATAAAGAATATCTAGCTGCGTTCGGCAGAGCTCAAGCTAGCTTGGCTTTGCTCTTGCTTGCAAGATATTTCCTTAGTTTCCTTTATTTCCGTGAGAACGGCCGTTAAACACATAAGAAAGAGCAAGGAAAGAAAGAACGAGGAAAGAATAAGGAAATGGCAAAGAAAGAACAAGGAAAGAGCAAGCGGGTTACCTTACAGATTTGTTGTATAAACATGAACAGCATTCCACTATGTGGTAACTGTCTTTCTCGGCGTTATCTGCGGCATCTGCTTTAGCAGATACATTCGCGCTAACTGTCTTTTGTCTGCGAAATAATGCAGCTTTGCTGCATTCGTCTGCGTAATCTGCGAGATCTGCGGGAGAACAGGCCGTTAAACACATAAAGAAAGAGCAAGAAAAGAACTAAGAAAAAATAAGGAATAAAACTGAAATAAAATAATAACAAAACAGAAAAGAAGCAGGAAAGAACAAGGAAATAATGAAGCAAAGGATATTTACGGGAAAATAAGTCGCTTATATTACGATTTAAGATGATGAATGAGCAAGCTAGTGATAATAATATTCCATATAGTAACTATTTGGTATGTATTATATTTTCGCTAGGTGTACAGTTTGTTGCGTTATTGTTAAAAAAGTGTGATTAAATTACAGAACACCCCATTAATAATATGTTTAATCATGATAACAAGATGGAAAAATATTAATATTTATTAGATATATATTGTTTGATATTTTGATATATAAATATATATTTATACCTTTGTGATACAGAAAAATATACTCTGTATGGGAATCGGTATGCCTGCCTCATGTCTGAACGACTCAATAAGTTTGATGTGGCAATGTGTACGATTCCATACCAAAAAGAAATGCCGTGTCAGAACACTATGTGATTAGACGGGATGAGTCCATGGATTATTATATTCATGTCCCTTTACATGAACACAAGACTGATACCCGTTTTGCTTTGGTAAACTTAATAACATTATTAACAATAAAAAAATGATTCATCATAATGAATAATCGTAAGTACTATTGGAACGGCACTAAGTCTGAACTTATTGAACTGTGCTATGCTCTTTATGCAAACAAACTAATTGAAGGCGAAAATCTACACATGCTTAATTTCAAGGAAACTTGTAGTCTGGTTTTTGATTTACTAGGTGAGAAACTACCCCATAATCCCTATGATAGTGTATACCAAATGAGACTCAGAAAAAAGAAGATGGCAGGTAGCATTCTATATAAGTCTTTTAAAAAGTGTTTCGACTGTTAATCTATTTAAATAAGTACTGAGTTTTTTGCAAGTTTTCGGCAAATCACCCAAAATCGCTTGCACATTTCGTAAATTTGTATAAGCAATCAAGCTAAAAAACTGTACGATTATGAATAGAAAAATAACTTACATTAGATTATGTTTGCCCCTGCTTTAACAGGCAGGGGCAAATAATGTAAATCTTAATATGATTAAGTAAAAAGCAACCAATAAACATATAACAACGACTTAGTTATTAACCACATTTTTAAGAATGATAACCAATCACTCTAGCGATAGCTTTGTCCTTTTTTTAAATGATTATGACTTTAGAAAAAACTCAAAAGAAGATGCTTTCTTCGCACTTCTCTCTTAACGAAATGATTTATTCTGAGACTGCTATCAATCATCATATTGACAACATGCCTAACGAAACAGAGATTGAAAACTTAAAGTATCTGTGTGAAAAAATCCTAGAACCTCTACGCCAACATTTCGGCGTGATAAGAATCAATAGCGGTTTCCGCTGCCCTCGGCTCAATCAGCGTATAGGTGGAGTTGGGAACTCTCAACATCAGTTTGGTGAAGCTGCCGACATCAGATGCAGCAATAAAGATATAGCTCGTAAATATTTTAACTTTATTGCTGTTCATTGCATCTATGATCAATTGCTTTTTGAATACAATAGATGTGGCATCTTTTGGATTCACGTTTCTCTCAGACGTGATGAAAAGAACAGAAGAATGAGAATAGAAAATTATCCAACTAAATAAAAATATATATTATGCAATTTTATATGTTATCATCTAAATTCCTTAATAGTGAGGAAATGCAGAAACTAGACATCAAACATGGGCTTGAAGGACGTGGAGCAATCATGTTTATCTTTGAATACCTCGTTGACCGCAGGAATGGATTGGGAAGTTATATCAGTGTTCCAAGTCTGGCAAGATCTATGGGAAAGAATAAGAAGTTTCTGCTTGATATTATCAACAACTACGGATTGTTTTGCAGTCCTAAAGATACGGATATCTTTTATAGTCCTTATCTGCGAACCACTATCGGATTGTCTGAACACCCTTCAGAAGAAGAGATTAATGACTGTGCTAAAGGATGGAAAACGTTGAAGAAAGAGGGTCATAAAACGATGAAGAAGACTCAGAAAAGTTGCAAGAAAAATCAAAAAAGTTCTAACAAAGTTGCAACATTTTCAAAAAAAGTTGCAAAAATAACGCCGCAACTCACTGAAAATCAGCACTCCCACTATATAGAAGATAAAGATAGAGATAGAGATATAAAAAAAGATAAAAGAAATTCTTCGTCTACGACTACGAATTCCCAAAAAGACGACGTAATCGCAAACGTAAATTCTTCTTTTGATTCTATTAAAAAATCTTTTGCTGACGCCGACTGGGTGAAATCTATTTCGGGTGTTACGGCTCTGGACCTTACCGACAGGACTGTTGCCGATGCCTGTATGGAATGGTTCGGCATGCAGTGTAAGGCAAAGGGCAAGACCTTTGACACGGATGAAAACGCAAGGTGGTATTTCTGTAATCTGCTGCAACAGGGACGCAAGACAAGGGAGGCGTTTGATGAATACTACAAGCAATACAAATACGACGAAATGGTGAGGAAGACAGCCATGGAATGCTGCGAGGATGATTATTACGACTACAAGGAAAGCGGCAGACGATATGATTCACATCACCAGATTATACCGCCTGATGCACCACGACAGATTGATCCAAACACTATATGGAGNGTGGAAAGCATCATAAACATAACGAACATCATAAGTATTGCGGAGGAACAAGGAACGGCCAGGGACAACGTCGTCTAATGTCTTTATGGTGAACCCAAAAGGTAAAGCACAGTTTCCAGAACGGGAAAACCGATGTGACGTACGCTTGTAAGGTATGTCCGTAGCCGTGTCAAGACGAAGCTCCAATTTTTTCCAGGCGGCAAATGGTAGAGGAGAAAAAAGGAAGACAGCCATGGAATGCTGCGAGGATGATTATTACGACTACAAGGAAAGCGGCAGACGATATGATTCACATCACCAGATTATACCGCCTGATGCACCACGACAGATTGATCCAAACACTATATGGAGTTGGATAAAACTTGAATTTATTCCTGTTGGTGATTTCAAAATGGACCCCGAAATGGCTGCACGGTCTAAGTATTACGACGAGTATAAACGGACACATAACAAGCAATAGTACATGGCACAGACGTATGATGACGGCTACGGTCACAAGGTTGTAGCTAAGGAGGATTTACAGATATCACGGTCCACAAGCGCAAAGACGGGCGGAAAGATAAGATGCAAATGTCCTGAATGCAGTACCCATGAGGGTAACAAGCCCAATTCCGACTGCGTGAGCATAGACCTTGACACAGGTTGGGGACACTGCTTCAGATGCGGAACGGTATTTCTGCTTGAAAGTCATTACAAGACATGGAAGGAGGGACAGGAAAAGCGATATGCCAAGAAGAAATACAACCTGCCAACGGCTGATTATTTCATGCCCAACTTCGGTACAAAGACGATGGAGTATCTCAAATATAGATGCATCAGCACGGAGACGGCACATAAACTTGGAATACGGACAAGGGTTATTGAGCACGGAGCGACGAAGGATGAATATATCGGATTCCCGTTCATTGATGGCAGCAACACTGTTGACGTGCAGTTTAAACTGGCTTCAAAGACTGAAAAGAAGTTTTTCTTTGAACAGGGCTGCGAGAAGATTCCCTATAACATCAACAGTGCCATAGGTGCCTCACAGATACTTATCACCGAGGGCATGATGGACACGGCAGCCTGCACCGAATGTGGTTACGAGGCGGTGGTGAGTCTGCCCAACGGTGCACAGAGCGACCTGCGATGTTTCGACAAGTACAAGGACTATTTCAGCGGTGCAACGATTATCTATGCAGGCGATACGGATGAGCCAGGTATTGAGGCTCGTAACAAAGTAGCTGCTTACTTCGGTGAATCACGGATGAAGAGCGTTGACTGGACTTACAGATGGAAGGATGACGAGGGCGAGGACAACATGCACTGCGCCAAGGATGCCAACCAGATGCTTATGGAGAAAGGCCGGGATGCCGTGGTGTGGTGCATTGAGCACGCAAAGAAGATGAACATTGCGGGACTCGTGGAACTTGACACGGTGGAGTCGCAGCTTGATGACCTTTACGAGAATGGACTTCCAAAGGCAAAAGATCTTCACGTGGCGAAACTGAACAACATCTTTAGGATTGAGGACGGACTGATTTATCTTGGTTTTGCCGCTCCGGGCAGTGGAAAGTCAACGATGATGAACTTCATCATGATGAGCATGGTGCACCTTTACGGCACGCACATTCTGGTTTACAGTCCAGAGAAATATCCTACAGCTCGTCACTATTCTGAGATGATCAACGTGATGACAGGCAAGGAGTTCAGTAAGGGTAAGCTGATAGAGCCTGCCTATAAGCGGGCAAAGGACATCTGTAGGGAGTATATCCGGGAGATTGATGCCAACGTGACCAACGACATCGACGGCATACTGCACATCGCCCAGCAGGAGTATTACCAGGGACTATGTGATATGCTGATAATAGATCCATTCAACTGGATTCAGCTACCTGAACAGACAGGCATCACGGACACGATGAAGTACACGATGCTACTGATGAAGATCGTGCAGTTCGCCCATCAGTATAAAGTGCCCGTGTTCATGATGCACCATCCCCGCAAGTTTGACGACAAGACCAAGCTCACCATCAACGACATCTTTGGCAGTAGTGACTTTGGAAACAAGAGTGATTACGTGTTCTGGCTGGACCGAAAGAAGGATGAGGATCCGCTGAAGGAAGTAACGTACTGGAACTGCATCAAGTGCCGTTGGAATGAGATCGGAAAGACGGGCACCGTTGCGCTGAAGTACTCCACGAACACCATGCGGTATGCTGGCTGCAATCAGAACTTCGATAAGACATACAGTCCCATCAGCGAGGATGTGAGCGACTGGACGAAGCATGAAGCCACGTCGCAGGAGATTGACTTCAATCCAGTTACTCTGCCTGAATGCCCGTTCTAGTTGGTTGCTGGTGTCCCGCAGAATCTCTTGTAGATATAGCTGTAGTATTTATTTTCCTGCAGAGTAATGTGTCAACGTGAACGGCATTGTCTCTCGCAGATAACGCAGATCTCGCAGATGAATGCAGTAGGCTGCATTATTTCGCAGAGAAAGACAGTTAGTGTAGTTAATGTTGTTTTGTGGTTTTATCTGCGTAATCTGCGAGATCTGCGAGAGACATTGGGGTTTCTTCTTTGACAATAGATTGAGTCCTCTTGCGTGATTATTCTCTCGCAGATTACGCAGATTCTCGCAGATAAACGGCCAACAGCACGAACTACATTGTCTCCCGCAGATAACACAGAGGAATGCAGCAGGCTGCATTATTCCGCAGAGAAAGACAGTTTGCAGTTAATGTTGCTTTGTGGTTTGTCTGCGATTATCAGCGAGATCTGCGAGAGATATTGGGGTTTTCTTGTGCAATAGATTGAGTACTCTTATGTGATTATTCTCTCGCAGATTTCGCAGAGGTCGCAGAGAAATGCAGCAAGCTGCATTATATCGCAGACAAACAGCAAACAACAAACAGCGTGAAATGCAGTATCCCCACCGTGTGGTAACTGTCTTTGTCAGCGAGATCAGCGGCATCTGCTTTAGCAGATCCATTTGACCAACCTGTCTTTTGTCTGCGTGAATCTGCGTAATCTGCGAGAAAATCGGCCGTTAAAACACATAAGGGAAGAGCAAGCAATAAAACAAAGAGTAATGAAACAATAACATAAGTATTAACAATTAAAACAAACAACGATTATGTCAAATTTATTAATCGGGGAACCCTCCCCGAAACAATCAAATGCCAGAAATGCGGAAGGGAACTTCCTAAACAGAAGTTAGAACGCATGAAGTCTGGAACCTATCGGCAGGTATGCAACCAGTGTAAATACGAGTACTACATCAAACCATCAAGGATAAGGCGCATACTCAGGGAACTGGAAAACGATACATAGACTTTTCAAAAAACAAGTGTCGAAGTGTCTATTCGCTGACTATCAATCACTTAAGTGCAATTTGAGTGTCGGTAAGGTGTCGGTGAAGTGTCGGCAGAAACAACGTTTCTACGATCAAACGCAAACTTCTGCACGATATAAAGCAAACTTTATGTCGATGTAATGCAAACTTTATGTCGTAGAAACAAAGACATTGCTTCGTAGAACGGGATTTACAATAATAAAAACGATAAAACAAGATGAATATAGCTAAAATCAATGTCTTGTATAAGACAAAAAAAGAAATCAAACAGAAGTTGACGAGTCTTGACGATTTGTTTGTCATGATTCGAGGTGAAAAATACCAAAAGCAGTGTAACAAACTGCGATATGCCCTCAACTCATACCCGAATATTGCAGGCATGAAACTGGAGGAAACGGCTGCGCTGCCACAGATACAGTTTGGTATGGGCGAAAAATACACAGGTTATGTACTGCTTACGTTCAAGGCGCATGACGGTTGGATAAACAATATCCGATTTCTTGCCGAGGGACTGCCTCAAACGCTGATGTGCTTTGTGGGCGCTTCGGCAAAGTCGCTGAAAGTCGTCGTTCCATTTACGCTGCCAGACGGAACATTGCCTGAGTCGGAGAGGGATGTTGACTACTTTCATCAGCATGCCTATTTTACATGCGCAAAATTCTATGAGGCGGAACTTGGGGCGAAATGCGAGCGCACAGTTCCCAAGGCTGACGCATGCTGCCGTATGTCAGTGGACGAGCTCGTGTTTCTTAATGCCAAACCTATACCGATGATTCTTCAGCAGCCACATGAGGGTATTGAGAAGAAGATAAAAAAGGAGATACACTACAGAATGAACAGAACGAGCTATAAGGCAAGCCGTGAGACTGGCATCATACCAGGATATGAACGACAGCACATGGCAATGGCGAAGTTTCAGAGTATCTTTCTGACTATCATCAACAATGCTGCCGACATGGATATGGACGAGATCGTGACGGAACTTGCAAAAGACTGTCAGCGCAATGGCTTGGAGGAGGAGTTCTGCATCAAGAGACTGATGATTCATGCGCCATACTGCAACTTTGATTACATCGTGCGCAACTGCTTCCGCAATGTCTATGATACAAGTGCACCGAAGTCTGACAGCGCCATACCCAAGGCAACGATAGAGCTGGAGCGCCTGCGCACGTTTCTTGCCGTGAGATATGCCTTTCGTAAAAACATCATCACCGGAGACTGCGAATATATGCAGCGTGACAGTTTTATCTTCAACTGGTTTCCCATAACCAAAGAGGCTCTGAACACGATAACGATTAACGCCATGGCTGAGGGTATTGATGCGTGGGACAAGGATATCAAGCGATTTATAGAATCATCATTCACTGAGGAATACGACCCGATAGCGGAATGGCTGACCTATCTGCCTGAATGGGACGGCGAGGACAGGATAGATAAGTTTGCCAGTCGTGTGAAGACTGATAATGAAGACTGGATAGGTAATTACCACACGTGGTTTCTCGGTATGGTGAGTCAGTGGATGCACAAAAACACGATGCACGGTAACTCGCTTGTGCCCATGTTTATTGGCGCACAGGGTGACGGAAAGTCAACGTTTTGCAGGATGATCATTCCTGACGAACAGCAGATATACTACACAGACCGTGTTGATTTCACCAAAAAAGACGAGGCAGTAAAGGCATTGAGCAGATTTATACTGATAAATATAGATGAATATGACAGTATTTCAAAGCGTCAGACGGCATTTCTGAAGTACATGCTGCAAACGGTGGACGTGAAATACCGCAACCTCTATGAGAGTATCACGCAGCAGCACAGACGATATGCCACGTTCATTGCAACGACCAACAATCCGCAACCGCTTGTTGATGAAACTGGTTCACGACGATACATGTGTATAAAAGTAACGGGAAAGATTGACACGAAGACGACGGTGAACTATGAGCAGATGTATGCTCAGGCGATAGCGGAGATTAAGTCGGGTGCGAAGGCGTACTTTAACAATGATGATGAACGAAGGATGCAGTTGTCAAACAATGATTTCCAACAGTTTGACTGTGTTGACGAGATCTTCAGTGAGATTTTTCATCGTCCGCAGAAGGGTGAGAAGTCCTTGCGCCTTACAGCAACAGAGATTGTGCAGGAGATGAAGAAGAGGTATCGCAACATAGCCGTGAACAACAGTAACATCATGCGAGTAGGCCACATACTGAACCGCCAGCGTTACAACATGATACGTGGCAATGCCCGCCATTATGATATGGCGATGAATGATAAATGACCGACACTTCACCGACACTTGCAAGACACTTAAATCAAGGTTAAGTGATTGAATGTCAGAGATTAGACACTTCGACACTTGTTTTATTGAAATGCTGTGCGTGCGTGTGAGGGAGTGTTTCCCCCGCAGAGAAATGATGTTGTGGCTTTTGGGGGTTGTCTGCGATTATCTGCGTGATCTGCGAGAGAAATTGGGGTTCATACATGTAACGATATCGATGAATATAAAGAACAACAATAACGGCCGTTCACGCGTTTCTCGCGGAAATATCTTGCAAGTGAGAGCAGAGCCAAGTTTACTTGAGCTATGCCGAACGCAGCTAGATATTCATGGAATAAATAAAATTCAGAAACAAAAGAAAAACGGCCTCTATTGCTCACGTATTTTCGGAAAAACGGGCAAGAAACCGCATCTAAAGATGCCACGAAAAGCCAGCAGAAAATCCGCTTGTGTAATTCCTTAATAAGCTTCCTCTACTCATGGATTAGTTGGAACTTTCCTGTAGCTTTTTCATGGCACCTTTAGGTGCGTTTCCTGTAGGCGTTTTTTGAAACTCAAGCGAATAATACAAGCGAATAACTCAAGCGAATTTTTTGATAAAGAATTTCGGCTGCACTCAACATAGTTCAAGTAAACTAGACTCTGTATTCACTGGCACGAAATTTCCTTCGTTTCTGCATTTTATTTCCGCGAGAAACGCGTGAACGGCCGTTTAAACACATAAGGAAAGAACAAGGAAAAAGAACAGAAAGAACAGGCATTGTCTCTCGCAGATAGCGCAGATTCACGCAGACAAATAACAAACAGCATTATCTCCCGCAGTGTGGTAACTGCCTTTCTCTGAGTTATCTGCGGCATCTGCTTTAGCAGATCTATTTGACCAATCTGTCTTTATCTGCGTAATCAGCGAGATCTGCGAGAGAATAGGCCGTTCACACATGCAAAGTAAAGGGTAATGATATGGCAGTGTTTTTGGGAAATGGCAATTTACTTATTGATATAATTAATTTGGGTAAATGTGTCTTTTTTTGTCATAATTTTGTTATCTTTGCATAATTGGTCACTAAATTATTGTAAATCACAGATCATCGAAAGGATTTTGTGAATATTCTAATATAAAGATGGAGCACTGTAAGTTGAACTTTCTAATTTACTAAAACAGGAAAAAGAGAGCAAGCAGAATGTACTTAATCTATTTAAAGAGTTAAGCTATGGAATTGAATGATAAAATTATAATCTATACCGCAAGCGATGGGCAGACGGCTATTGATGTTAAGCTTGAAAACGAGACAGTGTGGTTAAATGTTAATCAAATGACTGAACTGTTCCAAAAGGAGGCTTCTAATATTAGACGTCACATTATTAATGTTTTTAAGGAAGGGGAATTAGAGAAAGAAAGCAACGTGCATTTTTTACACGTTCCTTTTTCTGACAAGCCAGTTCCTTACTATTCCCTTGATGTAATCATATCTGTGGGATATCGGGTAAAGAGCAAACGAGGTACTCAATTCCGTATTTGGGCAAACCGGATATTGAAGGACTATCTTGTAAAAGGATATGCCATCAATAATAATATTGCTTCAAGAAAATATGAAGAGCTTTGTCATTTAGTGCAGATTTTAGGACGTACAGTAAACTCACAATCAGAACTAACTACCGACGAAAGTCAACAACTAATCAGTGTGGTTTCCGATTACACCTATGCTCTAGATACGCTCGACCGCTACGACTACCAACAGCTTGCTGTGGAACAAACAACACAAGAAGAGCTTTTTCATGCTACTTACGATAATGCGATGGCAGCTATTCAACAGCTAAAAGTAAAGTTCGGTGGAAGTCGATGGTTTGGAAATGAGAAGGATGATTCTTTTAAGAGTTCTGTTGGACAGATTTATCAAACTTTTGGAGGTATTGATTTATATCCATCAGTAGAAGAAAAGGCGGCAATGTTGCTATATTTAGTTACAAAAAATCATTCTTTCAGTGATGGAAATAAACGTATTGCGGCTACATTGTTCTTATGGTTTATGCAGAATAATGGTATTCTATATGATACAAATCGCAGAAAACGTATAAGTGACGGAACTCTCGTTGCACTTACATTGATGATTGCCGAGAGTCGCACAGAAGAGAAGGATACCATGGTTAAAGTGGTTGTAAATCTTATTAATAAGAACTGCACAAACTAGGGGATACGATTATAACCACTATTCTTAGCAAAAAGATAATCAACACTAAGATAGAGATAACGCCTATGTGTTACAAAACATTTAGGCGTTATTTTTTTGTTCAAGCTTATAACAACTACTTATAAGTAATTATTAGAAATAAAGAACGAATTAATCTTAGTATTGCGCTATTCTAAACTATAGAATAGCTATGAAAGGAAGTGCTGCGATATATTCTCACAGTGTTACGATAATTCATTTGACCAACCTGTCTTTTGTCTGCGTGAATCAGCGTAATCTGCGAGAGAAATGGCCGTTCACACATGCAAAGAACGAGTAATAAAGCAAAAAAATATCAGAGGGAATCAGCGGGAGAACAGACCGTTATGTTACTTTGGCTAACACGCCAAACATGATTTCATTGCATGTACGAAAATATCGCAGTACCTTTGCCCCTGTCATTTGAAAATCAGGTGACTGGGCTTAATGAAAGGAGGAACATTATAGGTGCACATATATAACGCTTTCAGCAAGTCTCAAACAGTAAAAAACAATTTAAAAAGAAAGGAAAAAGAAACATGCTGAATTACAAAGTTTACATGAACAAGAACAAAAAGAATCTGAAAACCTATAACAAGTTTTACGCTCGTGCCGTCTATCTAGGAACGACTGAACTTGCTGGCATGGCTGACAAAATTCAGGCAAACTGCTCAGTAAAAAAGAGTGATGTACTAGCCGTACTCACAGAACTCGCAGAGGTGATGACTGCCGAACTTCAGGACTCAAAGATCGTAAAGATCGCAGGACTAGGCTCATTCAAGCTCACATTGAAATGTGTAGGAGCAGAAAGTATCAAGGAGTTCTCTGCAGCCAAGAACATCAAGAAAGTCAACATTCGCTTCACTCCGGAAGCACATGTAGACGCAGGTTCAAAGACACGCACCAAGGCTTTGGTAACTGGTACGAAGATGAAGGAGTACGCCGAGTACACCAAAATCAAAACTGCATCAGATGCCGGTGATCCAAACGGCGGAGTCGTTCAACCATAAACATTGCTCCCCCTGATGCGCACAGGGGGGACATTGCTTAACACAAAGATTAATTAAAAACAAACAAAAACAATGGATAAGAACAAAGTAAACATTTCATGGATAATTAAGATAGTAATCGCTATCGCTTCAACTCTTCTAGGGTTGCTAGGAACGCAACAGAACGAAACACAGGAATAGCCGAATGAGCTATCGTGATTTCAACGACTTAATTAAAATCATAACCAACTTAATATGGTTAATCGCAGCGCTCACAGCGCTACTTAGCTGCACGGTATGGATTGCAGGATAACAACAGAGGGATGTGCTAAAGCACATCCCTCTGCTTTATGTATATATTACATCTGGTAACCAGGTTTCTTTGCCAGATGTTCCATGTTTGGCTTGATCTCCTTATCATAAACCTCATCCTTCCATTGCTCTGCAGGAATCTCAGTATAGTTGATAGAAATATATTCTTCCTCAGCCTTCAGGTGCTTTGCAGCTAGCTGTGTGAGGTCGTCTACAAAGTTCTTGAACTCCTGATCTGAAAGATGCTTTGGATAGCACTTGATATTAAAATGTGGCATAATTTTTATTTTTAAATTTATTATGTATTATTTGTCGAAACGTTCGATAGTCAGTTCGCCCTTGATAAGTTTAGAGAGTTTGCAATACGAGTGAAATGCTCTGACTTGGAATGTACATTCAGGACCTCTTCGTTATCCCAACTTTCACAGAACATATAAACTGAAGGATTGGTTGAACTTCGAAAGAGATTATACCCCTTTCCCTGTCGTGATTTCTCTACGAGTTCGTCGCTAAAAGACTTTATTTGTTCGAGGTTTGCACCTTCGCTTACCTCGAAAAATGCATTTAATCTAATCATAAATTTATGTATTTCATAGAATTATGATTAGTACTAAACCGATAAAACCTTTACTATAGTCGATACATTTGTCTTCGTCGATGTGAAATTAGGCTTTTGATTCTATTTCCATGACCAACTAATTTTCAGTTAATCATTGAAATCCCAAAATCCTGTACCTGACTCTGAGTCATATTTGCGCATTATTTTACCGCCTACTGTAGGTCGGAGTTCAATCTCTGCAGTATAGCGTACTGTAGTCGATTTTAGATGACCTCCTGCGATGCCATGCTGTCCGTTCTCCTTAAATGAGAATAAGGCATGAGTGTGATGAAACAATTCTCCATTCTCGTCTGAAATTATATTGCCGTTGATTGAAATCAGCTCCAACATTCCTTCAATCTTCTTTGTCTCAAAGTTGCCCGTCTCGGGAATGAAGGTCTGTAACTCTGCATCTTGACAACCTCCGATGCCTGTATAGACAGCAGAAGGAATGGATTCCTTATGGCATAATTCCAAGAGACTATTGATAATTTCATCACCACGGTCTATTCTTATATAATAGCTGTTACCTATTTTCTTATATTCCATATTGTAACTACATTTTGATGTTTTCTCAACCCGCTAACCTATTTGCTTCCAGCACTGTGGATCTGGGGCATACATGTTGCTATGATAGCCTTTTGCCACTGCAGGACAGCCTCGGCAGAAGCGCAACAACTCGCACTTCGCGCATTTTTCAAACTTCTCGTACTCACGATACTTATCCATCTCAGGTCCCGTAAAGAGGTCGTAGAGATTGTCTTTGAGTGCATTGCCCACTTTGCTCTCCATGCGTCGGCAAGCATAGCAGGCACCATCACTGAGAATCGTGAAATGGGCATTACCACAGTTGCAACCTCCATATACTACCTCGTCATCGGGATAGTTATTAGGGTTGAATAGTCCGCGCTCATACTTGAAAAGCGTCCACAGATGATCCTTTAGGCTAAAGTAAGTATCTGAGTCTTTATACTCCTGAAACTTATTCCAGCATTCGGTCATCATCCAGCGGTATTGTTCGGGCGTACAACAAGTATCCTTTGAATCTGCATCCGGACAGTAGCGTGCAAAGGCAAAGATATCGACCTTGTGCATCACCACTTCATCGATGATCTGAGGCACCTCCTTGTAGTTCCATTGTGACACAGTGGTCATAATCGCCACTTTGATGCCCGCACGTTTAAGCGGAGGAATGGCTGCCCATGTCTCACGGTAACTTCCCGGACGACGAATATAATCGTGTGTCTCCTCCAGTCCGTCTATCGATAGCTGATACTTCTTACAACCGTACTCCTTCAGTCGTTGGCACACCTCGTCAGTAAGGTGAAAAGGATTGCCTAACAAAGCAAATGGAATATCACGCTCCTTGAGCATACCAGCCAGTGTCCAGAACTGCGGATGCAGAATAGGATCGCCACCTGTGACGTAGAGATAAGGCTTGCGGTTCGTCTTACGCCCAAAATCCTCGATATTGTCAAGCACACGCGTTATATCCTCTACAGACATCTGTTTAAACTTGGCGTGAGAGCCCAGTGCATAGATGTAGCAGTGCTTGCAGCGCTGGTCACAAGCCTCTGTGATATGCCATTGAAAAGCGAAATATTCCATTTAGTTTAATGTGTTATGATTACTTGTCGCCAGCACCACATGCGCTACCGCATGCAGATGGCTTTTCTTCTGCTGGCTTCTCCTCTGGCTTATCGCCAGCACCACATGCTGTTGGCTGTTCAGCTGGTTTCTCACCTGCGCCACAAGCGCTACCACATGCAGAACCTGCGCTCTGCTCCTGGTGTAATGCAAATTGATTCTTCAACATAATTCTTTTACTTTTTAAAAATGAATACTAATGTTTATTTCTTGGGATCACCCAATATTTTTTTTCTGTTTGCTACAATGTTCTTGTAGTTGTTGATCGACCATTCCACCAGTGGATTCAGCAGAGGGATGAGCGTCTGAGCTCTTTCAGTGAGTGCATACTCCACACGAGGGGGTATCTCAGCAAACACCTGTCGGTCCACAAGTCCATCGGCCTCCAGTGAGCGCAATGTTGCAGTAAGCATACGTTGCGAGATGTCGGGTATCACCTTGGCNAGTTTGTTAAATCGCATGCTNTCGGNCTCATGCTGAGCCAGATTCAGCAGTACGAGCAATGACCACTTCTCTCCTATTCGTGAGAGGATATTTCGGATAGGACATTCCGGAAACAATGGGTCTGTTATAAAATTCCCTGTCATAGCTATGATATATTTTAATCTAGATTCAATATGAGTTTTCCACCAGCACCACCTTTTTCAAGCAAGGCATGTGCAGCTGCGATTTCATCAAGCGTAAACACATTTTTATATAGTGGCTTCAAGTGGTGCTTACTGATGAGACTAAAGATTTCGTCCATTATCTGCTGTGTAGGATAATTGCTAAAAAATCCCGAGAGAAATACGCCATTAGGCATATATTTGATAGGATCGAAATGCTCCACTGTGAACACATTACCCAATATACCCGTATTGCATACATATCCAGGATGAGACACCGTCAGCAGACTGTCATACAAGGTCTTTGGACCTACGAGTTCAAGTATCTTGTTAGGACGATTTTTGAANGTTCGATTAGCCAGAAGCTTATCATCCTTCACGCATTCGTCAGCACCAATCCCCATCATCTGGTCAAACGAAGATTCACGTCTGCAGGCAGCTATCACATATGCGCCCATTGCCTTAGCCAGTTGTATGGCGGCTTGTCCCACAGTACTCGTAGCACCTCTTACAAGCAACGTATCTCCCTTGCAGAGTAGCAAGCATTCTTTCAGCGAACCGTATGCTGTNGAGTAAGTNTCGGGCAATGCTGCCAGNGAGAGCCAGTCAAGGTCGATATCTGCCATAAAAACGTTTTTGGTAGGNAATAAAGCATATTCAGCATAACTGCCGTCAAACGAGCGNCCCATACCACCCATAAGAGCGACCACCTTATCACCAATTTTAAAATCCGAATCAGAAGCGTCAGCTATCTCGCCAGCACACTCTATACCAGGTATGATTGGCGTGTGGATATAGTCACGGTCAGCTTCATACATACGCAGAATAGCCTCAGAGTGGTTCATGCCCACTGCATGAATCTTTACCAGCACCCAACCCTGAATTACCTCAGGAATCGACTTCTCGCTCACCTTGAGTTCTTCTGCTTTGCAGCATCTGTCGATGACTATAGCCTTCATATCTTCGCGTTTAATAATGTATAATACGTTATCTAGTTACTCTGTCTCACTTACTTTTCGTAAACTTTATGCTGCAAATTTAGTGTTAATATTGAAATAAAACAATAAGGCACATATATGTTTCTAACTAACATTTAGAGACTAATGCTGATTATCAGTTATTTGCAAATATATATCTTAGGTTTATTTAAGATAGTTATATGATGATTCTGAGAAGTTTCAAACAATAAAAACAATTTTAAAAAGAAAGAAATATGGCTAATCGCAGCAGCTACTTAGCTGCACAGTATGGATTAACAACAGAGGGATGTGCGTTAGCACATCCCTTTTATTGTTTTTATGGTTCCCCGCAGATAGAATGATGTTGTCTCCCGCAGACGAACTATAATAGCCAGAACTGTATATTCTCTCGCAGATAGCGCAGAGGGCGCAGAGAAATGCATCTTGTTTTGGGGTTATCTGCGTAATCAGCGAGATCTGCGGGAGAATCGGCCGTTCACATATAAGGAAAGATCAAGGAATGAACAAGCGTCCCTCACAGATTTATTGTATCAGCGGGAACGGTGTTGTCTCCCGCAGATGCACGTAGACAAAAGACTGTTGGGGTAAATGAAACAAATAACGATAACGGCTGTTTAGTTTTAGCTCTCACTTGCAAAGACATACAATGTGAGAACCAAAAGAAAATCTGGTGAGAGAAGAGAAAAGCAAACAAACAGATGATGAACAAGAAACATAAATACATATCTAACAAAAGCTGTTACTTTAAAACCAGTCTTTATTAGTTAATTGGTAATTGGAGCACCGATCGATCCAGATGCTCCAATTACAGTTGTTTTATTAATCATACTTATATCTGTTGTACTTTTAATGCTGCTTTGACAAGGATTATATAGATTTAGAAGATTCATTCATTTTTGGGTAATCAGTATAACCTTTTTCTCCAGGAGTATAAAAAGTATCTTTGTCCGGTGTATTAAGTGGTGCATCTACTTTAAAACGTTCCACTAAATCAGGATTCGCAATATAAAGAGATCCAAAAGCTACCAAATCAGCATCGCCAGATGCTATGACCTGATTGGCTGTTTCTTTTGTGTAACGAACGTTTGTGATGATAGTGCCTTTATAAAATTTACGGAAATGCTTTGCAACCTCTTTAATTGCTAAGTCCACTTTTGAAACATCCGTGAATGGTTCTGTAAGATGGATGTAAGCTAAAGGATAATCATTTAATCTACTGATTACATAGTTATACAATTCTGTAGTTTCATCATCGACTTCAATGCCCATCATACCGTGAAGAGCAGGATTAAAGCGAATTCCAACTCTTGTAAGATCAACCACAGTCTTTAGTTCGTCAAGTATTTCAAAAATTATGCGAGCTCTGTTTTCTATAGAACCTCCATATTCATCTGTTCTGTGATTTGAGTTTTTATGTAGGAATTGCTGTAACAAGTAGCCGTTTGCACTATGTATTTCAACTCCGTCAAAACCAGCTTCAAAAGCATTGAGTGCAGCTTGTTTGAAATCATTTACGGTTCTTTTTATGTCGGCAATAGTCATAGCACGTGCTTCTACAGTATCTTTAAAACCTTCAAAAGTAAATACTTGTTGGTTAGGATTAATGGAAGATGGAGCCAGTGGTTTGTTTCCATTCTGTAAATCGGGATGCGACATAGCACCTGTATGCCACAATTGGGCAAAGATAGTTCCACCCTCTTCATGTACGGCCTTGGTGGTTAATTTCCAACCTTCGACTTGCTCTTTTGAATAAATGGCTGGCACATTGATGTATCCAACCCCTTCAGGACTAATAAATGTTCCTTCAGTAATTATTAATCCTGCAGACGCTCTTTGTTTGTAATATTCAGCAATGAGTGGTGTGGCTACATTACCTTCATTATCAGCTCTAGAGCGAGTCATAGGCGCCATAACTATTCGATTTCTTAATTGTAACCCATTTAAATCATAGGTATCAAAAATTGTTTTGCTCATAATCTTATTTTTTAAATTATTTAATAGTGCAAAATTAATATCAAAGTCTGTTATATCAGTTATACATAAGCGGGAATATATTATACATTTTACGGATAAATACTAAAACATTGTTTTAAACATAAAAAAAAATACAATATGACATATTAAATATCAGTTGTAGTCTAACTACTATTTATTAACTATGTGGTTACCAAGGTAATAAGTTATGGTATTATCCAACCCACCTGACTGATATATATTGGCAAGTTAGAAAAAAACTAGTAGAAACTAAAGAAAGAGAACGAAATTAACACTAAATTAACATGCATTTTTCAAAATTTCTCCTTTTTGTTTATTTGTCGTTTTAATCGTATCATAAGTTGGATCAGATGTTGTTTCTGTAACCATAGTAAAAACGATGTCAATAAGTAGTTCTTTATCAATTTAGGGGAAAGATCCTTTATGAATGGCCTTGGCTCTGTATTAGCAGGCAAGATATATTTGCGTGAACGGCATTGTCTCTCGCAGATAACGCAGATCTCGCAGATGAATGCAGCGGGGGCTGCATTATTTCGCAGATATTATAGCTTATGTTGTTGTTGGGGGGGCTGCGTAAATCAGCGAGATTTGCGGGAGGATAAATCAGACTTTAGGTAAAGCATTGTTAAACATTAATTCCTTGATGTTTTCTTTATTTGAGATTCCATATATTATTCATGAGACAAACAAGAAAAAAAGGCTATCGCAGGAATAGGAAACTATTCCTGATCTTTTGCTCTTTGTAAAGCCTCTATTTTAAGTTGCGCTGCGATTTTCTTAGCCTTCACGTTTACATCTTTAATATCCTTCTTTCTGTAATAGCTTCTTGCTCCGTCACGGTCGCTCAGAACAAGTGAGTCATCGCCAAGATAATCAATGTTGCAGGTGTCGTTCTTCGGATTTATTGTGGTAATGGTGTTATTCTTGTTGAATACAGGTGTTGCGCTTACAACAACAAGTTTGCCATTCCAAATATGCCAACTGGTGAAATACCCTAACTGAGGATATACAACAGGACTCTCATCTTCAAGTGAACTTTGCGAACTAACATATCCTACACTTTGTGCAGTCCATTGTCTTCTAAGCCAGAATCCATATTCGCGAGGTACAAGATAAGTCTGTTTCACTGAGTCTGGCATGTCCTTCATTATACGTTTCTGCAATTTCTTGCTCATGTTCTCGTAGTTGCGCATCTTCGGCATTACCACATAGCACCATATACCTTTTAATTCATCTAGATTTACAACTTCGTCGGCAATATGCTTATCAGATTTATTCAATACAACACCAATCCAGTCTCCCACATGTATGCTTCCAAGCACACGCTTTTTGTTGTGAGCATCAATGATATCATATTTTATGGGGTCGCTTCCATCGTTAGGAAGTAGTAGGATTGTAGAGTCATTGCAACCTTCGCAAGCTAGTCCGTAGACAGTTTTATCACCTGTCATTTTCATTTCATCATTAGTATGTCCCGACATAGGGTCAGGCTTGTTGTTATCCTTGTTGCTGCATGCTGTGACAGACAGTAAAATGGTTGATAAAATGGCGAATAGTTTAAATTTCATAACATTATAAATTTTGTGCAAATATAAGGGAATAATTGTAAAAAATGGATGTAATGGTGGTGTTTTTGGAATTTTTTATCTAAATTTGCACGCTGATTAGCACTAGGGTTCTGTTTATATATGGAACAATGGCGATATATTATCTGTTTATTATAAAAATCAAATACAAAATATAATATGGGAAAGAAAATTCAGTTCAGTCTCGTTTATCGAGATATGTGGCAGAGTTCAGGCAAGTTCCAGCCTCGCAAGGATCAGCTTGAGCGCATAGCTCCTGTTTTTATAGAAATGGGTTGTTTCGCTCGTGTTGAAACTAATGGTGGTGCTTTCGAGCAGGTAAACCTTCTTGCTGGCGAAAACCCTAACGAAGCTGTACGTGCTTTTTGTAAACCTCTTAACGAGGCAGGCATAAAGACTCACATGCTTGACCGTGGTCTTAATGGACTCCGTATGTATCCTGTTCCAGATGACGTTCGTGCACTAATGTATAAAGTAAAGCATGCTCAGGGAACAGATATCACTCGTATATTTGACGGTTTGAATGATGTGCGTAACATTATTCCTTCAATAAAGTGGGCTAAGGAAGCTGGCATGACTGCACAGGGTACTCTGTGTATCACAACTTCTCCTGTTCATACATTGGAATATTATTCAAAAATAGCTGATCAGCTTATTGAAGCCGGTGCTGAAGAAATCTGCCTTAAGGATATGGCAGGTGTAGGTCAGCCTGCACTTCTTGGTAAACTGACAAAGGCTATCAAAGATAAGTATCCAGAGATAATCATAGAATATCACGGACATTCAGGTCCTGGTTTGTCTATGGCTTCTATTCTTGAAGTTTGTAACAATGGTTGTGATATCATTGATACAGCTATTGAGCCATTGGCATGGGGTAAAGTTCACCCAGATGTAATATCAGTAATCAGCATGTTGAAGAACGAAGGTTTCGATGTACCTGAGATCAACATGAACGCATATATGAAGGCTCGTGCCCTTACTCAGGAATTCATTGATGAATGGCTTGGATATTTCATCAACCCAGCAAACAAGATTATGTCTTCTTTGCTTCTTGGTTGTGGACTTCCTGGTGGTATGATGGGTTCTATGATGGCAGACCTTGGTGGTATTCGCCAGACAATCAACAACCTTCGTAAGAAGAAGGGAGAAGAGGAAATATCTCTTGATGATATGCTTGTGAATCTCTTCAATGAAGTTGAATATGTATGGCCACGTGTTGGTTATCCTCCATTGGTAACTCCTTTCAGTCAATATACAAAGAACATCGCATTGATGAATCTTCTCACTATGGAGCAGGGTAAAGGTCGCTTCGTGATGATGGATGAGTCTATGTGGGGTATGATTCTCGGTAAGAGTGGAAAAATTCCTGGAACAATTTCTCCAGAGTTGATAGAATTGGCTAAGAAGCAGGGACGTGAGTTCACTGATGCTGATCCTCATACATTGTTTGCAAATGCTCTTGACGACTTCAAGAAAGAAATGGACGAGAATGGATGGGAATATGGTAAGGACAATGAAGAACTCTTTGAACTTGCTATGCATCCAGAGCAGTATCGCAACTACAAGAGCGGTCAGGCTAAGAAAAACTTCCTTGCTGACTTGCAGAAGGCTAAGGATGCTAAACTTGGTGCAAAGACAAGTCCTGAAGAGGCTGCTGCATTCAAGCACGCTAAGGCTGATGCTATTGTTGCTCCTGTAAAGGGACAGATATTCTGGGAATTCCAGGGTGAAGGTGAAGCTGCTCCTGCAGTAGAGCCATATATCGGCAAGGAATACAAAGAAGGTGATGCTTTCTGCTATATTTGTACTTCATGGGGTGAATTTGAGACAATCAATGCAGCTCTTGGTGGCAAACTAGTAGAAATCAACGCAAAGCAGGGAACTAAGGTTAATAAGGGTGATGTCATCGCTTATATCCAGCGTCCTGAAGCATAATAGAAAATATTATCAATGTTAATATAGAGGGGATTGGGCTATGCCCTTTCCCCCTTTTTATCATCTGGCTATGAACTATCAGAATATTATAGATAAATATTATATCGAGGACAATCAACTGCGCTATATATTTATGACTCACAGCAGACTTGTAACAGAGCGTGCGCTGAAAATTTGTGACTTGCATCCAGAACTGAATCTCAACCGTAGATTTGTTGAGGAGGCTGCGATGCTTCATGACATCGGTATCATAAAATGTCATGCTCCTGGGATATATTGTTTCGGTGGTGAGCCATATCTGATACATGGAAGAATAGGTGCAGAGATGATGCGTGCTGAGGGATATCCTGATCATGCTCGTGTTTGCGAGCGACATACCGGAGCAGGAATAGGAAAGGAAGAAATAAAAAGACTTGAGCTTCCGCTTCCGTATGAGGACTTTCTGCCAGAAACGATAGAAGAGAAAGTGATTTGTTATGCTGATAAATTCTTTTCAAAAACTCATCCTGAAGTAGAGAAATCTATAAACGAAGCAGAGAAAAGTCTCGTTAAATTCGGAGAAGATGGCTTAAAGCGCTTTAAGGAATGGGAAATGATGTTCGAATAAGGTTTAAAAAACAAAAAACTAAAGGCTAAGAACATAAAACTAAAAACTTATTATTATCTTTGCAGACTGAATGAGGAAAATTTCGTTTATAGCAATTTTGTTGCTCGCTGTCATGTTTGTTATGGCGGGTTCTAACTTCCAGTTATTTAAGAGGCACAAGAAATTGGCCTCTGTAGACTCAATGGCTGTAAACGATTCTGTTAAAAGGGATTCCCTTGGTCGTGCAATTATTGATACAACCAAGATGGACTCTTTGCAGTTGGCTATTTATCATCATAATAAATTGGTTGATGACTCTATCCATCTTGATTCGTTGAATAAAAAGAAAAAAAACGGTATTGATGCTCCTGTGAACTTCTCGGCAAACGACTCTATGGTGTATGATGCACAGCATAAGGTTGCACATCTTTATGGATCTTCAAATGTGAAGTATGAGACGATGGACCTGAAGAGTGAGAAGATTGCTCTGAATATGGATAGCAGCATTGTGCATGCAACTGGAGTCTATAAGGATTCAACGAAACAACTTACAGGAACTCCTACATTTGCTATGGGATCGGATAATTACGAAAGCGATACCATGGCATTCAACTTCAAAACCAAGAAGGGACTTATTCGCAACGTATATACCGAACAGCAGGAGGGATTCCTGAGAAGTGAACTCTCTAAGCGTAACAATAACGGTGAGATATTTATGCAGCATGGACGTTACACGACATGCGACGAAAAGCACCCTGACTTTTATTTAGCACTATCGCGTGCAAAGGTGCGTCCTGGCAAGGATGTAGTTTTTGGACCAGCATATCTTGTTGTAGCGGATGTTCCGTTGCCATTGGCTATTCCTTATGGATTTTTCCCTTTCTCAAAGAGTTACTCTAGTGGTTTTATCATGCCAACGTATGGTGATGAAAGTACTCGTGGTTTCTATCTTCGTGATGGTGGATATTATTTTGCCATGAATGATAAGTGGGATTTGAAGTTACTTGGCGAAGTTTATACGAAAGGTTCATGGGGTATAAGTGCTGCTAGTAATTATAGACAGCGATATAAATTTAATGGTAGCTTTTATCTTAGTTATCAGGACACTCAGACTGGTGATAAGGGCATGCCGGATTATACACGTCAGACAAGTTTCAAGATTCAATGGAGCCATAGGCAGGATGCAAAGGCTAATCCCTTTAACAGCTTGTCGGCAAGCGTGAACTTTGCAACATCCAGTTATGAACGCAATAATATGGGAAGTTTGTATAACCCACAGACGATGACACAATCAACACGTACATCTTCTGTAAGTTGGAGTACGACATTTTCTAATATTGGACTTTCTTTGAGTAGTACTGCTAACTTGAGCCAGAATATGCGTGACTCTAGTATTGCAATGACACTACCTGACTTGAATATCAGTCTCAGTCGTTTATATCCGTTTAAGCGTGCTCATGCTGTAGGTAAGGAGCGTTGGTATGAAAAAATAGCACTGAGCTATACCGGTCAGGTAAGTAATTCTATTTCTACGAAAGAAGATAAACTGATGAAGTCTAGTCTTATCAAGGACTGGAAGAATGGTATGCAGCATCAGATTCCTATAAGTGGTAATTTTACGTTGTTCAACTACTTAAATATCAATCCATCTTTCAATTTCACCGACCGTATGTACACGAATAAAGTGATGCGCTCGTGGGATGCGAAGGCACAAAAGGAAGTTGCTGATACAACGTATGGATTCCACAACGTATATAACTGGAACCTCAGTGTAAGTGCAAGTACAAAGCTATATGGTTTCTGGACACCAAATCGAAAGATCTTCGGTGATAAAATACAAACGATACGCCACGTACTCACTCCAACAGTAAGTTTTAGTTATGCTCCTGACTTCGGTGCTTCAAGATATGGATATTATGAGACCTATCAGCGTACGAACTCTGATGGTTCTGTTGATTTAGTACAGTATACACCATATCAGAATGGATTGTATGGTGTTCCTGGACAGGGAAAGACAGGAAACATTAGTTTTGGTCTTGACAATAATATTGAGATGAAAGTAAAGTCTGACAAGGACTCTACAGGATATAAAAAATTGAGCATTATTGATAATCTTGGTTTGAATATGTCATATAACATGGCTGCTAAGGAGAAACCTTGGAGTGACTTGTCTATGAATATCAGACTGAAATGGTGGAAGAACTATACATTCAACATGAATGCTGTGTTTGCCTCTTATGCTTACGAGCTTGATTCAAAAGGAAATCCTTATGTAGGAAATCATACTTATTGGGGAATGGGCAAGTTTGGACGTTTCCAGGGTATGTCACAGAACGTATCATACACATTGAATCCTGAAAAGATAAAGAAATTGTTTGGCGGTGGCGACGATACCAAGAAGGATGATGACAAAAAGAAAAAGGATAAAGATGAGGAAGGCGTAGATACAGACATAGAATCAAATGTTGACGAAACGATGATAGACGGTCAGCGCAAAGCAAAGAAGAAAAAAGATACCAGTAAGGCTGCGACAGATGATGACGGATATATGACGTTCTCTATGCCTTGGTCGCTTACATTCGGATATGGTATCACTATGCGTGAGAATACTTCTGGTACATTCAATACAAGTAGTATGCGTTATCCTTATAAGTTTACGCAGACTCTTAACTTCAGTGGAAACCTTCGCATCAGTGAAGGCTGGAACATCAGCTTCTCTTCAGGTTACGACTTTGAAAATCATGATATAAGTATGACAACAGCAAGTTTGCAGCGTGACCTTCACTGTTTCAACATGAGTTGCTCTGTTGTGCTAGCCCCTTATACAAGCTATAACTTCACATTCCGTTGTAATGCAAGTACTCTTACTGATGCACTGAAATACGATAAGCGAAGCGGATATAGCAATGCTGTACAATGGTATTAATATATAATATGTCTAGATGATAACAAAAGACAGTATAGAATCAGCCTATTGCTTTTTTCATCAGAAGTGGAATATATATTCAAAGTCTGTAAATGAAAGTCAGAAAGACGACATTGAATATGCTATAGGTAATTATGCCAATGAAATGAATCGCGAATTATATGCTGATATATCCAAAGGAAAGAATGGATTTCTGTTGGAACATTCAACTTTCTCCGAGGATATTACTGATGCTATTGCTTATCTGGAGCCATTGCTCTAGAACAAATTTGATTGGGTAAAAACTTGAAGAGAATATTTTGTTGTTCCGTGTTATATACTTCTCTGTGGCTTTACTCATTTGTGTACATTTCTTTAATTTAGTCTTAAATAAAGAAAGATATTTTTACTTTTTCTCTTATACCAAACAGTAAATGAAGGTACTGTTTTGAACTGTAATACTTTGTTTTTAGATTGGAAATCTAAATCTGTGTTAATGTATCATGATGCATTGCGGAAATAAAATAAAATTATTATCTTTGCAAAAGAAGACAAAATAAATTATAATATAACTATAACTAGAAAATGAGAACTGTTTACGAATTCTCTGTCAAAGACAGAAAAGGTAAAGATGTATCACTAAAAGAGTATGCCAACGAAGTGCTGCTCATTGTTAATACTGCGACTAAGTGTGGATTCACTCCACAATATGAAGAGCTTGAAAAGCTTTTTGAAACATATCATGCTCAAGGATTTGAAATATTAGATTTCCCTTGCAATCAGTTCGGTCAACAAGCACCAGGAACAGATGAGAGCATTCATAATTTCTGCAAGTTAAACTACGGAACAGAATTCCCACGTTTCAAGAAATTGAAAGTGAATGGTGAAGACGCTGATCCTTTATATAAATTTATGAAGGAACAATTTGGATTTGCTGGTTGGGACGAAACTCACCCTATCTATCCTGTACTTGACAAGATGCTTTCAGAGCAAGATGCCAACTACAAGGAAAATCCAGACATCAAATGGAACTTCACAAAATTTCTTGCAAACAAGAAAGGACAGATAGTAGCAAGATTTGAACCAACAGAGAAAATAAGCAATATAGCAAATAAAATAGAAGAACTATTAAAAGCTTAGTTTATGGAATATACAAAATGCCTTATCATTGGTAGTGGTCCTGCAGGATACACTGCGGCTATATATGCTGGACGTGCAAACTTGCAGCCAATAGAATATTGCGGAATGCAAATGGGCGGTCAGTTGACACAGACGACTATCGTTGAGAATTTCCCGGGATACCCACAAGGTGTTGACGGTAACCAGATGATGATGGACCTTCGCGAACAGGCTCAGAGATTTGAAGTTGACTTGCGCGACGGTGAAATCGTAAAGGCTGACCTAAGCAAGAAACCTTATATCCTGACAGATGATCGTGGGGTGGAAATTGAAGCAGAAAGCGTGATTATCGCAACTGGTGCCATCGCAAAATATCTGGGACTCGATGACGAACAGAAATATATGGGGCAGGGCGTAAGCGCATGTGCCACATGTGATGGTTTCTTCTATCGCAAGAAAGTTGTTGCCGTTGTTGGCGGTGGCGATACAGCTTGTGAGGAGGCTACATATCTTGCTGGACTATGCTCAAAGGTTTACATGATTGTGCGCAAGCCTTTCCTTCGTGCTGCTGAAGTAATGAAGAAACGCGTTGTTGATAACGAGAAGATAGAAATCCTTTATGAGACAAATACTTTAGGTCTGTTTGGTGATAATGGCGTGGAAGGTGCTCACATAGTCTTCAGACAAGGCTTGGCTGATGAAAAAAAATACGATATTGCTATTGATGGATTCTTCCTCGCAATAGGTCACAAGCCACAGACGGAATTATTCAAGGACTATATAAATCTTGATGAACAAGGATTCATAAAGCTAGAAGATAAAAACCAGATGACAAACAAGGAAGGCGTATTTGCTGCTGGTGACGTATGCGATCCACATTATCAGCAAGCTATTATCGCTGCTGGAACTGGTGCTAGCGCAGCCCTTGACGCACAGGAATATCTTAACGAGATCGGAAAATAAACAATCCTGCAAATGTCAATGCACCATTGACCATTAGCAACTCGTAACCAAACTTATACCCGGTTGTATGTTGTGTTATCGTATCGATAGCAAAACATATAATCGGGCTTATTATTGCTATATATGGTACCATGTGGTCGTTGGTTTTTCGCTTAGTAAGCAATCCAAACGCAAATAGTCCTAACAATGGTCCATAAGTGTATGAACATAGTATGTAAATGGCATCTATCACACTGGTAGAATTGATTACCTTGAATGCCAAGATAAAGAGGACAAACAACAATGCTACACCAAAGTGAGTGATTTTGCGCAGGCGCTCGTCTTTATCACGTTCCATAATATCTACACACCAACTTGTAGTTAGCGCAGTCATGGCACTGTCTGCACTAGAAAAGCTAGCGGCAACAATTCCTATCGTAAACAAAATCAGAACTACCGTTCCCAGACTTCCTGAAGCGGCAAACATTGGTAACAGATTATCACTCATTGCTGGTAAGGCAATCCCCTGCTTATTTGCAAGCATCATCAATAGTATACCAAGCGAAAGAAATAAAAGGTTTGCTGGCAGAAAGGCAAAACCATAACTGCACATATCTTTCTGAGCGTCACGCAGAGACTTGCACGTAAGGTTTTTCTGCATCATATCTTGATCAAGACCTGTCATAACGATAACAACAAAGATACCACTGAGAAACTGTTTCCAGAAATTCTGCCGTGATATAAAATCGTCGAAAACAAACACTCGGCTATGAACATTCGACGCAATAGCGCTGATAGCTTCGCCAACATTCATATTTAGTGATGTTATGACATTATATATAATAAGGATTAAAGCCACAAACATGCACAATGTCTGAAAAGAGTCTGTCCATACCAATGTTTTTATACCGCCTTTGCGAGTGTAGAGCCATATCAAACCAACCATACCCAATACGGTTATAGGAAAAGGTATGCTCATTGAGTCGAAAACAAACTTCTGCAGAATTATGCATACGACATAAAATCTTACGGCAGAGCCAATGAGCTTTGAAAGTAGAAAGAACGATGCTCCTGTCTTATACGACCGTTGCCCAAGACGAGTCTTTAGATAACTATATATCGTAGTAAGATTAAGTCGATAGTAGACTGGTAAAAGGATGAACGCCACAGCAATGTATCCGAATATAAATCCTATACACATCTGTAAATAAGTCATGTCGGTAGCTATAGCCATACCAGGAACACTGACAAACGTGATTCCAGATATAGAGGCTCCGATCATACCGAAAGCAACCATATACCAAGGTGAGCGTCTGTCGGCACGATAGAAAGTCTCATTATTCGCTTTTCTACTTGTTATTCTACTAAAGAAAAGTAATATGCAAAAATATGCAAGTATGGTGAAAATAATTATCATAATGGTTGCAAAATTACTAAAAAAGCATGTAAACATACAAAATAGCGATTTCTTTTTTGTATCTTTGTAAATAGAAATAGAGACAAAATAGTAACAACAAATACTTTATCATGAGACAGAAAAGATTCATCCTTCAAGAGAATGAAATTCCAACACATTGGTATAACATTCAGGCAGATATGCCTAACAAGCCTCTGCCACCACTTAATCCGGCAACACATAAACCTTTGGATGCCGATGACCTGAGCCATATCTTTAATAAGGAATGTTCAAAACAAGAACTGGATATAGAACATGCATGGATAGAAATACCAGAGGAAGTGCGCGAGAAGTATACTTATTACAGATCTACTCCTCTAGTAAGAGCTTATGCACTTGAAGAGGCTCTTGGAACTCCTGCACATATTTATTTCAAGAATGAAAGTACAAACCCACTTGGTTCACATAAGATAAACTCTGCAATTCCGCAATGCTATTACTGCAAGCAGGAAGGTGATAAGAATGTAACAACAGAAACTGGAGCAGGGCAGTGGGGGGCTGCATTAAGCTACGCTGCAAAACTATACGGACTTGAAGCTGCTGTTTATCAAGTAAAGATAAGTATGCAGCAGAAGCCTTACCGTTCTGCAATTATGCGTACTTTTGGTGCAACGGTAGAAGGCTCGCCATCTATGAGTACACGCGCAGGAAAAGATATCATAACTCGTGATCCTAATCATCCTGGTTCTTTAGGAACAGCGATAAGCGAGGCTATAGAACTTGCTACAACTACACCTAATTGTAAATACACTCTTGGTTCTGTACTGAATCATGTAGCATTGCATCAGACGGTTATAGGTCTTGAAGCCGAGAAGCAAATGGAAATGGCGGGTGAATATCCTGATACTGTGATAGCATGTTTTGGTGGAGGAAGCAATTTTGGCGGTATAGCATTTCCTTTCATGCGACACAACATTAAAGACGGCAAGAAAACAGAATTTATTGCTGCTGAACCAGAAAGCTGTCCAAAGCTTACACGTGGAAAGTTTGAATATGATTTCGGTGACGAGGCTGGTTATACACCATTGTTGCCTATGTTCACTCTAGGACATGATTTTAAGCCCTCTAACATACATGCAGGTGGTTTGAGATATCATGGAGCTGGCATGATAATCAGTCAGCTTATACGTGATAATTATATGCATGGTGTTGATATTCCTCAGTTAGAGAGTTTCGAGGCAAGTATGATTTTTGCACGTGCCGAAGGAATAATCCCAGCACCAGAGAGTGGTCACGCTATAGCTGCGGCAATAAGAGAGGCAAAGAAAGCTACAGAGAATGGTGAGGAGAAGGTTATCCTTTTCTGCCTTTCTGGTCATGGATTGATAGATATGACAGCGTATGAAAGTTACATTAATGGTGATCTTCAGAACTACAGTATAACCGATAGTGAGATTGAAAAGAATCTCGAAGATGTTCCGCAATTTGATATCAATGAAATTGTGAAATAAATAATGAGTAATATACAAAACAAGCCCAGCCATATATTTGACTGGGCTTGTCAGCTTTAAGCTTGCAATAAAAAATTCAATTAGTCGTTTGAGTCACATTATATTATTAGTCGTATGAGTCACATTTTTATTAGTCGAAAAAATAATACTGAACAATATCAAATCCCATGTTGAGGCAAATAATATGTTCTCGTAAATAGTATTTATTTACTAAGCCAATTTAATTGGGGAGTAAATAGATATTTTTTAAAATGACAAGGGCAAAAATAAAGCGTTCACACGTTCTACATGTTTGCCCTTATTATGTCATTTTAACCTGTCTTCGATTGACAGGATTCAAAATCAAACAATGACTTGTATGAAATTGTATGATTTTGAACGAGTTAATCTATTCGCATTAAACATTTCTCTTTTTGTGTAATATTTCCTGATATGATTTTGATATTAAAATAACATCTTTATCATATATATTTTTTAGCTTGATTAATTAAGTTGCGAATGATACAAATATCATTATTAATTATAATGCTGCAAAGATAAAATATTAAAATTAAAGTACCTAATCAAAATGTTAATAATTTATGTATAGTTTGTTGTTAGATAATCCTTATGTATTATTTGAGGTATATTATCTTTGAATTTGGCTTTTAATTTTGTTATATATGTATTATTACGTAAAAATTAACATATAAAAACAACAGATATTAAGCAGTGGTGGACAAATTGGTGGACAAATAACAACGCATTTTTGTCCACCAAAATATACTATTCGACATTTTATTATGTCTATAACAAATATTCTATTAAATGTTTGCCAACATATTTCTTAATATAACAACTGCATCTCCAACAGTAGAAATATTATTTATGCTTAATAAACGTCGGTTTGTAACCTGTCTGAAATCACATCTACGTGGGTTACTTCCAACATAGTTGATCACTGCAGCAAAGGCGTTACTTTGGTAATATGCACTTTCTTGATTACTAACAAACTGCATATTCATCTTTCCTTGCCTTAGCATAATCTTCTCACAGCCTAGACGTTTACCAAGTCGACGAAGAGTAACAACCTGCATGAGTTCCTCTCCCTCCTTTGGAGTTTCACCAAATCTATCAATAAGTCGTTTCCTATATAATGCTAGTTCATCATCGTCATTGATACTATCAAGTTCGCGATAAAGTAGCATTCGTTCGCTGCTTCCAGGAACATAGTTGTCGGGGAAATACATCTCTAAGTCGCTTTCAATGGCGCAATCTTCAACAAACTCATCACCAGTGATATTTTTGCCTTCAGCAATTTGTTGGGCGTAGACATCCTGAAACTCATCGTTCTTTAGTTCTGTTACAGCCTGATTAAGAATTTTCTGATATGTTTCATATCCTAAATCTTCCATGAATCCGCTTTGTTCTCCACCAAGAAGATTACCGGCTCCACGAATGTCAAGATCCTGCATAGCAAGATTAAAGCCACTTCCCAAATCAGAGAATGTCTCAAGAGCTTCCAATCGACGGCGTGCCTCAGATGTAAGTACACTCTTTGGTGGTGCAAGAAGATAGCAGAAAGCCTTTCGGTTGCTGCGTCCTACTCTGCCGCGCATCTGATGAAGGTCGGAAAGTCCGAACCTATGTGCATCATTTATTATGATTGTATTGGCATTACTTATATCTATACCGTTCTCAATAATAGTAGTTGACAGCAATACATCATAGTCGTAGTTCATAAAGCCGACAAGGATTTTTTCAAGTTCCTCTGGCTTTATTTGTCCATGACCTATGGCAATACGGCAATCTGGTACATATTTATGTATAAGGTTGGCAATCTCCTGCAAGTTGCTAATACGGTCGTTCACAAAGTAAACTTGTCCGTTGCGGCTCATCTCAAAGTTGATAGCATCTGCTATAACTTCGTGACTGTATGTTGCCAATTCCGTATTTATAGGATATCTGTTTGGTGGCGGAGTGCGTATAATACTCATATCACGTGCGCCCATTAACGAGAACTGCAATGTGCGCGGTATAGGTGTAGCAGACATGGTGAGCGTATCAACATTAGTCTTGAACTTGCGGAGTTTCTCTTTTGTAGACACACCGAACTTTTGTTCTTCGTCAATGATGAGGAGACCTAAATCATGCCATTTAACAGAGTCGCCAATAAGTTTGTGGGTTCCAATTAATATATCTATCTTTCCTGATTCTAGATCTTCGAGTACCTGTTTCGTATGTTTTGTGGAACGTGCTCTTGATAGATATTCAATTCTGACAGGCATGCCTTTAAGACGACTGAGGAATGTTTGATAATGTTGATAAGCTAATACGGTTGTAGGTACGAGTATTGCAACCTGCTTACTGTCACATGCGGCTTTGAAAGCTGCGCGGACAGCAACTTCTGTCTTTCCAAAACCTACATCACCACAAATAAGTCGATCCATAGGACGTGCACTCTCCATATCATTCTTGACATCTTGTGTTGCCTTGCTTTGATCTGGAGTGTCCTCGTATAGGAAACTAGCCTCGAGTTCATGCTGCATATAACTGTCACTACTATATGCAAATCCCTTTTCATGTCGGCGTTGAGCATATAGTTTGATAAGATCACGTGCAATATCTTTGATTCGCTTCTTGGTCTTCTCCTTAAGTTTGTCCCAAGCTCCGCTTCCAAGAATACTTAGACGTGGAGGTTCCCCTGTATCACTGCGTCTATATTTGCTTATTTTATATAATGAGTGGATGCTGACATCTACCTTATCATTATGTTGGTAGATGATGCGTATAACCTCTTGATAGCTGTTACCGGCTGGTACACGTACAAGACCGCCAAACTTACCAATACCGAAATCTACATGAACAATAAAGTCTCCAGGTTCCATTTCCTGAAGTTCTTTCATCGTGAGGGCGATCTTTCCTGTTCTAGCACTATCACTCTTCAGATTGTATTTATGGAAACGGTCAAAGATCTGATGATCAGTGAAGAGGCATATTTTTAAATTGGAATCGGAAAAGCCCTCATGAATAGTTTTATTTACAGGTTCAAAGACTATTGAATTTGCTTGTGGCGAATCCATATCAGCAAATATGTCTTTTAATCTTTGTGTCTGCTTTTCACTATCTGCAAGTATATAAAGTTTGTAACCTTTAAGAAGATAATCCTCAAAAGCCTGTGTTAGTAAATCAAAGTTCTTATGGAAAAGTGGTTGTGGAGTGATGGCAAACGTTATGGATGCATCGCGAACAGCTGTGTTTTGCGAAGAATGCTTCACTGCAGACTTAACGTTTGGTCCAAATTCAATACGACGGAACGCTGCTGCATCTTCAGTGAATTGATATGGGCTGACAAGTGACTTATCACGGTTCAGTTCATCCACAATCTGCTTTTGTTCAACCTCTGTAGCACCTTCAAGTCTATCAGTAAGAGCCTGTGAAGAGAAACCGTCCTTATATATCCGTTCGATAACATCGTGGATATATGTGAAGTCCTTCATGACAAGGAACGTGTCGTCGGGTAGAAATTTTAGAAAAGAGATCTTTTCTGAGGTCGTATTCATAAGTTGAGGAACCACCTCGATGCTGTCACGTTTATCTTTTGATAACTGGTCCTGTACTTGAAAAGTACGGATAGTATCTATTTCATCGCCAAAGAAATCTATACGGAAAGGATATTCACAACTAAAAGAGTATACATCCAATATGCTACCACGAACAGCAAACTGCCCTGGTTCGTAAACATAATCAGTCTCAGTGAATCCATATTCACGCAATATATGTTCTGCATCAGTTATGTCGATATTCTGTCCTTTTTTCAAGGATAAGCGTCTTTCGTCAAGTCCCTTTTTTGATACAACTAACTCTGCTAGAGCATCAGGATATGACACGATGAACAATGCTTTGTTTGCATTATTACGTGAAGCAACTTTGGCTAGAACTTCAGTACGTAGTATTTCATTCGCACTATCGCGCTGTCCATGCTTGGCAGCACGTTTATATCCAGAAGGGAAAAACAGTACATTGTCTGACTCCATAATCTGCATGAGGTCATGATACAAATATCCAGCCTCGTCAGCATCTTGCAGTATGAATAAAAACGTGTTGTCGAGTTTGTCAGAAAATGCAGAGAATACTACCGGAGTGGCAGAACATGACAATCCCTTCAAAAAGATATTACCGACAGTATTATCTTTAAGTAACTTCATCAAAGCTCCAATTTGAGGAGCTTTACCATAAATATTTCTTATTTCTTTAATGTCCAATTCTAGTCTTTTATCTTGGGATATTTACGAAGCCAACCGTCAAGTCTGAGACGCATAACTCCGAAAAAAGCTTCGCCAAAAATACCACCGTTCATCTTACTCACTCCTTCACGACGATTAACGAATATTACAGGAACTTCTTTAATCTTAAATCCTATCTTATAAGAAGTGTACTTCATTTCTATCTGGAAAGCATATCCTTTGAAACGTATATCATTTAAAGATATTGTTTCGAGTACACGTCGCTTGTAGCATACAAATCCAGCAGTAGTATCGTGAACTTTGAAACCAGTAACAATGCGCACGTATTGGGATGCGAAATAGCTCATCAGTACTCTGCCGATAGGCCAATTAACAACATTCACTCCGCTGACATAGCGTGATCCAACAGCAACATCGTTGCCCTCATCATGAGTAGCTGCATAAAGGCGTGGTAAATCTTTTGGATCATGACTGAAATCTGCATCCATTTCAAAGATATAACCATAATCGCGATTTAATGCCCATTTGAAACCTGCAATGTAAGCTGTTCCAAGTCCCTGTTTACCCTTGCGCTCAATAATAAAAAGACGATCAGAGAATTCTGTATCAATCAAACGATGCACAATAGCGGCTGTCCCATCTGGGCTTCCGTCGTCTATAATAAGAATATGAAAACATTTTTCAAGATTAAATACGGCTCGTATAATATTTTCAATATTTTCCTTTTCGTTGTATGTGGGAATAATTACGATAGAATCACTTTCATGCATAGCTATTCAATATTTTAATATTTTGCAAAGATAGTGCAAGTTGTGAGAAGAACAAAATAAATAACAAAGTTTTTATTTTATTGGTCTGGGTTTTCAACAAAGCCTTGGTATTCAGGAGAAATGGCACTCATTACGGCTGCATAGCTTTTTTCCATTTGGTTCTTAACATTCTCAGGTCCTTTGCCGATTGGTGCAATTGGCTTATGGATAGTGAGCTTAAGTGGATGCCAGAATATCCAATACTTATCTTTCATACGTGGTTTAACATCAAAGCTTCCGTTTATTGTCAATGGTACAACAGGTAACTGAAGATCGTCGGCAAGCATAAAAGCACCACGACGAAATACTCCCATATGTCCTGTAAATGTACGTGCACCTTCAGCGAAAACTACCAAAGACATACCTTCTTTTAATATAGAGCGTGCCTGATCATAGGTTGCCCTTATCTTTGATGGTCCACTCTTGTCGACAAAAATATGATGTGCATATTTGCATGCGGTGCCAATCAATGGTATTTTACCAATACCTTTTTTCATCATCCACTTGAAATTTCTTCCAAGAAAGCCGTATATCAAGAATATGTCAAAAGCTCCTTGATGGTTTGCTACAAAAACATATGACTGTTTTGGATCAAGATTCTCACGTCCTTCAACCTTAACAGGAAGAAAAAGTATTCTTATCCACAACCAAGACCACCATTTGCCAGGATAATATCCCCAGAAATGTCCGTTACCTAGCATGCAGCCTATAACTGTTGCTAATGATGTAAAAATGCTGTCGACAATTAATATCGGCAGACAGATAACCAATTGGTAAAGTCGATAAAGATATTTCATGTTGTCTTAATGTTTTATTTCTTTATTTTCAATGTTATGACTGTGATCTCTGGGGATACACCGAGTCTGAAAGGAAGCAAAGCACCTATTCCGCTAGTTACATATAGATAACGGTCTTGTTTCTCATAAAGTCCACGATCATTTGGATATACTAAAGCAGAAGGACGCAATCCGAATATGCTGATTTGACCTCCATGTGTGTGACCGCTAAGTGTTAACGCAGCATTGCTTTTAGGTAATATTCTAGATTCCCATGTCATTGGATCATGTTGCATAAGTATCACACAATCGTTTTTCTTTACTCCTCTCATCGTCTTTTTCATGTCAGACCAATCTGGAAAACGTCCTGTTCCACAATTGCCTTCGCCTGCTATGATAATAGAATCTTTGTGATTTGCAGAATAATATGCTTTATGTTCATTGTTTAGAAGCTGCCAACCTATTGATTTCTCGTATTCACGCAATTTACGCTCGTTTGCTGCTTTTTCCTGTGGTGTCCCGATTTGATACATGCTGTAATCATGATTTCCAAGTATGCTATAAACAGGTACGTTTGCATTTTTTGCTATTCGTGATAGAAGGTTCTTGTAACGATATAGTTCTGAAGGCTGAATGTTTTGTAAATCTCCGGCAAAACAAATGATATCTGGTTTGAGAGCAGATATCGTGTCGACGTCACGTATAAGACAGTCTTCCATCATATTATGGAAAGAGTTGATGTGAGCATCTGAGAATAAAACGATTCTCAGTCCGTTGAAGCTTTGCGGAAGTCCCTTTATAGGTATTTCAATATTTACGACTTTCAATTTTCTTGGTCCAATAGTGAATCCATATATAATCATAATTACTGACACGATAGAAAGAAGTATTCCTATGATGTTTCCCCAATTATGAGGTGTTTTATGAGCTATGCAGTGTCTCCAACCAAGAAATGAACATACTGAGAATATCATTTTTGGAACGGCGAATATACCCAATATCATTAAGTATCCCACTAAAATCCGCATGTCGTCAGGCGCGAACTCTTTACTAAATGCGAAATACAGGCTAACTATAATTATTATCGTTGCTGGTGTCCACCACACGACTCTTTTCCATAGGTTGTAATTTGTCCTATGTCTTAGATAATGCATGTCTATATACAAGTCGGGGAGCACTAGCGCCAACATTATCAAAAATATTATTTTTGCTACCATTATTCAATAAAATATAAATGCTAACGCATTATGTAAATTTCAAAAACTTTTTCACTAATTCTATGGGTATGCCTCTTCTGTTTGCGTAATCAACAATCTGGTCATTGCCAATTCTCCCCAAATCAAAATATTTGCTTTGTGGATGCGAGAACATGAAACCACTTACACTGGCATGAGGAATCATCATTCCATTCTCGGTAAGTCTTATTCCTATTCCTTTCATGTCTATAATGTCGCTGATTATGAAGTTAAGACTGGTGTCTGGTAATGAGGGATAACCAACAGCTGGTCTTATTCCCTGATATTCTTCATTATGGGTCTGCTTCATTGTTAAATCCTCATTTGGAGCATATGCCCAATATTTTCGTCTTACTTCCTCATGCATTCGTTCTGCAGTTCCTTCAGCTAATCTATCTGCAAGCACTTGAGCCATCATTCGCTTATATTCATCATTGACGTATTTTTTCTGCAATTCAGTATCTACTGTTGTTGCAAATAAGCCAGCCTTATCTTTTATACCAGTTGAAGCTGGACGTACAAAATCCGTCAGACATAAATTTGGCAATCCATCAGCGATGAGCTTCTGCTGTCTGAGCATTGGAATTCTAATGCCGTTTAATATCAAATCATCGCCATCACTGTTGGCATCAAGAATGTCAAATACAGCATGCGTATGATATTTGCCATACCATTCATGCAACATCTGCTCGGCATCACCACGAAGCTTCATCTTTTCAGTTTCTGGTTTGCCGTTCATGTTCCATGCATGATAGAAATAAATCCAGTTTATGTATGGTTCTATATCCTGTATGTTATAATGAATAGTCATCTTTTTAAAATCAAGTAGCTAAATATTGAACGCAAGAGCTTCCCCTTTGCTGTCATCTATAATGTTATCATTATCATAAACAATGTTACCGTTGCATATCGTTGTCTTAACCTTATTATTATAAATATGTCCCTCCATAGGACTCCATTTACATTTGCTTATTATGCTGTCTTTTGTAACTTCCCATTTACACGACGGTTGTATCACAACGATATCTGCCTTATATCCTGTGCGAAGAAATCCGCGCTTGTTTACATGAAAAAGAGTTGCTGGATTATGGCACATTAATTCAACTATACGTTCAATAGAAAATATGCCATCATCAACAAGTTCAAGCATTGTGACAAGTGAGAACTGAATCATTGGCATACCAGAAGCAGCTTTACAGCATCCTCCTTGTTTATTTTTGAGCTCATGCGGTGCATGATCTGTACCTATTGTCGTAATCCTTCCATCATTTAAAGCTTTTCTTATCTCATCTCTGTCATGTTTTGTTTTTATGGCAGGGTTACATTTTATCAATGCGCCTAAAGACTTATAAGCTTCATCGCAGAAATAGATATGTGCTATTACAGCTTCTGCTGTTATTTTATCATCATTTCCGAAAAGTTCAAGTTCACTTGCTGTTGTAACATGTGCAACGTGTAGTCTGGTGTTATACTTTTTTGCGAGGTTCACGGCAGCGGATGTACTTTTATAACATGCAAGTTCACTTCTTATCAATGGATGCATTGTTATATCAGGGTCATCATTCTCCTGTTTTGCCACATTCATGTTGGCATTTATGATATCGGTATCCTCACAATGGGTCATCAATATGATATCGTTTTCAGCGCAAGTTTTAAATATATTATTCAACGACTCAGCCTTGTCAACAAGCATATTACCTGTGCTTGCGCCCATAAAAAGCTTTATGCCAGGAAACGTATGGCGGTCGAGTGACTTGAAAGTTTCGGCGTTTGATATTGTTGCTCCATAGAAAAATCCGTAATTAACAATACTATTCTTTTGGGCAATGTGTAATTTGTTATTAAAAGCTTCTATTGATGTGGTTTGCGGAGAAGTGTTAGGCATATCCATATAGGATGTAACACCACCACAAGCAGCAGCTCTACTTTCGCTTTTTATATCAGCTTTATCCGTCAACCCTGGTTCACGAAAATGCACATGGTCATCAATGACTCCTGGAATAACAAAACACCCCGAGGCGTCTACTATCTTGTCGTAGACTCCGCGGGGAGTTTCACCTTCAGCATAGACTCCGGATATAATATCATTAGTGATCACAATGTCGCCCAATACAGAGCAACCTTCATTTACTATTGTTCCACTTTTTATTAATATTCTCATCTTAAAGGTTTTATGATTTCTATAACCTTATCTCGTCATAGGCGCTTGAGAAGGGGTTGCCATCTCGTTTGGTGTAGGGGCGGCGTTAGGTTGTGCTGGAGCTTGTGCTGGTTGCGAGTTTGCTGGAGCACCACGCATGCCGTTCATTATCTGTTGATTTTCAAGGGCTTTTTTGTAATAGTCCTTAACATATTGATCGTTCTTGAAATTATCAGTAGCCTTACTCATAATGTCTTCTATCCATGGTGTTAGTTCAGGATATTGGTAACCGATAGTTACCATAAAGAAAACACCTGGACCAAGAATATTATCAAAGTTTTCGGTAACGAAACTAGTAATCAAATTATCTTCCTTTTGTGATAAATGTGCAGCTTCCTTATTCAGGTTGGCATTCACGATGTTCATGTTTCTACCGTTCATGATAGCTTGGTCATGCTTATGAACAAGTTCGTTTTCAAGACTCTTCATTTGGTTATATTTATTGAAGAACTTGAATAATTTATCATTAAGCGGAGTTCCGCTTACGGTTTGCTGTGTGTTGTCTATCTTTATGTTAATGTCGCCATCTTCAATAACTAGAGGTAAAACGCTTTCGTCATCCATAAAGATGTTTGCCATTCGTACAGAGTCAAAGGTTCCTTCGAAGTGGAATTGTCCGTGTACGACATCACATGAGTCTATAGTCTTGAATTCATTGTTTTTCAGAACTTTTAGATACAGCATTCTACCATCAAGGTTAGATACATTTGATGTGCCGATTACATTATATGATTTTCCACATGACGCTAGCGTTAAAGCTAGTAGTGATATAATTGGATACAAAAATTTAGTCATAAACAGTTTTCCTTTTTCTTTAAAAGCAAAGATAACATGTATAAGTGAGGTTCGAAAAAAAATTCATGCTATTTAAATTATATAACACAACTTTTATGTTTTTTTCGTAATTCAGACACGTACTTCCCTTTGGATACTATATATTAGAGTTGTTTTTCTTTTCTTTTTTTATTTCCCATTCGATTCTGTGCATGGTGTATATTTCCAATATAGCGGCAATTAACAGAAGTACCACCCACTTATTATATATATAAGAAAGGTAATCTATTGAATTACTGAATGCTGGACGTATGAAACCATAAACATTGTCTACCATAAGAATTCCTGAGAATATGAATACCATATCAGCTAAATTCATTATGTTTTTCAACCTGCGAACGGTTATGTTGTTTCCTTCATATTCCTGCATCATCTGCATTGTAGCAAACAATACTGTACCGACAAGGAACAGCCAACTTACAATTTGCTGCTTAAACATAAAAACGAAGCAGCCTACACCGATAACCATCAATATGCCGCCAAGCACAAATAAAATGCTTTGTAACTTATTTTGTTGTTTCATCATTAGTATTTAAAGGCTTCTCGTCATCACTAAGTACATAAATGTCTTCATCGTCAGCTTTCATGAAATAACGTTCACGGGCAATCTTTTCGATAGCCTTTGGATTTTGTCTTATCTCTCTCAGCTGTCTAGAGTCATTTTCATACTGTTTGTTGTATTTCTTGATATCGCTCTGCAAATCACTTATTTGCAGTTCAAGTTGGATGCGTCTCATAAAACTATTCTCATCGATAAATCCAACGATAAGAATACCGAGCAGCGTCACTACAAGATACTTATAGTGAGCGATAAACCCCCATACAACACCTAAACGACTTGCCATATTTATATTATTTGTTTGCAAAGATAATAATTTTTGCTATCTTTGCATCATCAATTATAAAAAATAATGGAAGAATATATTGTTTCTGCCAGAAAATACCGTCCAATGACATTCGACTCGGTTGTTGGGCAAAGCACACTCACAACAACATTGAAGAATGCTGTTAAGAGTGGACGACTTGCTCACGCATACCTTTTCTGTGGTCCTAGAGGAGTCGGAAAGACTACTTGTGCACGTATTTTCGCAAAGGCTATCAACTGTGAACACCCACGCGAGGATGGTGAAGCTTGCAATGAATGCGAGAGTTGCAAATCTTTTAATGAGCAACGCTCTTATAATATCTTTGAACTTGATGCAGCCAGCAATAACTCTGTTGAGAATATTAAGGCTCTCATGGAACAGACTCGTATTCCGCCGCAGATAGGACGTTACAAGGTTTTCATTATTGATGAGGTTCACATGTTGTCTACAGCAGCGTTTAATGCTTTCCTTAAAACTCTTGAGGAACCACCTGCTCATGTGATTTTCATTCTAGCGACAACAGAAAAGCATAAAATTCTGCCGACAATCCTTTCACGTTGTCAGATATATGACTTTGAACGTATGACTGTTTCCAATACGATAAACCATCTTAAGAGCGTTGCTGAAAAAGAGGGGATTAAGTATGAGGAAGAGGCTTTGAGCGTAATCGCAGAAAAGGCTGATGGTGGTATGCGCGATGCTTTGTCTATATTTGATCAGGCAGCAAGTTTCTGCATGGGAAATATAACTTACCAGAAAGTTATAGAGGACTTAAATGTTCTTGATTCAGAAAACTATTTCAAAATCGTGGAAAACTCTCTTGCAAATAAGGTGAGTGAGGTAATGCTTTTGTTGAATGATATCCTTGGTAAAGGCTTTGACGGTGGAAATCTTATAAATGGTTTGGCTAGTCATATACGTAATGTACTTATGGCTAAAGACCAACAGACTTTGCCGTTACTTGAAACAAGTGAGCAACAGCGCCAGAAGTTTTATGAACAGGCTCAGAAATGTCCTGTGGATTTTTTATATAAGGCACTGAAAGTTCTTAATCAATGTGACATAAACTATAAGCAAAGTAGCAACAAGCGACTGCTAGTTGAAATTACGCTTATTCAGGTGTCGCAGATAACACAGCCGGATGATGATTCGGCAAGTGCGGGGCGTAGCCCTAAACGATTAAAATCCCTGTTTAAGAACCTGATTTTATCTCAGCAAAAGGCAGCATCGCAGGTAGCTGCCGCTAAGAGTCATGTCTTGTCTCCAAGAGACATGAGTAAAGAGGTTACTCAGGAACCTCAAGAGGAAAACATATCTATAGTAACAGCTTCGGTACCCGATAAGGGTTCCGATTCTCAACAAAGAGTATCTGGAGCGGCAAAGCATAAAATAAAGTTGAATAATATCGGCTTTACATTTAAGTCTGCTAGAACAAAAAATGAAGGACAAACTATAGATTCTGACGAAAAATATAAAACCAATAAGGAAGAAGTTGGTCACTTTTCACAGGAGGATTTGGAAAGATGTTGGTTGGGCATGTGCACTAGAATGCCACAAACATTGAAAGGTATAGCTTCTCGTATGAAGAATATAACTCCTAAGATTTCTGATTATCCAGTAATAGAGGCTGTTATAGATAACCAAATCTTATTAAATCAGATTGATGAGATTAAGCCACGAATCAAAAAAACACTCGCTAGTGATCTTCATAATGGTAATATAAAGATTAAACTAAGATTGGCTGAAGCCGCTGAGGTAAAGCAAATAATGTCTAAACGTGATGTTTTTGAGTCTTTAAAGAAAGATAATGAATCGTTTAGTAAGCTATGTAAGAATCTAGAACTTGATCTTACATAAAGTTGTGGTTTCTGTTTTACAGAAATTACATATATAAAGTTGTTTTTAATTATAGACTTCACTCTACCAGAAAAAGTTTTTTTAATGCCACTAATGTCATAATGTCACAAACCCTTTGTTTATAAGGGCTGGGCGAGTGACATTAAGTGACATTATCGGGGTAAAAGTGACATTAAGTCCAAGATTACACTTATTTTTTGCGCTTTTTTCGCGATTATGCTATTTGTATAATGCATACTTTTTGTTGATTTTAGGTCTAAAATGAACTTGAAGATTTCAAAAAAGCATAAATAGATTCTAAATTTGTACTATAAATATAAATACACGTGAGAGAAAAAGTTTGAAGTCTGTAGGTCTATTTACAACTTTAGAAAATAAGAAATTACCCAAATTATCACAATAATTGGGTAATTCGATTACCTCAGCTCGTGTGTAAACCGATTACCCAACGTGGGTAATCGGATTACCTAACGTGAGTAACTCTATTGCCTACGTTGGGTAATTGAATTGCCCGACGTGAAAAAGAGTATTACCCAGTACATGTAAACACGTTATTATCAATAATGTGATAAGATAAGAATGCATACTACGCAAAAAATATAATGAAATCTGCAAATTTTATTAATAGTATATCCGTCTATAGGCATGCAGGAACAGACAATTATATGTAAAAGTAGTGTATAAAGGATTTGTTTTAATGTTAGTATAATGACCACTCCCACAATTATGGATTGTCTTAATGCAGAAAAGTACCAATACATGCAAAGCATATTTGGCAAAAAATCGCCAAAAATAGGTATGATTTACAGTTTGATGTCACTTTTGCCCCGATAATGTCACTTAATGTCACTCGCTCAGCCCTTATAAACAAAGGGTTTGTGACATTATGACATTAGTGGCATTAAAAAAACTTTTTCTAGTAGAGTGTCTTTAGCCGGAATAGGTTTGTCCAAGCCTATTGATGGAGAATATCACCTCAAAATTGGCGAAGAGCCAAATAAGTTTCTTTTTTATTATTGCTGTCCGATAAAACTTTTGTTTAAATTTAGTTGTTGCTAAAAGTACTCTAAAATGAGTATATTTGTGCTTTTCCAAGGCTTTTATGTCTAATATATGGTAATATAAAGCAATTTACTCTTGTTTACTATTCTAAAGAAAAAGTAAGCCCCTTAGTTAGGAAAGCGGTTGAACTCCCTATAAATAAAGAACTTTAAGACTTTCAATTTGTTTTTACCGGACAGCAATACTTTTTTATAATATTTGATGTTACTATAAATAAAAAATAATCGGGATAATCTAAAGATTCAGATTATCCCGATATTCATTATATCAATAATTATCAAATAAGTGGCATTCCTAAACTCTCGCATTCGCTACGCATATCCTCAGGCCAAATGCTTGCTTGTATTTCTCCTATATGTGCCTTATGAAGCATTATCATGCAAAGACGGCTCTGACCAATACCTCCACCAATGCTTAGAGGAAGTTTGTCTTCAAGCAATTGCTTGTGAAAATATAGCTTTTCACGGTCTTCCTTACCTTCAAGTTTCAACTGGCGCAATAAAGCATCCTTATCAACTCTTATACCCATAGAACTCAATTCAAATGAGCGTTGCAAAACAGGATACCAAATAAGAATATCGCCATTAAGACCAGCCTTGCCATTTTCAGCGATTGTACTCCAATCATCATAGTCAGGAGCACGACCATCGTGTTTCTTGCCATCGCTCAATTCGCCGCCAATTCCTTCTACAAATACAGCACCGTATTTCATACATATAGCATCCTCACGCTCTTTCTGAGATAAGTCTGGATACATATCAACAAGATCCTGACTATGAACGAAATGAATCTCACTAGGAAGGAATGGTTTAATTTCACGATAAGTCTCACATGTTAGGTATTCTGTTCGTAGTATTGCAGCATATATGCGTCTTACTACGTTTTCAAGGAATGAAATTGTGCGTTGCTCTTTTGTAACAACAGCTTCCCAATCCCATTGATCTACATATAATGAATGAAGGTTATCTAATTCTTCATCAGCTCGAATAGCGTTCATGTCAGTATATACACCATATCCTGGCTCTATATTGTATTCTGCAAGTGTAAGCCTTTTCCATTTTGCTAGAGAATGAACAACTTCTGCTTTTGCATCGCCTAAATCCTTTATTGGAAATGTAACAGGTCGCTCAACGCCATTAAGGTCATCATTAATTCCAAGACCTTTCAAAACAAATAGAGGTGCCGTAACGCGGCGAAGTCTTAGTTCGGTAGAAAGATTCTGTTGAAAGAAATCTTTTATAAGTTTTATACCTTGTTCTGTCTGCTTCATGTCTAGAAGTGCTACATAACCTTCAGGTTTAATCAATTTGCTCATTTCAATAAGTTTTTATTTTTTCTTATATGCTTGCAAAGATAAGAAATATTAATTATATTGCAAGCTTTTTGGTTGTTTATTTTGCAAAAAGAAAGTAGTATTTGTTATTTGGTTTCTATTTGGATATTATTTAGTATCATTAGGGAAAAAACTTTTAAGTAGTCCGTCACATCCGTCTTCAATTAAGTCAAGGGCTAGTTCAAAATCCGCAGATTCACCATAATATGGATCCGGAACTGAGTTGTTGGAATGCTGGTCAAAATAATTTGACATACGTATTACTTTTGATACGTCTGATTTTGATTGAGCCATACCTGTTATTATGCGATAGTTTTCTTCGTCCATCACAACAATATAATCAAACGTGTTAAAATCATCAATTTTAAATTGTCGTGCATGATGATTTATATTATATCCACGTTTAATGCCATGCGTTCTCATTCTACTGTCTGGCAATTCTCCTATATGCCAGTCTCCTATACCTGCAGAATCTACAACAAAGTTGTTTTCTAATCCACGCATAGTAATCATTTTACAGAAAACTGCATGAGCAGCTGGTGAACGGCATATATTTCCTAGACATATGAAAAGTATATTTACTATTGATTCTTGTTTTGTATTCATAATAATATTTATTCAATTAGAGTTGCAAAAATACAAAAAATACATATCACTTAGGCATAAATATTAATTTAAAATCGGCATACAAAAAATCCACATTCATTAGAATCGCTATTCTATGAACATGGATCACATTTTCTCGACTAATAAATTTTAACTTGTTTACAAATGCCGATTTTCACAAACCGAAGCAAATGAATTTACTTCTAATTAAATTTAAAATTGAATTTTCAATTGCAATTTTAGTGCTTTTATTCTTAAATGGACTTACCAATACGACAAAAAGACTTACCACCACACGTTATTTTAACGCAAGGTAACATTAAAAGTAAAAAATAAACTTTTTTTTGCACAAATATTTATAAGAAATCAGTCTTTGTGCTTAGCTCTGAATTCTGACGGAGTTACACCAAAACGCTGTTTAAAGGCACGATTCAAAGCTGGTGGGTTTGAATATCCACAAGATAATGCTAGTTCACTAACCATACGATCTGTCTTTAAAAGCTGTTGTGAAATGTATAATATTCGTTTCTCACTTGTCCATGCCGATAATGTAGTCCCAAGTTCTGAATATATATAATCTCTTAATTCGTTTTTGTCAACATTCAAAGCTTCAGATACAACTTCCAAGGTTGGATTACTTGTATAGAATGGGTTGTTAATATACTCTCCCATCAGTTTTTTTAATCTTCCAGGAATGACAATATTCATTTTGGATAGTTCTAAAGAGTAGTGAATAAAGTTTCTATATATATAATATGTACGTGCAATCATTATTATCATGAATATATTTGTGAGTATTCTTGGTAATAATGATGATACAAAATTATTAAGCATCATCCAAACGAATAATATCAAGTATATTACGATGTCAATGATCTCTGCACGACGCATTGACATATTTTTCTCTCTTGTTAGTTGTGTTAGATTTTTACGAAAATGGAGATATGAGTCTATAACTATTCCTGTCATTAGCATATATCCGGACACCATGATCCCAATCCATACCAATCTCGCTATGAACACAGCAAGGATAAGTCTGTGATCCTCGAATAAACTTGATAGTGTGTAAATTTTAATATAATAACCAGTCATGAGGACAAGTGCGTGCACCAGTAGCAAAACCGCAGGATATTGAAGAAGAAATAGCCAGACAACCAATTTCTTATGGTAATCACGTCCGAAATAACCAGTAGAGAATAGTGCAAATATGATAAAAGTTATATATAGGAAGCTTATAGGTCCGGTTGCAAACAGTTCAATGCCGTTTTCAGAACATATATAGAATGTTGATACCACATATATTGCCAACATAATATAAACAGAGATGAAGGACCGCCTGCGCAACAGAAAGTATGGGACTTTCAGTTTTTGAACCTTGCCATATATGAATATTATGATAAAGAATATAGCTATTAGTAATATAATATTAGTAATGTAGAAAGTAGTAATCATTTTGTGTAATTTTAAATGTTACAAAGATACAGCAAGCCGAACACAAAACAAAATAAAAAATGTATTTTTTATCTTTTAAGCTGAGACTATCTTTACTAAATGTAAAGATAGGGTAAATGAGTTGAAAAGCAAAATTAATAAGTTTATTTTACGTTCTTGTTTTATCTACATGACTTAGATACGGAAATATTATACAAATAAGGGTTAAACTCTATATCGAGAAAACAAATCAAACTACAATTTATGATGAAAACTTTGTATTGTCGAACCTAAAGTAATGAAACTCACAAATATGTCTTAATCTTTTGGAAATTAGGGATTTTATTTGTAATTTTGCAGAACTGTTGGTCTTGTAGCTTAGCTGAATAGAGCGTCAGATTCCGGTTCTGAAGGTCGCGGGTTTGAATCCCGCCAAGATCACTTTTTGTTAGAGTGAGACTACTGATTGACATTATTTAATGGATGTTTTAATCTGTATTTATATAAATATCCGAAAAAATATGTATATTTGCATTTCAGAAGCTCACATTAAGCGAGACATTAAAGATTAATACACAATTAAAGGCTTTATTCTATTCAATTATATGGAATTAACTGAAAGATTTATTAATTACACAAAGTTTGACACACAGTCTAGTGAGGACTCAGACAGTGTCCCTAGTACGGCGAAACAGATGGAGTTCGCCAAGTATTTAAAACAAGAGCTTGAGGACGAAGGACTCTGCGACGTAGAGATGGACGAGATGGGCTACATCTATGCCACCCTAAAGGGTAATACCAAGAAGAAGACACCTGCTATCGGCTTTATATCTCATTATGATACAAGTCCTGATGCTAGTGGAAAAGACATCAAAGCTCGGATTATAAGGAACTACGACGGAAAGGATATTGAACTTTCTCCAGGTATAGTATCTTATACATCTAAGTTTCCTGAACTAAAGGAACATGTAGGTGAAGATATTATTGTCACAGACGGAACAACTCTTCTTGGTGCTGACGATAAAGCTGGTATTGCCGAGATTGTACAAGCTATGTGTATTTTGCGCGATAACGACGAGATTAAGCACGGAGACATACGTATTGCATTTAATCCTGATGAGGAAATCGGTATGGGTGCACATCATTTTGATGTTGAAAAGTTCGGTTGCGACTGGGCATATACAATGGATGGAGGTGATTTGGGTAACCTTGAATATGAGAATTTCAATGCTGCCGGAGCTAAAGTCTATATAAAGGGCGTAAGTGTCCACACTGGATATGCAAAGGGTAAAATGGTTAATGCCAACAGGCTGGCTTGTGAGTTTAATAGCATGATTCCTGAGACAGATATTCCCGAATCAACAGAGGGCTATCAAGGATTTTATCATTTACTGAATATCGACAGTCGTACTGAGGCTGCTAAACTTAGCTATATTATTCGTGATCATGAGCGTGAAATATTTGAAGACCGTAAGGACTTTATGGAAGATTGCGTTAAAAAGATGAATGAAAAATATGGTGAGGGTACTGTAAGTATTGAAATTCACGATCAATATTATAACATGAAGGAAAAGATTGATCCAAATATGCATGTTATTGATATCGTGCTAAGGGCGATGCAGGAAAGTGGAGTTCCACCAAAAGTGGAGCCTATACGTGGGGGAACAGACGGAGCACAGCTTAGTTTCCGTGGACTTCCATGCCCTAATATATTTGCAGGTGGAGTGAATTTTCACGGACCTCATGAGTTTGTCTCTATTCAAGTCATGGAAAAAGCTGTTGAAGTAATTACCAAGATTTGTGAAATTACTGGCACATACAACGATTAAATATTATTCCCGACTTTCTGGATAATTTATGAAAGTCGGGAATCTTAATTTTTATGTTACCACTATTCTTATTATGATTCCACGATAAAAAACAGAAAATACCGAAACAATATGGCTGAGATACCAAACTTGATAAATGACCTTGCGCTGATACTTATTGTAGCAGGAATAGTTACTTTGGTATTCAAGCAGCTAAAACAACCTATTGTATTAGGATATATTGTGGCAGGATTTCTTGTTTCTCCACATATGCCATATACCGTTTCTGTAATTGATAAGATAAATATACAGACTTGGGCAGATATCGGTGTGATGTTTCTGTTGTTTTCTCTTGGACTTGATTTCTCATTCAAGAAAATACTCAAAATGGGTATGGCGCCTATAATAGCGTCAACAATCATCATCTTTTCAATGGCAACATTGGGAATGCTTGCAGGCTACGTCTTCAATTGGAGCAAGATGGACTGTATGTTCCTCGGCGGTATGCTTGCTATGTCGTCAACAACAATAATATATAAGGCTTTTGACGATTTAGGATTGCGTCAACAACGTTTTGCTTCACTTGTAATGAGTGTGCTCATCTTGGAAGATATACTTGCTATTGTGATGATGGTTATGCTTAGTGCACTCGCAAGCGGTAATAATCCTGATGGTGGAGTAATGATTGGCTCTGTGGTTAAAATAGCATTCTTCTTGGTCTTGTGGTTTGTTGTAGGAATATTTCTTATTCCTTTATTTTTCCGTCACACTAGAAAGCTTATGACCAACGAGACAATGGTGATCGTGGCATTGGGACTGTGCTGCTTAATGGCTGTATTGTCAACAAAGGTTGGATTCAGTAGTGCTTTCGGAGCATTTGTAATGGGAAGTATCATAGCAGAAACGGTTGAAGCGGATAAAATTATAAAACTAGTAGAACCGGTAAAGAATCTTTTCGGAGCAGTTTTCTTTGTATCAGTAGGTATGTTGGTTGATCCAAAGGTTCTTGTTGAATATTCTGTGCCAATATTTGTATTGGTGATGACAATATTGTTTGGACAGGTTGTATTTGGAACTGCTGGCTTTATGTTGGGTGGTCAGCCACTGAAGACAGCAATGAAGTGTGGCTTCTCTATGGCACAGATTGGGGAGTTTGCATTTATCATAGCTTCATTGGGATTATCGCTTGGCGTTATTGGTCGTTTTCTTTATCCTGTTGTCGTGGCTGTGTCCGTGATAACAACGTTCCTAACTCCTTACATGATTAGGGCCTCTGAACCATGTTACTTATATCTAGAAAATCATTTGCCAAAAAAATGGGTTCGAAGAATGAATCATTTGGGAAATGCTCATGTTAATTCATACGAGGAAGTAAACGATTGGAGAAAATTGTTGCGCAAGATGCTTTCAAATACACTTATCTATGGTATATTGTCTGCAGCTGTTATAATACTAATGTTTACGTTTGTACTCCCTTTGAGTCGCCATTTGTTTGGTCATTGGATAGGTAATGCTGTTTGTGGAACATTGACCGTTGTAATTATATCGCCATTTTTGCGCTCTATGATGATGAAGAATCTGCATAGTGATGAGTTTAATCGCCTATGGACAGAAAGTAGGTTGAATCGTCTGCCTTTAATTTTTACTATCATGGTGAAAGTTATTGTGGCATTGGCGTTCATATTCTATATATGTAATTATCTGACCCGTTTTACGGATGCTCTTGTGGTTTGTATCGCCTTGTTTGTGCTATCTCTAATGGTGCTTTCAAGAAGTCTAAAACATGAAAGTATAAAGCTCGAGCGACTGTTTATAAATAATTTGCGTTCAAGGGAGATTGCTGCGCTAGTCAACGGCAAGCGACGCCCACTTTTTGAAGGACATCTTCTTGAACGAGATATTCATATAAGTGAATTTGAGGTTCCTGAAGATTCCACATGGATAGGGCGATCTCTCAAAGATCTTAAATTTAGAAATAGGTTTGGTGTCCATGTAAGTAGTATATTGCGTGGTTCTTTGCGTATTAACATACCTAACGGATCTGATATTATTTTCCCTGCAGATAAGTTATTTGTCATAGGTGATGACGAACAATTAAATAATTTCAAATTAGCGATAAAACATGAACTTATACCTGAAGATCCTGATATCGAAAAGCGCGAAATGAAATTAAGAAAGGTTATTATTTCTGCTAAAAGTTCTTTTATCGGAATGACTTTAAAGGAGAGTGGTATCCGTGACCATTTTAACTGTATGGTTGTTGGAGTTGACGAAGGTCAGAAGAACTTGACGCTAATAGATCCTGCACGTAAGTTTGAAAAAGGAGATGTCATGTGGATTGTTGGCGAGGAGGACTCTTTGAAGGAATTGCACAAGCTGACTTGATTTGTTATATTGAATGCCTTGGGGGATTATCCATTTTTTAAAGGGAAATCCCTACTCATTAATATGGAATTTATTTTTTAAGATATTTATATTTGTGTTACATTTGCAACATAGTAATAAACCAAAATATAATAACTTAAAAAAATATAGCTTATGAAACGCCTTACAACAATATTGACATTGATGATGACAGTTTTACTGTCTTTCACTTTTACTTCTTGTGATCCTGATGCTGAAGTTGCATATTACATGGATGGCACTTGGAAAGGTAATATTTATGTTAGTTCTGAATATGATGGAATGGTATATAAAGCCGCTTATTCTGAAGTAGAATTCGATAGTGGATATAATTCTGGTGACGGCTACTGGATTGATTATTACAGCAATTCTCCTTATGATTATATCGCAAACCATATTACTTGGGTCGTTCGTGATCAAAATATATATATTCACTTTAGAGAAGAGAACACGGATATCGTAATTTATAATTATACAATAGATGATTCTATGTTCTCTGGATATATTCAGACTAATGACGGAACAAGAGCTGCTTTCAGCTTGTATCATACATCTTCTTTGAACTGGAACAGTTACAGATATGGTTTTGACTCTTACGCAAAGACTCGTTCAAATAATAGTATTGGTGCTCCAAAGAGAATGTTTGTAAAATAACAGTAAGTATATTAATTTAGAAAACTTTTAAAGACTTCAAATATGAAAAAGCTAATGAAAATAATCATGTTGTTTGCTATCGCTGCAACTACAACGCTTTTCGCAAGTTGTGATTCTGGTAATGACAATTGGTATAATGATAACAATAATAATCAGAACACCAATAACAATATATCTGACAATACACTGAATGTTCTAGCTAATACTCTTCGTGGACATTGGGAAGGGAAAATGATTTATGAATATACTGAGAATGGAATTCGCAAGCAGGCTGCGTTTGATGCTCAGATGGAATTTGACCAATATGATGCTACGTCAATCAGTGGAAGAGGTGTTGAAAATGACGTGTCGGGTACTCAAAGTCAAGAACTAAAGTTCTCTTGGTATATTGACAGTAAGACTGGTGATATTTATGTTACTTATGATACTAGCAAAAAACAATATGTGATAACATTCGGTAGCACTAATATTCAGTCTTATCTAGACTCAAAGTCTTTCCACGGAACAATGAAGGGCGTGAACAATGATGAATACCTAGACTTTGATTTCAGTCGTTATACTTACGCGAAGGGCTATACACCTACATTCACCCGTGCTGCTATGACTCGTGCAATGGGAGCTGTAATTGAAAACAAAATAGTAAAGGGTAGGAGATAAGTATATATAAATAAAGAAACAGGGATAAAGCATTACGCTTTATCCCTGTTTTATTATATATTGGTACATAGTGATTAGAATCCCCATGCAGTCTTAACTTTGTCTACGCTTAAACCTTCAACTTTGTTTTCAACATCATCTGGTAGATTGCAAAAGAAGTCAATACCGGTCTTTTGTTCCAAATCATCAATGTTTACAACGAAATTTGCAATCCCTTTGCTTCTTTGGTCTACATCAAGGTGCTCAATCCAAAATCCCATAGCCTTATATCCTCCATTTGCTGAGTCTGAATTTTTTGCGAGTACCGCCATGAAGAAATAACGAGGAACGATAAATCCACTCTTTGTTTGGTCAATAATCTTGTCGTTACTGTCAATAGTTCCACCTTTGCAAACATATAGAGTATCTGCACTTGTAGCCCAACCTCTTACTTTCCCTTCCATGTCGCTCCAAATCTTTTCATTCAGATTTCCAACTTGTGGTTGCATGTTGGTCATGTAAAAAGTCTGTTCGTTGGCGTCTTGTGAGTATACTCTGTCTTCTGAAGCACAGATATGGCCTCTTTCATAAAAACTGCCATTTCCAAGATAATAGCTTCCGCTGAATTCTCCTGTAACATTTGGTTGTTCATTCTTAGGCACCAATGGATCCTTTTGAAATGGGTCACCTCCCCATGATGTTTGTCTCCAGTTGCTTCGACTCCAGTTCTTCACGCTGTTGCTCTTGTATATCTCAAAACAAGACCAACGTTGTGATCTTAATGTATGATCCCATTCCAACGCGTATGTCATTCCATAAGCTGAAGTTGAGTGAACAATAACATCGCTCGTTCCACCTTTAGCCTTTGGAAATTCCAGTCTAGCCATTTCTTTAGGTTGACCGGTTGAGATTGTGTTCTTGTTTACGTTGGTAACGTCACTGGTGCTGCCACCTCCATTGCCATTTCCATTACCGTCATCAGTAATGCTCTCGTTACTACCACAAGAAACAAGGAATAGAGTTGTGGCGAATAAGCCGATAAAAAAATGAATTTTTCTCATACGTGATATTTTTAAGACAAAATGCGCTCGAACGTATATGCAACTACGTTCGAACGCACTCTAATAATATATACTTGTAAAAGGATATATTTACTTCTTCAACTTACCGTAACGGTTCATGAAGCGGTCAACACGACCTGCTGTATCAACAAGGTTATTCTTACCTGTATAGAATGGGTGAGAAGTACTTGAGATTTCGACCTTTACAATTGGGTAAGTTTCGCCTTCAAATTCTACTGTGTCGTTTGTCTTGCAAGTAGACTTTGTAAGGAACATATCACCGTTGGACATATCCTTAAATACGACGGGGCGATAGTTTTCTGGATGAATACCTTTTTTCATTTCGTTTAAATATTATTGTTTGTAATTTTGTTATCTACGTAACAGGCTGCAAAATTAATCAAAATTTTGCAGCCTGCCAAATATTTAGATAAGTTTTTCCCTTTTTACTTACTTTGTGTAAATGTAAAATCGTCAATAAGTACATCCTTGCCTGTTGTCTTTGGATTCATAACAACAAGGCAAATCGTTGTTTCTGCATCAAGCGTGAATGAGTATGTTACTTCTACCCATGTAGAGGTAGTCAAGTTGTTAACATAAGGACCATAGACATAACTTCCTACTTTGTTATCACTTGAAAAAGGTACATATCCTGGAGCTACTGAACCACCATCTGCAGTTGCAGCTTTTGTATAGAATTTCATTGTATATGTTCCGGCACTTAGCTTCATTTCTGTATATCCTAGGCGTTTATTACCAGCTGTGGTACCTGCAACCAGTACTGAACTTTTGCCTCCATGGGCATCAGAGCTTTGACTAAGAGTTGCGCTACTTGCGGTTGATGCAGATTTCCAGTTGGTAGGAAGTCCAGCTTCCCAAGTTTCAAAATCGCCATTTGTAAAGGCTGTAACAGCTGTTCCACCACCAGTCTCACCACCAGTTGATGTGCCTTCACCTGTTACAGAGATAAGGATGTTATTTTTACTCATCTCTGGCTTATCGGTATTATTATTGAGAAGACCGTAAACTTCAACTACTTGACCAACTTTCAAGTCACTTGCAGAAGTGAATTTTGCACCACCAAGACCTAGACCAGAGTAAATTTGTAATTGTGAAGTGGTTGTTCCCTCTTTAGATATAGAATATGTTAAACTTCCATATGTGGCATTAAATGAAGGAGCTGTAGAAATAATACCTGTTACATATACGGAATCAATAGGTGCCCCTGCAGTTATTGCTTCAATAGATTTTGTAACACTCCATGGTTTGTCAATAGAGTTATCGCCTATAGGTGTAGGAGTATATGTCTTTCCATTAAGCGCAGTAATATAGTTTCCTTGCATGAACTCATATGTATTTTTGTATGCACCAATTTTACCAACAACAACAACGTCGTCACCAACTTTAATTTCTGTAGCAGACTTAAACTTCTGGTTTCCGAAAGCAAAGCCACGATAAACAATCAACTGACCTGTAGAAGTGCCATCGTCAGAAATTTTGTAGTATGCATTACCATAACTTAAACTGACAGAGTCAACAGAAGAAATCTTACCCTTTACATAAACGTTTTGATCCAAACCAACGCCAGCTTTGATATAGTTGTTTGCGTCAGCCACTGTATAAGGATTATTAGCTGTACCTTGCCCAGTGTATGTTGTTGTTGGAGTATCTCCACCGTTTGTTGGTTCACCGTAAGGCATTGGAACATCCTCACAACTAGTGAATGTCATGGCTGCAATAGCCAATGCGAATAATGAATAAATAAACTTTTTCATATATTTCTTTTTTTTATTTTACTGTTTAATAGCTATTTAATTTGCATTTTCTACATCGCTTGCTTTGCGGATGATAACCTGCCATTTATTATTATAGCGAGTGAAAATACCTGTTATGTTAACCTTACCTGAAGGAAGTTTCTCTGCTGCGAAGTCAGCATAAGTACTAGTTCTTACAACGATGTTGTAGCTGCTCAATCCACTTAGGGCACGTTCGCAACAGTTATTATTAACTACATCTGCCTTGTTGCTGTATACTTTCTGTCCACCATCGGCAAATGTAACTCCCTTTATTGTCATCAACTTTCCTGCGTTGTCTGTAAGATATTGAGTATCCTTTAGACTTGCTTGATTGAATTCAGTAGAAGATACTGTTGCTGTCTTACCAGTATATTTGAACTGATGATCCCAAAGGAGTTTGCTCATTCTTCCTACAGAAATCTCACCTTTTGCACTAAGATACTTGTCTCCGATTTGAGGTTGCATACCATAGCAGCCAATGTATAATCCCTTAAGGTTTACTATAATTTCTGTACCGACAGGAAGATATCCATTAATACCACCCTCGTTGATACCAACAAGTATAGCGCCAGTTCCGTCTTCAAGAGAAATCTGACTGAATAAATTACCTTCTATATCGTTACCTGTGACATAAGCCTTTATCTGAATGTCATCAGTTACAGGAGTATAACCGTAAGTCTGAGATAAAGTTGACTGATATTTAGCTTTAACTTGAGCAATGGTCATGACGTTGGTCTCCGGAACAGCGGTGTTTCCTCTCTGATAACCCGTAGGCTCGTCCCAGTTGCCGTCCATACATCCAGTAAAGAGTGTGCAGACAAGAGCTAACATTATATATTTAATATTCTTCATTTCTTATGGGATTTAAATTAGAATCTGTATGCTATTTGTAGCATTCCGTTAGTTCCGTAAATGTAATACTTCTTAGGGTTCATTGAGAATCTGTAGCAACGGTCGCTAGTACTACCATCGTTCTTCAGAGAGTAGTCACTACGACTCTGCTCGTAACCTCCTGTTACAATCTTTTGGTTGTTGAGAATGTTAGTAACCATTAGGTTAATAGACAGACTACCTTTCTTCAAACGAATACTTTTACCGATTGTACCATCAAGCATGAAACCACCTTTTCCCTTATCCTGTGGAGACACGATGTAGTTTCCTTCATTGTCAACACTCTTCTGATTTTTCAAAGGAGTCTGGTAACGATAGTAAGGAGAGTAACTCAAGTAGATACGGTCGTAGTAGTTGCCGTTAAGATCAATAAACCATCCACCTTGGTGGAAACTCAAACCAAGACTACCAGCTGTAAGTGGTGTTCCGCTTTCGCGCATGTTCTCAACAAGAGCAATGTCGTCTACGTATGTACCCTGTGTAGAGTTAAGGTAACGAACTTTAGCGTTGCTAATGTTCTTAGCTTCACTTATAGTACCGAGAGCCTTAAAGTCTAGGAATGATGTAAGCTTGAATGTTAGTCCAAGTTCTGCACCGTAATATTCCTTATTCAAACCAGTCAGTGAGTTATATGAGAATGAGTTGATATCATCAAAATAGAAACAAGTCCATTCTGTTGCATTATCTATACGGCTATAATAACCGCTTAGGTTGGCGTGAAGCCAAGAATTATTGAACTGATAAGCAAGTTCGCTGCTGAATATACGCTCGTTCTTCAGATTCTGAACGAAGTCATTGTTCATTTCTGGAGCCTGGAAAGCAACATCGGCTGTAGGAGCTTTGTGCTCATAACCAAGACCGAGAGATATTACGCTTCCATGGCTAAGATCAATTGATGCGCTGAATTTAGCACCACCAGAAAGGAAGTTAGCTGTCTTACTCTTACCGTAAGAATTGTCGGCAAACAAACCATTACGCATCTTGCCGTCGCGATTCATTCCGTCGTAACCAATCTTTGCAGCAATGCTATAATGAAGAACTCCGAAAGTCTCAGTATAGTTACTCCAGATGTTGCCCTTAATTACGTTAAGAGTATAGTCGTAACCAAACTTGTCGCCCTCTTTAACAAGTGCATTTGGATGATTTAAATCATATTGCAGATAATCAGAGCCAATTGGGTATGTACCAATAGCGTAAGTATTTATGTTGTGGAATGTATTTGCACCGAGAAGGTCATCCATTGTCTGATAATGGAAACCCTTGTTTCCAATAGCTGCGAAGCCTAAATTCCAAGTACTCTTATCTGTCAAGTGTTTTGTAAGTGCAGAAGCAAGTGTAACGTTCAGGGTGTTGTTGTGACGTTTCTGTACATAGTACATAGCGTCTACACCTTCAGCATTTACATTCTGGTTAGCTGCGTAAAGACGATCCCAATTAATCTGGCGGTTGGCTTTGCTGTTGCTCAACCAGTCGTAAGCGCGTTGCCAATCAGCAAGAGCTTGTGGTGTCTGAAACTGAGCGTTGCTTCCCCATACGTCATAAAAACTACTAGGTAAACTCTTATAGTAATCAGGAGCTGGGTTGTCAGTATTGTTATAGTTCAACTTTGTGCTTGAATACATACTGTATTTTCCAAGTACTGTTGTTGTGAGTTTTGTCTTGTTATTTATGTTCCAATCCCAAGTGAAAAGGGCAGAAGGAGCGAAATCATTAACTATACGAGAGTTGCGTTTCTTGCCATTCTGATAACCCCAATAAGGATTATACTGATTATCATTTGCAAGCCAGTAGCTTTCGTCAGTGGCGGCACCTTGTGTTGCACGCTCTGTAGGATTGCCCCATGTAGTAAATGAGAAACTATGTTTTCCAAGAAGTTTCTGTACTCCTAGGAAATAAGATAATGAATTATAAAATGTACCCTCAACATATCCACGATTTGCCCAACGATAAGTAAGGCTTCCACTGAAAGCCCAGCCCTTGTCATTGAAACCACTGCTGTATGAATACATACCACGTAATGTATAATTGCGGTTTGCACCTGCTAAGCTGATACGGTGACCAGTAGCCATGCTACCACTACGGAAGTTATAGTTGTTACTTCCTGCCATGTCTGTCATTCCGTAATTATTGCTTTCAAAAGGAAGTGAGAAATCAACATTACGTGTCATTTGGTTTAGACCACCAATTGATGAAAAATTGAATTGACCACGCTCTACGTCGTTAACAGGCGCACCGTTAATATAAATGTCGTTATACTTCTGGTCGAAAGCGCGATAACGAAAGCGGACCGGTGAAAAAAGATAACCAACCTCGCTGGCATACGCATTAGTGTTAGAGTTAAGGATGGTAACGTTCTGACTCATGTTGTCATCCTCGCCCAACTGTGCTTCTGTAAAAGTGAACGCATTCTCGTCTAAAGCCTTTGCCTGCTGCTGAGAATTGTTGTTGTTCTGAGCGAGCGCAAGAGACGAATAGCAGAGTGCGAACAATGCTAATTGGAGCTTCTTTTGCATAGTTTGATGTTTAATAAATATTAATAGTATTTTGCAAAGTAACAAAATAAAAATTAAATTAAAGAGAATTTTAAGTTAAAATTTTTAGAACATACATATACATTAAATAAAAATGTGTATATTTGCAGTTCACGCGCCTTTATTTATGGGTATTCGCTAGAGTTATTAAAATAATATTACATTTTTTATTATAGATGAAAAAGCAGTTATTAATATTGGCAGTTCTGCTGATTAGCATTACAGCCACAGCGCAAAAGAAGTTTTCTGTTTACGCAGTAGGTTTTTACAATCAAGAGAATTTGTTTGATACATGTCATGATGAAGGCAAGAATGATTACGAATTTCTCCCAAGTGGTTCTTATCATTGGGATGGATTGAAGTATTCTCACAAGCTTCACAATATGGCACAAGCACTTTCTGATATGGGAACAGACCTGCTTCCTAATGTTGGATGTTCTGTAATCGGACTTAGTGAGATTGAAAATGCTAAAGTATTGACCGATCTTACAAGCCAGCCAGCGCTAAAGGCACGCAATTACCAGTATTGCCATATTGAGGGACCTGATATGCGTGGTGTCGACTGTGCCTTGATTTATAATCCAAAAATGTTTAAGGTTGATAACATGAAACTTGTGCCTTATGTACAGAAAGAACTTAAAGACAGTAGTTTCAAAACTCGTGGTTTCTTAACCGTTAGTGGTAAGATGGCAGATGAGCATGTTGTATTCATTGTATGTCATTTACCTAGTCGTTTCAATGGTTCTGCATATCGTGAGTGGGGTGCAACTCAGGTTAAGGCTGTCAAGGATTCGCTTCTTAAAGAAGATCCAAACGTTAAAATCATGATAATGGGTGATATGAACGACGACCCAACCGACAAGAGTATGCATGAGGGTCTTTCTGCAAAGGAAGAAATTGATATGGTTGGACCTGATGATATGTATAATCCTTGGTATAATGTCTTAAAACAAGGTACTGGTACTTTGATGTATCGTGGCGCATGGAATTTGTTTGACCAAATTATCATGTCACCAAGCTTACTCAATAAAGCTGATAGCAAAGGATTTTCTACATTGAAATTCTGGAAGAATAAGATTCAGCGTATGCCTTATCTGTTCCAGACAGAAGGACAGTATAAAGGAAGTCCTAAGCGTACAAGTGCTGGCGGTGTATGGCTTGATGGATATTCAGACCACTTGCCAGTATGTATATATCTTGTTAAAGAACAAGCTAATTGATAGAAACACATCCTTTTGAACCTTGGTTGCCGAGCAATGCAAAATTGCTGATGCTCGGTACCTTTCCACCAGCAAGTAAGCGCTGGTGTTTTGAATGGTATTATCCAAACTTTCAAAATGATATGTGGCGCATATTCGGATATCTTTTTTTTGCCGATAAAATGCACTTTGTTGATACCGAGAATAAAACTTTTCGTCTGGATATGATAAAGGCTTTTCTTGTCGAAAAGGGAATTGCGATATTTGATACAGCATTGCAAATACGTAGAACAAAGAATACTGCATCTGATAAAGATTTGGAAATAGTGCAGCCTAGTGATCTAGATGCTATGTTGAAAAGTCTGCCAGATTGCAAGGGTGTGCTTACTGCGGGACAATTAGCTACCGATATATTCATGCGCCATTACGATATAAAAGAAATGCCGAAGATGGGACAGAGCGTCGAGTTCGTGTTCGATGGAAGGCCAATGAAACTATATAGAATGCCAAGCAGCAGTAGGGCTTATCCTATGCAGTTGGAAAAAAAGGCAGAGTTCTATCGTGTGATGTTTGATGAACTTATTTAGCTTCTGCCACAAATATAATAATAACATTATAATATAATGGACGATAAAATTACTATCATCGGCATTGCTGGTGGAACAGGAAGTGGAAAAACCACTGTTGTAAGAAAGATTGTAGAGGCGTTGCCACCGCATTATGTGGCAGTTGTTCCACTTGACTCATATTACAATGACACTTCACATATGACTGAAGATGAACGTCACGCTATAAACTTTGATCACCCTGATGCATTTGACTGGAAGCTGTTGAATAAGCACGTCAACGACTTGCGAAACGGAATGGCTATAGAACAGCCTACATACAGTTACCTGCTTTGTAACCGTTTGCCAGAAACAGTGCATGTAGAGCCAAAGCCAGTGATTATTATCGAGGGTATAATGACATTGCTAAACAAGAAGTTGCGTGATCTTATGGATCTCAAGATATTTGTGGATTGTGATCCTGATGAGCGACTTATAAGAAATATACAGCGTGATACTATTGATCGTGGACGTACAGTTTCAATGGTTGTTGAAAGATATCTGAACGTATTGAAACCTATGCATGAACAATTTATTGAGCCAACGAAACGCTATGCTGACCTTATCATCCCACAAGGAGGAGATAATATAAAAGGTATAGCTATATTATGTAAATATATCGAAGGACTTGTTCCTCAGGAATGATATTGATAAAGCAGAAGATGGTAATCAGTCTTCTGCTTTATTGTTTTTTAATTCAGTATCTTCTTTTCTATAGAATTGTTTTCTACAGTTTATAGCTTTAAGCGCATTTATGCATTCAACTACTCCGTATAGCAACATGCACCATCCTATAACGAAAAGTGGAGCTGTTGCAATAGCTGTTGGATAAACTATAGCTATAATACCTACAATTAGTATCACAGAAGGCATTATCCAGTAATAGAAACCTACAGATGCATACTTTGATGTATTGGCAAGGAATATGAATTGACTTATAGCACCGATTATGAGCACTCCTGATATAATATATGTCAGACTGGTGATGAACATATTTGTCATTAACGCCAATATCACTCCAAGTAACAGACTAGCTACTCCTAGAATAGGGAAATGCGGTTTCGGACCTCCTGATATTAATTTACCCTCAGAATCAAAAACTTCTGGTTTATCTGATAGTTTCTTTGTTGACACGTATTCAGCAATAGACAAGATGCCAGATATAAAAAACAATATTCCTATTGCAATAGTTATCCAAGTCAATGTCTGTTCACGATATTGAATAAGTAATATGCCTATTATAATAGCGCATATAGCACGAAAAAAAGAGCTTTGGAGTATCTTCATAAACATATTAGTTTTCTGCAAAGTTACAAAAAACTCTTAATTCTAATGCTGAAAATGTCTTCTTTTTTGTATTTTTGCATTCAAAATATTTAATATATGACTACATTGTATTTGGTTCGTCATGGCGAAACTGTTGATAATGCTGCCCAAATTCTTCAAGGACAGTGTCAGGGAGAACTTAATGAAAAAGGTATAAAACAGGCTAAAGAGGTCTGCGAGAAGATGAAGGACAGTGATATAGACGCGTTTATATCTAGCGATTTGAAACGCTCGTATGATACATGCAAGATAATTGCTGCCCCTCATCATAAGGAAGTAGAGTCTACTTCGCTTATCCGAGAGCGTGACTGGGGAGATTTCACAGGTAAGTTTATCCCAGACATGAAGGATGCTGAATGGCCGGATAATGTTGAAACGCTTGAGAAAATGAAAAGCCGTGCAAGCAATTTCCTCACATATCTTAAAGTAACGTATCCTGATAAAAAGGTGCTTGCAGTTGGACACGGTATAATTAACAAGGCTATACAGAGCGTGTATTTTAATAAACCTATGAGTGAGATACCAAAGATGGGAAACGCTGAAGTTAGAATTCTGATGTTATAACATTATATAATAAAAGAATGGCGTAGCTTGCAATGCAAACTACGCCATTCTTTGTTATTATCTATTTTTATCTGTGACCTCCGAATACGCCTCCGTGACTTTCACTTTTGGTGTTAGATGAATTGCCACCTCCGAAACTGCGACTAGGAGTGCTATTGCTTCCGCCGAATGAACGACTTGGAGTATTACTTCCACCGAATGAGCGGTTAGAGTTTCCACTACCAAATGAGCGACTAGGAACGCTTTCACTGCCTGTAGAACGGTTGCTGTTGTTATCAGAACGTTCGAAAGTGCGGTTTGGAGTAGCTAAGTTGTTTCCACTTCTAGAGCCTCCGAATATACCGCTACCATTAGGTGCTGTTGTTCTTGTGCTGCTTGGACGGTTACCAAATACTCTGTTAGGTCTGTTATCGTTGTTGTTTCCGAATGTATTGTTATCATTATTTCCGTTATTGCCATTGTAAGCACGGTCATTTCTGCTACCACCGAATATGCGATTATTATTGTTACCTCCAAACGTGCGGTTATTATTAAAAGAACCATTATTAAAAGTATCACGCATGCCTACATATCTTTTGCCTTCTCGCATACTGTAAGAGCGTCCGTTGTACCAACTTCTTCCACCGTTAACTCTCCAGCTGTGGCCCCCACGATATACAGCATAAAAGTCTGGACGACCGAAATAGTAGTAATCACGATGTGGATAGCGTGCATATATTCTGAAATGCCAGTAGCCACCATCATAATAAATAGGATTGTAGAAATAGTTTACGCTGCAGTAAGTGCGATATTGCCAGTCTAATAATATATAGCTCAAATCCATATTACGCTGTGTCCAGTAAGAACTATATACATCATCGTAATTATTAATACTCATAAGATAGTCTAGATTTACTTCGTAGGCTGCCTCATACTGTTCATCTGTAAGATTCAGCTCATAAGCCATCTTATCTGTTAGAAAAAGTGCCTGTTGACGAGCTTGGTCGTAACTCATTGCACTAGCTGAAACTGTTATTGTAAACAGTGCTATGAGGGCTAATATAAACTTTTTCATAATCGTATTTTTTAAAATTGTTATTACCTTTGTTGTTTTTTATATCCGAAAGACTTGTTTTGTCTTATCTTCATGGTGCAAAGATATTATAAAATATATCGCATTTAAAAGGATTTTCCCTAAATAGAGAGAGGAAAATCCCTAATGTTTGAAATAGCCACATCTTTTCTCATTGCGTTTTCAATGCTAATGCCTTTTGGATTGATGCAGACAGCATCCTTAAATCCTGCATTTATCAGTTTGTCTTTGTCATCTATCTTACCTGCAATCAATAGTGTTGGTATACCGATATCTTTAGCTCTACGCATTATCACATACGGAAGTTTGCCCATAAGAGTCTGTTTATCGCTAGCACCTTCCCCTGTAATAACTAAGTCTGCATCTTTGGCTATATTTTCAAAGTTTATCAAGTCCAGCAGTAAATCGGCACCTGATTTCATTTCGGCATTCATGTATTGCATGAATGCATATCCAAGTCCGCCTGCTGCTCCCGCACCAAGCTTGTTGCTGCAGTCGTGTCCGATATGCATAGTTGAAACTTTAGCAAACTTCATCGCACGTTTTTCAAGAATCTCAATCATACTTTCCGTTGCTCCCTTTTGGCGAGCGAAAACATGTGATGCTCCGTTTGGTCCGCATAGAGGATTCGTAACATCGGAGGCAATAATGAATTCGCATTTTTTGATAATATCTCTGATATCGTCAAAATTACCTTTGCCGTTGAATGATTCAATAAGTGCTTTCAGCATTCCTATGCCACAATCACTTGTTGCGCTTCCTCCAAGTCCTATAATAAATTTTCTGCATCCGTTCTTTATAGCTGAGGCTATGAGTTGACCAACTCCGTATGATGTTGCTATAAGTGGATTCCTAAGTTCGGGCTCTATCAACGTCAGTCCACATGATTGTGCTACTTCTATAATGGCAGTACCGCTATTCGTTATGCCATATTCTGCTGTGATGCGTCTCATCATGGCATCTCTTACACTAACTGTCTCTTTCGTAGCTCCCAGAGCCTTACAAAATGCATTGAGCATACCTTCTCCACCGTCAGAAACAGGTATTGTTATTATCTCAGCTTTGGGATGATGTGAAATTATGTTCTGATATACAGCTTCTGCAGCCTCTTCTGATGTAAGGCAACCCTTAAAGGAATCTATGGCAATAATATATTTCATATTATTAGAATCATTCTTTTTAAAATTTCCTTCCAAATACAATCTTAAGGAAAGTCATTCCCAATATCTTTAAGTCTAGCAACCAACTTCTATGCTCAAGATACGAAAGGTCTAGTTCCAGTCGTTTAAGCATCTTTTCTATATTATCTGTGTAACCATTAGTTAGTGTTGCGTAGGATGTAACTCCTGGACGTATTTGGTAAAGATACGAATATCTTGAATCCTTTTCCATAATCTTGTCAATATAGAATTTTCTTTCAGGACGTGGTCCAACGAAAGACATATCACCCTTGATTACGTTCCAAAGTTGCGGTAGTTCGTCTAGATGATGATGTCTAAGAAATTTTCCTATTTTGGTCATCCTGTTGTCATCCTTAGGCTTTGTAAGCTGTGGACCATTCTTTTCTGCATTTACTTTCATGCTTCTGAACTTGTAAATGTAAAAAGGGCGTCCAAATCGTCCTATTCTTTCCTGCTTGAAAATAACAGGGCCATGATCTTCTTTTCTTATTGCGAAATAACAAATGACGAATAGGGGAGAAAATAGTATGATACAGATTATAGCGACAAGAAAGTCTATCAAGCGTTTTGAGTTGCGCTCAATTTCATTCATTCCATCAGCGATGTAGCCATAATTTAATATTGTCATGAATTTTATCTTGTAGTAACTAGTTAATATAAAAACGTAAGAAAAACAATAATATTATCTTCTAAGTCTAAAAACATAAATATATTTCCTTATCATATTTGGCAATAATCTTATTATAAGTCTTATGATGATGTTACTATACATTTTTATAATACCGATATATCCAATCTTATGTAAATTATGTTGAAATGTAATCTCGTTTCTTGCGTAGTCTATTCCACCACGCCTTAAAAAGGCATTGTCGGAAAGTCGAAACCAAAGAAGGCTTTGTTGTATATTGTATAAATGTGAACCGTTTAATATTGCTCTTACCCACAAGTCGTAGTCTTCTAAAAGAGGAATAGCCTTGTAACCGCCAATGTTACAAATAATATTCTTTCTGAACATGGTTGCTGGGTGATTGATAGGATTGCGCGATTTGCCGAATTTGACAATCTCATTATGTGTTTCAGGCGTTTTGCGTGTTGAAATGATGTTTTCTTTATAGCCATAAAACTCATCAATCCATCCGCTAATGATGTCTATATCAGGATGCTTTTCCAAGAAATCTGTTTGTATTTTAAATCTGTCTGGCATACATATATCGTCAGAGTCCATTCTTGCAACTATATCGTATGAACAATGTTTCAGTCCTTCATTAAGTGCAGGTCCAAGTCCTTGATTCTCTTTCAAACATACGGTTTTTATCTCATTATATTTCTCCTGTAGTCTGTTAATCGTACTATATAGTTCGTCTGTTAGTTTTCCATCTTCAACCAGAATAACTTCATTAGGGAGAAGGGTTTGATTAAAAATACTGTTAATAGCATCTTTAAGGTATTCCGGTTTCTCCTTATAGTAAACGGATATGAGAACAGAAAAATTCATTATCTATATAATCGTTTTATTTGTTTGGCAAAGTTACCCTTTTTCTTCAATCTGGCAAATATAATGATTTAAAGTTTTATCCAGTTGTTAGTTGCTGGTGAAACTTTCTCATTTGTGTTATACCATATTCTTGGAGCAATCACAATCTTGTCATTATTCTTGTTTAGCCATGCTCCCCACCATGAAAAAGATGAGTTGGCAATAATGCAATGTTTGCATTTTGTCATCAGTTGCATATCCCTGAAATTATCACTACCAATATTCCATTCTACATATATTGTTTCTTTACCATTAAGTAGTGGTTCTATGTTTTTTTTGCACCATTGTATGTCATTTGAGAATATGCAGAATAGCTTAGGAATAGTTCTTTTATTTATTTTGTCAATAGCATTTTTATAATATTCTATGCCACAAGTGCCTTTGAAAAGTTTGTCGTTAACGTAGTCGCCTCTTCTTATATGTATCGAAACGCTATTAATATCTGTTAGTCTATCAGCTAGGGCTTTATTTCTTTTGTCTTGGAATGTAGGAAATTGAAATGCATCCAATATATCTTCACGAATATTCTTGAAGTATTCTTCATGTTGCCAATATCCGTCATAATATTTATAATTAGGACTGGTAATAATTTCTGGCATGATATTGAATGTCATGTCTTCAGAAATCATGTGTCGTCTATTTGGAAGTATTCTGCTGCCTATTCTCCATAATTGAAAATTACAATAAGGATAGGCAACTTTTGAAATGTCGCTATATGAAGCTAATTCAAATTGATTCCCAAATACATCGTCAATTTCAAATCCTTGATGTTTTGTATAGCCGTTGAAGCAATGAATATCAAGTTTCACTTCTTCGTCAGTGAAATTCTTTTCCAAAGCTACAGCCAGTGCATACTGAAACATTTGGTTGCCCAATCCACCTATAATCTTAACAATTTTCATTTTGCTTTTCTATATTTCTTAAAATAGTATATTGGGGTTGTCATTACTATGAATAGTTGTTTCGGAATACTATAATTAATTAATTTGCCCGATATATAACTTACTGTAAATGCATTTAAGATATAATATATAGTAAGTAATCTCAAGAATATAATAATATTATATCTCATGCCTATAAGCATTATTACTACCAATATAGATCTTCTGATAATGTCTAGTTTAAATAGAATATCAGTCCTTCCTTTTATTAATAATATATCTTGATTAATGTCATAGAAACAGTATACGAAACCTATTATGCAAAAATATCGTAGATATATAGCAGTAGTAATCCATTCTTTAGGAAATAATATGTTAATAAACGGATTTGCAAAGATAAAAAGTACAAGCATTATTGGACCGATAATCCAGAATGCTGTACCTACAACTCTTTGGCTATATATCTGTAATTTTTTATTGTCGTCTTGAAATTTAGACATTAATGAATAACTTACTCTATGGATAGAATAGGATATGCTTCCTGATGTAAGATATGGTATTTTGTTTGCCATAGTATATTGCCCTAAAGTAGTAGCGTTGTAGTTCTTTCCAACAACAAGGTTTGCGAGGTTATCAGTAATAGCAGCTAATATATTGCTCCCTAAAAGGTTTAGCGAAAAATGAAGATATTTCTTTATTGCTATCCATGAGCATACGAAAGTAGGTCTCCAAGAACTATATATCCAGAAAAACACACATTGAAAGATTGAAAACGATAGGTTTTGAATTATTAGTCCCCATACGTCCTTTCTTAATATACTTACGACGATGCCTATTATTCCTGATAAGATTACTGATAATAGAGAAATCTTTGAAACGATTTTGAAGTTTATTGATTTGAAAAACAGCGCTTGCTGAATTACAATTAATGATTGAAATATAATGGCAAGAAATGCAATCCTTATAAGTATACATAGTTTAGGCTCATTATAGAATGTTGCAATATAAGGTGCTATAACAAAAAACATTGCATACACAATTATACCAAGTAGGATATTAAACCAAAATAAAGAAGACTTGTCTTTCTCGCTAACAACCTGTTCACGTATCAAAGCTTGACCAAATCCACTATCAACAAGAATAGTAGAAAATGCCAAGAAGATAGACATCATGCTTACTAATCCAAATTCTGAAGGTCGTAGAAATTGGGCAATAATGAATGTGCAAAGTATTTGTATTCCCATTTTAGAGAATCTTTCTACAATGCTCCAGATTGTTCCTGATATAGTTTTATTTGTCATCATTTAAAGATACCAACTTATGCTTTCAATAATTAAGCTAATAGTTTTTTTAATCTTTCCAATAATAGAATTGTTACTTCCTTTGTTAAAGCATTTATCTATTTTTACCTTATCTATTATTATTATTTTTTGGTCAAAAGGTATACGCTTTCCTTCAGGATATGCATATGATGGTGAGTACATAAGGCAAGTCTTTCCTCTAAGATATTTATTTAAATGCGACTCATCATGAAATCTTGCCATTATGTCATTTCCCATATCTATATGAATGTTCTCACTGCATGTTTCTACCAGTTTAATGTAATCTTCAGTTTTACCACCATTCAGGCTGCCCATGAAGTAGTGATAATCATTTTCGTATGGTTTTATATATGCTGTTGATTTTTTATTTCTTTCATATGGATAAAGAAATGCTGGCTTGTTGTAATATCCTGGGTGAATTATGGCTGATAGTCTTTCCTTTATTGGTATAAATTCTAATCCTATTGGTGCAACAAACTTCATATTCGCGTTAAAGAAAAATGTATAGTCGAAATGTAGTAATTGTTCTTTTATAGATAGAAAATCATCAAATCTCAATAATGAATCTAGTGGGAATCCTTTGCATTGTTTTTTGATTATATGCGTATCTGGATTTGAGCATAGTTGTTCATTGTCTGTGAAAACAAAATATTCGACATCTGCTATTCCATTTAGAAAATATTTCTTTGCTGATTTATAAAAGTCAGCAAAGAATTGATTGTACTTTCCTGTGCAAATATATAATATGGCTATTCTCATATTAATGATCTTTCTGCAAATATAGATTATAATAATGATAATCGTTACTAAAGTCATAAAAAGAATATGGAATTATATGGTTCCACTCAGATTTAAACAATAGGATGATCATAATTCTTATAAGCATAACTGCAATAAACAATATCAGAATGATATTTCTTAAGGCAATAGTCTTGTCTGTTAATATAATCGTATTATCGTGGTTTATTATATATTTAAAGAATATTATGTAGATAATAGGCCATGTATAAACATTAATTCTGAATATCGGCAAAAATGCAGGTGTCATTACACTGATGCATAAAGCAAAAATACATATCCAAAAATCAGTATTATCCAATTCTTTGTTGCTTAAATGCTTGTGACTGTAATAGCATGTTGCTATGATTATAAACATCAATATCCCGTCTAAGATTGCTGCTATAGGAGGAGCTTCTCTTTGCATACTTATTTTAAGGTATATATGTCCAGCAAATCCTAACAATCCTAGTAACTGATAAATGAAAATAGCTAAAGCTATTGCTATGGAAAAAACAATTATGACATTCTTTGCGTTTATTCTTAGTTTTCTTAAAATAGGAATAATCAGTAGTGTTAATGCCGAAATATGGAATAATGATCCTAAAATTACCATTATGCAATAATATAGCATCTTATCTTGTTTAAGAAAGATATGTGCTTTGTAGAAAAGCATTAACGCGATTGTTTGGCGAATAAGACAAAATTGGTCGAACCAAACACCCGAAATAATCATTATAAATGATGCCAATGCAATTTCATCAGTGAATTTGGATATAAACCATATATTTCCACATGCAAATATTAATGATGAAAGCATGATGATTGTATATGGTTCTTGTGAAACGTATTTTATTAAAAAATGCATTAGCACCTGATAGCCCCATTCGAATTTCAGTGCAAGATCATAGCTGAATATAGATGAGTTGATATAACTCTTATATTGAGATAGATGATAATATGCGCCATAATAATGTGGCGTGTCATTTAGTACGGTTATATTTCTGAATCCAAAGAATATGAAAAGTAAGGTAAAACACATCACCATCTGGTACATCCTTTTTACATTACGACTAACAAATAGTTTGGAGGTAATGTAAACAAAGATAAACAGAGAAAAATATACTAATATTAATAACATAGTGATGAATGCATCAATCCTGCGGAAACCTTATTCCATTAATTTCTTGAAATTCATGTTTAGGAAAGTGCCAAATGCCGGCAGAATAATTCCTATCGCAAGTGAAATGAGTATAAGCACAAATCCCTTTGGCGCTACAGGCTCTGTGTCACCCATAGGAGCAGACAGTATTCTTGTTTTGTATGGAGTGAATGCTTGCGACAATACGTTTTCTTCTCTTTTTTGGAGCATGAAGATATACAGTTGTTCCTGTATCTTTTGTTGACGTTCTGCCGATAAAAGAAATTTAGCTTGTTTCGGACTTGACTTAACTTGTGAGTCATTTGCGCCTTTCAGTTCGTTGTAGCTAGCCATTTGAATGTCGGCTTGCTTTACAGTATTTGCAAGTGCTGCCTTTATAGACTTTCTCATATTGCTCAATTGCTTTTCTATGTTTTGAACAATAGCATTAGTCTTATTGCTGTTTTCGGCAATACGGTTGTGCTCTAATTGCAGTTTGTTGTATTCCTCTATTTGTGAAGAAAGAACTTTGTCATTACTTAGTAAGTTTACTGGTAATGTCTGGTTGGAGTTAGAATGGCTGTCAACGAAATTAAGAATGAATTTCGCCGATTCTCTCTGTCCTCTTAAAGTAGCAATCTCTCCACTTACTTCTGTTGATGTTTCCATTGCCAGTTTGGTGGTTTCGATAACATCAGGCAGATTATTCTTGGATTTGTATGTTGTTATTGTATTCTCAGCTTTGCCCAAATCAGATGTGATTTCTGATATTCTATTGTTGATAAATTGTGTTGTTCTTAAGTTCAATTGATTTTCGTCATCCATCCATTTTTCATTATACACCCTTATCAACATGTTGAGAATATCTTCTGCACGTTGTGGAACGGCATCTTCATACGACAAGTCGATTACTGATCCCATTTCTTCTGTTATTCCAGCATCGAGTTTTTCTTCTATGTCTTTTACTGTTTTTATTGGAGCGTTCTTTTTCACGTTTATCGTTATATCCTCTTTTCCATTATAGGCTTTTGTTGCAGTGATGGCAATTAAGCCGATAGGAGAGTGGTAAACGCTGTTTACAGTTCCGTTGTATTCAGTATCAAATTTATTATTGTTCTTCTTAAGATTGTAAATTCTTACTTTACCTTTTTGTAGTTCAATCTTCATGCTTGCATCATCACAGTCTTTCATCCCGCTGATGTTAACTTTCACAGGCAGACTGTTATCATACAATGGTAACTTTCTGAGGAACGGACGTGTGGAATATGAGTAGTCAAGATCAAGTCTCTTCACCACTTCAAGAATGTTTGCAGGCGTCTTCATTGATATAAGTTCATTGCTTACATTTGAAGCTCCCCCCAATAATCCACCGAAACCTTGCATCATACTCAGTCCAGCAGTAAGTTTAGAACTTGGATTTGAGTCATTCTTAATCATTATCTGTGCAGAACGTTCATATACAGGATTTTTCAATATCAGGTATCCTGTTGTCAGCAAAATACATGCTGCCATGGAAATTATAAACCACAAACTTTTTGCTTTGCAATAATGAAGGTATTCTTTGAATGTTATACCTTTTGAATGTTCATATTTTATTTCTTGCATCATTCTCATTATTTAAAAATCACTACGGCAATGGTTGCAATCAAGGAGGCTACTGAAATCCAAAAAGAAGTTGACTTCAAATTATTTCCGTTTATAGTAGCTTGTCTTTGTCTTGTATTGTTAGCAGGAACGTAAACAATATCATTCTGCTTAAGATAGTATGCCGGAGAAGACATAGTTTCTTTTGCTGATGTAAGGTTTATGATATATGTTTCTTTTTGGTTTCCGTTATCTCTCACCACCATAATGTCGTTTCTCTTGCCGTATATGGTCATATCACCAGCCATACTAAGCGCTTCGAGTATATTGATGTTGTCTTTGTCAATACTGATGCTTCCCGGTTTGTTTACTTCTCCTAGTACGGAAACTCTGAGATTAGCGAAATCCAATGTCACGATTGCGTCTTTCACCCCATACTCTTCAATAAGTTTGCTCTTTATAGTTTCAGCAGCTTCAGAACGAGTCTCTCCACTCAGCTTTATCTTTCCAACCATTGGAAAGTCAACTTCGCCATTTGGATCAATGGTATACGATAAAGTTTTTTGCATATTTGGCAAAGAGATATTAAAATGTTCTGTAAGAACGTCATCTTTGCTCTTTACGAATACAGATATTTGGTCTCCAGGAAGAAGTCTTATATCCTTTGGGGTTGTATTAATTATATCGTTAGCTTTTATATCTTGCATGTAATTAATTTTGTCTACAGTCTTACACGATGCAAACAATATTATTATAGCAATAAAACATATAGATTTTATAGTTCTTGTCATCGTTATTCTAATTATGAATAGATTTATATCTTAAGAATAACTCTTTTTCCCTGATTTTATTGCTTACCAAGTAATATTTTTGAAGTATACTTGTTTTTCTCTAAAGTCAGTGTCATGTAGTAACTTATAATAGCTGCTAATATGAAATCAAAAATGATATGTATCGTTATATCGCACTTGTAACCAAATATATTTATTATATCAAATTTAGTTAAGAAATTAATTGCTATAAATTGTATGGCATAAATGCCTAATGTCTTTTGCCCAATTTTGCTGAAAATTCTTATGATATCATTGTCTTTTGATGATAAGTACTTTTTGCAAATAAAGTATGAAGACATAATGCCCAGAAATGCAATAAATAATTTATTTGCAAAGAAAATCAATTTTGAAATAATAGAATAGTCATTTGATGTGTAATTGCGTTTGAAAAAGTAAGCAAAAATTATAAAAAGCAGAAGCTCCCAATACATATTCTTATATAATATAGTTATAATCTTTTTATTTTCGTATTGTTTCAGAATTATTCCCGATACATAAAATATGTAATACCAAGATATTGATCTTATCCCTAAAATATTTGTTTTACATATAGCTCCGGCGCATACAAAAAATAAGGAAAATATGCTGATTAGAATATAGAAATTTATTTTAATTTTATTAGAAATTATATTCAATATGCAAATTATCAAACTTAAAGAGAACAATGTTGTGAGGAACCATAATCCACCATCTGATGGATCAAAAAATAGTTTTTTTATGGTCGTGATAATATTCCTGTTGTAAATAAGGCATCCGATTATAGCCCAAGATAAAAATGGTACAATGAGATGTTTCGTATTCTTTGTTAAGAAATGCTTGAAATCAATGTTGGACTTGTATTTAGTTAGATAGCCTGATACAAGCATAAAAAATGGCATATGAAAGCTGTATATATATCTAAAGACAATATTATTGTCAAAACCGTTTGTTATGTTATATTGTATACAATGTCCAAGTATAACTAGTAATATTGCGTAACCTTTAATAAAATCTAGATATATGATTCTTTGTTTCTCCATATAATTAAAATTGTTTTTCCATTTTGATAATACATATTTTTAGTATTCTATGGCAAGCATATTGATTATGTGCTTTTATATTTATAACTCATTTTTAATCTTTTTATTATTTGTGTATCCTTAATTCCGCACCACTTTAGATTATTTTTTATAAGTACGTGAGCAACAATAAGTTGCTCGCGATTTTGTTATGTCAGATTTTTCACTTACTTTTTAGCTTCGATGAACTACGTTTTAGCTACGTCATCTATTTCTCTCTATATAATGTACGCGCATTCACGCGCGCACTTAGGGTTTTGAAAAATATAAGTGTCGAAGTGTCAACATAATGAATATCAGTATTTTATCGACGAATTTGACTAAATAAAGTGACGGTGACCAGACAGTCAAATTTCAAGTTTTGCATGCGTTTCTATATAGAAACGCAACTAGTTCCATATAGAAATGCAAACGTTTCTACGATGTTTTACCTCCTATTGCTTCGTAAAACGCAATGCAACATAACGTAAAACGCACGACAAAACATCGCAAAACGCATCGAAATATTTCGTAAAGTGCAATGCAATACGATGAATTTTTTCACCCATATTTTACCGACGAACAACCGTCACTTTGTTCCACTCAAAACGAAGTCTAATAAGTTGATGTTCAATGGATAGACACTTCGACGCTTGTTTTTCTGAAAAACCCAGAGTGTGCGCACATACGCACATATATTATAATGTGTAGTACCAAACTTTGGCTAACAGTCTAACTGAAATCCCATTGCATGGACAAAAATTTTGCAGTATCTTTGCCAAGAATTCAGCGGAATTCGGCAGAACATTTAAACAAGCTTGAAAATTCTGTTTTCGTTTACTGAATCTATTTCTACATCCTCTGTTCCTCAGATACAGTCAACGGTTCTTTGACAAATTCACTCATAGAATACATTCCATCCTAACAACAACTCAAGTTGACGTAGCTAAATCCTGCAAGTAACGTCTCGTCACCCCCTTGTTGATCTGCTTTGCTCAAGATTCGGTAGCTGCGTAGCTAAAAAAAAATCGCACAGTATAAAACTATTGATTATCTTATTTCTGCGATGTCATGAAAGCATCAAATAAATTTGTGATTAAGCATTCTTTCGATGATATGGCTTACTTATTCTTCCATATCTTTATCAAGGTTGTTTCGCCACAGATATTTCCTTGTTTCATGTACTATAACTCCATTCAGCAATAAAAGTGAGATTAAGTTTGGTATTGCCATGAGCGCATTCATGCAGTCGGCGATATTCCAGACAACAGCAAGGTTGGCGATACTTCCTATGAACACGGCTCCAATGTAAACAATCCTGTAAGCATACATCAACTTCTTTCCGCTAAGATATTCTATTGCACGCTCTCCATAATAGCTCCAGCCGAGTATAGTGCTGAAAGCGAACGTAAGCAAACCGAATGTAAGCAATGGAGCACCAATATATGGTATCTTGCAGAATGCTTGATTTGTCAGTGTTGCTCCGTTGGTATAGTCTATGTCAGGGTAGGCTAGAATACTACTCACTACTACAAGTCCTGTCAAAGCACATATTACCACTGTGTCCCAGAATGTTCCAGTTGATGAAACCAATGCCTGACGTACAGGATTACGTGTCTGTGCTGCCGCTGCAACAATAGGTGCCGAACCAAGTCCTGACTCGTTAGAGAACAGTCCTCTTGCGATTCCGTATCTTGCAGCCATCATAATCGTTGTACCTGCTGTTCCGCCTACAATAGATTTTGTGGAGAATGCCGAACTGCATATCATTTTTATCGCTGGCCATACGTAATGTCCGTTTACAAACAAGATGTATATACATCCAAGAACATATAGAATAGCCATGAATGGAACGAGTATTTCACATACTTTCGCAATACTTTTCACACCTCCAAGCAATACTGCTGCGGTGAGTCCACATATAATGCAACCACTAATAACTGGTGATATATGATATGTATTTTGCGCAAGGGTAGCTATTGCGTTTGCCTGAACGGTATTTCCGATTCCAAACGCTGCTATGGCTGTGAATATTGCGAATAGTACTCCCATCCATTTCCATCCCAATCCTTTTTCTAGGGCATACATCGGACCTCCAAGCATTTTACCTTTAGCGGTCTTCTGTCTGTATTTTATTGAAAGTAATCCTTCAGCATATTTAGTTGAAATTCCGAACACACCTGTTAGCCAGCACCATAATACAGCTCCTGGACCTCCAAGTGCTATCGCTGTGGCTACACCAACAATGTTTCCTGTGCCGATAGTGGCAGCTAAGGCAGTAGATAATGCGCCGAACTGAGATACGTCTCCAGATGCATTTTTATCTTTAGTTACCGATAGTTTGATGGCAAGAAATATCTTGCGTTGTGGGAAACGTAATCTTATAGTTAGGAATATATGTGTGCCCAACAACAGAATAATCATTGGCCAACCCCATAGCAATGAACTAAATGTTTCGAAAAAACGGTTTATTACTTCCATTTAAATTGTAAATATAATGAGCTGCAAAGTTATGCAAAATGTCATTATAATACAAATAAATCAGTCTAAAAATAAGTTTTATCCTGATAATTCAATCATATTGGTTTTAAAACAGTGGTTTGGCTTATCTTTTGTTGAAAAAATAAAAAGGTGTACTCTATATATTGAGTACACCTTTGAATTTGTTATATGTTTATTTAAGTTTGTTTTGTAGCCAGACATTCATTTGTCCTGCTCCGCGATGATTCCACGCATAGTATGGTATCAAAGTGAGATTCACGTTTTTCAGTTGCAAATCTCCATTGGCATTGCGTTCCAACACCTGTGCATCAGTCGTTATAGCATCAACTTTAAATGGTTTTCCATCAGCTTCTGTATTAACGATAGAATAATCGTTTATAAGTTTGAAAGTTGGCGTGTCGCGTAGAAATGTGTTTTGAATGCATACACCAGTATTGTCTGCCCATTCAGCGCAATAAACTAGTGGTCCGCGCTCAACGGCAACTAAACCTTTGTCATCTTTTACATGATTGTTAGCAACAACTGTTCTTGGCTGCATGTCAAATGATATGGCGATATTGTCACCTTTCTTTATATTGTTAAGACATACGTATCCTTGTGGATTTATTGTAGCCTCTACTTTCTTACCGTTGCGGGTAATCATCCAAGATGCGTTGCTGTTGTCGGCAAACTTATACAAATCACTTGGCACAACCTCATTGCGTATCCATCCAGGAATACGAATCATCATATTGGCTTTGCTATTTTTATTGCTGACAACCTTGATGTTTATATTTCCGTTCCAAGGATATGCGGTAGTTGTATGGAGTTCTATATCCTTTCCGTCAACTTTCAATTTCGCATCGCTCGCCATGAACAGGTTAACGTAAACATTATTGTTCTTAACAGCATAAGCGTATCCTGGAATTGAAGGGATAAATCTGCTTAAGTTACTTGGACAGCATGCACATCCAAACCAAGGTTGGCGAGTTGTAGTGCCGTCAGAATTGAACTTATATACGCCGTCTGAAGATAATGGGTTAGGGTAGAAGAATTTTCCTCCGTCAACACTCATACCGCTTATTACTCCATTATATAATGTACGCTCGAGACAGTCTATGTATTTAGACTCTCCATGTAGCATAAAAAGGCGCAGATTAAGATAACACTGTGCTATTGCAGCGCAAGTCTCGTTGTAGGCTGTCATGTTTGGCAGTTCGTAATCAGCGCCAAAAGCCTCTCCTTCATGTCTTGCTCCCACACCACCAGTGAGATAGTATTTCTTTGAAACTATGTTTTCCCAAATCTTGTCAATAGCTTTTACGTATGCTGTGTCACCTGTTAGTGCGGCAATGTCTGCCATACCGGCATACATATATCCAGCTCTTACGGCATGTCCCCATGCTTCAGTCTGGTCAGTTACAGATTTATCACTCTGCGAATAGATATTTTTTATACTTGTTTTTCCACGATAATCAAGAAAGAATTTTGCTTCGTCAAGATACTTGTGGTCTCCTGTTGCGAGATATAGTTTTGCAAGTCCCATTTCAGCTATCTGATGTCCAGGTACTACACATGCTTGACCGGGTTTCGGTCCTACTTCTCTTACAACACAGTCGGCATATCTTCTAGCGATATCTAAAAATTTCTTAGATCCTGTTGCCTGATAATGAGCTACGGCAGCATCAAGCATGTGACCAAGATTATAAAGTTCGTGGCTTAGTACTTCTTCCTGAACCCATCTTTTGTTACCTGACCATGGGTGAGGATGTTTTGGATTCATAGTGCGGGCAGTATATAGATATCCGTCAGGTTCTTGTGCTGCACCCACGATATTCAGTACACTGTCTATATAATTTTTAAGTTTCTTGTCAGGATAAGATTGAAGAATGTAGCTAGCTCCCTCGATAGTTTTGTACACATCAGTGTCATCAAATGGGAATATCATGAATTTGTTCACAACATAGTCATCACTAGGGTGAGCGGCTTTTACGAAATTGTCATATCTATGTTCCGTCTGGCATTTACTGAAAGCCAAAGGGATAGTTACATCTTTGGCAGCTTTCAGTCTGTTGCCCCAGAAAGAGCCAGCAGATAGTTTAACTTCAGTGAATGGTACTTGCTGATAAGGATATCCCGTTACAGCAGGTTGTGCATGCGAGCTTGCATACATTGCGCATGTAATAATTGATAGAATAAGTTTCTTTTTCATTTAGGTATTGTGATTTACTGATAAATTATTCTGCGAAGATATAAATAATTTCTTTTGTTTGCAATAATATTGAGGTGTAATTTCAACACTATTTAAATTCTGTGGGTAATCAATGGAATTTATACGATGAAGGTATTCATAATCAATCAAACAATATTTGCCAGACTGCTCCAAACACTGCGTTTATCTTATGTATTTATGCCATATTAAAATAAAACGGGAAATAGTTTGGAAGTTCGGCTAATTGGCATTATCTTTGCACCAAATATTGTACATACAATTTAAATCTCGGGGTTGACTGGATTTGACGGCGAGATGAGATGGTACGTAAGCACGCGGAGCCTTGATAGTTTGCTCCTAAATCTGAGTTATCACAAATTTAATTGGCGAAAACAATTACGCTCTCGCAGCTTAATCGAATTATAGTAGATTACTAGCATAATTCCGTCATTAGATGATGGAACGAGACACTGCTCTAAGGATGTTGTTCCGAATCTGAGGGTAAAGCGGTGCAGCAAAATCGGGAATAGTCATAGCAAGCCTCGTTGCTTTGATGAAAATTTAGAGGATAAGGCTTCAGTTGGTGGTCCAGGTCTTGCTGTTGCACGAAAATTTAAGGCTGGAATAAACGTGTAGAAAGCGTATGGTTTCCTTGTGCGGACGTGGGTTCGAATCCCACCAGCTCCACGGGTAATGCTTGATAAGATCAAGCAAAAACATTACACCCGACTTTACATATAATTATGTATAGTCGGGTGTTTTGTTTTTATTACATTATAAATAATTACACGATGTAATATTTCTTAGCTAATTCCATTATGGCATGCAGATTTGGCATGGGTATACCATAATTGTCAATTTTCACAAATTTATTTATGTTGTATTGCTCTACGCCTCTGCATCCTCTTGGGTCGTCAATGACAGTTTCGCACAGAATTGGCTCAACCAATAGGCGTGCGCCCTTAGGATATTCGTCATAGTTGTTTATATATCTTTTTATAAGGTCGGTGACCTCATTGATGTAGGATTTAATATCCTCAATTCTCTTATTCATAGGTTTCTATATTTTGTTATTCTTTGAGTGCAAATATAGCGACTCGCTATTGAATGGCAAAATGTGTGCCTAATATTTGCAAAATATTGTCTTACCTTCACATTCGTGTAAATATAGAAAGATATTTTGACAAAAAGTAATTCTTTTTAGATTAAACCTTTTGTCATATCATGAGTCTATACATAAAGCATCTGACAAGAACATTATTTTACTTGTCAGGATAGCGATTAGTTATTATTTTGGCTTAAAAAAGGGGTGACCGTGAGGCCATCCCTTAATTTTTATCTATTATAATCAATATTCTTATTTTACAGGAACTTCAAGCAAAGCCTGTTTAAGTAGGTTCCAGAATGGAGCTATAGTAGAAACTTGGCAACGCTCACTTGTTGTGTGAGGACTGCGAAGGGTTGGTCCCATGCTCACTACATCCATATTAGGATACTTTCCAAGAATTACTGAACACTCAAGACCTGCATGATCTACTTGTACAATAGAATCTTCACCTATCTGTTCCTTATATATCTTCTTAAGAAGATTAAGAATTTCACTGTTTGGATTTGGATCCCAACCGCCATAGCTTCCGCTAGTCTCAACCTTCATACCTGCCATATTGAAACAGCTTTCAAGAGTTTTTGTGATATAATCTTTCATGTCTTCACGAGAAGAACGTGCAAGAATCTGTATGTCGGCTTCTCCGTCGCCGATGTTGATGATAGCAAGGTTACTTGATGTTTCAACAACGTCTGGATAAACTGGTATCATGCGCATTACGCCATTATGACATGCATAAATGGCATCAATAAGATTATCCTGAATTTCTACAGGTACTTCTGTTGCAGGAGCCTTTACTTCTTCTGCAAAGAATTCTATATTATTCTCAATAGTCTTAAATTCGTCATTGAAGTCTTCTTTCCACTCAGCAACAAGGTCTTTTACTGCATCGATATTCTCCTTTGGCATTGTGAGAACAACCTCAGCCTGGAATGGAATAGCATTGCGCATGTTTCCACCGTTCCATGAAGCAAGTCGTGCATCGCATTCCTCAATGGCTTCACGTACAAAGCGAACCATTAGTTTGTTGGCGTTTCCACGTCCTTCGTGAATTTCAAGACCAGAATGTCCACCTTTAAGTCCTTTCAGAGTTACCTTTAATGCAGAGTCTTCCTTGTCGGTTTCTACTTCCTTATATTTTAATGTTGCAGTAACGTCAATACCACCAGCACTACCTATAACAAACTTGCCCCAAGTCTCTGAGTCAAGATTCATCAAGATGTCTGCATTGAGTTCACCTTCTGGTAGATCGTTTGCGCCATACATACCAGTCTCCTCATCGGCAGTGATAAGGCCCTCAACTGGTCCGTGCTGAAGATCTTTAGCCTCCATTACAGCCATAATAGCGGCAACGCCCATGCCATCGTCTGCACCAAGAGTTGTACCTTTTGCACGTACCCAACCCTCTTCGTCAACGTAAGCCTCAATAGGATCAGTTTCAAAGTTATGCTTGCTTTCAGGTGCTTTCTGTGGAACCATATCCATGTGAGCCTGAAGCACAACAGTCTTACGATTTTCCATACCTGATGTGGCTGGCTTGCGCATTATGATGTTGTTTCCCTTATCCTTAAATGCCTCAACGCCTACACTCTGTGCAAAGTCGAGTAAGAATTTCTGAACTTTTTCCAAATGTCCTGATGGACGTGGAATTTGAGTAAGTGCATGGAAGTTGCGCCAAATGCACTCAGGCTTTAATTTTGCGATTTCACTCATAATGTTAATATCTTAAATGGTTATTAATCTTTTGCTATTATTTTTCTTCTTTTGGTAAACGCCAGGGCAAGCCATGCATATAGTCCAAGCAATACCACTAAAAGAGTCTGTACGCTGTGTACAATAAGTACGAAATATAATGCGTCTGTTTCTGCCACACCATATAATATAAGCATCGTTTTAACAGCAAAATGCCATGGTCCGGCTCCGTTTGGAGTTGGAACGATAACGGCGATGCTTCCAACTATAAAAGTTACAAGTGCACACGACATACCAAGATGTGATGTTGACGTAAAACAAAAGAACGTGAGATAGTAATGCAGAAAGTAGCTTCCCCATATAGCTAATGTGTAGAATATAAATAGGGGAACATTTCGTACATCCTTTAATGATATGACGCCTTGCCATATACCATGTAGAGTACCTCTCACTTTATCAATAATGCTAAGTCTCTTAAATAGATAGTATAACAGAATTATTACAGCTATTCCGCAGATTGCTGTAACAATCCATCCTGTGAATGAGAAACTGCGAAGAATAGAATTGATGCTTGTTCCGGTCTCATCAAAAAAAAGATTGAAGACCTTGAACTGATAAAGAAATGTAAACAGAGCAATAAGCAATACAAGAATAGAATCTATAGCACGTTCAGAAACAACTGTTCCTATAGCTTTGGGAAAAGAAACGTTGTCGTAGTGTTTTAATACTCCGCAACGGGCGAATTCTCCTATTCGTGGTATTACAAGGCTTACGGCGTATGACAGAAATATAGAATGCACTGCTGTTGAAGCACGTGGATTTTCTCCTACAGGTTGTAGTGTCTGTTTCCAGCGCCATCCACGAAAAGCTTGTGCCAGTATACCAAAAGGAAACGACAATAGCATCCACATCCAGTTCATTTCTTTGAAAAGGATTTTGCTAACGCTATGGAAATTAAAGTCTCGATACATCCAATACAATATCGCTCCGCCCAGGATGAGTGGTAGGATAATTTTGAATATTTTGCCTGCTAGTTTTTTCACTTTCTGTATTTTAAGATGTATCACACCATATCGGGCATGTATCTTTTATCTTGCAAAGATAATGCAAACGAGTGGAAAAGCAAAATAAAACTTGTTTTAATTTTGTTTTCCCGAGTGCAGCTTATCTTCACCGTAGGTAGAGTAATGCAAACGAGTGGAAAAAGCGAAATAAAAACTTGTTTTTAATTTTTGTTTTCCCGAGTGCCACAACCGCTTTTTTACAACAAAATTGCAATTTTGTTTACTTATCGTATTATTTTCAGAATGTAGGTTTTGCAACCGNGAGTGGAAAAGCAAAATAAAACTTGTTTTAATTTTGTTTTCCCGAGTGCAGCTTATCTTCACCGTAGGTAGAGTAATGCAAACGAGTGGAAAAGCGAAATAAAACTTGTTTTAATTTTGTTTTCCCGAGTGCAACCGCTTTTACAACAAAAATGCATTTTGTTACTATCGTATTATTCAGAATGTAGGATAGACTATATTTATATTGTTCCCTAACATTATTTTGTAGCATTATTCGTTTCTTTCAAGAAATTACATTAAATTTGCAAACCGTTTGCTATATATGTCTGAAATAGGGTCAGGCGTTTCTACCGGTTACCGCAATAGCCGTCTATGGCATTTGATAGTAGAAACGAATAATAAATAAAATATGAATTCTTTTAAAGAGTACACAGTGCAATATCCGCTACTGGTGAAACTTGGTGTGCCAATAATTATTGGACAGTTAGGGACGATAGTATTGGGATTTTCTGACACATTGATGATAGGGCATCACTCTATTCAGGAATTGGCGGCAGCAAGTTTTGTCACCAATATGTTTACACTTGCATTGCTTTTTGGACTAGGCTTTTCTTATGGACTGACTCCGATTATAGGAAAACTGCATGGTCAGGAGCAGAAATTCAGCATAGGTAAAGCTCTTAAAAATGGACTTGCTTCTGGTTGTGTACTGACAATATTCCTTATATTGCTGATGGGATTACTATATCTTAATCTGTCAAATCTTGGACAGCCAGAAGAACTGTTGCCAATAATGCGACCCTTTTTTCTGGTGAATTTGGTATCGATACCGTTTGTTATCGGGTTTAATACTTTCAAACAATTCTTTGATGGAACATCAGATGTAAAGACACCAATGTTTGTTATGATATTTGGAAACGTACAGAACATCATTGGTAATTACATTCTTATTTATGGTAAGTTTGGTATGCCAGAATGTGGATTGTTAGGTGCAGGAATTTCTACTATGTTCGCACGATTTATGATGTGTGTCATATTGGTATTAATATTCTTTACTCGAAAGAAATTTGCAGAATATCGCAAAGGCTTTTTTTGTGGGAAAGTAAACATGAAAGATTTTAAGTATCAGAATAAGCAAGGATGGCCTCTGGCTTTGCAGATGGGTATGGAGACAGCAGCTTTCAGTCTTTCAAGTGTTATGGTTGGTTGGATAGGTACAACAGCTTTGGCTGCACATCAGGTTATGCTTACAATCAGTCAGTTAGGATATATGCTTTATTATGGAATGGCTGCCGCTGTAGCAATACGAGTAAGTAACTATCATGGGCAGAAGAATTATGAAGAAGCAAACAATACCGCCAATGCAGGTTTTCAACTTATATCAATGATGGCTGTTGTGGTAAGTGTTCCAATATTGCTAATGAAAAATTCAATAGGATTATTATTCACAGATTCACAGCAAGTAGTACAGATGGTTTCTCTCACAATAATTCCATTTGTAATTTATCAGTTTGGTGATGGTATGCAGTCAAACTTCGCAAATGCTCTTCGTGGACTATCCAATGTGAAGCCATTGATGTTTGTTGCTTTCCTTTCTTACTTTGTCATTACGTTGCCATTAGGTTATTTATTGGGTATATATCTTAAAGGAGGAATCATTGGGATATGGAGTGCGTTCCCATTTGGGCTTACTATAGCAGGAATACTTTATAGGGTATACTTTAAAAGGACTCTAAAACGGGAAGCAAGTTTGATGTAAATCAATAAAAACGCCCTAAAATATGTTTTATAGCATAATTGTTTGCGTACACACAGAAATGTTACTATCTTTGCATCGATAAAAAGATAAAGATATAAGGATAACAAAATTAAGAAAGGAAAAATGATTATGGTAACATTAATGGTATTTGCAGTAGTTGCAGTAATGATTGCACAGGCAATTAACTTAGGCGGCAAACTTAGCTAGAAAGCTGAGTCCGCTTTTTACGGAAAAACAAATTATTAAATAAAATATACAGAATGGCATGTCAAGACAATAGTCTGACATGCCATTTTTGCATTCTAGTGATTAATGATTTGGGGAATTTATTTAGAATTAGATTTATATTTTATCTTTACATCAAGAGATTTCTGAATCATATTGATAATCGTGTTTAGATTGTCTGCTCTGAAATCAGCAGTAAGATAGACATTATACTTATCACTAACAAAAGATACCTTGTAATAATCCGAGAGATCGGCAAGAACTTCACGCAGTGGAGTATCTCTGAACTGGAACTTATGTGTTGCCCATGAAGTGCTGTTTGCGGATTTTGTTGCAATTCTTTCTGGATGTATTGCACTCTTTTTCAATATAGCTTTGCAACCTTGATTTAAAACGAGAGCATGACTGATATCTGCTGTTGATGCAAAACTTACTGCGCCTTCATCTACATACACTGTAGTAGAGTTAGTAGTTTCGTCAACCTCAAGTCTTGTACCAATATCGTTTATCCTGTAGGAGTCATCGCTAATGGTGAATGGTTTATTTGGATTATGATATATGTCAAGATACACTTTTCCTGTGATCTCAATATCTCTGCAATTCCTATCTTTATATGATAACGATGATTGAGGAGAAAGTGTCACTTTTGTGCCGTCAGCAAGAGTATAGGTTGTTGTCGAAGTAGAGGCATATAGAGTTGTCGTTTGATTTAGATAATTGTATATGCCGGCAAATGACAACAAAAGCAATAAGGAGGCCGCAGCTGTCCACCACAGTTTATAACTTCGCTTATTTAAGCCGATACGTTTAATAAATCGATGGTAAGCTGCGTTACTGTCTAGTTTGCTATACTGATAATGCTTAATAACAAATTCCAGATTTTTATCTTCTTGCTTTTTCATAAATGTAATCTTTTATTTTTTAACCCAATCTGTCTGAGAAGTAATCCATGCACCAAACAATCCTAGTCCAGATGATACATTTGATACTGTTGGACTAATCTGTGACAATCCGTATTGGGCCATATCGTTGTTTCGGATCTCATTCAGTGATTTCAGAAAATGATAATACTGAGGTGTCAAGCGTATTAGTTGCACCTGATATGCTTTGTCAAAATCATAATATTTATATCCTGTACCCGTTGAGACTCCGTATGATGCATTACTTGGAATATTAAGATGCAGTGTGTATGTTTTGCCATTTATGGGGGAATCATCGAAGATATACATATTTTGATAAAAATTATTAGAGAATCCGAAACCATCATCCATTTCAGATGTCGGCGAAAGAAGTTCTTCACTGCTTGTGTTTATCTCAGCCACACTATATACCGAATCATTATATACTAATGATACCGTGTCTGACTGATCTGTGTGTTGGTATTGTTTATAAGTGGCAAGATTTGAAAGATAGTATATTCCATTTTTATTAGATACCTTAACGTAACCACTATAGTTTTTTACCATTACTCTCACCGCATAGTAGTCGTGAGTGTTGGGATTATCTGTAAATGTGGCTGTTACTTGATCGAATTGCTGTGTGGACTCAGAATCTTGGTCATATAAAGTAATATTTTTTTCTGTCGGCTTACAGATGTTTACGGATTCCGGAATAGTTGTTGTTGCTGAAACAGGAGGTAATCCATCAGCTTTCACATAAAAAGCAATGTCATCTCCTTTTTTTTGTGATCCTGTTATCTTGTAGAAGCCTTTTCCTATAGATTCAATCTTGCTTGTTTTACCGTTAACAGTGTAATTGATTTCTGCATTATTGATGGCTGTTTCGTTAATAATATTAGAATAGCTTTTTATAGGAACACTCCTTGCTATCTGCATATATGTAGTGTCTGATTCCGTAGGAAAACAATAAACCACAATCTTGTCACTGTTGTTGATAGAATCAAGACTAATTTCATCTTTGCATGAAACAAGTGTAAATAGCAGTATTATGAAGTATATTATTTTTTCCATTGTCTTTAAAATTTAATAGTATAACTGAATGATGGTATCACTGGTACGTAGGCATGATTCTTTATATAAAAATGTCCATCTTGCTTTTGTTTCACTTCTGCAAACATAGAGTTGAGATGACAATAAGCATTATAAAAACTGATGTTGAATATGCGTTCGTGATTATGTTTTGTTACATGGTGGAAGTCAAATCCAATATCTAGTCTGTGATAGTTTGGCAACTTAAAGTTGTTAGGCTTCTCGTAGATGAAATCTGATGTTGAATTTTCTGAAGGTTTTCCTTCTGGTACATTCGGCATCGGCACATACTGTGTTGGAATTGTAATATGATTACCTGAATGGAAAGTCCAGTCGGCAAATGCAGATATAGAGTGGGTGATTTGCCAGTGTGCTGATACATCAATCTTATGGCGGTTATCGAACTTGTCGAAATACCATTCTGGATAGAAGTCAGCATATTTCCGTTGATTCCATGAAAGAGTATAGGAACCTCTAAGTTGAAGATTGCCGCTTTTATATGATGCATCAAGTTCCATACCGTAGAATCTNCCTTTGCCGTCCATCATCATTTTGTCCCATTTTTCAGCCGGAGGTTCTATCCCNGACCAACTAGCATATTGAAGNAAATGGTTACTGTGTTTGTAATAGCCNTCAAGTGAAATTAACCAGCGTGTATCTGGTTGAAAGTATGCTCCAGCCGTNAACTGCCAAGAATTCATNGGATGTAAAATCTCTGTTGTTGGAACCCANTAGTCTGTAGGAAGTTCCAGAAAGGAGTTTGATATCTTATGCACATACTGTGTCATAGAAGTATAAGAAGCCTTGAAAGATAAATTGTTATAAGGTTGATACTTCATCGCAAAACGTGGATTTAAGTTGGTGAAAGTTTTACCATGTATAGAAAATAGCGATGCGTTCACACCAGCATTTATACTCCAATGACTATTTATAATCATTTCATCTTCTCCATATATACTACATTCTCGGGCTGGATAATTATTTTTGCTAGACATGGATGTTGTATCGTTACCAGTCGAATTATCATAACTATTTATTAAATTTCTTGTCTGCGGATTGAAGAAATGCCATGTGAAGTCATTTCCGAAACGTATGTGATGATGTGGAGATGGTCGATAGTCAAATGACATTCGATATCCATAGTCACGTATTGATGACTTGTATTCATGTTCATAATGACTTTCGTTTATAACATTTGATCCATTGTTATACGAATTATCTTCTTGTGATTTGTATCTGGATATATTATAAGTGTATACTGCATTGAAATTGGCAAATAGTTTTGGTGAGAACTGATGTTCAAAAAGAAGAGCCATGTTGAAGTTACCCCAGTTGAAATCATTCTTCGTCAAATCTTTGTCATTATACGATGTATTGTAACTATCATTATATTCATCTTTTGTGTGCAGCTTATCTTCGCCGGAATAAACACTCAATGACATGCGATTACGATTGTCGAAGATGTTTGTTATTTTGGCATTTAGGTCATGAAAAAAATAAAATAGATTGAGCTTATCATCAGAGCTACTCGACTTATTGTATAAAGCAAAAGCGGGACGTGATAGAAGATCTATCCAACTGCGTCGCAATCCAAAGTTAAAAGAAGTCTTACCCTTTCGTATAGGACCTTCAAACTGTAAACTTCCGTCTAGAAGCCCCAGTCTGTAACTACCGTGATAGTGGTTTAAATCACCGTCATCGGTTCTTACGTCAACAACAGAAGACAGCCTGCCTCCGTATCTTGCAGGGAAACCGCCTTTGTAAAAATCTATATTCTTTACAACATCTGCATTAAAGGCAGAAAATAGTCCTAGTGCATGATTTACTTGGTAGAGTGGTGAACCATCAATAAGGAATAAGTTCTCATCATTATTGCCTCCATGAACATATAGTCCGCTAGTAAGTTCCACTCCTGAAGCAACACCACTTGATCGCTGTAATGTCTTTATAATATCAGGACTGCTGAGAAGTGCATAACCAGTCTTGATATCTTGTTTGCCGAAAGAATGTTTACCTGTTTGTGTCGTCATTAGTGGAGAGTTTAAATCAGCTGTGATTACAATCTCCTTAATGTTTGCATTCTCTTTAAGTGTGAAATTAAAATGTACGTTTGAATTTAAATTCACCTTTTCCTGCTTGTCATCAAATCCAATGTATCCGCATCTTATATTATGTGTGCCTTCTGGCAGGGTTATGGAAAAAAATCCAGATGAATTTGTCATAGTCGCTAGTCCGGTATTCATATCCTGGATCGTAGCATTGATAAGTCTCTCGCCATTCACGTCTTCTGCAAATCCGCTAAGCGTATAATTGTGTTTTATGTCGTTTTGTTCTTTGCGATGTGGTGTGTGAACGGAAGGCTTAGCTTCAGTCTTTTGCTTTAGCATTATGTAGTCCCCAATAATCGAAAAGTCTATTCCGCTGTTTGCAAAAAGTGATTGAAGGGCTTGCTGAATAGTCATGTTTTGTAATGATTTTCCTTTATACGGTCTATCCAAAGGAAGGGAAGAATCATACACAAAATTTATTTTTCTTTCATTTCTCAACCATTCAATCTGTTGCCTCATGGTCTTTACCTTAGCTGTTGTTACCAAAGACACAATAAGCAAGAAGAATAGTAACACGCATTTACGTAATTTCATTTTCTTTTAATCTTTTGTTTTTAATTTATCTATTGGTATGACGCAAAAACATGTATTATCCCCCATTGTAAAAACAAAAGGTTTTTTAGAATATAGTAAACATCACAAATAATATTTCATCACGACTGCCATGAAGACGTTTCAGAGCCTTGCTTATATGGTGCTCTACTGTCTTTTCTGAAATGCATAACTCTTCTGCAATTTCGCGATATTTCATGCCGTCACGTTTGCTCATAAAAAAAATTTTTCTGCATTTATCTGGCAAGTCATCTATTGCTGTCCACAACCTTGCTTCTTTTTCAGATCGTAATTTAGCTTCATCATCACTGATTATGTTTTCTAAATCAGATGGTTCTATGTCTGTAACAAAAGTCGATTTACGTAAAAAGTCAATACATGCATTGCGCACGGTAGCATACAGATATGCTTCTTGGTTTCTAGGTTCGTGTTCCCATAATTTTACGAAACAGTCTTCCACAATATCTTCTGCGCTATTTAGGTCATTTCCTAAATAGTGTAAAGCATAAATACATAATGGTTTATATAATTTTTTAAATAAGGCTTCGATGTTCATGTTCATGTTATGAATTGGAAAAGATAAGTTTTATTTATGCTCATCTTTTCGTCGTAATGTATATTTAGCATTATAAGGTGGCATAATATACATTTATCAATGTTAATGATCTCTTCGGCTATGTGCTTGTGATATATTTACATGGTTACTTTTATCATTAGTAAGCTGTTTTATGGTTCGGATATTCCAACTTTCTAATGCAAGCCTATCAATAGTTTTATCGCATTTTTTATTGCTGTGTTTATAGACAGATCCTATTACTGCAATCAAATATGCGAATAGTTTAAAATACATAATAATCTAAGTTTTGTGCAAATGTAAAGAAATAATTGCTAATAATGAATGTGTTAGTGGCTTTTTTGGACTTTTTTATATATATCATTACACTGATAAATAAAAAATAACAATTTCTTATACCTTTATGACTTTTATTCATAGATTTATAATAAGTATTCAAGATGGTTTATCTTATGATCATTTAGGTTTCTATGTTGGTCGTTGTAATTTGGATTGTGCGCTCATTTTGTTTTAAAGCTTTAGATATATTTCATATGTTCTATTTAAAAAGAACACTATATTGCAATGAATGTTTGATACAAATCAATAAAAGTGCCTAAAAATATGTTTTATAGCATAATTGTTTGCGTGCACACCGAAATGTTACTATCTTTGCAGCAGTAAAAAGATAAAGATATAAGGATAACAAAATTAAGAAAGGAAAAATGATTATGGTAACATTAATGGTATTTGCAGTAGTTGCAGTAATGATTGCACAGGCAATTAACTTAGGCGGCAAACTTAGCTAAAAAGCTGAGTCCGCTTTTTAAGAAAGACAAATTATTAAATTAAATATACTGAATGGCATGTCAAGGCAAAAAGTCTGACATGCCATTTTTTTGTGTTTTTATTTTGTTGTTCCTCTAAGATTAATTAAATTTGTAGCGTGATATTGATTGTTGTAATATAAATAAGTTTTTCCAATCAATGCCTTTCACATATAAACATATATAATGAAGTTAGTAAAACCAAAGAAAAATTTAGGTCAGCATTTTCTCACTGATTTAGGAATAGCTCGCAGAATAGCCGATACTGTTGATGCCTATCCAGATATTCCTGTACTTGAAATAGGACCAGGAATGGGAGTCTTAACTCAATATCTGGTTACAAAAAACAGAGATGTTAAAGCTGTGGAGATTGATTCTGAATCAGTAGCATTTTTGAATGAGAACTATCCTAAGTTGCGTGATAATATAATAGGCGATGATTTCCTTCGTATGGATCTAAATGAGATTTTTGCAGGTAAGCAGTTTGTGCTTACTGGAAATTATCCTTATGATATTTCTTCCCAGATATTTTTTAAGATGCTTGATTACAAGGAACTCATCCCATGCTGTACTGGTATGATTCAGCGTGAAGTTGCGCTTCGAATTGCATCAGCTCCAGGATGTAAAGCCTATGGAATTCTGTCTATATTGATACAAGCATGGTATGATGTAGAATATCTGTTTACTGTTGACGAGAATGTCTTCAACCCACCACCAAAGGTTAAAAGTGCCGTAATAAGAATGACTCGTAACAACGTAACCGANCTNGGTTGCGATGAAAAACTTTTNAAGCGTCTTGTNAAAACAGTATTCAATCAGCGTAGAAAAATGTTGNGAGGGAGNATAAANCAGATGTTCTCAAATGANCACATGCCAANTCCTGATTTNTTTACAATGGACATAATGACNAAACGCCCNGAACAGTTGTCTGTTAAGCAGTTTATAGATTTAACAAATATCGTAGAAAAAGTATTGCAATAAATATATGACAATGATGGATAAGAAAGATAAATATGAAACACTTTGTGCACAGATAAAAAGTCTAGTGGAAGGAGAAAAAAATGTTATAGGCGTATTGTCTAATGTATCATCCATTATGCACGAAACATTTCCTGAAAGCTATTTCTGGGTAGGATTTTATCTTGTTAGTGGAGAAGAATTGATACTAGGACCTTTTCAGGGAAGTGTAGCATGCTATCGCATAAAAAAAGGTCGTGGAGTATGTGGCACAGCTTGGACCGAAAATTCAACATTGATAGTTGATGATGTTGAGGCTTTTCCTACTCATATTGCTTGTTCTTCGTTGTCACGTTCTGAAATAGTGGTTCCTATTCACCGTTCAAATGGTGATGTGTATGGAGTTATTGATATTGATAGCACTGAACTTTCTGCATTTGATGCGACAGACAGACTGTATATTGAAAAGATTGCAAATATTTTATCTAAAGAGTTGCAGTTTTAAAAATTAATATCTAATTTTGTAGAATAGAAAATTAAATAATCATATAATTATGTTAGACGTTAAAGCAACATTAAGCGACGCCGAAGAGCGCATGGAGATGGCAGCAATGTATCTTGCCGACGAATTGACACACATTCGTGCCGGTCGTGCTAATACAGCCATTCTTGATGGCGTGAAAGTTGAATCTTATGGAAGTAAGGTCCCTCTTAATCAAGTCGCAACCGTAACTACACCAGATGCAAGATCTATTGCCATACGTCCATGGGATAAAAAGGCAATTAAAGATATTGAAAAGGCTATTATGGACAGTGATGTTGGTATTACTCCAGAAAATAATGGTGAGATTATCCGCCTTGGTATCCCACAACCAACTGAGGAACGCCGTAAGGAACTTGTAAAGCAGTGCAACAAAATTGGTGAGAAGACTAAGATTGAAGTACGTAATGTCCGTGGTGAGGTTAAGGAAAAACTTAAGAAGGCTATTAAAGATGGCTTGTCTGAAGATAGCGAGAAAGATGCAGAAGCTGATCTCCAAAAGGCACACGACAAATATATTAAGAGAATTGATGACCTGCTGACTGATAAGCAGAAGGAAATCATGACTGTATAATTAGCCTGAATGAAAGGACTAGTTATAAAGAACACCGGTAGCTGGTATTCAGTTAAGACTGATGAAGGAAAGGTTATCGAAAGCAAGATAAAGGGTAATTTCCGATTGAAAGGAATCCGCAGTACAAATCCTGTTGCTGTTGGTGATCTTGTTGAGATTGTCACTAATCAGGAAGGTACAGCTTTTATTACTAAGATTGAAGACCGTCGTAACTACATTATACGTAAGTCTCAGAATCTTAGTAAGCAAAGTCATATTATTGCTGCCAACGTTGATCAGGCTTTCCTAATTGTTACGGTGAATTATCCGCAGACAAGTACTACTTTTATAGATCGTTTCCTTGCTTCTGCTGAAGCTTATAGGGTGCCTGTGATATTGGTGTTCAACAAAATGGACATTCTTTCAGAGGAAGAAAAGCATTATCAGCAGATGATGATAAAGCTATATTCTACAATTGGATATGAATGTGTCGAAACTTCTGCCGTAAATGGTGACGGGATGGATGTGTTGCGTTCAATGCTGAAAGCTAAGATAACCCTGTTGAGTGGAAATAGTGGAGTAGGAAAGAGTACGTTGATAAACAGAATTTTACCTGAAGCTAATTTGCGTACATCTGAAATAAGTGATGCCCATAATACAGGTATGCATACCACTACTTTCAGTGAAATGTTGGAATTGCCTGAGGGTGGATATATTATTGATACTCCTGGAATAAAGGGATTTGGTACCTTTGATATGGCTCCCGAAGAACTTACAAGTTATTTCCGTGATATTTTCCATTATTCGAAAAATTGCAAATTCAGCAACTGTAAGCATACTCATGAACCTGGTTGTGCAGTATTGAAGGCTTTGGAAGATCATTATATTGCTGCAAGCAGATACCAAAGTTATTTAAGTATGTTGAGCGATCAGGATGAAAACAAATATCGTGAGGCTTTCTGATATTTAACGAATATCTTATAAACATATAAAAAAGTGGCTGAAAGAACAATCTTTCAGCCACTTTTATGTGTTATATTATTCTCCTATTGTTATCGTATATTCGCTCATGAAGCTACATCCAGGGAGAAGTTTGTTCATAAGATACTTATCTTTGAACTCACCGTCGTATTCAGCCCAGTCATGAATACCATACCAAGGTTCGATACATACGAAATGTGCGTCTTTGCCATACGGGCTCCATATACCAACAGCAGGAGTCTTTATGTCAAGAGTAACTTCAGGCTTACCTTCCTTGTTAATAATACTAATCTTTTTCAGTTGACTGTGATCGAAGATAACAGCGTCATCCTTGAAGTCATCTTGTGTGAACTTATAAAGTCCATCTTCTGTCTTCACCTTATGATATCCAGGAGTAATACATCCACCTACATTACCATAAAGTCTGCTAGGTTCTTCCTCGTCAAACTTGAGAGTACCAACTAATGGTTCTCCTTGTTTCAAGTCAGGAACGTTGAATGCTGGGTGACCACCAATCTGGAAATATATTTCCTTATTGTCGGTATTTTCAACATGCCATACTACTTTAATCGTATTTTCTGTAATCTTGTAGCTTACAGCTAGATTAAAATGATATGGATAGTCCTTCAAAGTCTCTGTACTGTCATTGAGGCAATAAACAAGTTGATTATCCCCTTGTGCTATGAGCTTGAAGTCTGTGTCACGTGCGAAACCGTGGCGTCCAAGTTTGTATTCTTTTCCGTTTACACGATATTTATCTTCCCAAAGTCCGCAAACAATAGGAAATAAAAGAGGTGAATGGCGATCCCAAAATTTAGGATCAGCCTGCCAAAGATATTCCTTACCATTGGCATCCTTGATGCTTTGAAGTTCAGCACCGTGTTTAGACACTGTTACAGTGAGTTTGTCATTTTTGATTTGTTCCATGATATGTTCTTTTAAACATTATTGCAAAGGTAACAAAAAAAACAGTATCTTTGCATAAAATTAAAAAAATATGGTAGACTTTGCACATTTTAATTCGACCAGCGAATATCGCCGTGACGACCTTATACGTAATATAGAGCACGCAGTTCAGAAACTTACTCAGGGAGAATTGGAGGCTTTGTATTATGACATGCTGACCAAAGGATTAATAGAGGAATAGTAAAAGAATTGTATTCAGGATATGAAAAATGCAAAACTAACTATGTTGGGCACAGGTAATGCTGTTGTGAGTCATATTTACAATACGTGTTTTGTTGTGAGTACAGAAAATACTTCGTTGCTTGTTGATGCTGGTGGTGGTAATGGTATCTTGTCTCAGATGGATAAGGCTGGTATATCTTTGTCTAGGATACATGATGTTTTTGTTACGCATGCTCATACAGACCACATGCTTGGTGTTGTGTGGGTAATAAGGATGTTTATCCAAAAGTCTATAAGTGGTGATTGCACTGGTGTTTTAAATGTTTGGAGTCATGAAAAGGTTATAGGGATGCTAAAGTATATAAGTGATAATACTCTTGCTCCAAAACATCTGAAACATATGGGAGAGTGTATCGTATTTCATACTCTTGAAAATCGTGATGAATTTGAAGTCGGTGAGTTTCATCTTATGGCCTTTGATATACTTTCAACAAAGGAAAAACAATTTGGCTTTGTATGTTGTCTACCTAATGATGAAAAGTTGGTTTGCCTTGGAGACGAGCCTTATAATCCACAAAACAAGGAACTTGTTGAAAATGCAGATTGGATGATGTGTGAGGCATTTTGCAAATATGCCGATAGAGATGTTTTTCATCCTTATGAAAAACACCACAGTACGGCAATGGATGCTGCGATGATTGCGCAACAGTTAAATGTCAAGAATTTAGTGCTTTATCATACTGAAGAAAAGACTATAGCCACTCGTAAGAGAGATTATACTGTAGAGGCGCAGACTAAATTCACGGGTAATATATTTGTTCCAAATGATTTAGATGAAATAAAGTTGTGATGTTTTTATAGAAAATATTGTCAGTTGCAAACTTATCAGTAACAATTTAAAATAATTATTTGCAATTATTTGCAAATGGTTAAATGTTTATTTATATTTGCAACATAATGACATAAACATATTTTCTATGAAAAAACTATCCGTGCTATTGGGAGCTTTATTTCTTTGTTGCAATTCAACATCGAATATCCTAAAAGCTTCACCTCTTATTAATCAGTTGGTGGTAGGAACGAAAGCTACAGTGACGATTAAAGGAATTGTTGTCGACGAAAATGGCGAACCTGTAATAGGTGCCAGTGTAACAGAACCTGGAACTACGCGAGGCTCAGTGACAGACGTTAATGGAAATTTTTCGATTAATGTTGGAAACGGAAGCAAGATCCGTATTTCCTTTTTAGGCTATAAAACTGTTACCAAAAATGCTAAAGATGGTATGAGGGTACAGCTAGAAAATGACAATGCCTTGCTAGACGAAGTGGTTGTGGTAGGTTATGGTCAGCAGAAAAAAGTAAATCTAACTGGTGCAGTCTCAAATGTTGATCTTGCAAAGACTCTTACTGGTAGACCAGAGCAGGATGTAGCGAGGGCTTTGCAGGGAGCAGTTCCAGGTCTTTCAATAATAAACAGCAGTGGTAACATTGATAGTAATCCAACTATTTCTATTCGTGGATTGGGTACATTATCAAATAGTCAGACTTCTTCTCCTTTGATTATTGTTGACGGAGTTCCTGTTGACGACCTTTCTATGATAAATGGCAATGATATAGCTTCAATCTCAGTTTTGAAAGATGCTGCATCTTCTTCAATATATGGTAGTCGCGCAGCTTTTGGAGTAATCCTTATCACAACCAAACAGGCTAATAAAGGTGATAAGATTTCAATAAAATATGATGGGCATCTTGCTTGGGATAATGCAACTTATCTTCCCGATTATCCTGATGTTCCAACCCAACTTAAATCTGCTATGATGGCTAAGGCGCGTACTGATGGTGGTTCGGTTGAACTCTTTGGTATGTATTTCGACAAATTATTACCCTATGCAGAGAAGTGGCAGCAGCAGAATAGTGGAAAAAAGGGATATAGTTTGATGCGTCCTTATCAGAGTGACAGTAATGTCGGTGATTATTATTTCATGAATGGTCAGCCCATGTATTATGCTGATTATGACATAAAGAAAATATGGTATGACAATGCCGCACCATCGTTGAGTCATGATCTTTCAATTAGTGGTTCAAGCGGCAAAACTGTGTTTTATATGTCTGTTGGATATGACAAGAAGCAAGACCTAATGAAATTTAATCCTGCACAGCGTGAAAGATATAATGCCACTTTGAATTTAAAGACAGATGTCACCGACTGGCTCTCTGTAGGAGCGAGAGTAAATTTCACCCGTCGCCATATAGGTAAGGCAAATTCTTATAATAATATATACCAGTACCTTTGGAGATGGGGCTCATTCTTTATTCCTTCTGGCATAATGCAGGCTTCAGATGGTTCACAATATGATTATCGTATGATAGCTATGCAGAAGCAGGCAACGCGATTATATAATGTGCACGATGTCTTTCGTATGAATGCATTTGCAAAGGCAAATATAACAAAAGACCTTACGCTGAATGCCGATTATACATACGAGATTGACAATAGTAATTTAAAATCAAGCAACCATAGTGTGTATGGTATGAATTGGTCGGGTGTTGATCCTGCATATATTGTAGGAACATCAACAACAAATGCCACACGTGATAATACTAAGGCAAATCGTTGGACAGCGAATGCATATATGAACTACAATCATTCTTGGAACGATGTGCATAATCTAAATGTCATGGTTGGTGTTAATGGCGAGAATTATTCTTCTGATTATTTTTATGCCAATCGCACTCAACTTTATGATGAAGAATATCCAGAACTATCTCTTGCTTATGGAGATATGACAAAGGCTACCATCAAGTCTTCTACAGGTGATCGTGCTTCTGCTGGCTATTTTGGACGTATAAACTATGATTATAAAGGTATATATCTATTAGAACTTAATGGTAGATATGATGGTTCTTCAAGATTTCCCGAAGGTGACAAGTGGGCATTTTTCCCTTCTGGCTCTTTAGGATATCGCTTTACCGAAGAACCTTATTGGAAGAATCTAAACAAGTATGTCTCTAGCGGTAAGTTACGTATGTCTTATGGTGAGATCGGAAATGAGGCAGTAGGCGATTGGATGTTTATTTCAAGAGTATCGGCTATTACTCCATCAGACATAACATGGCTCAATGGAAGTAATACGAAAGTTAATCAATTTGATATGCCGGATTGGGTGTCACCAACTCTTACATGGGAACGAATACAGTCTTTAAATATGGGTCTTGACTTGGGATTCCTCAATGATGAACTCACTGTTACTGCAGATTGGTTTCAGCGTGTCACGAAAGATATGTTGGCTCCTGGAACAGCTCTCCCTGCAAGTGTAGGAGCAACTGCACCATATTCAAATGCCGGTCAACTTCGTTCAAGAGGTTGGGAAGTAACTCTTAATTGGCGTAAGCAGATTAATAAGAATTTGGGTCTTTATGCCAATTTCAGTATTGGAGATTCAAAGGTTAAGGTCACGAAATGGAACAACACTTCTAAGATTATCGGATATACAGGTGGTATTGTTACTGACGCAAATGCTAAGATGTATGCTTATCAAGGCGAGAATTGGGGTGATATATGGGGATTTGAAACAGATCGTTATTTCACAGAAGACGATTTTAATGGAAAGAATGCTGATGGTTCTTGGAAATATAAATCTGGTGTTGCAAATCAGACAGGCATACAGACTGATAATTTTGTATATGGTCCAGGTGATATAAAATATAAAGATTTAAATGGTGACGGAAAAATTGATGGTGGTAAAGGCACTGCTGATGATCATGGAGACCTTAAAGTTATAGGAAACACACTTCCTCGCTATGAATATAGCTTCCATTTAGGTGGAACATATTGTGGATTTGATATTGATTTATTTTTCCAAGGAGTTGGTAAACGTGACATGTGGACATTGTCTTCTTTAGCATTCCCTGAAATGCGTGCTGCAGATCTTGCAATATATTCAAATCAAACAAGATATAATGTTTATGACCCTGCAAATAATATAGTAAATATCAATCAGAGTAATGAATTTCCTTGTTTGTATGCAGGAAATGAAGCCCCTGGTAATGTTGCTGCACTTGCCCCAATTGGTGGTGAACATAATTACTACCCACAGACAAGATATCTTGTTAATATGTCATATCTTAGATTGAAAAATATAACAATCGGCTATACAGTTCCTCAGTCAATCCTGAGACACATATTCATTCAGAAGATACGTTTATACGGCAGCGTAAACAATCTCTGTCTTCTTCATAATGGATGTGGAAATCTTCCTGTTGATCCTGAAATGAACGATGGACAAGGTACTCTTACCTATGGCACATGGGGGCGCACATATCCAATCACACGTTCTTGGTCTGTAGGTCTTGAGGTTACTTTCTGATTTATATAACTTATATAATAATTTCAATATATGAAAAAGATTATACTATATACCTCTGTTGCATTAACATTGATGCTCTCTGGTTGCAATGATATGCTGGATAAGTCTCCTCGTGATACATTTACGAACAATACCACTTTTTGGAGTAATGCCAATGCGGTTGAGAGCTACAGCAATAAATTTTATGATAACTATATTGGTTATAGTTCAAAAGGTAGTTTTGGATGGTTTTATTTTAAGAGTCTTTCTGATGATCAGGTAAATCCAACGTTTGATGACTGGACATATAAAACTATTCCTAGTGTATCTAGTGATTGGACTGATGGATCCACCGAGATACGTCGTGTAAATTATCTCATTCAGGGTTTATCTTCTTCTTCGCTTACTAACGGAGAGAAAGCACGCTTTATGGCTATAGGACGTTTAAACCGCGCATGGGAATATTATCAAATGGTAAGAAAGTTTGGTAATGTGCAGTGGATAGAAGATGTAATTACCGACCCTGATGACTCTCGTATTTATGGCTCTCGCACAGATCGTGATGTTGTAATGGATTCTGTGCTTAGTGATTTAAATTATGCAGCGGCTAATCTTGATGATGTGAGTGATAAAACTGCATGGAGCAAGCAGATGGCGTTGGCAATGAAGAGTGATGTTTGCCTTTACGAGGGAACATTCTGCAAGTACCGTACAACGGCTGATAATGGTAAGGCACCCGATTTGTCACGCGCTCAGCGATATCTTAATGAGTCTGCTGCTGCTTCCGAGGCACTCATGAACTCCGGAAAATTTGCGTTAAGTGCTAATTATGGCGATATATATAATTCACTTTCACTGGGTAATAATAAGGAGATCATATTCTATCGTAATTACGAAAAGGATCTGGTTATGCATTCGTTAGTTGACTATACGTGTAATTCTACAGAGCAGTTTGGTATATCAAAGGATGCCATTGATGCGTTTCTGTTTCTTGATGGCAAACCAAAAGCAAATACTAGTCTAAATACAGACGACAAGGCTGTTCTGAATTCATCTGGTAACTACTCTGTTGGAAAGATGCTTGCAGTAAGAGATAAGCGTTTAAGCGTATTGGTTGACTCTATTATAAGTTTTGCTGGTCATGGTTGGGCGCGTGTCAACAATATGGGTGTAGCAGCTTCACCTCAGATGACCTCTTCTACTGGATATACAGTAAGAAAGTATGATAATATGAGCCTTGATTCATATTATCGCATTAATATTGGTACAGGATATACCGATGCTCCGCTTTATTGGTATGCCGTGATATTATTGAATGAGGCAGAAGCTAAGGCTGAGTTGGGAACTATCACGCAATCAGATCTCGACAAGACAGTTAATCTTTTACAGAATCGTGTAGGATTAAAGGCTATGACATTGCAACCAGAAGCCGATCCTGCCAATACTATCGGAGTAAGCAACCTACTATGGGAGATAAGACGATGCAGACGTTGTGAACTTATGACAGATAATTGGTATAGATATTGGGACTTGGTGCGTTGGCATCAGTTAGATAAACTTGATACAAGCAAGAATCCTGATATTATGCTTGGGGCAAATTTAAGCAATGTCAATAATATAGGTGTTAATGTCACAACAGATAAATATATGATAGGTAATACCAAAACGCGTACATACGATAGCAAGTACTACCTGTATCCTATACCTACAGGACAAAATACACTAAGTCCTGAAACGGGCCAAAACCTTGGTTGGTGATTAATTGCATGTAAGTGCAACATTATCAAATGATTAAAAACTCCGCAATTGCGGAGTTTTTTGTTTTTATTTTGTAATTTTGCATCCATTATTAGATATTATGTAATGAGAAGAGAAGAAAGAAAAGTTATAAGAGGTATATATGATTACCTTATAATAGCCATTGGAATGGTAATAGGAAGTCTGGGATGGGTCGCTTTTCTGTTGCCAAACAAAATTACGATAGGTGGTCTTCCTGGTGTTTCTTCAATCTTTTATTGGGGTATGGGCATTCCTGTGCAATATACATATCTGGCAATAAATGTATTGCTTTTAGCAGCGGCACTGAGAGTACTTGGATTCAAGTTCTGTGTAAAGACAATATATGCAGTCTTGTTTTTTACAACATTCACTACTTTCTGGCAACATATTGTAGGAAATACAGTTATGTTTCACGACCAGCCTTTTTTAGCATGTGTTGTTGGTGGCCTACTTTTAGGTATAAGTACTGGCTTCAGTCTTTTGCGTAATGGCAGTACTGGTGGCTCTGATGTCATCGCCTCTATTGTGCATAAATATCATGATGTGTCGCTTGGACATATTATTCTAGTATGTGATCTTTGCGTTATAACATCCAGCTACCTTGTATTAAATAGCTGGGAAAAAGTTATCTATGGATATATTGTGCTTTTCGTAATGTCCTATACCATAGATCATGTAATAAATGGTTTCCGTCGTTCTGTGCAGTTCTTTGTAATATCAGAGAAGTATCAGGAGATTGGAAGACTTATAAATGATGAGGCTGCACGTGGATGTACTGTGATAGATGCTCATGGTTTTTATAGCGGGAAGAAAGTCGGTATGCTGTTTATAATAGCAAAGCAAAATGAAAGTCGCAACATATTCAGCATTATTGATGATGTAGATCCGAATGCTTTTGTAAGTCAAAGTGCCGTTACCGGAGTTTACGGTTTGGGCTTTGATCGAATGAAAGTTGGTAGTAAACGAATGAATAACAAATAATTTTGTTACTTTTGCAAAAATATGATTGATTACAAGGATATAAAGGGTAAAAAGATTGCACTCCTTCTTTCGGGTGGTGTTGACAGCAGTGTCGTTCTTTATGAAATGGTTAGTCATGGCGCAAAACCAGACTGTTTCTATATAAAGATAGGTCCAGAAGAAAAAGAGGAATGGGATTGTAGCAGCGAGGAAGACTTAGAAATGGCTACTGCCGTTGCTGCAAGGTATGATTGTAAACTAAATGTTATCGATTGTCATAAGGAATATTGGAGTCAGGTAACAAAATATACAATGGACAAAGTCAAGGCTGGTTTCACGCCTAATCCTGATGTTATGTGTAATCGTCTGATTAAGTTTGGCGCATTTGATGAAAAAATGGGTCACGATTACGATTTGATAGCAACGGGACATTATGCACAGACTGAATGGCAGAATGGATGTAAATGGCTCACTACTAGTCCTGATCCTGTTAAGGACCAGACAGATTTTCTTGCCCAAATTTATGATTGGCAGTTGCATAAGGCTATATTTCCGATTGGTCATTTTGAAAAGAATGAAGTTAGGGAAATTGCCGAACGTGAGCATCTTGTCAATGCAAAACGTCGTGACAGTCAGGGAATATGTTTCCTTGGTAATATTGATTATAATGAATACCTAAAGCGTTATCTTGGTGAAAAGACAGGCGATGTCGTTGAATTTGAAACAGGTAATGTAATAGGTCAGCATAAGGGATTGTGGTTTCATACTATTGGTCAGCGTAAGGGACTTGGATTTGGTGGCGGACCTTGGTTTGTTGTCAAGAAGGATGTTGAACGTAATATTCTTTATGTCAGCCATGGTTATGATCCAGAAACTGCATACAAGCAGAATTTTAAGATTCATGATTTTCATTTCACAACATATTGTCCTGAAGGCAGCGCTGACATGCAGTTGCCTGATAATATCACGTTCAAGATAAGACACACTCCTGACTATTTACCTGCAACATTAGAGAATAATGTTGACGGTACATATACCATTCATGCCACAAATAAGGTTCATGGTGTTGCTCCGGGTCAATTCTGTGTAATATATGACAAGCAACATCATTGTTGTTTCGGTTCTGGAGAGATAACTTTGTAGTAACAAACTCAACCGCTTGCTTTTATGAAGGCGGAGTAATATATATCATTTCATTATGAAAGAAGAACAGATTTTAATTCGTATAACAGGTCAGGATCGTCCAGGACTTACTACTTCGGTAATGGAAATACTTGCGCTTTACAACGCACATATTCTGGATATTGGTCAGGCAGATATTCATAGTACTCTTTCGTTGGGTATTCTTATCCGCATTGACAATATGCATTCTGGTCAGGTAATGAAAGAATTGCTTTTCAAGGCTGACGAACTGAACGTGAACATAGGTTTTACACCTATTTCTGATGATGAATATGAATCATGGGTTAACCGCCAGGGCAAGAATAGATTCATTCTTACTGTTATCGGACGTACTCTTTCTGCCAAACAGATTGCTGCAGCTACAAAGATTATCGCTGATCAGGGACTGAATATAGACTCTATATTGAGACTTTCTGGTAGAATGAGTATCAAGAAGCCTGAGCGTAACATACGCGCATGTATAGAGTTCTCTTTAAGAGGCACACCTGCCGATAGAGAACAGATGCAGGCGGCACTCATGCAGTTGGCTTCAGAACAGGAAATAGATTTCTCTTTCCAGCGAGATGATATGTATCGCCGCATGCGACGTCTTATCTGTTTTGATATGGATTCTACACTTATACAGACTGAATGTATTGATGAGTTAGCTGCTCGTGCAGGAGTGGGGGATCAGGTAAAGGCTATTACCGAGAGGGCTATGCGTGGAGAAATTGACTTTAAGGAGAGTTTCGCTGAACGTGTTGCACTTCTCAAGGGACTTGATTCTCGGGTTATGCAGGAAATTGCTGAAGAAATGCCTATCACAGAGGGTGTTGATCGTCTTATGTCTGTATTGAAACGATGTGGTTATAAGATTGCCATCCTAAGTGGTGGTTTCACATATTTCGGAGAATATCTGCGTAGACGTTATGGTATTGATTATGTATATGCAAATGAATTGGAGATTGGTGATGACGGAAAGCTTACTGGTAAATATATTGGAGATGTTGTTGATGGCAAGCGTAAGGCAGAACTTCTTAAGCTCATTGCACAGGTAGAGCAAGTGAATCTAGCCCAGACAATAGCTGTAGGCGACGGAGCCAATGACTTACCGATGATTTCTGAAGCTGGACTTGGTATCGCTTTCCATGCAAAGCCACGTGTTAAGGCTAATGCTCAACAATCCATAAGTAATATAGGACTTGACGGTGTACTTTATTTCCTTGGTTTCAAGGATAGTTATCTTGGTGAACAAGGTAAGTTGTAAAGCATTTAATATAAAAAAAATAAGGCAGAAAATAATAATCATTTTCTGCCTTATTTCGTTTATATTATTCCAGTCCAACAAGTAGACCGTTTTCAATATCTATTCTTTCTGCCTGTGGATGTTTTGGCAATCCAGGCATGCGCATGATGTCTCCAGCTACAGCCACAATCATCTCGGCACCGGTATTTATGACAAGGTCACGAATAGTGAATGTGAAGTCCTTTGGCACACCATGTCTCTTAGCATCATCGCTTAGTGAATATTGTGTCTTTGCGATACATACAGGATAATTACCCTGTCCCCATTCGTCAATGCGCTCGAGAGCTTTAACGGCAGACTTTTTGAATACCACGTTGCTTGCACCATATACATTTTTAGCAACACTTGTAATCTTGTCCTTTATGCTGTCAGTTTCGCTGTATGTGAATTTAATGTCTCCTGAAGGATTGTTAGATATCGTGTCTATTGCTAGTTGTGCAAGTTCAAGACATCCTTCACCACCTTTCATATAAGCCTCATTCATCGCAAATCCTACTCCGCATTCTTTGCAGTGCTGGCTGACTAGTTCTATTTCTTCGTCCTTGTCATTGCTGAATCTGTTTAGGGTAACAACAACGCTCTGTCCCATATTGCGCATGTTACTGATGTGCTTATCAAGGTTTTCAAGTCCGGTCTTTACGTTGTCCAGATTTCCGTTGCCAGGATCTCCGACCTGCATGCCTCCGTGCATTTTCAGTCCCATAATCGTAGCCACAATAACGGTAAGCTTTGGTTGTATTCCAGCCTTAAAGCATTTTATATCAAGGAATTTCTCTGCACCAAGATCAGCACCGAATCCAGCTTCTGTCACAACATAATCACCGAATGTCATTGCCATTTTTGTTGCTATAATACTGTTACAGCCATGAGCTATATTAGCAAAAGGACCGCCATGTATGAATGCTGCTGTACCTTCTATCGTTTGTACGAAGTTTGGTGATAGTGCATCTCTTAGTAATACTGTTATAGCTCCACCGACACCAAGATCTCTTACTTTGAATGGTTTATTGTCGAGTGTTACACCAAGTAGTATATTTTCTATTCTAAGTCTCAAATCGTCTTCGTCTTTTGCCAGACAGAGTATAGCCATAATCTCGCTTGCCGGAGTAATATCAAATCCGCTTTCAGCTACAATTCCGTTTGTCTTAGGACCAATACCTGTTGTGATACATCTCAAATTACGGTCGTTGACATCCAAAACACGTTTCCACATTACTTCTTTCAGGGCGAAGCCTTCTTCGCGATGCTGATAGATGTAGTTGTCAAGCAAAGCTGCAATCATGTTGTGAGCAGAAGTTATAGCATGAAAGTCACCAGTGAAGTGCAGGTTTATCTTATCCATAGGCAACACCTGTGCATATCCTCCACCTGTAGCACCACCTTTCATACCGAAACAAGGACCAAGACTTGGCTCACGAAGCGCTAGCACTGATTTCTTTCCCAGCCTGTTCATCGCCATAGATAAGCCAATGCTTACAGTGGTCTTTCCGATACCTGCCTTTGTTGGGCTTATAGCAGTAACAAGAATGAGATTACTTTTGGCAACTTTTTCAGCGTCAATAAGTTTCAGTGGTACTTTGGCAATATATTTGCCGTAGTTTTCAAGCTCTTCGCTTGGTACCCCAATCTTGTCCGCAATCTTTTCAATGCGTTCCAATTTGCATTCGCGTGCAATTTCAAGTTCCGTTTTCATTTATTTCTCGTATAGTAATGTTGTGTAATCTCAGTCTGTGATATCTCTGTCAATATTTATTTCTATGTCATAGCCAGTAAATATCTCGTTGATGTCAGTTATAACTTCCTGTCTCAGCGTAATGACATCTTCTTCCATAAAGCTCACCAATATGTCAAACTGTATAATTTTGAGCGTTCTGTCTATATACAGTCCATGCATCTGCATGATATTTTTATATTTTGCTATTACAGTCCTGATTTGTTCTTGCATATCAAGAGCTGTCTTATCTTTTGAGTTTATAGCGTATATTCCAACCGTTAGAAAGATATTGTATTTCTCTCTTATCTTTCTTTGTACATTCTTTGTTATCGTATAAATCTCACTTGCGCTCAGTGTGTCTGGGATTTCGACATGTACTGATCCTACCATTTTTTCAGGTCCATAGTTGTGTAGCAGTAAATCGTAAGCGCCGTTTACTCCTTCAATTGATGCGACATCCAATTTTATGCTTTTCGTCAGTTTCGCGTCAATGCGTCTCCCTATGAGATCGTTTACTGGAGACATCACCATTTTTATACCTGCTTTAATGATAACGATTGATATCAGAGCGCCCAGCCATGCGTCAACCGATATACCCCATATCATCATAATTAGTGCCGACATTAGAGTAGCAGCTGAAATCACTGCATCAAATGACGCATCTGCACCTGAAGCCGTTAATGCTTGAGAGTTTACAGTTTTACCAATCTTCGATACGTATTTTCCAAGCACAATTTTAACTACCACAGCAATGGCAATTATTGATACAGAAATATAAGTATATTGAGAAGGCTCTGGGTTAAGGATTTTCTTTGCTGATTCAATAAGCGATGTTATTCCGGCAGCAAGAACGATAAAGGCAATAATTATTGCGCTAAAATATTCTATTCGTCCATGTCCGTATGGGTGTCCTTTGTCAGCAGGTCTATTGGCAAGTTTTGCTCCGATAATCGTTATCAAGCTAGACAGCACGTCAGTCAAGTTGTTTAATGCGTCAAGCACTATGGCTATCGAGTTAGCAACGAGTCCCACTATAGCTTTAAACAGTACAAGCAATATGTTGGTTCCGATACCAACATAACTGGTTTTCACTATTGTGGATTCGCGTGAAGATTCTTTAATCATAATCTTTCTTTGTGATAACGCATGCAAAGATACAAATAATTCGCTAATTATTCATTTACAGTCCAATAGTTTTTACATAATATTTCTCTAATATATCAAATTCGTTTTTTTACCAGATACTTTATTGAAATTAAAAACTTGCTGTTTTATTTTGTCGTTGTTTCGATTTTGATTACATTTGTGAATTAATCAATGTCTTCGGCTTCAGTTTCAAACCGTTGGTATTGTTAATTATAATACTGATAATAATTAAAAACGTAATGAAACGAATTTTATCATTCTTTTGTGCCATGATAGTATCTTTCTGTGTTTCTTCTGCTTATGCAGATGATGTTAAGGCTGACTATCGTGTAGTGCCATTGCCTGAGAATATTAAGATATTAGGCAATAAACCATTTCTCCTCAATGCTTCTACAAATATAGTGTATGCTAATGGTGATAGCCTTCTACAAAGAAATGCTACCTTCCTTGCCGAATATGTAAAGAAGTCAGTTGGACTTTCTCTTGTGGTTAAATCCCATTCTTCAAACTCAGAAGGAAACATATTCTTACGCATTGACAAAAAGATAATAGGTGACGAAGCTTATAAGATAGAGGTTAATCAACATAATATCATTATTTCAGGAAAGACAGCTAATGGTGTCTTTTATGGTATACAGACTTTGCGCAAGTCATTACCAATAATTCAACATGCTGAAAATGTTGTCATGCCAGCAGCAGTGATAACAGACTCACCACGCTTTGTCTATCGTGGTATGATGCTTGATGTGGCAAGGCATTTTTTCTCAGTTGATTTTGTCAAGGAATACATTGATTTGCTTGCATTGCACAATATGAATACTTTCCACTGGCATCTTACCGATGATCAGGGATGGAGAATTGAGATAAAGAAATATCCTTTGCTTACAAAGATTGGTTCGATTCGCAAACATACTACTTTAGGACGTAACTCTTCACTCTATGATAATACTCAATATGGTGGCTTCTATACCCAAGAGCAAGCTCGTGAAATCGTAGAGTATGCAAAGGAACGATACATTACTGTTATCCCAGAGATTGACATGCCCGGACACATGCTTGGTGCACTTGCTGCATATCCTGAACTTGGATGTACTGGTGGACCTTATGAAGTAAGTGGCAATTGGGGTGTCTTTGATGATATCCTTTGTGCCGGAAATGAGAAAACCTATCAATTTATACAGGATGTCTTGGATGAACTCATTGATATCTTCCCTTCAAAATATATACATCTTGGAGGTGATGAGGCTCCAAAACAGAGGTGGACTACATGTGAGAAGTGCCAAGGCTTGATAAAAAGTTTAGGAATAAAAGCTGATAAAGAGTGTACAGCCGAAAACAGATTGCAAGGATATCTTGTGTCACGAATTGAGAAATATCTTAATCAGAAAGGTCGAAAGATTATTGGTTGGGATGAAATCCTTGAAGGCGATGTTCAGAAGAGTGCCACAATCATGTCATGGCGTGGCGTTGATGGTGGAATAAAAGCTTCACGTCTTGGTCACGATGCCATTATGACTCCTGTTTCATATTGCTATTTTGATTATTATCAGACTGATAAAACATGGAATGAACCTTTGCTTATTGGTGGAAATCTCAATATGGAGAAGACATATAGTTATCAACCTGTTCCTGATTCTTTGTCTGCTGCTGAGAAAAAGCATATCATTGGTGTACAGGGCAATCTTTGGACTGAATACATCGTGTGTCCATCCCTTGCTGAATATCAGGTATTGCCACGAATGGCAGCCTTGTCTGAGGTGCAGTGGATGCAATATGATAAGAAGAATTATGCTGACTTTAAACAGAGACTTACAAGGCTATTGCAGGTATATAAGGCGTATGGCTTTAAGTACTTTGTCGAAAAATAAAGAGGAAAATAGACAATTTGATGTATCTTCTTGTCTATAGTAGCAAGGTGGTTCTGTGATATTTATGCTAGTTTCGCAATAATTCCTTAGCGATAAAAACAAATCTAGCCAACATGTTGTAATATTATCAGAAAGACAAATGTTCGCCAATTGTTTAATTCTAGGAAAGTTAAAATGTTTTAATTGATTTGATTATGTAGCTTTAAAATATATGTGTTAAATTTAAAATTACTACATTTGTAAACATATTAAAATTGTTTATTGTAAAATTTTCATATTATAATAGTAAGTAAGCTTCCAGCATGTGTAAACGCTTGATTGCTTGTTATGTATCAGAAAAAATAATAACTAATATAGATTGATTTATGAAAAAAACATTACTTACACTGTTTGCCATTATATCTATGACAACAGCAACGGCTCAAACTAAAGCCAGTTATGAACCAGAGTTTATTGGAGAGACTAATCTTCTTTGTATTAATGACAAGGATACAACAAGTTTTGCTGCAGAAAAGCAAATAGGTGTTGTAAAAGCTAAAGCTGGAGCTTCGGTCTTCCTTACTGGTATTGGCTCTGTTAAGTCTCGTATCCAAGTGGACGGTGCTACATCTAGTTGTGTTGGTTCGGATGCAAAGGCTTATCGTTTGGTAGTAAAAGCTGCAGACAACAAGCAAGATCCTAATTCGTTCATTCAGATAATGAAGTTTGAATCTAAAGGAGATAAAAGACGTTGTGTAATTGCCAAAACAAATACATTTGGTGGAGCTCAGTCAGGTGCTGACGATTTAGTTTCTTTTCAGGCAAAGAAGTATGGTGAAACAGCTTATATACTAAACATACCATCTACTCCTGGTGAATATGGTGTAATGGTTACTAACCCAAATAGTTTAACTGAGAAGAACATGACAGTTTACTGTTATACAATTAAATAGTTTTTACTAATATATAAAGACTTGCAATCATTCCTAAGTTTAACATAAATAAGGCATGAAGCGTTGTTTGAATTGTTGCTTAGTAAGAGTGGCAATGCTATAGAAAAAGAATAATGAAGTTCCAATCGGGACTTCATTTTTTTAGTTATTATTCTATATTTGGCTGTCTTACCTGAGTTTTATGTGTTATTTAGCTACGAAGCTACGGTATCTCTTGCAATGCCTTTAAACAGAGAGTTTGACGATACGTAGCTTGCTGGATTTAGCTACGGTAAGCTACGTTCTAGCTACGTCAACTTGAGTTGTTTTAAGGATGGAATGTATTCAGTGAGTGAATTTGTCAAAGAACCGTTGACTGTATCTGAGGAACTGAGGATGTGTAATTTGATGCAGCAAACGAAAACAGAATTTTCAAGCTTGTTTAAATGTTCTGCCGAATTCCACTGAATTCTCTGCAAAGATACTGCAAAAATTTTGTCCATGCAATTGGATTTAGCTTAGACCGTTAGCCAAAGTTTTAATTACTGGGGTGCTACACATTGTAATACACGTGCGTGCGCATGTGCACACTCTGGGTTTTTCGTAAAAATAAGTGTCAAAGTGTCTACTCTTTGATCATCAGATTGTTAGAACACTTTTCAAGTGACATTAGGTGTCGGTTATCCGTCGGTAAAATATGGGCGAAATTGTTACTCATATTGTATTGCACTTTACGAGGTATTTCGATGCGTTTTACGATGTTTTACATTGCGTTTTACGATGAAATGCACTGCGTTTTACGAAGCAATAGGAGGTAAAACATCGTAGAAACGTTTGCGTTTCTACGTGAAAACGTTTCCGTTTCTATATAGAAACGCATGCAAAACTTGAAATTTGACGATCAGATCACCGTCACTTGATTTAGTAAAATTCGTCGATAAAATACTGGTATTCATTAAGTTGACACTTCGACACTTATATTTTTCAAAACCCTAAGTGTGCGCGTGCCTACGCGTACATTATATAAGCAAAAATAGATAACGTAGCTAAAACGTAGCTCATCGTAGCTAAATCCTGCAAACTACGTATCGTTAATCCCTCTGTTTATGAGCTTTGCAAGAGATACCGTAGCTTCGTAGCTAAAAAATACATGAAACTTAGGGAGATAGCCTAAATGAATGCAACTCGTTTTTTCGTTACGTTATTGAGTGATTAGGCCCTAATCACTCACAAAAGTATGTAGAGTAGCAGAGTGATTAAGCCCTAATCACTCAATAGAACGTATAAAATCAAGTAAACAAACATGAGCTAATGTTTTGCATAACGATGAAGTATGTAAAAAAATATAGGAAATAATCTTAAAAAATAAAAGGTTCTTCATCAATAAATAGGATGAAGAACCTTTTTGGTAGTTTGATATTCACTTATATAATATTGTCAATCTGTTAGTTACATGTTTTACTAATGGTTTGGCATACATTTATACTTTTAGCAAAAATACATTTTTAATGTACATCCCACCAAACACGATCTTTTGTAATATCTGTAATATTGCGTTTCTTCACCTGAGCAACATTTGTCTGTGTTTCAGTTTCAGGATACAGCAATCGTTTAGGACGAACCGATGAATCACTCTCAACAGCCGAATTCGGGAATTGTGGCAACCCCAATCTTCTAAAATCATTCCATGCTTCAATTCCATTGATAGAATTGAGAGCTAGCCATTTTTGTAGAATAATTTGTTTGATGGTGCCATCGTAAGTAATTGACGGCTGAGCTAAGTAAGATGATATATCAGATGGTGCAACTCCCATATAGGTGCACGAGGCTTCAATACCTTTTTGATACAAGCTTCCTGCATTGTCGTCGATCCAGCCTCTCTGAGCGGCTTCGGCTTGTAGAAAGTAACTTTCGAAATCACTTAGCAAGACCAACGACTGAGTTGCTGATTTGAATATAGCTCCGGCTTGAGATTTGTTTTCTTTCGGTCCTTTCAATACAGAGGTGTTCGCCATCTTATATTTATCATCATTGCCTGTATATCCAAAAATTACCCCTTGATACTTGCCTGCTGATGTTTTAGTATATAAATTTGCCAAACGAGGATCATTTAAAGCCTCATATTGCGCTATAACATATTCAGTAGGACGAATATAAGTATGAATAGAGGTTTCCTTATCAGCTGTTGAGCGATAATAATTACTCCAATATGGGTTGGGTTTACTTGTTGTAAAACCAGGATTGGCTAAAGCTAATTCTGTAAGAAAACCACTGCCTTCGACTTTGATTTTTTCAATTTCAGATGCGATGTATGATTGTTGCCCTGTGACTTCACTCTGACGAATCAAAGCCCTAAGCTTTATGGTATTTGCAAATTGAATCCATTTGGTCACATCTCCGTTAAAGACAATGTCATCAGAAGATGGTTTAGCTTCAGCCACACTTCTCTTAGCTTTCAGCATATTTACAGCTTCAGTCAACATATCAATAGTTTTCTTATATACTTCAATACCATCTTCGTATTTAGGATGTGGATATGTCTCCATGTTGAAGGCTTGGTCTAGCGGGATGTCGCCATATATATCTGCTAAACGCATAAAGTGCCAAGCAAGCATAATACGGGCAATACCTCCATATACTTTTGAACCTTCTTCTGTTGCCTGATTAAGGATAAGATAATAGTTGTTAGCGTATGTATATCCATTGTCCCAGATAGGAATACCATTACGTTCAGACATTATATCGGGTCCGTTATACTCTTGAATATTAGCATATTGAGTTTTGCTTTCTGCATTTAATCCCCAATATCCACCCCAGAAACAACCTAACTGGTTGAGTTGTACCGATTCTTGATAAGCGGTATTGTATAATGCTGATGGCAATCTATAAGCCAAAGTCATGTCTTTATCCATTGGCTTATTGGGATTTTCGTTTACATCGAGGTAAGAGTCGCAAGATTGAAAGCAACTGCCTACAAAGGATATAAAGAATATGTATAGTGCGATATTATATTTTTTCATCTCATCAATTTTTTATTTTATAATAGTCTGTTTTAAAAAGTAACATCTAAAGTGAAACCGTACGTGCGATAAGGAGGCTGTTGTCTCCAGCCGTTAAAGCCTTCATTATAATAAAGATTTTCCGGATCACCAGCATCGTATCCTTTATGTCTGATTATGAATAAGTTTGTAGCTTGTACGCTGATAGTAGCATCACTGATTAAGGCTAGTCTTTTCAATATAGAATGTGGAACATTATAGGATAGACTTAATGTTTTTAATTTCAGATAATCTGATTTCGCTGTATAATTAATTGTATAGCCAGCCACATAACTTGACCAATAACTTGCTTTGTCACTACCTTTAGCATAGACTGATGTATTTTCTACATAAGTCTTTGTTCCGTCAGCGTTGGTTTGTAGTATAACAGAATTAGGAATAATGTATTCCTTTCTGTTGTATTCTGTTGTCATAGGGTGTGTTCCAGCTTTTATCATTGAATTGATAAATTCAGAATTATTCCATCCACCAAGACGACAGTCGAAATCGAAGTATAATGAGAAACTCTTATAGCTGATACTTGATTGAAGTCCAAACAAATGAGGGGGAACAGACGAGCCTTTTGTTGTAAGCGCTACAGCTTTTGACGGAAGACCTGTTTTTGCATCCACAATTATACGCCCTTGGGGATCGCGGTTGTAGTCTGTAACTTTCACACTAGGGAAGGACTCTCCTTTAACGGCATACAAAACTTTAAAGATATTGTATTCTTCTGTGTCATCAGTTCCGTACAGGTCATTAACTTTATTCTTGATATAGCTGTAATTCAGACCTAAGTTCCATCTCCAATTTTTGCTACGGAGAATATCTCCACTCAGAGACACCTCCAACACATTATTAGATAACTCTCCCATATTGATGAGAGTAGAAGTATATCCGGTTGCGGCAGATGTAGATGCTTGGAATATCTGTCCTTTTGAATTAGAGTATGAATAAGCTATCTCTGCATTTAATCGGCGATCGAAAAAGCTAAGTTGTGTTCCTATTTCGAAAGAGTGCACAAACTCAGGCTTAATATTTGTATTAGGTTTCTGAGATGCGGGTACATATCCAACTAAATTATTATAAGGAAAGTTTGTTGCCTGACTATAAGATAAGTTTAATGCGTATGGGGTGATGCCAGAAACATTACCTGTTTTATTGTAAGCAGCATAAATTTTACCAAAAGAGAACACTTTAGATTCTTTAAAAAAATCGAAAGCATTTGAAAATACAAAAGAACTACTTATTCCAGGATAAAAGAAGGACCTATTTTGTTTGCTGAGCACAGATACCCAGTCATTTCGTCCGGTAACAGTCAAGAATAGATAATCATTATATCCGCCGGTAACTTCACCATACAAAGCAACCTGACGCTGACGGCTGATATTAGTAGACCCCGTCAAATCTCCACTACGGCTATCTGGGTTTTCAATATTCGAAAACAATAAGTTAGATGCTGATAAATTCATTGATTTTGCATAATCATCTCTGATGTTTTCTCCCACGATTCCATTCACAGCGAATTTTCCCCATTTCTGATTTGCTCTGATAATAAAATCACCATTGATGCGCCTTACAAGTGTGGAACCATCGCTAACACTACCGCTTTGGTTTCGCCCAGACACATAAGTATCGTATTTTGTTATAGAGCTGTGCGTTTGTGTATCGGAATTATATAATCCAATACGAGCCATAGCTTTTAACCATGGAAAGAAAGTATATTCAGCTTCAATCTTACCATTTAGTACCTGTTGACGGCTTTTGTCGCGATGGGTATCTATGTAATAATAAGGACTGTTTAATTGAAGACCAGAAACTCCACTCACAAAGTAGTTATTTGGATTACCTAAGGAGTTTTCATCTTTCCAATTTTTCATCTCGTCTAGCGGATAATTAGCCGGCAACACATACAGTGATGGCCAAGGACCATCGGGGGCAGTATTACTGTTTGTATTAGAGAAATTAATACTTGTAGCCAAGGTCAAGTTTCCGAAATTCTGAGTTGTATTAAATCGACCGCTATATCTCGTGCTTTTATCATGAGGTATGATTCCATCAATCTGCATTGCTTGCAAAGAGGTAAAATACGAAGCACGATTGGTTGCCTTTGAAAAAGATATATCATGTTGAACGTTTACCCCTGTTTGAAAAAGATCCTTACGTACGTCATGACTCGGAGCGGCATACAATACTTTAGGCTGCTCTCCATTGGGCAATACTGTTCCAAAGTTTTTCATTGTTCCATCAAAAGCTGGTCCCCAAGATTGAGATGTTGTAGGATCGTAAACACCATCTATGCCTTGTCCGAAAGAATTTTGCGCTTTAGGTAATAAGAAAACGCTAGAAAACATGGTCGAGTTTCGGTATTCAACCTTTCCTTTTCCGTTTTCACCACTTTTGGTCGTAATAATTAAGGCTCCGTTAACGCCTTCTGAACCATATAATGCCGCAGCATTTGCACCTTTTAAAACAGTGATACTTTCGATATCGTTAGGATTCAATCTATTAATGTTCGGTATCGGCATACCATCTACTACATATATAGGCTCGTTGTTTCCGGTCAGAGATCTGTATCCTCTCAGTACAACCTTAAAATCAGGATCAACTTTACTGTCATACATATTGATTCTTAGTCCTGCTACTTTAGAACTCAGACCAGTAAGCGTATTTGTTGGAGATCCTTCCGTTAACTTAGCATTATTAATTATAGTGGCTGAATATCCTAATTCTTTAGCTGGACGCTTTAAACCTAGCGCCGTACCTACAACCTGAACTTCATCAAGCTCATACGCTGCTTTTTTCAGATAAATCTTAACATTGCGAGATGTTACGTGAACCTCTTTGGATTCAAAACCAATATAGGAAACAATTAAAACATTATTCTTATTTGCTTGTATAGCAAACTGACCTTTGTCATCCGTTAGAACTTGTTTGTTAGCACCCTTAATGAAAATCGTTGCATAAGGGATTGGGTCTTCGTTTTCTTCTTCTACTACTTGCCCAACTACCAAATTTCGGTTAGGTCTCTCTTGCTGTCCATATATATTTAAAAACGAGATGAACATAAGAGTCATAAATAAAACAATCTTTCTCAACATTTTTAATACTTTGTTTATAATTAATTTGCGTTTACACATTTACGTTTATTATCCGATAGCGAAAAAGTCATAATTAGAGTTGATGCCCGTTACGTTCTGTGCTGGGATCAACGTCATTGTATACTGTTATAGCTAATGTGGCAATCACCATTATATAGGTGATTTTTGATTTCATAATTATTAATATAGTTTAATCATAATGTCCTGAATCATTCAAGGCGACAAAGGTAGAGGTTTTAAAGAGTATTTTCAATACCTAAAAATTATGTATTTTTTAGAGAAGTAATTTTGACTTTAATGTACTGATTATAAGTTTGTTAGTTGGTTTTTTGTATTTATCAGTACTTTAGCTTATTCCTTAAAAATGCCTAATGTTAGGTAGGCTCTATAACCTTTCGTGTAGGTAATTGTTGAAAACTAGAACCTGATGTTTGTTGAAAAACTAATCTAGTGCATTTTTTGGCGGTATCATATTTTTTCCATACCTTCGCATTCAATTAAATAATTCAGGATATGATAAAAGCTTTATTTTTTGATATAGACGGAACTTTAGTATCTTTCAATACTCATCAAATTCCGCAAACTACAGTTGACGCAATTGCTGACGCAAAGAAAAATGGAGTGAAAATATACATATCTACCGGTAGACCAATATCACTTATAACAAACCTTGGACAGATAGAGCATCTCATAGATGGATATATCACCACAAATGGTGCTTACTGTTTCGTGGATGATGAAATAGGACGACATACGATATGTTGTAATGATATTCCTACAGAGGATATTCAGATGATGCTAAATGCCGCCTCACAATGGGACAGACCTGTTATCTTTGTAGGACAACAGGATATTGCCATATATAACTACAAAGATGTTGTTGACGATGTGTTCCATAAAGGTCTAGGAGTTAACAATCTCGACTATGATAAACCCATAGAGGATGTTTTGGTTCAGCCAATATTGCAGATGACTCCTTTTATCTCTGAGGAACAAGAGGCTTTGATAATGGCGAATCTAAAAAACTGTACTTCTGGTCGTTGGTGTCTAGACTTCACAGATATTACATGTGAAGCAGCTGACAAGGGCAAGGGTTTACTAGCTATGGCTGAACATGAAGGTTTCAACATAGCCGATACCATGGCTTTTGGTGATGGAGGTAACGATATTTCTATTATCAAACAGGCTGGAATAGGAGTCGCTATGGGAAATGCTGGTGATGAGGTAAAGAAAAATGCCGACTTCACAACAACAAGTGTTGACGAAGACGGCATCATGAATGCATTAATAAAATACGGAGTTATCAGTTAACAATATTATGTTAGTGCGTATTTAATTTTTTCAATATCTCAGTTCTTGATTTTATTACTAGATAGAAAGTTAGTTATGCCATATTTTATGCACTATTGATTAGAATGAATAGAGCCAATTGCATGAAAGCTTGACGTGTTTATCCTCCTTCTATAGACTCTTTTAAGTAATAGATTTGAGAATTTTGCAACGGAGATTTGAGAATTTTGTCACATAGATTTGAGAATTTTGCAATGGAGATTTGAGAATTTTGTCGCATAGATTTGAGAATTTATTCTATAGTGTTTGCCACAAAATACCGAGTTATCTAACGCTCCATTCAAAGAGTCCGCAAGAGAATTTAGCGGGCTGTTTTACCAATATCTTTACTTCTGATGTTTTAACTGGTTTGAAGTTAGCAGTACATGCAGTTCCCTTCTTTATAGGATAAGAATCTACATTCTCTACATTCTGCCAATTACCGTTTGCATCCTTGTATTGGATAGTCCATGAGTCTGGAGTTTTACATCCACCCCATGGTTGGTCATCAAACCAATATACGGTAGTGCTTTGAATTTGCTTTGCTTCAGGGAATGTATATGTTATCCATTCAGTGGTATTCTGTTTTGGCCACCAATGGAAATAAGGAACTGAACGGTCGTTCTCGTCCGCAGGAATAAGTCCGTCGGCAATGCTACGCATAGAACTACTTGGAGTGGAAGACTCTATTTTAGCCTGTGATGCCAATGTAGCAGGAACAGACGGACGTGTAGCCTTTACATCCTGTGGCAGCCAAACTTTCATGTTTCCACTTCCACGATGACACCATGCAAAATATGGTATAAGTTCTAGCTTAACGTTGTTTGTTGTCAGCTTTCCGCTATTGTCGTATGCTAAAGTCTGTGCATCAGTGGCAAGAGTGGTGATATTCTGGTCGCGATATTGTTGGAGTTTAGTTTTCAAACTATCGGCGATAAATGAAGAGTAAGGAAGTTTGCCCTCACTAAACTTCGGTTCGCGATTAAGCAATACGCTCATTATGTCGAAAGAGTTGTCACGCCATTCTGCACAATATACAAGTGGTCCGCGCTCTACGCTTGCCATTCCACGATCAGCCTCTACCTTATTGTCTGCACGTACAGTGCGTACATCCATATCAAAATGAACGTTTACAACGTCACCCTTTTTCCAATTACGTTCAATCGTATAATATCCGTCAGCTGTAACAGAGGCAGTAACAGAGCGACCGTTTACCATAATCTTGTAAGAAGGGCGCAATGCATCACTGTATGAATAAAGACTAGAAGGTACTGGTTGTCCCTTCACCCAATCAGGAATACGTATCTTCATACCAAACTTTCCTGCTTTGTTGTTGTCTACTTTTATCTTTACGTCTCCATTCCAAGGATAGTTTGTCTCCTGACTTAGCGAAACATTCTTTCCGTCAATATTTATTTTAGAACTGTTGCTGAGGAACAGGTTCACGTAAATGTTTCTGTTTCTAACGGCATAGATGTATCCAGGCAATGAAGGAAGAAATCTACAGATGTTGCTTGGACAACAAGCACATCCAAACCATGCCTGACGCTGATGTTGTCCCATACTTTCGAGTGGGTTAGGGTAGAAGAATCCTCCACCATCCATGCTCACACCGCTGATGAGTCCATTGTAAAGAGTGCGTTCAAGAATATCGTAGTATTTACTATCTCCATGCAAAAGAAATAGTCGATAGTTCACATATACATTTCCTATAGCAGCACATGTCTCGCAATATGCACTCATGTTAGGCAGATAATAGTTCGGTCCGAAAGCCTCACCGTTGTTTGTCGCTCCTATACCACCAGTGATATACAGTTTTTTATCAACGATATTGTCCCAGATTCTATCAATAGCCTTTATGTAAGCAGTGTCTCCGGTAAGAGCAGCAACGTCAGCCATTCCTGCATACATATATGCTGCGCGCACTGCATGTCCAACAGCTTCGTCCTGTTCAATAACAGGTTTATGACTTTGTGAGTATTCCTGTCTAACCTCAGTCTTTCCACGATAGTCAAGAAAGAACTTAGCCTCGTCAAGATACTTCTTATTTCCTGTAGCCAGATATAGTTTGCAAAGAGCCATTTCGGCAATCTGATGTCCCGGAACAACACAAGCTTGTCCTGGTTTTGGTCCAACTTCTTTGACAACGCAGTCAGCATATCTTATTGCGATGTCGAGAAATTTTCGGCTTCCTGTAGCCTGCCAATGAGCCACAGCACCCTCTATCATGTGTCCAAGATTATAAAGTTCGTGACTTAAATCTTCTTCCTTGCTCCATCTAGTACTGCCAGACCAAGGATGAGGATTCTGTGGATTCTGAGTACGTGCTGTATACAGATATCCGTCTGGCTCCTGTGCTGCTCCTATAATATCAAGAACACTATCAATGTAAGCTTTTAGTTTCTCATCTGGATAAGTCTGTAATATATAGCTTGCACCTTCGATAGTCTTGTATGGATCTGTGTCATCAAAACTATAAGGCATCAGTTCGGCAACATTATAGTTTGGCGAAGGATGCGCAGCTCTTTCAAAGTTCTTGTAGCGACCTTCACTCTCACATTTGCTGAATGCCAGAGGAATAGTAACCTTACGTGATGTTTCAAGTCGCTGTCCCCAGAAAGTGTTGTTCCATACTTTAACCGACGTAAACGGTACTGGAGTTATAGGATATCCTCCTACATGTTTTTCTCTCTGTGCAATTGCAGGCATAAATATTGTTATGGCCATTGCAATAATGAAGAATCGTTTTTTCATCGTTGTTATATTATGTGTTTTATTTTATTCAGAAGTTGATGTCGGTATGATAGATATGACAAAACCTCCACCTGAAGCAAGATGCATTTTGATAGAAGACTTCGCATTAACAGTGCAACTTTCAATGCGATAATCTTCTGCATCATGGTCTGCGTTGATTCCGTCTTTCATGATTCTTGCTTTATATTCAATTCCCGATTTGAGGAAAGAGAAGTTAATTGTGATATCACGAGAATCCCAGTTTGTCTGTCCTGCTATATACCATTTGTTTCCATTGCGTCTCGCAGTAACAATATACTTACCTATTTCTCCTTGAGGAATTATTGTTTCATCATATACTACTGGAATATTGGCAATATACTGAGTGTAGGTACTGTCAGCCTCATAACTTGTTGGAGAGTCGGCAAGCATTGTGAATGGGCTGTCTTGAACAACGTAGCATGCAGCTTGATGACATCGTGTGCCCATAGACATAGGCTTTATATAGTTTGCTTTCCAATCGTTCTTTGTACCATTGCGCATTGCTCCTGGAGTGAAGTCAACTTGTCCAGCCATCATTCGTATGTAAGGAAAGGTTACATCATATAAAGGCATGTCGTGGTCCATTGTAGTCCATCTTGATTCTTCCATACCAAAAACACTTTCAAAGTTAATGATGTTTGGATATGTTCTGTTAAGTCCCACTGGTTTGTATATTCCATGCAGGTCAAGGATCAGATGATGCTTTGCCGTACAATATGCCAAACGCTCAACCATCTCAACGGCAGTCTGATCATCGCGATCCATAAAGTCGACCTTGAATCCCTTTACTCCCATGTCAGCATAATGTCGGCATATATTTTCAAGATTTTCATCCATGACATTGAATACTGACCACAACACGATTCCAACATTCCTTTTTTGGGCATATTCTATAAGTTCCTCAAGATTGATGTCCTTAATTGGATGCATTATATCGCCGCTTTTTGAATCATACCAACCTTCGTCAAGAACAATATATTCAATATGGTTTTTTGATGCAAAGTCTATATAATACTTATAAGTCTGTTGGTTAATTCCAGCCTTGAAGTCAACACCTTTAAGGTTCCAGTCGTTCCACCAGTCCCATGAAACTTTTCCTGGACGTATCCAGTCTGTATTACCTATCTTATTCGGACGTGCTAAGGCATACACCAGGTTATTTACAGGCATCTGAGTGTCAGCTTCAGTAATGGCGAAAACTCTCCATGGATAGTTGCATGATCCTGTTGAAGCAGCTATATAATTATTCGTCTCTGCAACATGGCTCATGTGTCTCCAAGGATAGTATTCCATCTTCTTTGGATATTTAGCGAATACTCCTTTTAGATAATCACCATCAGCAATTAAAAACATTCCGGGATATGATACCAAGTCACTCTCCAGAATAGTTACTTTAGCATTTCCGCAGTCTACCGTTGCTGGCAAAAAGGCAATCTTCTTTTCTGCCTTTCCTATAGTTGTGTTGTCGTAAATATTTTGGAAAGCCATCGCAAATGGTGTCTTGTCATTCGTTGTATATGGCAACCATGCTTTCCTTTCTTTACCAAAATTGTAATTGGCAATCTCGCTATCTATTATATTCTTTTTATTCCCAATATAGAAAAAGCGATAAGCTATGCCTTCATTGAATACCCTGAACGCTAGTCCAAATCCATTTTTAAACTTTAGCTTCAATTCATGATAGTTATTTTGGAAACTGTTTTGACGGTAAAATGGAGCCTTGATGATTTCATTTACACTAGAAGTTTTTGCACTAACGACCTTTACTTTGTTTCCAATATGGTAACCTTTATCAAGAATGAGTCCGATACTCGATTTGTGTATNATCTCATTATTGCCTAGATTTACATAGAANGAAATACTATCATCTGTATTTACATGAANTTTAATGTGATGGTCNGGCGACTCCACATTATATATATTAGCGAAAGTTTTTCCACCTAATAACAATAAGGTGATAATTATTAACTGAATTCTTTTCATGGTGAAATATATTTTAAAATACATGTGCAAAGATATGAATTTTATAAAACAAGTGATAGCAAAAGAGTCCAATCAATATGAAAATATAGTCCAAAAATAGGGCTTGTTAAACCTTTTGGACTATTTTGCTATTTTGATAGACGATATTTTTATCAAGTTTAATAAATTTAAGGTTACTTTGCGATTATGTCTAAATAAGTAAAAATAACCATGAATAAAAAATCGCAATTAATTATAGGTTGTATGTTATTTGGTTTTGGGGCAAATGCTTCGAATCAACTTCCGAAGTATTTGCTTCGCGCCAAAGCCCCAATCACAGAAGTTCCATTTACTAATGTGCATCTTAATGATGTGTTTTGGAGTCCACGAATAGAAATCAACCGAACAGTATCAATACCTTCAGCATTTCGTGAATGTGAAAACAACGGGCGCTTTGACAATTTTGCCATTGCAGCAGGTCTAAAGAAAGGTGAGCATCGTGGAGATTTCTCTTTTGATGATACCGATCCTTATAAAGTAATAGAAGGTGCAAGCTACAGCCTTGCAGTACATTACGACAAAAAATTAGATCATTATCTTGATAGTGTGATTTCAATAATCGCTGCTGCGCAGGAATCAGATGGCTATCTGACAACATGCGTAACAAATAAATGCTATCGACTTTCAGGATGGTGGGGTACTCACAAATGGGAAAAGATTAATAGTCATGAACTTTATAATAGCGGACACATGATTGAGTCGGCTATTGCACATTATAAAGCTACAGGAAAAAGAACATTTTTAAATGTTGCTATAAAAAACGCTAATCTTATATGTNAGACTTTCGGACCTAAAGAGGGACAAATTCATAGACCATCAGGACATCCTATCGTTGAAATGGCACTCTGCAAACTATATAAGGTGACAGGAACAAGACAATATCTTGATATGGCTAAATATTTTGTTGAGGAAACAGGACGTGGAACAGACGGACATGCCCTAAGTGAATACAGTCAGGATCATAAACCTATATTACAACAAGATGAGATAGTTGGACATGCTGTAAGGGCTGGATATCTGTTCAGCGGTGTTGCCGATGTTGCTTCATTAACTAATGATACAGCCTATTTCCATGCACTGGAACGTATATGGGAAAACATGGCTGGCAAGAAACTATATATAACAGGTGGTATCGGAAGCCGTGCTGAAGGTGAGGGATTTGGACCGAATTACGAACTAAACAATATGACAGCATATAGCGAAACATGTGCGTCAATAGCAAATGTATATTGGAATTATCGTATGTTCCTAGCCACAGGTGACAGTAAATATGTAGATATATATGAACGTGCACTATATAATGGCGTTTTGAGCGGAGTAAGTTTAAGTGGTGATAAATTCTTCTATGATAATCCGTTGGAAAGCATGGGGCAGCATCAGCGCCAGGCTTGGTTTGGATGTGCTTGTTGTCCAGGTAATGTGACACGTTTCATAGCAAGCGTTCCGCAATATCAATATGCATCGCAAGGCAGTGATATCTTTGTTAATCTATATATTCAAGGAAAGGGAAACGTGAATGGTACAGAAATGCTGCAACAAACTGATTATCCTTGGAATGGAAACATAAAGATAACAGTAAATCCTAAAAACAACGCTAAATTCAATATTCGCTTGCGTATTCCTTCTTGGGCAAAGAGTAAACCTGTAGCTACAAATCTTTATAGTTTTGCAGATTCAGCAAAGCAATATACATTAAAGGTAAATGGCAAAGAAATAAAGGCTTATATTACTGACGGATATGCCGTAGTGAACAAAAAATGGAAAAAGGGAGACGTGATAGAACTTTCACTTCCTATGAATGTTAGACGTGTAAAGGCAAATGATAATGTAGAAGACGATAGAGGAAAATATGCTTTAGAACGTGGTCCTATTGTATATTGTCTTGAAGGTAAGGATCAGAAAGATTCGACAGTATTCAACAAGGTTATAACAGCCAATACAGAAATAGATGCAAATTATGATTCTGTGAAATTAAATGGCATCGTGGAACTTAGTGGTAAGGCTGAGGAAGTAGAACAAGACGGAACAGTAGAAAATACTACATTCCATGCTATACCATACAGCACTTGGAATAATCGCGGAGCCGACCAGATGGAAGTGTGGATACCTTATTCTCCAACAAACGCACACGTAAAGCCGCAGCCAACCATCGCAAGTAAGGCAAAGACTTTGTTCTATCAAAGTGCAATACAGAAAGATGCACCCGAAACAGCAGCAATAATGGGAGAGGCTTGGGGAGTTAACGACCAATGGGAACCAAAACGAAGCAGCGATATAAGTAAGCCATATCATTATTGGTGGCTGAAAAGCGGAACACCGGAAAGCGTAGCTTATGAATTTGACAAACCATATAAAGTAAGTAATGTTGAAGTCTATTGGTTGGACTTTGACCATTATGATGGAAACTTCAGAACTCCAGAAAGTTGGAAACTATATTACCAGGATACTGAGGGAAACTGGAAGGAAGTAGAACATCCCAGTAGCTATGGTATTGACAAAGACAAATACAACAGTGTGGATTTCACTCCTGTGACCACTACTGGATTAAAGATAGTAGCTCAGCTGCGTAAGGGCGCAAGCGGAGGAATCATAGAATGGAAAGTTAATAACTAATAATATCAAACCTCAAAACAAAAAGGGTCAATCATGAAGAAAACACTATTCTCAAATGGCTTCATGCATAGTAATGCATTTATAAAAGCCTCTGCGTGTTTACTTTTGTCTACAGGAACCGCAATTTCTGTAATGGCATCTCCAGAATCATCAGGAAATGCCTCTCCGACTATTGTACAACAAAACACGACAGTTATTAAAGGTTCAGTATTGGACGCTAAAGGTGAACCTATCATCGGTGCTAGCGTTGTTGAAAAAGGTAGTAGTTCTAATGGTACTGTTACCGACATGAACGGAGACTACACTCTCAATGTAAAGAGAGGAAGTACCGTTATTATCTCTTATGTGGGTTTTATAACTCAGGAAACAACAAAAAGTGGCAAGATAACTCTTAAAGAAGATCTTAAATCTATTAGCGAAGTTGTTGTTATTGGATATGGTACCCAGAAGAAAGGTGACATAACATCAGCAATAACAAGCATTAAATCTGAAGATTTCTCAAAGGGAAATATAAAAGATGCTGGAGACTTGATTAAGGGTAAAGTTGCTGGTCTTACCATTGCCAATGGTAGTGGTGACCCAAGCGTTGCATCAAGTATTCGCCTTCGTGGTATAATATCACTTGAAGGTGGAAATACTCCATTGGTTTTGGTTGATGGTATAGAAGGTAGTCTTAACACTGTAGCGCCAGAAGATATACAGAGTATAGACGTCTTGAAGGATGCATCTGCTGCGGCAATATATGGTACACGAGGTGCAGCTGGAGTTATCCTCATTACAACTAAAAATGGTCATCGCGACTCTGATACTAAAGTGAATTACAGTGGATATGCTTCAATCGCTTCATTCGGCAAAAAGCTGGATATGATGGACGGAACTGATGTGCGTAATGGTCTTACACAATTTAATGATAAAGGTTATGATACAGATTGGTTGGATGCTGTAACACGCACTGCATTTACACATAATCATAATATCATGATTAGCGGTGGTGACAAGAGTACAGCGTATAATGCAGACTTCACTTATCGTGATCAGCAGGGTGTGATCATAAAGACATATTCTAATGATATGCGCTTCAATGGAGGCTTGTCTCACTGGTTCATGAATGATATGATGAAGATTTCTTTCAATATCATGAAGCGTTGGCATGAGAATGGACCTGTAGATGCTGCTTCAACACAGATTTATCGTCAAGCTATCATGCGTAATCCAACAGAACCAATCTATAATCAGGATGGAAGCTATTCTGAGAATATGGCTGTAAACTACTATATGAATCCTGTTGAATTGCTAAATGAGCATAAGGGGGAGTATAAGACTGAAAGTACAAGAATGGTAGGTAACCTGACCTTTGAACCAATAAAGGGATGGCAGACCAACTTGATGGTATCTACTATTCGTGATAATGGTCATGATAAAGGATATTACACTTCTAAGTATTATGATCAGGTGATAAATTATCACACTGGTTATGCATATCAGAGCTATTCTTATGGTAAGAGTGATAATCTGGAATTGACATCTACATACAAGCATCAGTTTGGCAATCACCGTGTAGAAGCTCTTGCTGGCTATAGTTATCAGTATAACGAATACGAAGGATTCAATGCTAATAATACTAACTTCATGAGTGACTTCTATCAGGATAATAAACTTGGAGTTGGTGGTTTCCTTAAAGAGGGTAAGGCAGGAATGGACAGTTATAAGAATGATGATACTCTTGTTGGTTTTTTTGGACGTATAAGTTATGGATATGCTGATAAATATAATGTCCTTGTAAGTGTTCGCCGTGAAGGTTCTTCTAAATTTGGAACAAATAACAAATGGGGTACATTCCCTTCTGCATCATTGGGTTGGACAATCAGCAACGAAAGTTTCATGAAATCACTTACATGGGTAAACAATTTGAAACTCCGTGCTGGATTTGGTGTGACCGGTGTCATTCCAAGTGGCTCTTATCAATCATTGACACAATGGAAATTAGGTGATCCTTATTACTATGATAATGGTAAATGGTATCAGGGACTAAATGTCATTTCTAATCCTAATCCTAATTTGAAATGGGAAAAAAGTACCGAATTCAATGTTGGTATTGATTGGAGTGTATTGAATGACCGTTTGTCTGGAACCATTGATATGTATCACAAGAAGACTTCTGGTATGTTGTGGTGGTATGATGTACCATCTCCTCCAAACCTTTATAACCAGACTTTAGCGAATGTTGGTAAGATGCGTAATATGGGTATTGAAATTGCTGTAAATGCCGTACCTATTCGCACGAAGGACTTTGAATGGAAAACAACAGTAACGGCTGCACATAATACAATCAAGCTTCTAAGTTTGTCAAATAGTATGTATCAAACAACCAACCAAAAGGATGTCGCAGTTCTTGGTGAGCCTATATCTTTGTCAACACAGCGTCTTGAAGTTGGAAAATCTGTAGGACAGTGGTACGGAATGAAGAGCGTCGGCGTTTCAGAAAAAGGACTATGGATGATAGAAAACAAGGAAACAGGAAAAGCTGAAGAGTTTAATGATAATATGCTTACAGATGATAAGTACCATCAATATTTAGGTAATGCGATTCCAAAGGTTAATTTAGGATGGAACAACTCATTCAGTTATAAAGGTTTTGATCTAAATATGCAGTTTACCGGTCAGTTTGGATTTAAGATATTGAATGAGGCGCGTGCATATTATGAGAACAATGCCGTTGTCTACAATCATCTTAAGGCCGCAGCTGATAAACAATATGGAGAGTATGTTTTGTCAAGAGCACAAAAGCAGACTTTTGTGAGCTATTATCTTGAAAACGGAGACTATGTAAAACTTTCTAATGTGACACTAGGATATACTGTTCCTTTGAAACAGAATAAATATGTTAATAACATATATTTATATCTATCAGGAAGCAATATCTTTACTATTACAGGCTATAAGGGACTTGACCCAGAACTGTCTAATGGCGATCCTTTGGGCTCTGGTATTGATTCGCGTGACAAATATCCATCAATACGTACATTTACCCTTGGTGCAAAATTCACATTCTAATATTTAAAGCATAATAGTCATGAATAAACAAATAAACAAGATATTTATGTCTGCCATGATTGCAGCTTGTGGGCTATCAATGGTTGGATGTACAAATCTAGACGAAACGTTATATGATACTATTTCGTCTGAACAGCATCAATTTTCAGAAACAGAACTAGAACATACTATTGCCCCTGTTTACAGCAGTTTGCGTGATGTATATTGGGGATGGTTTGGTATGTCGGATATTATGGATATGAGTTCTGATGTTTGGGGAGTTCCTTCACGTATCGGTATTGGATGGGGTGACCTGTATGTTTCAATGCATAAGCATCAGTTGAATTCTAATATGGGATTCTTCTCTGCAAACTGGAATAACAACTATGCTGGAGTGAACGCATGTAATAAAATTCTAGCAAACAAAGCTATCGCTTCAAATGAAGATATAGTAGCGCAGGTTCGTGCGTATCGTGCATTATACTATTACAACCTTCTAGATCTTTATAGAAACATTCCACTTGATACAACTTACGTACATGAGGCTGGTTGGACACCTGAACAATCAGATCCTAAAGTGGTATACAATTGGATTGAAAGTGAACTGAATGCTGTTGCCGACAAATGCCCAAGTAAGATTGAAATGGGTAAAATCAATAAGTATGCTGCTCACATGTTGCTAGCCAAACTATATCTTAACCATAATGCATGGTTTAAGGATGATACCGATAAAACATGGTATAATAAATCTCTTGATGAAGTAAACAAGGTCATTGCTGGTCCTTTCTCGTTGGCACCAAACTATAGTGACAATTTCAAGGAAGATATATCTACTTCTCCTGAAATAATATTTGGTATTCCATTGGAAAATAAATATGCTGGTGGTAACTACATGGCAAACTTGTGGATACACAATGCTGGTAGAGCACGTTGGAACTTCTCTGGTTGGGCTACTGGTGGTGGTATCGTATTCCCACAGTTCCTTGATACTTATGAGACGGGAGATACCCGTATGGACAATACTTGGACCGGTGGTCAACAATATGCAATGGACGGAACTGCTATAACTGCAGATGGAGAACCATTGATATATACAAAGGAACTTCACAGTATTGACAATCCGGGATGTTATCCTTTTGAAAGCTACAGACTTATAAAGTATGAAATCAAGAGTGGTGATTTCGGAACAAGTTATGATGACGTGCCATATTTCCGTTTGGCAGATGCTTACATGATGAAAGCTGAATGCTTGTTACGTCTTGGTCAAGACGAACAAACTGCAGCTGATCTCGTAACAAAGGTAAGAGCACGTAACTTTAAATCTGATCCAAGCAAAGCTACTATAACAGTGGCACAGCTTAAAGGTGGCAGTAGTTACAAATATGGACACAGAGAGAACCAAGGTACTCTTGGTGGTGAGGATAAATGGATCACTACAAATGAAGGTGGTGCTGATATTGAATTTGGCGGACTGCTTGATGAATATGCAAAGGAATTTGTTTGTGAAGCTCACCGTCGTGATGAACTTATTCGATTTAATATCAAGGGTACAAATATGAATGTCTATAATGGCAAATCATGGTTCTGTAAGGATGCTGTAACAGATAGAAATGGTGATATCTTCCCAATACCGAAGACTGCTATGGATGGCAATCCAAAACTAAAGCAAAATCCAGGCTATGGATCTACTGCTAGTAAATAATTAGGCTGAAAATATAAAACCTTTAAACGTATAATTCCTTATGAAAAAGAACATATTATATATAGCGACGGTTTGCATGGCGTTAGGATTAAGCGCATGTAGCACAGATCCTGATGATGCTGTAGAGAAGCATGTATATACAGAGAATGAGGCTCCTTATTTGCGAACTGATGCAAGTGCTAATATCAGCACTACCGCTGAATTTCGCAAGGGACATGTCAGTCCGAAGACAATTAATCTGAAAGACTATGCTGAGACAATACAGACAAAACTCGGTATGACTGTGGATGATATGATTGCTGGTTTAGAAACAGGAAAAATTGTATTCTACAATATCAATACTTCTCGTGGTATATGGGACAAGACTGCTCCTACAAAGGGAACAACTGGTTGGTACTATAACAAGTCTGGGCAGATTGTTAGTAAAGATTCTGATGCTGCAGGATATGTTGAAATAGACAAGACAACAAAGTCTATTGTAATAGGTGTGCCAGAGACCTCTTCTGCTGGAGTATCTTTCTCCGCAACAGTTGGCTTTGCAATCAACAACGGACAGAATTATGATAATTATGTACGTTTCAGTATTCCTATTTCTGTTACTGATCCAGGACTTATAATGCCAGTATTCAAGATTCCAGCTGGTGATTATAGTGTGTTTGAGATTAAATTCGCAGATTATTCAACCGCTATTGAAAAATGTCTTGGTATGACAGCAAGTGAATTCAACAAGACGGTACAGGATTCAAGTGGTGACATTGCAATGTATTTAGTTGATGATGCTGGTAATTGGGATACAACTTCCAAATACACAGCTAATGGCATCGGTTATTGGCTTGATGGTTTATTGAAAGTTACAACATGGGGAACAAAAGGTTTCAGCTATTTCGTTGAGACACATGATGGTTCTGTTGGTGTTGGTAGAGCACCTGGTGTTGCATCAGGAACTCAGACCAAGTTCCACTTTGTTTATGCAAGCAAGACAGACAAGAGTAAGTTTGTAGAGTTTGTTTGTAATGCAACTCTTGAATAAATTCTATTTACCATGGAAAATAATAAATATTCTATAATAAGCAGGAGTACCTTAAGGGTTCTCCTGCTCTTGATTACGGGATTCATATCGGCATGTACTGATAGTAACGATGTTGTTATAGGTAATATAGCAATAAGTGATAACGAAATGCCAAAGACCGTTGATTGGGATGAAGTGGAGTCTTCTGTTTCTTTCAATGCCAACAGCAGTTGGACTGCAACTGTTGATGATGTTACAAGCAGAGCTGCACATACTCAGATAAGTTGGATAAAACTGACTTGTCCTTCTGGTAGTGCAGGAGACAATAAAATGCCTATACTCTTAACGAAGAATGATAATGATACATATCGTGAAGCTACTATAACAGTAAAGTGTGGCGATAAACTCTCGCAGATAACCATTCATCAGAATGCTAATCCAGACGCAGTTCATATAATGGATGTATCTAAGATTCCTGATTACGATAAATATTATTGTCCGGGAACATGGAACGAAGGATTTGAAAAAGGACCAGAAGGTATGTTGCGTTCTGATGCAAAATGGTCATGGTGGAGACATAAGTCAAGTGAACACTTCTTTGTATTCTGGGCTCCTGGATTTGGAGACAATCCTAATGCCGAAAGTGTGCCAGAGGCTTTGCGTGTGGATATAGATGACTTACTTGCAAAAGCAGAGAATTTCTATAAAACAAATGTAGAGAAACTAGGTATGGCAACAACAGGACAGGGAAAGTCGTCATTGGATAAATACAAGATGGAAATTTATCTGCTTTATCAAACAGAATGGCTTGCTACAGGCTCGGGATATGATAACACAATAGGTGCATTGTGGGTAAATCCGTCAACATGCAAACCTGTTGGTTCTACAATAGGTCATGAGATTGGGCATAGTTTCCAATTTCAGGTTTCAGCCGACAAACTCTTCACTGGTGAGACTCAAGCCTTGAGTAATGGTATTATTCCTGTAGGATTCCGTTATGGATTCGGACAAGATGGTTCTGGTGGATGTGCTTTCTGGGAACAGTGTGCTCAATGGCAGTCTTTTCAGGATTATCCACAGGAGGCTTTCACTCAGGATGCAAACGTACAGGTGTGGCTGAAAAATCATAATCGTCGTTTCAATCATGAATGGCAACGCTATGCAAGCTACTGGTTCCAGTATTATTACACTCAGAAACATGGTATACAGGCATACTCACGTATATGGAATGAAAGTAAATATCCAGAAGATCCTATAGAGACATATACTAGATTGTATTGTGGTAGTAACCTGAATACTCTTTACAGTGACATGTATGACTATGCTGCTCATTGTGCAAACTATGATTTCGACGCAGTACATCAATATGTTACAGACGCTGCTCTTAACTATGGAACGAAATTATATAAGAACAGTAAGGGATATTATCAGGTTTCTTATGATAACTGTCCTGGTACAACAGGTTTCAATCTAATTCCTTTGAATATTCCTGATGCAGGAACAGACGTAACAGCTCATTTCAATGCTCTTGCTGTTGGATCGGCACTTGCTGCGGGTGATGCAGGAGAGATAGTCGATGGTGACGGAAAGTCAAAGGGAAATGTAAGTACATATAATAAGCAGTCTAACACTAGTGCTGGATATCGTTATGGTTTCGTGGCAATAGACAGCAATGATAAGAGCCATTACGGAGAAATGTTTAGTGCCACTTCTGGTGATGCTACTTTCAATATACCTGCAGGAACAAAGAAACTGTATCTTGTTGTGCTTGGTGCTCCTTCAACTTATAACAGAGAGGGCTGGGACGATGACGAAACGAATGATGAACAATGGCCTTATGAAGTAAGCTTCAGCAATACCGATTTGTTGGGTAATGTTACCATCCCGACAGGTTCACCTGAAGATATAACATTGTCCCATTCAGTAAATCTTGATGCATCATCAGCAGACTATGTACTGGGTACAATGAATTTGTTGAATAATGGTGACATGGGTAAGATTGCAAAGGCATTCAAAATTCAGCCTGCTGAAATAGCTGCAGGAACTCTTGCTGCAGGATCAGTGACAGCTAATGGACCAACAGAAGGAAAGATCGCAATTGCCAATACCAATCCTGACGGTTCAATAAGTTATGCTTATTCTGCTAATGGAACAGGATTCTGGATAATGGCAGACGGAACAGCTGGCAAATGGGGTGATAGTCCTGTATATTTTGAATACAATTTCACAGGATATAGCCTTGCTTATGGTCACAAGCCTGGAGCAACAACAAAGGATAAGTCTTATACAATACGTCCAACAATGGTATATATGAAAGACGGCAAACTGTATAAGGCAGTAATAGATTTACAAATGAACTTCTGATAATGAAAAGAATCATCATCTGTTTTGTAGTTCTTGCCATGACATCTCTTGGCATGAAAGCACAGAAACTGGTATATATTCCTGATTCTCTGAAAGCATATAATTTGGATAATCCAAATGAAAGATGGTGCTGGAAGCACTCTGCGCAGACAGACAATCTTGTGTTTTTCTGGGAAAAGGGATTCGGAGACAATCCGCTTTGTCCACCAGACCTTGATGGACATCCGATGAAGGTGGATATTCAGAATCTAGAGAATCGTGTAGAAAGTTTCTATCAATTCTTTCGTGATTCGCTGCGCTTCTCTTTACCTGGTAGCAAGGCTGACAAATACAAGATGATGGTAATGATAAACTATTCGCTTGACGGAACTGCCTATGGTGGTACTTATGATAATTTCATAGGTGCCCTGTGGGTAGCTCCCAATAGAATACAAGACAAAAAGCTGAATTGTCTGGCACATGAACTTGGACATTCTTTCCAACTTCAGATATCGGCAGACAGTATAAGTGATATCTGGGGAGGAAACGGATTCTTTGAGATGACGAGCCAATGGATGTTATGGCAGGTAAATCCTAATTGGGTGACAGATGAAAATTATCACTTTCAGGCTTTCCGTAAACTCACTCACAAGGCTTTCCTATCGATTGATAATATATACCATTCTCCTTATGTGTTGGAATATTGGGCAGAAAAACATGGATTGGATTTTATAGCCAAACTATATCGTAACGGGAAAATAGAAGAGGATCCTGCATTGACATATATGCGTATGTGCAAGATAAATCAGAAACAGTTTAACAATGAAATGTTTGATTGCTATACACACTTGTTGAACTTCGATTTCCGACATGCATATAATGAAACTCGTCCTTATGCATGCACATTTTCCACGCCGATGGATTCTGTTGGCATAAACACTTATCGTATTCCTGCTGATATGGCTCCTGAGGAATATGGATTCAATGCCATAAAACTGGCAAAACCACTAAAGAAAAACAATATTAAAATAAAGGTAAAAAGGTTGTCAAAGGATAATGGGTGCGACTTGAAATATTCGCTTGTGGAAGAGCCGGAATGTTATTATCTGCTTGTGATGAACGCACCACGTAAACATGTGATGTTACAGCATCCTGATGAATATGATAATAATTTAAATGCAAAACCTGCTGTTATTGAATATCAAATATCAGTTAAAGGTACTAATATTTTGAAATAAAATAAATAAAAAGTATCTTTGCAGTATATACTAATGTATACAAAGATACCTATGAAAAGAATAATGTCGCTTATTTTTGCTCTGATCATATCATTACTATCCTTTGCCGGTACACAGCAACAGGACATTAGATACCATAATATATCCATGCAGGACGGGTTGCGCTCAAATGCAGTCCGAAATATTGTCCAGGATAAATTCGGGTTTGTATGGCTTGGAACTGATAATGGACTATGCAGATATGACGGGACAAGCGTTCATTATTATACGATCTTACAACAGGGTACTGATCAATATATATCAGCTCTGCAGAACACCGAAAATGGATTGCTTGTAGGTACTGCTCATGGTGCATTTTTGTTTGATTATAAGTCTGAGACATTTATACCGTTTGCAAAAGTATTGAAAAAGCTGATAAACCATTTCACGTCTGATGCCGACGGAAACATCTGGATAGCAACAATGGGGCAGGGAGTTGCTAGATACTCTCCCAAAACAAAGACTTCTCGCATCTATCAATTTAAAGCTAATAAGGGAAATATTTCACAGGTGTTTGTAGATAGTCGCAATCAAATTTTCGCTATATCCAATTGGGGTAAGTATTATATTTACAAACTAAATAAAGCCACTAACGAGTTTGTACCTTTAAATACACGGGGTGGCAATTATGGATCTTTAGCAATAACAAAAGCTTATGATGGAAGTATTCTGTTAGGAACATGGGAAAATGGTTTGTGCAGAATTAATGATGACGGCAGTATCGAGACATTGCTTGATCCGTCTATATCAGGAACTGCACATCATATACATACCCTTTTCGCACAATCTTCACAAAGTGTTCTTATAGGTTGTGACGATGGTTTGATTTCTTATAATCCGCAAACTGGTGAGTGGCATGTTGTGAACGAACATGCAGAAGAAAGAGCATCTCTAAGTGAGAGGTTTATTTATTCTATTATGCGTGACAACGAAGGAGGATTATGGTTTGGTACATTTTATGGTGGAGCAAATTATCTTTCGCCAGTTGGAGAGCGCTTCTCAAACTATACGTGCCATGGCAAAGGAAATGGTTTCTGCGGAAATGTCATATCGCGCTTTTGTGAAGATAATAATGGTAGCCTTTGGATAGCAAGTGATGATGGAGGACTTAGTCGCATGTCTGTTTCTACTCATCAGATTGTTCCATATCCAGGAAGTTCCGTACTTTCTAAATATAATGTTCACGCATTGTGTAATGATGGTAAATATTTATGGATAGGAACATATACAAACGGAATAATACGTTTGGAAAAGTCTACTGGCGCAATGAAGAAATATACACAGCAGCAGGGACTTTACGGCAGCAGTAGTTATGCGATATATAAAGACCATAATGGAAAGATATGGGCTGCTACAATGGAAGGTATAAATCTGTATGATCCGGTAAAAGATTCGTTTCATAAGATATGTGCCACAGAAATACTTACCATTGATATTAAAGAGGATAAAAATGGATTTATGTGGTTTGCTACTCAAGGTGGAGGAATCATAAAATACAATGTTGCCACAAAAAAAATCAAGATATATCGCCATAGTAAAAGACAGGGCTCAATACCTTCTGATCAGGTGAACTGCATCCATATAGGTGAAAACGCTCAGATTCTTATTGCCACATCAACTGGTATTTGTAGCTATGACCAGAAAACTGATACGTTCAATCCTATACCTTTAAATATAGATATAAAGGATGTTGGAAGTATCATAGAGGATCAGGGCATCTTGTGGATATCAACTACACATGGTATAATAAGATACGTAAAGGGAGAGGGACTGCAGTTGTTTAATCGCTATGATGGTCTTTATTCAGAAATTTTTCAACCTAATGCGGGTATAAAGACATCAGACGGATGCATCTATTTTGGAACAACAAGTGGCTTTATTGGTTTCTATCCATACCAGATAAAGGCAAACAATATTCCGCCAGCTGTATATATCACGGGATTAGAACTCTTTAACAAGCCTGTTAATGTAGGTGATGACAGGTTGCCGGAGTCGCTTAACAGTATAAAGAAATTAAACTTGTCTTATAAGGACCACATGTTCAGTATCTCCTTTGCGAGTCTAAGCTATTGCAGCCCTGAAAAAAATCAATATGCCTATATGCTTGATGGATTTGACAAGGAATGGAACTATGTTGGCAATCAGCATAAAGCAACATATACAAATATACCTGCTGGAACATACACTTTCAGGGTTAAGGCTACCAATAATGACGGATTGTGGAGTTCAAAAGAGGCAACGCTTCTTATTGTTATTCATCCACCATTCTGGTGGACTCTGCCCGCAAAGCTTATATACATTATATTGATATTAGCGGCAATATATTTCAGCATGCAGTATAAACTGAAAGGTGCAGAAAACAAGCATAAGGAGGAAATACGCAAGTTAAATATTAAACAGGAAGAGGATACACGTAAGGCAAGGCTTAACTTCTTTACGATGATAGCACATGAGATTCGAACTCCTGTGACTCTTATTATCGGTCCGCTAGAGAGCATCAAAAATGAATTATGCGAGAAGCACTCTGCTTTTAGTTCACAATTATCTATTATTGATCGTAATGCACACCGTTTGCTAGAACTTGTAAATCAATTGTTGGATTTCAGTAAGGTTCAACAACAAGGTCTGCTTGTTAATTATGATTCGTGTAATATTGCCGAACTGTTAAGCTCTGTTGCAGAGAGGTTTGCTCCGTCTTTTCATCAGAAGGGCATTTCTTTTTCGGCTACATATCCACCTAAAGATTTTGTAGCTGTAATAGACCGTGAGGGGATAACTAAGGTTGTAAGCAACTTGATGTCTAACGCGCTTAAATATTCTCGTTCACTTGTAAAACTTGATGGCAGTGTAAATCCTGTCGACAATACGTTTACTATTGTGGTTGAAGACGATGGAGAAGGAATAAGCAAGACTGACTTGAAACGCATCTTTAATCCTTTCTTTCAAGCCAGCGACAACAAGCCTGGAACTGGTATCGGCTTGAGTATTGTTAAGCAGATAGTTGAACAGCATCATGGAACGGTGAATGTAGTGTCTGAAAAGGGAAAAGGAGCTAAGTTTATCATTACGTTATCTGATGTCATAAACGAAAAAACAGATAAAGAAACGGTAACTTGTGAAAGTATATCACAGGAAGACACGAATGCTGATAGCTATCAAAGTGATGAATTAGACAAGAATACGCAGTCGAATATAAGTGAGTCTGTTCCAACAATGCTCATTGTTGATGATGATCCTGATATGCTGGCTTTCATATCATCTAATTTTGCCAAGTCATATACTTTGTTTACAGCGCAGAACGGCGTTGAGGCTTTAGAAATATTACATAAGAAGACAGTTTCATTGATTGTCAGTGACTGGATGATGCCTGAAATGGATGGTGCTGAATTGTGCCGCAGAATACGTAAAGATTATACAATAAGTCATATTCCTTTTATCATGCTTACAGCCAAGACGGATAACGATTCCAAAGCAGAAAGTATGGATTGTGGTGCAGATGCATATATTGAAAAGCCTTTCTCAATGAAATATTTAGAAGCCTGTATTCGTAACATGATAGAAATGCGTCATTTGCTTATGCAGAAGTTCTCAAGTCTGCCATCTGAACCAATTTCTAGAATAGCAAATACAACTGTTGACGATGAATTTCTTACGCGTATGAATGCTATTATTGAGGACAATATATCTAATACAGAACTCAACGTGGCTTTTCTTGCTTCTGAACTCGGAATAAGCAGAAGCGGACTGTTTGCAAAGATAAAGGCTTTGGCTGACGTTACGCCGAATGAAATGATACAGGTGATAAGACTCCGCCGTGCAGCTGTGCTTTTGCAGCAAAACAAGTATCGTATAAACGAAGTGTGTTACATGGTGGGATTCAATAGTCCAAGTTATTTTACAAAGTGTTTTCAAAAGCAATTCGGAACAAAGCCGGGAGAACATTTGGCATAGATGAGATAAGAAATATAAAAGGCTTCTTTGTTTTATTTAAAAATAAAACATTATCTTTGCATGGGTGAATAAAATTATACCAATGAAACGCTTATATATCTTTCTTATTTCAATGTCTGCTTTCATCTCTACGTTTGCACAGCCTGCTTTCGTTGATAAATGCAATATGTCTTATCTAAATATGCTGAGCGGACTTCCAAGTAATTTTGTTGACGATATATATAGTGACAGTTTCGGCTTTATATGGATTTCCACTCATGGTGGTGGACTCGTAAGATATGATGGATTCTCATATCGTTATTTTGGAGTCGGAAGTGATGGAATGTCACTAAAGAGCAATACTTGTCATAATGTTGTTGAAGATAGATTTCATCGTCTTTGGATCAGTTTCGAGGAATGCACAGAAGTGCTAGACCTTAAAACGATGCATTCGATTGTGCCTAAGAGTAAAAACGATGAATTAAAGCGCATTATGAGCCAAATGTCTGTAAAGGTGTATTGCGACAGTAAGGGGTATATTTGGATTGTAGAAAGAAATGATATATGCCGGGTTGAATTTGATGAATCCGGAGATGTAAAAGATATTATTAAATTCGGATATACCAACAATACTCCTGATATTGCGATTACCGATATAAATAATGATGGTTCTGTTTGGGCTGCTATTGATGGAGGATTATATCGGCTTGTGGTTTCAAATCATGAGATTGTGCGCATGGACATTTCGCCGACATTCAAAGATCTTCCGGGAATATATGTTACGTCTATTTTGAATTATCAAGGTAGTATATGGATAGGTACAAATGTTGGGCTGATGAGATATAACACGCTCAACAGACAAGTTAAGGTATATAAAAACACAATAGGAGAGAAGTCTCTTTCTCATTCTTATATATCAGCGTTAGCTTTGTCGCCAGATAATCATTTGGTTATTGGAACACTTTGTGGTGTAGACATGTATAATCCCGAAACTGATGATTTTTCACATTGGAACATGTCAAGCAAGGTAAATCCATTGAGTAGTAATTTTATTAATTGTATTTATTCACTAAATGGATTTCTGTGGGTTGGAACCGAGACTGGTGGTATAGCGCAACTCGCTCCAAGACAGTTGAGACTTGAAAACTTTATACATACAGACGAAGCTACGAGTTTGTCTCCAAATGCTTTAAACGCAATGTATGTAGAGCCAAATGGTACACTCTGGGCTGGAACTGTTGAAGGCGGTTTGAACAGAATGGAAAGAGGAAAAAGCTCTTTTACGCATTTCACGACTTCTAATTCTGCATTATCTCACAATAGTGTGTCAACTCTTGCTGTTGACGCAAAGCGTAGACTATGGGTTGGTACATGGGCTGGAGGTCTTAATCTTGTTGATTTAAAAACTCATCGTACTGTTTCACGTCTTAATGTGCCTCAGAAATATAAATCATTGCTTAACTTTATCGGGGCTTTGGCTTACGATAAGTACAATAACATCATGTGGATAGGCAGTAATGACGGCATATTCGCTTATGATATTAACACGAATACCGTATTTGATCCTTTTAATGGAAACCGTGATATACGAGGTGCTATAGGCTCTATTGTTGACAGATATGGTTATCTGTGGATAGGATGTGTTACTGGTGTTGTTAAAATCAATTTGAAATCACCTGGAAGGCGTTGCCATAGATTTAACTATGTTCATATCACAAATAAACTTGATGATTCAAAGAGCGGAATAATAGATAAGCTATGTGCTTTTTGTCAGACTCAAAACGGCACATTATGGTTAGGTAGTAATGGATACGGACTATATAAGCGCATCATAGATAAGAATGGACATGAGACTTTCAAGGCATATACACTAAGGGATGGATTGGCAAACAATTCTGTTAAGGGCATTGTTGAAGATAATAATGGCATGTTGTGGATAACAACTGAAAACGGCCTTTCGCAGTTCAATCCTAAAACAGAGACGTTTACAAACTATTCTGCAAATGACGGATTATTGTCTTCACAGTTCTATTGGAATTCTGCTGTGAAATCGGCTGATGGAATAATCTATCTAGGAAGTGATAAAGGATTAACGATATTGAAGGGTGATAACTCTGATGCTCTTTACAAGGGGCATTTAAGGTTTACCAGACTTATGGTTGACAATGAGGAGATATATGCAGGAAGTCGTTTCTTGGATGAAGATATATCCATTGCTCATGAAATAAATATCAGAGAGGGTGATAAGTCTTTGTCAATTGATTTTTCTTCGCTCAACTATGGTAATGAGAATCGTGGAGGTTACTATTACCGTATGAAGGGATTTGAGGATGATTGGATTCCTTTGAAACCAGGAGAACATAGCGTCAGATACACAAGTCTTCATTCAGGTAGCTATCAGTTTGAAGTGAAATACTCTTCAGCTGTTACGAATGGAACGGGAGATGTTATTTCAATAGATGTGAATGTGGCTCCTTATTTTTGGAAGAGCTGGTGGTTTGTTTCTATATTACTTTTGGTCTTGACTGTGCTTGGCAAGTATGTTTATGAATGGCGCATAACAGAGTTGCGTCGACGTGAGGCAGAAAAGCTGATGCGCCCGATAGAAGAAGCCATAAGGGAGAGTGACGAACCTAATAAGTTGCAGTCGCGTATAGAGGATATCCTTAGCAATCAGCGAAAGTTTCATGAAAGTAAGATAAAGAGTTTTGAGGCTGACAAGGAAGAATTGAAACTGAACAACAAACCGTTTATAGATGATGTAATTGCTATTTTGGAAAAGAACTATATGAATTCTGAATTTGGTGTAGGTGAACTCGCTGATGAAATAGGCATGAGTAGGGCAGTGCTTAGTCGCAAGCTGTGTGCTGATACCGGACTTCCTACAAGTCAGTTCATCCGTAATTACCGTCTAGGAATAGCCAAAGATATATTAATAAAGAATCCTGGCAACAGAAACATCACAGAAATAGCTTACAAGGTAGGTTTTAATGATCCTAAGTATTTCACTCGCTGTTTCACTCGTCAGTATGGTTCATCACCAACTACCTATAAGAGCGAATAACATATTGCGCAAGTAATAATAGGGATAATTGCATGTTATATTGAAATCATTGATGCCATTGTAACAATTAAAGACAGATTCTCCTTTATTTTTGGATTATACAAATAGGTTAAGAGCAAAGCCTTAATCATTCATGGCAGGCCAACTCCTAACAATCAGTAAATGAATTTCCCCGAAAGTAAAATAACTTTCGGGGAAATATTATAGTAGCAATTATTTTTTCCTTAATGATTAGGAAAATAATCTTTGCAAGTTCTTACTGTATTGATGCCTGATATATTTTATCAATGGAGTCTTTCAGCATCTTATTAAAGTCTGCATCAGACTGACTGCTGCTTAAACCTTGTAACAATGCTCTAGAGAAGCTAGCAATCATTTTGTGATTATGAGTAAGCTTTTCGCAGGCTTCATCTTGTGAATATCCACCAGACAACGCAACGACACGTACAACATGAGCGTCACCCATCAAGTCGGCATAGAAGTTGTCAATGCTCGGAATGGTTAACTTGAACATTACTTTCTGATCTTTACCCAATGCTTCCAGAGCCTCTTTGATATATTTCTTAAGGAGTTCTTCACATTTGGTCTTTTCAGGAGCATGAATGTCTACTTCAGGTTCAATGATAGGAACAAGATCGTAGGCAATGATTCTTTTGGCAATTTCAAACTGTTGGTCAACAACTTTTTTAATACCTTCTTCATTTGCCTCCTTGATCACTGAGCGCATCTTTGTACCAAAGATATGTCTCTTTTGTGCCTGTTCCAGTAGGTCATCCAATTCTGGCATTGGTTTCATCACCTGTACACCGTTTTCCAAATCAGCTAGTCCCTTATCTATTTTCAGGATAGGAACAACTTTCTTTTCTTCCCAAAGGTAATCAGCGGTATATTTATCGTCGATCTTACGGTTCATCGTATTCTCAAACAGAATGGATGCGATGATTCTGTCACCTTTGAAAGCAGGTGCTTTGATGACTCTTGTACGCATCTGATGAACAAGCTGGTACATTTCTTCTTCAGTAGTCCACGCATCTTCACTAACGCCATATTGCTTCAAGGCTTTTGGTGTACTGCCACCACTCTGATCAAGTGCGGCAATGAATCCTTTAGCGGATGTCATTTGTTTTAATTGAATTGCATTCATAATTTTATATTTTAATCTTGTTATTTTAAAACACAGAGCTTTTTGTTATTTGTCTGTTTGCAAGTCTGGCATCTCTGTTTATTTCGCCAGTCCTTGTTGAGCAACAGCTTCCTGTTTGCGCTTGATTTCTTCTGCATTGCCCAAGTAGAAGTCTCGAACAAGTTTTAGATTGTCATCAAACTCAAAGACATAAGGAACTGCTGTCGGAATATTCATGTCACTGATCGCTTCATCAGAAATACCTTTTAGATGTTTTACGATGCCACGCAGACTGTTACCATGGGCAACGACCAGTATATTGTCAACCTTCATTAGTTGAGGAAAAATTTCACACTCCCAATATGGCATAACTCTTTCTATCGTGTCTTTGAGAGATTCCGTGTCTGGAATATATTCAGGAGGAATAGAGGCATAACGTGGGTCGTGTCGCGGATTATCCAAATCGTCTTTTGATAGAGGCTGGGGAGCGATTTCAAAACTTCTGCGCCATATATGAACCTGTTCGTTCCCATATTTTTCAGCTGTTTCGCTCTTGTTCATTCCTTGAAGGAAACCGTAATGCTTTTCGTTCAGTCTCCATGATTTAAAGACTGGAATCCAGTCTTCATCCATTTTATCCAGAACACAGTTGAGTGTTTTTACAGCTCTCTTTAAATAAGAGGTGTAAGCAACATCGAAAGAATAGCCTTCCTTTTTTAAAAGAGTTCCTGAATTTTCAGCCTCTTCAATACCTTGAAGAGATAAGTCTACGTTTGTCCAACCTGTAAATCGGTTTTCTTTGTTCCACTGGCTTTGACCGTGTCTAATCAATACTATTTTTTTCATATCTTTTGCGAATTAAATAGAATTATACTTAAACAGGCCGAAGAAAATTCTTCAGTTTTATTATTGGTAGTAGTAGCCAAAGTATGAAGTTATCTCTGACCTGTTGGTAAAGATANTAATAAATTTAATATNNAACTAATTTTTGATGGTTTTTAACTATTTGATGATNATAAAAAAGNTGAGTACAAAGAAAAGTTTTTTTAATGCCACTAATGTCACTTTGTCACAAACCCTTTATTTATAAGGGATGAGCGAGTGACATTAAGTGACATTATCGGGATAAAAGTAACATTAAGTCCTAGATTACACCTGTTTTTTGCGTTTTTTTTAGCTACGAAGCTACGGCATCTATTTCTATATATATAATGTACGTGCGAGCACGCGTACACCTAGGGTTTTGAAAAATACAAGTGTCGAAGTGGCAACTTAATGAATATCAATATTTTATCGACGAATTTGAGTAAATAAAGTGACGATAATCTGACAGTCAAATTTCAAGTTTTGCATGCGTTTCCATATAGAAACAGTTCCGTTTCTATATAGAAACGGAAACGTTTCTACGATGTTTTACCTCCTATTCCTTCGTAAAACGCAGTGCGTTTTACGAAGAAACGCACTCCAAAACATCGTAAAACGTATCAAATTACTTTGTAAAACGCAATGCAATACGATGAAATTTTTCTCCCATATTTTACCGACGAATACCCGTTACTTTATTCTACCCGAAAGAAGTTCTAATAAATTGATGCTCAACGGATAGACACCACGACACTTGTATTTTTCAAAACCCTAAGTGTGCGCGTGCGCACGCATGTGTATTATAATGTGTAGCACCACAGTAATTAAAACTTTGGCTAACTATCTAACCTAAATCCAATTGCATGGACAAAATTTTTGCAGTATCTTTGCAGAGAATCCAGCGGAATTCGGCAGAACATTTAAACAAGCTTGGAAATTCTGCCCTCGTTTACTGCATCTATGTATACATCCTCAGTACCTCTGATGCAACCAACAGATCTTTCTCTTTAACTGGATTTATAGAGAATATCACTTTCTAAATTGACGAAGAATCAACTTCATAGAAATCTTTCTACATTCTTCTCTTTTCGTCGTTTCCTGCACCAGTTCCCTTATATCTAGTGTGATATTCATTGAAACTATAGGTTATTGTCATTCCTATGGAGTGATCGTGGAGATTAGATTTATTTTGGGTGATAATATGTTCTGAATATAGTTTGCGATTCATACGCTGAGTATTAAATATATCATTTGCATATACATTTACGCTAAGGGCTTTGTTGAAGAATGATTTGTGTATAGAAAAGTTTGTACCCCAATATGGTCTGCCACTAAAGAATCCATCATCACCATAGCTATCAAAAATTGTTGCAATTATGGCAGAAAATGAATTGGATATCTTAAACATGTTTTTTACGTTTAAAACGATGTCAGGTTTGTTAAGATTCACACTAACACCGTGTTTCTTAGAATCCATGAACTGCTGATTATACATTGCTTCAAATGTAGGTTGGTACCAATCGAATTTAGGAGACATGATTATTGAGAAATTTATGTTTTGCTTGTGTGGATAGTTCATTAAAATGGCATAGTTAATTTCCTCACCTTTATATAAATAGTTTCTCCACATTATAGCATCCTTTATGTAGGAGTATCCGGCAGAAATATTAAACCATGAAAATGTCATTGTTGTTTCTAAATTGCGTATTATACTTTTGTTAAGTGATGGATTTCCACATTCGTATTCGTATTGGTCATCATATAGCTTATTATCTTGTAATTGCCGATATGTAGGAAGTACTGTTTTTTCTTCATAGTTGATTTGGAAACCACATTGATCTTTATTCCATGAAACTGATATTGACGGAAACCAATTACCATAACAGCGTGACAAGTCATTTTGTTTAACTCCAAAAGAGTAATAGTTAGAGACTAAATATTCGTATCGCATGCCGATATTGAAATTCCAGTTATTTACTTGCTTCTCAAATTCAGCAAATCCTGCAATATTGTTTTCTTTTATATTGTTTTGCGAATTGTCTACATATCCTTCTTTAATAGTATATTCACCTGATGATTTAGTATGGGTGAGTTCTGTTCCCCAGTTAATTGTACCGATATTCTTTAATGAATAATTCATCACTAATTTTTCTGCTATCATACGGTTGGCATTATTCGAATGCGTGTTTGTCTTCCTATTTTCAGATTCTTGGTTAATTTCTTCGGTGTGAGTATCTATGCTATTTCTATTACTATAATATGAACTATTAAAATCAATACCAATGTGACCAATCTTTCCTACATAATATAGGTCGATTTCATTATCAGGTCCATATTGGGCATTGTAGTTATCAGTTATAGCTATAGTATTTTCTTTTATGTTATTGCGCAGAATATCGTAAGTTCCATTTTTATTGCCATGCCTAAAAAGATCATCATCTAGTGTATATGACAATCCTATTGAGTTCTCTTTATCTATATCATAGTTCATGCCTACTTTACAAGAAATATTAGCAAATCTGGTGTATGCGCTGAAAATTTCGTTTTTTTGTAGCTGATAGTCATCAAATAACATCTTTGTTTGTGTATTGCAGTCTTGAATAAAATTATTGTTACAAAAAAACATGTCAGTGAATAATTCTAAAGCTTTCTTTTGATAATTCAACGTAAAGTCGTTATAGCCACTGGTCTCGCTGTTATTTGAAATGTCAGAACTGTTATTTATGCTTATTCCATTTGTTTGTTTTTTGATGGTCTTTATGCGAATAACAGACTGAACAGTTGCACTGTATTCTGCTCCAGGACTTGTTATGACATCTATGCTTTTTATTTCATCTGATTTCAAACGTGTTAAGTCGGTAGCGTTATTCACCTTTTTGTTGTTGATATAGATATCAGCTTCACCTTTGGCAAATACACTAGCTTTTCCGCTTTGCTTGTCAAAACTAACTCTTGGTAATAGTGCTAGCAATTCTGATGCTGTGCCGACATTACTGAGTAATGAATTCTCAATGTTTATGGTCATGCCACCCTTTACCATTTTATATTGAGGTCGGTTTGCCTTTATAGTTACTCCCTTTATGATCATTTGAGCAGGGTGTAACTGTATAGTGCCTATATCTGTGTTGGTATAAGTCTTTTTGAAAGTTTTGTATCCAACATAAGAAACGCTTGCTATTACTTTTTTAGCATCGCATGGAATAGCAAAGTATCCGCTTTCATTACTTACGCCGTTGCCTATAATAGTAGAATCTGCCGTTGATAATAATGTGATGTTGGCAAACTCTGCGGGTTGATTATTCTCGTCAATAATGCGACCTTTATACCTATTGCTCGTCTTTTGTATACATTCTACAAGTATGGAGTTTGATATTTGGCTCATCTTTATAGGATAAAAACCTATTAATTGCTGAATGGCATCGGTAACAGTTATGTTGTGTATGTTAGCAGTTACTTTGAAGTCTTCAAGTTCATTATATATGAAATTAATAGCATATTTATTTTGTAAGCTATTTATATCTTCCAATGCTTTTGATATTGGCACATTCACATATTTCTTGTTTATTCTTTGTGCGTATATTGGACAAGCCAATGCACAGATTATAATGATTATTAGTTTTCTCATGATTTTATTCTACTTTATTATCAAGAGTCTTAGAGAAGATATCGCTTACAATATCTTTGCATTCTTCCTCATCATATATGATGGATTNGGCAAGATTATACATCTTCTCGTAGTATCGCTTGAATATTCTTTCTATATNAGTTTTTGGCTTCATATAATAACTATACAGTTCAGAAAGTTAGAAAACTAAGCAAAACAATGTTTTTTTTCATTTAGTTCTAAAAAAAAAGTTTAGTAAGTCTGTGTCTTGCATAAACAGTTCCTTATTTTTATATTATGTGCAAAGATAAAGCTTTCTAATTAATATATAATATGAATCTATTAAAAAAGTTTTTTAATTATTTGCTTTCGTTGGGATACTCTTAAATGATAGTTGTAATGCTGAGAGAATAATAATTTTTAATGATATAATGTCGTGTGAATGCACTGTTTTTATAAAATAACTTCTTGTATTTTAACTAAAAGTATAAGTAAACAAAGCCTTTTAGTAATGTTGGATAAATTTAGCAAATACACCTAAATACATGTTTGTCCACCTAATAGATTGATTTGTCCACCATCTATTTTTACTCTTTATCTATATTTGCGACATTAATTATCATAAAATCTATTAACATTAATAACTAAAAACAATTAAAATGAGAAAACATTTATTCTCAGTGATGCTTGTTCTGAATTTTATGGGAGGTCTTATAGTAAGCCCTTTACCCATGGTCGCTTCAGTAACACAGACAGAGATCATTCAGGTCAAAAGTCGTGTTGTAGACCAAGATGGACAACCTCTTATTGGTGCAACCGTCAAAGTTAAAGGTTCCAATGTAGGAACTGTGACGGATCTAGAAGGTGCTTTCCAATTAAATGTTCCTGCTAATGCTATTTTGTCAGTGAGCTATATTGGTTATAAAGATAGCGAGATCGCTGTTCGTGGTCGTGCTATCATTGACCAAATTCAACTCACTTCTAATGACTTGACGCTTAATCAAGTTGTTGTTGTCGGCTACGGAACACAGAAAAAAGCAGACCTTACAGGTTCTGTTTCTATCGTAAATGCAGAAGAGATGAAGAAGGTTTCTAACTCAAACATCTCTACAATGCTTGAAGGTAAGGTTCCTGGTGTTCAGATTACAACAGACGGTCAACCTGGTGCCGATCCTACTGTAAGGGTACGTGGTATCGGTTCATTTGGAAGCACAGCCCCTCTATATGTAATAGATGGTGTGCCTATGGGAACTTCTATCCGTGACTTCTCTCCTAATGACATCGCCTCAATTCAAGTACTGAAGGATGCCTCTGCTGGTGCTATTTATGGTTCGCGTGCAGCTAACGGTGTGATTATCATTACAACAAAGAATGGTCAAAAAGATCAACCATTAAAGGTTGGATATTCTGGCTACTTTGGTGTTGATAAAGTTTCAGGTGGTGTTTATGATGTGATGAATTCAGATCAGTATAGTAATTATCTTGGTAAGGCATGTGCAAACTCTAACACGGCTCTACCTGGAGGTTATAGCCTTGATGCAAATACTGGTCAATACCGTTTTATGGATAATACCAATACTGATTGGTTCAATGAGGTATTTAAAACAGGTATCCGACAGAATCATAACGTAAACTTTAGTGGTGGTAGTACTAGTAGTACTTATAATGTAGCCCTTGACTACTTCGAGCAGAAGGGTACGCTTGAAGGTGCTGGACCAAACTACAAGCGTTACAACGCACGTGCCAACAATACTTTTGAAACTAAGTTTATTAAGTTCCGTACCAGTATGGTTTACTCACATTCAAGCCAAGACAATATGGGACTTTCTAATGCTTCAGAGTATGTTCAGGGATTGTATGGTGATGTAACCAACGTATTGCGTGGAACATTGTTGATGCAACCAACTATTAAGGCTTATGACTCATCTACATGGGTTCTTGACGATAAGGTGGGTTCTGCAAGCAACTATAATTATGATGCATACGGTTATGGTGTATATTATGATAATATTCATGGTGATATATCTGCATCCAACCCTCTATTGGTAAACAATCTGCTAAAGCGTAATACTGTAGTTGATCGCTTTGTTGGTACAGCTTCTGCTGATGTAGACTTATTAAAGATGATTGGTTTGGGCAATAAAAACCACCATCTGAATTATAAGATTAATCTTTCATACAGTAATACACACGCTAAGGACAATACTTGGATATCTGCATGGATTCAGAGTAATCGTGTTTATCTAGACAAGAGTAATGAACGTCTTACAAAAGGTGAGCGTACATACAATGATGCGTTGATTGAAAATACTCTTACTTATGATGGTAAGCTAGGACTGCACAACATCAACCTTGTGTTAGGTCAGACATACGAAGAGGAAAATTCAAATATGCTAACAGGGTGGGGCGTAAACTTCTCTGAGCCTTACTTCTTGCAACTTCAGAATGCAGCCAAAACATATTCTTCATCTTATGAATATAAGCATGCTTTAGCTTCTTATATTGCTCGTCTTAATTACAACTATGATGAGAAATACCTGATATCTGCAATCATCCGTCGTGATGGTAGTTCACGTCTTTCTAAAAATATCCGTTGGGGAACATTCCCTTCTGTATCTGTAGGTTGGCGCTTTGACAAGGAAAAATTCTTCCCAATCAGTCGTGATATCGTAAATATGTTTAAGGTTCGCGCCAGTTATGGTGTACTCGGTAATGAGAATATTGGTGAGTACCAATACATGGCTACGATGAATCGTAACAACATGACTTACAGTTTCAACAATACTGCTGTTACAGGTTCTGCCATATCTACTTATGTAAATGATAATATTGCATGGGAGAAGAAGAAAACTACCAATATAGGTATTGACCTAGCTATGTTTGATAATCGCGTTGAGTTTACTGCAGAGTGGTACAAAAACCGTTCAGAGGATTTACTATACGGAGTTCCTGTTCCTGCACAAGCAGGTGTTTCAAACACAAGCGTTACAATGAATGCAGCTTCTATGGACAACAGTGGTTTTGAGTTCTCAGCCACATATCGTAACCATGATAACCCATTGAAGTATGATATCAGTGCCAACCTTAGTACACTGAAGAATAAGGTTACTTCTTTAGGTTTCGGAACTAATTCATATATCTCAGGTTCTTATGCTACATACGTAGGTCATGAAGTAGGTCAGTTCTATGGTTGGGTTTACGAAGGTATTGCACGTACGCAATCAGATTTGGACAATCATGCTACACAGCAAGGTGCCAACGTAGGCGACTGTCTTTACAAGGATGTAAGTGGTCCAAATGGCACTCCTGATGGTAAAATTGATGCTTACGACCAAGTAGTCCTTGGTAGTGGTTTACCAAAGATAAACTTCGGTTTGAGTGCGCGTCTTGAATATAAGAACTTCGATTTGACTATTTCTACTTATGGAGCACTAAACTATCATGTATCAGACGATATTTATAATAGTCTTAATTCATGTTATGGATGGGGAAACAAAGATGTATCAATCTTAAATGCCAATCAATATTCTGCTGATGGTCAGACATACATCTCTAGTGTTCCACGTACTTATGTAACAAACAATGCTTCTTTGGCATGGAATGATCTTTTCAGCTCTCGTAAAATTCAGAATGCTGCTTATTGGAAGATTGCCAATATTGAACTTGGTTACAACTTGCCTGGTAAATGGTTTAAAGGTATAATATCTGGTGCGCGTGCTTATATCTCTGCACAGAATGTTTACACCTTTACCGGTTATCATGGTTACAACGTTGACTATGCTGGCGGAACATTCACTCCGGGTTATAATTACAGTTCTTTCCCAACTCCACATACATATATGTGTGGTGTTCAATTCTCATTCTAACATAATATGTATTTTCAATATGAAACTATATAAAATTTCACTGGCCCTTTTGCTGGGTCTTAGCACATTCACATCGTGCAATGATAAGCTGGAACTGATGAATCCTAACCAGCAGACAACAGGTACATTTGGCTATACAGCCGATGACTTGCAGGAAAGCGTTATAGCAGCTTATAACCATATTCGTATGGAAGGTTCTTACGCTCGCGTAGGCTACACTATTGATGTATGCCGTGGTGATGAAGCCTGGAATTCTTCACAAGTATGGTATTTGCCTTTTGACGATCTTAACGAGTCTATTACTGATGGCATCGGTTCGTGGTCTTGGCGTGAATGGTATTATACCATTAATGTATGTAATTTTGTTCTTTCACGTTGCAACAGTGATGATTCACAACTCTCAGAGGCAATGCGTCGCATCAAGGGACAGGTGCTTTTCCTTCGTGGCTTGTCATACTATAACCTTGCAGGATATTATCAGAATCCACCACTTACAACAGACTATAAAGCTTATTCTACGCTAGATGGTCTATATGGCGGTAACAGTACTTTCGATGATGTACTTGATAATGTTGAAAATGATTTTAAGGAGGCTATGACTTTACTTCCTTCACGTGATGAGGGTGGTGTATGGGCTGGCGGTCGTGCCACATGTGGTTCAGCTGCGGGATACTATGCCCGTGCTCTTATGCAGCGCCATAAGTATAGTGATGCTCTTGCTGTATTAAAGGACATTATTGGCAAGAAGTACGGAACATATAAGTTAATGGCAAACTATGGTGACAATTTCCGTGAAGGTTCTGCATATGAGAATAATGCAGAGAGTTTGTTTGAGGTGCAATTCCTTGATTATGGTTCACAGGGTACTGACGATGAGTGGACTCCTGTAAACACAAGTGCTTATGCTACACAGGGTTCTGCTATTGAAAGTAACTTTGGTCCTGGTGCTTATGGTGGATGGGCTGACATCTCTGCTTCACCATGGTTGTATCAACTTTTCAAGGGTGAGCGTACAACAGCTGGCAAACTAGATCCACGCTTATATTGGACTATAGGTACTTATGAGTCTGATTGGGAAGGTTTTGAATATGGTAATACATGTTATACATCTAAACTTACTGCTAAAGACACGGTTGTGACAAACAATAACAACGGTGGTCTGCCTATAGCTAAGTTTACAAACCTGCGTACAGGTCTATATAATAAGGTAGTAACTGGTTTGCATGATGGTATAAATCTTCGTATGATGCGCTACTCTGATGTGTTGCTTCGTGCAGCTGAGTGTGAAAATGAAGTCAATGGTCCTACACAGCAGGCAATAGATTGGATAAATCAGGTTCGTGAACGCGCAAAGCTTGCCGACTTGAAACTTGCCGATTTTCCAAATGCAAATATGCTGTTTGAGCAGATTGCCAATGTAGAGCGTCCAAAAGAGTTTGGTTGTGAGTTTGGTCGTGGGTTCGACCTCCTACGTTGGGGATTCTTCTATAGTGCCGACCGTTTGCAGCAGTTGAAGGAACACGGTACTTTCCGCCGTTCTATTCATCATGCAAAGGATCCTGTGAGCTATTCTAACATAGCTAATGATCCAGAACTTAAGAGTTCTTATGATACTTATGTTCAGGGACACGAGTTCTTGCCTATTAATCAAGATTTGCTTAACAATAATCCTAACCTTAAGGGTAATTCCGCTAATGAGGGAACAGATAACTCTGTCTACTTCAGTCAGAAGGGTTGGACAATACATCCAGTTATAAGTCTAAGCAAATAGAAATAATTTAATACATTTATCTATAAAAGATTATGAAACATCTGAATAAAATAGCATCCATTTTCTGTGGTGCTGCATTTGGACTACTGGCTCTTGCCAGTTGTGAGGGCGGCGACTTGTACAGCGTGAATGCTCCCGACTGGATTTCCCAGAAAATAGACTCAATAGAGAATTCTAAAAAATCAAATGAAGAGGTGTTGGTTGGTATGCAGGAAGACGTGTACACGATCGGTAAGAGTGACTATTCTTCAGGATGGTGGTCTAGCTTCTCTAAATATTATGTTGTTCCTGATGGACAGAAGTGGAATGCTGTGTTAAACCTAAATCTAAACTCTAGTGATGACACTTATTATAAGAACTTCGCCATTGTCATCACAAATGATGTTGACCGTGGTGGTACTGGATATCAGGAATATGGTGCTTACCGTTTTGATGCTACTGGTGATTCTGCCAAGTATAATTCACAATGGGGAAACCGTCTATATTTCAAGTATACCAACAGTACACAGTTGCTCACTCCTGATGCCAACAATAAAGATGCTAACGTACAGAAGCTTGGTGGGAAGGTCACGATAACTGTTGATCGTACAAGTAGCAGCGCCTTTAAAATTAAGATTACGAATGGTACGGTGACGAAGACTTATGATCAGCCATTTAAACTGTCTAATCTCAATGCAGATGCTACTGATACTAATATCCGTTGCTTCCTTGTTCCAGAAGGTTCTTATCTTGATTTCCTACAGACCAATATTGTTCCTATAGGTGGACTTACATCTGCTAAGGATAAGGCTCCTGTATCTATGGTGCTCCAGAATGTTCCTGATGAAGTTACACGAGGCACAACACTTGACAAGGCAATGTCGAACGTATCTGCTGAAGTTACTTATGAGGAAGGTGTGAAGAAGGTAATTCCTGCTTCAGAACTTTATTTCTCTGCTATTACTGATATGGATGTACCAGGAGAGAAGACACTTGTAGTTATATACAACAAGACATTCAAGGGTGAAACTGCAACGAAACCGATTGTTGCGTATGCAAAGTTCAATGTTGTGAACAGTATTTCTTCTATAAAGATTACAAAGGCACCGAGCAGAAGTAATTACTATTTCTTCAATTCGGCAGCAACAAGTGGTATGACTGACCGCACATTGGCTTTTGATCCTACAGGTATGGAAGTCACTGCAACTTATGCTGACGGAACTTCTGCGGTAATGGATAATGCAAAACTCAAGTTCTCTTCTGTTCCTGCTTCAGTCGGTACTTACAACGTTACAGTTAGTTCGGCAAATGGGAAGACCGATAATGTGCCGGTAACGGTATCTGAATCAGAGTCTATATTTGTAACTCCAAATCCTACTGCTCTTGGAACAGCAGATAATACAGGTGCATGGTGGTCTGTATTTACAGATAACATTAAAGTTCCTGCCGGTAAAACTTATGCCGTATCATTCACCAATTATAGTAGTTTGGCAAAGAATTGGAATAATTTCGTCACCATACTCCGAAATTCCGCTAACAAGGAATATTCAGTGGTACGCTCTGACAACTATGGTTGGGGTGATGGATATGCAACATCAAGAAATAGTGGCGGACAGACAGACTGGGCTTCATGGCTATCGGCAATGAACGGAGCTAATGTCAACCTTTATGTCACCAACTGTAACAACGGCACAGCAGATGTACAGGCTGTGATGAAAGGAACTGATGGCAAGACTTACATACAGTATTATCTTGGTGTGAGTACCGTAGACGTAAATGATTTGTGTTTTGCATTTACCATAGACAGTTGTCATTTGGTATTCAAGTCAAGTCTTGCAACAAGCAAGAGATCTCTTTATCGTAAATGATGATATAAAATGAAATATCTGAATATAATATTGTTGTCATTGAGCAGCCTATTTGCTATAGGCTGCTCAGGTGGCGACACTTCTGAAGAAGTTAAGCCAACACCGACAACGCCAACCGGAGTTGATGAACAGTTAGCAAATTATGTTGCACCAACATATAATGATGATTATACGTCAATTGCAAGTTGGGATAATCGCAGTAAATGGAATCTCGCTAATGTTCACGATCCTTCTGTGATGAAAGCTGATGACGGCTATTACTATATGTATCAGACTGATGCATCGTATGGTAATGCACATACCGGACATGGACATTTTTTCTGTCGTCGTTCTAAGAACCTTGTAGACTGGGAGTTTATGGGATCCACAATGTCAAGCCTTCCTTCATGGGTTAAGACCAAACTGAATGAGATTCGTTCTAATATGGGGCTATCTGCCAGCACTGTTAATTTCAATGATGAAACACAGTTCGGTTTTTGGGCACCTTGTGTACGCCGTGTTAGCACTAATTTGTATCGTATGTATTATGTTATCACAATTCCTGGTACAATCAATGGGGATAATACTTGGTCGGAACGTGCTTTTATTGGTATGATGGAAACCAGTACACCATCCAATGTAAGCAGTTGGGTGGATAAAGGATATGTGATTACAAACGCATCAGATAAGGGACTTAATTTCAATGTAAAGTCTAATGATTGGGCTAATTGTTATTTCAAGTATAATGCTATAGATCCTTCATATATCATCACACAGAGTGGTGAACATTGGTTGGTTTATGGTTCATGGCATTCTGGTTTTGCCGCAGTTCAGCTTAACTCTTCTACTGGTTTGCCGCTTAATTCACTGGGTAATCCATGGGGTACTGATATTTCTGCTTATGGAAAATTGATTAATACTCGTCAGATGGGTAACCGTTGGCAAGCTTCCGAGGCTCCAGAGGTTGTATATCATGATGGTTATTATTATATGTTTATGGCTTATGACGAACTGTCTGTCGCATATAATACACGTGTTGTACGTTCCAAGAATATAGATGGGCCTTACGTGGGTATAGATGGTATTGATGTTACCAACAATGGAGGTGACGCATACCCTATAGTTACGCATCCTTATAAATTCTCAAAAGGTTATGGATGGGTAGGTGTATCACATTGTGCCGTATTCGATGACGGGAATGGTAACTGGTTTTTCTCTTCGCAAGGCAGATTTCCTGCTAATGTGGGTGGAAACGCATATAGCAATGCTATTATGATGGGACAGGTACGCAGCATACGCTGGTCAGAAGATGGTTGGCCTGTTGTGATGCCTGAACGTTATGGTGCAGTACCGCAAGCTGCTATAACTGAGAGCGAACTTGTTGGCAATTGGGAACATATCGATCTAAGTTATAATTACGCTAAACAGGATGTTGCAACGGCAATGACTCTGGCGGCTAATCATACAGTTACCGCAGGGACATGGACAGGTGCAACATGGAGTTATAATGCCACAACTAAAGTGCTTACTGTTAATGGTGTTAAACTCTATCTACAGCGTGAAGTAGATTGGGAGGCTTCTCCTCGTAAAGCTACTATCGTCTATGCTGGTTATAATGCTAAAAAGACATATTGGGGTAAGAAAGTAAACTAAGATTAAGTTTGATATACTTATTTTGAATACAGAAGAATGAGACTAAAATTATTAATTACATGTACGGTTTTGCTTTCTTGTTTTATAACAGTGAAAGCAACCGACGGTATTACATCACCATTTGTGCATGATCCTGTGCTCGCTTATGATGGTAGCCGCTATTATATATATTGTACAGGTCAGGGAATACAGGTGTATTCCTCTGCTGATTTAACCAAATGGCGTGATGAGCCTTCTGTATTTAATTCCCCACCACAATGGGCAATGAAGATGGTTCCAGGATATAATGGGCATACTTGGGCGCCAGATATCATATTCTATCAGGGTAAATATCATTTGTTTTATAGTTGTTCTACATTTGGGAAAAACCGTTCTGCAATAGGTCATGCAGAGAATGTAACTCTGAATCCCTCTGATGCACGCTATAAATGGGAAGACAAAGGATGTATCGTTAATTCAGTTCCTGGAAGAAATGAATGGAATGCCATAGATCCGAATATAATCATTGATGTTGAAGGTACTCCTTGGATGACATTCGGATCGTTTTGGAACGGTATTAAATTAGTCAAACTCACTGCTGATATGGATTCAGTGGCTAAGCCTGAAGAATGGTATACTCTGTGTAAGAGAATGAATGATGTTCTACCAGACAGTTTGCCAGGAGATGATGCAGTCGAAGCTCCGTTCATTTATCATCGTGATGGATATTATTATCTTTTTGTATCTTTTGACTATTGTTGCAGAGGATTGAAAAGTAACTATAAAATAGCAGTAGGGCGTTCTAAAGACGTAAAAGGTCCTTATCTTGACAGAGATGGTAAGGATATGTTGCGAGGAGGGGGTAGTATTCTTTTGGAAGGTGATCACAAAACTTATTCTGCAGTCGGTCACTGTTCTGTTTATGATTTCTCTGGCCACACATATCTTTTTGCTCATGGTTATGAAATACATGACAATGGAATGCCCCATCTTGTTAAGAGAGAATTAAAATGGACTAATGAAGGATGGCCTATTATAAATTCTTGAAGATGTTTGAATAGAAAGTTTTAGAAATATCGATTAATCGTATTTTTGACTTGAGTATTAGGGATGATTGGCTGTGAAGTCAACCATCCCTTTTTCATCTTTATAATCCCTTAAAAGAGCAATGTAAACGCATAAATATCATGTTATAAATCATGCTTTGTACCTTATTTTTTAAATTGCACAAAAAGGTTATTCTGTGCACAAAGGGGTTGATTTTGTGCATTTTATTTGGTGCGCTTATAAAAAATAAGTAATTTTGCGACCAGCTTTGAAGCAAAATACACAATTATATATAATAATTTATGAAATTGAAAATCGTTGTACTTGCTAAGCAAGTACCTGACACACGAAATGTGGGAAAGGATGCAATGACAGCAGAAGGCACCGTAAATCGTGCTGCTCTTCCTGCTATCTTCAATCCTGAAGATTTAAATGCCTTGGAGCAGGCTCTTCGTTTGAAGGACCAGAATCCTGGCTCAACAGTTGGAATTCTCACAATGGGCCCTCCACGTGCTGGCGAAATCATTCGTCAGGGACTATATCGTGGAACTGATACAGGTTGGTTGCTTACCGACCGCCTCTTTGCTGGTGCTGATACATTGGCTACTTCTTATGCTCTGGCAACAGGTATAAAGAAAATAGGTGATGTTGATATAGTAATAGGTGGTCGTCAGGCTATTGATGGCGATACTGCACAGGTTGGTCCACAGGTTGCACAGAAGCTGGGATTGAATCAGGTTACTTATGCAGAGGAAATAATAAAGGTAGAAGATGGTAAAGCTACAATCCGTCGTCATATTGATGGTGGTGTTGAGACTGTTGAAGCTCCTTTACCTGTTGTAATTACCGTAAACGGAAGCGCAGCTCCTTGTCGTCCATGCAACGCAAAACTTGTAATGAAATACAAATATGCAACTTGCCCTATGGAACGTAAGGGTGACGAGCCTTGGACAAATCTTTATGCTGAGCGTCCTTATCTTACTCTTAATCAGTGGTCAGTTGCCGATGTTGATGGCGATGCAGCACAGTGTGGTCTTAGTGGTTCACCAACAAAGGTGAAAGCTGTGAAGAACATCGTGTTCCAGGCTAAAGAGAGCAAGACTCTCACAGGCAGTGATGCAGATATAGAGGAACTTATCACAGAATTATTGGACGAAAAGATTATCGGTTAATAGTAGTAGACTTATGAATAACGTATTTGTATATTGCGAGATCGAAGGCACTACTGTTGCCGAGGTATCTCAGGAATTGCTCACCAAGGGTCGCAAGCTAGCTAACGAACTTGGTGTAGAACTTCACGCCGTTGTTGTCGGTACAGGCATCAAAGATAAGGTAGAAAGTCAGATTTTACCTTATGGTGTTGACAAATTGTTTGTTTTTGATGCAGAGGGATTGTTCCCTTACACATCAGCTCCTCATACTGATATATTGGTTAACTTGTTTAAGGAAGAGAAACCACAGATATGCCTTATGGGTGCAACCGTTATCGGTCGTGACCTTGGCCCTCGTGTAAGTTCTTCACTTACTTCAGGTCTAACAGCCGATTGTACACAGCTTGAGATTGGTAGCTATGAAGATAAGAAAACTGGCAAGATTTATGAAGGTCTGTTGTATCAGATTCGTCCTGCTTTCGGTGGTAATATCGTTGCTACAATTGTAAACCCTGATCATCGTCCACAGATGGCGACTGTACGTTCAGGCGTAATGGAGCAAGCTATTTATGACGGTAAGGCAAAGAATGAAGTTGTTTATGCTGACGTTGCAAAATATGTACCTACAACAGATTTCGTTGTAAAGGTTCTCGACCGCCATGTTGAGGCTGCAAAGCATAATCTAAAGGGTGCTCCTATCGTTGTAGCTGGTGGTTACGGTGTAGGAAGTAAAGCTGGTTTCGACCAGTTGGCTTTGCTAGCTAAGGAACTTCACGGAGAGGTTGGAGCTAGCCGTGCAGCTGTTGATGCTGGTTGGGTAGACCATGATCGTCAGATTGGACAGACTGGTTTGACAGTTCATCCTAAGGTGTATATCGCTTGCGGTATCTCTGGACAGATTCAGCATATTTCTGGTATGCAAGATTCTGGTATCATTATCTCTATCAATAATGATCCTGATGCTCCAATCAACAAGATTGCTGATTACATCATCAACGGTACTGTTGAAGAGGTTGTTCCAAAGCTAATTAAGTATTACAAACAGAATAGTAAATAATAAAATGGCAAACTATTATACAGATCATCCAGAGATTGGATTCCACCTGAATCATCCTCTGATGAAGCGCATCGTTGAACTCAAAGAGCGCAACTATGCAGATAAAGAGAATTTCGATGATGCCCCTGTTAACTACGAAGACGCTATAGAGAACTATAAGCGTATTCTTGACATTACAGGAGACGTAGCTGCAAATATCATTGAGCCTAACTCAGAAAGTGTAGACCTTGAAGGTCCACATCTTGAGAATGGCAGAATGATTTATGCTAGCAAGACATACGAAAACCTTGACGCTACCCGTAAGGCTGGTCTTTGGGGTATTTCTATGCCAAGACGTTATGACGGTCTTAACTTGCCTAACATCACATTCTCAATGCTCAGTGAAGTTATTTCTTCAGCTGATGCTGGTTTCCAGAATGTATGGTCACTNCAGTCTTGTATCGACACTCTTTATGAGTTTGCTTCAGAGGAGCAGCGCCAGAAGTATATTCCACGTATTGCAGCCGGCGAAACAATGTCTATGGACCTTACAGAGCCAGATGCTGGTTCTGACCTTCAGCGTGTAATGCTTAAGGCTACACAGGACGCAGACGGTACATGGCGTTTGAACGGTGTTAAGCGTTTNATCACAAANGGTGACTCNGATATTCACTTGGTTCTTGCACGCTCTGAGGAGGGTACAAAGGACGGTCGTGGATTGTCTATGTTTATATATGACAAGCGTGATGGCGGTGTTGANGTTCGTCANATCGAGCACAAGCTTGGTATTCACGGTTCACCAACATGTGAGCTTGTTTACAAGAATGCTAAAGCTGAACTTTGTGGTAACACACGTCTTGGACTTATCAAGTATGTAATGGCACTTATGAATGGTGCTCGTCTTGGTATCGCAGCTCAGTCTGTTGGTGTTGAGCAGGAGGCTTACAATGAGGGTCTTGCTTATGCTAAGGAGCGTGCACAGTTCGGACAGAAGATTATCGAATTCCCAGCTGTATATGATATGTTGTCTCGTATGAAGGCTAAACTTGACGCTGGTCGTTCACTCCTTTATCAGACAGCACGCTACGTAGATATCTACAAGGCTTTGGAAGATATTTCACGTGAGCGCAAGCTAACTCCAGAGGAGCGTGCTGAGATGAAGACATATACTCGTCTTGCTGATGCTTTCACACCTATCGCTAAGGGTATGAACTCTGAATATGCAACTCAAAACTCTTATGATGCTATTAGCATTCATGGTGGTTCTGGTTTCATTATGGAGTATAAGAGTCAACGTTTGTACCGTGATGCTCGTATCTTCTCTATCTATGAGGGTACAACACAGCTTCAGGTTGTTGCAGCTGTTCGCTACATCACTAACGGCACATATCTTTCTATCATTAAGGATATGCTTCAGACTGAGGTTTGCGACTGCGTTAAGCCATTGCAGACACGTGTAGCAAAACTGGTTGATCTATACGAAGATGCTATTAACTATGTTAAGGAATCAAACAATCAGGATATGCACGATTTCCTTGCTCGTCGTCTTTATGATATGACAGCAGAGATAATCATGTCACTGCTTATCATTGAGGATGCTACACGTGCTCCAGAACTCTTCAAGAAGAGTGCAAACGTGTATGTTCGCATGACAGAGGAAGATGTTCTTGGTAAGGTTGCATATATTAAGTCATTCACTGTAGAGGACCTTAAGAGCTTTGTTGCTGAGGAAGAGGCTCCTGTAGCTGAATAATTTATAATATAAATACAAATGAAGGCGCATCTTAATAGATGCGCCTTTATTGTTATATACACTTTTTCGATGATAGTAATCAATGATTACTACATTTTTTCGAGGATACATTTTGTATTTTGCCACACTTTTTCGAGGATATCCTGTGCTTCTTATTACATTTTTTCGAGTATAATAGTAATACGAATTACGCTGTAATATGATATTAATACGTTCTTAATTGCGTTGTAATACATGCTTTGTAAATTTACAGCATCAAAATAAACAATTAATATTTATGATGATGAACAATGTATTGAAAATATGGAACGTAATGTTGGCTATATCTGCCGTAGTAACGTTTATACTAATCACGATATTATTTATAATAATTAAATAAACAATATCGCTAAGTATGTGTGAATAATAGGGTAGAGGTTGGATTATCTCACAACCAACTTCTTCCCTTGATGTATGTAAATTCCTTTTTGTGTAGGTTTGGCTGTAAGGCGCATACCTTCAAGGTTATACCATGCATTATTTGTAGATACACTGTTGTCCGTAGTTATATTATCTATTCCTGTAACAACAGAAGTGATGTCATTTGCTGAATATTTTCCGTTTACCAAGTTTGAAATCTCGTAATACGTATCTTCGTTTATTGGACCTAAATCTACAGTCTGCAAATTTCCGCTGCCTTGATCAAATATAATGTTAAATGTGTATCCTGCTGTGTTCACGTCAAAAGACTTGTAATAATACGTAGTACCATTGACAATTTTCTTGTCGGTAATAGTATTTCCAGGCCAAGCTCCGTTAAGTGTACCTTTGCTATCCCAAGCATAGAAGTAAACAGTAGACCATGAAGGGTCTTTGAGATATACGGTTGCCGTGTGTGCAATGAAAGGCTTTACTACATAGTCACGTGTAATAATACTTGATACATTACCGTCTTTCAGCAATCCCACTTTCAACGTCTCGCTTGATGCAATATTTATCTTACTGCCGCTAGCTAGTTGTACACTGCTTGCTGTAGGATTTGTTCCGTCTAGCGTATAAACAAGTTTGGCGTTTGTGTTCTCTGACGCCGCTGTTACAGTCACGTCAAAGGCGGCAGAATAAGTCCCCGAAGCCTTGTCTGCGAAAGCAAGTTCGGCTTTGTTCTCCATAAAGTATTTATAGTGATAGCCAGAAAGAATGTTTGTATATCCTGTTGGCGCATACGTATTCACATCAAACCCTACAACAACAATCATATTATGGTCGCCTTCCACTCTGTTAGCGTAGTGAAGTTGGCTGTTTGCCATATTTGTATATGTACTTGTGTTCTTAATTCCGGCAGCCTTTCGTGCGTCAATCATAGCCTTGATATCCTGCTTATATGCTTTCCAGTGAGGCATAAACACGCATGGAGTTCCAGGCATTGCTAATAGATAGGCATTTGTAGCCAACGTATCCTTTTTTATCGGGTCTAGAGTCTCTGTAGCACTGCGGTATTGTGTATCATGGTTTTCAACGAAAGTCACAGCATATTGACTATAGTTTGCATCATGTACTAAATTATTAGTGCTGTTCAATCTTGACCAATCATTGTTGTTTACAGCATCGCGTACATTATATCTGAACTGGAAATCAAATGCCGCACTCTTCTTGTTAGCGTTGGTAATCCATGTTTCTATTGTAGCGTTTGAATCCCAACATTCTCCTACAGAATAACTAACTCCTGCTGCATCGTTATAGTCAGCTACATGACTGGCGTTAAATCCCTTTACCATATCATATCTGAACCCAGTATATCCAAGGTCGTTGACAAGGAAATTCTCGTATGCTTTGATAATTGTCTGCACGTTTGTGCTCTTATGGTCAAGATCTCTGCATCCACTCCAGTCTTCGCCTTCATCATTATTACTGCTTAGACTTATCCCTTTTGAATTAGCCCACGTCTTAGTTGCTCCTCCGTCGTCATTGGCAACAATGTCTGTAGGCAACATCTGATAGGTAATGCCATTGTATGTTTCTGAAGGATAATCAACCCATGAGCCGTTTACTCCAAGATTATTTCTGTGGTTTACTACCACGTCAGCTATTGTTCCAAGTCCTTTATCCTTGAAAGTTTTGATCATAGATTTCAGTTCAGTTTGTGTTCCGAAACTACTGTTTTGATCAAAGTAATATACAGGCATATATCCCATCACGTTACCTGTTGTATTGCAGTTGCCACTTTGTGGAACCCAAATCAAACTAAAGTATTGTGACAGTTCATCAGCCTGACTTTCGAGATTAGTCCATTTTGTGTCAGTGTAAGAGTCCCAGTAAAAGCCTTGTAGCATCACCCCTCCGTAGTTGGCTGGCCAACCTTGCGCAAATGCGCAGATACTCAGGATACAATTAAATAGGATAACATATATTCGCTTCATAATATTATAATTATAGTTTATGTTGCGAATATACAAATTATTTCAATGCAATCGTTTCCACAATGCTAATCAATTAATTAAAATTGTGTGCAAACGATTGCATTGCGCCGTGCAAATACCTTAGTATTCTATCTTATCGTCTTTTTTCGCCCAGTCTTCGAAAGTCTTTATAGCCTCTTCTCTGAGCATTTGTTCCGACGGTTTCTTTCTCTTGTCAGGCGAAAGCGCAATCTCGTCATAAATAAAAGAGTCGTCAAAGTCAATGTTCTTTGCGTCTTCTTTTGTGTTAGCGTAATATATCTTGTCAAGATGTGCCCAGTATATTGCACCAAGACACATAGGACAAGGCTCGCACGATGTATATATAGAGCACCCTTCCAAAGAGAATGTTCCTAGTTTCTGTCCTGCCAATCTTATTGCGCTTACCTCNGCATGAGCTGTTGGGTCNTGATTAGCTGTAACACGGTTTACTCCGGTAGAAATAATATTACCGTTTTTATCTGCAATTACNGCACCGAAAGGTCCACCGCCATTTCTTACATTTTCGTTTGCCAAGCTTATTGCTTCGCGCATCAATTCTTTTGTCGTCATAATATTTTAATAATAGGGTCGTCTAAGGTACTGCAAATTGAGGAAAATACAAAATAAAACACCAATTTTTTTGTTTTATACCCCTTGTGAATCTTTTAGTTACTAGTGGTGATGCCTATTTTTTTATATAAACCCTCATAGGAATATCAATTGAGTAAAGTAGAATTAGCAATGATCGTTATCTATGTTTGAAGTATATATAGTCACGTGAGGAAAAAAGAAATGCCTAATCATCACTTGTGATATGATGTAGTGATAAGCTGTTCGTTGAACAAAAGTGCCAGTTTGCTGAATTAATTTTTTGTGTATTCCAGAAACAACTACCTTTGCAATATAATAAAACGAACTATAATTTTTTTATGAAATACGATTTACATTATTAGGATTAGTTATTAGTTTTTTTTGAGAAAAAGTCTTTGTCCCCAAGCTTCACAGTGATGTGCAACTTGGGGACACTATTTTATTTACGAGTCAACTAAAGCGTAACTCTATTACATTCCAAATATTTTCAGATCGTCTTCTACTGTTGTTATTCCGGCAATTCCGAATTGTTCAACAAGCACCTTTGCTACGTTTGCAGAAAGGAATGCTGGTAGAGATGGACCTAGATGTATGTTCTTTACACCAAGACTTAGCAGTGCCAACAACACGATTACAGCCTTCTGCTCATACCATGCAATGTTGAATGCTATCGGTAACTTGTTGATGTCGTCAAGTCCAAACACCTCTTGCAGCTTCATTGCTATCACTGCAAGTGAGTAACTGTCGTTGCACTGTCCTGCATCGAGCACTCTTGGAATACCGTTGATGTCGCCAAGTTCAAGTTTGTTGTATCTGTATTTTGCGCATCCAGCAGTAAGTATCACTGCGTCTTTTGGTAGAGCATTTGCAAAGTCAGTGTAATAGTTTCTGCTCTTCATTCTTCCGTCACAGCCAGCCATAACGACAAACTTCTTAATGTCTCCGTTCTTCACAGCCTCTACAATCTTGTCAGCAAGTGCCAGCACCTGATTGTGTGCGAATCCGCCCAATATCTCTCCGTGTTCTATTTCTGTAGGAGCATTGCATTGGCGAGCAGCTTCAATTACTTCAGTAAAGTCTTTGTGTCCGTCGCTTCCTGTCTCTATATGTTTGCATCCAGGGAAACCTGTACTGTTCATTGTAAACATACGTTCCTTGTAGTTTGCGTTTGCAAGAGGAGGAACGATACAGTTTGTTGTAAATACAACAGGACCGTTGAAACTAGAGAATTCCTCTCTTTGTTTCCACCATGCGTTTCCGTAGTTACCTACAAGATGCTTATATTTCTTCAGTTGTGGATAATAATGAGCAGGTAGCATTTCACCGTGAGTGTACACGTCTATGCCTGTACCTTCAGTCTGTTTCAGTAAGTCTTCAATATCATGCAAGTCGTGACCACTGATCAAAATACCAGGATTTTTACCAACACCGATATTCACCTTTGTTATTTCTGGATTACCATAGCTCTTTGTATTTGCTTCGTCAAGCATAGCCATCGCTTTCACTCCAGCTTTACCTGTTTCCAATACAAGGTTGAATAGTTCTTCTTGTCCGGCATTAGGATTTGCTATTGTTGCAAGTGCGTCACATGTAAAGTTAATAAGTTCCTTATCAGTGAATCCTAGTCTTGCTGCATGTTCATAATATGCTGCAATTCCTTTAAGTCCATAAACAGTTAGTTCTTTCAATGAACGTATGTCTTCGTTTTCTGTTCTCAGCACGCCAACTTTTTTGTATGCTTCATCATATTGACTCTTGTCGCCGTTCCATTTCAGTTCTTCATAATCAGGCAATGCAATACCGTCAGCCTTTGCCATCAGTTTGTTTCTGATTTCGATACCTTTGTCAATGCGAGCAGCAATGCTGTCGTCATCAAAGTTAGCATTAGTGATGGTGCAGAATAAAGCATCAATCACGAAGTCGTTTACACAGTCACAAGTAGTCTTACCTGTTTTGCGTAGTTCGCTGTCAACAACAGCCACACCTCTAACAACAGATAGCAACAAATCCATATATTCAGAAGTCTGTGGTTGTTTTCCGCAAACACCCTTCAATACGCATCCAGTTCCATTAGCTGTTTCTTGGCACTGGTAACAAAACATTTTGTCGTCCATAATCATATTTTTTATATTAATAATGTTATATAGTCAATATATCTCCTTTCGGTATATTTCTGATTTCTGGATGCAAATGTATTTGTTATAAAATAAACGTATGGTCACATATGTTACTTGACGATGATAAAAAAAGTTAAATAGATTGTTTATGATGATATTCCTGTGTATCTTAGAATTCCCTTTCTAGCCAGCGTGACATGAATACATCATACACTGAATAAGATGTACCATCTTTAGTTACTACATTCGACAGTAGTTCTTTTTCATACAACGAATTCACCAAACGTTTAGATGTAGATGGAGTGCCGATATTATATTTGGCAAGAAAAGCCTTTGCTGTTATCTGCGTCACCTGTCCTTCCTTAGCTACGGCTATAAGATAATTCCATTGAGTGTTAGTCAGCATTTGTCTGTATTGCAGATACAACATTTCGTTTTGCTGTAATATTTCCAAACATGCCATTTTCACGTCATCCATCTTCACATCCTTAGCTCCGTTGGCAAATATCGTGTGACAGAGGCTTTGTGTGTAATATGTATGTTGCCTGGTCCAATCTAGTATATAGTCAATAGTTTCATCAGTGATTGTTCTATTGTTGTCATTAAACATCTTTTTGATGAATGAGCTATAACTTTCTTTCGCAATCTTATTTATTGATAAAAAAGCCGTACTAGAATAAAATGGTTTCTTAGCATTGGCAAATATATCTGTCATAAGATGCTTTTTACTTCCGCAGAAAATAAAATGCACGTTTTTAAGTGTCTGCATGTATGTGCGTAGCAGTGCTTCAATGTTTTGTTCTGGGTATTCTCGTATTTGCTGGAACTCATCATAGGCAAGAAGTATGTGTATATTCTGTAGATCTAAAAAATCAAACAGTTCTTTTAATGTGTGTTCCTTTTCTGCTACACCTTGATAACCAATCTGCAATTGAACCTCACCAGTAAGTGTATCAAAAGAGAATTGCGGACGCAGTGATTTAATGAATTTCATGAAATGTTTTCCAATACTGCTTTCCTGAGGAAAAGCTCTTAGCACAGCTTCTGCCGTCAGTTTAATAAAATCTGCTATTGTGCGAGAGGCGTAAATATCCACATACACTGGCAATATGTCAAGTGACTTAATCTTAATTTCATCAAACAAACGATATATAAGTCCAGTCTTACCCATTCTACGAAGTGATACAATAGTTGTATCTGTGTTGTTCTCAACGTTTCGGATAAGTGTTTCCTGTTCTTTTTCTCGATCACAGAACAGCTCTTTTGACTTGTATGATTTTATAACAAAGGGATTTTCCATATTATTAAATGTTTTAATACGATTGCAAATATAGTGATTTATTTTGATTACGCAAAATGTGTAACGCAAAATGTGTAACGCATTCTGCGTAATGCCTATTATTGAACTTTCCAACCCAATATAATCAGCTATAATCCTTGTTTATTTTTCTTATTGTGTCACTACGTAAAACTTCGTTCAGCTTTCCGCTTGTAACTTTAATATAATCTAAATGTGTTTTAAATCCTTTTGTAATTCTATGTATTTATTTTTGCATTGTACTAAAATATGGAAAATGGAAATAATCAAAAAGATTTGGACATGTATTATGTCTTTATTGTTAGTAGCGCCATCATCAGTGGCTCAAGTGCAGATTGCCGTCGTTTCAGACGTACACGTAATGGACCCCTCTCTTTTAAGGGAAGATGGAAAGGCTTTTTCCGACTATATAAGCCAAGATAGGAAAATGCTTCGTGAGTCTACATCTTTATTAAGTGCATTTACTGATAGCATCCTTAATTCCTCTGTTAAGTATCTGCTCATACCGGGTGATTTAACGAAGGATGGTGAGTTGGTATCTCATCGCTATTTAATAGATAATTGTTTGAGCCGACTAAGAAATGCAGGCATCACGGTACTTGTTATTCCAGGTAATCACGATGTAAACAATCCTCACGCTGTAGCCTATGACGGTGATCATACAACAAGAGTAGCTACCGTTTCGCGTTCTGAATTTGCGCAGATCTATAAAGATTATGGTTACGGCAACGCTATCGCTCGTGACACGGCTTCTCTTTCTTATGTGTATCAACTTACTCCAACGCTGCGTGTTCTTGCTTTAGACGCCACCGAATCAGATCAGAATGATTTTAATAAAGATATTTGTGTCACTCCGGGAAGACTAAGACCTGCCACCTTATTATTTATTAAAGAGCAGTTGGCTAATGCAAAGAAGCAAGGCGTCACCATTATTGGAATGATGCATCATGGCTTACTCCAACATTGGGAGTACCAGAATAAGATGATACCCGGCTATGTAATAGAGAATAGTCAGCCAATAGCTTCAATGATGTATAAAGCTGGCTTGCGAGTCATGCTCACAGGACATTCCCATGCACAGGATATCACTCAATATAAGGGCATGTATGATGTTGAAACGGGTTCTTTGGTCAGTTATCCATCTCCTTATAGATTAATCACGTTACAAGGCGATAAAATGAAAATCACAACACATCATATTAGCACGATCAAAGGTTATTCAGGTAACATCAGTTTTAAGGATTATTCTAAGAGTTATGAAACAAGAGGTTTCAACACATTCTTGCAGAAAGTTATTCCTATGCAGATGCCCGATAGCGTAAGAACCAAAGCTATCGACTTCCTCTCTGGTATGATGATAAAGAATTATGCTGGTGACGAGAAGATAACCGATGCCGAAGAAGCACAGAGAATTCAGATAGCAAATATGATCAGAAAGTCTTACTCATTTAAATGGAGCATCATTTTTAGACGAGTATCAAAGGCTATTGGCAACGACACTGCACCAGCTGATAATGATTTCAGTATAGATATAAAATAGAATGAAATGAAAATGTTTAAAAGATTGTTTTTCAGTTTGTCACTTATCGCCTTTTCCGCCCTTTCTTTTGGTGCGGTCGATAACGTGAACAAGGGTATTGTTGTTGATGATAACGGACAGCCTTTGCCTGGCGTAGTGATATCGCTGATGGGTTCAAATTTCTCTGTTGTTACAAATGCTTCAGGAGTCTTTTCCTTACCCTCATCTATCAATAGGGGCGAACTGCAGTTTTCTTATATCGGCTATAAGCGTCAACGATTAAATATCGCGGATAACATGAAAGTTGTGATGAGTCAAGATCATAAACTCCTTGACGAAGTTGTCGTAACCACTCAGAAAAGGAATCAGTCGGCAGTAGATGTTCCTGTTGCAGTGAGTGCATTGTCGGGTCAAAGTCTACAGATGTTGAATGTGAAGCAGATGGACGAGATGGCTCAGTATATTCCTGGATTACAAGTACAGTTGCAAAGTCCTAATAATCCGGGCTATGTTATCCGTGGTGTAACCTCTGATGATGGTGCATCTTATTCTCAGCCACGAATATCTGTCTTTCAGGATGGTGTTCCTATGTCGCGTTCAAGAGCCTCTGTTGTAGAACTTTTCGATATGGAACGTGTCGAGGTCGTTAAGGGACCGCAGGGAACTCTCTTTGGTCGTGGAGCTGAAATCGGCGCAATGCATTTCATCACTCATAAACCAGTCAACTATCTCACGGGTGAGTTCTCTCTTAATTATGGTACTCATAACCAACGTGGTGTTTCGGGTTTCATCAACACCCCTGTCATAAAAGATAAATTATCCAATCGTTTTTCATTTTCCTACGATGCTCACGATGGCTTTATTAAGAATTTATCAGGAGGTAGCTTGAATGGAAAGAGTGCTTTAGCACTACGAAATTCCACACGCCTGTTTACGGATGATAACACCTATTTCGATTTGATATTGAATTATCAGTATGATGATTATCCTGGCACATCATTTAAAAGTAATAGTCTTGCTCTAGTCGGCGGCGATGTAAGTCCGTTTACTGCAGCGAGTCTCGAAGAAGGTAAACGTTTGGGTATTAAACGACATGTTGGTGGAGCCACACTTCTGTCTAATCATGACTACAATAGTAATCTGCATCTTTCTACGACAACAGGCTTCAGAGCCTTTAAGTCAAACGAAAACTTTGATGCTGACGGAACATATCTTCCGCTTCTTGATTGCGAAGAGAATGAAAAAGGTATTCAGTTCAGTCATGAAATGCGACTGAATTATAACAAGGGTAACTTCAATGGCTTTGTTGGAGCCAGTTACTTTTATGAGAATTCTAATCAACAGGCTGTTGTGCGCAGTAATCTTCAGTCATTATATCCGGCTTACGCTTATAAGGCTTTTGCTGCTAAGGTGCAGCCACAGATTACCAAACTTGCTGACATGCTGCCGACGATGTTGCCTGCTGCCTATCAACCAGTTGTCTCTCAAATGATGTCAGCCTTACTAAAGAAATGGTTTCCTTCGTCTTATGATCTCACAACAACCAGTAAGTTAACTTCAACTCCAGACTTTTATGGTGATGTCAAATCAGCTTTAGCAGCTTATAATATATCTCTTGATGATATGTTGGCTTCACTCGGCACACAGGGACAAACTATCTTGACCACTATTAAATCATCGTCTGCCCTGCCTTTAAATGCCTCTCATTATGAGGAGGGAACAAACTATGGTATCAATCAGGCTGCCGAAGTGTTTGCAGACGGAACTCTTAATGTTACTAAAGGATTATCGTTCACTGCCGGACTTAGAGGAACCTATGAACATCAGCGTACTGGTTATGAATCTAAAACGCAACCTGATCCGCTTTTCGGCAGCATCCTATACCAGCCAACAAACAAAACTGTTTATGCCAGTGATGATTATTATTCATGGGTAGGGCGTGTTGTTGCTAACTATTTGTTTTCAGGAAACAATGCCTATGTCAGTGTATCCAGAGGTAGACGACCTGGAGTTATAGCCTTTAATAATTCAGCCGATAATATAAGTAATCTAAAGCCCGAAATCATTATCAGTTATGAAGTAGGATTGAAGGGTGCATTACTTAATAAAACGCTAAACTATGATTTTAGTGCATACTATTATGATTGGTCACATTTCCAAACCATGACGTTAACTGATGCAACGGGTTCTTTAGCCAAGGTCTACACTGCTAATGATGCAGGTAAAGCTCATTGCTTAGGTTTGGAAGTAGGACTGAACTACGCTCTTGATTCTCACATTTCATTGTTTGCTAACTATGCCTATATTGACGGTAAGTTTAATAATAACGATGAAAATGGAAATCCTCAGGAGTATGCAGGGCATCGTTTCAGACTCACACCTAAAACCACATATTCAATAGGAGTTAATGCGGGATATGATATTGACAGAAACACGCGCGTCTATTTCCGTCCATCCTACGTGTATAAGTCAAAAGTATATTTTGAAGATGATAATGATCCACAGTTAACTCAGGATGGTTACGGCATCGTAAACGTGAATTTAGGAATAAGCAGAAAGATAAAGAACATCATGTACGACTTTTCTTTGTACGGCAAGAATGCCTTAAACAAGAAATATCTTATTGATGCCGGCAATAGCGGTAATCAGATTGGCTTCCCAACGTTCATAGCTGGCAGCCCAAGCGTATTTGGTGCGCAATTACGATTATCGTTTTAATAAACAATCTCCCGCTGGTCTCGCAGAGAAACACAATAATATAAACTGCCTATTCTCCCGCAGATAGCGCAGATTTACGCAGATTAAATGCAGTAGCGTGAACTGTATAGTCTCTCGCAGATTACTCCAACTGTATTTGTCTGCGTAAATCTGCGAAATCTGCGAGAGAATCGGCCGTTTAAACATATAAGGGAAGAACAACTAAAGAACGAGTGTCCCTCCCTCACAGATAGCTTGAGTACTCTTCCGTGATTATTCTCTCGCAGATAACGCAGAGGTCGAAGAGGAATGTAGCAAGCTGCTTTATTTCGCAGACAAACAGCATAAACTGCATTCTCTCCACTGTGTTGTAACTGCCTTTTGTCTGCATAAATCTGCGAGATCTGCGAGATCTGCGAGAGAATAGGCCGTTATGCAGATATTACAACTACATGGGAAAAAGAATATCAGCGGGGAAATTAGGGAAAAAGCTAAGTCTCAATAGCAGGTATTTTGACATTTATTTTATAGCGTAACTTTGCAAACAATGTATTGCAAATGTATATGAAAAGTAAACAATACATAATCATACTATCATCGCTAGCTTTTTCTCTTTATTTGTGCTTTCGTTTACCCCAATAAAGGTCTTCTTTTATTGTTTTAGTTGCTCCCTCATATCCAGGAAATATCAATGAGGCATCGTAACCTTTAATACGTAAGTAACTATATAATTCTGCATCTTGTGGAGTAGGAATCAATATCTTATATAATATTGGTTCTTCATTATTAGTTTTTACCTCTCTTTCTTTTATTTCTTTTATAATTTCATCAAAAGGTTTTACTTCTTTATTTTTTAGTTTCATTTTTAAGTGGCAAATAAACTGATTTCAGTTTATTTCAAAAAAAGTTAATCTCTGTCATCGTCTTTGTTTAAAGGGCTTAATAGCATTTTTAACAATGTAAAGAAATGTTTAATCCAGTTTATTTCATTGTCACTTTTTTTATTGTCTCTACCTTTGCAGTAATTAATCAATAACAAAAACATGTATAACATGAATAACCAAAGAATCTATTGGAGCGGCACGAAGTCTGAACTTCTTGAACTGTGCTATGCTCTGCATGTATGTAAACTAATTGAAGATTACGATGGAAATACACCAACATTCTTGGAAATCTGCAAAATGGCATTTGATTATTTCGAAATAAATAGTCCGCAATATCCTTATTTACGTATCTGCCAGATGAAGCAACGAAAGAAGAAAAAAGCATCTAGTTTGTTGTATAAGTCATACAAAAAAGTGTTCGAAAGTTAAACTCTGTAAAAACGACTATATATTTTTACAAGTTTTCAACTTTTTTCATTATATCGCTTGCATATTTCGTAAATTTGTATATGAAATAATAAACAAAAAACGTTTAGTATGACTGAAACAACAACCCACATTAAATTACATTTGCCCCTACTGCAAAAGGTAGGGGCAAATAAAGAAATTCCTATTTTATTATTATATGAAATGTAACGATTAATATAAACAAAGACTAAGTTTTAGCCACTATTTAAAGGATGACAAATAATCACTCTAGCGGTAGCTTTGTCCTTTTTTTTAACAACAATATGACACTAGAACAAGCTAAAGAGAAAAGACTTTCCGAGCATTTTACTCTTTATGAAATGATGCGTTCTGAGACTGCTATTAACCATAACATCGACAACACACCTGACCCAACACAGATTGAAAACTTAAAATATCTGTGTGAAAAAATCCTAGAACCGTTACGCCGTAACTTTGGCGTAATCAAAATCAACAGCGGCTTCCGCTGCCCTGTACTTAACGAACGAGTTAATGGAGTTGGAAACTCTCAGCACCTTTTTGGTGAAGCTACTGACATACATTGCTACAACGTATATATAGCCAGAAAATATTTTGACTTTATTACGAATCATTGCCAGTATGATCAACTGCTTTTCGAATACCGAAGAGGTGGTTCTTTCTGGATTCACGTTTCACTTAAACGTAATGGAAAGAATCGTAAAATGAGAATAGAAAATTATCCAGCTAAACATTAACAAGAATCATGAAATACTATATGCTATCATCAAATTTCCTTAATAGTGAGGAAATGCAGAAATTAGACATCAATCACAGACTTGAAGGACGTGGAGCAATCATGTTTATCTTTGAGTATCTCGTTGACCGCAGGAACGGACTGGGAAGTTATATCAGCATTCCAAGTCTTGCCAGAGCAATGGGAAAGAATAAGAAGTTCCTGCTTGAGATAATCAATAACTACGGATTGTTTTGCAGTCCAAAAGACACCGATATTTTTTACAGTCCTTATCTACGTACTACTCTCGGCTTGCCAGAACACCCTTCGGATGAAGAGATTAAGGAGTGTATCGGAGGTTGGAAAAGTACAAAGAAAACCAATGAAAATTGTAAGAAAGTTCAAAAAAGTTCCAACAAAGTTGCAACATTTTCAAAAAAAGTTGCAAAAATAACTCCGCAACTCACTGAAAATCAGCACTCCCACTATATAGAACATAAAGATAGAAATAGAGATAAAGAAAATATAGATAAAGATAAAAGATATTCTTCGTCTACGACTACGAATATTAAAAGCGATGACGTAAACGCAAACGTTGGTTCTTCTTCTGATTCTATCAAAAAATCATTTGCTGACGCCGACTGGGTGAAGTCCATTTCGGGAGTTACGGCTCTGGACCTTACCGACAAGACAGTTGCTGATGCCTGTATAGAATGGTTCGGCATGCAGTGTAAGGCAAAGGGCAAGACCTTTGACACGGATGAAAATGCAAGGTGGTATTTCTGTAATCTGCTGCAACAGGGACGTAAGACAAGGGAGGCGTTTGATGAATACTACAAGCAATACAAATACGACGAAATGGTAAGGAAGACAGCCATGGAATACTGTGAGGACGATTATTACGACTACAAAGAAAATGGTAGACGATATGATTCACACCACCAGATTATACCGCCTGATGCTCCACGGCAGATTGATCCAAACACGATATGGAGTTGGATAAAACTTGAATTCATTCCAGTTGGTGATTTCAAAATGGACCCCGAAATGGCTGCACGGTCTAAGTATTACGACGAGTATAAACGAATTCATAACATCAAATAGCACATGGCACAGACGTATGATGACGGCTACGGTCACAAGGTTGTAGCAAAGGCGGATTTACAGATATCACGGTCTACAAGCGCAAAGACGAGTGGAAAGATAAGATGCAAGTGTCCTGAATGCAGCAGCCACGAGGGCAACAAGCCCAATTCCGACTGCGTGAGCATTGACCTTGACACTGGTTGGGGACACTGCTTCAGATGCGGAACGGTGTTTCTGCTTGAAAGCCATTTCAAGACATGGAAGGAAGGACAGGAAAAGCGGTATGCCAAGAAGAAATACAACCTGCCAACGGCTGATTACTTCATGCCCAACTTCGGCACAAAGACGATGGAATATCTCAAATACAGATGCATCAGCACGGAGACGGCGCATAAACTTGGAATACGGACAAGGGTGATTGAGCACGGGGCGACGAAGGAGGAATATATCGGATTCCCGTTTATCGACGGCAGCAACACCGTTGACGTACAGTTTAAGTTGGCTTCAAAGACTGAAAAGAAGTTCTTCTTTGAACAGGGATGCGAGAAGATTCCCTATAACATCAACAGTGCCATAGGTGCCTCGCAGATACTCATCACCGAGGGTATGATGGACACGGCTGCCTGCACCGAATGTGGCTATGAGGCGGTAGTGAGTCTGCCCAACGGGGCACAGAGCGATTTGCGATGTTTCGACAAGTACAAGGACTATTTCAGCGGTGCAACGATCATCTATGCAGGAGATACGGACGAACCTGGTATTGAGGCACGCAACAAGGTTGCAGCCTACTTCGGGGAGTCACGGATGAAGAGCGTTGACTGGACTTACAGATGGAAGGATGACGAGGGCGAGGACAACATGCACTGCGCCAAGGATGCCAACCAGATGCTGATGGAGAAAGGCAGGGATGCCGTGGTGTGGTGCATTGAGCACGCAAAGAAGATGAACGTTGCGGGACTTGTGGAACTCGACAGCGTGGAGTCGCAGCTTGATGACCTTTACGAGAACGGACTGCCAAAGGCGAAGGACCTGCACGTGGCGAAGCTGAACAATATCTTCAGGATTGAGGACGGACTGATCTATCTTGGTTTTGCTGCTCCGGGCAGTGGAAAGTCAACGATGATGAACTTCATCATGATGAGTATGGTGCATCTTTACGGCACGCACATCCTCGTTTACAGTCCTGAGAAATATCCTACGGCCCGTCACTACTCTGAGATGATTAACGTGATGACTGGTAAGGAGTTCAGCAAGGGTAAGNTGATTGAGCCAGCCTATCAGCGAGGAAANGAAATCTGTAGGGAGTATATCCGTGAGATTGACGCAAACGTGACCAACGACATCGACGGCATCCTGCACATAGCGCAGCAGGAGTATTACCAGGGACTATGTGATATGCTGATAATAGATCCTTTCAACTGGATTCAGCTACCTGAGCAGACTGGTATCACGGACACGATGAAGTACACGATGCTGCTGATGAAGATAGTGCAGTTCGCCCATCAGTACAAAGTGCCCGTGTTCATGATGCACCATCCCCGCAAGTTTGATGACAAGACCAAGCTCACCATCAACGACATCTTCGGTAGTAGTGACTTCGGAAACAAGAGTGATTACGTGTTCTGGTTGGACCGCAAGAAGGACGAGGATCCACTGAAGGAAGTAACGTACTGGAACTGCATCAAGTGCCGTTGGAATGAGATTGGAAAGACGGGTACAGTTGCGCTGAAGTACTCCACGGACACCATGCGATATGCTGGCTGCAATCAGAACTTCGACAAGACATATAGTCCCATCAGCGAGGATGCTGCCGACTGGACGAAGCATGAAGCCACGTCGCAGGAGATTGATTTCAGTCCAAAGTCTCCTACTGAATGTCCGTTCTAATTGATTGCTGTCTCCCGAATATCTCGCAGATTCTCACAGAGAAATACAGTTGGATTTATTTGAGTGAACGGCATTATCTCCCGCAGATTAATATAGTTGGATTTATTTGAGTGAACGGCCGTATCTCCCGCAGATAAAACAAAGGAATGCAGCAGGCTGCATTATTTCGCAGAGAAAGACAGTTTGTGGTTGGTGTGGTTTTGTGGTTTCGTCTGCGATTATCTGCGAGGTCTGCGAGAGAATCGGCCGTTCATACATGTATTAAACTGTATTGATGAATATAAAGAACTACAATAACGGCCGTTCTCACGGAAATTATAGGAAACTAAGGAAAAACGGCCTCTATTGCTCACGTATTTTCGGAAAACTGGCATAAAACACACCTAAAGGTGTCAGGAAAAGCCAGCAGAAAATTCGCTTGCGTAATATACTCCTTAAAGAGCTTTCTTCTTTGAAGAAGTTCATCGTTAATAAGCTTCCTCTACTAATGGCTTAGGGGAACTTTCCTGTAGTTTTTTCATGGCACCTTTAGGTGCGGTTTCATGATAGCTGTTCCGAAAATACGTGAGCAATAAAGGCCGTTTTTTTTATAAAAGAATTTCGGCTACGCTCAACATAGTTCAAGTAAACTTGACTCTGTATTCGCTGGCACGAAATTTCTTTAGTTTCTGCATTTTATTTCCGTGAGAACGGCCGTTTAAACACATAAGGACAGAGCAAGCAAAAGAATGGAAAAAACAAGGAAAGAACGAGCAAACAGCATGAACCGTAGTATCTCCACTATGCGGTATCTGTCTTTGTCAGCGAGATCAGCGGCATCTGCTTTAGCAGATCCATTTAATCAACCTGTCTTTTGTCTGCGTGAATCTGCGAGATCTGCGGGAGAACAGGCCGTTAAAACATATAAGGAAAGAGCAAGGAAACAATAAGCAAAGAACGAGCAATAAAACAAAAAAGAAGGAAATAAAGTGAGCAATAACATTAGTATTAACAATTAAAACAAACAACGATTATGTCAAATTTATCAATCGGGGAACCCTCCCCGAAACAATCAGATGCCAGAAATGCGGAAGGGAACTTCCCAAACAGAAGTTAGAACGCATGAAGTCTGGAACCTATCGACAGGTATGCAACCAGTGCAAATACGAGTACTACATCAAACCCGCTAGGATAAGGCGCATACTCAGGGAACTGGAAAATGATACATAGGTTTTACAAATTAATAAGCGTCGAAACGTCTATTTGCTGATAATCAACGTATTAGATGCTATTTTATTAAAACTTACTGTCGACAAAATGGCAAAAATCAGGGGCGTTTCTACGTAGAAACGGAAACGTTTGATCGATGAAACGCAAACTTTATGTCGTAGCAACAGAAACGTTTCCACGTACAAACGCAAATGTGATGTCATAGAACGGAATTTTAACTCATAAAAACGAAAAAATAGAATGAAAATATCAAAAATCAATGTCTTGTATAAGGCAAAACAGGAAATCAAACAAAAAATGACGAGTCTTGATGATTTGTTTGTCATGATTCGAGGTGAAAAATACCAAAAACAGTGCAACAAACTGCGATATGCCCTCAACTCATACCCCAATATTGCGGGTATGAAGCTGGCTGAGACGGCAGAACTGCCACAGATACAGTTTTCTTTGTGCAGAAAACAGTACACAGGCTATGTTTTGCTGTCGTTCAAGGCAGAAGACGGTTGGATAAACAACCTGAAGTTTCTTGCTGAGGGACTTCCGCAGACATTGATGTGCTTTACAGGCGCATCGGCAAAGTCACTGAAAATAGTCGTTCCCTTTACGCTGCCCGATGGAACGCTTCCACAGACAGAACAGGATATATGCTTCTTTCATCAGCATGCCTACTTCACCAGCGCTAAGTTTTACGAGGCGGAACTAGGCATCAAATGCGAGCGAACAGTGCCTACGACTCAGACTGTATGCAGAATAAGCACAGACGAGCACATTTTTCTTAATGCCAGTGCAATACCGATGATTCTTCAGCAGCCCCATGAAGGCGTTGAGAAAAGGGTGAAAAATGAGATTCGTTATCAGATGAAGAAGACTAGCTACAATGCTGGCAGGGAAACGGGCGTGATTCCTTTTTATGAAAAACAGCACATGGCAATGGCGAAGTTTCAGACAATATTTCTGAATCTTATCAATAGTGCCGTGGATATGGATATGGACGAAATCGTGACGGAACTAGCAAAAAACTGTCAGCGCAACGGTCTTGCGGAGGAGTTCTGTATCAAGAGACTGATGCGACATGCCCCATATTGTAATTTTGATTATATCGTACGCAACTGCTTCCGCAACGTGTATGACACGAGTGCGCCAAAATCGGACTGTGCGGTATCAAAGATGACTATCGACATGGAAAGACTGCGCACGTTTCTTGCCGTGAGATATGCTTTCCGAAAGAATGAGATCACAAACGACTGCGAATACAGAGAACGTGACAGTTTTATATTTTCGTGGAACTCGGTTACAAAAGAGGTTCTCAATACGATAACGATCAATGCAAAGTCTGAGGGCATTGATGCGTGGGACAAGGACGTGAAGCGTTTCATAGAATCATCATTCACAGAGGATTACGACCCGATTGCAGACTGGATAACTTATCTGCCAAAATGGGACGGCGAGGACCGCATAGACAAGTTTGCCCAGAGGGTGAAAACGGATAATCAGGACTGGGTGAAGAACTTCCACTTGTGGTTTATCGGTATGGTGAGCCAGTGGATGCGCAGAAACTCCATGCACGGTAATTCGCTTGTTCCGCTGTTGGTAGGCGAACAGGGAGATGGAAAGTCAACATTTTGCAGAATGATTATCCCCGACGAACAGCAGATTTACTTCACCGACAGGGTTGACTTCACGAAGAAGGAAGACGCAATGAAGGCTTTGAGTCGTTTCATCCTGATAAACATTGATGAATATGACAGTATTTCAAAGCGCCAGACAGCGTTTTTGAAGTACATGTTGCAGGCGGTGGACGTGAAATATCGCAATCTTTATGAGAGCATCACGCAGCAGCACAAGCGATATGCAGCCTTCATCGCCACGACGAATAATCCACAACCGTTGATAGATTACACCGGTTCACGCCGATATATGTGCATCAGGGTCAAGGAGCGCATAGATACCAGTACGGCGGTGAACTATGAGCAGCTATATGCGCAGGCAGTAGAAGAGGTGAAATCGGGAGCAAGGACGTATTTCGACAACGAGACAGAACATCAGATTCAGCTAGAGAATGCCGACTTTCTACAGATTGACTGCATGGACGACATCTTCTTTGAGATGTTTCATCGTCCTGCGAAAGAAGAAAAGGCGATGCGTCTCACGGCAACGGAGATTGTACAGAAAATGAAAACGAAGTATCGTAACATCAGCATCAACAACAGCAACATCATGCGCGTGGGGCATATTCTGATGAGGAATAAGTTTAAACTGACAAGGGGAAAAGCTCGCCGTTATGACATCGCTACAAATGACACAGTGGTGACACTTGATTAACGCAGATTTGAAACGTAGCATGTTGATAGTCAGAGCGTGGACACTTCGACACCAGTATTTTTTGAAAACCCTATGTGCGTGCGCGTGCGAGGATTATATAGTTTTTGTCACCCATATTCCATCATTATCTTTGCCTTCATGTTTCAATACTCCTATTTTTTTGAGCAAAGAAATGTCACGTTCAATTGTACGTTGACTCACCGACAGTTTCTCCGACAATTGCTTGCCTGTGATTGTCGGAGATTTTTTTATAATAGTCAATATTATCCTCTGACGTTCAGTAAGCTTTGTCTCCGACAACTCTCCGTCATTATCTCCGACATAGAATGTATTTGTAGAAGCAAAAATGACTGTTTGAAATTGTGTTGGAGTAGATTTGAACTTAGGTTTCAGTTCATCCTTATAACCATCAAGTGCTTTTGTCTCATTACAAATGCGTGTGAGTCCGCTACCTCGTTTTTCCATATAATCGAGTTGAGCCATTACGTTTGCAAGTATAGGATTACGCCTTTCCGAAGATACTTCAGTTATATCAAGGTCTTGAATTAATAAGCCATTATACATACCTCCAGGGGAAGTGACAGTAAGGCGGTTATTATAAATATCAAGATGTACCTCTCCACCCATTACAGTGTAGTCTCTATGAATAAAATGATTTACTAGTGTTTCTAGTACAGCACGTTCAGCATATTCAGGTTCATTCTTGCGCCCATCAGCTAATTTCTTCCAACTATTCTTTGTATTTGATTTCACAAAATTCATCGCTTCACGTAGCAACATAAGAACATTGCCCGTAAATTCTGCATCATTAATTGCATCTCCTTTCTCAATGCTATCCCATCGTGTGCAATATAGACGCGATTGCCATAATGGACAATCATCTGCAAACAATGCACCTGCATTTGTCAAGTGCCCCGTGTTAGACACAAGTCCAAATGATAGTAGGAACTTCTTGTCCCACTCTTGATTTGTACGTTTTTTAAACGAATTTGCCAATATAGAAAAAGAATAATCATCAACTTTGTAACTTGTGTGTAATGAGTCAAAGGTTTTATTTGATCCTTTTAGAACTAATCTAACCATCTGTTCTGCAGAAGCAGGTAAACTTTCATCTCCAACACGAATAAATGCCATTTTTTGGCCATTACCGACATAATAGTAAGGAGTATAGCTGCCAATATTTACTTTTAACTGCAATACTTCAAGATTATTTATTCTATGTGGAATCATCTCAACTTCTGGTAGTGGATCAATGTAGTCACGAATTTTATTACTAATAATCTCACAAACACCTTGTACATTTTTAAGACCTTTAACATTGCCTTCATCATCAACGCCAAAGAATAAGGAGCCTCCCAAACCATTGGCAAAAGCACTAACACTTTTTAACCAACTTTTAGGTTTTGTTTCCTCAAGTACCAACTTGAAATCATAAGCAGTGCATTCACTTATCAAATTATTAATTTCCATTTTCTACAAATATAATTGATCCTCTAATACAGATTAGATCTTTATTTTTTACAAAGTTAATAAATTAATATAGCATACAGAGAAAATAAGTTATAGAAAATATAATTATTATGCATTTTTAGCGAAGCATGCAAGATATTTGGGCTTCTTCTCTGTTGCTTGAGTCCTCTTGCGTGTTTTTCTCTCGCAGATAACGCAGAGGTCGCAGAGAAATGCAGCAGGCTGCATTATTTCGCAGACAAACAACAAACAGTAAGAACGGCAGTATCTACACTATGTCGCAACTGTCTTTCTCAGCGAGATCTGCGAATCTGCTTTAGCAGATCCATTTGATCAACCTGTCTTTTGTCTGCGTGAATCTGCGAAATCTGCGAGAGAATCGGCCGTTCACATATGCGAAAAACGAGTAATAAAACAAAAGAATATCAGCGTGAATCTGCGGGAGAACAGGGCAACGTTACTTTGGCTAACATGCCAAACCGCATTTCATTGCATGTCTTAAAAACTTGCAGTACCTTTGCCGTGTCATTTGAAAATCAGGTGACTGGGCTTAATGAAAGGAGGAACATTATAGGTGCACATATATGATGCTTTCAGCAAGTCTCAAACAGTAAAAAACAATTTAAAACGAAAGGAAAAAGAAACATGCTGAATTACAAAATTTACATGAACAAAAACAAAAAGAATCTGAAAACCTATAACAAGTTTTACGCTCGTGCCGTCTATCTCGGAACAACTGAACTTGCTGACATGGCAGAAAAGATCCAGGCAAACTGCTCAGTTAAAAAGAGTGATGTACTAGCGGTACTCACAGAACTCGCAGAGGTGATGACTACCGAACTTCAGGACTCAAAGATCGTAAAGATCGCAGGACTAGGCTCATTCAAGCTCACACTGAAATGTGTAGGCGCAGAAAGTATCAAGGAGTTCACCGCAGCTAAGAACATCAAGAAAGTCAACATCCGCTTCACTCCAGAGGCACATGTAGACGCAGGTTCAAAGACACGTACCAAGGCATTGGTAAGCGGTACGAAGATGAAGGAGTACGCCGAGTACACCAAGATCAAAACAGCATCAGCTGCAGGAGATCCAAACGGCGGAGTCGTTCAACCATAAACATTGCTCCCCCTGATGCGCACAGGGGGACATTGCTTAACACAAAGATTAATTAAAAACAATCAAAGACAATGGATAAGAACAAAGTAAACATTTCATGGATTATAAAGATAGTAATCGCTATCGCTTCAAGTCTTCTGGGGTTGCTTGGAACGCAACAGAACGAAACACAGGAATAGCCGAGTGAGCTATCACGATTTCAACGACTTAATTAAAATCATAACCAACTTAATATGGTTAATCGCAGCGCTCACAGCGCTACTTAGCTGCACGGTATGGATCGCAGGATAACAACAGAGGGATGTGCTAAAGCACATCCCTTTTCTTGTTTTTATAGTTTCCCGCAGATAGAATGATGTTGTCTCCCGCAGATTAAATGTAGCTTCGTGCATTTGAGTTAACAGCCTATTCTCCCGCAGATAACGCAGAGGTCGCAGAGGAACGCAGCGAGCTGCATTATTTCGCAGAGAAAGACATATTGTAGTTAGTGTTGTTTTGGGGTTTATCTGCGTAATCAGCGAGAGAACGCTATTGTTTTAAAGATGCTACTTTTTCCCGAAATTTAAAAAATCGTCGTAATTAAATTGTAGTAAATTATCGGGAATATCTTTACCCAATTCCTTGTATAATGGTGTAACGATTTTAAAAACAGTATCATGCCATTCTTCTTTATAGCGTATTGATCCATTAATATAAGTGTATTCTTTGCCATTACCATTAGATATTGGATCTTGAGCAAAGTATGCCAATTTATAATATAAATACTTGTTTAATAATTCGTAAGCCTCTTCTTTCTGATTAAGATAATAAAGTGCTCTAACTGAACGTATGATATCCATATTCACAAATAACTCACTCTCTCCACCCTTTGAACCTTCGATAAACCTGTTTTTGAGCTTCTCAACATTGTCTGTCATCATCCAAACTTTGAAGAATAAAATAATTTCCAGAATGCCCCATATTACCAGGACAATAGAAATAAATGTAATTGAATTTTCCATAATTGTATTGTATTAATATTGTTATATTTTCCTTTAAAACATATTATTCATTTTCGCTATTATCAAATTATTGAATCCTTAACGTGTTTTGCCCATAAGATGTTTATTTCGGCATATCTGTTACTTAATGCCGTATTAGCGTTTTCAATAATTGTTTCCAATTTCTCACCATCAAGGTGTGGAATCAATTTAACCTTGTTGACATATTTTGCTTCGTTTTTATCAAAGGTCACAGCACAATTACTGTTACAAGTAAGTACATATACTGTTCGCGTATGCTTGTTGTAGGCATAATTGCAAAGAATATTATCTACAATATCTAGCGTCTTGTCTGTTACTTTTTGATAATATCCTTTATCATCTCTTTGATAAGATATCATGGCCTTTCTCATGAAAGAATTACTACTTGTGAATTGTGCTTTAGCAACAAAAATATTTAATAGCATGAAAATCAAGAGTGCTATTTCTCTTTTAGTGGTATATTTCATCATAATTGATACAAAGTTATGAAGAATTTGTTAATTAAAAAACAAAAACGAATAAAAAAAACAAATATTCGATTAATTTTATTATATCATACGTAAAATAAGTCTATATAAAATATAATATGTCACAATCTGTGAAGGAAAATATGAATGGCGCGCTAAAACGATATCAAGACTAACGCTAAGAGTGAAGGGAGAAGTCGTGATTATGATATATTTTTGTTACCTTTGCATACCGTAAAGGAATATGATAAATGAAGAAAATTTTAGCAAGGTATTTAATATTTACCGTAGGGTTGTATTTGTTAAGTTTAGGTATAGTTTTAATAATTCGTTCAGCACTGGGCACTACTCCGATATCAAGTTTAAACTATGTAGTGAGCATAAACACATCATTGTCACTTGGTACATGTACCTTTATTCAAAACGTATTTCTCATTGTGGCTCAGTTTTGGCTTATACGAGGTAACTCTTCAAGAAAGAAAATATTTGAGATACTGATGCAGTTGCCATTTTCATTTGTTTTTGGTGTGTTCATAGACTTTAATATGTATCTATGCAATAACATAACACCAAATAGCTACATTGCCTCAATCATACTTTTGCTCATAGGTTGTGTTGTTCAGTCAACAGCTGTTGTGCTGGAGGTAAAACCAAATGTAGTGATGATGAGTGCAGAGGGATTTGTGAAGTATGCTTCAGATCGTTATGATAAAGAGTTTGGCAAAATTAAACGCAAGTTTGATATATTCTTAGTTGTTTTGGCTGTATCGGCATCTCTTGTGATGTCTAAACATATACAGGGTGTGAGAGAGGGCACCGTAATAGCAGCACTCATTACAGGAACAATCGTTACTTTTATAAGTCAGAAACTGCTGACGCGACATAATTTCAATAAAATACGTAATATAGCACGGCAGTGAGCAGGATATAATGAGATGATAAAGCCCCGAAAGAAATACATAATCTTTCGGGGCTTTTTTTGTGATGAGAGCTAAGACGATAATCAGGATTTTTATAGCCTATCGAATGTTTATATATTTTGGATGATGTTCCTTTTGTTTTATTCGATGTCCTTAATGGAGTATCATTCGTAAATTAAGTTAAGAAAAGATGCACATGTAGAAATTATGTGCTTAATTTGCAATAACAGATTGTGCAAGACACATTCAGATAACATCAAATAATTATATAAAATTTAAGAACGCTATGAAACTATATTTTAACGATCAGGCATTCTCATTTGAATTATTGAGAGCAGTAAGCTATTCTCGCTATCATGGTGCAAGTATTGGTGAAGCTTTGGCAACAGCAGCACGCATAACGGAAGGTGACTTTAATAGCTGGTATGAGGAATTTTCAAAAACAGCTGATAAGACAGCATTAAGGGCAGAGACGTGTTTGAAAGAAAAACACAAGACTAGTGCTAAAGAAGCTTTTCTGAGAGCACATAATTACTACCGTACAGCAGAGTTCTTTCTTGACGGAACAGACCCAAGAAGAATGCAGAACTTTACAAAGAGTGTAGATACATTTGAGAAGGCAATGAAGCTATTTAAAACACATTATGAAATAGTGGAAATACCTTATCAGAATACTTATCTTAAAGGATACTTCTTTGGTTCTCACAACTATGACGCAAAGACTCCGAAACCTACATTGATGGCTATAGGAGGGTATGATTCTACGTTGCAGGAGCTTTACTTCTGCGCTGCTGCTCCTGCAATAGACAGAGGCTATAATTGCATTATATTTGAACTTCCTGGTCAGGGACAGGCTTTGCGCACTCAAAACTTGATTATGCGTCATGACACAGAAGTGCCTGTTGGGGCTGCTATTGATTTTATTTCAAAGCGAACAGATGTAGATATGAATGCGGTGGCTCTATTTGGTATGAGTCTTGGTGGATATTTCGCCCCAAGAGCTGCTGCGTTTGACGATAGAATAAAAGCTGTTGTTACGTTCAATGTATTTTATGATACTTATGAGTCGACACTAAATCAGAATCCGCAGCTGAAGGTTCTTGAAACTATGCCTAACGAGAAGAAAGAAGCATTGTTGGCTATGGCTGAGGAGAAGAATCCTAGCTTGAGGTGGATGATTAATAATGGAATATGGGTGATGGGATTAAAACATCGCTATGAGGTTTTTGAAGAAATGAAAAACTACACACTACGTGGTATTGCAGATAAAATTAAATGCCCTGTTCTTCTTACAATAGGAGAAGCTGATCACTTTGTTTCTGAAGATCAGTTGCAACAGTTGACGGATTCAATTAAATCATCAAAGACTGTTTATAGATTCACAAGAGAAGATGGTGCTGAAGAGCATTGTCAGGAGGGTAATCACGAACTCTTCCATCAGGTAATGTTTGACTGGATGGATGACACTTTTAAGTATTATCCAGAATAATATCTAGTAGATGGAATATATTGGTGGATGCAGTAATGCCACTAATATTATACTTATTCAATGAATATAGCTACCTTGTAAATATGAAAAATGGCAGCATCGATATTGATGCTGCCATTTTTATTTATGAGTGTTGATTAAATCAATATAATAATTGCAAGGATATATCTATTTGTGGTGAATTATATTAACAGTAAAGTTTTCCCTACTTGGCGTGCTCCATTTAATATAAGAGGTTTTCTGTCTCTTTTATTTTTCCATTCTGTAAGTTGCTGTAAACCAATTCTTTCCATCTTGCTAGTACATTTTTATGCATGTGATTTGTGCTTATGATAACACAAATCAGCACATGTTTTCGTCGCAAAGATACACAAATCAGCACATGTTTAGTGCTTTTAACAACACTTTTTATCATTTTATTTTTTAATGATATATTTTATTTAATGAAAAAATGAAACAAATTAATATTATTACTTAAAAAATAGACGTGGCGGAGTATATTTGTGAGTTGTATAATGTATTAGTTAGGTCTAGAGAATAAGTTGATGATGCTTTGTATTAGTAATTAAGTAGAGGGAATATTCTTATTCTATATAACTTATGCTGTAACAATATGATTGCTTATTTGCTATACAGGTTATAAAGAAAGACCCGCTTGCATATCCTATGATATATCAAGCGGGTCTTGTTTATATTATGTTTATTCTTAATAAACGTATATCTTATAATCTTTCATTGCTCCAGGAGCATCTTTCTCAGCTCTTGGTAGTTGTTGGATACCAGAGATAGTCTGGTTGCTTCCTAAGTCAATTACCAATAGGTGGGGGAGAGCAGTACCCTTTACAGTCTGCCAATATGTAGACTCCTGTAAGTCGAAAACCTTATCACCAAGATGATTACCAGTTTCGTTCTCACTATCAGCATATTTTGTTGTCCATGATTCACGTGATATGCGGTTACCGTCAGCATCAAGAGCATAGAGTTCGGCAATAGCTAAGACGTCATCACCAGTTTGTGTTGAATTGCACTGTATAGCAATATATCTTCCCTTTGCAGGAGCGTCAAACTTAACAGTCTGCCAACCATTACCTGGATTCATGCTGCCTTTAGCAACAGGCGTAGCAGAATTAAGGTCTGGACGGTTGCCCGGAGCATTATGCTTATTGGTCTTCTCTAATTGCAACTTGTTAAGTTCAGGTGTGTCCTGTCCCCATACAACTGGTTGCTTAGGTCCAACAACATCAAGAACGATGATTTCGTTTTTGCCCTTCTTCAGCCAGCATCCTGGCATGTATAATGTCTGCTGAGGACCGATACTCCAAAATCTTCCCAAGGCATGTCCGTTTACATATACCTGACCTTTACCCCATGTCTCCATGTTAATGAAAGTATCACCAGTCTTGCTAAGATTGAAATAACCACGATAATATCCACGATTACCCATAACTTTGTCTGTAGCGTGCTGACTAATCTTATTCAGAGCTTTTTCTGCTGTGTTGCAGTCGTCTGCAATCTTAGCAGTCTGCCAACCCTTCAAAGTATATGTTAGAAGATGATTACCATCATTTGTATCGATTGTTACATCCTTAGTGATACCCTTATAGTCTTTAATGGCGCGACCGAAGTTGATACGTCCCATAGCCTCAATAACGATAGTCAGCTTGTCGCCTTCGTTTACAGCAGGCAAAGAGATGCTCTTCTCATTCTTCACGCGGTCAATGCTACCAATATATTTATTGTTGATAAATACTTGTGCAAAGTCGTGACAATCATTAATATAAAGTGTACTTGGGTTTGCGATAGCAGGTAGTGTATTGGTATATACCATAGAGCCCCATCCCATGTCTGCAGCCTCCATTGTGAGGTCGTCGCCATTGTTAACGAAAGAATCGCAGCCGTTAATAAGCGGTGAGAATTCGCTCAGTCTTATCTTTGGAATAGAGATAACCTGTGCGATAGGTTTAGGAACAGCAGGAAGTTTCTTTCCGTCGTTGTATTTCTGCATCATGTTACGCAGCTCCCAGAACTTAGGTGTAGTCTGTCCTGATTCGTTTATCGGCGCATCATAATCATAAGATGTTACATCAGGAGCAAATCCAGGACTGTTGGCACCAGCCCAGTGTCCGAAACTTGTTCCTCCGTGAGTCATATAAAGTGAGAATGATATACCTTTAGACAACATTTCGTCAATGCCTTCAACCATATCCTTTGCAGGACGTGTCTCATGGCGTGCACCCCATTTGTCAAACCATCCACTCCAGAATTCAGAACACATCTTTGGAGCATCTGGACGAAGCTCAGATAGGCGCTTAAACTGTTGGTCGATATTTGCACCAGTACCGAAATTCATTGTCCATGCAAGGTCGTCAAGTCCATTTTTCTCAAAGTTACTAGACCAGTCACACTGGAAAAGAGTCACCTTGTCAAATCCTGAACTTTTAACGATGTCGCGTATCTTAGAAACGTAAGGCTTGCTTTCACCATAAGAACCATATTCATTTTCAACCTGAACCATAATAATAGGTCCACCGTTCTGAATAGTTAATGGAGCGAGCTGTTCGCCAACTTTCTTCTCAAACAATTTAACTCGTTCGATGAAATAAGGATCATCCTCACGAAGTCTTATATCTTTTTTCTTCAGCAGCCACCAAGGTAGTCCTCCCATTTCCCATTCTGCACATACGTAAGGTCCAGGACGTACGATGACATACATACCGTTCTTCTTAGCCAATTTACAGAAGGCAGCTATATCGTTGTTGCCTGTGAAGTCGAATTGACCCTCACGCTGTTCGTGAATGTTCCAGAATACGTATATGCAGACTGTGTTCATGCCAAGAGACTTGCACATTTTTATTCTGTTATCCCAATATGCACGTGGTATTCTTGGGTAGTGAATTTCGGCTGCCTTAACAACAAAAGGTTTCCCGTCTAGCAGAAATGTGTTTTTCCCCACAGTGAAGTCACCACCCTTTGCACTAATCGTAGTTGCAGAGAGAGATAACAGTAGGGTAGCAGTAATGAGTTTGATGCTGCGTGATAGTTTCATTATAATTATGTTTTTATTTAGTTATAAAAGTTGTTATCGAGCATGGCTCTAACACAGACTCGCCAGTAGATGACCCTACAGGTTTGANGTTTTCGCCAGTAACATCNGATGTGCGGTATAACAGCCATGATGTTTTATTATCAGGCAATGGGAGAGTGATGCTTCTTGATTTTTCTGAATAGTTGATNAACACAACTACCCAGNTTCCGTCTGCATTTCTGTAGGCAGAAGTCATNACCCCNTAAGGTTCTGTCTCGCCATCTTTTACCTTNACATTTTCTTCATTTGTTACATTGATGTNGTAGCGTTGTGCTTCTGGGCGTATGAAGCGGCTATAGTTGCCTATAGACCACATNAGCTTNGAGTCAATNGCTTTTCCTGTTTTCCAGTTGTCNGCNCTTAGAACTCTGATAAGTCCATCTTTATAGTCGCCTCCCATAGAACGCCACCATGACCAACTTTCAGCATTNCCNTATACTAGGTCGTGNTGAATTACGCGNGCAACATATAATCCTGTGCGCATAGAGTAGTCAAAATAGCCNCCTCCNCCAATCTCTTCATCATTGCTCATGATGCACAACTCTGTTTGCCAATAACGTAAATTATACATTTTAAGAGTATCGCGTAGGTTNTCGCGTAACTCTCGCATATATTTTACTGGAGTATTTGTCCAATANCTGTGTGCCATNATCACATTAGGNACTCCATACGTATTGCCTAAATATGTCGCTGTGCTGTCCTTAGAGAAGAAAGNACGTATTTGATTGGCTCTTTGCCAACTAGTCATGTGAGTGCCGAGCAGGCATCTAATNTCGCTACTCTCATCAATCATGATATTGGTAGAGATATGGTTTTTATTAAACTCCTTGCTAATAGCTCTTGTCAATCTAGCAACATCTCTGTTAGTGGCAGGAGATCCCTCTTGTTTTGGACCTAACCAGTTCCAATGACCATCAGGTTCATTCACTGGGCACAGGTAATCAAAGTGTATGCTATCGTGCTTTTCTATACCCTTCATGACATTTGCCGCAAACTTTGCTACTTTATTGTAGCTGTCTTCACGTAGATTCAAATCTCCGCCACGACCAGTGTTCGTAGCAAGTCCATTCTTAGTAAAATAGACCGGAGAAGAATTCATGAAAGCAAGGAAATGCTTAACTCCACGTTGTTTTGCCAACTTTAGGAAGTTACGTTGTCCCTGTTGTTTGTTCCAGTCATATTTGCCATTAGGCTGAAGGAAACACTCTGTGCGTGTGCCAGAGTTGATTTGTGAACTGTCTCCTTGTTCATAGCTACCTGCACCAAGATTAAATCTCCATACAGAAAGACCAATACCTTTGGGTTGTCCATTGATATCGTTGTCTGTGCTGAAAAGCCAATCTGCTATTTGATTCTGCTGTTTTTCAGGCCATAAGCCTGTAAACTGCATGCTCCATGCATCAGATGCACCAAAGTGCATAATCTTTTGCATGGGCTTGTCGGTTTCTATTTTATATGTGTTATGTTGTGCGCTAACGCCTAAACTGAATGATATTATAATACCAGTGAGAATAGAAAGTTTCTTCATCAATATTATTTCTTAATAAGTTTCTTACCATTGATAATATATATACCAGGCTCTAGAGAGTTATACTTATCTGCAGAGTCAGCGACCTTTTGTCCGTTGAGGTTATATATTCCGTTATCAGCCTTAGTTGAATCACTCTTTACATTATTAATACCAGCTGTAGTATCCAAATCGAATGTGAAAGTGACAACAGAACGTGCTGGGACTGTAATACGTAATGTTGGATCAGTGATAGTCTCGTCACATGTAAGGTTGTTTGTCGCATCAGTTGTATACTTCTTTACAGACGAAATAGTCTTAGCAAAGTTATCTGCGGCTAGCTTAACTCCCTTAGCTACATCGTTCATGTTTACGAATACAGCAACAACTTTCTTTCCGTCAGAAGATACGTATGCACTTCCCATAAGAGAGTTGATATCACCGTCACCAGTAAGAGCGATGCGCTTGTATCCAGGACGAACAAAACGGCTGTAGTTACCAAGAACCCAAAGGTTAGGTGTTGCAGTTACTCTACCACCAGTATTCAAGTTACCATAACTTTCGTAAGCCTTGATGTCATCAGTAGTAGTATTTAGTCTCATTAGTTCAAAGCGGTTTTTCTGACCATACATAGACTGAGCCATTGCTGTCCAGTATGACCATGAAATGAAGTTGCCCTGTGTCATACCGATATGTATCAGTTTACCCATGAATAGGGCAATATCCATATCTGTCGCCTCTTCGTAAGAAGCTGGGAAACCTGTCTCTGTATTTGGAGCTGCATCAAGCATACTCCATTCTGTCTGCATCACGTTTAACCCGTATTTAGCAGCAGCGGCTGCAACATTTTCTCTCGTTGTTGTAAGGGCGTCGTTTGTTTTGAATGTCCAGTAGTCATGTCCGGCAACAGCTTTAGCCACATGACTTAAATCGCCTATATATGTATCAGTGTTTGTTTTATTCCAAAAAGCCTCTATCTGATTAGATGCACGACCGCTATAATCGCTGCTAGCCTGATAAAGTCTGTCAAGTGAACTAGCCTCAGGCATGATGATCTGTGTAGATAAGTTACGTGAAGTAAGAGATTTGTCAAGTTCGCGTACAAGCTTTGAAATCTCACTATTCTGCCAAGGAGAACCTTCCTGACCGTTTTCCCAGTTAAATGCTGGTTCGTTTACAGGGTCAATATATTTGATGTTGTATCCGTTCTCGTTGAAATGTGCAGCCACATTAGCTAGAAATTCAGCAAAGTCATCATAGTAGTCTGCCTTCAGGTTAGCACCCGATGCATTGTCTTTATTGTTGGCAAGTCCGTTAGCAGTGAAATACACAGGAGCGGAATTAGAGAACAATAGGAAGTTGTCTACTCCATACTGTTTAGCTTGCTGCATAAAATACTGTTGCCCAGAAGATTTGTCCCAGTTGTATGTTCCGTCTTTAGATAAGAAACATTCTGTACGTCTTGTTGCATCACTGATATTGCTTTCGCTACCTTGGTCTGCACTACCAGCACCAATGTTTACACGCCAAACAGACAATCCTATACCTTCTGGGGCTCCATTTGAGTCGAAGTTCTGACTGAACAGCCACTTAGCAGCTTGTGATTTCTGTGCGTCACTGAAGTACTTGCCAACGTAGTCGGCAGTCCAGCAGTCAGAAGCACCGAAATCAGAAATAGTCTGATAGGTGGTAGTTGGGTCCATGGTAATTGTGAATGTAGACTGTGCCTTGACAGTGAATAGAGATACAGCTAATAGTATGCTTAGGTAAAATCGTTTCATACAGTTGATGTTTTAGATTTGAATAAATATTTATAGGGACTTGCGCCAAAAATAGCGCAAGTCCCTAATGATATCATTAATTAATAGTTAGGGTTCTGTTTGATAGAACCGTCACTCATAATAATCTCAGAGTTTGGAATAGGGAATAGTTCATCACGACCATTCATAAAGTTGTAACCCTTGTTAGAGTTCTCCTTCTGATTGGTTGTTTCGTATTGGTCGGTGCTCTCAACTGTGTTGTAGTGAACGAAAGTACCGTTAGGTCCCATGAGGTTTTGAATGGCTTTCTTGCCATTATCGTCATTCCAACGTCTTAGGTCATATAGACGATTGTCTTCCAATGCAAGTTCAAGACGGCGCTCCTTGCGGATTGCATCTCTTAGAGCTGTTCCACTAGAAGTTACATCGCTCAAATTCACACGCTTACGCACTGTGTTAAGTGCTCCACGAGCATCTACGTCATTGCCTAAAGCATTCTCAACCTCAGCATACATCAATAAAACATCGGCATAGCGAAGAAGACGATAGTTTAGGTTGATGTGTGGTCCGTCATAAGGAGAAGGACGCTTTGCTGTTGGAATAAACAGTTTCATGTTGGCACGTGCACTCTTGTGGTCTTTAGGAGTAATGATGTAAGGTTTGTCCTTACTCCAAGTGTTGTCGTTAGGCACATAAGTCTGGTTGTGGTGCAGGATAGTCCATATCTCGCGGATAGAGTCACCCTCGTCCTTGTAAGCCTTTTCAAGGTTGCTTGTAGGAAGTCCCCATGACCAACCTGAGTCGTCACGTGAACCAACAACAACAGAAAGGCGCTCACCAAGATTGTAAGATATAGTACCATTTGTCTGAATTTCAAACAAAGACTCTGCACTATTGTTGTGGTCCATGCTCCATACATCACCGAAGTTGTCAAGAAGTTTGTACTCTTTGCTGCCGATAACTGCATTTAGTTGAGTTTCAGCTTCCTTATACTTCTCCTGGTATAGATATACCTTTGCAAGAATACCCTGTGCGGCACCCTTTGTTACACGACCAAGATCAGCAGAACTGTATGCGCTGCGAACAGGAAGATCAGGAATAGCCTCTAGCAAGTCTTTCTCGATGAAAGCATAAGTATCAGCAGCACTAGCGCGCTGAATACCCTTAACTTCATCAGGCATCATAAGACCTTCTACCAAAGGCACGCCTCCGAAGTTCTTAACCAAATCAAAGTATTGGAAAGCACGCAGGAACTTAGCCTCTGCGATATAACGCTTTCCAAGAGCTTCGTCGTTGAACTTTACGTTAGGAATCTTCTGTATTGCGATGTTGCACTGTAGAATTCCCTTATATCTGTACTGCCAGAAGTTCTGGCAAGCATTACCTGCCTGAATAGTGTTGCCTGAATAGTGGGCTAGGTGATAGTAATCACCTGGATCCTGTGTGGTGTTACCCATCCACATGTCATCAGTACACATATCTGCAGCATCATACATCTTATAAATCTGCCACCAGTCATCACAGGCGATACCTTGGTAGCAACCAATTAACTGCTTTGCACATTCATCCTCAGTGGTGAAGTAATTTGCCATATCCTGTTGACCGAGGATAGGTTCATTGAGGAAGTCTGAACAGCTGCTGAAACTCATTGTGAGTGCGGCTGCGGTCATTGAAAGACCTAATATGTAATGTTTCATATTTTTTTATATAAAAGATTAGAAGTTTACATTCACGCCGAATAGGATAGTGCGTGGATTAGGATAACCAGTCCAGTCGATACCTGCTTGTGTTACGCCACCCATAGATGCTGTTTCTGGGTCCATGCCAGAATACTTTGTGATAGTGAACAAGTTCTGTGCAGATAGTGAAAGACGTACGCTGCAAAGGCGAAGTACGCTCTCAGGGATCGTATATCCAATCTGAAGCAGCTTGCAACGGAAGTAACTACCGTCTTCAACGAAGTATGATGAAGGACGTGTGTAGTTAAGGTTGGCGTCGTTGACAGACAGACGAGGATACTCGTTTGTTGTGCCTTCTCCGTGCCATGCCTTGTCAAGAGTGCCTGCCCATACGTTTGATCCATTCTGACCGAAGTAACGCTCACGGTTCAGGTTGTAGATATCATTACCGAATGTTCCGTAGAACTGTGCCTGAATATCCCAACGATGATATGATGCGTTAAGGTTTACACCTAACATCAAATCTGGGAATGGATTACCGATATAAGTTTTATCCTTCTCGTCGATAACGCCATCGTGGTTAAGGTCCTTGTAGCGGAAGTCACCAGGCTGAGCGTTTGGCTGCATTGATGTTCCGTGTTCGTTAGTATAAGAAGTAACTTCTGTCTTATTCTGGAATATACCGTCAACAACATATCCGTAGAACTGGCTGATAGCCTTTCCTTCTTCGTTACGAATAATAAAGTCACCATTGTGGCTACCTGTGTAGATGTAGTTACCGTTTAGGTTTACAGCCTTGTTCTTTACAGAAGAAAGGTTAAGACCTACACCGTATTTAACTTCACCGAATTTATCGTCCCAGTTGAAACCAAGTTCCCAACCAGTAGCCTTCATGCTACCAATGTTTTCCCACATCTGACCGTTCCACATAGGGTAACCAAGAACAAGAAGGTTGTCCTTCTTCATAAGCATGTCGTGGCTCTTCTTAGTAAACCAGTCTGCTGTGACGCGAAGACGGTTCTGAAGGAATGACATGTCAAGACCGATATTGTAATCCTCTACAGTTTCCCACTTAACATTTGTGTTACCGATAGATCCTACTGACGAACCAATAGCTATCTGATTTCCGAATACGTAGCGGTTTGTATTGATAGCACTTGTATAGGCAGAGTTGTCGATATTCTGGTTACCAACCTTACCCCAGCCAAGACGAAGCTTCAAATCATCAAATATTTTCTGGTTTTTCATGAAGTTCTCTCCACTTACACGCCAAGCTCCACTTAATGAAGGGAATGTAGCATATTTGTTTCCTGTAGTGAACTTAGAAGAACCGTCAACACGGATACTTGCTGTAAGATAGTATTTCTCATCATAGTTGTACATTACACGACCAAGATAAGAGATAAGAGAACTATAAGTGTTGCTTCCGCTAACCTGCATGTTGTCTGTACCTGCACTTACATAGCGCATTTCTTCAACATTTGAAGGAATCTTGTCGCGGCTACCATCAAGATAGTAATTCTGGAAACGCTCCATCGTGTAACCAGCCATCACGTTAAGATTATGCTTCTTGTTGAAAGTGTTCATATAAGTAAGGGTATTGGTCCAGTTCCAGTCTACCCAGTTCTCCATTCTGCGTTGAGCTGTGCTTACTGCTGCCTGCTCAAGATTGTTAATAAAGAAATCAGGAGTGTAGCTATCAGAGAGACGGAAACGAGCGTTTAGACCAAACTGAGTGCGGAATGTAAGTCCCTTTACAGGATTGATGCTTAACCAAGGAGTTGCAAGAAGTCCGTATTCATCAGAATGTTTGTCAAGACGATACATTGAAGCAACAGGGTTCCATGTCTGGTTGTTGTTAGAGCGAGAATAGTTGCTATATGGGTTTGATGTCCATAGGCTCTGGTCACGCATAACTGGTGTTGTAGGGTCCATAGCCATGTCTGCTCCAATTAGGTCTGGAGTATCATGCCAGTTCTCGTATTTAGGAGTAAAGTCTACACCTGCCTGTACAATCTTGTTAAAGTTGTATTGCATAGAGAAACGAGCTGTGATCTTCTGCCAGTCACCAACCTTATATTGTGAGTTCTGACGGAAGTAACCTACACTTGCTGAATAAAGCAACTTGTCTGTACCACCAGAGAAACCAATGTTGTAGTTCTCTGTAAGAGCTACGCTACGCATTGTCTGATCCCACCAGTCAGTTCCCTGAGCATTAGTGATGTTAGCTATACCGTTGTAAGGTGCGGTCTGGTTATCGTTTGTATAGCGAGTCTTGAATACTTGTTCGTATTCAGAAGCGCCTGCAATATCAGGTTTCTGCATAGTTTGAAGACCTACTGTTGCAGAAGCTGTAAACTTAGTTCCGCCCTTAGCGCCTTTCTTTGTTGTAATAAGAATAACACCGTTACTACCACGAGTACCATAGATAGCAGCAGCAGATGCATCTTTCAATACCTGCATGCTCTCAATATCGTTCTGGTTTAGGAAGTTGATGTTATTACCTACTGGCATACCATCTACAACGTAGAGTGGGTCAGAACCGTTGATAGTACTCACACCACGTATAATTACACGTGGAGTGCTACCAGGGCTACCTGCATTTGTAATCTGTACACCGTTTACCTGACCTTGAAGGGCATTCATTACGTTACCAGTACTTAGCTTCTCAAGTTTGTCGCCCTTGATAGCAGAAATACTACTTGTGAGGTCGCTCTTCTTAACGGCACCGTAACCGATAACGACAACTTCGTTAAGGTCTGATACGTCGTCTTTCATTACGATGTTGATGGCGCTACGTCCTGCAACACCAATGCTTGCCTTTTGGAAACCAACCATACTAACTTCTAGAGTGGCATTCTTGTCAGCATCTATAGTAAAGTTACCGTCGATATCCGTTATAGCAGCTGTCTTGGTTCCTGCTACCTTTACATAGGCACCCATGATAGGTTCCTTATCTGCAGCGGCAGTAACCTGTCCTGTAACCTTTACGCTTTGGGCATGAAGTCCAAGAGTAAGGATAGAGACAAATATTATTAAAAAATATCTTTTCATATTTTATATTGTTTATATATAATAATGTGAATTATTTCACTAATACGAAGCGACTGCGTAGTAATGCATAGTCGAATTCGAATAGGTATGTTCCGTCTGCTGGTACGGTAACAGTATTCATGTTATCACCACCGTTCTTTACGTTAGCTTCGTCTTCTGCAGAACCGTCAAAACGCCAGAATGGTTGTGGCCACCAACCCCACCAGTGAGTTTGTGTAATAGTGAATGAAATCTTTGTACCCTTAGTAAGAGTTGCCTGACGATAAAGAAGGTAAGGATTTGTCTTACTCTGAGTGAGGATAAATTTGTTATCGCTCTGGTTTGTAGTCCAACTTCCTGCATTAGGCAAGCCTGTTCCTGCAAGACATATCTGTGCTGGTTGGTCACCACTACCATCATTAAAGTTGACAGTCTGTGTTCCATCAAGAACCATACTAGGAGTTGTAGGAGTCCACTTTTTTGCATCGTATTCACCTGTTACAGTGTTGAATGTGATTTCATAGTAACCAACAGCATTCAATGTGATTGGCTTACCAACAGAAGGATTACTTGTAAGCAAACCTGTGATTGGGTCTTCACCGAAGCAGATAGGCTGGAAGTCAGTCTTCTGTGGAATAAAGCGGATAGGAGTTCCAACCTTCTGATTGTAATAATGTGCTGTGTACTGGTATTTGCCAGTATGTTCAATCAGCATTGGCACACCATAAAGGTCTGAATTTAAATCAGCAGCCTCAGTAACATCAGCAAGATACATCTTATCAAAGTCAGGAAGATCGCTTACCTTGATAGTGCTTGTTGTTGTAGTAAGGTTACCAGCGGCATCAGCAACTGTAATAGTCATTGCGTAAGATGCTTCTTTTGTTGGCATGTCATAAGACTTACTCAATGTGTATTTAGTTCCACTGATACTAATACTGTCATGAGTGTTAAGGTCTGGGATTGATACAACAATGTATCCCAAATTTTTGTTATCCGTTACTGTTGTGTTCAGTGTCAGCTTAGGATTTTGAAGCAGCACTGTTAATTGTGAAGATGGAGCAGTTGTAAATACAGGGTTAGAGAAATCTCCGTCTGTAGATACCGTCAATGTTTGTGTGGTGGTTCTTCCACCTACGTCTTCCACTGTAATCGCTACAGGGAATGATTCTGTACCTTTCCAATCCTTGTTACCTTTGTAAGCATAACTAAGGTTGTAAGTGTGAAGTAATGAGTCTGGATGATATTCCAGCAAATCAATAGTCTTGTCGAGGTTCAGTCCCTCGTTTACAAGGCGGATAGATTTAATTCCGTCTGCATCTTTTGCAACACCCGTAATAGTGAAGTCACGTCCGGGTTCTGTCTTGAGTTGTGCGGAACTAAGTGTAAGAGTTGGGGCTTTACCATCAACTGTAGGATAGTCGTCGTCGCTGCTACATGATTGCAGAGACAAACCCGCTATTACGGCGAAGGCACAAATAAGTAACCTCCTTAAGTAATTAGGTTTAGTTGCCATAAATAAATTAGGTTATAGTTATATAAAAATAATGTTTACGCAGCAAATTTAACATGCAGTAACGATAAGCATACTCATAAATCGTTCAATAAGGTTCTCAAATCGTTCATTGAACGATTTGAATATGATTTTTGCTTTATATAAGATAAAATTGCTAACTTTGCAACTGTTTATTATCACATATTTCATCAAGACAATCATGAAGAAGTATCTCTTTTTACTATTATTCTTGTTTTTATCTATCTTTGCATTCTCTCAGAAGTATCAAGTTAAGTCTCTTGATATCACTGACGGGCTGTCAAGCGACTATGTTCTTAACATGGCTATGGACAAGTATGGATTTATCTGGGTTGCTACTGAAGAAGGACTGAATAGGTTTGACGGTTCACGATTCTACACCTATTATAAACATAACTCAGATAACAGTATAACTGGAAACGAACTTAACTGCGTTCTTGACGATCCTAAGGATAACAAGATGTGGATTGGTACCCAGCGAGAGGGATTAAACGTTTTTGATTACGATACAGATAAGTTCAGCTGCTATCGACATGACAAGAAAGATCGCAATAGTATTGTCACAAACGATATCACTTCTATCTCGGCTTCTGTAGATAGCAGTATCTGGGTAACAACATATTGGGGCGGTATTGAATATTTTGATAAGAGCAATCAGCACTTTATACATTATAATAAAAAGAATGTGCGCGGACTTCCTTCAAATCAGGCTTGGTCTGTGTGTGATGCTGGCAATGGACTTATATATGTAGGACATGTTTATGATGGATTATCTGTAATTGATACCCACAACAGGGTGGCTCATAACTATAAACATAACAATGCTGATCCTAATTCTATTTCGGGCAATGAGATTCATTGCATATTCAGGGATAAGAATGGAAATGTATGGATTGGAACAAATAATGGACTTGACTTATTTGATACCCTGAACGGAAAATTCATTCATTATGATGACGGTGGAAAAGCCCATCATCCTATTTTCTCCATCAAACAGATGTCTGACGGAAAACTATGGTTGGCTACAGAACAGGGAGGAGTTGCCATTCTGGATATCAATGCAGGTATGTATGTAGGTAACGCTAACTGCAAATACGATTTTATTCAGGAAGGTAATGGAGAACTCGATCTTACTGGTAACAGTGTGCGCTGTGTTCTTGAGGATGAATATCATAATGTATGGTTGGGACTATATGGTGCAGGTATCAACTTTATCACTCGAAATACACCGTTGTTCTCTTTGTTGAATTATTCACCGGTAAATCCCGAAAAGCATATTTCAACAAAATCTGTTATCGGACTTGGATTTGATACAATGGGCAATCTATTGGTAGGAACAGACGGAGACGGAATGAATGTCTTTGATACAGAAAAAAACAGGATACATTCTGATATTTCGTTGCCGGGACGTTCTGTTCAAGTTGTGCATCGTGATAAGAATGGTAATATATGGATTGGATGCTTTTCTGATAATGCTTACGTCAGGCGTGCTTCTGGAGGTCTCAGTAAGATATTTAAAGAAACAGTCGATGTGAGATGCTTCTGCGAGGATGGCGACGTGATGTGGGTAGGAACAAGTAGTGGAATATACACTGTTGACATAAATACGCTGAAGGTGATAAAGGCATATAAGATTAAGGAAAGCCTTGTTAGAACTATATGTCTTGATAGTAAACACAATTTATGGATAGGTACTTTCGGTGACGGACTCGTGAAGTATGATCATTCAATACGTCATAAGCATGCTTACAGCACAGATAATGGATTCCCTTCAAATACAGTAAACGGAATTATCCGCGGCAATGATGGAGCTTTCTGGCTTGCTACAGGTGAAGGTGTGGTTTGTTTCCCTGATGAACATAAGAATCTTTATAAAGTGTATAAGCAGGACAACAACCTTAACAATACAAACATTCGTGCAATAGCACAGGATCGCAAGGGGAATGTATGGGTTAGCACGAATAAGGGCATCAGTTGTCTGAAAAAGGGCGAAACATCATTTCTTAACTATGGATATAAGGATAATGTTGCGCTGGGTAATTATAATCCGTCAAGTGTAACAACATCTCCCACCGGAATAATCTATTTTGGAAGTACTAGAGGATTAACATATTTCAATCCTTCAGAAGTGTTGTCTAATAATGCAGCTCCTAAGGTGTTTATTACAGCGGTAGACCTTCCTCTTGGCGAAAAGGCTTTGAGTGACAGCACGATAAATCTTATCGGAAAGAAGCAGATAGAACTTGGATATAACGATAATACGTTTACTTTGCATTTCAATGTCAGAGATTATTCTTTGCTTGGCAGGGTAGAGTATTCTTATAGGTTGAGTGGATTGCAGGGTGACTGGCAGACAACAGAAGATAATGTAATCACGTTTCGTGATATCCCGTATGGTAGTTACACTTTGGAAGTACGCTGTCGCCGACACAATCAGGAATGGACTACCGATGTAGCTACATTAGATTTAACCGTTAATCCTCCATTCTGGCTCTCTTGGTGGGCAAAACTCATCTATACAATATCTATCATAAGTTTGGCAGTCTACATCTTCCGTAGTTATTCTCGCAAGATGAGATTAGAATATCTTTTGTCTTCTGAAAAGAGGAAACATGAGCAGCAGCAAGAACTTAATGATGAGAGATTGCGATTCTTCACTAATATCACTCACGAACTGCGTACTCCGCTCACGCTCATCCTTGGACCGCTTGATGACTTTTCACATAGCAATGAACTGTCTGATAAGGTTAAGCATAAGTTGGCTGTGATAAACAGGAGTGCTAAAAGGTTACAGGAACTGATCAATCAAATACTGGAGTTCAGAAAGACAGAAACTGATAATAGAAGATTGTGTGTCGTTCGTGGAAATATCGTTAGTGCTGTTCATGAGGTGATGTTGAAATACGAGGAACTCAACAGAAATGAAAGTGTAAGAATACGCTTCGTTTCAGCCGAAAATGATATTAAGATGTATTTTGATAATGAGGTGATAAACATGGTTATAGACAATCTCATATCAAATGCTATTAAATATACTGACAGAGGTGAAATTATTGTTTGCGTAGAAAGAGTCATTAATGATGGTCGCAGAATGGTTCAGATAGCCGTCCACGATACCGGTCATGGTATATCTGCTGCTGCACTGCCACATATCTTTGAACGCTACTATCAGGAAAATAGTCCTCATCAGGCTTCCGGTACAGGTATCGGATTGGCTTTGGTAAAGAGTCTTGTTGCGCTGCATCAGGGACAGATTTCTGTAGACAGCAGTGTAGAGCATGGATCTCATTTCATTATCAGTCTTGCTGAGGATAATATATACCCCGATGCATTGCATGGTGAGCAGCCTTCTGATGAATCAGACGATGCAGAAGAAAACGGTGCTCTTGTTGAAAAGCGCGATGACGCAGATGAAAATTCACGCGAGATCTTGCTTGTTGTCGAGGATAATAAGGATATACGTGAATATATAGCTACATCATTTGCCGATAAATACGAAGTGTTCCAGGCAGAAGATGGTAGAGGAGGACTTGCTATTGCGCTTGATGTTATTCCGGATATTATCATCAGTGATGTGATGATGCCTAACATGGACGGAAACGAATTGTGCAAGATATTAAAGAACGACCAGCGTACAAGTCATATACCAGTGATACTTCTCACAGCCAAGGTAAGCAATGATGCCAAGGAAGAGGGCTATGATGCGGGTGCAGATTCATATATCACGAAACCGTTCAGTGTTTCTCTTGTCGAAAGCAGAATAAACAATCTTCTTGAACAGCGCCGCCGTTTGCTTAATTCGGCAAACGATTCAAAATCAGGACACGATTTGTCGTTATCTGAAAAGAATGAGATTTTAAAGGAATCAATGAACAAGGTGGATCAGGAGTTCTTTGATAATCTCAACAAAATTCTTGACGACAACATCAGTGGTGTTCTTGATGTGAACTTCCTTACCGAGAAACTAAACATGAGTACGTCTACTCTTTATCGCAAGATGAAGGCGCTCACAGGCATCAGCATCAACGAGTATGTAAGACACTACAAGATGCAGCATGCCGAGAAGTTACTCTTAAAGAATACGTATACGATAAATGAGATTACCTATATGGTAGGATTAAGCAGTGTAACTTATTTCCGCAAGTGCTTCAAAGAGGATTTCGGATATTATCCTACGGAGTATCTAAAGAAAATAAAGGCTGCCGGAAATTCTTAATCATTAATAAGTATTGTCTCCCGCAGATAAAAGACAATTTGGGTAAATGGATCTGCTAAAGCGGATGCCGTAGATAGCGCAGACAAAAACAGTTACGACACAGTGGAGACATGTAGTTCATGCTGTTTCTCTGCCTGAATCAGCGGTAGAATAGGGCGTTTGTGCTGTTCTTAAAAGGTAATGCTTACATTTGTAGCATCAATGTGTGTGTAAATGATTAGCAATAAAATTTGGTAGTAGCTTCAAAATTATGTAACTTTGCGTTCAGAAGTTATTCTCAGATGAGATAAATACTTGAAATTAAAATGACCATGAAACAGTTTCACTTACACACTAGACAATTAAAAATACTTAGTACTATATTATTTTTCTGTATATCATGTTCTTCTCTTAATCAAATGGCACTTCCATCTAAGAGGAATAGTATTGATTTACTCTCTGTGAGAGTCTTAATGAACATGCCAAATCCTATTCATTCTAATAAAGAAAATTATGAAGAGGGCGTTGTTTATAAATATACATTCAATGATGGAGGAGGCATTATCCTTCATGAAGGTGCATTAATGCAATTCGAAATAGATTCTTATAAGCCTTCTGTGGTAGTACACAAAAAAGAACATACGATTTATATTGGGAAAGAAAATGATAGATGTTGGAGGAAAGATGTTTGCAAAGGCCTAAGATTCTACTATTATAATGTTCCTAGTAATCATAAAAAACAATATGATAGGATTTTTGATACAATGAAGATTTTAAAGAGAAAATAAAAGTGAAGTCTTTCGTGTGGTAAATCAAATTAATGAAACTGTACATTCGTATGTTTATATTGTAATGCTTCTGTTATGCTCTTACAAGAAAGACTGTGATATCCACAAATATGCCATGTGACATGAATGACTCGACAAGATTAAGTAATAATGTTACTGATCAAATAGAATCCATATAAATACTAAACAGTTTAAAAATTCAAAGAAAAATAGCTTATGATGAAAACTAAATCTTTGTTATTGAATGGTGCCATATCTTTGGTAGTATTAGTATGTGGAATAGTTATAGGAAAGTTTATTCCCTCGGCTAAACCTGAAACGCCTAAAATTACAAAATATGTATATTCTGGAGAGATTAATACGGGATGTAAAACCCCTATACCACCACTAGTTCATCGTATTAGTCGTTATGACGTTTTTAATAAAATTGGTGGGGTGCCAAATGTCGCTACTGCCTATGAAATAAGCAATGCAATATTTATTCGTACATTTGGTAAAGATAAGATAAATTATTCTATACCTTTTAAAATAGAACTGCAAGATGGTTATATCTGGAGTATAGAGGCACAATCACTAAATACACCACTTTTGCTTTTTTACAATATTAGAATTGATAAACGTAATGGTAGCATTGATAGTTTGTTCGTGGAAAAATAAAAAATAACTTATGATGAAAACTAAATCTTTATTTGTGAAAGTTCCTATATTTTTGATGATATTGGTATGTGGAATCGTCATAGGGAAGTTTCTTCCCTCAACTAAGCCTGAAGCACCCAAGATTAAAAAATATGAATATGTGGGAGAGAGAAAAACGACATTTCCTCCTAAAGAACCATTAGATCATCGTTTTACAAGAATCAAAGATGTGAATAAATTTGGTGTGGTATCAGATGCCGCTACTGCTTATATTATTGCTAAAGCTATATTGCGTGCCACATATGGTAGAGAAGATAATATAGATTATTCTATACCTTGTACTATACAATTACAAGATGGTAATGTCTGGAGTGTTGATGCAGCATATAGTAGGGCTATGTTTACTACTTGGTACAATGTTTCAATTGATAAACGTGATGGTCATATCGTAAACTTGAGCGCAGAAATATAATATGGTTTCCCGCAATTTGTTTTTGTCTGCAGAGAATCTGCGTGAATCTGCGTGAGAATAATCCCCAGTAGTATTTATATGCCTTTGGCTTTGTTGGCTATATATACGCCTGCTAGAATCAGGGCGCTGCCTAGATATGCAATAGTTGTCATTGGCTCGTTAAGGAACAGGGCACTGACAACAACAGTTGTGATGGGATTAAGATACACGTAGTTGGATGTCTTCATTGCGCCTATCTGTCCGATAGCCCAACTCCATAGCACGAAACAGACAAAGGATGCTATGAATCCTAGAAACAATAGATTAATCCATATCTCTGGTCTTGCAAAGCCTGATAATGGGAACTGCCATGGTTTGAAGATGAATACCGGCATAATTGTTAACAGACCATAGAAAAACACCTTTCTTGTGATAAAAATGGAGCCATATCTTGATGATGCCCTTTTCATCAAAATACTGTATATCGCCCAACAGAATGCTGCCGTGAGCGCGAGAATGTCGCCAAGTGGATTAAGATGAAGGACGAAATGACCATTGAAAATGACGACGCCAACACCCATTAATGCAATTAGCGAACCGATGATGAGTTTAGGGGAAGCCTTTACGCTCTTTACCATAGCTATGGCAATGCACGTAGTGATAAGTGGAGCGGTGCAGACGATGAAAGCCACGTTGTTGACATAGGTAATGCCTACAGCCATATTCTCAGAGAGGAAATACATAGAACCTCCAGATACACCAAGCAGCAGCATTAAAGCCTCGTCTTTCCAGTTGTCGCACATAAGTCGATGTGGTGATATAAACCAGATGCTTATATAGGCAAGTAAAAAGCGAATTACAAATATTTCCTGTGGCTGAAGTCCGCCAAGCAGCAGAAACTTAGTGTTTATGAATGTGCCACCCCAACACAATACGGTTGTTATGGCTATGAGATGTCCTAATCGCGGAGATTTACTTTCCATCAATACTATTTGTTAATATTGCACGCAAAGGTACGGATTTTATTTATATCTTTTTCTATGATATTGATTTTATCTCATACTTTTGCCACAATCCGTATTCATCTAAAGATATACATGCGTTTGGATTCTAAAACTTTGTAATATAAAAAATGACGAAGAACTATGGTTTATTATAGCCTTTATCGACTTCTTCCTTTGCCATACAATTCAGAATGTGTACCTATACGGACAACCTCAATTACATGACCATCAGTCCAAATTAACAAGAAGTCATCGTCAACATGGCACTCCATGCAATCTTTATAATCTCCGTGCAATTGATGTGGATAGTACCCCTTAGGCACATCCTCTTCATTAGTTAGGTATTGTAAGACCTCGTACAAAGCTTTCATCAGAGATTCTTTGTGTCGATAACGCTTTAAGTCTTTCTTTGCTTTTGATGAATAATGAATGTCTTTCATTACTTAATTGCATTGAGAGATTTTAGAAAAGCATCGTAATTTGACATATCAAGTTTGCCTGCTGATTTACCAGAACGAGCCTCTTCAATAGCCTTACGTGTATCTCCATTAGGCGTATTATATACAGCATCAAGCAGAATGCTCTCTACGTAGTTGTTGAGACTTCTGTTTGCATGTCTTGCCTTAATTTTCAAAGCTTCTATCAAGCCTTCATTAAGTCTGAATGCGGTCTGTCTTTTGTTAGTTGAAATTTCTGCTTCCATATTTAATGTTATCTATATGTTATACATGTGTTATATATCTGTTTGCAAATGTATAACGCTTTTTCGTAAAAACAAAGTAATTATGAATAAAAATATGAATTTTAATATAAATTTTATTTGTTATATCTGTACTTCATAACCAAGAGTGTTTATGTTCTCAAACTTTATAATATAAACAAAAATAGGCTAAGAACTAGTTTGATAATTAACTTTGCCTTTAAAATATTATTTTGTATTCAAAAAAAATGCTACCTTTGCGTTATCTATGATAGACAGACTAACAGTTGAGAAGATTAAGGATGCATCCAACATTGTGGATGTGGTCTCGGAATTTGTTACATTGCGCAAGAGCGGTAGTAACTATAAGGGGTTGTGCCCTTTTCATAACGAGAAGACTCCTTCTTTCTACGTTTCGCCTGCAAGAGGTACTTGCCATTGTTTCGGATGCGGTAAGGGTGGAAACCCTATCAGTTTCATTATGGAGCATGAGCAGATGACTTACCCTGAGGCGTTGAGATGGTTGGCTAATAAGTATAACATAGAAATACACGAACGCGAACTATCCGACCAGGAGAAGGAAGAACAGAGCGCACGCGAGAGTATGTTTATCATGAATGAATGGGCTAACGAATACTTTCAGAACTTGCTGCACAATAATGTTGACGGTGTAGCTGTGGGTATGCAGTATTTCAGAAGTCGTGGATTTCGTGATGACATCATAAAGAAGTTTCAGTTGGGCTTCGACCTTACAGATAGATATGCTCTGGCACGAGCTGCTTTTGCTAAGGGATATAAGGAAGAATTTCTGCTGAAAACAGCTATATGCTATAAAAACGAACGTGGAGAACTTATTGACAGATATTCGGGAAGAGTGGTGTTTCCTTGGATAAGCTCAAGTGGAAGAGTAGTGGGATTCACGGCTCGCTTGCTTGACAGCAGAACTAAGGGAGTGAACCAGAAATACGTGAATTCGCCAGACTCTGAAATATATCACAAGAGTAACGAACTTTATGGTATATATCAGGCAAAGAAGGCGATAGCTAAAGAAGACAGAGTGTATCTTGTGGAAGGACAGGCTGACGTGATTTCAATGCATCAGAGTGGTATTGAAAACGTTGTGGCAAACTCTGGTACGGCTCTAAGCATTCAGCAGATTCATACGCTACATCGTTTCACTAGCAACATTACATTGCTATATGACGGAGATGAAGCTGGTATTCATGCTGCACTGAGAGGTACAGATATGCTGCTGCTTGAAGGAATGAACCTGATGGTGCTGTTGTTGCCGGATAACGATGACCCTGATAGTTTCGCAAGAAAGCATACGGCAGATGAATTAAAGAAATATATTGAAGACAACTCTACCGATTTCATCAGATTTAAAACATCGTTGCTACTTGACGGACAAAACGATCCGTTGAAACGCTCGGAGGCTATTAACTCAATCGTGGCAAGTATCTCTATGGTGCAAAACCCGATATTGAGAGATACATATCTGCACGACTGTTCGCAGCAAATAGGTATAAACGAGGCTACGCTGATTAATCAGATGAACAACATGATCCGTGAACGAAAAGAGAGCGGAGTCATGAGAAACTCTAATATGCCACAACAGGACGTAAATACTGCACAGCCTGGATATGCTGCAAATGCACAGAATGTGGAAGGAACGTCACAGTTGGGTATCGCTTCAACACAGGTGGAACAACTCATGATACAACTTGTGATAAAGTTTGGCGACCGAGTGGTCTTTAATGATGTAGAGGATGAAAACGGAAATGTTTTCGACTTATCGGTAGCCGAATACATCAGCTTGAGTCTTTCTGCAGATGAACTTTCATTCAATGACCCAACGTATAATGATATACTAAACGAGGCGGTGGAACACTGTGAGGATAGAACGTTCAAGACAGAACCATACTTCGTGCATCATCATGACATCAAGATAAGTCAGATCGCCATAAACATGACTGAGGAACGATTCAAATTGTCTGAAAGTCAACAGACAAAGGATGATGACGAAAGTCTGCGTAACAGGATTCAGCACTTGCTACTTGATTTCCGTATGGAATATGTGGAGCAGCATTTAAAGGAACTTAAAAAGCAGATCGCAAAGTCATCCTCTGACTCCGAAACCCTTTTCAAGCTTATGGCTGAATATAAGGATATGACAGAAATGCGCAATGCTCTGGCACGCCAACTGGGAAATAATATAATCGTATAACAACAAGTAAATAAAATCATTTTTATGTATTACATACAGAAAAGTTTTGAAATATCAGCCTCACATCATCTTACTCTTTCTTATGAGAGTAAGTGTACGAATGTGCATGGACACAACTGGCACGTAACAGTATATTGCAAGTCGAAGACTCTTAACAGTGATGGTATGGTTGCTGACTTCAGTGAGATAAAGCATCTTATTCATGGCAGACTGGATCATGCAGACTTGAACAAAGTGCTGTCGTTTAATCCTACAGCTGAGAATATAGCACGATGGATTACAGAACAGATACCTACATGCTACAAGGCCTCTGTTCAGGAAAGTGATGGAAACATAGCTATTTATGAAGAGGATGTATAGAGTTAACGATATATTTTATTCGCTTCAGGGTGAGGGGAGAAACTCTGGAATGGCAGCCGTATTCATAAGATTCAGCGGATGCAACCTGAAATGCTCATTCTGCGATACCGACTTTTCTGAGTATAAAGAAATGTCTTTAGACGATATTCTAGATAGCGTAAAGCAATTAACGGATGAATGTACTGGCAGTGAACGTCCCCTCATCGTATTGACAGGCGGCGAACCAACATTACAGGTTGACGAGGAACTTATTTCAGCTTTCCATGATGAAGGCTATAAAGTGGCTATGGAATCAAACGGAACAAAGGAACCGCCAGTAAATCTTGACTGGTTAACTGTTTCGCCAAAGACAAATGTCAAGGTTAAGAAATGCAATGAGTTGAAATGCATTTTTGATGAGAGAATGCTTACAGACACATTTGACATAGAAGCTGATTACTACTATCTGCAACCTTGTGATACCGGTGATCTTATGCGCAATTCTGAAATTACCACTATCTGCATAGAGTACATCAAGCAACATCCGAAATGGAGATTGAGCCTCCAGACTCATAAGCTGATTGGATTTAAGTAATTTGAAATTTAACTGATTTAATAATATTACCAGAAGAATAGAATAAGTAATGATATATTTCCATTGGATAATCATAACGGTGTATCTTATTGTTATCGTTCTCACGATGATAGCGGTATTGATGGATAATCGCCAGCCTGCAAAGACCATGGCTTGGGTCATGGTGTTGTCGTTTGTCCCAGTGGTTGGAATCATTATCTACTTCTTTTTCGGACAGAATTTCAGAAAAGAAAGAATTATAAGTCAGCGAAGTCTTGACGAACTGACTAAGCGCAGTATGCTTGAATTTGCCGAACAACGGAATCTGCATCTGCCAGAGAATTCAAGACCACTGCTAAAGCTGTTTGCAAATCAGAGTATGTCTTTTCCGTTCAAGGATAATTCAGTAGACATATATACAGACGGATATAATTTATTCCTTGCCCTGTTACGGGCTATAGGGCGAGCTCAGGATCATATTCATATAGATACATACATTATAGAAAACGACCCATTAGGAAGGCTCATAAGCGATGCACTTATTGATAAGGCAAGACAGGGCGTAGAGGTGCGCTTTATATATGATGACGTGGGTTGCTGGAGAGTTAAAGATAGATTCTTTGACAGAATGAGGAAGGAAGGAGTGAAGGTGCAGCCATTTATGCCTGTGAAATTCCCTGCACTCACAGGAAAAGTGAACTATCGCAATCACCGCAAAATATGCATTATTGATGGTGAAGTAGGTTTCATTGGTGGTATGAACATCGCCATGAGATATATAAAAGGTGAGAAAGGTCGTCCTTGGCGTGATACCCATCTGCGCATTGTGGGTGGAGCCGTTTATGCTTTGCAGCGTGCTTTCCTTATTGACTGGTATTTCGTAGATCGAACATTGATAACCGACCACAGATATTATCCGGATAACGCCCATCTTGCTGAAAACAATTGTTTAGCTCAATTGGTGACAAGCAGTCCTATTCAACCTTGGCCAGATATTATGCAGGGATATGTGAAGATATTGCTTGAGGCAAAGAAGTATGTCTATATGGAGACACCTTACTTCCTGCCAACAGAACCAATATTGTTTGCTATGCGCACGGCAGCTTTGTCAGGTGTAGATGTGAGGTTAATGGTGCCGATGCATGGAGACTCAAAGATTTTGGAGTGGGCATGCAAATCATATCTTGGAGAGGTTGTAGAGGCTGGCGTGAAAGTCTACCTATACAAACCTGGATTTAATCATTCCAAGATTATGGTGAGCGATGATTATATCTCTACTTGCGGAAGCACGAATATAGACTTCAGAAGTTTTGAGAATAATTTTGAATCAAACATATTCTTCTATGACACTGAAATGGCTTTAAGAATAAAGAATATTTATCTTGAAGACGAAGAACATTGCATTGACATAGAAGAAGTTCGCGATTTCACTCATCGCTCATTTATTCAGAGACTTTGGGAATCGCTTGTAAGACTTTTGAGTCCACTCTTGTGAAAGATGCTGAAGTTAACGCTTCCGTAACTTCTATGTTCAACAAAGTAAGGATTCTCAGAGAAATCATTTTGCCTTCCGTGTTCAAAGACTAGTATTCCACCTTCTTTCAGCAGATTGCCTTTCAATATCAAGTCTGGTATTGTTGGTAATTCTTTGAGTGCGTAGGGTGGATCAGCGAATATAAAGTCGAACTGCTGATGACAACATCTCAGAAATCTAAACACATCCCCACGAATAAGAATATCCTTATCCTCATTGAGTTTGGTGAAGCATTGACGTATAAAACTTGAATGCTCACGATCGGCTTCAACGCTGATTACCTGTTTGCATCCTCTGCTGGCAAGTTCGAGAGAAATACTTCCCGTACCAGCGAAAAGGTCAAGTGCGCTTGTATCTTCAAAGTCAATATATGCCTGTAGTACATTGAATATGTTTTCTTTTGCGAAGTCAGTTGTAGGGCGAGCCTTGAACGTGCGTGGGATGTCGAAACGGCGTCCTTTATATTTACCTGTAATTATTCTCATCTTCCTTTTAAAAATAAAGTCATTAAATCAAATGGCAGTCCCTTTATCTGTGTAATAGGGGCGCGATTGAATTCTGCCGTAGGGTTTACGGCATATATTTTTTGTATGTATTGTTTCAGTTCTGTGGTAAGATCCTCTCTGTCTGGAATGTTTCCACTAAGATATAATTCGTCTTCACGATTGTCTAATCCCAACTGTTTCCACACGTAAAGTATGAAATAGGATGCGTCTTTATGGCTCATGACGTCGTAGCTGTTGCAGAATGTGAATCTGTTTTGCGTGAAGCTGAACAGATCCAGTTGCTTACCTCTGAAATAAGCATATAGTTTCTTTCTCACTCCGGTGTAGCTGCGCTTATGCATATAGTTCCATATAGGTTGCATCAATGGCAGAATCTTTATATCGCTGAAATGATCAGTAAGCACTAGTTTGATATCTTTGTTTATTGGATATACAGCTACTGCATTCTGCATAGGCAAAACGGTGTTCAGAATTTCATCTGATTCATGACCAGTGAAAGTGTGGCGAAACAGCAATTCGGAATCTTCATCATCAAATTCCTCAAGTGGAATGAGCATCACGGGAGTATCTATAAGTACTTGCGCACGTTGGAATCCCTGACTCAGAATAGGACTATTGGTGAAAGCCTCTCTAAGATTGGCTGCCATAGACATTCCACTTCTTACAACATACGGATCATAAGCCAGTCCATTAATGGCTGTGCTGTCTACGATTGCAAACGACATCGAGTTGCGTGCTATTCGTAGCGTAACTCTTGGTAGAGCTAGAGGTTTGTTGCCTGTTTCGTCTGTCATAATTTATATCAGTTTTATTTGTTCAATGTCTGATCTCATTCGTGCTACTTCTTCAAAAAATCACAGTTGTGTTTATACTAAGAAAACATATCACGACGAGGGAAAGCATACATAAGGGTAGAATCAAATTATTAGTGATTTTTAATTTCATTCCGATTATTATATCTATCTTTGTGCTGCAAAGTTACAAAAAAGTTTTTACTACATAGCATTGAGTACACAGGAATTTATAAATCAAATAGTTATAGAGTTCGGATTCAAGCCTACAGGCGACCAGATGAACGCTCTTGATACGTTTGCCCGCTTTCTTTCAGATCGCAGTCAGCATTGCGTTATGATTATGCGCGGTTCGGCTGGAACTGGTAAGACTTCGCTTGCAGGCGCAATGGTTCGTACCTTTACTAGACTGGGACAGAAGCTGTTGCTAATGGCTCCAACGGGTAGGGCAGCAAAGGTGTTTTCATTGAACAGCGGTATGCCAGCCTTTACGATTCACAGGAAGATTTATCGTGAGAAAAGCTATTCTGGTATTGACGGTAAGTTTAATCTGAATGACAATATGCACAAGAATACGTTGTTCATGATTGATGAGGCATCAATGATAGGTAGCGGAAACGGTTCTTTGAATGGTGATTTCGGTTCGGGAGACTTGTTGTCAGACCTTATACAATATGTATATCAGGGTGATAACTGCCGTATGATGCTCGTAGGAGATAAGGCTCAGTTGCCACCTGTTGGCGAGGATGAAGCACCAGCTCTAAATCGACTTCTGCTTGAAGGCTATGGGATAACAGTATATGAATGTGACTTAAATGAAGTGCTGAGACAGAGCAAAGACAGCGGTATCTTATATAATGCCACCATGATCAGGCAGATGATAACGCATGACGAAGCAACGGAATTGCCAAAAATAACTTTTACGGGTTTTGCCGATATTGTGATGATGCCAGGAAATGAACTTGTTGAAAGTATAAGTTCAAGTTATTCTGATGTAGGCATTGATGAAACAATGGTGGTGACACGAAGCAACAAGCGCGCAAACATCTATAGCCAAGGTATCAGAAACACTATTCTGGACAGAGAGGAAATGCTTTGCTCCGGAGATATGCTTATGGTGGTGAAGAATAAGTATCTGGAAACAAACGAACGTCAATTATCATTCATTGCAAATGGCGATAGAGTGAAAGTGATCAGAGTGAGGAATATACGCGAACTGTATGGTTTCAACTTTGCTAACGTGATGTTGTCTTTTCCTGATTATGACAATTACGAAATGGAACAGATCGTAATTCTAGACACGTTGATGTCTGAAGCTCCTGCACTGACTCATGAACAGAGCGAAAAACTCTATGAGCAAGTAATGGAAGACTATGCAGATGTTCCGCTGAAGCGTGACAGAATGATGAAGCTGAAACAGGATGATTATTTCAATGCATTGCAGATAAAATATGCTTATGCAATAACATGCCATAAGGCACAGGGTGGGCAATGGGCACATGTATATCTTGACCAAGGATATATGACTGATGAGATGTTGACACCAGACTATATCCATTGGTTATATACTGCGTTTACACGAGCAACAGATAAACTATTTCTCATGAACTGGCCAAAGACACAAACAGCGTCTATTCCTCAACAATAGGGTATATCTCGATGAACTCTCCCTGATGACGCTTTCCGTCATAAATAATGTCGACAATCTTCTCGCCAACAAGGTCTGGCTCATGGAATCCCGGTAAACGCATGTTTCCGTTAAGATCAGTTGTTGTAGGTCCAGGATGAACACAATAGATTTCTACAGGAACTTTGTTTTTATCAAAATCGAATGCAAACGTCTCTGTCATCACATTTTGTGCAGCTTTACTAGCCTTATAAGCTAAAGGATTCCAATATGGATTCACGCTTGCAGGAACTGTGACATTCACGATTCTACCTTTATTGGCAGCGATAGTAGGAACAAGTCCCTTTGTGAGATAATATGTTCCGATATAATTCACCTGAACAGTCTCAATAATATCTTTTATGTCAGAGTCATAGCTTGCGCATGCCATATCTCCAGGTATGCCAGCATTGTTAATCAGCATAGACAAGTCGGGATGATTGCGCTGTATCAATGAGATAGACTCATCAAGAGATTTCAAATCAGATAGATTGATATTCACCCATTCAGCCTCTTTTGCTCCAAGAGCCTTTAATTGCTGAATGGCTTCCTCTGCTCTCTCCTTGTTTCTAGCACCCACTAGAATATGCCATCCCTTTAAAGCTAGATGCTTACTAATTCCAAATCCAATGCCTTTATTGGCACCTGTAATAAGAACTTTATTCATACTTATATTATATTTTAGTTTCTTTTTCCTCAAGATATTCAGCGAAAATAATGGCTGCACTTTCAACCTTTCTCACACATGGACGCTTCTTGTAGTACTCTGCTGTGCGTTCAGATGCCTCGTAATTGGAATGAGCAACATCTTCCTTGTTGAGTTTCAACAGGTCAGCACAGACAACAGAACCGTTACGCTCTTTGAATTTAGCTAACAGGTCTTGAACTACTTTGTAGCAAGCAGACTTTCCTTCTCTGTCAGCGCCTTCAGTTTGTCCGCAGTCAAGTCCTGCAAGGATAACCATTCCCGAAACGGCACCACACATCATTCTAAGTCTTCCTACACCTCCTCCAAATCCTGCAGCAATCTTCTTTGCTGTGATATCGTCAAGACCATATATATCAGCAAAAGCAGTTACAACACTTTGACAACATCCATAACCTTGCATAAAGTTGTCTATCGCCTTTTGTACTTTGTCTTCAAGTTCTTTTTTCATCTTTCTATCAATGATATTATATATTCGTCGAAATAGGGTAACTCCATCATTCAAATATCTTATTTGGGCTACTGATGGCAAAGTTACAATATTTTGTTTTAAATCCAATTTCTTTGTTGCAATTTCTCTGTATACCATTTATGTGGTAGATAGATATAACGTATTTGTGTTATTAATATACCATACGGGCGGTATTGTTCACGAAGGAAAAACCCCATACCTTTGCAACTGTGAAAATTAATAAATTTATAGTAATTGAAAATTAAAATTATGAATACAAATAACATGATTCGAATGTGCAACCGATGTTGCACGATTTCTATTAAATAAGAGACTGGCACAAAAAAGATTTTGTCCGTCTACACGTTTGAAAGTTTTTAAATATTGTATACTATATATTAGGGACAAAATGAAAAGAATAAGTAATGTGGTAAAAAGAGGTTTTCAGGTTATTAACTATTGTATCACCCATAACAGCTCAGATTGTAAGAATCAATATGAATGGGGCACCATTTACTTATTGAATTAACAAAATTCCAAATATAGTTGGGAACCATTTACTGGTCATCATGTTGGCTCCCGATGTAATTTTAATTGTATAAAAATTATGAAAATAAATATAAATTTATGTGTATCACGAAGATACGCTCTAACCCTACTTATACTCTTTGTGTTAGCTGGTAATGCTATAGCTCAGACGCTGCATGGCACAGTAACAGATAAGAATACAGGTGAGCCGATTATTGGAGCATCTATTAGTCTTAGAACAACTTTTGACGGCAAAGCTGTCGCTGTAAGTGATATTGATGGTAAGTTTTCTATCAATGTAAACAACTTCCCTTCAACGCTTGTTATAAGTTATATAGGCTATAAAAAAGAAGAGATTAATGTTTCCAAGGTTACCAATAGTAATCTAGATATTCATCTAACAGAAGACTTTCGTGGTCTTGATGAGGTGGTAGTTACTGCTCTTGGTATATCAAAAGCCAAGAAAGCTATTGGTTACAGTGCACAGAATATTTCTGCAGCCGACCTTACTAGAGCACAGGATAATAATATCCTTAATAACCTCAGTGGAAAGGTTGCTGGTCTTCGTATCACAGGCTCTCAGGGTGACCTTGGGTCTAGTCGTATCGTTATACGTGGTGAGACGTCAATAGCAGGAGAGAATCAACCTCTATTCGTCGTTGATGGAATCCCAGTAGATAATTCTCAGCTTAATTCTCAGAATGTAGGTCGTGACTTTAAAAATGCTATAGCCGATCTTAATCCTGAGGATATTGATAACATGACAGTACTTAAAGGTCCTAATGCATCGGCTCTTTATGGTTCTCGTGCAGCTCATGGTGCTATTATCATCACCACTAAAACAGGAAAATCACAGAAGGGATTGGGTGTCACCTTTACCAGTTCTAATAAATTGTCTTTTGCGGCAACTCTTCCCACCTATCAGAATGTATTTGGACAGGGTGCTGACGGACAGTTCAGTTATGTTGATGGTAAAGGAGGCGGTGTAAATGATGGTGTTGACGAGAGTTGGGGACCGAAGATGAACACAGGTCTTCTCATTCCACAGTTTGATAGTCCTGTTGATGCATCAGGCAATCGTATTGCTACGCCATGGGTGTCACATCCTAACAATGTTAAAGATTTCTTCAGAACTGGTTTTAGTACCAACAATGGCATATCTATACAAAAATCAGATGACAACTATCAGTTCCGCGTGGGCTATGACTTCGAGAAAGAACTGAGTATTGTGCCTGGTTCGGAGGCTCACAAGTCTAATATAACTCTCAACACAGATTATAAACTAACTAAGTCTATAACGGTTGGAGCCACAGCTAATTATATTGTATATGCAGCTCCAAGTATTCCAGGACAGTCTGGTCGTAACAACATGACCATGCTTCAGTTTCTTTGGAGTGGTCGTCAGGTAGACATGAACTCTCTTAAAGAAGATTATTCTCGCAACTGGAATTCAAGTTATTATAGTAATCCTTATTGGACAACCACTTATAATACTCAGCAACAAGAGCGCCATCGTCTTATTGGTGATCTCCACGTAGCATTCCATATTGCTAATGGACTTGACCTACGTCTCAAGACGAGTACAGACTGGTATCAGGATCGCAGAAAGTCTCAGATACGTTGGGGAACAAGTGGAACTCCTTTTGGTAGTTACTCAGAGGATGCCTATACGGTGAAGGAACAAAACAGTGAGGCTATTGCAACCTATACAAAGAAACTGAATGATGATTTTTCACTTGATTTGTTAGCAGGATTCAACGTGCGTAACAAGCAATATGAAAACAATTATCAGCAGGCTCCTCGTTTGGCTGTTGCCGACCTATACACGCTCAGTAATTCACGTGACCCACTTGTCAGTTCAAATTACTTCTACAAACTGCGTCAGTATAGTGTTTACGGTTCTGCGTCTGCCAACTATCGTAGTTGGGCTTTCCTAACCGTTACAGGACGTAATGATTGGTCGTCAACACTTCCTACAGCCAATAACTCCTATTTCTATCCATCAGTCACAGCTAGTGTTCTTCTTGATCAAGCCCTAGGCTTTAATAGTAACAATGTGAACTATCTTAAACTGCGTGGTGGTTGGTCTCAGGTTGGTAGTGATGCTGATCCTTATCAGTTAGCAACAGTCTATACTTCAGAGGCAGCATTTAGTGGAAATCCTTTGCAGACATCAAGTAAACAAGGATTAAACCCTAATCTGAAGCCAGAGCGTACCAGTTCTTATGAAGTAGGTATCGAAGGAGCTTTCTTCAGCAATAGACTACATTTCGATGCTGCATTGTATCAGACTGATTCTCGTGACCAGATACTCCGCCTTGCTACAACAGGAGCTAGTGGTTATACATCTCAGGTTAGAAATGCTGGACATATCCGCAACAGAGGTTTTGAACTTTTCGTTGGTGGAACTCCTGTCATCGCTGGAAAATTCCGTTGGGATGTTGATGTTAACTACGGAACGAATAAAAGTAAGGTTATCAAATTAGATCCTGAAGGTCTTATCTCAAGCTATCAGATTGGTAATCCTGGTATTCAGGTTATCGCACCTGTTGGTGGCGACTATGGTACACTATTCGGTACGACCTATGTTCGTGATGCTGCTGGAAAGATTGTCGTAGACGATAATGGATTACCAAAGGTTTCATCTACATCTGCTAATCTTGGTAAGTTTCAGCCCGACTGGGAAGGTGGTATCAACAATACTTTCACATATAAGAATTGGAGTTTAAGTGTACTCATTGATGCAAGTATTGGTGGACAGATATATTCTAACACAAACAAGACTGGACGTTACACAGGAGTACTGGCTAGTACGCTTCCTGGTCGTGATGCCGAGCATGGAGGACTTTGGTATTATAAGGATGGTTCAGGCAACAATGTTCAAATTTCAGCACCTGAATATACCACTAACTCAGCAGGTCTATATTATGCCAATGTCAGTGGAAGCAAGACTCGTGTTTATCAGGATGGAATCCTCTTTGACGGCGTAAAGGCAAATGGAGAAAAAAATACTACACTTGCATCAGCAGAAGAGTATTATCATCGTATCTATAGTATTGATGAGGCTAATGTTTGGAATGCAGATTATGTGAAGCTCCGTGAAGTAGTAGTCTCTTACTCTTTCCCGAAAGCTTTCGTACGTCGTCTTAAGCTTCAAGACTTAGCACTCTCGTTAACAGCACGCAACCTATGGATTATCTATAAAGATGTTCCTAATGTAGACCCAGAACTTGCTCGTGGTACAGGTAATGCACAAGGATATGAGAGTTTGTCACTACCAACAACGCGTCAGATAGGATTAAACCTTAAGATTAAATTCTAGTTTATAATTATTTTAAAAGATAAGAATATGAAGATCAAGACTATATATAGATATTTATTGCTTCCGGTGATAGCTTTTGCTTTCACTTCTTGCGATAACCAACTTGCAGAGATCAATAAGAATCCTAATGCAACTGAGAATCCTCAGCCAGCCTATCTGCTTTCTGCTGCTCAGTATCATGCAGCTCAATGGTTTATGGGTAACGATCTTAACTATAATGCTGCTTTGCTTTGGAATCAGCATTGGGCAAAGATTCAATATACAGAACCTGATTGCTATAATGTCTCAACTAGTTCTTTTACGAGTGTGTGGGATGATGGATATGCTACTATCATTGCTGACCTTAACGCTGTAGAGAATAGTGATTTAGGAAATGAGAACTATCGTGCTGTGGCAAAGATATGGCGATCATGGACTTATTTACAGCTTACTAATCTGTTTGGTGATATTCCTTATACGCAATATGCTAAAAGTGTTACTCCTAGTTATGATCATCAGGAGGATGTGTTGAAGGGATTGCTTGGTGAACTAGAAACAGCGGCTGAAAGTTTGAAATCTACAAACGGCACTATTAGTGGTGATCTTATCTATAAAGGTGACATTACTTTGTGGAAACGCTTTGCACAGTCACTTCGTCTACGAATTGCTCTTGAGATTGCCGATCGTGATCAGGAACTTGCTTCTGGCATTATTGCGCAACTCTATGCAAATCGTTCTGAATTGATATCATCAAATAGTGATAATGCAAACTTTGTGTTCACGTCTTCTCCTCAATGGAATCCTTGGGCAAGTGCATTCAGCACACGTGATGATCAGCGCGTATCTAAGACGCTCATCGATAAACTGAAAGAGATTAAAGATCCTCGTCTATCAGTATATGCTCAACTTCCTTCTGATGCTAGTGTTACTACTTATGAAGGAGCAGCAAACGGACTTTCTGCTGATAAGGCTAATAGTCAAGGTTTCAATAAACTTTCTCGTCCAGGTACTTATTTTCTTAAAGATAATGCTCCAGCAGTGTTCTTTACCTATTCTGAGATTAACTTTATCTTTGCTGAGGCTGCTGCAAGAGGTATCATCAATGCTGATGCACAAGACTTCTATAATAAAGGTATCACAGCGTCTCTCAATCAGTTTGGTGTAGGAACAAATGCCGATGCATATATTGCACAGCCTTCTGTAGCTTATAATGCTAGTAATTGGGCTGAACAGATAGGATGGCAGAAGTGGATAAGTTATTATGGACAAGCTTCTGATGCATTCACAGATTGGCGTCGTCTTGGTTATCCTAAACTAAAGGCAGGTCCTTCTTCCGTTCTCGACAAAGGACAGCTTCCTCGTCGTTTCTTTTACCCTGTTACAGAGCAAAGTCTCAATGGTAGCAATTATCAGGCTGCTGTGGCTCATCAGGGACCAGATGAACTAACAACCCGTTTGTGGTTTGATGTAGAAAATAAAAACAGATAAAATACATAATAGCGTATGAAAAGATTGATAATTTTTGCTTGGGCAATAGCATTCTCTTTTGCTATAAATGCTCAAACTAAGCAATTTACTGATAGTATCATCGTAGGTGATGTTGCTCCTGAAGTGATTTCTAAGGATACACTGGGGGTGGAATATAAACTTTCTGATTATCGTGGTCATTGGGTGTTACTTGACTTTTGGGCTTCTTGGTGTGGGGATTGCCGCAGAGAGATACCTACAGTAAAGGCTATTGCTGCAGAATACCCAGAACTCGTTGTCTATGGATATTCATTAGACCGTACAGCAGAGGCTTGGAAAAATGCTTTGCGCAAGTATGAGTTCACATGGATTAACGTGAGTGACGTAAAAGGATGGAGTCATAGTGCATCTCCTTTTGGTATTAGATGGATACCGACTACATTTCTAATTGATCCTAGTGGTGTTGTTAGGGCTGTAGCGCTGAATGAGACAGATCTGAAAGCACAGGTAGATAGTTTGTTGAAAAGTAAATAGATTTTCTTTATTGTTTGTTATCTATTATAGATAACATCGTTGACGTGCAGGCAATAGCTGTTTTGTTTATTTACAAAACATGCTGTTGCTTGTATTTCTGTTATCAAGTCCTTTTCATCTTTCTATCAATGATTTGATATATTCGTCAAAGTCTGGTGATTCAGTTCTGTCCCAGATATCACCAAGTAGTGCGGCTCCTCCAAATCCTAAGTCTTTCACAGTATCAATATTTGCAGCTGATACACCTCCTAATGCAATCACTTTATGATCTATCGTTCCTTGTTTCATGGCATTGTGCAATTCTTCTTTGCTGAAAGCAGAATTGTAACCACTTTTTGAAATACTGTTGAATATCGGACTCAGAAATACATAGTCTGCCATATCCTTCTTTATGTCTACTTCTTCAAGACTATGGCAAGACATAGATACGCTTCCTTTGAAATTGTCGGGAATAGTATGGTTTCGTCTATTCAGATGAACGCCTCGTAGATTATATTTATTTGCCAGTTCAAGACAATCGTGTACAACCAATTGATTGTAACACCATGTAGGCAAACTATCCAATAATAGGGCAAGTTGTTCATGCGTTGCACTCGGTTTGCGAATGTGTACTAAGTCTACACCCAATTGCAATAGGTGAGGAATAACAGATTCTTCACTGTTGATAAAATTGGGAGTTGTGATTGCTATAATTTTCATTATAAAGGTATTATATTGCTTAGAATCTCACTACTTTATCAACAAAGGTATACTTTTATTTTTAATAAAGTCTAAAGGTGTTGCACTTTTTTAATATACTAATGATTTTATTAGTATCTTTGTAAAACTATTATTACAGAGGCTATAATAATTTATTTATATATGAAAATGACGTTTAAAAAATTAAGCATTGCTGTCCTTTTGATGGTATGCGCTACATCTGTCAAAGCACAGTTTAATATGCCTGATGCTGACACCAAGTATGCAACAGCTTTGTTGAAGCCAGGAACAAAAGCTCCCGACTTTAAGTTGAAAACAGCTGAAGGAAAGACCTTCAAATTAAGCAGTTTAAAAGGTAAGTATGTTGTTATTGATTTTTGGGCTAGTTGGTGTCCTGATTGCAGAAAAGATCTGCCTAATGTAATCAGAATGAATGATGAGTTCAAAAACAAGGGTGTTGAGTTTGTAGGTGTCTCTTTTGATACCGACAAGGCTGCATGGACAAAGCTCATGACAAAATATGGTATGACTTATACCAATGTAAGTGAATTGAAGAAATGGCACGATACAGAGGTTTCTAAAGCTTATGGAGTGAACTGGATTCCATCAATGTATTTAATCGGTAAGGATGGAAATGTGATTCTTGGCACTGTATTATCTGATAAGGTAGAGAAGACTCTTACAGAGCTTACTGCCGTTAAGAAGGTGATTCCTGGAACAACAGAGAAGTTGACTGTAGATGGTTCTATGGGTAAGCTTGCTGCAATTATTCAGAAGCCAGTACTTGCTGATGGTCAGCGTTGCCCAATGGTAATGATTCTTCATGGATTTATGGGTAATAAGGGTGGACAACTTAATGAACTTATTGCAGACTCTTTGCAGAAACACGGCATCGCATCTATCAGATTTGACTTTAATGGACATGGTGAGAGTGAAGGCGACTTTGCAAAGATGACTGTTCTTAATGAAATAGAGGATGCAAAGAAGGTTTATGACTACGTAGCTGCTTTACCTTATGTAAACAGCGTTGCCGTTACTGGACACTCACAGGGTGGAGTAGTAGCAAGTATGCTTGCAGGAGAATTGGGAAGCGACAAGCTTAAGGCTGTTGTCTTAATGGCTCCAGCAGCTGTATTGCGTGAAGATGCAATAAAGGGAAATGTTTTCGGAAAGTCTTTTGATCCACTTGATCCTCCAGAAGCTGTAGATATGTTTGGTGGAAAGAAGTTGGGAGCTGATTATATCCGTACTGCTTTCTCTTTACCTATTTACGAGACTGCTGCAAAGTATGATGGACCAGCTTTGATCGTACATGGAACAGGCGATAGAATCGTACCATATACTTATGGAGAGCGTTATCATCAGATATGGAAAAATAGTGAATTGCAGATTCTTGATGGTTTTGATCATGGATTCTCACAGAATATATATCGTGCAGATGCTATGGTTTCTAATTTCCTTATTAAAGAATTATGCAAGTAAGCATAGAATGGATAGAGAAGTGGTTTACCGTTTTCAATAAAGATTATTTTGGCGGTAAACTACCTCTTCCCGATTTAGCTTTATCAAAATCAAAAACTCGTCTTGGTAGCATGTCTTGTAAACATGTTACCAGATTTGGACGTACTAAAGTGTATGATTTCGCTATACGCATAAGTAATTATTATGACATGACGGAACGCGAGTTTCAGAATGTACTTTTGCACGAAATGATACACTACAGCATTGCTTATACAGGAACGAAAGATACTTCTCCACATGGAGTAGTGTTCAGAGTTATGGCTGATGCAATGAATAGAAAGTATGGTTGGGATATCAACGTAATGATTTCCGTACGTAATGTAAAGATTGCTGATGACAAGATTGTAAAGCCGTTTCTTGTGATGGCTTTGGAGTTGCAGACAGGCGAACGTTTACTTACCGTTGTTAATCCTAAATACGCAAAGAAGGTGGATAGTATGGCAAGAGGTGTGAAGCGTATTTCAAGGTTTGCTTGGTATACTAGCACAGATAAGTATTTTATTCATTATCCGCTTGTGCGTGCGTTGAGAGGACGTCGTGTGACATTGGATGTATATGAAGAAAAGACTTCTGAAATGCAAGAGGTTTTAGTTTAATATGGTGTATCTTGTATTTCGGTAAGTATTCTAATCAATAAAAATACGATTACTAATTGTTCCTATATGTATTAGGGGCATACTTATTTAATGTTTAAAACTCTACATAGGTTTTGCAAATTAATAAGCGTCTAAATGTCTATTGTTTGATGTTCAGTAAGTTAGATGTCCTTTTCTTGAAAGCATAGTGGCAGGCTAATGTCAATTATCATTTCTGTTTCTATGATGAAAAGGAAACGTTTCTACGTGGGAATGGAAACGATATGTCGTAGCGATAGAAACTTTGTATTATAGAATATTGCTGTCCGCTAAACTTTCGATAAGCATAAATCTTTAGCGGACAGCAATATAAATTAATCATTGATTTCGTGTCTAATGAATTGTAAATTAGAACTTATTCAATAGATTTTTTAACTTACCAGCATTAGAATAAACATCAAATGTATACTGAATTATTTTCCCATCCCTACCAATAAGAGCAGTGCGTGGTATGGCTGTGAAACTAAACATAGCTTGTAGCTGTATCCATTCTGATGGTGTTACATATATGTGTTCACCATTGATCTTAGACTCAGACATCCATTTCTCTCCTTCGTCGCGTGGAGAATCTGTTTCGTTGCATACATATAGGAACTTGATTTTTTCATTTTTCAGTTCCTCTACATTTTGTCGCATATCCAACATACCCTGACGGCATGGTCCACAATGTAGTCCCCAGAAATCTATTAGCATTAAATTTCCATGATATTGAGATGTTAGTTTATCCCATAAAGTTTTTTGTGCAGGTGTCCATGTTTCTGTTATGTCTTTGGTTGTGTTGTTTCCTTCAGTAGTTTTAACTACATTTCTATAACCATCCATCACAGAATAGGCAACTTTAGGATAGTGCATTTTCATTAAATCATTAGTGGTTTGCATTTCTTCAGCTAATAAGCGTGTACTATCGCATTTACCCAATTTATAATCATTGAGCAAATAGTTATATCTATTTGCTGCTTTCTGAGATATATAGAGGTCATTCATAAAAGTACCTTCCATATTAAACTCCTCAGAAGGTTTCTTTATATCCTTTGAAAGATAATATTGCTCAGGGTGGAATCTTATACCTATTTTAAGGAAGAGAGGTCCAAACAAGGTTCTGTTTAGAAATGTCCATTGTTGACTCTCGCTGATTACTAATGGGTTATCATAGAGCAATGACTTATATTTTAAGAATGGACGATAAATAGATTCATAGTCGAGTGGAATAAATGTGCTATCCAGTTTCTGCTCTATTGAACCGTCTGCTTTTGTAATTTTGATGTATCTATTTCCATTATAGTACATCATCATATCTTCCATCGTTGTGAGATATTGGCACAAGGTGCATGTCATAAGAAGGTCCTTACCATATATAGAAAGTGGTGTGTCACGTATTATTTGGTGCATCTTATCACTTTCAATCAGTTCAATAGTCTTATCAGATAATTCTTTAAGCGCCTTTTTTGCACCTTCATTGCCTTGTTTGAGAGCGCCTTCGATAAAATGATAATCATATTCCTTATTAATCAATTTTTTCATCAATACAGGAATCAATGTATTAATCATTGCCGACTCACTATTGCCACAGAAAGATTTATAGCGCACCTGTCGATCAGAGTTACGTTCTGCTGTAGTGTATAAGTCAAGTGTATCTCCTCCTTGCACATATACACTTTCCATAATAGGCGTAATGGATACAAACTGAGGGGCATTAAGAGGTATCTGAAATTCTACACAATTATCTTTATTAAGTTCGCATGGTATTATATTTTCTTTTCTATTGAACTGATTCTCGAATTTTGCACTCATAACACCGAAGTCTGTTCTCAGTACGTTTGGCAAATGGGCGACGTGTATTCTCAATGTTGCAGGCTGCGATTTACAGAAATCTAAATCCGTGTAGCGTGATGGATCAAATGTCCAATCAGAGTTCTTTGATGGTAATTTAAGATAATCATCTGCAGTCTTAGCTTGATTGCCAATTAATGTCTTATTTGACTGCTTCTTAGTTGTTGATTTCAGCTGAATGCCATAAGTCTGCTCATATGGCGGTGTACCAGGTTCTATCATATTGAATAGTTTAACATTCTTGCTCAACGGTTCAAAATATAGAACACAAGATTTGCTACCTGACTGAGGCATCAATATCACTTCATTCGTCTTTACACTATCAGTGCGTAATAGTTTGAAACTTTTGCTTGATTGTGCATCTTGCAATACCGTTTTGGCGTCAATACGAACCCCATAATTAGGCAAATTGTGTAAGGTGCAATGCAGTATCGTTGCATTTGTTGTCTGTTCAATAGCTTGAATTTCAATCCATGTAGGAGTATATTCTACTTCAGGATTCTTAATCTTTTGTTTTGCAACTATTGAAAGTGAAAACGCGACAAATAGGAATAATAAAATTCTTTTCATGTGATTAATTATTTTGGTTAGTACTAATTATATTTACAAAGATATATAAAATTATTGATATATATAGCTTTTAATCGTGAATTATTTGACAAAAAGTCCTCCTAAAAGAGTTTGTAGGGAGACTTTTGCTAAATTTACTTTCATATTCTCCTGTATATCAAGCGATCATAACGATAATCTATGCGTACATTATATATATAAATACAATTACTTAATTGTTCCTATATGTATTAGGCGCATACTTATTAATGTTTAAAACTCTACATAGGTTTTGCAAATTAATAAGCGTCGAAATGTCTATTTGTTGATAATCAATGTATTAGATACTCTTTTTAAAAAACTTATTGACGTAGAGATGTCAAATATCAAGGACTTTTCTACGTAGAAACGGAAACGTTTGATCGATGAAACGCAAACTTTATGTCGTAGAAACGCAAACGTTTGATCGTAGGAATGGAAACGTTTCTATATAGAAACGCAAATGATGTTTCTAGAAACAGAAAATCCTTTCTTTAGAAATGATTTTTTCATAGATAATGCAGAATTTATATATATCAGTAATCTATGAATTTAGTATTAAGTCAAGTGACATTGCTGCGACATTTGATGAATGCAGATTTGCAACATACTATACTGATAATCAGTGTCTAGTCACTTAGACGCTTGTTTTTTCAAAAAACCTATGTAGGGAAAAGCTAAAGACGTTATCAATAATACCATTTTAGCTAATAAGAATTTTATTATTGAGATCTTTAATATTGATAGTTTACATATAGTTATAGATAAATAAAAACAAGCTAAGATTATCTGGTTGCCTTATCTTCGTAAGTTTGCATGTAACCATAGATAAATAAAAACCCCACATCTCACGACGTGGGGTTTTGTTGATTTTGTGAGATTTATATAAATCTGATCTACAGATTTGCTAATTCAATAACCTTGTCTACGGCAGCATTAATGCCGTCAAGGTTCTTTCCGCCAGCCTGAGCATAGTGAGGCTGACCACCACCACCACCTTGAATCAGCTTTGCTGCTTCGCGGATAATCTTACCAGCGTTGAGTGCATGGTCGTTGACCATATCATCACTAAACATAACGGTAAGTAATGGCTTGTCATTTGATGTGCTACCGATAACGGCAACAAGATTCTCAGGAATTGCTTCACGAAGTTTGAACACAAGATCTTTTGCTGCAGAAGGCTCCAGTGGTAAAACAGCATTGATAACCTTTACACCATTAACCTCTTTTGCTTTGTTGATTAGTTCACCCTTTATGCGTTCAACAGCCTGAGCTTGGAACTTCTCTATTTCCTTTCTCATCTCATCATGCTCGTCAATAAACTTCTTCAGCGTTGCTGTGAGGTCTTTTGAGTTGTTAAGCATAGACTTGAGAGATGTAATAGTATCTTGGATAGCATATATTGAATCTTCGCAGGCCTTGCCTGTAAGAGCCTCAATACGGCGTATGCCTGCTGCTACACTGCTTTCGCTTATAATCTTGAAGAAACCAATACGACCTGTACTCTGTGCGTGGATACCACCACAGAATTCGCAGCTAGGACCGAAACGTACTACACGTACTTTGTCTCCGTATTTCTCGCCGAACAATGCGATTGCACCAAGTTCTTTAGCTTCCTCTATTGGAGTTTCACGATGCTCGTCAAGCTGCAAGTCCTGACGTATCATGCTGTTTACTAGCATTTCTACCTTACGCAATTCCTCGTCTGTGACTTTCTGGAAATGAGAGAAGTCAAAGCGCAATGTTGTTGCATCAACATAAGAACCCTTCTGTTCTATGTGGTCTCCAAGAACCTGCTTCAAAGCATAGTCAAGCAAGTGAGTTGCTGTGTGGTTTGCTGCGCTTCCGTCACGCTTGTCAATGTCTACACAAGCCATGAAGTCTGCGTTGATATCCTTAGGTAGTTGCTTAACGATATGAATGCTTTGGTTGTTCTCGCGTTTAGTATCAATGATTTCGATAGTTTCGTTCTCACTAACCAAAGAACCCTGATCACCAACTTGACCACCCATTTCACCATAGAAAGGAGTATTGTCAAGTACAAGCTCGTAGAATGTATTCTTCTTTTGAGTTACTTTGCGGTAGCGCAATATGCTACATTCATATTCTGTGTAGTCATATCCTACGAAATTCTGTTCACCATCCTTGATGATTTCCCAGTCACCGCTTTCAACAACAGCTGCATTGCGTGCACGTGCTTTCTGCTTTGCCATTTCCTCGTTGAAACCTTTCTCGTCAACTGTATATCCGTTTTCACGGCAGATAAGTTCAGTTAGGTCAAGAGGGAAACCATAAGTATCGAATAGGCGGAAAGCACTTGTACCATCAAGTTCTTTCTGTCCATGTGCTTTAAGTTCGTCCATATCACCGTTAAGAAGGTTGATACCTTTCTCAAGAGTTCTAAGGAATGAATCTTCTTCTTCCTTAATAACGCGTGTGATAAGTTCCTGTTGAGCAGCAATCTCTGGGAAGGCATGTCCCATTTCCTGTACCAATACGGCAAGGAGTTTGTAAAGGAATGCACTCTTCTGGTCTAGGAATGTATATGAGTAGCGTACTGCACGGCGCAATATTCGACGTATTACGTAACCAGCTTTGGCGTTGCTAGGCAACTGACCATCAGCAATAGAGAAAGCAACAGCACGAAGGTGGTCTGCAACGACACGCATTGCGATATCTATCTTCTCTTGCTCGTCTTTTCCTTCTCCATTCTCACCTGTAGGTGTGGTAAATCCGTATTTCTTTCCGCTAAGATTTTGTATTTCTTTGATGATTGGCTGGAATATATCAGTGTCATAGTTACTGTGCTTGCCCTGAAGCATACGTACAAGGCGTTCAAATCCCATACCGGTATCGATAACATGCATTGGCAATGATTCAAGACTTCCGTCTGACTTTCTGTTATATTGCATGAATACGATGTTCCAAATTTCAATAACTTGTGGATCGTCATGGTTAACAAGGTCACGACCTGAAATCTTTGCTTTCTCTTCTGGAGTACGTGAATCCACGTGAATCTCCGAGCAAGGACCACAAGGACCTGTATCACCCATTTCCCAGAAGTTATCGTGTTTGTTTCCGTTGATGATATGATCAGCAGGAACATGCTTTGCCCAATAGCTTGCAGCTTCGTCGTCACGACTAAGTCCTTCTTCTTTTGATCCTTCAAAAACAGTTACATAAAGGTCTTCAGGATTAAGATGTAGAACGTCAACGAGATATTCCCATGCATAGTCAATGGCGCCTTCTTTGAAGTAATCTCCGAAACTCCAGTTACCAAGCATCTCAAACATAGTGTGATGGTATGTGTCATGGCCGACTTCTTCTAGGTCATTATGTTTTCCGCTTACACGCAGGCATTTCTGAGAATCAACACGACGTACATCCATTCCTGGATCTTTTGTTCCGAGAATAATGTCTTTCCACTGGTTCATGCCGGCATTGGTGAACATCAGTGTTGGGTCATCCTTAATGACCATAGGGGCTGATGCTACGATTTTATGTCCCTTAGCCTCAAAGAATTTCTTATATGACTCACGGACTTCGTTTGCTGTCATCATCTTAAATATGTTATTTTAATTAATTCTTTATAAAAAATCATCCGCAAAGGTACAAAAAAGTTTAGAGATGTTGAGAGGAGTTGGCATAAATTTGCTAACTTTGCAAATAAATTAATCATTGTTTAATAAAAAAGTATGCAAATATGGCTTTGAATCCAAATAAAAACATTAAGTTGTATTACTCAATCAAAGAGGTAGCAGCAATGTTTGATATCAATGAGAGTACTTTGCGATATTGGGAAAGTGAGTTTCCACAGTTACGTCCTAAGACTCAGACTGGTACAAAGATTCGTCAATATACCGAGAAGGATATAGAGCAGCTTAAGGTTATCTATAATCTTGTGAAAGTGCGTGGCTTTAAACTTGCTGCTGCACGTAAGATGTTGAGTGCCAATAGAGATGGAGTAGACAAGACGACTGATGTGCTTGATACGCTATTGTCTGTAAAAAGTCAGTTAAAAGAACTCAAACAGCAACTTGACGGATTGGTGTAATTAAGTTTTACCAAAAGAAATAATATCTTTTTCAGATGGAAAGTAATAATAAATACGTTCTATCTTTTTTTGTAAAACATAAAAAAGACGAATCCCAATTGTGTTAATGTGATTCGTCTATACTGTTACAATTACAGTGATTTTGTATGTATTCTTCGTTCTTTAATACTAATTTATTTATTCGTTGAAGGGATCCAGTTTGTGCATTGCTTGAATACACTTTCTAATGTAATATTAGCAGCTTCCTTCTTTGACAGTTGGTGTGCCCATTTTACTCTGCCTGAATTGTTAGCGCCAGCACCACTGTTGTTATATTCAGAATAACGGGCAGTCTTTTCATTCTCAGGATTTCTCCAGTTCTCCCATCCTTCAGGTCTTATATGTTTACCCAATTCACTGTTCATATACACTGTGCAGGCGTATGGACGCCAAGGACGACCTAGATAAACTTTGCTTACGCCATCTTGTGCTATCAGTTTGCAGTGATTGAATATATAACCATAAGGTTGGTCAGTTGGTGTAGATGCAGCTGTGACATAACTATCAGCCTTACTCTTTATTGTGCAGCGTTCAAACCAAGCTGTGGCAGGACCAAAGATAAAGTCTGTTGTTCCCTCAATATAGCAATCAGCGAAGTAAAGGCGAGTACCGGCTATGCCTGTGAATATCGTATCTTGATGTCCTAAGAAGTTGCAATTCACAAATGTCAGTCGATCACCTTCTGTGTGGAGTGATACAGCTTGTCCAAGTCTTGCGGAATTGTTTTCTATTGTAATATTCTTTAGTTTGATATCGTTTCCTTCAATCTTCAGCGTATATGTGCGAAACGTACCCATAGGTTTACCAGTCTCAGGAATCTTTATGTTTGCGTGATCATCATACGTGATAATTGTATTGTCACGGTCTTCACCGCAAATCTCTATGTTGTTGAGCCATGAAGGCATGACTAACTTTTCTTTGTAAATGCCTTTCTTAACGAAGATAACCTTGTGGTAGTCCATGAATGCACGACATACTTCAATGGCTTCAGATACGTTACGAAATTCTGCTGTCCCGTCACGTGCTACGAAAAGCGTGTCGGGATTGTCATACTTGTTTGCGGCATTGATGTTCACAGCTATAATGATAGCTGCAAACAGTAGTATTATTTTTTTCATAGTTTTGTTTGTTTAGTATTTTATATCAGTTCTTATTATTTAAGGTACAAGGTCGTTGTTTGCGTTTTACATAATCTGCATTACTTCCTGCAAATCGTCTATACCTTTTAGGTTTTCCATAATGTCTCTGACTTCGTCTCTGTCATGTACTTTAACCTCAATACTACCATCAAAGATGCCTTCATCACTATTGATTGTAACCTTATGGATGTTAAGGTTCATACGTGAAGATATTACTTCTGCTACATCTTGAAGCATACCTTTGCGGTCAATACCTCTGATCTCGATTGTAGCATCAAAATACATCTGTTTATGCATATCCCATTTAGCATCGAGAATACGATTGCCATAGCTGGATTTTAATCTGCTTGCTACAGGACACGCACGCTTGTGAATTTCGATATGATTCTTGTTGTCAATATATCCAAGTATGTCATCACCAGGAATAGGGTGGCAACAGGCTGGGAATATAAACATATTAATTGTTTCTTCGCTAATGATTACAGGCTTCTTTTTCTTGAAGTCTCTATCAACGATAAACAGATTATTTATCTCATCTTCTTCATCTTTGTCCTTATCATTCTTCTTGTCGTGGAGGAATGGTACATATTTGCGCCATCCAGAGTTGCTACCATCTTTCTTTACCTTACCAAGCAGTTCGTCAAGATCTTTTTCTCCTAGTATAATCTTCTTGTCGCCAAGAGCAAGAAATAAATCTTCTGGTCTTTTCACATCATGGTAATCGCATAGCTTGTCTAATACAGAAGATGTGAGTTCTAGGCTGTTGTTTGTGAGCCATGCATTAAGAACACTCTCTCCGTTCTTCTGAACTTCACGGTTGTCACGACGCAGAATAGCCTGTATCTTAGCTCTTGCCTTTGCTGTAGACACGAAGTTTATCCATGAAGGCTGCACATGCTGAGACTTACTTGTGAGTATTTCTACTTGGTCGCCACTGTTCAATTTGTGACTTAGAGGCACAAGTTTGTGATTGACCTTAGCTCCAATACAATGACTTCCGAGGAATGTGTGTATCTGGAATGCAAAGTCTAGTGCAGTACATCCTGCCGGCATAGTCTTAATCTCGCCTTTAGGTGTAAACACAAATATTTCAGAAGCGAATAAATTTAGCTTTATACTGTCAAGGAAGTCCATTGCGTCTGGCTGTGGATCATCAAGAATTTCCTTGATAGTTCCCAACCAATCGTTTAGTTCTCCTTCGTCCTCAGTATATTCATTGCCGTTTTTATATTTCCAATGAGCAGCAAAACCCTGTTCTGCAACTTCGTCCATGTGGTCTGAACGGATTTGTACCTCAATCCATCTGCCCTGTTTACTCATAAGAGTAACATGGAGTGCTTGATATCCGTTAGCCTTAGGATGATTCAGCCAGTCACGCAATCTGTCTGGGTGGCTCTTATAGATGCGGCTTATAGCAACGTAGATGTTGAAACATTCGTTGATTTCTTCCTTGCGAACTTTAGGCTCAAAGATTATTCTTACGGCAAGAATATCATAAATCTCCTCAAATATCACATGCTTGTTTTGCATCTTATTCCAAATGGAATAAGGACTTTTTATGCGAGCCTTTATTTGGTATTCTAGTCCAATCTTGTCAAGGGCCTCTCGTATAGGATCTGTGAACATTGCGAAAAGCGTGTCACGTTGTTCACTTGTAGAAGCCAGTTTATCTTGTATTGTCTTGTATTCTTCAGGATGTTCGTATTTAAAACTTAAATCCTCAAGTTCTGTCTTTATCTTGTTAAGTCCCAAACGATTAGCCAACGGTGCATATATATATAAGGTCTCACCCGCAATCTTATATTGCTTGTTGGCTGGTTGTGAAACAAGAGTTCTCATATTGTGGAGACGGTCACAAATCTTGATGAGGATTACGCGAATATCATCGCTCATTGTGAGCAGCAGTTTCTTGAAGTTCTCTGCTTGTGCAGAAGCCTTATCACCGAAAATGCCACCACTTATTTTAGTCAGACCGTCTACAATCTGTGCTATTTTGTTTCCGAATATATTTTCAATGTCTTCAACAGTATAGTCTGTGTCTTCAACGACATCGTGCAGAAGCGCAGCACATATACTTGTAGAGCCGAGTCCCATTTCCTCGCATGCAATAAGAGCAACGGCGATAGGGTGCATGATATATGGTTCACCAGATAATCTTCTCACACCTTTGTGAGCTTGTTTGGCGAAGTTAAAGGCTTTCGTGATTATGTCGACCTTCTTCCTGTGTCGAGACGCAAGATAGGTATCAAGCAAATGCTGGAAAGCATCTGTTATCATTTTGTCTTCGGCAGCTTCACGTGCAGCCTCTTTCATATCATGCTCATCCATATTCGTATAGTTTATTTACTTAACTTTAATTTTCTTTCCAGCACGTATACTACTGCCATTAATACCGTTCAGTTTCTTCAGCTTAGAAACTGTTGTATTATGTTTTTCTGCGATTTCAGAAAGGGTATCACCATTACCAACTGTAACGCTTTTACTTACATGTTTGCGCTTGTTCTTTTTCTTCTTTTTTGTATATTTGCTTGAACTGGAATTGCTTTTGTGTCGACTGTATGAACGGCTCTTTGTAACTACTTGCTCTTCATTGTTAACCTCTACCTCTGTGCGCTTGCTAGCCATTTCTTCAGGCTTGCATGCATAAATAGAGTCTTCTTTATCAATGAATTTTGTAATCATCAATGTCGGCAATCTCAATGAAGATGGACGCCAGCTTCCGTTAACCAAGTCATGACGATATTGTGGATTCAGAGCCCTAATCTGCTCAATGTCTACACCTAGAACATGTGAAATCTGTTCAAAGTTTATATCCTTATTTACTAATATAGTATCAGTCTTCTCAGGAAGTTCTGACGTCATTGGGCATATATTGTGATCACAATAGTAGTTCATGATATAGTTCGCTGCGATGAAAGCAGGAACATATCCCTTAGTCTCGTCTGGAAGATAAGGATAAATCTGCCAATAGTCGTTTTGTTTTGAACGGTGTATGGCTTTGTTTATTTTGTCTGGACCACAATTATATGCTGCTATTACAAGATTCCAGTCACCATATAGTTTATATAGGTCGCTAAGATAGTGAGCTGCTGCATAAGAAGATTTGATTGGGTCGCGACGCTCGTCAACAAGAGAGTTTACTGTTAGTCCGTAACGCTTTGCTGTCTTGAGCATGAACTGCCACAGACCTGTTGCTCCAACTCTAGAAACAGCACATGGATTAAGTGCAGATTCTATTACAGGAAGATATTTAAGTTCGAGTGGAAGACCGTAAGTATCTAGTGCTTCTTCAAAGATTGGCATATAGAAATTCTGAGCTCCCAACATATAACTTACAGAATTGCGTAGATGACCGCTGTATCTATCAATGAATGTTTGCACAACATCATTGTATGGCATTTCTATAACAGTAGGCAACATGCTTAGTCGTTTCATGTAAACGGCTTTGTCATATACAGGATTAATATCCTGCATGTTACAGTTTGTATCAGGTTTGAGATAATTTTTTGTGTTGTATAAATGCATCAAACTGTCAAGTTCTTGTGTCATGGCCTCTGGAAGGTCTATGGTTACTTGCTTGCCTTGTGCATTCTTAACGGTAATCTCCGTTTCTTTTTTATTATCATCCTTTTCTACTTGCGCCTGCATTGCACAGTTTCCTGCAAAGAGTAGGGTGATTGTGAATAGATAGATTTTCTTCATTACTTAATTATTGTCATATATAATGTTCCTCTTTTTAGCTTAGTCTAGAAGTTTAGGCTGCAGTGCACTCCGATACCACCTGACGTGAGAGGATTTCTATTGTTGTCTGTATTTATGATAGCAGGCTCAACTCTGAGACTGAGATCGTTTGATATATCAAATTCCGATAAAGACGCGTCTACGTATGCATCAATTACAGAAAGCGCATAGACGCCTGCTAATACGAAGAAACTCATGTCTCTCCAACGACGGAAGCGGTCTTTTCGATTTTTGAAAAGATTTTGATATGTAGCGAGGTTTTCGTTTGTTATTTTTGCGCCGAGATGCATAAACTGATTATAGCTGGCAGTATTAGGGTCATTATCCATTATGTCCATATATGCCTGAGAATAGTCATGATACATCTGATTGTTCCATTTCATAGCGTAAACGCATCCTACTATTCCTCCGTAAATGATAGGTAATTTCCAAAATTTGCGGTTGTAAATCTGTCCAGCTCCAGGCAATACAAGAGCTAGCCATAATGCCCTCTTTGGTTCAGGACGCCATGTAGCCCAATCACGCTTTTGCTTTTTGACCTTTTTTATGTCGCTAGACACTAGCGTAAGACTATCTTTGTGAGTAAGTGCATCTGTAGCTTTGATATTTGCAGTATCGGAAATAACGATACGATTTTTAGCATTCTGTGCTTTAGCAGAGAATGGCATGGCGAATATCGCAACAGATATGATTATAAATGAAGGTATCTTCACTGACATATTAATCTTTCAGTTTGTCGAAAACGTTCATAATACGTTCCAGTTCCTCTTCGTCAGCGAAAGGAATACTAATCTTTCCTTTACCTTTTGGCGAACATGTCATCTGAACTTTTGTATTGAGGAATGATCCAAGACGTTTTTTCAGTTCATTGAACTCTTCTGGCAATTGACTACGTGCAATAATTTTCTTCTTGCTACTTTCAATATCTTCACCATTTTTTAAAGCCTGAACAAGTTCTTCTACTTTTCTTACCGAGTATCCGTTTTTCTGTATTTCCTTGAAAAGTTTTATTTGTAATGATGGACTGTCAATAGCAAGCAATGCTCGTGCATGTCCCATATCAATTTCCTTCTTCTGCAAAGCCATCTGTACTTGTGCAGGAAGTTTTAATAATCTAAGATAGTTGGTTATAGCTGTACGGCTTTTTCCTACACGTTCAGAAACTTTTTCTTGTGTCATTCCGCTACCTTCCATTAGATGCTCGTATGCAAGTGCAATCTCGACAGCATTCAGGTCTTCACGTTGAATATTCTCAACGAGAGCCATTTCCATAACATTCTCGTCTTTTATCGTACGGATGTATGCTGGAATTGCTTTAAGTCCTGCAATTTGAGACGCTCTCCATCTTCTCTCACCAGCAATAATCTGAAATTTGTTATCAGTTATTTGTCTTAGAGTGATAGGTTGAATAATACCTATTTCTCTAATACTTACTGCCAATTCATGTAATGCTTCGTCGTCAAATTCACGGCGAGGTTGATTCGGATTAGCCTCTATTTGGTCTATACCAATCTCATTGATGGTAGAAGAACCCTGAGTGCGCACAGCATCTGTAGATATCAGTGCGTCAAGTCCTCTTCCGAGTGCGTTGAATTTTTTATGTACAGCCATTTCTTCTTATGATGTATTATTTATTGATGACGATATTCATTCAATCATCATTAAAGAATTTATGAGTTCTTGTTTATTATTTCTTTAGCAAGTGCCAGATGATTCTTAGCGCCTGTAGATTCTGCATCGTATAGAATTACAGGAAGTCCGTGACTAGGACTTTCACTGAGTTTCACGTTACGCTGAATAACAGTTTTAAATACTAATTCCTGGAAGTGGCGTTTCACTTCATCGTATATCTGGTTTGCAAGGCGTAGACGACTGTCATACATTGTGAGCACAAATCCTTCAATTTCTAAGTCCTGATTCAGTTTGCTCTTTATAATCTTTATCGTATTTAGGAGTTTACTGATACCTTCAAGTGCAAAATATTCACACTGAACAGGAATAACAACTGAATTGGCAGCTGTGAGTGCGTTTACAGTAATCAGACCTAATGAAGGGCTACAGTCTATAAGAATGTAATCATATTCCTTGCTAATGGAATCGAGTAGGTTCTTTAAAACCTTTTCTCGATTTTCTAAATTCAACATTTCAATTTCTGCACCAACCAAATCTATATGGCTTGGTATTATATCCAAACCGTCTATGTCTGTGGTATAGATGGCATCACGCACATCAGCGTGATCAATGATGCATTCATATAGGGAGCAGTCAACTTCTTTAATGTCCACTCCCAAGCCACTGGATGCATTTGCCTGTGGGTCTGCGTCTACTACGAGAACTGTTTTCTCTAATGTAGCAAGTGATGCTGCAAGGTTTATGGTCGTAGTGGTCTTGCCCACGCCGCCCTTTTGGTTAGCTAAAGCGATTATTTTTCCCATTTCGAAAAAAGTTGATTTGACCGCAAAGTTACATATTTTATGCGAGAAATACTAGAATTAAACCTTTTTTTAGTACTTTTGTGCCAAACTTAAAAGTTAAATATGAATAATTGCCGTCCATTAATACTTATTTCAAATGATGATGGATATCATGCAAATGGTATCAAAACTCTAGTTTCTTTTCTTAAAGATAAGGCTGATTTGATAGTTTGTGCACCTGAATCAGCACGCTCTGGATTTTCTTGTGCTTTCTCTGCAACAACACCATTGAGGCTCAAACGTCGCCATAATATGGGAGATGTCGAGATATGGTCATGCAACGGAACGCCAGTAGACTGTGTAAAAATTGCTATCTCTGAATTATGTGGTGGCAGAATTCCTGATCTTGTTATAGGTGGTATCAATCACGGTGATAATTCTACAGTTAATAATCATTATTCAGGAACGATGGGAGTAGCTCTTGAGGGATGTATGAAATATATTCCGTCTATAGCTTTCTCTTCATGTGACTATGATACAGAGGCTGAATTGGGATATCTGAAAGATGATGTTTGCAAGATTGTTGACAAGGTACTTGCAGAGGGATTGCCAAAGGGAATATGCCTTAACGTTAACTTCCCGGAAATGCCACCTTTTAAGGGTACAAAGATATGCCGAATGACCATGGGACAATGGGTGAACGAAATAGTAAAGGAACGCCATCCACGTGGATATGATTATTATTGGGTAGTAGGAGAGTATCGTAACGATGAACCAAGTGCAGAGGATGGAGATCAGTGGGCTGTTAACAATGGATATGTTGCTATAACTCCTACAAAAATTGATGTCACTGATTACGAGATTATAGATAAACTTAATAGCTGGGGACTTTAAATAAAAGTTTTGTTATGAAGTATTACATTATTGTTGGTGAAGCTAGTGGAGACCTTCATGCATCACATTTGATGATGTCGTTGAAAAAAAATGACAGTAATGCCGAGTTTAGATTTTTCGGTGGAGATATGATGTCTGCTGTTGGAGGTACCCGTGTAAAGCATTATAAGGAACTTGCCTATATGGGGTTTGTTCCCGTGCTTTTGCATCTGCGTACGATATTTCGTAATATGGCATTGTGTAAAAAGGATATTGTTGCTTGGAATCCTGATGTTGTAATACTTGTAGACTATGCTGGATTCAATCTTGGTATAGCTAAATATATTAAGGCACACACAAGAATACCTGCTTATTATTACATCTCTCCTAAGATATGGGCATGGAAGGAATGGCGAATAAAATCTATAAGAAGAGATATCACAGAACTATTCTCTATATTGCCTTTTGAAATACCGTTTTTTGAACAAAAACATAATTACAAAATACATTATGTTGGTAATCCTACTGCTGACGAAGTAAATAGGTTTAAAAATGAGTATAAAGAGAGTAAAGAAGATTTTTATAATAGGAATTCTCTAGTTACTGATAAACCTATTATTGCATTGCTTGCAGGTAGTAGAAAGCAGGAAATAAAGGATAATCTTCCAGCTATGATTAAGTCGGCAATAAACTATACTGATAAGTATCAGTTGGTGCTTGCTGGTGCTCCTTCAATTGATAGGGAATATTATGACATGGTACTTGATGGGATTAAAGACTGTGGAGATTTTAAAATCAAAATAGTTAATAATGAAACTTATCCATTGTTGAAACATTCTGTTGCAGCTCTCGTTACAAGTGGTACTGCGACTCTTGAAACAGCGATGTTTGGTGTTCCGCAAGTTGTATGCTATGAGACTCCCGTTCCGCATTTGATACGTTTCGGATTTAATCATATAATAAAGTGCAAATATATCTCTCTTGTAAATCTTATCGCTGATAAGGAAATTGTGAAAGAACTATTTGCTGATCGTTTCTCTGTATCAAATATATCAGAAGAGCTTGGGCGTATTCTTCCTTCTGGCGATGGACGACAGAATATGCTTGATGATTATGAAGAGGTGTATAAAAAACTAGGCGACACTATCGCTCCGGATAATGCCGCCCGTATTATGGTAGATTTGCTTAATCATAAAGATTAAGCAAGTCTTTATTTATTATATTCACGTAGATAATCTTTTACCTTTTTACCATAAGGCTTTATAACATCATTAGTCCAATTTCCTTCTGATTTAGCCCTTGGTAGCAACATAGAACAGGTCTCATTCTTATCGGAAATAGACCAGTTTATCCAACTGACTTTTAGATTTTCCATAAGATCAATCCATCTCTGCCATTCTTCGGTATTCAGAGGTCCTTCTCCGGAAGCTTCCATGCCAGCACATTCGCTGACGAAAACAGGTAAACCACCCTCAACGGCTGCCTTCATTTTGTTGCGCAGATAGTCTTTGTGAGTAGCTGCATAGAAATGTACGGTGTACATAACGTTGCTAACCCCCTCCATTGGGTTTGCTGCTGCAAGGTCTATGTCCTGATCCCAATGTGGGCATCCCATTAAGATGATATTGTCGGGATCATATTGTCTGATTGCTGTAATAATTGTTTTACCATACACCTTTAAGCTATCCCAATTGTCTCCAATAGGTTCGTTGTATAGCTCGTAGATAACGTTAGGATACTTTCCGTATTTCTTTGCCATATTGGTGAAAAACGTTGTCGCCTCTTTTGTGTGCATCGTGTGTGCATGCCAGTCGATGATTACATATACACCGTTTTTAATTGCGGCTTCAATAACAGGAGACATGCATTTCATTGCAAATTCAGGATTGTCCAGATAGTTGTCTTCTATCTGTATTCCCATAGCGGCACGGATAATATTGGCGTGCCAGTCATCTTTCAACCATTTAATGGCTTTTGCATTATAGAAGCGCGGCCATAGATTGTGCCAACCAAGACTTACACCTCGTAATACTACTGGGTTGTCTTTGTTATCACATAACTGCGCTCCCTTTACTTGTAATTGTCCCCATTCTTTTACAGGATTAGTGGCAAAGGATGGGGAAAGACAGAATACCGCTAATAAGGTTAATAGGTATTTTTTCATAGTATGGTATTTGATTTTGCTTAGAAAATCTGTATTGTATAAAGGTATATTACAGCTGCTGGAATCGCCATCAATGATGAGTCAAAGCGGTCTAGCATTCCTCCGTGTCCAGGAAGGATATTTCCACTGTCCTTAATGTCTAAAGTTCTTTTGAAAAGGCTTTCTACAAGATCACCTAATGTTCCGAAGACGACTACTGTAAGTCCTAGTCCAATCCATCCAAGTATAGACAAATGTGATGTTGATGCACCGTTTTCATTAGTCATGTAGCCGATTATTCCTGCAACAATCATAACAAGTATGCCACCTCCAATACTTCCTTCCCAGCTTTTTGCCGGGCTTATTCTAGGAAAGAGTTTATGTTTTCCGAAGAGTGAACCGCTACAATATGCACCAGTATCGTTGAGCCATAGAAAAATGAATACACACAATGGAATTAGCATGTTATAGCTGATACTGTCTCCGTTAGCTGAAACCTCAAAACCAAGTATGTTTATCATAGAGAAAGGCAATGCAATATACATTTGTCCAAGCATAGTGTATGCCCAATCGTTTATGGGGTCTTTCTGTTTAAGATATAGTTCGCTAATAAACAGATATACAATTGTCAGAAGATATGGCACGAATATGACGAAATTTGTCGCAATGCCAATTCTGAATGCTGCTACTGCAATGAAAAAATATACACCTGCTATTGTAGATATGAATCTGTTTACCTTAATGTTCTCTCTCTGGTTTACAAGTCCTGTATATTCCCATACAGCCATACCAGTTATGAAAGCAAAAAGAGCCACCATAGCTCTGGGATTAAAGAATCCCACAACCATGATGGTGACAAACAGTGCACCTGTAACAGTGCGCGTTATTAGATTTTGTACTTTGTTAGTCATATTTTTATATCCGACTTTTATTCTTTTATTCTTTTTCTTTTGTGGCCTGATGCTCTGCTTCAGCCTGCTTTACAACTTCAGGCATTTCTTCTAGTTTAGGAGCATTGGCTTCGTTCTCTTTAATAATTTCCTGAGAACGGCTTACCCAAGGGCGTTTGCCGAATATCTCTTCTACATCCTCTGCATAGATTACTTCTCTTGTGATAAGGAGTTCTGCAAGTTTGTTGTGTCCTTCCTTATGTTCCTCAAGAATTTCTTTTGCATGGGCGTATTCTGAATTTACCATTTTTAGAACTTCATCGTCGATAATCTTTGCTGTTGTCTCAGAGTATGGACGCTGGAATTGGTATTCCTGATTGTTGTAATAGCAGATGTTAGGCAATCTGTCGCTCATACCTGCGTATGCAATCATTCCAAATGCACTCTTTGTAGCACGTTCAAGATCGTTCATCGCTCCTGTAGATATGTGACCTGTAAAGAGTTCCTCGGCAGCACGTCCACCAAGTAATGCGCATATCTCGTCAAGCATCTGTTCCTTAGTTGTGATTTGGCGTTCTTCTGGAAGATACCATGCAGCACCCAAAGCCTGTCCACGTGGTACGATACTAACCTTTACAAGAGGATTAGCATGTTCACAGAACCAACTTATCGTAGCATGACCAGCCTCATGAAGTGCGATAGAGCGCTTCTCGTTAGCAGTCATCACCTTTGTCTTCTTTTCCAAACCGCCAATTATACGGTCTACAGCATCAATGAAATCTTGTTTTGTAACGTTCTTACTGTTATGTCTTGCGGCGATAAGTGCAGCCTCGTTACATACATTTGCTATATCAGCGCCAGAGAATCCTGGTGTCTGTCGTGAAAGAAAGTCGATATCTAGAGAGTCGTCAATTTTCAATGGTCTGAGATGAACTTGGAATATTGCTTTACGCTCTGTCAAATCTGGCAGGTCTACGTTTATCTGTCTGTCAAAACGTCCTGCACGCAACAATGCCTTGTCAAGCATGTCTGCACGGTTTGTTGCAGCAAGTACAATAACACCGCTATTTGTTCCGAAACCATCCATTTCTGTAAGCAGTGCGTTCAGCGTATTTTCACGCTCGTCGTTACCGCCCATTGAAGGATTCTTGCTTCTTGCTCTACCAACGGCATCAATTTCATCAATGAAAATGATACATGGAGATTTCTCCTTTGCTTGGTGGAATACGTCACGTACACGACTTGCGCCTACACCGACAAACATTTCAACGAAGTCTGAACCGCTCATTGAGAAGAATGGAACTCCAGCTTCACCAGCAACAGCTTTTGCAAGCAATGTCTTACCTGTTCCCGGAGGACCAACTAGCAACGCACCCTTTGGAATCTTTCCTCCGAGTTCAGTATATTTCTTTGGATTCTTTAGGAATTCTACTATTTCCTGAACTTCCTGTTTAGCTCCTTCTTGTCCGGCTACATCTTTGAATGTTATTCCTAGTTCGTTAGCCTTCTCGTAAAGTTTAGCTTTACTTTTTCCGACGCTGAATATACCGCTGCCTCCACCAGCACCATTACCTCCGCTCATACGTCTCATTATCCAGAACCAGAATACAAGCAAAAGTATAAATGGTCCATAGCTGAACAATATGTTAGTAAGGAAACCGTTGCTGTCGTTATTCTCATAGCTGAAATCAACAATCTTTCTTGTCTGTTGTTCTTTAGTGAGATATTTCTCCAGTTCGTCAATAGATCCGAAATTCACGTTTAAGTATGGATTTGAACCAACTTGTTTTGAATTTCTATGGAATACATCTTGAATATGTTTAGGGCTAATAAACATTTTGAGAGTACTCTTGTCCTTGTTTATTACAACGTTGGTAGCATATCCTTTCTCTACATATTGTTTAAACTTTGTATATGTAGCTTCCTGACTTGCTCCGTCACCAGCTAGCATATTACCTCCGCCAGAGAAAATAATAACTCCCAATGCAAGGGCTACGAGCAAATAGAGCCAGTTCATATTGAAACGTGGCATCTTTGGATCGTTTTTGTCTCTGTTATTTAAAGGGTTGTTTTTATTGTCCATTTATTCTAATTTTAGTTATCGGATATTATACAAATAACGTGCCAAACGACTAATCCAGATTTGGTATCTTAGTGATGGCAGCGTCTTCCCATAATGTTTCCAAATTATAGTATTCGCGTGTCTCAGGCAAAAATATATGTACCAATACATCTGAATAGTCAATAGCTACCCATTCTCTATTTCCAAGACCAGCTACGTTTGTAGGCTTTTCTTTTATTTCAGAGCGTACTGTGTCGCTTATAGAACTGGCTATTGCTTCTACCTGAGTTGTAGAATTACCTTGGCATATTACGAAATATTTTGCAATTGCTCCGTCTATATTGGTCAGGTTGACAATCGTTATGTATTCGCCTTTTTTCTCTTGTATGCCTTTTGTTATAGTTTCAACTAATTTACTTGTTACTTCCATTAATAGAATTTCTTTTGTTGTGTATATTATAATGTGTGATATCAGTCACAAAGGTACATAAATTATAGATATAACATTAACAAAAGAGAGTCTATTTTGTTTTTTTTCTTATTTTTATGAAAAAAAGTTGGTGAAAGTTTTGGAAGTTTACAAAAAAGGCACTACCTTTGCACACGCAATTCAGAACAACACTGATAAATGCAATTTATATTGGGATATGGTGTAATGGTAACACTGCAGATTCTGGTTCTGCTGTTCTTGGTTCGAGTCCGGGTATCCCAACAATATAGCAACTCTTTTGGGTTGCTTTTTTTGTTTTATTATTATATCGCTATTGCTTTAAGATAGGGTGTTAATATATGGATCAGTTCATAGGTTTTAGGGATTTAACAGAATGCTAGCTAATGTATGTGTTAGTTATTCTCCTGCATGCCTCATACATTATCCTACATAGACCTTAGACATGAAATACAAGGTTGTCGTAATACTATTATCAATAAGCGCAGCGATGACGGAATTCGATTTTCGATGTTCCGTTTAGTGATAAGGCCCTAATCACTCAGTAAAGCGTGTAAAACATTGGAGTGATAAGGCCCTAATCACTCTGAAAATATATAATCATTTGTGAATAGAAGGCTTTCTGTGATATTTTGAAAGCTAGCCTTATGAAGTATTTATTCTATGATAAACAGAATGGATATGGGTACAAATAGGTGTCTGTATGGATAAACGTTTTTGGTGCAATGATAAAATCAGAAATGCAGATCTTAATAGTAGGGCGGCATTAAGTAGTACAGTTTAATCCTTAAACTGATGAACTGATTCTTAATGATAATATCGGGTATCTCAATAATTATTGCGGTGCATATATTGAGTGTTTAGTGATAAATAGTTGTTTAATGGATTGAAGTAGGTACAAAAAAAAATTGATTGTCTCACGACAACCAATCTCTTAACCTTAATAATCTAATACCATGAAAAACATGCTGCAAAGATATAGGCTTTTTGCGAAACCTCCAAATTATTAGTCATGAAATCATTGTATTTTATATTTTGTTAACCATACGGTTATTACTCACTATTTCTTTGTTTTGGTTCTTACTTATTGAAATTCTCAGCATCAATAGCCTTGATTTTCTGCTTAATAAGTTCCACATCATCCTTCAGTTTCTGAACCTTGTGATTCATTTCGTCAATAAGGCTATTACCTTTCTTGCTACTTACGCTAAGGAAACCGAGATTGTTCTCGTATGTGATGATTTCTTGTTTCAGACTTTCATAGCGTCTCATAAGTCTTCCGCGCTCGTTGTCTATTGCGTCTTCACCGTTTCTAGCTACATTCCTCAGGTTGTTTCTGAAGTTGTCTATGCGCTTTTTAGCAATAGATATATGAAGGTCTTTATACAACTTATCCAGAATATCGTGGTATTCTTTATAAAGTTTGTCTTTGTCTTTATAAGGTACATGTCCAATATTGTTGTATTCTTCCACAAGTTTTTGAACTTTATCCTGTACGTTATCAGACACTTCTTCTGCGAGAGTTTTAAGTTCTGAAATTATATCTTTCTTTTTGCTTAAGTTGCTGTGTTCCTCATTGCGTGTACCAGCATTGGCAGCATTACGTGCTTCAAAGAACTTGTTGCATGCAGCAAGGAATTTTGTCCACAGTTCATCGCCTAGTTTCTTTGGAACAGGTCCTATATTCTTCCAATCTTTCTGCAGTGCTATAAACTTGTCTGTAATAGCTTTCCAATCAGTACTATCCTTAAGTGATTCTGCCTCTTCAATCAGTTTTTGTTTCTTTTCAGCATTCTCATTGAAATGCTGTTTGATTTCCTTGAAATGTTCAGCCTTGTTACCAAAGAATTCATCACAAGCTGCACGGAATCTCTCAAAAATCTTCACGTTCATCTTCTGTGGTGCAAATCCAATCTTCTTCCATTCTGCCTGAAGACCGATAATCTCCTTTGTATGCTTATCCCAATCGCCTTCGCTGTTGTTTTCAGCTTTTACGATTTCTTCAAGTTGTTCACATAATTTAGTTTTCTTTTCAAGGTTGTCTTCTTCCTTTGCGCGCAAATCTTCGAAGTGCTTTTGGTGATTTTTGTTTATCAGAGTTGACGCAGCCTTGAATCTATTCCATGTTTCCTCGCGCAGTTCCTTAGAAACAGGACCTGTCTCACGATATTGTTGGTGAAGTTCTTGTAATTGGTGGAATGCACTTATAACATCCTGTTCTTCTGCAAGCTTTTCTGCAGCTTCACATAGGCGGTGCTTTATTTCAAGATTCTTCTTAAAATCATATTCGCGTGCTTCACGATTTAGGTTCAGCAAGTCATAATATTGCTCAACATAAAGTTGATAGTTTCTCCATAATTCATTGGCTTTTTCTGCAGGAACTGTTCTTATCTCTTTCCATTTCTGCTGTAGCTCCTTGAATTCAGGGTAGCTTTTATTAGCCTCGTCTGGAGATGTTACCATGGCCTTTATGCGCTCAATGATATCAATCTTTTTCTGTAGATTCCCTTGCTTTTCTGATTCTTGCTCAAGAAATAATTTTGCGCGACGTTCTTTTACCACACTCATTTGAGCCTTGAATACTTCTTCATCCTCATCTGGTACCATAACATATTTCTCTGGGTCGCCACCGGCATCCAGATATTCTTTTTGTTTAGCGTCACGCTCAGTAATGTGAATTTTGTAGAAAGTGGTTTTTAGATTATCGAGTTCCTCTTTTGTTGGGTTCTCTTCATTTCCGACAATTTCTTTGAGACGTTCTAGAATCTCAGCCTTGCTCTTATATGTTTTTGGCTCGGCAGTAGTTTCATTTGCATTCTCTACTTCAGCAGAATTTGTATTCTTCTGCACTTCATCATCTAACATTCCCTCTTTATGGGCATTCTCTTGAGAGTTCATCATTCCACTTGTTTAGTTTATGATACTGATTTTCATTGCGTTGTGCAATCATTATTAGCTTGCAAACTTAAATAAAAAAAATGTAAATTCCTAATTTAAATTGGTTTTTTTTACTTTTCAGTTATTATAGTAGGCGTTTGTAACGTAAAATCCACCACGACAGACCAGATACCATTACTGATATAACGATTGCTATGATAAATCCAAACGGACTGCCTTCCATTCCGTTAATTAAGTTCATACCAAATATACTTGCTATAAGGGTAGGGAACATCATGATAATACTCACAGATGTGAGCGTACGCATCACCGTATTCATATTGTTATTAATGATACTTGAATACGTTTCCATTGTGGATTCAAGAATATCAGAATAAATGTTTGTCGTTTCACGTGCCTGTGTCATCTCAATACTTACGTCTTCAATAAGGTCGGCATCTAATTCATCCACTTGAAGTTTAAACTTCAGCTTTTGCAGAAGATTTTCGTTGCCACGTATTGATGTGATGAAATATGTAAGTGAGTCTTGTAGACGGCTTAGTCCAATTAGACTTTCGTTGTTCACTCCCTGATCAAGATTATGCTTTGCTTTCTCAATCAGTGTGTTTATCTGTTTAAGTCGTTTCAGATACCAAACAGCACTAGAAAGGAATAGGCGGAATATCAGATCCACGTAGTCTGTGAATCCCTCACGTCTTTTTTGTTGATAGCTCACGAAGTCTATCATCATATTCGTTTCGTAATAGCAAACTGTTATTGTGACACCCTGCTTATGTATTATACCAAGTGGTACAGTAGTGTAGGGTGTGCGTGAGCGAACTTCTTTTACGTATGGTATACGAAGGATAATAAGCATCCATCCGTCATCATATTCGTAACGTGCACGCTCGTCGGTATCGCTAATGTCTGATAGAAAGTAATCTGGTATTTTGAAAGTATCTTCAAGATATTCCTGATCTTCGTCTGTTGGGCATGTAACCTGTATCCAACAATTGGGCTGCCACTCTTTGAGGGCGCTCAAATTCTCGCTAATGTTCCAATATGTTCTCATTGCAGCTAATCTCCGTAAAAATGAATCCTAGGTGTGGGGATTAGCTTCAACTAAATCCTCACGCCTATAAATTAAATGTTTCCGCGTGATAATCGTCCATATATTTGTTATTATGTTTGATTTAACGCTGCAAAGGTAACAATTAAATATTAAATATTTTCATATCTAATAGGAAATTATTCATTTTTTTCATTCACATGTTTGATGTCCCTTAACATTGTTGTTAGATTTTATCCAACGCCTGTTTGATGTCATCAAGTATATCTTCGCTGTCTTCTATTCCAACAGAAAGTCGGATAAGGTCTGGAGCTATACCTGCTTCACGCAACTGCTCATCTGATAATTGGCGGTGTGTGTGACTTGCTGGGTGAAGCACGCAACTGCGACAGTCGGCAACGTGTGTAACGATGTTAATCAGTTCCAGTGAGTCCATCCATTTGATAGCAGTCTCTCTGTCGCCCTTCAGTCCGAATGCGATTACACCGCATGAACCGTTTGGCAAATATTTCTTGGCTAGTTCATGGTTGCGGTCGTTTTCAAGTCCACAGTAGTGCACCCATGCAACTTTGGGATCATTAGACAGGAATTCAGCTATGCGCTGTGCATTCTTGCAATGTTGAGCCATGCGTAAATGCAGACTCTCCAATCCTAGATTTATAAGAAAAGCATTATGTGGTGACTGAATACTTCCAAGGTCGCGCATGATTTGTGCCACAAGCTTTGTGGTATATGCCATTTTGCCGAAAGTCTTTGTGTATGTCAGTCCGTGATATGACTCGTCTGGTGTGCATAGTCCAGGAAACTTCTCTGCGTTTGCGTCCCAGTCAAAGTTACCGCTGTCTACAACCACTCCGCCTATTGTCGCAGCATGACCGTCCATGTATTTTGTTGTGGAATGAGTTACAATGTCGCATCCCCATTCAAAAGGTCGGCAATTTATAGGTGTTGCAAAAGTGTTGTCTACAATCAATGGCACACCGTTGCTGTGAGCTATCTTTGCGAATTTCTCAATGTCTAGTACGTTGCATCCTGGGTTTGATATAGTTTCTCCAAACATCGCTTTAGTGTTTGGGCGGAAAGCCTTCATGATGTTCTCTTCGCTGTCTTCAGGATTGACGAATGTGCATTCTATACCCAATTTCTTTAGAGTCACTCCAAATAGGTTGAACGTACCGCCGTATATTTCATTTGATGCGACAACATGATCACCAGCTTCGCAGATATTAAACAGCGCATAAAAGTTTGCTGACTGTCCGCTTGATGTAAGCACGGCTCCAACTCCGCCTTCCAATGCTGCAATCTTCTTTGCTACTGCGTCATTTGTTGGGTTTTGCAGTCTACTATAGAAATAGCCGTCTTTCTTTAAGTCGAAGAGCATAGCCATTTCTTCAGAGTTGTCATATTTAAATGTTGTACTTTGGTACACAGGGACCTCTATTGGTTCTCCATTCTTAGGTTCCCATCCTGCCTTAACGCAGAGGGTTGAAAGTTTCAGATCTTTCTTCATCAGTAGTATATCTTTCCTTTGTTTAATTAATTGTTTGTCATTAATTAGTTTGATGACGATGCAAATTTACTAAAAAAACGTGTAAATACTTTTAGTTTATATATTATTTTATTATATAAAGTTGCAAAATGCTATTATTGCTCATAAGTATTCATGAATTCATCAAATAGACTTTTCATCTTGCCTGGAACGATTATATGATGATTACCTATTGGGTTTGTTAGGAAGTAGTTCGCCTTATCAGCCTTGTCAAGTTGTATTACTTGTTGTGTACGGCATAGGTTTGGCTTAGCCTGACTGCACACTAGTTCTCCCTCTTCAGCGAAGTGTCTGCTAAGATTACCTGAAACCTTGAATATAGTCACAGGACCATTCTTCATATATCCTCTGATACCTACACCAATTCCTGATTCAAAGTGAGTGTCAAATTCATAACGCTCTATCATATTAAATGGTATTGTGCAGTGTGCGAAAAGCATTTCTCCGCTTGTTGGGTTTATGTGTGCTGGGTTTGCTTGAAAACCAGAAACTGAAGCAAGTGAATTTGTTATTGCCATTGATAGCATTGCCGGAACATCTCCTTCGCATGTGGCGATGATGCCTTCGCTATTGAATTTGGCTAATGCCAGACAACCGGTGTTCTTCACTGCTGTAAGCAAGTCAAAACAGCGCAGTGTAAATCCGCTTAGAGCATATTTCTTTATGATAGTTTTCAATGCCAAGTATATCTGTTCTGCCATTGGCAAAGCCTTACTTATGTTCTCGTTAGGAGACATTGCAAGTAGTTCTTCTGTATTAGGCGTTGGAACAGATTTTATTGTGTCGAGTAATTCCTGAATAGGAATGTTTATAATTTCAATACCTGTTTTTGCCTTCACAGTCTCGTAATCAGCATTACTTGATATAAGCCAGTCTGATGGTTCGCCAACAACTCCTAGTCTGCATCCGTCGAGTTGTTTTCTTGCCAGTCCCACCTTCTCAAGAATATTTATTCTTTCAGCTATATATTCTGTTTCGCCGTGCAGAATCTCACCTTTTATATTATTAAGTCTTAGATAAGACAATATCTCCATTGAGGCAGCAAGAGAATTACTCTTTCCTGATGTCAGCAAATATATAGGTTGTTTTGATTGNGCTTGTATTTGNGGAAGNAACTTNTTNAANATGCCTTCTGTCCCGCCAGTGCGNACATATATAAGGTTTAATGCGTGATCACCATAATTNGTGAAGTCACTACCAATGAAATCAAACTTGATGTTTAGGCTACCTAAAAATTCAGCAGTAGCTGCATCTACAGCCTTTTCGTCNTGAAGCTGTGATGTAAGTGTGTAGATTGAAATATCCATAATGTCGTTTTCTGTTTGAGTGCCAAAGTTACATAAAAATATTATTTTGAGGAATTAATTCTGCATTTTTTCAATCTTATCGTCTTTTGTTTCGTTAGAAATAACTAATTTTGCGTATTAAATATTTAAATAGGGTAGAAAAAATGACTATACGTTTGGCAACAGTTGATGACGCTGAAGAATTATTGAAGATCTATGGTCCGTACGTAACCGATACGGCAATAACATTTGAATATGATGTCCCAACCCTCGAAGAATTTCGTAATCGCATTATAAAAACTTTGAGTCGATATCCATATTTGGTGGCTGAAAAAAATGGTAAGATAATAGGTTATGCTTATGCCGGACCATTCAAGGAACGTGCTGCTTATCAGTGGGCGGTTGAAACATCGTTGTATTTAGACAGGAGTTATCGTGGAAATGGTCTTGGTAGAATATTGCATGATGCTTTATGCGATGCTTTGCGCAAGCAGGGTATATTAAATATGAATGCGTGTGTTACTTATACATCTAAAGAAGATGAATATCTTACGCACGCCAGCTTGAAATTTCATAAGCGATTGGGTTATACTATTGCTGCGCATTTCCATAAGTGCGGCAAGAAGTTTGATCGTTGGTATGATATTATTTGGATGGAAAAACATATAGGAGAACATAAATAAAATAATCAAATGAACAAAATCAGTTTAGTTTTACTTTTAATGATGTCGTTGATGAATCTACAGGCACAGAAAAGAGCTTTTGAGATTTCTGACCTCTATCGTGTGCAGAGTGTGTATGGAGTGGCGGTGTCTCCCCAAGGCAACACTCTTGCTTATGTCCATAGCCGTTCTGATTTGAAAAATCACAAATCATATCAGAATATCGCGTTGATGAATTTAAAGGATTTCTCAACACGTGACCTCACAACAGACGGTAAGAGTGGTGATGCTATGTGGAGCAAAGACGGAAAGCTTGTTTATTTTATTTCGTCTATAAGTGGAACTCCTCAACTTTATTGCAGTGACGCAACAGGTAAGGCTGAAAAACTCACAGATTATGAACTCGGAATCAATGCCCCTGTACTTTCTCAGGATAATCGTTATGTAGCTTTCACGGCTAATGTGTTCCCTGAGGCTGGAGCTGACGGCAAGAAGAATATTGAGTTACAGAAGAAACTTGATGATGGACCTGTTCAGGCTCATATAGCTGATAAGTTGCTTTACAGACATTGGACTGAATATGCCGATGGTAAATATCAGCACATCATTGTTTATGACTTGAAAGATAAGACTTATACTGATGTTACTCCTGGTGAATGGGTTTCTCCTGTTTTCATGCCAGGTGGAGGTGTAGGCTTCAACTTCTCTCCTGATAGCAAGGAGATTTGCTTTGTAAGCAATCGCACTGAGCATCAGGAAGCAAATACCAATTGCAATCTTTGGACTGTTCCTGTAAAGGGTGGTGAGGTTAAATGCCTTACTGCTGAGAATGAGGCTTGGGACGGAACTCCTGTCTATTCTCCAGACGGCAAGTATATCGCTTATCGCATGCAGCGCATTCCTGGCTACGAGTCAGACCGTTTCTTGCTTGCATTAATCAATCGTCAGACTGGTGAGAAAACAGTCCTCACAGAGAGCTTTGACAACTGGGTGAATGACTTCAAGTGGAGCAATGATAGCAAAAACATCTTCTTCTTGGGCGATGATACAGGCTATGAACCATTGTTCAAAGTCAATGTAAAGACACATAAAATTAATAAGGTAATCAGCAATCGTTCTATTAGCGAATTTGATTTCGATGCTAAGGGCAATTTCTATTACACATATTCTAGAACTGGCAAACCTAATGCTTTGTATGCTTCTTCTGCCACAGGAACTAAAGAGCGCCAGCTCACATTCCTTAATAAGGAGTTAGAGCAGGAAGTAGACATCCGCCCATCAGATACAATGTGGGTAAAGGGTGCTAATGGTGATTATGTAGAAGTGTTTATTGTAAAGCCTCATGGTTTTGAAGCTGGAAAGAAATATCCTTTGATAGTCAATGTTCATGGTGGACCTCAGACACAGTGGCAGGATAACTTCCGTGGTGACTGGCAGGTATATCCTGGTGCTGGCTATGTTGTAGCCTATCCTAATCCTCATGGCTCTACTGGTCGTGGACAAGCTTTCTGCCGTGCCATCAGTGGCGACTTTGGCGGTGCTCCTTATGAGGACGTGATGAAGGTCACCGATGCACTTGCTAAGTTGAATTATGTAGACTCTACACGCATGGGAGCTATGGGATGGTCTTATGGTGGCTATTTCATGAACTGGTTGCAGGCCAACAAGCATCCGTTTAAGTGTCTTGCTTCAATGATGGGACTTTACGACTTGCGTTCTATGTGGGGTGCTACTGAAGAACTTTGGTTCCCTAACTTCGATTTGAAGGGACAGCCATGGAATTCTGATCAATATAAAAAGTTCTCTCCTTCTGAGTATGTTTCTAATTTCAAGACACCTACATTGATTATCACTGGCGAGAGAGACTATCGTGTGCCATATACACAGAGTCTTCAATATTTCAACACTCTTCAGACATTAGGCATTCCTTCTCGCTTGATCGTATTTAAGAACGACGGACATTGGCCAAATAATCTTAATTCAATGCCTGTATATTACAATGCTCATCTTGAATGGTTCAACAAATATCTAGGTGGTGCACCTGCTCCTTGGGATACCCAGAAGATGGTGTATAACCAGATAGAGTATTAAAATTATAATGATATGAAAGAAATCAAGAATTTGCCTTCTGAATGTACTACTATCATTGTAGGAAACAGAATGTCAGTTGATGGATCACGCTTTTTGGCGCGTTCCAGTGATTTTGACGCTATGATGGCTATCAATTTCGAAGTCCACGAAGACACACTTTTCGGACCTTCTGAGTTTGTTGCCAAAGATAGCAAGTTCCGCTGTTCGTTGCCTACTAAGGCTTTGGGTTATACAGCTTTACCTGATTTCCAGTTTCCTGGAGAATGGGGTAGTGCTGGCTACAACACTGCCGGTGTCGGAATGAGCAGCACTGAGACCATTTTCAGCAGTGAGCGTGCGTTGTCTTTCGATCCTTATGTAGAAAATGGACTTGCAGAAAACTGCACCTATAATATTGTGTTGCCTTATATCCAAACAGCTCGTGAAGGCGTTGAGCGTCTTTCTAAACTGATAGAGGAATATGGTTCAGCAGAAGGTTTCGCAATCGGCTTCATTGATGATAAGGAAACTTGGTATCTTGAGAATGCTTGCGGTCATCGTTGGCTAGCTTGCCGCATACCGGCAGATCGTTATTTCGTTACCGGCAATCAAAGTCGTTATCGTGATTACGATCCTAAAGACAAAGATAACTTTATGGCATCATCTGATTTGATAGAGTTTGCTGAGAAAAACGGATTGTACGATCCAGCTAAAGGCAAGTTTGATTTCCATGAAGCTTATTCACGTGATGAGAAGTTAGACACCACCTACAACTATCCTCGTGTATGGGGATTGCAGAAGATGTTCTCACCTTCAATAAAGAATGATGTGACACGCAATGATTTCCCTGTTTATGCTAAGGCAGATAAGCCTATCAGTATATCAGATTTGCGCACTGCGTTCAGATTCCATTACAACGATACAGAGCACGATCCATATCTACATAATAATGGTAAGGAACCTTATCGCCCTGTAGCTATATTCCGTACCACTCAGACGCATATATTGCAGGTACGCAACGATCTACCTCAGTCTATTGGTTGTCTTTCTTATGTTGCATTGGGAATGGCAGACTTAGGAGTCTTCCTTCCGTTGTATCAGGGTGTGAAGTCATATCCACGTCAGTATAGCATTGGTAACAACAATTCTGATAGTCATTCAGCCTATTGGAAGTTCCGCAAAGTAATGACCTTAGGAATGGTAAACTATAATGCTTATGCTCCAGTCATCCACGAGGTATATTCAAAGCTAGAGGCAGAGAATGACCAGCGTCAGAAGGAGATGGAAGCAGAGTATCTAAAGTTGTACAAGACAGAACCAATGAAGGCTAACGACATGTTGCAGCAGTTCTCAGACAGCATTCTGTTGCATGCGCTCGACGTAGCTGATGCATTGACCGAAAAGCTCTTCACGTTATTGGCTCAGGATATTCAGAAAGAATATCTATTCCACGGAGCGTAATAGCATAAAGGAATATCTATATAATAATACAGGCACTTACTCAATAAGCAAGTGCCTGTATTGTTTTTATAACTGCATGGTCTCTCGCAGATTTCTGCAGAGCAAGATATCTTGTAGTGTAGTTTTGTGGTTTATCTGCGTAATCAGCGAGATCTGCGAGAGAATCGGCCGTTAAACATATAAGGGAAGAACAAGGAAAAAATAAGGAAAGAACGAGCGCATCTCACAGATAGATTGAGTCCTCTTGCGTGAATATTCTCTCGCAGATAGCGCAGATCACGCAGATGAATGCAGCAAGCTGCATTATTTCGCAGAGAAAGACAGTTAGTGTAGTTTTGTGGTTCGTCTGCGAGATCTGCGAGAGAATCTGCCGTTTACAGATAGTATAGCTACATACAAAGAGAAAAAAAATATGCGCGAATATACATCTGCTTTAGCAGATACTGCAAATATATACAGAAAAGAGTATTAACAGGGAACCTGCGAGGACCCCCTTTGTCTATTATTTCTTCAGTCTTTTCTTTTGTTCGCTATTATGCAGATATAACTTTGCTTCCATATCAGAAAACATGAGTCGAGTATCTAGATGCGTATAAATGCGAATAATGTTCCCCGAAGGATTGTCGGTGAAATTACCATCATTATTTATTGTAGGACAAGGGCGAAGCACATATTGTGATGATGATGGATCGGCTTCGTAAATGCTTTGAAGCGCCGTAAGCAAAACCAGAGGACTATCGCCTAGTATATATGTTTCGGCAGTACCTCCACACCAGCTGTGAGTGTTATCATACCATATGTTTATCTTTTCAAATAGAAACTTTCCGGTAACTCCCATCGGTTTTATTTTGCTGAGTATTTCTGAATAACCATATATACATTGGCGATAAGCAGGACGTGGAATCATCCACAAATTCAGTCGACTTTTATTAAATATAACTTGTGCTGCACATTTATCGAGGGCAAGATTGTATTCAACTTTTGATTTTCTTGGAGGCATAATTTGCATTTCTCCCAAATTTTCCTCTCCACCTATCCATATCAATGTGAGCTTTTCTGCTATTCCTGGATTTTTTAGATAAGCTGAAGCTATGGTATTCAATGAACCTCCACAGCAAACATACAGTCGTTGCTTTGTGTCTGTTCGCATTGCTTCTTTGATGATAAAATCTGCACCTTCTGATTCACTAGGTGTATTCACATTCTCCATGGGTGTATTGCTCCCCTTGTAGTAATAAAATGTTTTTATCTGGCGCTATAACACTTATTGTTTCTTTAGCAATAGCTTTTCCTATTTTAGCCCCTTCTTTTTCACTCTTATTTCCATACGGTGAAGCTTTCATCGGAAAATAGCTGGATATAACCGCACGTATATCAACAGATGGAGACATCAGGTGATGTGCCAACGCAACCACACCATCTGGATCCCCAGCAAAGTCATTATCAATGATTACCCTAATTCGGGGAGAAGGATTGTCGTAACTTTGTGCACTCAATAATTGATTGTCTACTATTGAAAAAAGAAGAACCAATATATAGAAAGAAATTGTTCTTTTCATATTTTTTTATTGAATTAGTTTAATGTGAGTTCGATGTTTGTTTTTATTTAAAAATTCATGATTAGCGAAAATGTTTTATCTTAATCGTGTTGAACAATAAGAAAAATAAACAAGATTCGTAATGATAACCGAGGACAAAGTTACTGAAATATTTTGTATGGCAGATGAATTATGTAAGTTTTTCGGTACCATGATGCTAAAATATATGCTGAAAAGCTATAACTGCGGATATCATGGGAATAGTACAAACTCAATTCCTGAGAAAATAAACATCTGCGTAATTAACGGGAGAATATGCCGTTTATACATGGAAAGAAAAAATATATCTGTGGGAGAACACATCAGATTGAGTCTCTTTTTTATCTGAATCAGTTATTAAGTAATCCTTAATAACTGATTTTTATCTTTCAGAATATTAATAATACGAATGTTGCTGTATAATAAACAATCAAAGTGTCAAAATAATATTGTGCAGAAACATCCTTGTATTGAAGTCTTGTAACATTTATTTTATAAATGTTTGTTTGCATTAAAAATTTTATTAATTTTGCACCAATTACAAATTATATAAGTACTATGCTAAATAAAATTTTAATCACTATCACATTGCTATGCAGTCCTATCCTAATCAGTGCTCAAAACATATTTGAGACAAGCCCTGACTACATAGCAGCAGGACAGTCATCTCAAGATCTGTTTTATATTAACACGAAAACGATCGCTAAAGATTCTATTGGATATCGTGTGTGTTTAGGTATTTATTCGTATAATAGCAGTGCTAAAAAAAGTCATAAACATAAAAAACTACCCCAACGCTTATATTCATTGGAGTACAATGTATTTGACTTAGATGGATCAAGATCTAAAATGGTTTCATTTGTTGATTATGATAGTGGCGGTAATGTAGTGAGTCAATACAATTGTGATAACCCTTACTGGTCTCGTACTACTCCAGGTTCTGTTTTCGAATTTGTAGCTAATGTGTTAAAGGAATATATTAGTAAAAACCCTATTGTGCAACTTCCAAAATGATGCTATTCGTAGTCTCATACAATTAAATACGTGACATCTCTCATGTTCACTAATATTATTTTTTGAATATGGCGTTGTCACACTGGTAACATATCCTTGTTATTTTTCCTGATTAAACATAAATGCTTCAGACTACTAGAAACGTAACCGGCAGAAGTCAACTGCCCACATACAACTTTTGATAGGTTTAATTCTCGCTAATTCTAAAGAAATTTGTAGAAAAGGAAACGAAAGATGAAATTATTGTCTAATTTTGTGCCGTCATTAAAAAAAGCTTACACATGGATATAGTAATAAAGTTAATACCAGTATTCGTAATTGTCGTTATACTTCAATTTTGTGCTAATCGTTTTAAAAAAACGACGGAAGAAAAGTATACCGTTAATGGGAAAAATAAAATAGCAGTCAAAGCAATTTCTATTTGTTCTTTATTTACTTTTTTTATCTGTTGGTTTGCTCTCGTTTTTAAAAGTGACCTATTCTATATATTAGGAGCTTGTTTGCCTGCGATTGTTATGGCTTTGTTTTTAGCGTATTTATTTAGGTCTAAAAAGGAGATAAATGTATCTTTGGTTGTTACAATGACCGTAATCATTTCAATCATTGTTCTCGTGCTTTCACTTGTTCCTATTTATATGAGTAGAAAACAAACATCTATAGACATAGACTCTCATTCTATTAGTATTTCTGGTATTTATGGAGAAGTTGTCGATAGATCTATTATCAAAAGTATAACATTAGTAAATGAGATACCAGACATCGACTATAGAGTAAACGGTTATTCATTTAGTGATGATAATTTGGGTAAGTTTAAAGCGGAAGATGGTAACATCGTCATGTTGTATGTTCATTCCCAGGATGCTCCATTTATTAAAATTACGAGATTCCATGCGCCTGATATTTATATAAATACAAGTGATCCTGATCAAACCTTTTCTTTATTTCATCAAATGATGAATAAGCATAATCTTCGGCAACGCAGATCATAAGTCTTGTGTTGGTATAAACAAGGTGTTGCTTACATGATTTATTTGTAAATCATGTAGCAACTATATTTTCCTTTTTGCACTATGATTGTATTGCGAATTCACCTTCCTTGTCTTCTTCTACTTTATTTCCTCATTATATCTGTATGGAACAACCATATTGAGAATATCTGATAACTCATCGCTGTAATCATTCTTCTCTATTTTATTCCCAACAGAAAGCTCAAATATATTTTTGATAAGAGTTTCCGTTATCATCGGGTTTTCCTTATTATAAATAATATTATTCGCTAATAAAATCCTGTAGAAAATGATTCTTATTTTCCTAGGTGTAAGCTGTTTCTTATAATCGATAATGAGTTTTTTTAGCTGATAATATATTTCAGTCCCAACGAATTCCAAATCTAATTTGTTTCTTCTTTTTTGTTCATCGAATTCTTGAATAATCTGATCTCTATTTTCAATAATGTTTGCTAACAGCCCATTATGATTAATGCCATTATCTTTAACTTCTGTCAATTTAGAAGCATATTCAAATAACTGGTCATTATCTAATGGAGATAGAGCTATTCCTGTTAAATATTTTATCCATTTGATCTATTGCTATAGAATGTATTTCTTTATCGTCATATAATGCTTTATATTTATATTCAATACCCTTTATTATTTTATCAGGATCAATACTACAAATTATAATGAGACGTTTCCTAATTTCTGCATTTTCAAGTACAGTTCTCAATGAATCTATAATGTTAGTCATTTTTGTTTCTGAACATCTATCAATATCATCAATATACAAAATGACTTTCTTTTTAACTGTTTCCTTCTCGCTAATCCAAGATTTTAACAACGATGTTATTTCTTTCTCAATTTCAGCTTGTATCCCCAATTCCCTTGCGAAAGAAATACCTTTACTATATTTCTTAATTAATGATATAGCTGAGTTGTAATGCTTAGATATAAAATTAAAGATTAATCCAATAATTGATAATATACTTGCTATTATTGTTGTTGATATTATACAGTGATTATATATTTTATTTATTATATCTGCCATATCTTGAAAGAACAATATCATTATTATTATCATTGTAGGGATTAGTAATAATAAAACGTCATGTAAGATTGATTCCCAAATTCGTTTTATTGTATAACAGAACTTAAATAACCAATCTTTGCTATTATATAATGTTTCAAATAAGTAAGCCCAAATAGCAGGGGTTTCTTGATACTTCCATGCATTGAATTCCACAATATCATATTGTATTGCTTTTGAATCTGTTCTCCTATTTATGTATTCTTTTACTTTCTTGAAAAAATAACTTTTTCCTCTACCCCAAGGAGCAAAGATTCCAAACAAACATACATTGTATTCTTTGTAATCACAAGCTCCATCTATTAATTTTACATACGATTGAGCTAAATTTTCAACATTAAAACATGCCGCTACATTATTATCAATAATTTTTTTGTCATTCTCAATAGCCGTATATGATTTTAATATGGTATCTTTATTGAGATTCTTATTTTCATGATAAGTATTATTTATATTAGTAGATGTCATATTCTTTTTTGCTAATAATTTTTCAGCATACATAATACCTTTTGATGTGATTGTAAAATACCCATCACCATCAAGATAAAACTCAGCATCAATATACTCTTTATCTCTTAGATAATGAAAGATTCGATGCTCTTCAATGGGAGAAGGAAATTTTATATTATTTTTTTCGCAAAAAATATTTATTCCAACGCCTTCTTCATCTCTATAATCAAGCATCTTTACGATTATATCGTCTCTTAATTCCTTTTCTGTCATGTTTATTGTGTGTATAATATATTAATGGTAATTATTAGTTTTCAAAAGTACTATTTATTTTTGAAATCGGTTTGCGATTAATGATATAATTTGTTTCATAAATTAATCTCTCATATATTTATTCTTATGTGCCTTTTTTCATTTAAACTTGATAAATAACAACTATATGAATTCCTTTAAAATCTAGATCTGAATTTCCTCTGCAAAAAGAAACTTGTTGATTATCAGTGCTATACGCAAAAAGTGCATTTGCTTTTGCATATAAAATTATCCATAAAAAGGGATGTAAGTCATATATTTTTTTGATGCAGTTTCTATATCTGCTGGTTTTATCAAGCCAGCTTCCATGGTATCTGATATAATACGAGATGCAAGAGACGAATCATATTTAGATAATTCAAATCGTGTCCTCACGGACTGGTTGTTGATGGCTTCCCCATCTTCATACATCAAACATGCGTGTTGATAACAGGCTGATATTTTCTCAGGTTTAGTCATATTCTTCAGATTCTTTTGAGGATACAGAAATACTCTTGTATGCTGTTCACTCTTTGTGAATTTTACTGCAGGAAGGAACATCTTTTCTATAGCAGCAATTGCTCTATCAATACCACTACCTCGACGTTCGCAGATCCCAAGCGTGAACATCATCTGTGCCAACTGTTCGTTTCTTGATTGTGGCGGTAGGTCTATTAGGCGATTAATGTCATTAAGTGGGGCTCCAGCATTAGTTATGGATAGTCTGTTAGCAAAAATTTCTATAGTCACAGGCATACCTGTTATTGCAAAATCTTGATGAACTAAGGCATTTGCGACAAACTCTCTAATCGCTACTCTTGGATATGTTGGAATAGCTTCTCGTTTTACGTCAATTTGCTCAGTACTAGTATTACTCATAATGAAATCAATCAATCCTTCAAATCCAACAGCATAGCCATAGTATCCATGTTGTTCAAATTCTTGCTGACGATTATTTATCCCAACATATTTTCTTACAATAACTTCATGTCCTGGCATATTTGAAAATTCACTAAGTTTTTTAGCAAATAAAATTGCTCCAAGATTAGTTATAGCCCAATGCGGTCCATCTTGTTTACATAGATGATAATCTGTAAGGCGTGCAATAATTGCATCTATAGATTGTGGTATATTTTTATCAAGTAGTTGGTATAATGCCTCGTAGTTTAACAATCTAAGTACTTCGTTCTTACTTAGATTGTTTTTAGCCAACTGTTGTTCAAATGTTATACCTTGAGAATTTGCAATCAAAGCCTTTACTTGATTTTTTGACATCTTTACAGTTTGCCCCGCAGACCGGTGATACGAACAAAAAATATCTTTTCCACGTAGGTAAACTGGTTTGTCATTTTGCTCTGGTATATATATAAATAGCAGAGAATGATTCTCATATTCGATTACAGCATGCTCTATGGGAATAGGGTATGCTAAATTATTTTGAGCAATATTACCTAATGTCTGAATTATTTTATCTATTTTTTCCTTGCATAAATCGAAACATGCTCCATCATCATGCACCCCAAATACAAGAATACCTCCACCCTTCATGTTAGCAAAGGCTGATATATGTTGAGCCAATCTATCGTTTTTATCAGATAAGCCGCTTTTCCAATCCAATTCATTTAATTCTGCAGGAATTGGATATAGACTATCTTTTAGAATAGTAATTGCTTTTTCTTTCCAGTCCATATTATTTAAAGTTAAATTCTATTGATAAAACTCTTAATCATTGAGGCTGTTGGATCAATGGATTTATTGAGTTTAATTTTATCATTTTTATTACTACCTGATAAAGAAGATTTTGCTTCTCACAGGATTTATAATCGCTACGAATATTAGTTACTGGCATTACTGTTAGTAAGAAATACTTCAAGCAGATAACGCAGAAAGAATATATCATAAAGTGATAATTATATAATAGGAACCTGACTTAACAGGTTCCTATCTTATTATCTCATTTTGACTAATCTTAAGCGTGGTTTTGGTACAAAAAAATCGTTTATGATGTCAATAGGCAGATGAAAAGCATAAGCTAATTCCTTATCACTGTAGCCTAGAGCGGTTTTAAATAAAGAGTATGCTTCATAAAAAATCTTTGGAGCATCTATGTAAACAAAACCTGGCTCGACTTTCCTGTATCCTTTACGACTCAATTCAATATAAAAGTATTTATATTTGTCTGCTGATATACAGGCTAAATCCTTTGCTCTTCTTATTATAGATGCCATTGATACTAACCATGTTTGCTTAAGATCATGAAGGTATGAAAGTCTAAAACCAGTTAATGAATTCTTTATTTCATTTTCTGGCATCAAAAATTCTGCAGCAAAATCAAAAGCTTCTTGCTCTTTGTCCCTTGTTTCTGGAATAGCTATATTAGGCGCTAGATGCATAATTATATGCCCCAACTCATGTGCTATATCTAATCGTTTTCTATCATTACTAAACTGCTTGTTTATGACAATAACCGGGAATCCTTTGTCTGTGAAAAAAGAAACGCCATCAAACTTTTCATCGTAATCTTTTTCTACAATGATAATGCCATATCTTTCAAGTAATGTACATATATCTTTAACAGGTCCCTGTAGAATGCCCATAAACTTTCTTGTAAACTGCGCAACACCCTTTGGGGTGTAGCCTTCCTCTATATCCAACGTCTTTAATTCAAATGTTGGAAATTCTATCGATTCAGACATTTGATCAATAGTATAACCTATCAATTTGTTAGAATTGTCTATAAGGTCTTTCTCTTTTTTTGATAATCCAGCCTTGCGTCGATACTCTGCATTCTCTACGGTATTTGAAATTGATTGCTCATAAAATTCTTCAGGAAACCCTAGAAATGCAATAATTCTTTTCTTCACATCATCTGATAGTTGCCCAATACCTTTTTCATATTTTGACAAATTCGATTGTGACAACCCTTCGATATGCGACGATAACTCTGTCTGAGAATAACCTTTGTATTCTCTGACGAATGTTAATTGTCTAGCTTTCATAATTTAAATTGTTTTCTTGTTGCCATTTTTTAAATAACGAGCCTGGAACTCGGTTATTATTCTGTTTTCTTTTTTATAATTGCTGTTGCTTTTATGGATATGCCACCAACAGGTTGTTGTGGTGCTACATAATTTATATTCATTTCTTTACGAACATGGATCATATCTTCAGTTATAGTCCATTTAACAACACCTTCATCTAAATATATAATCCTTGGATGGATAATTTCACCAAACCTCGATTTAGAATAACCAAAGAATATTATAGGTGAGCTTCCATCTTCATCGTCATTAAACAAGTTACCTTCTAATTGGTTCTCAATAGATTTAGATAACTTTGTTTTAATATTCATAGGCATACCTTTGCTGTCAAGCTTCTTGAACAGCACAATGTAACCATCTTTATACAAAAATCTTCTTTTGTATTTTCCTGTTTTAAGATCGGTACCAAAGGCCTTTCCTAAACATTGCATCATTTTCGAGTTGAAATAAGTTGCATCGAAATTACGGACTCTATATTCAACAGGAGTCAAAGCAGTCTCTGAATTGTACAACTTAACAGCTTCATGATAAGCATCAAAGATGTATCTCAGATCTTCTTTCATGTCATATTGACATTCTTTAGGATTTATTACACGTTTTCGTTTCGTAAATCCACGTAAATTGTCTACTTTTGCAGACATAAAATTATTATATTTCATATATAAAATATTTATGAGCTCCAGGCTCGTGAGTAATCTCTGCGCCAACAGAGATTATTTATTTCTGCAAAGATATATAATTTTTCCGATAAATTGTAATTTTTGGCATATAATTTTTTTAAAAAGTTGTATTTATTATAGCAAGTCCTTAATATAAGGTAGAAATATGAGCCTTTTCATTCAATTTCTACTTGCCTAGTTATTGGTTTTCTTCATGCCCAACTTCTTTCATCTGATATTCAATAATTCATTTACTTCAACTGTCTTAGTCTGCGTAAAACAGCAAAAACTGTGTGAGAATAAATCATACGTGGTATCATTTACCATCTATAGCAGTTATCAAGTAATCCTTGATAACTGTGTTTTTATCTAAATCAACTATTAAAAAAAACGAACAAATGTTTGCTTTTTCCACTCAATTATGTGAATTAAACTTTAATATGAGGGCAATTTTATGTGTAAACGTAAATAATGTTGTTATAGATAATCAAATAATTCTTGATTTATTTTAGTGAATATCGCTGCTATTTGATTATAAAAATAGCATAGATAATCAATGAGTTATGATTTATATCATATTTATTGTATATAATATTTATTAATTTATATATTGTAAATATTTATAAAAAAGCAAACAAATATTTGCAAAAAGCCAACAAATGTTTGGATAAGTCCAACAAATGTTTGATTTATGTATTATGAACGAATTTTTTATTCATTTGATATTGAATTTTATTGTTTAATATTTTGCCATTTAAATATGTTTTTATACCTTTGTGATACAGATGTAAAAAATCTGAATGGGAACCAGTATGCCCGCCTCATGTCTGAACGGCTCAATAAGTTTGGTGTGGCGATGTGTGCAGTCTCATGCCATGACGAAATGTCGTGTCAGAACACTATGCAATTAGACGGGGTGAGTCCATGATTTGCCAATAATCTATGTCCCTTTACATGAACACAAGCCTGATACCAGTTTTTGATTTGGTAAACAAATAAAACAAAAACTTCAAACTATAATCACATGAAAGTAGAATTAAAAAATGTATTCGACGCAACCCTTTGCGATCAAGAAATAAGTATTAATAATGAATACGATGAGTATGGATACATTTTCAACTATATATGGAATAAAATGTTGCCTCATGGAAGAAACATGGAAGAGGTGAAATCAGAAATTGAAAACTTTGCGTATCTTGGTAAATTGTCGGTAATCTACGACGGTAAGAAATACAGAATTAATATCCGTGCGAGATTTTTGAGAGACTTTCTGAGATTTTATAAATCAAATCTCACGACAATGCAGATTAAGAAGCTTCAGACGGATGTGAATGAAAGATGCGCTTTAGCTATGATCATCGTGAACAACTTTTTCTATAATGGACATCTACCGATTCAAAAATCATTATTAAAAGCTATAAAAAGAGTGTTCTCATTGTCGAATAGTGACGTGTAACACTTGAAAAAGACAGTTTTTACGTCGCCCTACGTCGCCTATGTTCGCCGAGAACGTTAAAATTTCATTAACATTTGATGCGCAATACATTGATATTCAATGTATTGCGCATTTCTATTTTTAGGCGATTTTCAAATAATTACGGCGAACATTGTATGAAACTACGCATATAGTTAACTTTGCATGTATAAAATTTTACACAACAAAAAGATAATAAAGTTTTCATTCAATGGATTTAATTAGATTTTTTATTAGTCAGTATAAAACTGATTATTTAGCTGGTTTACTATGTAGGATGTGTTTAGCGTTGCCCCTATCCTTTATGGATAGGGGCACAATTATAATCACTTATATAATGTAAACTTTATTACCCCTATAAATTCATCAAAATGAATCTTAATTTGAAAAAAAGAATTTCGCCACATTTTATTGTTGGCGAAGTAGTGAAAACATGTAGTGAGGGAATTGATACGAACATCATCAACAATGCCCGCAGACTTGCTGAGACGTGTCTGGAACCAGTGAGAAACCGCATTAACCGTCCGCTTATCGTTAACTCGTGGTATCGCAGCAGTAAATATAATGCTCTCGTAGGCGGAAAGAAAACCAGTCAGCACATAAAAGGCGAAGCCGTTGACATTCATCTGGATGCTGATTGCTGGAAGATACAACTGGCTCAACTCGTGCCGTTGTTTAAAACCTACGCCGACTATGACCAGCTAATCGTGGAGTCTTCACCCACAGCTCATTGGCTGCACGTGAGCCATACCGACCGACACGCAAACAGACACCAATATCTACAAATAAACACCCATTAAACAAGAAACATGTGCTATACATCTAAACAAACTAGAAATTCGCCTTTCCTTAAAGTGCGCCGCAATATCACCTCAATGCCCGAAATGGCAGACCTGCTCAATGAAGAGGGTAGTACCGGCTTCGGCACTTACATGATGATATTGATTTATCTCACTAAGTGCGACAACTGTGTGGGACTTTATAATAAAAGCACCCTGCGCAGCCTGTCTGTGGAAGCTCACAAGTCGTTGAGCTACATCCGTAATATCATCAATAATTACGGCTTGTTTGTTGTTGACGACAAAGCCTTTTATAGTCAGGAACTCTGCCAAACGCTGAACATTGATTTTACAGTCAATTCTGATTCGAAAGAAGATGAACCTGAATTGAATCACTGTTCAAATTCAAATGAATCTGATGTGAACTGCAGTTCAAATTCAAAGCGCAATACTTCAAAAAAAGATGCGAATAAGTTGAATTCAAATTCAATTGAAAATGATTCTAAATTGAATCATAATTCAATCCAAAATGAATCTAGATTGAATCATGAATCAATTCAAAATCAACGAAACGGCAATAAGCATAATACGTACACGCATGCGCAACCGCGCGAAGATATAGATATAGATATAGATAAAGATATAGATATAGAAACTACTGCTATCGCTGTAGTAAAGGCAGAAGCACCATCAGATTTTCTGGCAAAGATGAATTTAATTTTTAATGACTATAACTGGTTGAGAACCTTGGAGGGGGAGACTGGTATCAAACTGTTTTCTGATAACGGCATACGTCAGCAGGTCATTGAATGGTTTGATAAACGCCTCATTATGAGTGGATCTAACGACGAATCGGGCTATAAGCCTCGTGACGCCAAGAAATATCTTCGAAATCTGCTTATCTCTGGGCGCAAGACACGAAATGAATTCAATGAATTGCTGAAGCGCAATCGTGAAAAAGCGAAGCGCAAGGCATTGCTGTGTCCCCCTGATAATCGTACTTCTGGACCAAGCGAGTATGAGACCGTTGTCGGTGGAGTGCGCTATGCCCGGCAGAAGGAGTCTGTTCCCATGTCTGCACCTCCACAGGATCACGTGTATCGTCGTTGGAGCTGCATCCGTAACGAATGGGTTGCTCCTGACCAGTGGAACTTTGAAATGGAAATGATGGCACGTAAAGAAATGGGAATGCCTAATAAATTGTTGATATTATGAGCGAACAATACGAAAGAATATCAATCTCTGACCTTGAGATAAAGGGAAGCAGAGAAAGCGGACAGGTAAGGTCTACATGTCCACATTGCAGAGACTATAAACAGCATGGCAACTCTGCCTGTATGAGCATTAATCTGGATACTGGTTTCGGTCAGTGTTTCAAATGCGGAACGAAGTTTCTGCTGAAGGAACGTGCCCAGAAATGGCAGCAGCACACTCGCAGCTTCGCCAAAAAGAAGACTTATAAGCGACCGTCTCTGCAAGGACTGCAAAGCTCTTACAACGCAACAATCATTGACTATGTGCTGCGTCGTGGACTGGACCCACAGCTATGCCTTTCTCACGGCATCTACATGGCAAAGCGCAAGTTTGGTGGCATAGAGCGAGACTGCTTGGCGTTCGCCTTTTACGAGGGTTCGCAGATTATCAATATCCAGTATAAAACCACTGATAAGCAGTTCAGCTTTGAGGCAGACTGTGAGCTGATTCCTTACGGCATCGACAATATCCTTGGCTGTGACGAGATGATTATCACCGAGGGACTCTTTGATGCGGAGGCGATGATAGAGGCTGGATATCCCAACACGGTGAGCGTTCCAAACGGTGCAGGCACAGACTTCAAACGTAGCTTTGAGCGGTTTAAATACAGTCATCTTGCCGACATCAAGACGGTGTATATCGCTGGCGACAACGACGAGGAAGGACTGAAATGCAGGGCAAACATCGCAGCCTATTTTGGCGAGGCAAGATGTAAGCAGGTGGAATGGCCCGACGATTGCAAGGATGCTAACGACGTGATGATGAAGCATGGCAAGGCTTGTATCGGCGAGTGCATAAAGGCGGCTACAGACTGCCCGATTGCGGGAGCGGTGACACTGAACGACATCAGCGGTCGGCTCGACGCGATTTATCAGGAGGGCTTGAAACCTGGTCTGACAATCGGCGTGAAGGGTTTTGATCATCTTGTACGTTTTGAACTAGGCAGAATCATGGTGATAAGTGGATATCCGGGAACGGGTAAGAGTTCGTTTGAGGACTTCATCATTCTCAGTCTGGCTCGTCAACATGGTTGGAAGACGGCGATATTCACGCCAGAGAAGTACCCTACGGAACTGCACTACATGGAGCTTGCCGAGATACTCACGGCAACGAAGTTCCACAAGGACAATATGCCTAAGCAGATGATGCAGAACGCCATAAACTGGTTGGGCGATAACATCTATCACATCGACGGCGAGGGCGGTGCGGCAATCGACGACATCCTTCATGTGGCGTTGCAGTTGAAGCAGCGTTACGGCATCAGCGTGTTTGCGCTGGACCCTTTCAACTATGTTGACTTGCCGATGATAGCGGGTGCAAACGACACGCAGAAAATCAGTGACGTGCTGAAGAAGATTGTGGCGTTCGCTCATCAGCAGCATGTATTCGTGATTGTCGTGGCGCATCCGAAGAAGCCTGATGACTTCGGGAAGACGGAGAGGGCAGCGAGTCTGTACGACATCGCTGGTTCGGCAGACTTTTACAACAAGTGCGACTACGGAATCATCCTGAATCGTGACAAGGAGCGTGATCTTACTTTCGTAAACGTGCTGAAGATAAGGTTTCGGCATTTGGGTCAGACTGGCAAGTGTGCGTTGAAGTTCGACCGCAAGACTGGTAGGTTCATAGGCTGCACGGAGACGTATGATGAAAAGAACGACATCATCTACACGCCATTGCAGTATGATTACGACAATTGGATAAATGCAACCCCGATTGTGCAGGAGCTTCCGTTTGAGGATGATGTAGAGCCGTTCTAGTTAGCTTGCGTATTTTCCCGCAGAGTAATGTGGATATAGATGCAGTATCTGCTAAAGCAGATGTATTCTCCCGCAGAGTAATTGTCTCAACTTGAACGGCCTATTCTCTCGCAGATAACGCAGATCATCGCAGACAAAAGACAGGTTGGGGAAATGAAACTAACAACAATAACGGCCGTTCACGCGTTTCTCGCGGAAATAAAATGCAGAAACAAAGGAAATTCGCTTGAGTTATTCGCTCACGTATTTTCGGAAAGCTGGCATGAAACCACATCTAAAGATGCCACGAAAAGCCAGCAAGAAAGTTGCGTGAGTGGAATATAAATGTCCAAACATGTGCTGTTTAATTTCCTTTGTTTCCTTCATTTCTGCACGAAATAAAAAGGAAAAGTGTAACGATAGGGATAAATAAAACTACAGAAAAGCTCCCGCTAAGCCATGAGTAGAGAAAGCTTGCTTACTATGCCGTGACGAGGAAATATCTTGCAAATGAAGACAGAGCCAAGCTAACTTGAGCTATGTTGAGTGCAGCTAGATATTCATAAAATAAACTTCTTCAAAGAAGAAAGCTCTTTAATGAGTATCTTTCTCAAGGGAGTTTCCTGTATTTTTTTCCTGGCACCTTTAGGTGCGTTTCGTGATAGCTGTTCTGAAATTACGTGAGCAATAGAGGCCGTTTTTCTTTTGTTTCTGCATTTTTATTTCCGCGAGAAACGCGTGAACGGCCGTTTAAACACATAAGCGAAGAACAAGGAAAGAACAAGCGTCCCTCACAGATAGATTGAGTCCTCTTGCATGTTATTTTCTCGCAGATAACGCAGATCTCGCAGATGAATGCAGCAAGCTGCATTATTTCGCAGAGAAAGACAGTTTGTCGTTAATGTTGTTTTGGGTCTTATCTGCGTAATCAGCGAGATCTGCGAGAGAATCGGCCGTTAAAACACATAAGGGAAGAGCAAGCAAAAAGAACGGAAAGAACAGGCATTATCTCTCGCAGATTACGCAGATACTCGCAGACAAACAACAAACAACAAACAGCAAAACAGCATGAACTGCATTGTCTCCACTATGTCGTATCTGTCTTTGTCAGCGAGATCTACGGCATCTGCTTTAGCAGATCCATTTGCCCCAACTGTCTTTCGTCTGCGTAAATCTGCGAAATCTGCGAGAGAATCGGCCGTTCACATATAAGGAAAGAGCAAGGAAAGAGCAAGGAAAGAGCAAGCAATAAAACAGCAAGAAAAGAATAATGAATCTGCGGGAAAAAGCAAGCAATAAAACAGTAATGAAAGAATAATGAATCTGAGTGAAATAGCAACATGAGTATTAACAATTAAAACAAACAACGATTATGTCAAATTTATCAATCGGGGAACGCTCCCCGAAACAATCAAATGCCAGAAATGCGGGCGTGAACTTCCTAAACAGAAGTTAGAACGCATGAAGTCTGGAACCTATCGGCAGGTATGCAACCAGTGTAAATATGAGTACTACATCAAGCCCGCTAGGATAAGGCGCATACTCAGGGAACTGGATGCAAGGGGCATGCCATGAGGTTTGCAAACAAAATAGCTACGAAGCTACGTCATTGACTTATCTGATTATCAGTCAATGGTTTGCAACGAAAAAAGAATGAATTTAGCTACGATAAGCTACGTTCAAGCTACGTAAATTTCTGCGTTTTACGAAGTAATGCACTGCAATATGATTGAAAACGCAAGGTAAAACATCGACAAACGCAAGGCGAAACATCGTATATCGCACTGCAATGCTTCGTAAAACGCAAATGATAATTTATAATTTAAATTTCTACAACAATGAATATCAAATATGTATATAAATCAAGAGGAGAGAAGAAACAAAAACTTATCAGCCTTGATGAATTCTGCAATCAAGTGAAAAATTGCAAGTTCCAGAAGCTCCGTGACAGCTTGAAATACAAACTTGGTGCTTCTATCAACCTTGAAAACACGAAATTTGAGGAGACGGAACGGCTTCCACACGTATATTTCTCTACGGGTAAGGGCTATACCGGACTTGTGATGCTCTCTTTTCGTGCAGAAGGCGGTTGGATAGCCAACTATAAGTTTCTGGCTTCGGCACTTCCGCAGACACTGCTCTGCTTCGTCGGTTCGTCTGCCAAGACATTGAAGATAGTTGTGCCTTTTGCGTTGCCAGATGGTAGTCTGCCGACAGACGACAAGGATATCGCCATGTTTCATCAGACGGCACACATCATGGCGGCTAAGTTTTACGAGGCAGAACTAGGCACGCAGTGCGAAGCAGTATGTCCTGGAGTAGAAAACGGCTGCTGTATGTCGTGCGACGAAAGCATATTCTACAATCCAAATGCGGTGAAAATGGTGGTGAGCAAGCCCTTGAGTGATGTGGCGCAGACAGACAAGCTACAGCGTAGCATCATCAAACTTCCCGTTGTGGCACATAACAACATGCTGCCCGATTTTGACAAGCAGCAGATGTCGATGATTAAATATCTGATGTGCTATCGCAATGTGGTTGAAAACGGCGGCTATGAGGACACAGATGAGATGTTGACAATACTTGCTAAAGACTGTCAGCGCAACGGACTGGAAGAGGAATTTGCCGTGAGCAGGACATTGCGGTATGCGTTTGCAAAGAACATCGAGATTATCGTGCGCAACTGCTTCCGCAATGTTTACGACGTGAATATTCCCCCTTCAAGTTGTGCAGTTCCGAAACCAACAATTGATCAGGCACGGCTTCGCCAGTTTCTCTTCGCACGCTATGCCTTTCGCAGAAACATCATCACTGGTGACTGTGAATATCACACCAAAGATAGTTACATATTCTCGTGGCATCCACTTACAAAAGAAGTCTACAACACGATGACTATCAACGCAAAAGCTGAGGGCATAGACGCATGGGACAAGGACATCAAGCGGTTTGTGGAATCAACGTTTGTTGAAAGTTTCGACCCGATAACGGAGTATATTTCGGCATTGCCTGAATGGGACGGCGAAGAGCGCATAGAACGCTTTGCAAACAGGGTACAGACGGATTTCAAGGATTGGGCGCAGTATTTTCATTTGTGGTTCCGTGGTATGGTGAGCCAGTGGATGGGGCGCAACGTGATGCACGGTAACTCAATGGTGCCTATGCTTGTTGGTGCTCAGGGTGACGGCAAGTCGACATTCTGCAGAATGATTCTGCCAGAGGAACTACTGGTTTATTACACCGACAGAGTGGACTTTGCAAAACGCAACGACGCAGTGAAGGCATTGACGAGGTTTCTGCTGGTAAACATCGACGAGTATGACAGTATTTCAAAGCGTCAGACGGCATTTCTGAAATATATGCTCACAACGGCAGACGTGAAATATCGCAACCTGTATGAGAGTATTGTGCAGCAGCATCAGCGATATGCGGCGTTTGTGGCGACGACGAATAATCCTCAGCCACTAAACGACAGTACGGGTTCACGAAGATATATGTGCGTTCAGGTGAACGATCGTATAGACACGTCGGCAACGGTAGACTATGCGCAGATGTATGCTCAGGCAGTAGCTGAGATAAGGTCAGGGATGAAGACATATTTCGACAACGAGGACGAACAGGCGATTCAGATCAGCAACGGTCTTTTTCAGCAATACGACTGCATAGACGAGATATTCTCAGACATGTTTCATCGCCCCCTAAAGACTGATGTCGCAATACGCATGACGGTGACGGAGATAGTGGCGCAGATGAAGGAGAAATACAGAAACATCGAACTGAACAAGAGTAACATCATGAGAGTGGGTCACATCTTGCGCAACGGCAAATACAAGTTCATCCGCAACAAGCGCCTCGAATATTTCCTTGCTGAGAACGTAGCTAAGCCGTAGCTTGCCGTAGCTAAAAAGTGAGGGCAGGAGTATGTAATAGGGTGAATATCAGAGGATTGGTATGGTGTCGTAGCTTCGTAGCTAAAATTTATTAGATGGCGTGGGGGGAGGAGACGAGTTTATATAAAGGTTGACAAATTGATGCGCTTAAACTACATTGTATGTTCGTCTTTTCTTTATAAAACAAAAATATTACAATAATTCAATTATATGAAACTTTGTCTTTTATGTGGAATTAAACGCTATAAATACTTATTGTTTTAACAAACAATAAGTAAGGTTGGCTAAAAAAGTTTTGTGAGCAAGAAAATAGTTTTTATCTTTGCAGCTCAAATAGAGAACGTTGGTTTAAATAAGAACTAGAGCATATAAATGCCCCGACAAACTCGTAATTTGTCAGGGCATGTTTTACTTAAGAATACTATTATCCTTTAGGTGGATAATCGTCGTTACCATAACTGTTCTTTTCACGAAATTGTCCATTTAACCCGTGAATAATAACTTCTTGCGAATTATTAATAGCAATTTCGCGTGCGCGTACAAAAGCTTCATGTTGAGTGCCGAAATTACCTGAACTACGTCCTGCACCTTCCTGCTTTACTTGCCAGATTCCTTGTTCGCTATTATGAACAACATGTACATTTTTTCCCATATTTACCTCCTTTCTGCTTTAAATTATGAAATATAGATAATACTCACTTATTCTCAGTTTTTCAGGGGAGAAATCTATAAAAGCCTGCTGATAACCTTATGTTCTTTTTGGGCTTATTTAAGCCATGGTTATCCATTATTAATGCTTTTGGCAACTCTAATATGCCAAAAAGCAAAGATATGTGTAACTCTTTATCTATTAAATGGTTCTTCTTTCGATTTTTCCAACTTACTACTTTTTATAATTTCTTTTGTTTCATAAAATGTATCTTTTTCCCAATCTTCTGGCTTGCAGTCCAAGAATTTCTTTTCATATTCTGTAGCTGAACTAAGTTCATCTATTGCAAATTCCGAATTTGACATCGTTGCATAAGGCCATTTCTTGTCACTTGCAGTAGTAATATCCTCCTTTAATATAGGTATAATATTATTATATATCTGCATTGCCATGAATTTGAAACCATCTTTATCTTTTGTTGTTTCTGATGCCTCTGATTTCAGTAAATAACATGTAGCGAGGTTTTCACCAGTATAATAATCTTCTTGACGCCAACCGTTTTGGTAATTATTAATGGCCTCTTCCAAATAATCTATGTCACCAGTCAATAAGAATAACCTCTTATTGATAGAACCACGCAAACCACAGGTTTCTGGTTCCTTGTTATCCTTTAATTGTTCAAGAACTATTAAAGCATCTGTATATGGCTTGAATTGTTTACCGATAGCCTGTTTATAAGTACACAATGCCTTTTGTTGGATGTAGAAAGCTTCCCCAGGACATTTTTCAATCAGCTTATCCCAATATGGAATTGCATCTGAAAATTTATAGTCACCCTTAAGCTTTTGTGCTTTAGTTGTGAGCGCATAGATTGATTCCTCTCTTGACTTTAAGTCTCCAATTAGTTTCTCTATCACCTCCTCCGAGATCAGTGGCTCACTAAGTTCAGGCATAAATGTATAAGTTGGACTATCAACAACATCGTCATCTAAGACTTTTGAAATCAAATAAGAAAGAGTTTCAATGCTTTTATTCAACTCTTTTGTAGGTAAGTTATCTGTATCATGCTCAACTTTAAAATTTCTAATATGAGCAATATCAAAAGGAATAGGAGAATTCTCATCGTTGACAATAATTGTAGGACGCTTCTTAAGAGAATGTCTTACTCCTAACTCGTACATTGCGTTTGGATTTAGAGTTGTGATATCTGCAATAACTATATCTGCCCTATAGATAAGAGCAAACATAGAAACATCAATGAGACCTGATTCCATTATTTCGTCTGCACGAATAACACGGCAGCCTGCCTTTTCTGCAGCAGGTCTTATAACCTTCTTGTATACCGAGTCTAAGTTAATTGTCTTTCCTGTTGTGTAATCAATTTTCTTGCCAAATCCCATTATTACAAAACAAACAAGTTGTTTATTATTTTTCATTTTTTTAATATTTTATTTGGTGACTTTGTTACTTTTTTCCAGTTATCATTACAGTTATAGATAATCTGTTCTATCGATTCAATGAAAACGGGTTCTGTATCATCGTTATCCTGATAAATACCTGCTTTTGTTAAAAATAGGAATTTTTCTCTTTTTAATAACTCTGAAGTTTGTCTGTAAATTCTCCACTTATCGTTAAAATTGAAAGATGCGTTTAAGGCAATAAGTATTGAACATAAGATAGATAGTATCTTGCCGATAATTCCATTAAAAGAAATAACACATGGTACTAAGATACTTAGTACCACGGTTGGTCCTGTAATAAAGTAATAATGTAGTTTATTCACACGACTCTTATTACAGAACCACTCCTCTTGCTTATCAACTCTCTCTGTTATGTAATTATCGATATTCATCATTTAGGATATACAGTTACTTTTTTTGAAATATCTGCAGAGCGTTTATCATAAGCTTTTTGGATATAGTATTGAGGATTATTAATAAAGTCTTCCCACTTAACAAGAACGCAATAACGATCTTCTTCTTGCCAGCAACATTTGGCAGAAGGGTTCTCTATATAATAATTCTTACTGAACTCTTTTATAACAGTATTATCATCAATGGAAACATTATTATGGTTATTCCAACATGCATAGCATTTGTAAGAACCTTTGTACACAGAACTTGTCATCGATGGCAATACAATGCCAAGAATGCCATTTCTGGTATTACCATCTCCATCATACAGCGAAGCTTGTAACTCACGCTTGATGTACTTCTGCTCTTCATCCCCAAGATATTCATTACTGCGGGAGCCAATTAAAAAAATGGTAACTGTAGAATCTGAAAGATGGTCTTTACGAATTTTTCGCATGATATAATCTTCATCTTTAGAATCAATAGGCTCTTCTAAAGACTTATTAATCATTTGATCACTATAGTTAGTAACTAATTCTTCTTTGTAATAGCTATCCTCCTCTTTGAAGGAGATAAAACATTTGTGTATACTATTTTCTTCCATAAATTCCACGTTTAATATTGATAAATAGCGTAATTTTTAACGGCATTAGCTACTGACTTTGCATTCCAACCAACAATCGCATCTGCTGCCATTTTAACTTTTAATGATGTATGTTCGCTTCCCCAAGGTTCAACAGCAATAATTGGCTTATTGTATTTCTGTGCTAATTCAATTTCAATGTCTATCCAATAGCTATAACTAGCATAAACACCTGCCAATATAATAACACAACTGCAACCTTTGATTTTTGCTTCAATTGCATCCGTTAACTCTTTTTTTGTCCCGTTTGTATGAACAGGGTTGTCCTTTGGAATCGAATGGTTGTAGTAATCAACATTTTCGTCTGAGAGGAAACTCTCAATTTTGTCGTACTGGCTTGAATAAGCCCATGAATGCGAAATAAAAATTCTATACATTCTTTTGTTTTTTTATTGTTTAACATAGCCATGTGTTTTCATGGCGCTTTTTTAAAAATATACTCTAATTAAGGAGTTCGAGAGAGATTCTCATCGTTTAGTGGTTATCAATGAGAATAGAATTTTCAATAAATTGATCATTTAAAAGATGAATAATAAATTATTGTACTTTACTGAGTCAATTTGATGTGAGCGTTCAAACGCTCCTAGTTGAGTGTCGAATTAGCCGAACTTTGTTCCGCATTTCTGGCATTACTTTTCATACTCTTTGTTCGCTATTACGAACAACGTGGATGCCTTCTTTATGTTATCCTTTTTCTGTTTTTATGGCAACATATTTCAAGTTGTCGTTATTGTTTAGTTTCCTCACTCTCATTCTCAGTTTTTTCAGGGGAGAATTCTATAATTGCCTGCTGCTTAATCATTAAGCTTTTATTTGGCTTGTTCAAACCATTGGTTAACCGGTTTAAGAAAGTGCAAAATGCATGCCAGCTTAAATTATATTAATCATATGTTTATTTATAAACAATTAACCATATTGGTTTTTCCTGTATTATACTATTTGATTTGGCATGTTGTAAATTATTTGCTGCCATTACTGACATAATTGTCATATAATTGTGTGCCATTATTGGCATATTCGTAAAAATAAAGGTGATTTTGTGTCAGTTTTACGTGCGTTGTATATTTAAAATTATAGTTCTGTACTTAAAAACATAGCTAATAAAATAAAAAATGTCAGTATTTCGGCTTTTATCTTTAGTGCAAAAGTGGGAGTAGGGTAGATAATTAGAAAGATTAATCATTTCCGTAGATATGATGATTTCTACAAAAATGATTATCGTCCAGAAGATTTGGCTTAATTGCTAATTTAAGAGCAATAGTAAAACATAGGAATGCAGCAAGCTGCATTATTACGTAGAGAAAGACAATTTGAGTTATTTTGTGGTTTGTCTGCGTAATCTGCGAGATCAGCGAGAGACAAAACATATAAGGGAAGAGCAAGGAAGTAATAAGGAAAAAACTGGTGTCCCTCACTTATTTATTGTATCAACGTTAACAGCATTATCTCTCGCAGATAACGCAGATCTCGCAGATGAATGCAGCAGGCTGCATTATTTCGCAGACAAACAGCAAACAACATGGACGGCAGTATCTCCACTATGTGGTATCTGTCTTTCGTCTGCGATTATCTGCGTGATCTGCGAGAGAAATGGCTGTTCACATATAAGGGCAGAATAAGCGTCCCTCACAGATAGATAGAGTACTCTTGCGTGATTATTCTCCCGCAGATAACGCAGAGGTCGCAGATAGAATGCAGCTGTGGAAACTACATTGTCTCGCGCAGATGAATGTAGTAGCAGTGGAGATGAATCTGCTTTAATAGATAAAATAACGTGAGCTTTACCAATGATTTTTCGTTAATCACTAATTTATAATAGCCTATAACTGGTTTAATATATGTTAATGTTGGCTATAAACGCTGCATAATTTTGTTTATGCGTGAAAAAAACACGTGAATAATTCACGGAATCAAAAAAATAATCTATCTTTGCATTTGAATAAGGTAGTTAATGTCTATTTATATATATTACCAATATTATTTATAACCCATTAAATATAAAGTTATTATGATACTCCGTGTAATCCTAAAGAATTTCCTTTCGTTTAACGAAGAGGCTCAGTTTGATATGTTTCCTAATATGAAAAGAACTTCTTTGTCGAAGCATATTAACGTATATGAAGATAAGGTGGCAGTTTTAAAAATGGCTGCTATCTATGGTTCTAATGGGGCAGGTAAATCGAATTTATTGAAGGGTATTAAGTTTTTGAAGGCATTGGTAACTGAAAAGAACTTTCTAGATAAGAACAGTGTTGGTAGGTATTTCTTTGGATTGAAGAAAGATGCAGGAATACAACCTTTAGAGTTAACTGTAGAATTTATAACAAAAGCGGGTCTTCCATATGTCTATTCCGTAGAGATTACAAGAAGTGGTATTAAATTTGAGACTTTGCAAGTTTCTGGTTTAGGCAAGAGTGATAATATAAATGTATTCACTCGTGATGAAAGAAATGTGAGATATGCTAAGGCTCCATCTGAAGAAATCAGTAGAATGGTCACAGTATGGATGGAGAAAAATCCGTATGCAAGTTTGTTTACTATTAATAATGATATGCCTATACTAACAGATGAGAATATTAATAATGGGCAGAAATGGTTTGAAGATGAACTTGAATTTGTTGGGCTTCATTCATTTGTTCCTAAATTGATAGGTGTATTCAAAAATAAAACAAGAGTAAGAAAATTTGCTTCTCAACTTTTTAAATCTATTGATCTTGGCATTGATGATGTTAAAGTGAAAACTGAGAACTTTGAGGATTGGATAAGTACTCACGATACTAGCAAACTACCAATTGACAAGGTGAAACATATGCGTTCAGGGAGTATGTCTCAAATGGTTAACTTCAGAAATACTCGTGATATTAGTGTCGAGAAAGGTGTACAGAAGATAAGCCAGATGATGTTTGAGCAATTTGGAAAAGATGGATTTTCAAAAGAAATGGATATTCAAGCTCAATCTGATGGAACGGTTCGCTTATTGTCTCTTGTCCCAGCCTTTTATGATGCAATGAAAGTTGGTAAAACGGTGGTTATTGATGAATTGGATCACAGCATACATCCCCATTTAGTTCGAGAACTCGTGCGTTATTTCTCTTCGCAAAAAACCAAAGGGCAGTTAATATTTACGACACATCAAACATGTCTGCTGAATCAGAATTTTATCCGTACAGATGAAGTTTGGTTCGTTGAAAAGAAAGATGGAGGCACTCATATGTATTCGCTTAATGATTTTAAAATCCATAATACAATTAACATAGAAAATGGTTATCTAGAGGGACGATATGGTGCTATCCCGTTTATTGGTGATTTAAACATGTAAATGGGTGTCATAGATGGATTTGTCAAAACTAACATATACGAAAGGTGACTCTACAATAGAGTTACCAAGGAATTTAGTCCAAACAACTTCTATAGCGAAACGAGAAAAGCAGAAGACAATTAATATTCCTCATGTAGACTTGGCTTATGAGAAGCAGGATGGAATATTGTCTTCCAATCTATTTTTTGTACTCTCTGGAGGTGAAAAGAAAGAGAAAGACTTCTTTAAAGAACTCATCAAAAAACCTAACTTGCATTCACTTAGAGTTCTCTTTATGTCTAAAAAAGGGCAGGGCTTGCTTCCATATCAGATGCAAGAGAAATGGCTAGAAATACAAAAAGATCATGAATTTGTAATAGAAGATCAGTTATACCATCTTGAGGCTATGGATAAAATTTTTCTTTTATCTGATGTGGATGAATTTTATGATCAGTTGCTAAAAATAGGTAAAGATGCTGCAGCAGGAGATCAAGGTCAGTGGATTATAAGCAATCCTTGTTTTGAAATTTGGTTATACTATTGTTATTTGAATAATCCAGAGGAAGACTTGGCTGAATTAAAATCTCTGACGGTTGTAAAAAGAAGCCTGAAACTCAAATCTTTATGCCAAACAGTAGCGCCTGGAGGTTTGAATCCTAGGCTTGCTTTTGAAAAAATCAATACAGGCATTGAGAATAGTAAGTCTCATTATGACATTGATAAAAATGGAATCCCAGTTTTGTTTGCAACCCAAATGCATGAAATGGCGCAATACCTTATTAACGCAATGAATTCTAATCATAATGAATACCTTGAATTTGTAAGACAGAAACAAGAATGGAGAGCTCGTATGAGAAATGAAAACAAAAATAAATAGTATATCTGTTTGCAGAATTAAATTAGTGTATATTTAATTCCGCCAACAAGTAATGAATATATTTTATGCAGGGCGTAAAACATCGAGTTTATGTCCAATTCTAACTTAAATGATTAATTTAAGAGCAATCGTAAAACATTAAATGGGTGTCTTACGATTGCTCTTTTCCATATTATTGAAACAATTATTCCTTATTTTCTCTTGACCTAACAAGTTCAATCGCTTCTTTGCCCGTAATATGATCTATTTCCATTTTCATGACAGCAACATGTGACCATCCTTTTTCTATTTCCTTACGAAGATTTTCATCATCTCCTGGATTATAATGGTTTCCTAAAATCTGTAAAGCTTTCATTCTGCTAGCATCATCATGTATTATATGTATGCGTCCAAATGCAATTACACTGCGAAAATAAGTTGTAAACTCACTAGGAACTACATTATCTTGCTCGATAACGCAGAATGAACACTTTTCATTTGATGTGATAGCATCAATTTTATGTCCGGAAATTGCGGAATGAAAATAGATACACTTATCATCATAAACATAACTAATTGGTAATGCATATGGGTATTCGTTATCTCCCAAAAGCGCTAGCACCCCAGATGTGCATCTATTAAGAATGTTGATAGTCTCGCTGTCGCTCAGCAATTGGCGCTTGCGACGCATTTGTCTAAAAGTTTCGTTCATAAACATTTAAGTCCAATAATAGAAATTATAAGTGTTGAAATAAAAAACAGTCTCTTTAAAGTAAATGGTTCTTCAAAAAATAAGATACCAATAACAACTGTTCCTACAGCTCCTATTCCTGTCCATATAGGATAAACTGTTCCTATTGGCAATGTTTGAGTGGCTTTTGCCAATAGTGCCATACTAAAGATGGTAAAAATAATAAAGCCTAGCATCCAAGCCATCCATGCTGTGCCTGTTAATAATTTTGCACGACCAAGACAGTAGGAAAAGCCTACTTCACACAGTCCTGCAATAATCAAGATAATCCAATTCATGATTTTTATCTTAAAATGATTATTTCGAGGGCTGCAGAGCTATCCGGCGTCTCCTTCTGGCTACAAAGTTAATACATTTAGTTATTATAATTACATTTATCTCTGAAATATTATATAATTCCGCTGTAAATGCAATGGTAACTATATAAATATGTTATTTATTTCTATGCTTTAATAGCAGGGAATAANACTAGTTTAACTTTGGCTAACATNCCNAACNAGNATTTCATTGCATGCTCGGAAAAATACGAGTACCTTTGCCGTGTCATTTGAAAATCAGGTGACTGGGCTTAATGAAAGGAGGAACATTATAGGTGCACATATATAACGCTTTCAGCAAGTCTCAAACAATAAAAAAACAATTTAAAACGAAAGGAAAAAGAAACATGCTGAATTACAAAATTTACATGAACAAGAACAAAAAGAATCTGAAAACCTATAACAAGTTTTACGCTCGTGCCGTCTATCTCGGAACAACTGAACTCGCTGACATGGCAGACAAAATTCAGGCAAACTGCTCAGTTAAAAAGAGTGATGTACTAGCGGTACTCACAGAACTCGCAGAGGTGATGACTGCCGAACTTCAGGACTCAAAGGTCGTAAAGATCGCAGGACTAGGTGCGTTCAAGCTCACACTGAAATGTGTAGGCGCAGAAAGTATCAAGGAATTCTCTGCAGCAAAGAACATCAAGAAAGTCAACATCCGCTTCTGTCCAGAAGCACATGTCGACGCTGGTTCAAAGACACGCACCAAGGCTTTGGTAACTGGTACGCAGGTCAAGGAGTACGCCGAGTACAACAAGATCAAAACTGCATCAGCTGCAGGTGATCCAAACGGCGGAGTCGTTCAACCATAAACATTGCTCCCCCTAATGCGCACAGGGGGACTTTGCTTTAAACAAACAACGAATTAAAAACAAACAAAAACAATGGATAAGAACAAAGTAAATATTTCGTGGATCATAAAGATAGTAATCGCTATCGCTTCAAGTCTTCTAGGGTTGCTTGGTACGCAACAGAACGAAACACAGGAATAGCCGAGTGAGCTATCACGATTTCAACGACTTAATTAAAATCATAACCAACTTAATATGGTTAATCGCAGCGCTCACAGCGCTACTTAGCTGCACGGTATGGATTGCAGGATAACAACAGAGGGATGTGCTTCAATGAAGTGCATCCCTTTTATGTTTTTATGGTTCCCCCGCGGATAGAATGATGTTGTCTCCCGGATATTAAATGTAGCTTTGTGCATTTGAGTGAACGGTCTATTCTCTCGCAGATTCACGCAGATGAATGCAGCAGGCTGCATTATTTCGCAGAGAAAGACATATTGTAGTTAATGTTGTTTTGGGTCTTATCTGCGTAATCAGCGAGATCTGCGAGAGATATTGGGGTTTCTTCTTTGGCAATTGATTGAGTACGCTTGCATGTTATTCTCTCGCAGATAACGCAGATCTCGCAGATAAAAGACAGGTTGGGGAAATGCAACAAACAACAATAACGGCCGTTCACGCGTTTCTCGCGGAAATTATAGGAAACTAAGGAAAAACGGCCTCTATTGCTCACGTATTTTCGGAACAGCTATCATGAAACCGCATCTAAAGATGCACGGAAAAAGATACAGGAAAGTTCCCGCTAAGCCATGAGTAGAGAAAGCTTGCTTACTATGCCGTGACGAGGAAATATCTTGCAAATGAAGACAGAGCCAAGCTAACTTGAGCTATGTTGAGTGCAGCTAGATATTCATAAAATAAACTTCTTCAATGAAGAAAGTTTCTTAAGGAGTATATTACGCAAGCGAATTTTCTGCTGGCTTTTCCTGACGCCTTTAGGTGTGTTTCCTGTAGGCGTTTTCTGAAACTCAAGCGAATAACTCAAGCGAATTTTTTGATAAAGAATTTCGGCTGCACTCAACATAGTTCAAGTAAACTTGACTCTGTATTCGCTGGTACGAAATTTCCTTCGTTTCTGCATTTTATTTCCGCGAGAAACGCGTGAACGGCCGTTTAAACACATAAGGACAGAGCAAGGAAAAAGAATGGAAAGAACAAGGAAAGAAGCATAAAACAAAAAGGGAAGAGCAAGGAAAGAACAAGCGTATCTCACAGATAGATTGAGTCCTCTTGCATGTTATTCTCTCGCAGATAACGCAGATCTCGCAGATGAATGCAGCAGGCTGCATTATTTCGCAGAGAAAGAAATCTTTTAGTTAGTGTAGTTTTGTGGTTTATCTGCGTAATCAGCGGGATCTGCGAGAGACTTATTGGGTTTCTTTGTACAATAGATTAAGTACTCTTGTGTGATTATTCTCCCGCAGATCTCGCAGATTCCCGCAGAGAAAAGACAATTGGGGGTAGTGGGAGATTGGTCTTGCTTTTATTGTAGTTGGAAGGAATACGCACAGCTTTACTGTTTGACATATTTTTTTGTTAGATCAATATGATGCATTGATTTTTTGTATATTTGGGGAATAAGTGAATTTATATTACTAATTTTGTAGTATGGAACAAACCCAAATAACGCTATTTGAATGGTTCTCATGATCAATGATTATAAAACGAGTAGGGCAGTGTACGACTTGCGTACACTGCCCTAATATTATTCTTTATAGAAATAAGCAATTATGCTTCTTCTTCTACTGTTGTTTCTTCTTCAGCCTTCTTTGTAGTCTTACGAATTGTGCGTTTAGCGCGCTTTGGCTTCTCATCAGTAGGTTTGTCAGTCTTTACACCAGCAAGTTCTGGATCAATCATGATTCTACCGCAATACTCACAAACGATAATCTTCTTGTGAATCTTGATATCTAGTTGGCGCTGAGGTGGAATCTTGTTGAAACAACCACCACAAGCATCACGCTGAACGTAAACGATACCCAAACCGTTACGTGCATTCTTGCGAATACGCTTGAAGCTTGTAAGCAAACGAGACTCAATCTTGGTCTCTAGTTCCTTAGCCTTTTCCTTCAGCTTTTCCTCTTCCTCACGAGTTTCCTGCATGATCTCGTCAAGTTCGTTGCGCTTTTCGTCGTGATCAGCCTGACGGTCAGCCCTTGTTGCCTGAGCCTTTGCAAGATCTTGATTGCATTCTTCAATCTTAATCGCAGCTTCTTTGATCTTCTTTGTACAAAGTTCGATTTCCAAAGTCTGGAACTCTATTTCCTTTGTAAGAGTATCATATTCACGATTGTTCTTAACGTCCTCAAGCTGGGTCTTGTAACGATCAACACTAATCTGAGCATCAGCAATCTCGTGCTTCTTCTGAGTTACTGCATACTGGAAGTCAGCAATCTCGTTCTGGATTTTCTCGATACGGATATTCAGACCTTCGATTTCATCCTCCAAGTCTTGAACCTCAAGAGGAAGTTCACCGCGAAGAGCCTTTTTGTCATCAATGCTACTCAATGTAGTTTGCAGCTGATAAAGAGTTTTCAACTTCTCTTCAACTGACAAGTCTGTAGGATCTTTCTTTGCCATAATTGTTATAGATAAATTATTGGATTCGTGTTTATCTTCGTGAGTTTGCACTCTACACCAGGACACTTATCCTCTATTATTGATTTGAAAATTTCGTTTGTATATTGTTCGCTCTGATAATGTCCAATCACTGCAATCTGTATCTGCTGGTCTCTGCCGAAATACTCATGATAGTGCATTTCTCCAGTGATAAAGGCGTCAGCACCAGCAGTTATTGCATCATCTAGCATAAACGAGCCAGCACCACCACATACAGCTATCTTTGAAATAGGGCGTCGTAACAATTCGTTTGCCATGACACATTCCACATCAAAGTTTCGTTTCAACATTATTATCAGGTCGTCGGCAGCAATTGGTTCATTCAGTTCACCGATAACTCCGTCACCGCCAGCAACACCATCAACAGTATTCTGCTTACCAAAGAAACGTAAATCATGCAATCCCAGTTTCTCTGCAATCTTATGATTCACACCTCCCTGTGCACTGTCCATGTTTGTATGCATAGACACCACAGTGACATGGTTCTCTATAGCTTTGCGTATCGTTATCTGAACTTCATCTTCATCAGTGATATGAGCCAACTTATGGAATATCAGCGGATGATGTGAAACGATCAGATTGCAGCCACAAGCAACAGCTTCGTCGACGATTTTAGGGGTCACGTCAAGACACAATAAAGCCCCTGAGACTTCCACTTCTGTTAATCCAACCTGCAAGCCTGCATTATCAAAATCAGCTTGCAGAGGCAGAGGCGCGAATTGTTCAAGGGCACCAATTACTTCCTTTATTTTCATGCGTTGCATAAAATTAGATTGCAAAGGTAGTTAAATTTCTATATTATAATGGTGTAGGTGTTGTTTGTTTAACATCTTTTACATTATTCGGTGTTGTCATGCTATTGTTTATAAACTACAAACGGGACATATTTCTTCATGAAATATGTCCCGTTTCTTATCAAGCTTAAATACTCTCTAAATCAAGTTAACTCTTCCGTAGTTGTATGTGTTAAGTACGTTAACCATATAATGAACTACTTTTTCTTTGTTTACGGTACTCTTTATTAATACCACAACCTTTGTCATCTTTTTCATAATTGTTATCCTTTTAAATCTTTCTACCTTAAAAAGCTAATATCATTATTTTTTTATAACTCTATAATTTTATCCTTTTTACAAGTGCAAAGTTAACGCCCTTATCATTAGCAAACAATGATAAGGGCGCAAATTAGTTCCAAAAAAGCGTTATTTTTGACATGAATCAATTTACTTGACACATGTCAATATAATGTTTTGATATACATCAAGCAGTTTTATCCATATTCTTCAGTTGACCATACGCATCGAAAGAATAAGCACGAGCGACAGCCAATGTTATCAACAATGATACTGGTGCTGCGGCAAGCATTGCCGAGAGCATAAGTATCTGCATGAATACGGCATCAATAATACCTGTTCCAGACAATATCATACTCCACAATACCATTGGGGTAACACCTAATAATATATAAGCCATCTTACCCAACATCGGAATCATGTTTTTTTCTAAAGCGCGCTTCACGAAATAGTTTACTGCCTGACCGTGTGTAGCTCCATTGCCTAAAAGATAATAATATATTGCATTATGATTCTTTAATCCAGCGTAGTAAGTTTCAAGCGACTTGGAATTACTCTCTATCATAGAACCAGCTAAAAAGCCTGCGATAGGAATCATATATCGGGCATCGAACATATTCTTAAACGAGAAAACGGCGAATAAGATGGCTAGTCCCATCACAATAACTACAGACAAAGCTCCTACGAAAGAAGGGAAAAACAATTTGTTCATGCTTAGTCGCGCTTTGCTGACGGAAATGATGGCGGCAATAACAGCCATAAATATCATCCAGAGGATGTTGATGAGGACGCTATTCCACAAGGATATGTAATATAGAAACACACCGGTTAACACCATATATGCAAACATCTTCACTACAGACATCGCAAACTTGTTGAGCAGGTTTAACTTGTATGTAAATATAATATAAGCTGGAATGCAAAGTAATAATATCACTATAGATATTCCAAGGAAAGATACGTTCATAACTTTTATTTTTTTATACGTTTATATCTAATATCAGCGATTTGTTGCACATTCTCCTTATGTCTTCATCATCACTAACGATGACTACAGAATGCTTTTCAGCAGCATAGTCCCTTAAATAAGGCATTAAGAGATTTGCAGAAATCTCGCTATATAGTTTGTCAATTATCAGATAAGGTCTATCACTCAATACAGCCACGATAATAAGAATTAGCTGTGCAATATGCTTCTGAAGCTTACTGTAATCAGAGTCAAGCAACGCTGCATCAATGCCAAAACGATCTAATTCAGCTTTCAGCATCTTCTTTGTGATCTTGTTCTTTTTCTCGAATGGCGATGAGAGTACATCAGTAATCTTATCCCAAGGCATATCCAAATCATGCGGGACATAAGAAAACATGTTGCGGAAGTAGGCTGCTGAAGAGGTGTCAACAACATCACCGTCGACAGTGATATAGCCTGATTTCAATGGCTGCAATCCTAGCATAGAGCGAATGAGAGACGTGACATAATCATCTTGCGTTCCATAGATGCAAAACAGCTCACCTTCATCAACCGAAAAATTGATATCAGCCAATGTAGCAGGGTATTCCACGCCACTTAATATTCCATTTTTTATTTCGAGCATTATCAGTCAGTTACGGTGTTTATACATTTAAAATAATGCAGATGATGGCAGATTTATCAAGCTCACTTGAATGTTCTGTCGAATGCAGCATATCTTATGCAAAGATAATTATTTTTATTCTAATCTGTAAACAATTAGAAATAAAATCGCTATATTTGCACAATTAATCAAGGTAAAAACAAAGCTAACCATCATATATGGCAAACAATAAAAATTGCATTAACAATTTCAGACTTCCTGCAGAATGGGAACCACAAAGCGGTATACAGCTTACATGGCCTCATGCCAACACAGACTGGAAACCATATCTTGAAGATATTACAAAAGTATTCGTAAATATGGCGAAAGTCATTACGAATGAAGAATTGCTTACTGTGGTAACTCCGGAGACTGAAACTGTGAGAAAGCAACTTTCTAAAGAACTGACAGCAGCACAACTGAACAACGTAATATTTTATGATATAGACTCCAATGATACATGGGCACGTGATCACGCTCCGCTTACATTGGTTTCAGATGATAAAGAAACATGCATCCTTGACTTTAAATTCAACGGTTGGGGAGATAAGTTTGAATGGACTAAAGACAATAACATCACCAGTCAACTAAACAAGAAAGGTGCTTTCAACTCAGGTTATGAATGTGATACAGACTTCGTGCTTGAAGGTGGAAGTATTGAAAGCGATGGCAAAGGTAGTATATTTACAACGACATTCTGTTTGATGGCTGAACATCGCAATCAACCTCTTACACGTGAAGAAATAGAAGAAAGATTACTGAAGAGTCTGCACGCAAAAAGAATCGTTTGGCTTGATTATGGACAGTTGATAGGTGATGATACAGATGGACATATAGACACTATCGTGCGTCTGGCACCAAACGATACCATCGTTTATAATGGATGTGACGATGAGAGCGATGAACAATATAATGATTTCAATTCACTTGAAGAACAACTGCGCCAGTTAAAGACATTAGACGGAGAAGCATACAACTTGCTACGTCTGCCTATGCCAGACGCAATATATGATGACGGAGAACGATTACCGGCTACTTATGCCAATTTCGTGATTACAAATAAGAGCGTAATATGCCCCACATACTCGCAACCGATAAAAGACAATATCGCTATGAAAGTATTGCAACGCGCATTTCCTAATCACAATATCGTGGGGATAGATGCTTCTGTCGTAATCAAACAGCATGGATCGCTACATTGTCTTACAATGCAATATCCAGAAGGAACACTGAAAACAAAGAGTTTATAATATACAGAAATATGAGAGAACTTAAAATAGGCATTATACAACAGCACAATATAGCTGACACAAATGATAACATGCGCAGACTATCTGAAAATATAGAAAGTCTTGCTCATGAAGGAGCACAACTTATCGTGCTTCAGGAGCTTCATAATTCACTATACTTCTGTCAAGTTGAGGATGTCAATAATTTTGATTTAGCAGAACCTATACCAGGACCATCTACTGATTTCTATGGTAAACTGGCAAAAGATAACAATGTTGTCATCGTAACTTCTCTGTTTGAGAAACGTGCTCCTGGACTGTATCACAATACAGCCGTAGTAATAGAGAAAGACGGAACGATAGCAGGTAAATACCGTAAGATGCATATTCCTGATGATCCTGCTTATTATGAAAAGTTTTATTTCACCCCTGGTGATTTAGGCTTCCACCCAATACAAACAAGCGTTGGTAAATTAGGCGTATTGGTTTGTTGGGATCAATGGTATCCAGAAGCAGCTCGCCTAATGGCACTTAGCGGAGCAGAAATACTTATATATCCAACAGCGATAGGGTATGAAAGCAGCGATACAAAAGAGGAGCAGGAACGACAGCGAGAAGCGTGGACAACGGTTATGCGTGGACATGCAGTAGCAAATGGACTGCCTGTAGTTGCAGTAAACCGTGTGGGATATGAGCCTGATCCAAGCAAGCAGACAAATGGTATCGAGTTTTGGGGCAGCAGTTTTATAGCTGGTCCACAGGGTGAGATGTTATACCGTGCAAGCAATAACGAGGAGGGCACTAAGCTTCTTACCATAGATATGGAACATAGTGAGCAGGTGCGCCGTTGGTGGCCATTCTTACGTGACAGGAGAATTGATAAGTATAATGAAATAACAAAGAGGTTTATTGATTAATAAACCTCTTTTATTATATATATAAGAATAGAAAGATATTCTATTATTCTCTCCGTCCAAATTCAGAATCAACTTTAAGGAATGATGCTACGACGAATGGCAACAAGCAGCTCAACATCACGATGATGAAGAACATTCTGTAGCCAACAAACTGTGCTAACGCTCCGGCAAAGAGTCCTGGAATCAACATAGAAAGAGCCATGAAGCCAGTGCAAAGTGCATAATGAGATGTCTTATGCTCGCCCTGACTGAAATATATCATGAACAACATATAAGCACTGAATCCGAATCCATAACCGAAGTTTTCAAAGAATACACATGTATTTATTGCAATCAAACTGTCGGGCATCACATAAGCCAGATATACGTAAGCTACATTAGGAATAGTGATAGCAAATGTCATTGGCCACAACCATTTCTTTAGTCCGTCTTTGCTGACAAGCATTCCGCCGATGATGCCACCAGCAAGAAGTCCTATCACTCCTACAGTTCCATTAACCAAACCAAATTCCTGTGGTGATAATCCCAGACCACCCTTGCTAGACTGTGCCTGCAAGAACAACTGAGAAATAGGGGTGAGAAGAGCCTCTGGAAGACGGAACAGCAACATGAACGCAATAGCGGTAAGTATCTGTTTCTTTTTGAAGAAAGTAGCGAATGTCATAAGGAATTCATGAAATATGACTTTAGCATCTTGCTTTTCTTCATGGTTTACATCTTCCTTTGGATGTGGCAATATAAAGTTATGATATAGATAGAAAGCGATGAACAAGCCTGTGAGTCCATAGAATATCAGACTCCAAGAAAACTTGATCTGATAGCGGAACATTACCTGTAATACTCCTGCCAACATGATAAGTACGCCCTTACCAACTATCATTGATAATCGATAGAATGTGCTTCGTATGCCAACAAAGAATGCCTGTTCGTGCTGGTCAAGTCCCATCATATAGAAACCGTCTGCAGCAACATCATGCGTAGCGCTAGAGAAAGCTAACATCCAGAAGAAGCAGATACTGCCCTGCAACCACCAGTCTGCCTGAATAGTAAACGCAACACCAGCAAAGGCTGCTCCTAAAAGCAACTGCATTGTAGTTATCCACCAACGTTTAGTTTTGCATAAATCAAGGAATGGACTCCAGAATGGTTTTATTACCCATGGCAGGTAAAGCCACGACGTATAGAATGTGATCTCAGCGTCGCTAAGTCCAAGTTGCATATATATCTCGATTGCCAATACTGTTACAGCGATATAAGGCAAGCCTTCAGCAAAATAAAGTGTCGGCACCCAAGCCCAAGGATTTCTTTCTTTCATTTTCTATTTATATAGTTTTTCAATCTCTGCACCTTTATAATAATGCAGCAGAATGTCATTATAATCATAACCTTTTTCGCCCATTACAGCAGCACCAATCTGGCATAAGCCTACACCGTGTCCCCAGCCAGCACCAATAAGTTCTATGCGCTGTGGAACTCCGTTTTCGTCAGTGTCATATTTATCTACAACAAAAGCAGAACTGTATAAATGACTTTCGCTTAATGTACGACGTATCTCAAGTTCCTTTCCGATAGTGAAAGTTCTGTTTTCACCAACAATTTTCAACTTAGATATACGTCCGCTCTTGCCACGTTCCAAAGGAATAAGATCAAGAATCTTGCCTAATCCTAGTTTCATCTTGTCCTCGATAAGTGCAGATATTTCTTGCTGTGTGAAGCTAACCTTCCAACGATAGAAGTCTGCCGTCTCCAAATCATAGTCTTGAAGCACCTGTGACAAGATTTCTTTATCAGTAGTGTTGCAGAAACTTTCAGGATTAGTACGTATCCATTTCACGGCATTTGCCTCTACAGTCAAATCATCAGGAGAAGTTTCAGAACTATCGTCTCTAACGGCTAACAGATAAGGTTTCTTTATATTTTCCCAGCAATACTGGAACTCTTCAGTTTCTCCACCACAGCATTTAGAAAAACGGGCATCACAAATCTCTCCGTCGCTAGCAAGAATTTGTCCCTTAGTCTGGCGTATAGCCTCGGCAACATGCTTACTCGTTTCCTTCGTTATACCTTGATAACGCTGGCAATGGTCATCAGCACATACATCGAATATAGTATGATCTTCACGGTCATACCAACGGATAAGTTCATCATCTTTCTTAATGAAAGAGAAGAAGTTGTTTCCCCCTTCGTTAAGTTCCGTACGCTTTCTCATCTGTGCCAATAGCCAACTACGAGAAATAACAGCATGGGCCTTTAGTAATTCAAGACTTGAAGTAGCACTCATCTCACTTGAAATAACGCTCTCCAAATATCTTTCTACAGGCAATTCATTGATAGCGCATATCTTATCAGCCTCTACAACAAGTTTCAGCGAACCAAGGAATGTCTGTGTTTCCTTACGCTCCCAATGGAAGTTTACACCTATAGTGACATCAAAAAGCGAGAAAGACGCTTCCTGACTTTGTGGACTGAAAACCAGTTGACTGTATTGATTGCCATTCCATAGGATTCCACCTTCAGAGAATTCCACTTCCTGATCGCCCTCTACAGCTTCACCCTTAGCCAGATAAGGTTTGTTAAGTTTAAACTTTATTTTTTCTCCGCTAACTATTCCTACTGTTACGTCAGGTTGTTTTGGATAATAATCAACATGCTTGCTTTCTGCCATCCTTACGTTGAGATTATCTTTGATAACCTTCATAGTCTGTTCGCTTGCTCCGCATTCCTTCAAGATATCAGAAGCCTTTTGAGCATCAATCTTAACGAAATCCTCTTCTCGTGGAGTAATGAGTAAGCCAGCCATGTCAAGTGCACCAGGACTAACAAGCATTTGTCCATAGCCTTCAATAGAATAGCATTCAGGACGATGCTTCTCTCTTGGTATAACTACAGTTATATGGTCGTCGCCACTTATCCAACTGATGATATTCATCATTGGCTCAATGTCTCCGTCATGCAATGGCATCGCATTATATACACGTCTGAACAGATTGCTATCGTTTTCACAGTTGCGGCTCTTGATGACAATTGCCGGTACAACGAAATCTGTCAGAACATATATGCCTTCATCATCATTGAGTGAAACTACTTGTTCCATATTTCGGCTCAATCTCTGCCATTCAGTCTGCAACGGAATGATGCCGCTTGTTCCTGCCTGAAAATGCAGATGGTCAGGTGCACTTGCACCACATTTAGGACCATTGTAGAACACGATGATGTCATCAAATCTAGATAATATCTTATAAATTTCACCATAGTTCTTCTTGATGCTCTGCAATTGATGTCTCTTTGCAGGTATAGTGAAATGAGTAGGCAGGATGGGGAATGGGTTTACTAGCAATGCGAACTTATCGTCAATGCTCTTAGCCATCTGCTCTTTAGGACGGTTGGAATCACAAAGAAAACATGGTCGCTTTTCCAATGTCTTTGAATCAATCTTAGCTCCAGTACTTACAATTCTTCCAGGGTTAAACTGTACCTTCATATCACCAATCTGCTTGAGCTGTACATTATGCAGATCGCGATAACGAGTACTTACGTCAGTCCATACTTCCAACTGACGACTGAAGAAACGCTGCAAACTGCTGTCTACGATGATATCCGTTTTTCCTGCAAGCATTTGCTGGCGCGCCTTGATTTCCATCGTGCGCAAACGGTCTTTATACAAATTGTTTGCATTAATCTTTTCAATACTCAGTGCTGCGTCACTGTTTCCTCCCCATCGACGACACAGATATAGCTCATCATATATTCTCCCGATACGATATCTGCGGCTGAAAGCCAAACCAAGTGCATAGTCTTCACCATAGCTGGTGTTAGGGAATTGAATCTCTCTTACTAAAGGGGTGAAAAATGCTCTAGGTGCACCTAGTCCATTTATTCTCAATGCATTGTTGCATCCGTTATCTTCTGTCCACTCACGGTGGTCAATCATTCCAGGAGGAAGTGTATTCAAATCAAAGTCACACATGCGGTAAGCACCAATGATCATGGCAGCTTTCTGCTTGTGGAAGGCTTCAATGATCAACTGCAATGTGCGAGCAGAAGAATATAAATCGTCGCTATCCAATTGCACAGCAAACTTTCCGCATCTGTCATCATTAATAGCCATGTTCCAACAACCACCAATACCTAAGTCATTTCTTTCAGGTTCGATGACAATAAGTTTGTCATTTTTCAAACTGTTAAGAATCTCTCCAGTACGGTCAGTGCTATGGTTGTTTACAACAATTACATTATACTTGAAACTTGTTTTCTGTTCTAAAGCGCTATTTACAGCATCAGCAATCGTTTTCTCACGGTTGAATACAGGAATAACAATAGAAGCTTCATATTCAAAATCCTGTTCCTTGAAATCTGGCTTTCTGTAATAATTAGTATCAATCAATGAGCCTATTGCCGTAAGATGTGCTGTTACAGCCTTTTCCATTTCAATCTGTACCTCACGATTGCGTGGATTGACGTAATCAAATTGCTTCTCTCCACTTTTTCGTGTATCAAGCTCTAACTCGGTATATAGAAATTCGTTGATATGGAACAGTTCTCCTTTACGACTCAGAAACAGTCTGAAATCATAAAGTCCGGCATATTTATAGTAAGCCTTCTCGTTTCCAGAAATACTGTTGGCGTATTCATGTAATAAGTCTGCCTTGACAAGTAGCATAGAACCGAAATCAAAATCATCTCTCACGCTACCAATCTGATAATCAATAACAGGATGTTTCTCGGTCTTACCATCAACAACTGAATAATAATCGCTATAAACCATAGCTGCATCTGTATCAGCTGCGACATGCAGCATTCGGTCTAATGCAAACGGTCCGAAAGATACAGGAGTGGTTTTTAGATATAGCATAGCATAATCAGTATCCGTATTCTCCTCAATATCCAAAATAGTCTTTGTTGAAACTATATTGTCGATTGCGATAAGAGCGCAATCTTCTGGAGCATTGTTTAATCTGAAGCTACTGTCAACCAATAAGTTAATATGTTGTACGGTCTTGCTTTGCCTAAGCACAGATAGCGTTTTATCTATGTTTTTTATGTCTTCACAAGGCAGGAAGCAATCTATTTTTCCTCTCATAAATGATATTAATTTTGACCACAAAGATAACAATTATATTACATTTATGGTCTATTTCAATAAGTTTTTTTTAAAAAACGTCTATCTTTGGATAGATAGGTTGCCATCTGAATATAAATAAAAAACTTTGTTTTATTTTGCTTTTCCAGTCGTTTACACTATCTTTGCACTATGAATTCTTTAAAGAGATCACTTCTAGGCTTGACCTTAACAGAACTTAAGGCTGTCGCGAAAGAACTTGGCATGCCTGCCTTTACTGGTGGACAAATGGCAAAATGGATATATGAGCATCATGTAAAGTCTATTGACGAGATGACAAATATATCTAAAGGTAACCGTATAAAACTCGAAGAAAAATATACTATTGGATGTGCTAAACCTACTGATGCACAGCACTCTAAAGACGGAACTATAAAATATCTATTTCCTACTGATAATGGGAAATTTGTTGAGTCAGTGTACATTCCTGATAATGACAGAGCTACACTATGCGTTTCGTCACAGGTAGGCTGTAAAATGAACTGTATGTTCTGTCAGACAGGTAAGCAGGGATTTGAAGGCAATCTTGACGCAAAAGATATACTTAATCAAATTTATTCATTGCCAGAGTCTGACAAACTCACGAATATTGTATTCATGGGACAAGGAGAGCCTATGGATAATCTTGACAATGTGCTGCGTGCTACAGAAATACTTACTGCAGATTATGGTTGGGCTTGGAGTCCAAAGAGAATTACAGTAAGCAGTGTTGGTGTAAAAAACAAGTTGCAGAGATTTATAGAGGAAAGCGAATGCCATTTGGCTATAAGTCTGCATACGGCTATTCCAGAACAGCGTGCTGAGTTGATGCCTGCCCAAAAGGGTATGGGCATTGAGGAAATAGTAGAACTTTTGAAGAACTACGATTTCAGCCATCAGCGCCGTTTATCTTTTGAGTATATCGTTTTTGGAGGCGTTAACGACTCAACAACTCACGCACGTGAAATTGTTAAGTTGCTGAAGGGACTTAACTGCCGTATAAACTTGATAAGATTCCACAAGATTCCAAACATTCCTTTGCATAGCGCAGAAGAGAAGAAAATGGAAGAATTCCGTGATTATCTAACTAACCATGGATTGTTTACAACAATACGTGCCAGTCGTGGTCAGGATATATTTGCGGCTTGCGGTCTGTTGTCGACATCGAAAAAGAACGGAAATACAAAAGATGAATTATAGAAATATCTATGCGAGTATTCCATATTGGATCCTTAAATCAAAGATAAGACAAATCTACTCAATCAGTTTAAGACTGTAATTGGGTTCTTTAAATATAAAAACAATGGAAAATAAAAAAAATCGTGTGGCTATTACACATGGAGATACCAACGGTATCGGATATGAACTTATTTTTAAAACCTTTGCAGAACCGGAAATATTGGAACTATGCACTCCAATTATATACGGTTCTCCAAAAATAGCAGCTTATCATAGAAAAGCGCTTGATATTCAAGCTAATTTCAGTATCATTAATGATGCTAGCGAAGCTGTTGACGGACGAGTAAACCTGTTGACATGTTATGATGATGACATCAAGGTTGAACTTGGCACTCCAACAGAAGAAAGTGGTTATGCAGCTATTAAAGCTCTAGACCGTGCGATGACAGATTTCCGTGACGGAGCATACGATGTTTTAGTAAATTGTCCTGTAGACAACACTAATATTAATGTTGAGGGCTATAAATTCCATGGTATAAGCAAATATATTGAGACATGCTTGGGAGATGGTCAAAAGTCAATGTCTGTATATCTCAATGACACAATGCGAATGGTTGTAGCCACAGAAGGCGTATCTATCAAGGATGTGCCTGAATCTATAAGTAAGGATTCAATTAAGGAGAAAGCCACAAAGCTATTCAAGTCAATATGCAGAGATTTCAATGTGTCTTCTCCTCGTGTAGCAATATTATCTCTTAATCCAGGACAACTAAGCAAAGAGGAAAATGAAATTCTGATTCCTGCTATAGATGAGCTTGCAGAAGCTGGTATACAGACTTTTGGTCCTTATTCATCAGAGACATTCTTTGGAAATGGATATTATGGAGATTTCGATGGAGTTATAGCGATGTATTATGATCAGGGTATTCCTGCTTTTAAGGCAATATCTACTGATGGCATTGTGAAGTTTGATGCAGGGCTTAAACTCGTTACTGTAACACCAGACTGCGGAACTGAATTTGACATTGCGGGAAAAGGTGTAGCTGACGAGGCTGCATTCCGCAACTCAATATATACTGCTATAGACATATTCCGCAATCGTGCGAATTATGATGATCCTATGCACAACCCGCTTCAGAAGCTTTATCATGAGAAGCATGATGATGGAGATAAAATAAGATTTTCAATTCCAAAGAAAAGAGAAAATAGATGAAAAAGAAATATCAAAACATATTTTTCATATTCGGTTTTATCGTTCTCTTGATAATGGTTACGCAGCTTGATTTCCACCAAGTGTGGAATGGACTGCGTCATGCCGGATATTGGTTTATAGCTGTTCTTACTCTGTGGTTCTTTCTTTATTTTATTAATACCTCATCATGGTATCTGATAATAAATTCGCAGGAAGCAAAACCTGAGCACGAGCGCATCCGTTTTAGTTGGTTATATAAGATAACTATTTCAGCATTTGCGTTGAACTATGCAACTCCTGGAGGACTTATGGGTGGAGTGCCATACAGAATAATGTCTCTTGTACCAAAGATAGGTACAGAAAGAGCCTCTTCGTCTGTCATATTGTTTTCTATGACACATGTTTTCTGTCACTTCTTGTTCTGGTTCCTTTCGATATTTCTTTTTATCTTCACACAAAAAGTAACGCTGTTAATGGCTATACTTCTCACAGTGATAGGATCTTTCTGTCTACTGGGAATATGGTTCTTTCTGTCTGGTTACCGCAAGGGACTTGCAAACCGTGTGATGAATTTCATAAAACATATTCCATTAATAAAGAAATGGGCACGGAAATTTGTGGAAAGTCACAAGGAACAACTTGACACGATAGACCAACAAATAGCAGCATTGCACGCACAGAACCCCAAGACATTCTTTTCGGCTGTATTATTAGAACTTTCCTCTAGGATATCTTCTGCATTGGAGGTGTTCTTTATTCTTCTAGTGATAATGCCAAATGTAAGCTTTTTGCAATGTGTTATGATATTGGCTTTCACTAGTTTGTTTGCTAACCTTCTGTTTTTCATCCCTCTTCAATTGGGAGGACGTGAGGGTGGATTCCTCATGGCAACAGCTGGACTAGGAATATCAGCTGGTGCTGGTATATTCGTCGCACTGCTAGTACGTTTGCGTGAGCTTGTTTGGACTTGTATAGGACTCCTGTTGATAAAATTGGATAATACAAAGCCTAAAGACTCATAAAAATCTGCCAAAATTGCAGTGTTTAAGAATAAATTATGTAATTTTGTCATCCAATGAATACATCAGAACTACAAAAAATAAAACAGCGCTATAACATCGTAGGTAACTGTGATGCACTTAACAGAGCTTTAGATGTCGCCCTTCAGGTGTCACCTACAGACCTTTCTGTGCTTATTGTAGGAGAAAGTGGTGTCGGAAAGGAAATCATTCCACGAGTCATCCACGACAATTCTCCACGCCGAAGAGAGAAATATTTCGCTATCAACTGTGGTTCAATACCTGAAGGTACTATTGACAGCGAACTGTTCGGACACGAGAAAGGATCTTTTACTGGTGCAATAGGTGAAAGCGACGGTTATTTCGGAACTGCCAATAAGGGTACCATATTTCTTGATGAAGTAGGAGAGTTGCCACTTGCAACACAGGCACGCCTTTTACGTGTGCTTGAAACAGGAGAGTATATTCGTGTAGGTGGACAAAAAATACTAAAGACTGATGTGCGCATAGTTGCTGCTACTAATGTCAATATGCAGAAAGCAATCAGTGAAGGTCGCTTTCGTGAAGACTTATATTATCGTTTGAACACGATTCCAATACAGGTTCCGCCATTGCGTGACCGTGGTAACGATATCATACTGCTTTTCCGCCTATTCGCTATGCAGATGGCAGATAAATATCATTTGCCTAAGATCGTGCTTGACGAAGACGCAAAAGAGATATTGCTTAAATATAAGTGGCCGGGAAACGTACGCCAACTGAAGAATATCACAGAGCAGATGTCTGTATTGAGTGAACAGCGTGACATAAGTGCACAGCAGTTATTGCAGTTTATTCCGCAGGATGCAGAAAGCACACAGCTTGCTACTATAAACAAACCAGGTGAGCATTCTTACGAGACAGAACGTGAGATCCTATATAAGATATTATACGAACTACGTGGAAACGTAAGTGACTTGAGACGCGATATGAACAGCCTGCGTAAGCAGTTGGATGAAGAGCGTGCTTTGTCGGGTGCTCAAGGCTTTCAAGGAAGACAATTTCCTGTAGCTGCAGAGTCACAGCCTATAGTGGCACCAAATGATGCACAGCAATACTCTATATTGAATCCTAATTTGGAAAGTGCTTCTGCCGCCTATGATGCCATTGCTGAGGAAATTAATGATACAGCAAGCCTCAATCTAAATGATCTTGGACGCCAAATGGTAGAAAAGGCACTGGAACGTAACGGAGGCAATAGAAAGAAAGCTGCCCAGGAACTCGGTATTTCTGACCGTACACTTTATAGAAGAATAAAACAATACGGACTTGATAAGGAATAGTATTCCGAACTTGTAAACCTCATAGGAACAGTGAATTCGCTGAAAGAAATGAAAAGAAATATTATATATAGTAAATTGAAGAACATGGTATCTGCAAGATGGCACATAACTATGTTGCTATCTGTATGTATTTTTGCAATGATGTTGTCATCATGCAAAATCAGCTATAAATTTAACGGTGGAGTTATTGATTACACCAAGACTAAGACTATCCAGATTTCTGATTTCCCTATACGCTCAAGTTATGTATGGGGACCAATGGCACCATTGTTCAATAATACCCTAAAAGACCAATTTGCCAACCATACTCATCTTTCTCAAGTAAAGCGTAACGGCGATATGAAGATAGAAGGTGAGATAACACAATACGCTCAAAGAAACAAATCCGTATCTAGTCAAGGTTACTCTGCACAGACGGAATTATCTATGACTGTAAACGTGAGATTTACTAATAATGCAAATCATAGTAATGATTTTGAAAAGCAGTTTACTGCTACATCAACATACGAAACGACAAAAAATCTTAACTCTGTTCAGGAAGAGCTTGTAACTCAGATGGTGAAAGACCTTTCAGATCAGATATTTAATGCAACAGTAGCCAATTGGTAATCTATGGACCTAAAACGCCTTATACAACATCCAGAATATATGGACAAGGAGACTCTTTATGATCTCCGAAGTCTTATCGCGCTCCATCCATACTATCAGACAGCACGCATCCTATTATTGCAAAATCTGTATATACTGCATGATCCGTCTTTTGACGAGGAGTTGAGACGCACAGCAATATGTATCAGTGATCGCCGTGTGATTTTTAATATGATTGAGGCTGCACATTATAAATATAGGAATGAGCAAAGGTTGGAGGCTAAAGCAAAAGAAGACGAGAGAGATAATGGCGATCGCACAACTACCCTCATAGATAGCTTCTTGGGCTCTATTCCAAAAGACTCGGATTCAGAAAGTCCAAAAGAGAAGAGAAAGCCTACACTTGCAGATGCAGCCATAGACTATGTTTCATACCTTCTTGAGATTGAAGATGAAGACAAAAAACCGGAAAAGGTTGCTGAAAATGGCGTTAAGGTTATTAGTACAGACTGTTCAAATGCCGATAGAACAACCGACCTTATCAATAGTTTTATTGAAGACGGAGGTTTCAACCTAAAGGAAGAGACAAACTTATCTGAAGACTATCAAGCATATAACTTGGAAACTTCTGATAATACAGCTCATAAAGAAACCGAAAAACAGGATGAGGAAAGGGAAGGCGATGAATGTTATTTCACGGAAACATTAGCAAGAATTTATATAAAACAAGGTCGTTACGAAAAGGCTTTGGAAATAATTAAGCGTTTAAATTTGAATATTCCAAAAAAAAATGCTTACTTTGCAGACCAAATACGTTTCTTAGAGAAATTGATAATAAATAATAAAAATAAAAAATAAGGAAATGATTTACACATTATTCGTAAGTTTGATAGTACTTGCAGCTATATTCATGGTGCTTGTAGTACTTATCCAAGAATCTAAAGGTGGTGGTTTGGCATCAAACTTTTCATCTTCTAATGCCATTATGGGTGTCCGCAAAACTACAGATGTTGTAGAAAAAGCGACATGGGCTTTGGCCATTGCAATGGTTGTACTTAGTGTAGCATGCGCTTATGTAGCACCACAAGCAACAACAGAGCAAAGCGTTATGGAAAACAGCGCAACTCAAAATCAGACAACAAATCCAACAAATACACAAGGCTTTGGTGCCAGTCAACAAGCAGCACCTGCTGGTGCACAGAAGACAGCTCCACAAGCACCTGTTGGACCTGCTAAATAAAATTTGTAAAAAAGTAAGAGAAAAATTTGGCGATAACATTTTTTTCTCTTACCTTTGCACCCGCTAAACAACAATAGCGAAGTACTTTTAAAATGGTGGACGTAGTTCAGTTGGTTAGAGCGTCAGATTGTGGTTCTGAATGTCGTGGGTTCGAACCCCACCGCCCACCCAGAAAGCTAAGTAGTTTTACTACTTAGTTTTTTTTGTGTTTATGCCGTTTATAATATAATAGATTTTATGTTGGGTAATTTCATCAATTAGAGTTACAACGATAAAGAAAAAACCAATTTCAATGTGTATCACAAAAAAAACTAAGTCTCATTTCTTTTTGGAATCAAGACCTAGTATTTTGTTTAACTTCTTTTATTGGGATAAAAGAAAAGTATCATCGAATTCTTCAAAAGCGTTTTATCTTTTTATAAAACAGAGTTTGCTAATGGAGCTGCTAATGTGTAGGTTCTTGCAGCAAGTTCTTTATCGATCATATAAATACCGAAACCATTATCTTTAATCATATCCAGCTTATCAATAATATCCCTTGCATTGTCTTCTTCTTCTACTTGCTCGTCAATGAACCATTGTAGAAGACTTTCTGTAGCATAATCGTTATTAGCCTTCGCTAAAGATACAAGGTTATTGATTTTAGCCGTAATATCCTGCTCGTGTTTTAAAGTACTCTCGAAGAGTTCATGTAAAGATTTCCATTCTTTAGGAACAGCGTCCAAACCTTCTAGTTCAACTCTACCATCACGACGGATAATATAATTGAACAAAATTTTAGCATGATCCTGTTCTTCCTTAAACTGGACTTCAAACCAATTACCCATACCTGTGTAGCGAATTGAATGACAATAAGCAGCCATAGATAAGTATAAATAAGCCGACCACATCTCTACATTGACTTGCTCATTAAGAGCTTTTTCAATTTCTTTATTCAACATAAACTTCCTCCTAATTTATTTATATTATAGTTATTAATAATTTTGAAATTGACCGTCATCGCATCTGGCAACTCATTTTGTTGTCTAGGGTGAAATCACTTCGGTCAAAGATATATATAAAACACATATCTTATTTAAAATCATTACATAATTAGATGTTTTTAACAGTTTTTCGATTTAAAATATATATGTCAACTCAACTAATCAATTAAAATACAACATCAGGCTTTCAAGGATAAGGGGTTACTTAGTGATTTTGCAAAACGAGACATCGACTTTTCAATATATTAGTGATAATGTATCGATTTGTTTTGGAAAATACAATATGTTCTCTCGATGAATTTTCATGTTAGATAGATTCTTTTTGTATTCAAAATAGCTGAAAAATAACCAAAATTCTATGTTTAATGTAACTTTTTATAAAATTATGCCAATAATTACGAGAAAATATTTACTTTTACAAGCGATATTAAACCAATAAAAAAATGTTATCATGCCAAAAGTAGTTCATTATTAGGTAAATATATCTATTACCAGAATTGAAATACAGTGGCAAAAGGAAAATATAAACATGAAAAACCACTTTAATTAGTAGCTTTATATTTATCCTTTAAAAGTTATATAAATAATTTATGATATAATATGAGAAAGACTTTATTATGTGCTTTTATGCTGGCATTTACATGCACTATGTCAGCTCAGCGAAAAACAGTTGTAGTAGAAACTCCTACTACTCAAGTGCAAGATGATGGTATGGTTCTGAAACGTAAAGTGGCCATCGGACGTTTCTCTAATGAAACGCAGTACGCCAAAGGTATTTTCTATGACAAGGAAAATGATCCTATGGGTAAGCAGGCGTTGGATATTCTCTCTGCAAGACTTGCGTCATCAGGTAAATTTCTGTTGTTAGAGCGTAGTGATCTTTCTTCTCTGCTTGAGGAATGCAAGAAAGGTGAGAACGTTTCAGCTGCATTAGGTGCTGATTATATGATTATTGGCTCTATTACAGAATTCGGTCGTAAGAACACAGGAAAAAATGGTGTGTTTTCATCTCAAAAAACTCAAACTGTAGAAGCTGCCGTTTCAATAAGACTTGTGGATGTATCTACTGGTCTTATTATTTATTCTGATGAAGCTAAAGGTAGTGCAGAACTTACCACAAAAACAACTATGGGAGTTGGTGGACAGTCAAGCTATGATGCAACCTTAAGTGATAAAGCTATTTCGGAAGCAATTGGGCAATTGGTTGAAAATATCATTAATAAATGCACAAATAGTCCATGGAAGACATTCTTTATTTCTTATGATAACGATGCCGTACTAATTGCAGGCGGTAAGAGTCAAGGTATTAAGGAAGGAATGACATTTGCTGTTATGACAAAAGGAAAGAAAGTGAAGAATCCACAAACTGGAATTATGATTAATCTACCAGGAAAGAAAGTTGGTGAAGTTAAGGTTGTGTCAACAGGAGGTGAGACACCTGAAACAGAATACTCTTTTGTTAAGGCTACCACTTCGGAAATTATTAACGCAAACAATATGGCTAATTATATAATTGAAGAAATAAAATGAAAAAATTATTAATGTTATTTGCTTTGCCTTTGATTTTATTCAGTTGCAAGGCAAACTTTCCTGTTGCTCAGGAAAGTGGAAAAGAAGATATGGCATATCTTTTATTCATCAGCAGCGATCAATATGCTGGTAAAGATGTTCAAGTCACCGTTGATAATGCGAAACCATTTTTGGCAAGAGTTGTTAAAGAAAAGAAATCAAACAGACGCGGAACTCAATATGGTATAGCTACAGGAACAAGAACGCTTAACGTAAGTTTTGAAGGTAAAACGCTATATTCAAAGAAGATTTTTGTGTCTACACAAGAAGTTAAACAAATTATACTACCATAATGAAGAAACTATTTATCGCAGCCATGGTTGCAGTCGCGTTTACATCATGCGGCACCACTGAAACTTTGTATTCTTGGTATGATTACGAGGATGCAACTTACCAATACAACAAAAAACCGACGGAAGAACTAAAGACGAAAATGCTTGCTCAGTACAAAAAACTGGAAGATAAGCAAAAGGGAACAAGAGGAGTCGTTCCTCCTGGATTCAATTCTGAATATGGATATTTGCTTTACAAGGCAGGAAAGAAAGAGGAAGGTTTGCAGTATCTAAAGAAAGAGATTGCTCTTTATCCGGAATCAGAAGTTTACATTTCACGTATCATTAAACAGCTTGAAAAATGAAAAAAATATTATTATTAGCTGTGGCAGTTATAGCATTAGTTTCATCATGCAGCACTCCTGTCACTTTGAGTAAACAATATCCTGCAATGTATGAGGAAAAGCCATTGTCTATTGCCATTATGCCACCTATAAATAAAACTACTCATGCAGAGGCGAAAGATTATTTCTATTCTACAATGTATGCTCCATTATGTGAAAAGGGATATTACGTATATTCTCCTTATCTTACAATGGAAATGTTTCAGCAGGAAAGTGCATATGATGCTGAACAATTTGTAGAAGGTGATTTGTCTATGTTTAAGAAAGTTCTTGGTGCTGATGCTGCTATGTTTACTATCATTAAAGACTGGAGACGTAACAACATTGGTGGTGTGCTGACTGTTGATGTAGAGTATATTTTACGTTCAACAAAAACAGGGCAGACTCTTTATACAAGAGAAGGCTTAATAAAGGTTGATACAAGTATAAATGGTGGAGGCGGTGCATTCGGTGCTTTGATTGGCATGGTAGCAACAGCTATAAATACTGCAGCAACAGATAAGGTCATAGCTGGAAGAAAATGTAATGCTTTTGTTCTATCTGATTTACCATCAGGACAATATTCAAAAATGTTTGGAAAAGATGGTGGATTACCTGCCGGTAAAAGTATTATAAAAGCAGCTGTTAGATAGTAATATATGCTTTTCTTTATGATTAAAGATATATGTTAAATATATAAATGGAATTAATCCCCATTATAAGAGTTTGAACTCGTTATAATGGGGATTTTCTTGTTACTAAGAAAGTAATTATCCGTTAATCCTAATGGACAATATGTTACTTTGTTTGACGGATAATTAGTAAATATATTGTTTTTGATATGTACGAGTATGGTTAAACATAACCACAATGTTTGAAATATATCAAAAAGAATCTACTTACATTCTATATCAAAATTTTCTTTTGGCACTCTGACTTTCTTCATGCTTGCCAGCCAGTCATTTGCGGTATCTCTATAGCCAATAGCCATTAATACAACACTTCTGAGTCCTTTAGATCTCAGATCCAAGAGTTCATCTAAAGCATCATTATCAAAACCTTCCATTGGAGTGCTGTCTACTTTCAACTCAGCTGCCTGTGCTAAAGCGATTCCTAAACCAATGTAAGCCTGTCTGGCTGTATGAGCAAAATTCTCTTCAGGGGTCTGTTTAAGATATAAAGCTTTGAGTTTATTGGTATAAGAATTAAATCTGCCTCTTGGCAATCCTCTTTGGTCTGTGATATAATTGTAGACATTATCTATCCTTTCTTCAGTGTACTTATCCCATGCTACAAAAACCAAAAGATGAGAGCATTGAGCTATATTGTGTTGATCCATAGCAATGGGAACTATTTTTTCTTTCAGTTCCTGATCGCTAATATCAATTACTCTAAATTGCTGCAAACCTGAAGAGGTAGGAGCTAGACGTGCAGCTTCTATGATTTTGTCGATATCCGTTTGATCTACTTTTTTTGTAGAGTCATATGCCTTAGTTGCATATCTCCATTTTAAATTATCTAATAGTGCCATATATGTATTTGTTTATTTGTTAAATGACAAAGTTATATAACTTTTTTGAAACGACAAGATATTAATAATATAATTTATCATAAAGTGTTTACTTAAAATGATTAATATTTAGTGTGATATATTATAAAATAAAAGTTTAAAACTAGGATCTTTCTGTGACGATTTGAATTTTGTACATTTAGGCTGTCTTTTCTGCGTTTTGGGGCGTTTTTTAGCTACGGAGCTATGGCAGTTTCGCAAAAACTATAAACAGAGGGCTTGATAATACGTAGCTGGGTCAATTTAGCTTCGATGAGCTACGTTATCTATTTCTGTATATATAATGTACGCACATACACGCGCGCACTTAGAAGTTTTCAAAATATAAGTGTCGAAGTGGCAACTTGATGATTATCAATATTTTATCGACGAATTTGATAAATAAAAGTGACAGTGATCTGATGGTCAAATTTCGAGTTCTGCATGCGTTTCTATATAGAAAGAGTTCCGTTTCTATATAGAAACGCAAACGTTTCTACGATGTTTTACCTCCTAATGCTTCGTAAAACGCAATGCATTTCATCGTAAAACGTACCGTAAAACATCGTAAAACGCATCGAATTACTTCATAAAGTGCAATGGAATACGATGAAATTTTCTCCCATATTTTACCGACGAATACTCCTTATTTTATTCGACTCGAAAAGAGTTCTAACGAATTGATGCTCAATGAATAGACAGTTCGNCACTTGTTTTCCAGAAGAATTCAGAGTGTGGGTGTGCGTGCGTATTAAGTTCTGTNTAGCACNANTAATTNAAANTTTGGCTAACAGCCTAACCTAAATCTGATTGTATGGACAAAATTTTTGCAGTATCTTTGCCGAGAATTCAGTGGAATTCGGCAGAACATTTAAACAAGCTTGAAAATTCTGTTCCCGTTTACTGTATCTATCTTCACATCCTCAGCTCCTCTGATACATACAGCCAACAGTTCTTTGACAAATTCACTCATAGAATACATTCCATCCTTAAAACGACACAAGTTGACGTAGTTAATCCTGCAAACTACGTTTTGTCCCCCCTGTTTATCGGTTTCGCGAGACCGTCAAATCTTCGTAGCTAAAAACACATAGGATGCAGGGAAGGCACTCTAAATATACAAAATACAAATCGTTACAAAGAAAGCTCGCCTCAAATAATTGTATCTCTATATGCGTTTTGTATATCATTATGAAAGGCTTTTAGCTTGTTAATGTTGCATATCAGTATATGAGTATAAAGGCTTACTTTTTTTTGTTTTTTTTCAATAATAGTGTCTTTAATCTTTCTTTGTCTGCCAATCTTTTAGTAATTTTGCATCGCTTTTAAATTTATTTTGTGGCTGGAATAGTCACGGCGGATGTCAGAATAACAAAATGTATATATATAAAGTGAGATGACGAAATACAATATTAAGGAAAAGTCGGAGAAAAGAGCAAATTACCGTAGTTTTATGAATCCTAGTGTGAAAGATGAATTACAGGAGAAAATTCGTGTGAAAATTATCATAGAGGAAAAGTATAAGGACAAAGATTATAGCGCAACGAAATTGGCAGAGGATTTAGGTACTAACGTAAGATATATTTCTGCGGTATGNGCTGAACGTTTCTATATGAGNTATTGCGAATTGGTGAATTATTATCGCGTTAATGAGGCTATGACAATGCTAACAGATCGAAGATATGCAAAGATGAGNGTAGAAGATATCAGCGAAATGGTTGGATTCTCAAATCGTCAGAGCTTTTATGTGGCTTTTTATCGCTTGCGCGGAATGACTCCACGTCAATATAAAATGCAATATATCAGAAATCATCCTGAATTATTGAGAGAACTTGCTGTGAAGGGGCGTCAACGCAAAACAGCATAAAAAATTTTGTGTAATCGGGATTTTTAGAGTACCTTTGCTTGCTCAATTGTACTCAATAAAACAAGTATGAAAGATATTAAGAAAATAGTTCTTACAGGTGGACCTTGCGCTGGCAAGACTACTGCATTGGTGAAGGTTATAGAGCATTTCTCTAGTTTGGGATATAAGGTATTCACTATTCCTGAGGTGCCTACAATGTTCAGTCAGTCTGGAATGGATTATCTCACAGACAATAAAGATTTCTTTTACGAGGGCGAGAAAGCCACTCTGGAAGTTCAGCTTGATCTGGAAGATAAATTCCAGCTCATTGCAGAACAGTGCACTGAACCATCAATGATTATTTGTGATCGTGGGGCTATGGATATTTCTGCCTACATGAAACCAGAAATGTGGGAGAAAATAACCGCTTCTGTTGGCACAAGTACTAGTATGTTGAGAGATCACCGCTATGATGCGGTATTGCATTTGGTCTCTGCCGCTGATGGAGCTGAGAAGTATTATACGACTACTAATAACAAACAGCGCACTGAAGGACTTACATTAGCTCGTGAGCTTGATAAAAAGGTTATTAACGCATGGACAGGACATCCGCATTTGCGCGTGATAAACAATCATGAGGATTTCAATAACAAGCTGCATCGTGTGCTGAATGAAATATCAAATGTACTTGGCATTCCGCAGCCTATTGTTGAGGAAAGAAAGTATATTGTGGAATTGACTGGCGAAATACCAGGGGTTATCGAGAGCGAGATTACACAGACATATCTTGTTGCTGAACCAGGATGCGAAGTTCGCTTGCGCCGTCGTGGATGGCAGGGAAAGTATGTTTACGTGCATACAACCAAGAGGAGAATCTCGGACACTGAAAAGTTAGAGACTGAACGCCCGATAAACAATAACCTTTATGTGTCACTGTTACAACAGGCTGATCCTTACAGAAACACAATAAGTAAGGTAAGAAAGAGCTTTATTTGGAAGGGACAGTATTTTGAACTTGATAATTATTTCAAGCCTGTGAAGAATTTGATGATTCTTGAAACCAAAGGTATTGCAGCGCATGAAGATGTTAATTTCCCTCCTTTTATAAAAGTGATAAAGGATATTACTGGAAATTCAAAATATTACAATTATAATATAGCTTTAAAAGGATAGTTAATGTAAATAAATATCCTTTATGCTATTTGATATTCCATTTAGATCGCAAGCTGCTTTATAAGTTTGCCATTTAAATGGAATATTTTTATTGTTCCATTTTCGTATATGGCAAGAGTAGGCGAGTTGCCTCCTTTGGGGAATGTTACCGAACCAGTGTTACAAATCGTAGTGCCCCCAATCTTGCAAAGTTCCCATAGGTGTGTGTGACCATATATAATAGCGTCAAAGTTTCCCTTTGGCAAGTTTTCCTTATTGTATATGTGTCCGTGGGTGAGAAATAATTTATGACCTTCATCTACAATCATCGTATAGTCGCTCATGATAGGAAAATCAAGTAGCATCTGGTCTACTTCTGAATCACAGTTGCCTCTTATGGCAATAATCTTGTCTGCCATGGCGTTAAGACATTCAGCAATGCCCTTAGGGTCTATTCCTTCGGGTATTTCGTTTCTTGGACCATAATTCAATATATCGCCCATAATGCACATCATATCGCAATGCTCTGAATTGAATAGTTTCAGTGCTTCCTTTAATTTAGGAAGTGAACCATGAATGTCAGATATTAATAAATACTTCATATACTATAGTTCTAATCCTTTCATTAGAATTGCGTTGGCTCTGTCTATACTTTCTTTAGAAGGAGATTCAACGCCTTTCAATGGGTATGCAATGTTTAATTTTTCGTATTTAAAAGTCCCAAGAGTATGATAGGGTAGAATCTCAACACGTTCAACGTTTTTCAATGTCTTGATAAAGTCATTTAGCTGTGTTAGGTATTCTTCTTTATCTGTGATACCTGGAATCAATACATGGCGAATCCATACTTTCTTGCCTGTATCACTAAGATATTTAGCGCAGTCAAGGATGTTGCTGTTGCCATGGTGTGTTAGCTTGCGGTGCTCACTGTCGTTGATATGCTTAATATCAAGCAATATCGTATCAGTGTATCTCATCAGCTTCTCAAACTTGCTGAAATATGGCTCATTTCTAGTGAAAGGCTGTGCAGACGTGTCAAGACATGTGTTGATGCCTCTTAGTTTAGCTTTGCTGAAAAATTCAATTAGAAAGTCTATTTGAAGCAATGCTTCACCTCCGCTTACCGTAATACCTCCCTCGTCACTCCAATATGACTTATATCTTTCGGCTTTGTCAAGAAGTTCGTCTGCAGAGTATTCCTGTCCTTTGCCAATTTCCCAAGTATCAGGATTGTGGCAGAACAGGCATCTCATAGGACATCCCTGCAAAAAGATGATAAAACGAATCCCCGGCCCGTCAACCGAGCCGAAGGATTCTATAGAGTGAACGTTTGCTTTTGTCATATTAAAGAGTCTCGTGAGCCTGACGTGCGATAACATCTAACTGCTGTTCGCGTGTAAGGTCAATAAACTTAACTGCATATCCGCTGACACGGATTGTGAAGTTCTGATATTCTTCCTTTTCAGGATGCTCCATAGCATCTTTGAGTTTATCGATACCGAATACGTTGACATTAAGATGATGTGCACCCTGACTGAAATAACCGTCCATAACATTAACCAATGTGTTGGCGCGTTCTTCATCATCATGTCCTAGAGCACCAGGATTTATTGTCTGTGTATTTGAAATACCGTCAAGGGCATATTCATAAGGAAGTTTTGCAACAGAGTTTAATGATGCCAATAAACCGTTTTTCTCAGCTCCGTATGAAGGATTTGCACCTGGGGCAAGTGGTGTACCAGCAGCACGACCGTCAGGCATAGCACCTGTGTATTTACCATATACTACATTTGAAGTAATGGTAAGGATACTTGTTGTAGGCTCTGAATTACGATATGTGTGACATTTCTTGATCTTATTCATGAATGTCTTGAGCAACCATACTGCAATCTCGTCTGCACGCTCATCATCGTTGCCATAACGTGGGAAGTCGCCGACAGTCTTGAAATCGGTAGGGAAACCAGTCTCGTCACGAATGATATTAACTTTAGCGTACTTGATGGCACAGATAGAATCAACAACATGGCTGAAACCGGCAATACCTGTAGCAAATGTACGGCGTACATCAGTATCGATGAGAGCCATTTCTTCTGCTTCATAGAAGTACTTGTCGTGCATATAATGAATAAGATTCAATGTCTTTACATATACGCTAGCCAACCAGTCCATCATTGCATCAAAGCGAGGTGCGAACTCATCGTATGTAACTTCGTCGCCAGTGATAGGGCGGAATGCAGGACCGCATTGCTCGCGTGACTTGGCATCTACACCACCGTTGATTGCATAAAGAAGTGCCTTGGCAAGATTTGCACGTGCTCCGAAGAACTGCATTTCTTTACCTGTCTGTGTTGCACTGACGCAACAGCATATTGAATAGTCGTCACCCCATACAGGACGCATGATATCGTCGTTCTCATATTGAATAGAACTTGTAGTCACTGAAATCATTGCAGCATACTTCTTGAATCCATCAGGAAGGCGCTTACTATACAATACGGTGAGGTTTGGTTCTGGTGAAGGACCCATATTCTCAAGAGTATGCAAGAAGCGGAAATCATTCTTTGTAACCATAGAACGGCCGTCCTGACCTATACCACCAACCTCAAGAGTAGCCCAAACTGGGTCACCGCTGAACAACTGGTTGTAAGAAGGGATACGTGCAAACTTAACCATTCTGAACTTCATAACCAAATGGTCAATAAGTTCCTGTGCGTCATCTTCTGTAAGATTTCCTTCGTTGATGTCGCGAGTCATATAGATGTCGAGGAAAGTAGAAACTCTACCTACAGACATTGCTGCTCCGTTCTGAGTCTTTACAGCTCCAAGATAACCGAAGTATAACCATTGTACAGCCTCACGAGCATTTGAAGCAGGTATAGAAATATCGAAGCCGTAGCTAGCAGCCATTTCTTTAAGTCCTTTGAGAGCCTTAATCTGCATTGAAACTTCTTCGCGAAGACGAATTACATCATCAATCATTTCGCGGTCGCCCATGTTCTCTAGGTCGTTTTTCTTTTCCTGTATAAGGAAGTCTATACCGTAAAGAGCAACACGACGATAGTCACCTACTATACGACCACGTCCGTAAGTGTCTGGAAGACCTGTAAGGATGTGATTGTGGCGTACAATCTTCATTTCGGTTGTATATGCGTCAAAAACTCCTTCGTTGTGAGTTTTTACGTAATTAGTAAATACTTCGTGAAGTTTGTCAGCTGGTTGGTATCCATAAGTGGTGCAAGCTTGCTCCGCCATTTTGATACCGCCATAAGGCATGAATGCTCGCTTTAATGGTTTGTCTGTTTGCAAACCAACTATTTTTTCTAGTTCTTTAGTCTTTTCTCCAATATATCCAGGTCCATAAGCGGTAAGACTTGAAACAATTTCTGTTTCCATGTCAAGTACGCCTCCTTTGGCCCTTTCTTCTTTTTGTAGATTTTTGAGTATGCCCCAGAGTTCTTCTGTTGCCTTTGTAGGCTTAGCAAGAAAACTCTCATTACCATCGTAGCTTGTGTAGTTGTTCTGAATAAAATCTCGTACATCAACTTCAGATTTCCATTTGTTACCTTTAAAACCTCTCCATTCTGTTCTCATAATAGCGTGGGTTAAATATAATATTAATTAATCTTAATTCGCGTGCAAAGGTAATACTATTATTTTGATATACTGGTAACAATTGTTACCTCTAATATCATAAAAATAGTTAAATAGTTTATGTGAAAGCGTAAAATGTTAGTTATTAAATAGTTATGAAAATTATCAGAAAAGAAAATTTAAAATGACTTGTTATTTGGTAAAGTTTTCTTTTTTATTTTTTAAGTTGTTGATTAGTAGCTACTTAACTTTTATTAACTTGCAAAAAGTTATCCAAAAAGAATAACTTTGTAATATAAGTGCTATCTTTGTAGAAGAATTTTTGAATAACTTAATCACTGGTTAATAATGATACAGACAGTAGTAAAAAGAGACGGAAGAGTAGTAGGCTTTAATGAACAAAAAATTATGGCTGCTATCCGCAAGGCAATGCTTCACACAGAAAAGGGTGAAGACGATGAACTAATACAGAAAATCACGGATCACATTTCTTTTAAGGGAAAGGACCAGATGACTGTTGAGAATATACAGGATTCTGTTGAACTGGAACTTATGAAGAGTGCGCGGAAAGATGTTGCGCAGAGATATATAGCTTATCGCAATCAGCGCAGCATTGCAAGAAAAGCGAAAACTCGTGATGTATTTATGGAAATTGTCAACATAAAAAATAATGAGGTAACACGCGAGAATGCAAACATGAATGCTGATACTCCGGCAGGAATGATGATGAAGTTTGCTTCAGAAACGACAAAACCTTTTGTTGATGATTATTTATTGTCTGAGGATGTAAGAGATGCCGTGAAGCATAATTACATACATATTCATGATAAAGATTATTATCCGACGAAGAGCCTAACTTGTGTTCAGCATCCTTTGGACAATATTCTTGAACATGGATTTGTTGCAGGTCATGGTTCTTCACGTCCAGCAAAGCGCATTGAAACTGCTGCTGTACTTGCCTGTATATCTCTTGAAACATGTCAGAATGAAATGCATGGAGGACAGGCTATTCCTGCTTTTGATTTTTATCTTGCTCCTTATGTTAGAACTTCATTTATAGAGGAAGTTAAGAATCTTGAGAAACTTACGGGTAATGATTTATCTATATTATATAATAAGAATGTAGAAGATTACATTGAAAAGACTCTTGATGGTCTTGAAGGGGATGAACGTTTGTGTCAGCATGCAATCAATAAAACTGTGAATCGTGTACATCAGGCTATGGAGGCGTTTATCCATAACATGAATACTATTCATAGCCGTGGTGGAAATCAGGTAGTGTTTTCTTCAATAAATTATGGAACAGATACGTCTGCTGAAGGTCGTTGTGTAATGCGCGAACTGCTGAAGTCTACTTACGAGGGAGTTGGTAATGGCGAGACAGCAATATTCCCGATACAGATCTGGAAGAAAAAACGTGGTGTAAACTATCTGCCGGAAGATAGAAATTATGATATTTATAAATTGGCTTGCAAGGTTACTGCACGTCGTTTCTTCCCTAACTTTCTGAATTTAGATGCTACGTTTAATCAGAATGATAAATGGAATGCAGATGATCCAGAACGTTATAAATGGGAAATAGCAACTATGGGCTGTCGTACACGTGTGTTTGAAAACCGTTTCGGACCTAAGACGAGTGTAGCTCGCGGAAACTTGAGCTTCACTACTGTTAATATCGTGAAGTTGGCTATAGAATGCATGGGTATTGAGGATAAGAATCAGCGTATAAATGTATTCTTTGACAAGTTGAAAAATATCCTTGATATTACTGCAAAGCAACTTGATGAGCGTTTTCAGTTTCAGAAGACAGCTTTTGTTAAGCAATTCCCTTTGCTTATGACAAAACTTTGGATAGATTGTGATAAGTTGAATCCTGATGAAACAATAGAAAAGGTGATCAATCAAGGTACGCTGGGTATCGGATTTATTGGATTGGCAGAGTGTTTGAAAGCTCTTGTTGGTAAGCATCATGGCGAAAGTGATGAGGCTCAGGGCTTAGGTGTGAAGATTATTACTTTCATGCGTGATTGCGCGAATGATTACTCTGAACTTTATCAGCATAATTATAGTATTCTTGCAACTCCAGCAGAAGGACTTTCTGGTCGTTTCACTAAATATGACAGAAAGGAGTTTGGTGTAATTGATGGTATTACAGACCGTGAATACTATACAAACTCAAACCATGTACCTGTATATTATAAATGTTCTGCAATGCATAAGGCTCAGATAGAGGCTCCTTATCATGATCTTACACGTGGTGGACATATTTTCTATGTTGAAATAGATGGTGATGCAACACATAATCCGGATGTAATATCTGGTGTTGTAGATATGATGGATAAGTATAATATGGGATATGGTAGTGTAAACCATAATCGTAACCGTTGCATGGATTGTGGTTATGAAAATGCTGATACTGAACTTGAAGTATGCCCTAAGTGTGGAAGTGTAAATATAGATAAACTACAAAGAATTACAGGTTATCTTGTAGGTACCACTGATCGTTGGAATCATGCCAAGTTGGCTGAACTTAACGATCGTGTNATACATGTAAATTCAAACAAATAATTCTCNTTATANCATCCCTCCTCAATAAAGAGGAGGGATTTTTTTGATTATGATTAGTATATTAGATATAGTTCATGACACAATGGTTGACGGACCAGGCTTTCGTACATCAATTTATTGTGCTGGTTGCCCTAATGCTTGTGTTGGTTGTCATAATCCTCAGTCATGGGATATCAACAACGGTAAGATGATGACAACAACAGAAATAATGGATATAATAAAAGAAGATCCGTTTGCCAATGTCACATTTTCTGGTGGTGATCCAATGTTTCAGCCTGAAGGATTTGCTGAACTTGCTGAGGCTATACGTGTTGAGACATCAAAGACAATATGGTGCTTTACGGGTTTTAAGTTTGAAACCTTAATTAAAAATCATGCCCAGAAGTCTTTGCTTGAAAAAATAGATGTTTTGGTTGATGGACCTTTTGTGCTGAAATTGAAAGATACAGACTTGATATTTCGTGGAAGTAGTAACCAGCGTATTATTGATGTGAAAGCATCTTTGGAAAGTGGAGAAGTAGCACTGCTTGATTACAATCCAACTAGATTGTAATCAAGCAGTGGACAACCTTATTTTTTAATAAAGCTATTAGCTTAATATTACATCCAGAATCATCATGATGGTAAATCCGATTGTAGGCATATTGCTGTACGGACCTTCTGATGCTTCTGGATTTAATTATTCAATAACCACGTAAATTATATCACCTGCTTTAAAACTTAATAAATATGGTAGTATAGGGGGCATAAAAGATGCTATAAGTATTCCACTAATAAGTTCTATAATTCCGCTCATATCGAAGTAGCGATTATAGTACCTAGTACAAATCTAACGTATGGTCTTCTTCATTTTAAAGGCATTTTGTATTTCATAAAAAGCACAAATGCAGAACCTAATGTTGTTCCTAAAATGGTATTAATAAAGCGAATATAATTCCTTCTATAGCGTATCTTTTAATTAATTTTTGTCAGATATTTTTGTAGTCAGGAATATCCTTTAAAAATAAATATTTTTTACTTGCATAATCCATCTTGCAGCAATAGTGTTGTAGCCCGTTTGTGACTATAAGATAGTCTACGTGGAGCAACATATTGTATACTGTAATTTGATCAAATACCTTTTGGGTAATGTTTATGGTGGGTGCTTTATACTCTATAATCATCCTTGGTTTCAACTCTGTTGAGTATAATACGCTATCTGCTCTGAGTTTTTTCTCACCAACTTTTAGTTTTACTTCGTTTGCTAACAAGCTAAGTGGATAACCTTTTTGTTCAATCATGAAGTGTATAAAATGTTGGCGAACCCATTCTTCAGGAGTAAGCGAAACATATTTTCGGCGAAGTACGTCGAAAATCGCAGGTTTATCTGGAGTTCCCGATAACTTTATTTCGTAATCTGGTAGGTTTAATGGAATCATTTTGCTATTTTTGCAAAGATAAACAAAATAATTTAAATAGAAAGATGCCTGAAAGAAAAAATACAGGAGTGTCATATGAAACAGTTATGCGTGATCTTAATGCGCGTAAGTTTTCACCTATTTATATATTAATGGGAGAAGAATCATATTACATTGATAAGATTTCTGAATTTATTGCTGAAAATGTACTTAAGCCAGAGGAAAAAGATTTCAATCAAAGTATTGTGTTTGGTGCAGATATAAGTGCTGCCCAAATTGTCGATTCGGCAAAAGGTTTTCCGATGATGTCTGAATATAGAGTGGTGATTGTTAAAGAGTCGCAGAATTTGAAGAATACAGAACCTTTAGAAAAGTATTTCAAAAATCCCGCAAAATCAACCATCTTAGTATTCTGTCACAAAAATGGCAGTATTGACAAAAGAAAGAAAATTATTCCGGCAGCACTTGAAGGTGGAGCCGTTATTTTCGAAAGTAAGAAATTATACGATCGTGAACTTCCTGGTTTCATAGAATCATATTTGAAAAAAAATCGTGCTACCATAGATTCAAAAACAGCTCTGATAATTGCTGAACATGTTGGAGCTGATCTTAACAGATTAACTTCAGAGTTAGACAAAGTTCTAATATCACTTTCTGATTCTGATAGGAGAGTAACATCAGATGTTGTTGAAAAAGAAATTGGAGTAAGTAAAGAGTTTAATACTTTTGAACTTAGAAATGCAATCATAAGAAGAGATGTTTTTAAGGCAAATCAAATAGTAAAATATTTTGACAGCAACCCTAAGGCTGGTTCACTCTTCTCAATTCTCCCGTTGCTCTTTTCATATTTCGAAAATTTGATGATAGCATATTATTCTCCTAATATGATGAACGAAAATGCTGTTGCAGAATTCCTAGAATTAAGAAATGGATGGGCTGCCAAAGACTATGTTACAGGTATGAGAAATTACTCAGGAATGAAAACTATGCAGATAATTTCTAAGATAAGAGAAATAGATGCTAAAAGTAAAGGGTTAGATAACCCTAATACTAGTGCTGGAGACCTGATGAAAGAGCTTATTTTCTTCATTTTGCACTAAAAGTAGTCTATTTTTTGGTATTTTTGAGCTAGATTGAGTGCCCTTCAGGGGCACTTTTTTTGTGCTTAAACCATTATAAACAAGTCATTTAACGTCATTTTACCCCCTTCAAAATTCGCGTATTTTTAAATATTCTGGCGCTCGTTCAGATAATCAGAATTTTGTGGATTTATGGTTATTCTACTCTCTTATAATTTAGAGTTAACATTCGTTAGTGTTTACTATTTTAAAGTTTACGTTTTGATAATTGTAAATATCAAACTTAATTTCGGTTTATAAATCTATATTTATATAATAATATTGATTTGTATATTATTAAATTCGGGTATTAAAACCTAAACATTTAGGTTTAAAATTCCATACGAATAAATATTCCATGATATAAATGGTACCATAACTAGCTAATAACCAGTTAAATAGGTTATATTTCCATTAAAAATGTACCTATTATTTGCTTCTTTTCAAAATCAAAAGTGAATACAGACCTTTCAAGTGCTTTACAAATAGCAATTAACTATAACAGACCTAATTAGTTAGCTTTTTCTTCTAAAGAAAGGCTTAGTAGTACTTTACGACTCTAAATTTGGGTTTGTAATCCTGAACTATAGTGTTTTAAGTTTAGATGTTTGAATTTGTAAAGTTTGAAAATCAAAACCTAATATTTACTATGTTAAATATGCTATACAAATGTTGTTTGTTTCAATTTTTTGTTTTACTTTTGTAAAGTCAACGAAATAAGGCATATAAGAGCCTATTTCTATAAATACACACTTATGAAAGATAGAATAAAGATGATAATGGAGAGTCAACACATGACTCAGCAGACCTTCGCTCAGTTCATTCAAATGTCACCTGCTTCACTGAGTAGTATTTTTAATGGTAGAACTAAACCTACCCTCACGATTGTTGAGGCTATAAAAAATAAGATTCCGTCATTATCTTTGGAATGGCTTTTATCTGGTACTGGACCTATGTATATGGATCAAGTTAATACATCTGATGTTACAGAGTATAATGAGTCTATGCCACCACAAGACGGTATTATTGATTTTGACTCAAAGCAAGATAGTCCCACTCTATCACTTTTTGAGCAATCAAATATGCAGAGTGTAAATATTACACCAATAAATAAGTCAAAAACAGAGGTTAAAATAATTGACAAACCACAGCGTAAAATATCAGAAATAAGAGTCTTCTATGATGATAAGACATGGGAGACTTTCGTTCCTCAAAAAGGTTAGACTAATGTAGTATCTGCAACTTTTATTATCTCTGAATAATATAAGTTGCAGATACTAGATATTACCACCTATTCTAATATTAGGCTTGCACTCCATTCTTTTATTATATAATGTCGTCTATGCCTAAACAATAAAATTAAAAAAATCCTTTTTTATTTTGTATTGTGTTCAGCTTGCACTACCTTTGCATAAACATTATTGCAAAAAGCAAAGATGAAAAAATACGTTCTAGACCTTACTGTCAAATCAGTAGAGGCTCTAAGTACTAAGCATGTTCTTATTAAGCTTACTTCTGAAGAGACTTTGCCAGAAATGACACCGGGACAATTTGTGGAAGTTCGTGTTGACAATTCGCCGTCAACATATCTTCGCCGTCCCATTTCAATAAACTTAGTTGATTACAATCTTAACGAATTATGGCTGCTTGTTGCCATGATTGGTGACGGAACTCGCCAATTAGGAAAACTTCGTGCTGGTGATAAGTTAAATTGTCTTTTCCCTTTGGGTAATGGATTTACGATGCCTGTTGACAAAAGCGAGAAGATTTTGCTTGTAGGAGGTGGCGTTGGCGTTGCCCCTTTGTTACATTTTGGCTGTGAAATACGAAGAATGGGTGGTCAGCCAACTTTCTTGTTGGGAGCAAGAAGTAAGTCTGATTTGCTTGAATTGGAATATTTTGAGAAGATTGGTCGTGTCTTTGTTACAACAGAGGATGGAAGTCTTGGTGAAAAAGGATTTGTGACTAATCATTCCATATTGCAGAATGAAAAGTTTTCTCGAATAAGTACTTGTGGCCCTAAACCGATGATGGTGAGTGTTGCACGATATGCCATGTCAAATGACATTGATTGTGAGGCTTCACTTGAAAATAATATGGCATGTGGTGTTGGTGCATGCTTGTGTTGTGTAGAGAAGACTACTGAAGGGCATGTATGTGTATGTCAAGAAGGTCCAGTGTTAAATATTAAGAAACTATTATGGCAGATCTAAATGTAAAGATAAATGACCTTGTGTTGAAGAATCCTGTAATGACTGCTTCGGGAACTTTTGGTTATGGAATTGAATTTGCTGATTTAGTTCCGTTGGATGAACTGGGTGGCATTATAGTAAAAGGTACTACGTTACATGCGCGTGAAGGAAATGATTATCCTCGTATGGCAGAAACTGCTAGTGGAATGCTTAATTGTGTTGGATTGCAGAATAAGGGGGTAGATTATTTTTGTGAGCATATATATCCACAGATAAAGGATATAAATACAAATATGATAGTTAATGTAAGCGGAAATGATCCTGAATCTTATGCTGAATGTGCCGCACGTATTGATGCCCTAGATAGTATCCCAGCTATAGAATTGAATATCAGTTGTCCAAATGTAAAGCATGGTGGAATGTCTTTCGGTGTAACTTGCGATGGTGCAGCTAGCGTGGTCAAGGCAGTTCGCAATGCATATCATAAAACTCTTATTGTAAAGCTATCGCCAAATGTAACTGACATAACATCAATTGCACGCACATGCGAGGAAGAGGGTGCAGATGCCGTTTCTTTGATAAATACACTAATAGGAATGGCTGTGGACATAGAAAAGCGTGAACCTATGCTTAGCATACGTACAGGTGGATTAAGTGGTCCTGCTGTTAAGCCTGTTGCACTAAGAATGGTTTACGATGTTGCTCATGCAGTAAACATCCCTGTAGTTGGGCTTGGTGGAATAAGCAATGCTAGCGACGCAATAGAATTCTTAATGTGTGGTGCTACAGCTATAGAGATTGGTACATCAAACTTTGTAGATCCAACTGTAACCATTAATGTGATAAATGGTATAAATGATTGGCTAGACTCACATGGCTGCAAGAGTATAAACGAGATAATTGGTGCTATTAAAGATTAATAATATTGATGCTTTTCGAATTTTTCGATTAAAAATACTATCTTTGCACAAGTTAAATTATATAATAAGGTAATAATGGACAATAACCAAAACAAGTACATCGCCGTTTCATATATGTTGTATGACGTGACTGATGGCAAGCAGGAACTGATTGAGCAGACTAGCGAAGATCGTCCTTTCGATTTCCTAAGTGGCTTCGGTTTCACTCTTCCTGCATTTGAAGAGGCTGTAGTTAAATTAAAAAGCGGTGAAGATTTTGAGCTTATGCTCACTCCAGATCAGGCTTATGGTGAACATATCGAAGAGCATGTGTTGGACTTGGACAAGCAGATATTTTCTATCAACGGAAAGTTTGATTCAGAACATATTGTGGTAGACGCTGTCGTTCCTTTGCAGAATGAAGACGGAAATCGTTTCAATGGACATATTCTTGAAATTACAGACGATAAGGTTAAGGTTGACCTTAATCATCCTTTGGCTGGAAAGGCTCTAAAGTTTGTCGGCAGTATAAAAGAGAATCGTGATGCCACAAATGATGAAATAGGACAATACATGAACATGGTCAATGGAAACGATGGCTGTGGTGGCTGTAATGGTTGCGAAGGCGATTGTGAAGGTGGTTGTGGAGATGATAAGAAAGATGGCGGCTGTTGTGGTTGTCATTAAATAAATAACAAAGAGCGCTTCATTTTTTATGGGGCGCCTTTTCTATTTTTTTATATTAACCATTATGAGAAATAGTTTCGGCAATATATTTACTCTTACTACGTTTGGCGAAAGTCATGGAATGGCTGTCGGAGGTGTGGTTGATGGTATGCCTGCTGGTGTTGATATTGATTTAGACTTCATACAGAATGAACTAAATCGCAGACGTCCTGGGCAGAGTAAGATTACAACAAGTAGAAATGAACCTGATAAGGTCGAGATTTTCAGTGGAGTCTTTGAAGGTAAGTCTACAGGTACACCAATAGGTTTTGCTGTTTATAATACTAATCAGCATTCTAATGATTACGACAACATGCGTAGTCTTTTTCGTCCATCACATGCTGATTTTGGATACTTCAGCAAGTATGGCATAAGAGATCATCGTGGAGGAGGACGTTCTTCTGCGCGTATAACTATAGCACGTTGTGTCGGAGGTGCCTTGGCCAAATTAGCTTTGCATAAATTGAACATTGATATCAAAGCATATACATCGCAAGTCGGAACTATTGAATTAGATAGAGATTATACAAAGTACGACCTTAATTCCATTGAAGATAACATCGTGCGTTGTCCTGATTCAGACAAGGCTAAGCAAATGGAAAAACTTATTTCTGAGGTAAAGGCTGATGGAGACACAATAGGTGGAGTCATCACATGCGTTATTAAGGGATGCCCTGTAGGATTAGGTGAACCAGAGTTTAGCAAGTTGCATGCCCAGTTGGGATCTGCAATGTTGGGAATAAACGCTGTGAAAGGATTTGAATATGGAGAAGGATTCCATGGAGTGGCAGCTCGCGGTAGCCAACAGAACGATGTTTTTGCAACTTCTGAGGGAACTATAACAATGAAAACGAATCATAGCGGAGGTATTCAGGGAGGAATAAGTAACGGACAGAATATATATTTCCGTGTTGCTTTCAAACCCGTAGCAACTCTGTTGATGAAACAAGATACTGTGGATATCAATGGTGATTCCACAACAATAACAGCTCGTGGGCGCCATGATCCATGTGTGCTTCCAAGAGCAGTACCTATTGTCGAGGCTATGGCAGCCATGGTAATTTTAGATAATTACCTTATTAATAAGACAATACATATATAGGTAACAAAAGCTTGTTGACCAATAATATACTTGTTGAGGATAAATCGTGTAGGTTTATCCTCAATTTCTATTTATAAAGGTATGTATTATTATACTTTTCGCTACAAAACGGCAAATTACTATAGAAATGAAAGCTTATTCTTTGATTTAGGTCAAGAAATGTTGCTGTTTGCGCAAACAGTGTGATAAAATGCTTGCGAGATAAATAAAAACATCATATCTTTGCAATGTCTTACAGAGATAAAGACATTTAGGATAATAACAGATGTATAACAGAGCCTCAGGATAATAGGTAATAAAAGAGGTTCAAAAAGATGAAAGGTAAAAAGATTATGAAAAAGATTATTTTGACATTCGTAGCTCTTATGAGCATGACAACAATCGCATTCGCAGAAGGTGAAGATGCAAAGGCAACAAACACAGTAGCAGTTTATGACATGACAGTAAACTATGGTAAACTTGCAGATGCTCTTGGACTTTCAATGGATCAGCTAGAAAGCGTTGAGGATGTACACAAAACATTCTGTGTGGAAATGATGAATGCAGCTAATGCTTCTAAAGATGAGCGCAAGCCTATGGTTGACAAGGCAATTGAGAAGAACCTAAAGTACATGCATTACATTCTGAATACAAATCAGTATCGCAAGTATCTTCTTCTTCTTAACACCACAATGAACAACCGTGGTTTGAACAAGTAAAAAGAAATAAGATTAAGAGAGAGAATAAATTAAAGGCTACATGTCTGTTAAATCAGATGTGCAGCCTTTTTTCATGTCCGTATGTTTCTATTCTACATAAGCATAGGAACAAGATACTTTGATAAACAGTAACCTCCAACGATTAGCCAGCAATATAATATAGAGGCAAGTAGGAATGGTTTGAATCCTGCTTTTCTGAATTTATCTATACTAGTTTCTGCTCCAAGTGCTGTCATTGCAATAGTCAGCAAAAATGTGTCTATGTTGTTTAGGAATGTTACAATTGATTCTGAAAGTAGACCTAGGCTGTTAAAGCATATCACTACGAGAAACAAGATAGCAAACCATGGAATCTTTATCTTTCCACGTCCAAATTCATCACTTTCAGGATTACGGCGAGCTTCACGGGCTACATTCCAACTAATTACTAATAAAACAGGAACAAGCATCATCACGCGTATCATCTTCACAATAATAGCTGAATTTGATATTGTTGCGCCCATTGCGTTTCCAGCACCAACAACATGTGCCACTTCGTGAATTGTAGCACCAGTCATTATACCCATTTGATCTGGAGTCAAATTAAATATACCGCTGCGAAACAGGATAGGGTAGAGAAACATAGATATAGTTCCGAATATAACCACTGTTGACACAGCTACAGCTGTCTTATACGGCTTTACTTTTATAGCCGATTCAATGCCAAGTATAGCTGCTGCTCCGCAAATTGCGCTACCAGCCGAAGTGAGCAATGCTATTCCACGATCCATTTTCAACAATCGTCCGATTAATACTCCTCCGCATATAGTCACCACAACTATTATTGCGTCAATGCAGATAGCTGGGAGTCCTACTGCTGTTATATCTTGGAATGTAAGTTTGAATCCATACATTATTATTCCAAGTCTCAAAATTCTTTTAGAACAGAATGCAATACCAGGTGTCCATGTTTCAGGAAGGTTGTTGCGTAGACTGTTTGCATAAAGCATACCTAGGATGATACCCACAATCATTGGTGAGAAAGAAATAGCTTTAGCTATGTCTGTGCCACCGATGTAAAAAGCTGCGCATGCAAAAAGAGTCATAAGAAGTACTCCGTGTAGCATACTGCTGCGTTGTTCTGATAATTTCATAATACTTATCTTTATTTGTTTTTATCGCATGCAAAGATAAGTAAAAAAGTCGTTGAGTGTTTATATATTATAACTATGCCTTATAACTATCGGTTATAAAGTGCTTGAATATTTTTGGCAGTCCAATACTTTCGCCTCGCTTTTCAACATAAGCGAAGTCACGCATCATCTTCAGTCCTTTAAGTTCTATTATTTTGAATCTGTTTTCTAGTAGTTCATGACTGACAGCCATTATAGATATTATTCCCATTGTTTCAGTGTGTTCTACAAAATGCTTAATGCCTTCAGTAGTTCCAAAACTCATGACGATGTTAAGATCAGAAAGTCGCAAATTGTTTTGGTGCAAATAATTTTCTATCACTTGCAGTGAACCCGAACCATGTTCACGAATAACTATCGGAGTCTTTTTGAAGGTATCAAGGTCAATCTCATCTAGTTCAGCCATTTTGTTACCTTTGCGAACAATAGCAACAAGTTCATCTTTCATTATGTTGGTATATTTTAGTTCTGGCTGTCTACTGATACCTTCCACCATACCAACGTCGATACGTCCGTCTTTAAGCATTTGCTCTATATTTCTAGAATTGTCTGAGATGGTGCTTATATTGATGTCTGGATATTTTTGCATGAATTTAGCCAGCATTTCAGGTAGCAAATATTGAGCGATAGTAGTACTAGCCCCAACTCTTAGGCTTCCACCGTATTTTTTCTGGATATTGTTCATGTCAAAGTTCATCTTCTTGTATTGCTGAATTATTATTTCAGCATTGTCTAGAAGAATCTTTCCTGCCTTAGTCAGTTGTATGTGTGTGCCCATACGTTCGAACAAGCAAGTGTTGTATTCACTTTCCAGTTCCTTGATGTGCTTGCTTATAGCTGGTTGACTTATAAACAGTTCCTGTGATGCTTTCGTGAAACTTAGGTTACGAGCGACACTTAGGAAAACTTTAAGGCGTGTATCTATCATTTTGCAAAGATATAGTAAACCTAATACAATGCAAAATTAAAATGAAATTTTATTTTCATTGTTTTTTCCTTTGTGAGAATCATTATTTTAGGCATATTTATAGCTACAACAAGTCATAAATCACATGTAATGATGATTTCATGACACAGCTTAACATAAGTATAGCTCCTCATGAACGTTTGCCAGCTAGAGTGCAGACAATTATTCTATTTTTTATAAAGAAGTATTCATCTCTTTTTGTGCATATTCTTTCGGTGACATTCCAAATTCCTTTTTAAAGCATTTGGAGAAATACTTTGGTGTATTAAATCCAACCTTCATTGCGATGTCATTGATTTGTATATCTGGTTGTCTTTTAATAATATTGCAAGCCTCTTTAAGTCGTATGCTGTTTATGAATTCGATAATACCTTGTCCTGTCAATGCTCTTAGTTTATTGTAAAGGGTAGAAGAACTCATCATCATGTCACTAGCAAAAGCCTCTCTGTCATATTCTGTGTCTGTGATATGCTGACTCACACATTGCATAGCATTTTCCACGAATGTTTTGTCGGGATTGCTGTAGTGCATGTCATCAATTTGATTTATTTCCGTTTGTTGTTTGAATCTTTCACGTATCCTCATCCTGTTAGCAATAATGTTGTCAATGCGTAGCTGGAGGTTCTCGAGTTTGAAAGGTTTTGTTATATAGTCGTCTGCTCCTGTTTCATATCCCTTATTTTCGTCAATATCACTAGTCTTTGCTGTAAGCATTATAACAGGTAGCTGTGCGAAGTCTTTGCTGCCTTTTATATTTTTTGTAAGTTCTATTCCGTCCATAACAGGCATCATCACGTCGGTAACTACAATGTCCAATTCCTCCTTATTGATAATGTTAAGAGCTTGTACTCCGTTTTTAGCTGTTGCTACATGATATTTTCTGCCAAGCAGACGTTTCATTATATTCAGCAGTTGTTCATTGTCTTCAACCAGCAGAATCTTATATCCGTCTCCAGATTGTAGTTCTCTTGTGTGCTGAGTCTCTATCAGCTTCACTTCACTTTCGTGATTATATTTTGTCTGTGCCTTTTCTATATTTTCTTTTTCAATGCATATTTCAGTTTCACTATAGTCTTCTTTTCTTATAGGAATGTTTATTGTGAAAGTAGTTCCTATTCCTGATTTGCTTTGGCAGTTGATGTTGCCATGATGCAGTTTAACCAAATCATGGGTTAGTGATAGTCCAATACCTGTGCCAAGAGTCTTCATCTTGCGATAATCTCCATCCAAGAATCGTGTATAAAGATGTTTGAGTTTATCTGGTGAAATGCCTATTCCTTCATCAGTAACTCTCACTATAGCCTTTCCGTCTTTTACTTCTAGCGCAACAGTTACGTTTCCTCCCTCGCGATTGTATTTAAAAGCGTTGGAAAGCAGATTAAATAGAATCTTGTCTATTTTATCAGTATCAAACCATGCGAATATCTCATTTTGTGGAATGTCCACAATCATATTATTGTGGTGAATAGAAGACATAGGTCTAATACTTTCACAAATGTCCCTTATGAACGCCGCAATATCATTCTTGCTTACCAGCAATTTTAGTTGTCCAGCTTGTGATTTTCTTATTTCAAGAATTTGTCTTAACAGTCTTGTCAGTCTTGATACATTGTTTTGCATCAGAGTGTAACTATCGTCAAACTGTGGAGCTTTGTTTCTCAATTCGTCAACGGCAGCTGTAATCACGGTCAATGGTGTCAGTAGTTCATGGGTTATGTTAGTGAATACTACAGTCATCTGAAGTCTGTTTTTTGTTTTAAGATAATTCTTATACCATCTTATTCCAAAAATCACACCAAGACCTATAAAGAACAGATATATAATGTAAGCCCACCATGTAGCCCACCATGGCGGCAATACCATAATCTTTATTGCGTAGTCCATCTCTTGCCATTTACCGAAACTATCGGCAGCTTTTATGTGGAGATAATAGTTACCCGAAGGCAAGTTTTGGTATGTAGCCCTTCTTCCCTTGAAATTTGTATAAGTCCATTCTTTGTCATATCCTTCAAGTTTGTAGGCATATTTATTTTGTCTTGCATTGCTGTATGTAAGCAATGCGAATTCAATTCCGAATTTCTTTATGTCACTTGATATAGTTATTGACTTTGTATAAGCTGGATTTTCGTTAGATATAGCCCTTCTCTTTGCAGAATCAAGCTGCATGTAAGGAATGTCGTTAATCAGTATGTCGGTAACGATAATATTCTTTTTAATGTTTTTCAGTTTATCTCGGTTCCATTTTGATGGTGAGAAAGAGAAAAATCCAGTTCTACCTCCGAAGAATAATTCTCCGATGTATTTATATGAAGAGTTCGGACTGAACATCATTTCACCTATCCCGTCTTCGCTAGCGAAACTTGTAACCTCAGGATATGTATTTCTTTTTATAGACAGTTTTACCAAAGCATTGTCAGTCGTTAACCACAAGTTGTGATTCTCGTCTTCGTTAATTGAAAACACTCTGTCGCCGTCGATGTGGTATTCTCTGTTAACAGGAATAAAACAGTCTTTAGCATTATAATATCTGAACAGTCCTCCGCTGTTAGAGATTGCCCATAAAATACCTCTGCTGTCTTGATAGCATGCAGTGGCATCATCAACAGCATAGTTTCTATTTAAAGGATTGTATTGTTTGAATACAATAGATTTTGCATTATTTTTGTTTCTGTGTATTCTTATAATGCCTTCGTTTTCTGTGGCAAGCCATATATCTCCATTGCGTGTTTGAGTAATGTTTCTCACATCACATTGCGAAAAGTCCCTTTTTGCATCATGTGGTTTCAGTAGTATGCCTTTGTCGTTAGGGTATATCATTGATATTCCGCTGCGTTGTCCAACCCACATTATTTTGTCGCTTGATTCAAATAGAGAGCAAATGTAGTTGTCTGCAATGTATTTATGTTTCTGAGAGTTTATTATGTATGCTTTGCCATTTTGCTTTTTCACAACAATACCATAACTGCTGCTCGCAAACCACATTTCTCCATTGCTTCTTTTTACGATAGACGGTATTTTTGTTCCCATTACCTCTGCAGGAATATCCCCAAGTCCCGGAATGTTATTACTGTATATCGTCTTTCCTGTAGTTCTGTTATACAAAGCAAGACCATAAGGATTTAGGCCAAGCCAAAAGTCGTTACCGTTTTGTGTATATATTGAACAAATAGCATTAATTGAGAATTTATAGCTTTTAGTATCAATGTTCCATATATGAAACAGACTAGGATTGGTGTTTACCTCTATAATTCCATAGTTCAAAGTCGAAATCCATATATTACCATTATTATTAGTAGCTATGTCATTACTGAAGTTCAGATTGTTTGTCCCTGCGTGTGTATAGTTTGTCCAAACTCCATTCACATCTTTAGAGTTAAGGATACTTATTCCCTCTCTAGAGCAAGCCCACATTGTATTTGTCACAGGATCTTCTATAATTTTATAGAATGTGTCAAAGTTATTTGTCGTGAAAGGATATTGATGCTTTTGGGGATCTTTTCTGTTATACGGCTTGTCAAGTCTGACAATACCATATCCCCATGTTCCAATCCAAAGTCTTCCAATATTGTCAAAATGCAAAGAATAAGCAGAGTTGCGTTTGTTGAATTTTGGATATTGATAAAATTCATGGCTACCCTTATGAAATCTAATTAGACCGGCAGCCCATGTTCCGAAAAATATGTTTCCCTTGTTATCCTCAATAATGTTTTTTACACTGTATGCTCCAATCTTCACTCTTTTCCCGTTAGATTGGGTTAAGTGAGTGTTTGTATTGTCAAATGTATAGAATGAGTCTTTTTTGCGATCATAATACGACAAACCTTCATCAGTTCCTATCCATATCGTTCCGTCTTTTGATGTATAAAGGCAGTAAATTATTCTTTGGTCTTCCTTTGGCAGAAAGTAAGTATGAAAATCTCCTGTACTTTTGTCCATCCTCACCAATCCGTTGCGAGTTCCAATCCAAAGTCGGTTTTCATTGTCTTCTGTGATACACAATACGGTATTGTTTGGAAGAATACCAGGAGAAAAGGCATCCGACTTGTATGTTGTTATATTATAACCGTCATACGATTTCAGCCCAGAACTAGTTCCTATCCACATCATTCCCTGATGGTCGAAATATATACATCTCAATTCGTCAGATGGTGAAATTCCTATAGGAGAGAACATTCTATAGTTAAAGTTCTGTCCATAGATAATAGTGCAGAATAATAAGTTTAAAGTTAATAGCAGATATTTTACAGCCTTCATAATGCATAGGTTAGTTTTGCAAATTTACATTATTTATTTAATAAATACAAGATAAAACATACTTTGTTTTTATACTTTTAATAGTAAAATGTCGTTCATGTAATATTTAGAGTGGTATGATATTAATAAAAAGCATTTGCAAAACTACTTAAAGACAAGGCTATTTATTGAGAAGATCCCCTCTAAACAGGGAAACATTCCAAAAAAAACAGAGAACAAACCTACATTATATACATTTTTGATTTAAATAACTAATAGTCAATAGATTACGTTATGTATATTAGTGCCTTTTCCTACATTTTTCCTACATGCTTCCTACATTATAAGCACATATTTGTACATAAAACGATGGATTTTGGTCAAATAGCAATACGAAAATCGCTTTTTTTATTCCACCATTAGGTTGTGCCTTCGGTCACAAAGCAAATAACAGTGATGTCTTTCATCGGAATGGTGAATATAGGAATATCATTTCTCTTTGTCAGTGAAATTTTGAAATTAAATTGATTTATAAAACATTCCAATATGTCAACCTTGTTAGAATGAGATTTCAGAAATTATAAATGTTATCAGTAGCAGCTTTTAAAAATGTATAGTGATTCCGTAAGTATAACGATAAATGTTTATAACTGAACTTTCGCAAGTGACAAATCTGGTGCACATATTAACGTAAATTTGGAATAAAAAAAGGCTTCTAAGTTTGTTTAACTCATTAAAAATGAGTAACTTTATAGTGACCAAAAAATAAAGTTTAAACTCAGAAGCCATGAGCAAAGGTACAACAATATTATCAGATTTGGGAGATTTCTTTTCAGAAAATGAAAATAATCGTGCAATCAACTGCATTATGAGAATGATGGAACATATAACCATACGCTCCAGCCAGATTGGAGTGGAGAAGAAGGAGAACTGCAAGTTTACTTCTTTTCAAGTGCTCAATCTACTGATGCTCTTTCCTTTCTTCGTAGTTAAGAATGCCTGCCAGTACTCCGGCTCATCTTTAAGCCGCTTATTTTTGTGTGAAAAGGACATGTTCTATCGTTTTATGAATGATGGTAATGTTAGATGGCGCAAGTTGCTCTATGCAATGAATCTTCAGCTGATAAAGAAGATCCAGTGTCAGACTACCGTTAAGAATGACAAGCCCGTATGTTTGATAATCGATGATACGGATGCTCCCAAGAGTGGTAAGCATACAGAATTGATTGGTCGTGTTTGGTCTCATGTACAGCAGCGCAGCATCCTTGGCTATAAGTGTCTTACGCTACTTCTCTCTGATGGCACCAGTCAACTGATGCTTGATTTTTCTCTTCATGGAGAGAAAGGTAAAAAGCAGGATAAGCCACAGGGACTTACCGCAAAGGAGCGTAGCGCTCGCTTTACGGAAGACCACTCCGGACAGGTCGTAGCAGAGCGTGTTAATGATTACAGGATGAAGAAAACGGATAAAGCCATTGAGATGGTCAAATACTCCATCAAGCGTGGCATCCGCTTTGATTATCTTCTCTTCGACAGTTGGTTTACCAATGCAGACTTCGTGCATCTCATTACTTCCCGCCACATCAAGTGTAATCTGCTTGGCATGATTAAACTTGGCAAGACCAGATACCAGACAGTATATGGAAATCTCACAGCTAAGGAAATCATCAAGAAACTTCATAATAAGGGTCTTTGCAAGTATAGCGCAACACTCAAATGCACATACTGCACTATCGATGTGAAGTTCGCCGGAACTACAGTCCGATTGTTCTTCTGCAAGCGTGGACGCAATAGTCTGTGGAACGGACTGCTTACAACAGACCTGAATCTGAGCTTTCTTAAAGCCTACCGTATTTACTCTATGCGTTGGGCAACGGAATGTGCTTATCGTGACTGCAAGGCGCTGCTGAACCTTGGCAGATGTCAGTCGGTTCACTTCTCTGCCCAGATAGCCAGTTTTACATTAACACTGATGCAGTATAACATCCTCAGTACCGTGAAGCGATTTGAATCCTATGAAACCATCGGAGAAATTTTTGCTGAGGTCAAAGATGAATCTCTCGAGTTGTCCGTTACAGACAAAATATGGGAACTTATATTGGATGCCATTCTGGAAATCGCAGAGTTGGTCTCTGCCGATGTCAGTGAGTTGCTCAGTGCTATCGTTGGTCATAATCCGAAGTTCCATAAACTTTTTAGAATGTATAATTTAAATGTCGCATGATGAATGGATATTCACTTGCGAAAGTTCAGTTTATAATTAAATCCTCTTATAGTCAAAATGCATGAAGTACAACAAATATAAAATCACCTTTTTCGGTGCGCCTTTGAGTGATTAGGGCCTAATCACTCTGCAAAGCATGTAGGACAACAGAGTGATTAGGCCCTAATCACTCCCTAAAATGTATAACAACGGACTTATATACATTAGCTAACGTGTTGTATAACAATGCGTTTCGCAAAAACATGTAGGAAATGGCATTGAAAATACACAAAAAAGTTTTTTATTACCTTGATTATATTGACGGTTCTTTGCTCTTTATCTCATAACTCCATTATTATAATAAGTATTATTTGTTATGTCAGGCAATATAATAACGAATATTTTGGGGTATTTATAAATGGCATGGCTTTTAAATGTAATCTTACTAAAATCTTATTAATTCATGCAAACCCTTTAAAAATGGGCATAAATCACATTCTGTTCCCTTAAAATCACATTTTGTTTCCCTCGCTTTAACGAATATAAACGATATTTGCAGGCGGAATATTTGTTGTCGTTGATTGACAACTATGTAACCGAGATTTTAAACAATACCTAACTTAATAACTTGAATAATGGAATATGTTAATCTTTCAATCATGCCTAGAAAATTGTTTGTTTTGATGGCTATGGCTGCAGGGTGCTCGCTGACTCCTATTGATGCAATGGCAGTTAATGCCGTTCAGATTACTCAGCAAGCTAACTCTATTAAAGGTAGGATTCTTGATTCTACGGGCGAACCTATTATTGGTGCTACTGTAAAAGTAAAAGGATCTAAAACCGGAACTGTTACCGATCTTGACGGTAATTTTAATATTAATGCCGCTCCAGGAGCGATGCTTGAAGTTACTTATATCGGATACAAACCGCAAATGGTTAAAGCCGGTAGAGAATTCTTGAATGTCAAGCTGGCAGAAAACTCAGAAACTCTTAATGAAGTCGTTGTTGTAGGATATGGTACAATGCGCAAAAAGGACCTTACAGGTTCTGTGGTTCAGATAAATCCAAACAAGATTGCTGACCAGAATCCAGGTACTGTACAGGACTTGCTTCGTGGAACTCCAGGTTTGCAGATTGGATATGATCCTGCAGCAAAAAGCAGTGCCTCAATTCAGCTTCGTGGACAAAACTCACTTTATACAGACGGCGGACACAATTCTCCATTGTTGATTCTTGATGGTATGGCTTTCTATGGTGAACTTTCTGAAATCAATCCTGACGATATTGCACAGATTGATGTTCTGAAAGATGCTTCTTCTGCAGCTATATATGGTGCAAAAGCTGCTAGTGGTGTTATCATCATAACAACAAAGAAAGGTAAGAGTGGTAAACCTACTATTAATGTAAGTGCGAACTGGGCTGCAAATACGAAGTCAGCTTATCGCGAAGTATTCAATGCTTCTGAATACATGAAGTATCGTGAAGATTGGTACAAAGCTACCACATACGGATATGACGCTGCTGGAAATTGGGGCTATTATGGCGCTACGAGTGGTACGCCTGCTGGATATTATGACAACGTAGATAATCTGTCACAATACGGACTTACCGCTGACCAATGGTCAAAGATGGGATCGGTGCAGCTACAGTCTGGTGAAACATACCAGTCTTTGTATGCTAGACGACTCAAACTTAACGAAGCCATGAACGTATATAACAATTACTTGGCAGGAAAGACTTATAACTGGTATGACAGTACTTTCAGAACAGGTGTTAATCAAGACTATAATGCTAGTATATCTGGGGCTTCAGACCGTGTGAACTACTATGCTTCATTTGGATATATGAAGAACCAAGGTGTAGTAGAAGGAAATGATTATCATGCTTTCCGTTCAAACATGAAGTTGAACGCTAAAATTACGGACTGGTTGGAAATGGGCATAAACGTGAATTTCCAGGATCGCTCAGATGGTGATATCGCTGTATCTCTTAAAGATAATTATTGGGAAAATAACCAAACTCGCAATTCTCCTTTTGCACCTATAACAGACGATAACGGCAATTATGTGCAGTATCCGATGAACGGAACTCCTACAAATGGAGGATACAACTATTGGTTTGATCGCCAGTATCTTAATCTAGACAAGGGATATACCGTGTTGAATACCATTTTCAACGCTAAGGTAACACTGCCTTTTGGTATTATATACCAGTTTAATATTTCTCCACGTTATCAGTGGTTCTATAATAGATATTTTATGTCAGCAGAACTTCCAAACAGTTCTCCTGCATCACGTGGTGCTGACCGTGAAACATCAAAGGATTTTGACTATTCTCTGAATAACACCATTACATGGGATAAAGTGTTTAATAAAGATCATCACTTCACACTTACCCTTGTGCAGGAAGCAGAAGAGATGCGTTATTGGGATGACAGAATAGAGGCACGCAATATTACTCCTTCTGATGCTCTTGGATTCCATTATATATCAGGTGCAAATATGGATCAGAGTAATTTCAGTGTAAACGACACACATTCAACTGCTGCTGCCTACTTAGGTCGCTTGTTCTATGCATATAAAGAGCGCTATATGGTTACAGGATCTGTTAGACGTGATGGATATTCTGCTTTCGGTTCTAACAATCCTTGGGCTACATTCTGGTCATTGGGAGGCAGTTGGATATTCTCAGAGGAACCTCTTGTAAAGAAGGCTTTGCCTTGGTTGGATATGGGCAAGTTGCGCGCATCATACGGTACAAATGGTAACCGCTCGCTTAAAGATACATACCTGTCTCTTTCAAACCTTACAAATCAAGGTTCAATGGTATATTATAATAATGGTAATGCCGACATCGTGAAGACGCTAGCAATGTCACGCCTTGGTAATCCTAACCTTGAGTGGGAAAAGACTTCAGCTTGGAACTTGGGACTTGATTTCGCTGTTCTTGGTCAGAGACTGAGCGGTAGCATTGATTGGTATTTCAAGAAGACCAATAATATGATTATGGCACAGCGCCTTCCTAACTATACAGGCTTTAGCAGTATCACAACAAACCTTGGTGAAGTCCATAACTCTGGTGTTGAGTTCACTTTAAACTCTGTAAACATTAAAAATAAAGACTTTGAATGGACTACCTCTGCTGGTTTCTCATATAACAAGAATACAATTAAGCACTTGTATTACGACTATGACGCAAATGGAGTAGAGCGTGATGATACTTCAAATGGTTGGTTTATCGGTCATCCAGTAGGTGAGATATGGTCTTGGAAAACAGATGGTATCTGGCAGAAGAGTGAGGCTGCTCAGGCAGCTTTGGTAAATCAGAAACCTGGTGATCCAAAAGTTATAAACTACTGTACTGATGATGATAAGGTTCTTGCCGATGGAACACGTGTTCCTGTTTACAATGATAAGGATAAAGTTTTTCTTGGAACAACAAATCCTCCTATCTATTGGAACTTGCGTAACGAGTTTACTCTTTGGAAGAATCTTACATTCTCATTCTCTCTTTATTCATACATGGGACATAAGAGTCTAGAGGGATATTATTTGAATCAAGATAACGGAGGTTCAATGATCACTAATGCATTTAATGTATTTAAGAAAGAATATTGGACTCCAGAAAATCCTTCAAACACTTATGCGCGTCTCGACGCAGTAGGTCCTACGGGATGTACAAGTGTGCAGAAACTACATAATCGCAGTTTTGTACGTCTTGACAATATAAGTATAGGTTATACTCTTCCTCGCGAATGGACACGCAAAGCTATGCTTGAAAGAGTTCGTGTAACCGCAAGTGTGAACAATGTATTCACAATAGACAGTTGGGAATATGGAGATCCTGAAACAAGCGGCTTGGCTACACGTGCATTCAATCTTGGAATAAATGTTACACTTTAATTTGCAATACATCATGAACTATATAAGTAATATATTTAAAGGCAGTGCGGCATTTGTCATGGCGACAATGCTCGTTAGTTGTGGAGACTCGTTTCTTGGTCAAGATCCACTGTCATTCTATGAGCCTTCTACAACATATAGCAATGAGGCAGGATTGAAATCAGCTCTTGCTATGTGTGACAAGGAACTGAAGACGATAATAATGGATGGAAACGGAAACGTTCTTCCAATGGCTTCCAACTATAATATGTCTGATATTGGCTTGTATGCCAAGACTGATATGGGTGGTGGTTTCCAAGATAACTTTGATGCAAAGCTAACTCCTACATCTGGTATGAACGGTGGTGGTGATGCCAATGCCATGCAACGTTTTTGGGATGAAGGATATACAGGTGTGAAATATGCTAATACAGTGCTTTCATACGTAGATAAGGCACAGGGACTTGATGACGCTACAAGAAACATCTACAAGGGACGTGCTTATTTCCACCGTGCATTGAGATATTATTATCTGACATTGCAGTTTGGTGATATACCTTTGGTAACAAATATTATCACAAAACCAAAGCAGGACTATAAGAGTACATCAAAGGAAGCTATCTTCAAGATGCTTGTAAACGACTTGGAATTTGCAGTGAAATACGTGCCTTCTCAGTCAGCAATGACTGATATCGGTATGGTGAATAAAGAGGCTTGTTTGCATCTTTTGGCAAAATGCTATCTTGTTACAGGTCAATATGACAAGGCAGAACAGACGGCTACAGATCTTATAAGTAACTATGGTCTGCACCTGATGGAAAGTCCATTCGGAACTTTTGTTGCCGGAAACCAAAAGACATGGCCTATCACACGTAACGTACTTTGGGATCTTCATCGTGGTGAAAATGTATGCGATCCTGCTAACAAGGAACTCATTATGCCTATATTGAACTTCAATGATCAGAATTTCACGGGATATAGTCTTATGCGTGCATGTTTTGCTCACTGGAGCAACGGTGTGATTAAAGATCCTTCAGGAATTTCTCCTGCTGGAAAAAATATTGCACGTAACAATGCAGATTATGATGAAAACAATGACTGGGTAAGATCTATCGGACGTGGTATTGGATGTTTCAGAACATCAAAGCATTACAATCAGGCTATCTGGAACGTAGATGGAACTCCTGACTATCAAGACTTGCGTCACAACCGTAAGGTTGGAAACTGGGTAGAAATGGAAGACATAAAATATAGTAATAAAAAGTCTCCTTACTATGGCAAGAACTATCAGCTATATGCTACTGAAGACTATGTTGACGGCACAGGCAAGACTATCGTTCACAAGGGAGATTTGCTTTGTGGAGATACTATAAGAAGCTGGTATCCTACACCGCTATACCAATGCTATATATTGGATAAGACAGCAGAAGGTAACTTAGGCGCAAATCAGTTTAACGGTGCGTCTACTGGTTCTAACGGAAACCTTTATCTCTTCCGTCTAGCTGAAACTTATTTGATTCGTGCCGAGGCACGTTTCTATCAAGGAAATACAACAGGTGCAGCCGATGACGTAAACGTAGTGCGCAAGCGTGCAAATGCCAAGCACATGTTTACAACTGTCACGATAGGTGATATTCTTGACGAACGAGCTCGTGAACTTTATATGGAAGAGTGGAGACAGCCTGAAATGACACGTGTTGCTTGGTGTCTTGCAAAGAGTGGACAGCCAGATGAATGGGGACACACTTACGACATAAAGACATGGGACAAGCAAGAGGGTACAGATCGCACTGGCGGAAGCTATTGGTATCAGCGTCTTATTAACTATAGTCTATTTAATAATGGCGCCATACAGTCAAACGGTATCAGTTTAGAGTATAAGGTTAACAAGCACAATTTATTCTGGCCTATTCCTAATTCTGCAATAACAGCCAATACTGGTGCTGCATTGAGACAGAACTATGGATATGACGGATATAGCGAATCTACACAAATGTGGACTAATTGGGAAGATGCCGTCGCTGATCAAAAATAGGTAATTAAATGGTTTATGGATAACATTAATTATCAGTAGGTTATATTTTACGGCGGAGTAATCAAATATAATGGTTATTCCGTCGTTTTATATTAAAAGGATAATTATAAATAGTTTGTTATGATTAGATATATAAAGTTATTTGTCGTAGCACTGGCTTTGCTTATGCCTCTTGGCGTTTCGGCAAAGAAGAAGGTGCAGATGAACGATCGTGAGTATTGGAGTTCACAAGCTTGGAAAATGTCACGTCCAGTATTGGAGAACATGGCGAAAGGTGAACTGGTAAAGAACATGAAGATGGAATTCAGCCCTAGTTTCGACAATCGAAACAAAAAGGTTGCCTATATGGAATGTTTCGGTAGACTTATGGCAGGTATTGCACCTTGGCTTTCGTTGCCAGATGACAATACTACTGAAGGCGCTAAACGCAAGCAACTTAGGGAGTGGGCACTTAAAAGCTATGCTAACGCTGTAGATCCAACATCTCCAGATTATCTGTGTTGGGGTAGCGGTGGTCAGAATCTTGTAGATGCTTCATATATAGCAGAGAGTTTTCTTCGTGGATATGATTCATTATGGAAACCACTGGATGATACTACAAAACAGAGATATCTTGCTGAATTCAAGAAATTAAGAAAGATTGATCCTCCTTATACCAACTGGTTGCTGTTCTCGTCAACGATAGAGAGCTTTATAGCAAAGGCTGGTGGGGATTATGACGAATATCGTGTGAACTCAGCATGCCGTAAAGTTGAAGAATGGTATGTTGGTGATGGATGGTTTTCTGATGGTCCAGAGTTTGCTTTTAATTATTATGGTAGCTATGTATTTCATGCCATGTATCTGGAAACATTACAGGCTATGATTGACGCTAAGGCAAGTACTCGTCTTGACTATAAAAAGTATTACGACAGACAGTTGAAGCGTACCCAGAAATATGCAATCATATTAGAACGTTTTATATCTCCTGAAGGAACATTTCCTGTATTTGGTCGTAGTATTCCTTATCGCAATGCAGCAATGCAGCCGTTGGCTCTTTTAGCATGGATGAAGACTCTGCCGGAAGAACTTACAAATGGACAGGTGAGGGCTGCACTAACAAAGGTGATGCATCGCATGTGGGATGAACACAATAACTATAATGATGCAGGTTTCCTTACCATAGGTTTTTGTGGAAGTCAGCCTGATGCTGCTGATTGGTATACCAATAACGGGAGTGAATATATGGCTTCACTAACTTTTATGCCATTGGGACTGCCTGCTGATGATCCTTTCTGGACTTCAAAAGCAGAACCTTGGACACAGGTTAAGGCATGGGGTGGAGATAAATTTCCAAAGGACCACATGTGGACAGACACTCCACAACCTAAGGATAAATGGTAGAGATTATACATAATAACGAATAACATATATTATATATAATGAAGAAATTAATGATTTCGACAATGCTTATGCTTGCGTGCACAAGCTGTATGGCTTTTAATGCGCAACAGAAGAAGATTGTGGAGATGATAGGAAAGGTGAATGATTATTGGCAGTCTCATCATAAACCCGAAACAAGGGCTTTCTGGGACAATGCCGCTTATCATACCGGAAATATTGAGGCTTACAAACTTACGCCNAATAANCAATGGCTAGAATATTCNACTAAATGGGCAGAACATAATAAATGGATGGGAGCTACAGAAAAGGATGCCTCGAAATGGAAATATAAGTTGTATGGTGAAGACCAACAGCATGTATTATTCGGTGATTGGCAGATTTGTTTCCAGACATATATTGATTTGTGTAATATTTCTTATGGTTCAAAGGCTGACAGGAATGAAATGCTTAATGACTTCCGCCTGAAAAGAGCTCTTGAAGTAATGGGGTATCAAGCTGATTCAAAGCAACACGACTATTGGTGGTGGGCTGATGCTCTGTATATGGTAATGCCAGTAATGACAAAGATGTATAATTTGACGGGTGAAGAGAAATACCTAGATAAACTTTATGATAACATCTGTTACAGTGATAGCATCATGTTGGATAAAAAAACTGGGCTTTATTTCCGTGATGGTAAATATGTTTATCCACGTCATAAGACTAATAGTGGTAAGAAGGACTTCTGGGCAAGAGGAGACGGATGGGTTCTTGCCGGACTTGCAAAAGTGCTACAGGATATGCCACATACATATCGTCATTATGATTTCTTTATCAAAAAATATATAACTCTTGCTGATGCTGTTGCACAACTTCAGCAGAAAGAGGGCTATTGGACTCGCTCAATGATGGATCCATTACAGGCTCCAGGACCAGAGACAAGTGGAACGGCTTTCTTTACTTATGGAATGCTATGGGGGGTAAATAATGGTATTCTTGACGCAGCGAAATATCGCCCTGTGATAAACAGAGCGTGGAAATATCTTTCGGAAAAAGCATTGCAGTCTGATGGAAAGATTGGCTATGTTCAACCTATTGGAGAAAAGGCTATACCAGGTCAGGTTGTCGGCAAAGACTCTGAAGCTAATTTTGGAACAGGAGCTTTTTTGCTTGCAGCTTGTGAATATGTGAAGTATATTGGAAAGGGATTGCAACGAATTTCTTTCAATGTTCATAATGGTCTTGATTTTCAAGTTCAGAGATTAGCAGAAGTAAGCCTTGACAGTGTATACGCAGGTTTGGGATGCGGAAATGAAGATGACATCATTGTAAGAGATGCTCACGGAAACGAGGTGGAATATCAGAAAAGTTATAATGGTAAACTTCTTGTTGATGCATCTGTAAGACCAAACGGAAACGCTGTCTTTTATGTTGAACGAGGACATCATTCTGCAATGAAGAATTTTGTTTATGGTGCGTGCTATAAGATAAGAAAAGATGACATTGCATGGGAAAACGACCGAGGAATGTATAGGGCTTACGGACCTGCACTTCAAAGGAGTGGTGAAAAGGCGTACGGATTTGATGTATGGGTGAAGAATACTCCAGAACTTGTTATGGATAAGCGATACAAGGTGGATTATGATGCCAATATTATAGAGGATTCACTTTACAGAATAGGCAAGAAAGAAGAGGCTAGAGCTATTGACGATGCAACTTCTTTTCATTATGACCATGGCAATGGTATGGACTGTTACAGTGTCGGACCGACATTAGGTTGTGGTACTCCAGCATTGATGAAAGACGGAAATATGATTTTGCCTTACTGCTATAAAGATTATGAGATATTAGATAATGGTCCATTAAGATTTACAGTGAGACTTGATTTCAATCCAGTTAGCATTGGAAACGATAAGAATGTAGTGGAACACCGCTTGATAAGTCTTGATAAAGGCAGTAACTTCAATAAGATTACGGTATGGTATGATGGTATGAAGTCAGCTTGTAAACTTGTTACGGGTGTTGTTCTTCATAGTTCTGATGGTGCTGTTCTTGACAAAGAAACCGTGTTGTATGCCGATCCTACTGATGATCCGGATAAGAACAATTCACAGATCTATGTCGGTGTTTTGTTTCCTTATGGCACAGTTACAACGAAGCTAATGACAATCAAGCCAGAGAATGGTATTTATGGACATGCTGTCGGTATAAAAGATGATTATCGTGGTGAGAAGTTTACTTATTTATTCGGTTCTGCATGGAGCAAATATGATGTTAGAAATATGCAGGAATGGATTGTAAGATCAAATAGTGCATTGACGGTAGCTAAATCAAACTAGTTAGTTGTTCATAATAAAAAAGCACGAAGAATGATTATCTATTCTTCGTGCTTTTTTGTTTGTATGCTAATATTAAATGTAAGACTCAAGGAATTTTATCTCACCTTTTATATATATATCTTTTGTTGTTGCAGGGATGAGTATTGATTCGCCTGCCTCTAAAGAAATTTCGTTTCCTTCATTGTCACTTATATCTGCGTGCCCTTTAAGACAAATGAAGATAACGAAACTGTCAAGACCGCTATAGTCTATTGTCATAGGTTCGTTAAGGTCATATATTGTTGTGCAGAAATAAGGACAGTGTACAAGGCTGACGCCCTGATTTTTTTCAGACTTATAATCTGTGTGATAGTCATTCTCTACATTGTAGTTAATGCTTTCGGCAGCCTGTTTTGTATGAAGTTGTCGATAGTTTCCGTCTTTATCTTTGCGCTTGAAGTCATAAATACGCCATGTAACGTCACTTGTCTGTTGTATTTCAGCAAGGAAGCACCCTTTACCTGTGCTATGAATTCTGCCTGCAGGTAAGAAAAAGCAGTCACCTTCTTTTACGGTATATTCAGCAAGGGCATCAGTGATAGTATCATTTTCAACCATCTTCTCGTATTCTTCAGGTGTGATCTTCTTCTTGAGTCCGATTCTCAACTTTGCGTTTTCGTCACTGTCCATGATATACCACATCTCTGTCTTTCCGCGCTTCATACCTTGCTTTTTGGCAATCTCGTCGTTAGGATGTACTTGAATAGACAATTGGTCTTTTGCGTCGATAAACTTAACTAATAGAGGAAATTCGTTGCCGAAATGTTTGTAGTTTTCTTCTCCTACAAGTTTACCTTTAAGTTTTGCCAATAAGTCGTTTAGTTTTGTTCCTGCATATTCGCCTTCAGCTATTATGCTTTCATGGTCTTTTACTCCCGATATTTCCCAGCTTTCACCAACATTTTCTTGGTTTATAGCTAGGCGTTTAAACGGAATAATTTTGTCACCACCCCAAATAGTGGATTTCAGTAGTGGATTGAATTTAATAGGTTTCATATGATATTTTTAGTTGTGTTTTCATGTAGCCGACGGGAATATCACCAAAACGGTGAATATCTCCATGGCCACTTGTGTATTTTATTGATTATTATCATTTTAAGTTCTTTATTGCATCAATGATACTATCAGAATCAATATGACATATCTTCTGAAGTTCTTCGACTGGTCCGTGTTCAACAAAAGAGTCGGGGATACCCAGACGGGTAATCTTTGGAGTGTATTCATTGTCGCTCATCCATTCAAGGATAGATGAACCCAATCCTCCGTTACGTACTCCGTCTTCGATTGTTATTATACGATTGAATTTCTTTCCTATTTCGTGAAGTAAATTATCGTCTAATGGTTTTAGAAAACGCATATCGTAATGTGCAACACTTAGTGTATTATCTGAGTCACAATACTTCTTGATCGCATCCTCAACATTATTGCCAATAGGACCTATACTAAGTATTGCAACATCTTTACCGTCATGGAGTTTTCTGCCAGTTCCAACTTCTATTTCTTCCAATGGACATTTCCAGTCGGTAAGAACTCCGCGTCCACGTGGATATCTAATAACGAACGTTCCCTTATCAGGAAGTTGCGCTGTGTACATAAGACGGCGCAATTCATGCTCGTCCATTGGGCTTGCTATTGTAATGTTAGGAACTGGACGCAATGCTGCCATGTCAAAAACGCCATGGTGTGTAGGACCGTCTTCTCCGACTAATCCAGCACGATCAAAACATATAACAACCGGCAGATTAAGTATTGCTACATCGTGAATGATGTTGTCATAAGCCCTTTGACCAAAAGCACTATATATATTGCAGAATGGCAGTAATCCGTCTTTTGCCATACCACCAGAGAATGTTATAGAGTGTCCTTCGGCTATTCCAACGTCGAATACACGATCAGGCATTTCTTTCTGCATTATATTCATAGAACAGCCTGTAGGCATAGCAGGAGTAACACCTACTATATTTGGATTCTGTTCTGCAAGTTCCAAAAGTGTTTTACCGAATACATCCTGAAATCTAGGAGGTAGGTTGCTGCTGTCGGCAATCATACGTTCGCCAGTTTCTGGATCAAACTTGCCTGGAGCATGCCATATCGTTGCAGCTTTCTCAGCTGGCTCATATCCTTTACCCTTTACTGTATGAAGATGTAGAAGTTTCGGACCTTTCATATTCTTCAATTGCTGAAGAACTCTTACTATTTCCTTGACGTTATGTCCGTCAAAAGGTCCAAAATATCTTATATTCATACCCTCAAAGATATTTTGCTGATGACTTATCGCACTTTTCAAAGCATTATTTAGTCTGATGATACCTTTTCTTCGGTCTTCGTTAAGATATCCTTTGCTATGCAGCCATTTGCTAGCTTTGAAGCGCAAACGATTATAAGTCTCGTTAGTGTCAAGGTTAAGCAAATACTGTTCCATGCCTCCTACGGCACGGTCAATAGACATATCGTTGTCGTTGAGGATTATCAGTAAGTCATTTGGTGTGCTTGATGCGTTGTTTAGTCCTTCAAATGCCAAACCTCCGCTCATAGCTCCGTCTCCGATAACAGCAACAACATGACGTTGGTCGTTATGCTTAGCTGCCACAGCCATACCTAATGCTGCTGAAATGGAATTACTAGCGTGTCCACATGTAAAAGTATCGTATTCGCTTTCGCGTGGATTAGGAAATGGGCATATACCATGAAACTTACGGTTGGTACAGAATTTATCTCTACGTCCTGTAAGTATTTTGTGTCCATAAGCCTGATGTCCAACATCCCATACAATACGGTCTTCCGGTGTATTGTATACGTAATGCAGAGCAACAGTTATTTCCACAACACCTAGCGATGATGCGAAGTGTCCTGGATTAACAGAAACTTCATCAATAATATCCTCGCGTAGTTCCTTGCAGATTTCGGGTAACTGTTCAACGTTGAGTTTACGAAGATCTGCCGGATATATAATATTACTTAATAATCCAAATTTACTTTTGTCCATCAATACTTTTAGCATGATTATTTGTGCAAAGATACTGCAAGGCTCACACAATACAAAATAAAAAATGAAATATTTTATTTAATTACGGTGTATGTCCTTATCTTAAAGGTTATTTTCAATACAGTATTTCAGTTTTGATGGTATAGTGTTTTTTGTTATTTTTAAGGTGCTTTCTTTAGGTCTACGAAATAAATACAACTTGATTAAACCGAATGCAGTAAGCTATTCACTCCGAATTATGATAAAGTTCAGATAATTCCACGAAAAAGAGGCAGCTTATTAAGCTGCCTCTTTATTATAGATATTATTTAATAGTTCTCTGCACTTATTTCGAAGAAACTCTTTGGGTGATTGCACGTTGGGCAAATTTCAGGAGCTTTCTTTCCGATAATGATATGTCCGCAGTTACGGCATTTCCAGATGCGATCGCCATCACGTGAGAATACAATTCCGTCCTTGATGTTTTGCAACAGTTTCAAGTAGCGCTCTTCATGATGCTTTTCAATAGCAGCAACAAGCTCAAATTTCCTAGAAATCTCATCAAAGCCTTCTTCTTTAGCTTCTTTAGCCATTTGAGCATACATGTCTGTCCACTCGTAGTGTTCTCCGCTTGCAGCGTCAACTAAGTTATCCATAGTAGGTGCAAAATCCCCACCGTTGAGATACTTAAACCAGAGTTTTGCATGCTCTTTTTCATTTCCAGCAGTCTCTTCAAAAAGAGCTGCTATCTGCTCATAACCTTCTTTCCTTGCTTTTGAGGCGTAATAAGTATATTTGTTACGTGCCATACTCTCACCAGCAAAGGCGTCATGTAGGTTTTTCTCTGTTTTTGTGCCTTTTAAATCTTTCATATCGATTTATTTTAATGGTTTATATTTCCATGATGTATTTATCATCAATGACAAAGATAGATTATATTTTGAATAAATCAAAATGAATTTAGAAAATATATGTAATTTTTAACTACTTATTTGATTTCCTTTGCTCTTTCTAAAGCTTCATTTATATGACTGCATATATTATCCCTCCCGATAATATTTTCGAGACGTGCATGTTCAAGCGTTTTCTTCACGTTTTCATTCACTCCAGAAAGTATAACTTGGATGCCCTCTTTCTTGCTCATCATACAGAGATTTGTTAGATTATGTATTCCTGTACTGTCAACAAACGGCACTTTTCTCATTCTTATTATTCGTACTCTTGGACGATCTCCGAATGTTGCCATTATCTCTTCAAAGCTGTTACCTGCACCAAAGAAATATGGACCATTGATTTCATAGACCTCTACGCCTTCAGGTATTGTCAGATGTTCCAGATTTCCAAGCATGAAATCACTGTTCTCTTCTGATGGATCAATCTCGTCGGTTATAATTTTAACGTCTGTTACTTCTGTCACACGTCTCATGAAAAGTAGGCATGCACATACTAGTCCAACTTCAATAGCGATGGTTAAGTCAAAGAATATTGTTAGAAGGAAAGTTACCCACAATACGATAATGTCGCTCTTTGGATTGTGCATAATTCCGATGAATGAACGCCAACCGCACATTCCGTAGCTAACAATTACTAATACTCCTGCAAGACAAGCCATTGGTATATATTTAGCCAATGGCATTAAAAAGAGGAATATCAATAGTAATACGCCTGCGTGTATTATTCCTGCGATAGGACTGCGGCCACCGTTATTTATATTAGTCATTGTTCTCGCTATTGCACCTGTTGCTGGTATTCCACCGAAGATAGGCGATGCCAGATTAGCCAGTCCTTGTGCTATCAATTCTGTATTTGAATTGTGACGTGAGCCAATAACACCATCAGCGACAGTGGCAGAAAGTAAAGACTCGATAGCTCCTAGTACGGCAATGACAATAGCAGGAGGCATCAGTGACTTTATTGTGTTGAAAGATAATGCTGGTAATGTTGCTTCAGGTAGTTTATTACTTATGGCAAAGTGGTCACCAATTGTTGTTATTGATGTGATACCTGCATATTGTCTTAAAAGCAATGCTGATACAGTCATTATTATAATAGCTATCAGTGATCCAGGGATCTTCTTACTGAACTTTGGTGATATCGCAATTACGATAACACTTGCAATACCTATTACAGCATTCCAAGGAGTAATTGTTCCGATATTTTGAATATATGCAATCCATTTACTAGAAAAGTCAGCAGGAACGTTTGCTATCGAAAGCCCAAGAAGGTCTTTTATCTGTGTCGTGAAAATGGTTACGGCTATACCGCTTGTGAATCCAACTACGATAGGATAGGGAATGTATTTTATTATTGTACCCAAATGCAGCAATCCGAAAATAATCAGGAATACTCCTGCCATTATTGTAGCGATGGTTAATCCTTCAATTCCGTATTGTTGAATAATACCATATATTATTACGATGAAAGCTCCTGTAGGTCCACCTATCTGAACCTTACTTCCTCCGAATAATGATACTACCAGTCCGGCAACGATAGCTGTTATTATTCCCTTTTCAGGTGTTACTCCACTGGCGATACCAAAAGCTATTGCCAACGGCAATGCTACGATTCCAACAATGATACCTGCCATGAGGTCAGTGATAAACTGTTTACGATTATAATTCTTTAAAGTAGCCACCAGCTGTGGCTTAAATTCAAATGGTGTCATTTATAAAATAAGAAAGGGATAATACAATTACCCCGAAGTAAAAAAATATTTATGCTTTATTGGCAGATTTCGCCAAAATGTTTAATTGTCGTGAGATGCTTATGATCATATGTTTCAGATAGTTCCATTTTCCATGCTACACTGAATGGTACATGGATGGTGTATGCTCCAATGTTAAGTGCTGGTGCAATATCTGATTTGAAAGAATTACCAATCATAAGCAATTCTTCAGGATGTATGTTGTAGTTCACGCACAGATGTTTGTATTCATGCTCTGTCTTTTCTGAAACGATCACAACATCATCAAAGTAGTTGGCAAGTCCAGAACGCTTTAATTTGTTTTCTTGATCTTGAAGTTCTCCCTTGGTAAAAACTACCAGTTTGTAGTTATCATCATTTTTTCTTTCATTGAGAGTGATAAGTGTATCTTCAACCTCTGGCAGTGGAGTCGTAGGGAAAGATAAAAGAGATTTACCCATTTGTAGAATCTCTTCTATTATATTTCCATGTACTTCACCTTCAGAAATCTTAATAGCATTCTCAATCAATGACATTGTAAATGCTTTAATTCCATAACCAAGACAATCCATGTTTGCTTTTTCTATTGCAAACAAAGAGTCAGATACGGTTTCAGCATCAGCATATTTTGATAGCAACTGACAATACATATTTTCGACATTGTCAAAATGCGATTGACAGTCCCAAAGTGTATCGTCAGCGTCTATAGCTATAATCTTGAATTTATCTAGTTTCATGCTTTATCAGTCAAGAAGAATAGAGTCTAATTGTCTTGTTATCTCATCTTTGTCAAGATGCTGACCGATGAATACAAGTTTTTGCATTCTATCACCGTATTGCTCATTCCAGTCCTGACGCAGTCCTGGCTCACGCTGCATAAGATCAGCAAGTTCATCTTTCTCCATTGTAGCATACCATTGACCAGCATTGCGAAGATTCATCTGCTTTCCTGCCTGTTCAAATACATAACATGCAGCAGGCTCTTCCTTAAACCAGCATATACCCTTGCATCGTATGATATTCTTTGACCATTTTGAAGCTATGAACTCATCAAATCCGACAAGATCAAAAGGCTTGCGGCGATAATACACAAATGTGCCAATGCCATATTCCTCAACTTCTCCACCTTCGTGATCATGTTCGTGATGATGATGGTGGTGTCCTTCGTGGTCGTGGTCATGGTCATCGTGTTCATCATCATCGTCGTCATCATGTTCTTCGTCGTGGTGGTGTTCTATTTCGTCAATCCATGCAGCAGAAGTAGCAACTTTGTCAAAGTCAAACAGATGTGTATTGATAATCTTATCGAGGTCTACATCTCCATAGTCACATTCAATAATTGTTGCATGTGGCTGCAAAGCTACGATTATTTCTTTTAGACGTTCCAGTTCGCTAGGCTCAACTTCAGATGCTTTGTTAAGCAAGATGATGTTACAGAATTCAATCTGCTGTATCACTAAGTTCTCGATATCATTTTCTGCGATATTTTGCCTTATGAGATTTTCGCCGTTGCCGAATTCGTCTTTCATGCGCAGTGCGTCAACAACTGTAGTGATACAGTCAAGACGTGCTATACCGCCTTTGATAAATTCTGGTCCCATAGTTGGTATAGAACATATTGTCTGTGCGATAGGTGCTGGTTCGCATACACCGCTAGCCTCAATAACAATATAGTCAAATTTCTGCATGCTTGTGATGTCGCGAAGTTGTGCTACGAGATCCATTTTCAGGGTGCAGCATATACATCCGTTCTGCAATGCAACAAGACTGTCGTCTTTCTGATCAACGATACCACCTTGCTGTATCAGGTCAGCATCGATATTTACTTCACCGATATCATTAACGATCACGGCGAATTTTATACCATGCTTGTTAGACAGAATTTTGTTAACCAATGTTGTCTTGCCGCTGCCCAGATAACCTGTAAGTAGCAGTACTGGTATTTCCTGAAATTTCATAATATATATTGTATTTTATTTTATCTCAATGTTGAGTAATTCCGAAAATTGAATTAGATTGCAAAATTACTAAAAATCAGTTGGATACACAAAAATAAATATATAATTATAGATAACATTCAGATAATAATTCGCATATGCTTATTCTGTTGGTGCAAAATTTAAAAGAAATATTAATTTCTTTGTGTTTCAATACATTAATTATTACCTTTGAAGGCGTAAAAATATTAAAAGTAAACATTATCATGAGTAAAAAGACTTTAACAGTTGGACTTTGCTTGTGTGTAGCATCAATGATGTTGGCACAGACAAATCCAGGTGGCATATCTGCTAATATGTTGCAGCAGATAGAGAAAACACAGAAATCATCAAAAGCTGATAAGGCTATTTTCAATGCAATCGCATCTAATAGCATAGACGACTTGGCAAAGAACTTTGCCAATCAAGGCACTGTTGATACATATTTCAGTAATGAGACTCCTAGTCAGAATATTCACGACCAGCAGAGTTCTGGACGTTGCTGGATGTTTACTGGAATGAATGTGCTTCGTGGAGATTTTGCAAAACAGCACAACGATACTCTTGCTGTTGAGTTCTCTCATGCTTATTTGTTTTTCTATGATCAGTTGGAGAAGGCAAACCTTATGCTTCAGGGTGTTATAGATAATGCAAAGAAACCAATGGAAGACCCTACAGTGCAGTTCTTCTTTAAAAATCCTATCAGTGATGGCGGTACATTTTGTGGTATAGCAGACCTTACTGAAAAGTATGGTTTGGTTCCAATGAGTGTTCAGCCAGAAACATACTCAAGTGACAATACTAAGATTATGGATAGGCTTGTGTCTAGTAAGTTGCGTGAATACGGACTTGAACTTCGTCGTATGGTTGCTTCTGGAAAGAGTAAGAATGCTATAAAAGATAGAAAGACAGAAATGCTAGCAGATATTTATCATTTGCTAACTCTTACTATTGGTGAACCTGCTAAGGAGTTCACATATACGTTTACTGATAAAAATGGTAAGGCTGTTGGTGAAGCACATAAGTACACCCCACAGACATTCTATGAAGCTACCGTTGGAAAGAAACTTAATGGAACTTTCATTATGGTGATGAACGATCCACGACGCCCATATTATAAAACTTTTGAAGTAGAATATGACCGCCACACTTATGATGGTCACAACTGGACCTATCTTAATCTGCCTATGGAAGAGATTGCCAAACTAGCCATTGCTTCAATAAAAGACGGACACAAAATTTATTCTAGCTATGACGTAGGCAAGCAGTTAGACCGCAAGCGTGGATATATGGATGTAGACAACTTTGATTATGCTACTCTTATGGGAACTACTTTCAATATGAATAAAGCTGATCGTATCAGTACTTTTGACAGTGGTTCTACTCATGCTATGACTCTTACAGCTGTAGATATGGACAAGAACGGAAGTCCAAAAAAATGGAAGGTTGAGAATAGTTGGGGACCTACTTATGGTCAGAAGGGATGTTTGATAATGACTAACAACTGGTTTAATGAGTATATGTTCCGTCTTGTTGTGAACAAGAAATATGCCACACAAAAGATATTGGATGCTGCTTCTCAGAAACCAACCATGGTTACTCCCGATGATCCTTTGTTCTTAGAGGATAATTAATTCCGGACTTTTAGTATTCTTAGCATTGCAATATTACTGAGAATGAAGATATATAGCAGCCAGGTCTGTAAAGTGGAAATATAAAAATTCTCTATTGACGAACCCGGAAGTCCTGCTATAAAAAATATAGAACGGTTCATTAATCCCGCTGTCTGCACTATTACGTAACATACAATGTTATTGAGTGCAGTTAGCGGGATTGTTATTATCAATGCCACTGCCATGTATATTATCAATGTGGCACATGGTACTACAACAAAGTTTGTAAGAATGAAATAACATGAAAAGCGTCCGAANCAATGAAGTACTATCGGNAATGTGAATATCTGTGCAGANAATGATACGCAGATGCTTCCCCATATCCAACTCANNAATTTGTTGTANGGATGTAACANCNTATACATTGGNTTGTATAGGGTNAATATTCCNGCAACAGCCATGAACGACATTTGAAATCCTATGTCCCACANACTAAGNGGATTGATTACAAGTATCACGATTGCCGCAAANGCAAGNGTATTAAAACTTATGCTCCTTCTGTTTATGATACTTACAAGGGCATATATTGAAAGCATCACAGCACTGCGTACTACNGANGGAGGCATGCCTACAANAAAGGCGAATGCCCAGATACCAATTATAGATAATGTCATNGCGATTGCACTNTGACCGAACAAAAGCAGGAAAACGGAGAATATTATTCCAAGATGCAATCCCGACAATGCAAGGACATGACTTCCTCCAGATATAGAAAATGCATTTTTCGTATCTTTGTCCAGTGCACTCTTGTCGCCTAGAGTCATTGCTGAAATTACAGAGTAAGCCTCTTTATCCTTTCCGTTATTCGCAAATAGTTTTTTTGATAGGTTGTCACGAAATATACGTGCTTTCATGCATAATCTGTCATAAGCATTTTTGCCAAGCGAAACTCTTGCAGGATGGATATTCCAATATGGAATGAATGTCTGTGCTGTGTATCCGTGTATTTTCATCCATTGTGCGTAGTCGAAGCTTGAGGTGCCAGATATATTCTGTGGCTTTTCTAAAACAGACTCAGCGCATATCCCATCACCAGTATTCAATTTCATTTCAGTTGTTGTATCCCTGAGAATAGTAGCTTTTGCATTGATTGGACTGCCAATAGACTTTCCGTTGAGGCTCATAATCTCAATGTCACATTTCAACACTTTACCGTGGACAATTGGTGTACTTGTAATTAAAGCCTCGTATTGTGATGTTTCTTTTGGAAGTTGTATATCTGTTACTTTCAGTTGTCGTGACATCAAAGTGCCACCAAGTGCTAATGTTGTTGCAGCAATTAGTATGCTTTGTATATGTTCGCGTTTTATAAGTAATGCTAAAACGATGAATATAATGCCTGAAGTGAGCCATATACCCATCGTTATATGCTCATACAATAGATTTCCTGCAACTATACCTATGCAAAAGGCTATAGCGAGACGCAGCAGAGGATAAAGTTGCAGTTTGTTATTCGTGTACATTTATTTGTATCCTTGGTTCTGTTTTAATTTTGTATTCATGTCTATTACAGCTTGTGGGATAGGGAACAGATATGTGAATTTGCTATCTTCATTATCCACTTGTTTACGTTGGTCGTAAGCCTTTTGAAAGATTTCAAATCTAATCATATCATTACGTCGCCAGCCTTCCCACATAAGTTCAAGTAGTCTTTCGTCAAGGATATTTTGCAATGTAGCCTTTCTTTCGTTCATTCCTACACGATTGCGTATCATATTGAGTTCTTGTGTGCCGTCTTCACCGTTGCGCACTTTTGCTTCAGCTATCATAAGCAATACATCAGAATATCTGAATAGCACAATGTCATTGTCTTGTAGCTTTCCGTCAGCATGTGCAGTACGGTCTATTTCATATTTAGACATTCTTGCTCCACCTGTCTTTTCATATTTACTTCCTGTAAGATCTGGTGCAACTTCAAGTGGTCTGTAAATTAAAGGTTCACCATTGTTGAGATAAACAATCTTTCCGTCGACTCTCAGTGTATCACTGTAGAAGTTTATACTATATCTGCTGTCAATAGAATCTGTGCCATATCCGTANGTCTTAACNGTTGATAGGGTAGCACAGCTTCCGTTTTCTGCATCCATACCTATCGCACTTCCATGATTGTAGTGTCTGCTACGGAAGAGATACCAGAATTGGTTGCTATATAATGTCTTATCCATAGGTATGGTAAATATGTTCTCACTTGAAGTCTCATTGTGTACGGCAAAGTTGTCGGCAAAGTTCTTTTCAAGAGAATATCCCTCTTTAGTAATCATGTCGCAATAATATATGCATGCTTCCCATGCATTAAGCTTTTTCCCGTCAATATTAAAGGTATGTTCGCCAGTACCAAGATAAATTTCATTATTAAGCATCATCTTGGCTAGTATGAAATAAGCCACAGGACGTGTGAATTTACCGTAATATTTTCCTTGAATGTTACTGTGTTCGTCAGGAAGATATGTTGCAGCCTCTTGCAGTTGAGATATGATCGTACTTGCTACTTCCTGACGTGTTGATTGTGTCATATCATCAAGTGTAGCCGCGTCTTTCATAGAAAGCGGCACGTTTCCAAACATATCCATGATATAGAAGTAGAACATAGCCCGTAAGCCTTTTACTTCAGCAGTGTATTCATTATATTCAGAGTCGTTTAGAAGATTTTTGTTGTATTCAATCTCTGCTAAAGAATGGTTGCATAGTCCAACTACCTTATAAAGATAGTTCCAGGTGTCTAGTAGTGCCTTGTCGGTGGATGTCCATTTGTGCATATATAAGTCTTGCCAGAAACCGCCATCATACCAGTCTCCTCCTCTTGTCGGCAGAATAGCTTCGTCAGTGGTAAATGTGTTGTAGTCATAAACACCGCGATAAGTGCCTTGAATGCCTTGACTGTTACTGTTTCCACCGATATAATTGTATAGGTTTCCTACTGAGTTTATATATAAATTCGTTGACGTGTCGTAAGCTTTGTATTCGAGCAGTCTGTCTTTGGGACTCTCATCAAGACAAGACGATAGGAATGTTGTCGATAATGTCATTCCGGCAATACCGATAATCGTCATTATTATATGATATGTTTTTTTCATGTNATCTAGAATTGAATACTTATTCCTATNGAGTATGAACGGTATGGTGGGTATGACCGTTTGTCGTCAATGCCTAGTGTTCCGTCAACTACATAACTGTTTATCATTGGTGTGAGTCCACTGTATCCTGTTATGGTAGCTAAATTATTGACAGAGCATGAAAGACGTAGTGAACTGATATATTTATTTTTTACAGGTATGTTCCAACCTATTGTCAGGTAGTCAAAGTTCAGGTAGTCTCCTTTTTCCAGCCAATAGTCTGTTGCTGTCTGGTCTTTGATGTTTTGCTTGGGTGCTTTTGCCATAACATTATAGTCGGGAAAGCTAGACATATTCATATACGTTAGACTTGTTCCGTTGTATATCTTGTGACCGAAAGCTCCGTTTATCTGCAATGATACATCAAATTCTTTGTATCTGAAGCTGATGTTTGAGCCTAGTATCCATTTAGGTGTGGCTTGTCCTGCAATATATCTGTCGCCTCCGTCTTCAATATTTATCTTTCCATTATGGTCAAGGTCAGCAATTGCATAACTGTAACTGCCGTCACGGTTTTTTGTTAGTCCTGTACAGTGAGGCAGATAGAAAACTCCAAGTGGTTGACCTATTATTTGGTATACGATGTTGTTGTTGCCACCATGAAATCCTGCACCGTTAAGTGAACCTATACTTGTTATCTGTGAAGCAGAAAGTTGTGTGCCGTTATAGTTGCCCGACAATGAAAGTAGTTTGTTCTTTTGGAAAGCTACGTTCATGTTAATGTTTAGTTCCATATCTTTCTTTGATATAGGAGTAACACCTAAACCTAGTTCAAAACCACTGTTGCTCATTTCTCCTAGATTGGCAAGTAACTTATTATATGTGAATGGTGGAACAGGTACATCATACTGGTATAGCATGTCTCGTGTCTTACTGTAATAGTATTCTGCTGTAAGAATCACTCTGTTCTTCCAAAAACTTATATCCGTACCAATATTGAATGTGCTGCGTGTTTCCCATTTTAAATCAGGATTAGCATTGCGGAATTGTCCCATTGTTATAGTTGGTGAACCGTTATAAGATATTACACCTGTAGGCTGAACTAAATTTATTGAGTTGTATGGATCAATACCTCCTAGGTTTCCAGAGAGTCCATATCCCATTCTTATTTTGAAGATGTTTACCAACTTGCGTAAACTTTTAAAGAAAGGTTCGGCTGCAACGTCCCATGTTCCAGATATTGATGGAAACATACCCCATTTGTTATTGTCTCCAAACATACTACTTCCATCAGCTCTCATGTTGCCAGCAACGGTATATCTATTCAGAAGTGTATAAGAAATGCTACCCATCGCAGAAGCCAGTGACGATTCTGTATAATCTGATCCCGTACCTCCGTATGGTCTTGTTGAGGCGGCTGCAAGATTGTCATATCCTAATTCATTTGTTGTGAAACCTTTTACAAGAGTCCAGAAGCCGCTATGTTTGCTCTTTTGATATTCTGTCATTGCTGTTGCTTCTATAGCGTGTATACCCCATGAATGTTTCCATTCAAGAGTTGCATTGCCCAGCATATCTTCAGTCTTATGTTCTCCACGGTAAGCCTGCCCCTGTGCCCAAACCCATGTAGGGCAGAACACTGCGTTTTCAAGAGAGTTATAGCTGTAACTGCCGAATAGTTTTAAATGTAGTTCTTTTTCTAGTGTAAAGTCCAGTCCTAAATGAGTATTGAAGTTAAGGTTCTTATCATCGTTCTTCTCTTTTAGTAATGCTCCCGGAGGATTTATCTGACTAGCCGTTGAGTTTTTATCCCAACCGCCCAATGCATTCATTCCTTCTGGATATGTTGGATTTTGTGTAGCTGCACTGTAGAACAGTTTCTGTTCATCAAATATATAGTTGTTCTTTTGTGAAGCTCCAAATACACCAAAATCGATAGAAAGAAGATTGTCGAATGCCTTTTGTGATAGGTCAAACTTAGCAGTGAAGTTTTGGTATTCATTAACCTTAACAATCGTTTTGTGGTCCATAACTCCTATTGACGCACGATAGTTACTACTTTCAGAGCCTCCGCTGAAAGCTATATGATGATTTTGTACAATTCCTGTTCTTGTTACTGCATCCTGAAAATCAGTGTTGTATCCACCGTCATTGTAATCAAGTCCCAGTGTCTTTGCCGTTGATATATATCCGTTACGTTGCAACATGTCTATGGTCTTGTATTTAGACTCAAAGCCAATATTACCATCATAACTAATATGAAACATACTTCCATGACCTTTTTTGGTCGTAACCTGTATCACACCTGATGCACCTCTAGAACCATATTTTGCTGTTTCTGCGGCATTCTTCAGAATAGTAAAGCTCTCTATATCTGCCGGATATATTGATGAAAGTGTAGAAAGGTCGCTGTAAACGCCATCAATAATAACAAGCGGGTCGTTTCCACCCGTAAGAGAAGTCGTACCTCTTACTCGCACACTACTCAACTGTGCCATTCGGTTTTCGCCAGAAGTCACATTCACACCTGCAGCTTGTCCGCTTAATGCATTGAGTGAGTTTATCACAAGTCCCTTGTTCATTCTGTCTTCTGTAACAATATCCGCCGATCCCTGTTTGCGTTCTGGGATCAGTCGCATAATTTCCAAAGAGTCATTTTTTGAAAGACTGTGTTTTTCCTGAGCCTGCATTGTGAAATTTGGCATTATCAGCAAGGGTATTATGAGTTTCCAGTTATACATATTGTGTGGTTTTAAGGGCGCAAAAACATTAAACTATATTGCAAATATAGCTAAAAATAATGTTTGAAGCAATAAAAGTATTATATATTTTTTAGTTTTATTAGCTACCAGTCGTTAATCACATAGCCTTATAGCCATAGTGATTGTATATAAATGGTATTTTGTGAGAAGCCAAAATGGTCCATTCAGTAGTCTTAATATAAATTGAAAAGCATCTGACTTTTATTTATCAATGATTTGTTTTTTGTAAGTGTTTCATTTCATGTCCTCCCCAAGCGGTATCATTCAAATATTTAAAGCCGAGTTTGCTATATAGTTGTTCTGCTTTTGGATTACCACAATCCACGAGTAATCCTGTTGATGGGATCTTTAGACTTTCTGCTTTTTTGCAAGTAGCTTTCAATAGGGCAGAGGCTATCCCCATATTGCGGTATCTTTCGTCAACAGCCAAGCTGTCTATATAAAGCTCATCTTTCTCCGTTTCGTCGTCAATTCCAGAGTAGTCAATGCCGAATTCTTTTATCGCCTCTTCTATAAAAGCCTTTCTCAGTCTATGTAGATCTGCTCCATCATAGCTTACACATACACCAATAACAGCTTCTGAATCTTCATCCAAAGCTACTAATGTGTTCTTATATGAATATTGTGAGTCCTCTCTTGCCACAAGTCTTGTCATCATATTGTGAAAATCCTCAAGCGTATGTGTGCTACCTGCAAAGTTTTTGCAACATTCATGGTTCATTGCCAACATTATGTATCTTGCTATTTTGTTAGCTTGTTGTTTAACAGCATTTGTTATTTTAATCATGTAAAGTCTTTTTACGTTATATTACAAAAATAGCAATATAAAGATTAAGAAACAAATTAATTAATGATTTTTAGTTAATGGCAGTACCTATCTCAGGCACTGCCATTTCGGTATTTAAACAATACAATATTCTCTTTTCAAAAGAGATTTAAATGGAATATCTTATTTAAATGTCTTTATATCAATATTAGCTTTGCCGTCTTTAAACTTCGTTACTGCAATAGATTTAATATCAGTTGGCTTTAAAATATCATTAATATCCTGACCTTCTGGTAGTTCCTTACCGTCTATTAGGTATTTGCAGTTTTTCTTTTCTGGAAATGTTACTGGGTTTACTTTGCCTACGGGTACAGGAAGGGTAAACATGGTCTTGACAGCCTTACCTTTGTTAGTGCCAGGTTCCCAGTTGGGCATATTGTTCACAGCTTGCAAAGCCTCGTTGTCCAATTCTGAATCTAAGCTATGTACAACATGAGCACCATAAATTGCGCCGTCTTTGTTAACAGTGAATGCAACAACAGTAACACCCGACTTTGTGGAATTTTCTGGATTCTTTATGTTCTTGGTAAAGTATTCCGATAGCTTATCACTACCACCTGGAAAACTTGGCATCTTGTCTACGAGATCATAAACTTTATCTTCACCGTTTGAGTCACTGTTGTCCTTCTTTAAAGTAATTTTCATTCCGTTTATAGCATCTCCTGCACGGAATGTCATATCAGCAAAGCCTACATATTGTACATCAATTGTGTTGTCATCAGAGACCTCATTTAAAGAAAAGTTTCCTTTAGTATCACATACAGAACCTTTCTTAATACCATTTATTATAACAAGTGCACCAGGTATCGGTTTTCCATTTTCATCAACAACAGTTCCTTTTATATTGATAATCTTTGCATCTCGGGCTTGATTATCAACAGCATTATTAACTAAGTCTGCTACAGTTGAAGTCTTGCTTTCGGTAACTCCTGACTCAAGTAATCCTTTTGTTGCATTTGATATTTTTGCAATCTCAGGAATTTTCTCGCTTAGAGAACGAGCTACCGTGTCAATGTTGCTTACAAAAAGTAATGCGGCAGCAAGTGGCGCAAAAAGCAGATACTTAGTCTTTACTATTTCCTTAGTCCTACGTTTGTTCATCATTTTAATTCTTTTTTTAAGAGGTAAAACATTAAAGTTATTGGCAATATTCGTTTTTGACGAATGATATGCCAAACCAAGTAAGTGATACTGATAGGCTTTGCGCGCGTTGCCTTCAGCCAAAACACTTTCATCGGCTAAAAATTCCAAATTAATACGTACATCACGTTTCATTAACCATGCAAAAGGATTAAACCAGCAGAATATGCAAAACAGTTCCGACATTATGCTGTCAAAAGAGTGCCACTGATTTACGTGTGTGCGTTCATGTATTATTATTTCATTAAGTTCATCATCACATAGTCCTTCAGTATTTACAAATATCCATTTGAAGAAAGAGAATGGTCCGTCTTTACTTTTCAGTATGTGCAGCATCGTGCCATTGATGCTTATTTTTTTATGTTTGTATGCCATATATACGATAGTTCCAAGCTGGAAAATAAAGTTTAGCAGCATGATCGTTACCACGGCTATATAAACATATAGTATAATATCTTTCCATGTTATTGACGGAGCATTGGCATACGTCATCATTGTTGGTAATATACTTGTGGCATAACTGTTTGCCATACTAACTGTGGTATCGGAGTCTTTAATCCAGTATTCAATGTTAAGTAATGGAATAGTTAATGATATAAGATATATTGTCCACAGAGTGGCACGTCGCAATGCAAAGAATGTGTCTTTGCTTGTCATAAGCCGATAGAATCCATATAACAGAATCAGAGCGATATTTACTTTTAATAGGTATATAGCCATATTCTATTCTCCTTTCTCTATTTCTTTAATTATATCTTTCAGTTCATCTTCTGATATCTTTTCTTCTTTAGCAAAAAACGAAACCATTTCTTTAAACGAATTTTTAAAATAGTCATGTACAAAGCCATTCATGAATCGGCGTTTATATTCACCTTCATCAATGGAAGGAGTGTAAAGATATCCTTTACCGTCACGCTCAGATTTAACGAAGTTCTTTCTTTTCAAGTTGTTCACAATAGAAGCAACAGTCGTGTAGGGTGGTTTCGGTTCTGGAATTTCATCCACTACTTGTTTTACAGCGCAGCGACCCAACTTCCATACATATCTCATTACTTCTTCTTCTTGCTTTGTTAGTTTTTCCATCATATTATATGCTTTTATTATCAATACTGCAAATCTACGAAACTTTCGTAATAAAAACAACAGAATGTGTGTTAAAGTGTGTAAATGCTTGTATTTTTAACATTTTACGAATGTTTCGTAGAAATATACATATTATAAAAAGAATAAGATTTATGATAGGATAGTAGAAAATGTTTGTGACAAAACTTTCATCAGCCGACAACTAATTCGGTAAGGCAATAACCATATAGGAATGAATGACAACCAATCCGGTAAGATAAGACAACTTATTTAAGAACAAATGTAAACCTCTTCCGGCTAAAGACGCACTACCAGAAAAAGTTTTTTAAATGTCACTAATGTCACTTTGTCACAAACCCTTTGTTTATAAGGGATGAGCGAGTGACATTAAGTGACAATATCAGTTTAAAAGTGACATTAAACTCTAGATTATGCCTATATTTGGCGTTTTTTCTATAAATATGATTTGGATAATATATGTCTTTTATACTTCTCAAGGCTACCTTGAAATAGGCTTTAGCCTGAATAGGTTTACATTTGTTCTTAAATAAGTTGTCTTATCTTACCAGATAGGTTGTCATTCATCCTAATAAATTTAAAGATACATTTTTAGACGATAGTAATTGATTGTAAATCTGTCATATAAAATGGATACGCATGAGAGAAAAAGAGTTTGAAAATTATAGATATGGTTACAGCTTTAGTAAATAAACAATTACCTAAATTATCACAATTATTGGGTAATTCGATTACCCAAGTACGTGTGTAATCCGATTACCCACGATGGGTAATCGGATTACCTAACGTGAACAACTCGATTACCTACGTTGTGTAATTGGATTACACAACATGAAAAAGAGCATTGTTCAGCGTATGTAAACAAATTATTTTTAATTATTGCTGTCCGGTAAAACTTTTGTTTAAATTTAGTTGTTGCTAAAAGTACTCTAAAACGAGTATATTTGTGCTTTTCCAAGGCTTTTATGTCTAATATATGGTAATATAAAGCAATTTACTCTTGTTTACTATTCAAAAGAAAAGTAAGCCCCTTAGTTTGGAAAGCGCTTGAACTCCCTATAAATAAAGGACTTTAAGACTTTCAATTTATTTTTACCGGACAGCAATAATTTTTAATAATACTTATATCATAATAAACATATAGTGAAGTACATGTCTAGTATTTGATAAAAAAGTACCAATAATGGAATCGCATTTTTGGTGAAAATTCGCAAAAAATAGGTATGATTTAGGGTTTAATGTCACTTTTAAACTGATAATGTCACTTAATGTCACTCGCTCATCCCTTATAAACAAAGGGTTTGTGACAAAGTGACATTAGTGACATTGAAAAAACTTTTTCTAGTAGAGGCGGAAATCAGCCCACTTACAAATTATATCGCTAAAACGTTTAAGTTATATTGATAAAATAACGAAAATGTTATTTATTCTTCTTGTAATATTCAAGACCTAGCTTTACATTTTTCTTCAGTGCTTCTGAAGAATAGGTTGCACCGCTTACTCCGTCAACATTCATCTTGACAGCCTTTGAAACAGTCTGACCATTAAACTGATCTAGCAAAGTCTTTGCTTTGCCAAAGAATTGAGGAGTTTCATGATTTGGCATAGCCTCAATCTTTACAACCTTATTCTTACGGATGAAAATCTTAATAGGAGTGTTACCTCTGAATCCCTTGATGTTCTTACCTAATTGCTGTGTATTTACAATTACGGTATCATTCTCACGTGAAATTACATTGTCATTAGGCATGGCACTTACCATTACCGCTATCATTGCACAAGCAGACAAAGCTGTTACAATTGCATTGAATCTTTTATTCATATTATAATAATCCTAATTTAAAATTGATAAAACTTTTATTTACCTTAATACCTGAGTGATTTTGCAAAAGTAAAAAATATAATCGACATGTTAATAGCAATGTGTTCTATTTTTATGTTATTTTTTGATTTACATAAAAGAATACGGCGCATGAATATTATCTTCATGCGCCGCTGTGTATATAAAAAGTGTGGTTTTATACTAGTGTTGCGACAATTTCCTCGCGAGTGCCAGGTAACATGTCAATAACAGGAATCTCAGGCATAGTATAACATCCTGGTTGCAAACGGAAACTAGCACGAGCTACGTTTACAAGAACCTGTGCTGTAAGAGCTGGGTTGTTGATGTTCATGTTAAACTCAAAACGCTGATTCTGTGTTTTTCCAGAAACGCCTTTGCGTACCAAGTTTACACCATGTCCCATATCACGTACATCATCAACAGACGCAACTGCGAATACATGAGTTTCATCGTGTGCGAAATATGGATCAGCCTTTATAGCTGCTGTTACGTCTTCCAACTTAGCTCCGTCTTCCAACTCAACGTATACCATACGGCGATGAATACCTTCACCAAGAGGAATAGTTACAGAAAGAGCATTCTTTACTCCTTCCTTACTACGTACACATACTGAATGTCCCATAGACATACCCGGACCGAAATTGGTATAGCTAAGTCCCTTTGGTGCAAGACTTTCCATGAGTACACGTACGATAGAATCTGATCCTGGATCCCAACCTGCAGAAATAACACTTACAGTGTTAGTCTTCTTGTTGTTCTCCATCTGCTTTGTGCGATAGTCAAGGATACTAGTGTGGATATCAAAACTGTCTACGGTGTTAATTCCTAGAGCTGTTATTTTCTCAGCATATTCAGGACAACTGCGTGTAGGAGTTGCAAGGATAGCAACATCAACGTCTTTCAACTTTGTAATGTCGTCTACAACTTCGTAATCAGTAAGTTCAACAGGTTTAGCCTGATTGGCGTTACGACGTACGATACCTGCGATTTCAAAATCAGGAGCTGCTTCAAGTGCCTCTACAGTGAAGTGTCCGATATTGCCGTAACCAACTACGGCTGCTCTAATCTTCTTCATGTTCTTTATTGTTGTTAAGTTTTACTTAAAATTATAACCTATTGGCAAAATTACATTATTCTGCTGAAAAATAATATATTTTGGTGGATTTTTTATCTTAAATTCTACAAAAAGTTATGAATCATAATAGTAATATCTCTCTTTCTATATTGATGTTAATTCTTTATGCGTAAAATATTTTATGCTTTAACATATAGCTACTCTTATTCACTGACTATACAATAATCATGTGCGCGTGTGCGTTATTATTAAGTATAAATAAAATATAACATAACATGATAGAATATATAAAAGGCGAGTTGACAGAACTTACTCCAGCATTGGCTGTGGTAGAGGCTGCGGGAGTAGGGTATGCTCTGAATATATCACTTACCACATATAGTGCCATTCAGGGTAAAAAAGCGATAAAACTGTATGTGCATGAATCTCTTGTAACAGGAGGACGTGATGATAATTTTACGCTATTCGGCTTTGTTAACAAGCAGGAACGTTCACTTTATAGACTTCTCATCACTGTGTCGGGAGTTGGTGCCAATACTGCAAGAATGATGTTATCGTCAATGAGTCCATCTGAACTTTGTAATGCTATAGCCAACGGTGATGATAAGATGATAAAGACCGTGAAGGGAATAGGACTGAAGACAGCACAGCGCATAATCATTGACTTGCGAGACAAGATTGTAGCAAGTGGAATTGCTGACGAATTGCACGTGAGTCGCAATGCTGGAGGAATGAATATGAATAATGGTATAAAGGATGAGGCTGTTGCAGCATTAACAATGCTTGGATTCTCGCCGGCACCTTCTGCTAAAGTTGTTGTAGGGATTATGACAGAACATCCTGACTGGGCTGTGGAAGATGTTGTAAAGGAAGGATTGAAGAGAATAAAATAGACTGTTTACTATTTATTTCAGTGTGGATGATATTCTTTGTTAATGAAAACAAGACATGGATTTTTTTGTATGATTGTAGTTATGCTTGCGCTTTTTGGCGTAAGCTATTCAATCGCCATGCCTTATATTCAGGACGACACAAAGAAACAAAATAATTCAGCAGACACTACTAAAAACACCAGATTGTCAGGCATTGATGATGACTCTGTCAAGACTGGTAGAAAAGTATTGTGGAGGGTGCAGCGCACTCTGCCAATTACATGGCATGACCTTGATAGTAGTAGTCTTGACTTGAAGACACCCTTTAACCTAAGACAAAACATACAGTATAACGATACGCTTGACGAATACGTTTTTGGTAAGAAAATGGGAGGAACTTACCTCAGTGCTCCAGTAATGATGACGAGAAGTGAATACAATGACTGGAGCGAAAAACAAGAGATGCATGCATTCTTCCGAAAAAAGAATAATGAGATATATAAGGCTAAAGGGAAGGATCAGTTTGATTTTAGTGACATGCACTTCGACTTGGGACCTGCAGAAAAAATTTTCGGAGCTGGAGGGGTGAGGATTAAGACACAAGGAACAGCTGAACTGAGATTCGGAGCTACAAAGAAGAAGGTTGATAACCCTGCCCTTACAATAAACAGAAGGAACACAACAACGATGAACTTCGACGAGAAGATTAATCTGAATGTGAATGGAAAGGTTGGTGACAAGGTGAACCTGAACCTGAACTATAATACTGATGCTACTTTTAATTACGATGCTCAAAATCTTAAGCTTAAATATGAGGGAAAGGAAGATGAGATAGTTAAACTTGTTGAGGCAGGCAACGTGTCGTTTCCTTCTAATTCTTCGCTTGTGAGTGGGGCAACATCATTGTTCGGAGTAAGAACTGATCTGCAATTTGGTAAACTGAAGATGCAGCTTGTCGCATCACAGAAAAAAAGTTCCTCAAAAAGCGTATCAAGTAAGGGTGGGGTACAACTCACGCCTTTTGATATAGATGTATCCAACTATGAGGAAAACCGTCACTTCTTTCTTTCTCAGTATTTCAGAAAGAAGTATGCTTCGGGGATGAAGACCCTACCTAATCTTACAACAGGGGTAAATATCAACCGTGTGGAGATATGGGTTACAAATAAGACTGGAGCGACAAGCAACACTCGAAATATTGTGGCATTGACCGATCTTGGTGAGAACATAAGTGTTTCAAATAAATCATTGTGGAATACGACAGGAAAGAATGTTCCTGCAAACGATGCCAATACCGAATACTCTACATTGGTAAGCTCTTTGGTTTCAGCGAGAGATATTGACCAGACATCAACAGTGCTTGATGCTGGAGGACTTGTAGGAGGTACGGATTATGAGAAACTAGAGAATGCACGACTGTTGAGTTCTTCAGAATATAGCGTTAATTCAGCTTTAGGATATGTGAGTCTTAACACAGGAATAAACACTGATCAGGTTGTGGCTGTTGCTTATGAATATACCTATGGTGGAGTTACATATCAAGTTGGTGAATTTGCTAGTGACCGCACAGATGTGAATGAGGCTTTGTTTGTGAAGTCGCTCAAGAATACGAGTAACAGTCCTTCTCAGGGAAACTGGGCATTGATGATGAAGAACGTTTATAAGCTTGGCGACACGATAGAGAAGACAAAGTTTAGACTTGACGTGAAATATCAGAGCGACACAACAGGAGTATATCTTAGTTATATTCCAGAAAGCCAGGTGAAAAGCACTCCTATCATCAAACTTTTAGGCGCTGACCGACTAGACAATAACAATAGGGCGCAGAGCAATGGATATTTTGATTATGTTCAAGGCTACACAGTAAACAATGGGCGTGTATTTTTTCCAGAACCAGAACCTTTTGGAAAGGATTTATACGATATTTTAATTAGCAAAGGCGTTGCTGCGAATGTGGCTCAGAAATACGCATTCACAGAACTTTACGACAGTACAAAGACTACAGCAAAGCAGATAGCCGAAAAAGACAAGTTTAATCTTGTTGGACAGTTCAAAGGATCGTCTGCCAACGTGATATCGTTGGGTGCATTCAATATTCCGAATGGGTCGGTAGTTGTAACAGCAGGAGGAGTGAAACTTACCGAAGGAACAGACTACAGTGTGGACTACAGTGCTGGAGAGGTAACGATATTAAATCAAAGTATCATTGATGCAGGTACAGCGGTAAATGTGTCACTGGAGAGTAACAATGACTATGGCATGCAGCGCAAGACAATGCTTGGAATGAACTGGGAATACGATTTCTCTCGTGAATTCCAATTAAGCGGAACATTGCAGCATCTGTCAGAACAATCACTTACCAACAAGGTCACAATGGGCTCTGAACCACTTAATAACACTTTGTGGGGACTGAACATTAACTGGAAAAAAGAGAGCCAATGGCTGACAGACATGCTCGACAAACTACCGTTTCTGCATCTCACCCAGCCATCACAGATATCTTTTACTGGAGAGTTTGCTCAGCTTATAGCCGGAAATAATCACGGTACACAGGATAACGCTTCATATCTTGATGATTTTGAGAATACCACCAATAAGATTGATGTATCTACACCAACTTCATGGATTATATCAAGTGTACCTTCGATGTTTCCGGAATACAATGATAAGACAACTCTGGCTAGTGGATATAATCGCTCGCTTATGGCATGGTATGATATAGATCCACTATTTACACGCCGAACCAGTTCGCTAACTCCTGGACATATAAAGAGTGACCTTGAACAGTTGTCAAATCATTATGTGCGCGAGGTTCCTACAAGAGAGCTATATCCAAATAAGGATATAAGTAATTATAATGGGACATTGTCTACACTAAATGTTCTAAACTTAGCATATTATCCAAATTTACGTGGACCATATAACTTCAATACCAACATTAACTTTGACGGCACATTAAACAATCCAGAACAACATTGGGGAGGAATGATGCGTAAACTTGATACAAACGATTTTGAACAGGCTAATATAGAGTACGTGGAGTTCTGGCTTCTGGACCCTTTTATCTATACAAACAAAAAAACAGATGCATCTGATTACGGCGGTGATTTTTATATAAATTTGGGTGAGGTTTCTGAAGATGTATTGCGTGATGGAAAGAAATTCTATGAAAGCGGAATGCCAGTTGATGGTTCTGCCAGTTACACCACCACGCAATGGGGAAAAATTCCAACTAGAAATGCTGTAACCTACGCTTTTGCTACAACGAGCGGCGCAAGAGCATTACAGGATGTTGGATTCAACGGACTGAATGATGCAGAGGAAAGAAGTTTTCTGTCATATCAAAGTTTCCTGACGGCTATACAGGGAAAGGTGAGCGCAGCCGTTTGGGATTCTATATACAACGACCCCGCAAATGACGATTACCATTATTTCAGAGGAAGTGACTATGACAGAAAGGAAACCAGTATTCTAGACAGATACAAGTATATTAACAACCCTCAGGGAAACTCACCTGATAGTAATTCAAGTTCAGAGAACTATGACACATCATACAAGACTACGCCTGATGTAGAAGACATAAATCAGGACTATACACTGAACGAATATGAAAAGTATTACCAGTATCATGTGTCTATGAGACCAGAGGATATGGTTGTGGGTAATAACTATATTGTAGATAAGCGTGAGGCTAGTGCCAGTCTAAGAAATGGAAAAACAGAAAACGTGACATGGTATCAGTTCCGTATTCCACTTAGTGAATACCAAAAGCGTGTCGGTTCTATTTCTGGTTTTACTAGTATAAGGTTTATGAGAATGTTTCTCGCTGGTTTCAAGCACCCTATCGTACTGCGTTTCGGAAGCCTTAATCTCGTGCGTGGTGAATGGCGACAGTATGAACAGAATCTGGACAACGCTGGCAGTTCGGGAACATCAACTGTAAGTTCGGTAAGCATAGAAGAAAATGGAGATAAGACTCCTGTAAACTATGTGTTGCCTCCAGGTATAAGCCGTGAACAGGATCCTACTCAGCCACAGCTTGTGGAAAGTAATGAACAGGCATTGAACGTTACTGTAGATAATCTGTCAAATGGAGAGTCTAAAGCTGTTTACAAGAATACGACTATAGACTTGAGGCAATATAAGAAGTTACAGATGTTTGTGCATGCAAACGCATTACAGCAGAACAATACTAACCTTACAGATGGGCAGCTGGCTGTGTTTATTCGTTTAGGTTCTGATTACAAGAACAATTATTATGAATATCAGATACCGCTTAAACTAACACCGGCAGGAATATATAAGAATAATTCTACCATAGATCGCATTGCAGTATGGCCTGAAAGTAATATGCTTGATATTCCGCTATCTATTTTCACTGACATAAAGAAGAAAAGAAATATAGCAAAGGCAGAGGGAAGAGCTAATTTCAATAGAGTGTTCACTGATTATGACAATGATAAACCCGCCAATAAGGTTTCGGTTATGGGAAATCCAACATTGGGGGAGGTCAAGACAATGATTATCGGTGTGAGAAATCTATCAGCAGACAATAAGAGTGGTGAGGTGTGGGTAAACGAACTGCGACTTAAAGATTATAACAACAAAGGCGGATGGGCTGCTAATGGTAATCTGAATGTGCAGTTATCAGACTTGGGTAATGTTAATGTTCAAGGAAAATATGTAAGTGACGGATTTGGTGGACTTGAAGATGGAGTGATGCAGCGCTCACAGGAAGACTTCTCAACATACAGTGTTACTACTAATGTAGAACTAGGTAAATTCTTTCCTGATAAAGCTAAGGTGACTGCTCCCTTGTACTATTCTGTAACAAAAGAAAAAAATAAGCCAAGATATAATCCGCTTGACACCGATATGAAACTTGATGACGCATTGGGATCGGCTGCAACGAAATTAGAAAGGGACAGCATTGAAAATATTGCTGTAAAGAAGACTGTTAACACAAACTTTTCTCTTTCAAATGTGCGTGTCGGAATACAGACAAAGCAGCATCCTATGCCTTATGATCCAGCTAACTTCTCGTTCTCTTACAGTCATTCTCATACTCATACTAGCGGAGAGACAACTGTATATGAAAATGAAGATAACTGGCGTGGGGCAATGAACTACAGTTGGACTCCTGTTTATAGGACTTGGGAACCTTTCAGAGATTTGAAGAGCCGATCAAAATGGATTGACATATTCAAAAAGATGGGAATAAACTGGTTGCCACAGAATATAGCTTTCAACAGTGAAATGACACGTAACTACTATGAACTTCAGGAACGAGACATGGAGAGTACCGAAAGTTCGTCTATTCCGGTAACGTTCAGTGAACAGTTCCTTTGGAATCGTGATTTCACGCTGAGATGGGATTTGACACGAAATATCCACATGACTTTTCAAAGTGCTACAAGGGCACAGATTGAAGAACCCTATACTCCTATAAACAAGGAACTATATGCTGATAATTATCAGGCGTGGAAAGACTCTGTTTGGACAAGTATTAAGCACATGGGTACTCCGCTTGACTATCAGCAGAACTTTACTTTGTCATATCAGTTGCCATTGAATCTTATCCCTGTTTTTGACTGGATAATGTCTGATGCGCAATATTCTGCAAATTACACTTGGGTGAGAGGTACTAAACTTGATGATGGAACAAGTTTGGGAAATACGATAACGAATAATCGTAACCTGAATATAAATGGCACGTTTAATATGGAGAAACTGTATAATCACATTCCGTTCTTAAAAAGTGCCAATGAACGTTTCGACAGAACATCTGTACCTTTCAGCAGAGTTAGTATGAAACCTAGAAATGCGTCGAGGGGAATGAATAAGAATAACGGTGACGACAAAACAAAGAAGGCTCTTCCGAAAAACAAGAATAGTTTTGAAAGTGAGATAACGATTCTCCCTGATACTGCAACAGTTGTTACTCATGGTAAGAAGAGTAAGAGAATTGTTGTTACCGCAAGAACACGCGACGGGCATAGTTATAAACTAAAATACAAAAAGATAGATAATAACAGAATACGGATAATAAATAAGGTTGATTCTGCTTTGCACCTGAAGATAACTGTTGCCACAAAGATGCCACTCGAAAATAATAAATGGTATAGAACAGCACAGAGTATTGCTCGGGTTATGATGATGGTGCGCAACGTAAGCATCAGCTATCGCAATCAGTATTCGATGTCATTGCCGGGATTTATGCCAAATGTAGGTGACGCATTCGGACAGAATCGTGGAAATGGATTGCTTTCTCCCGGACTTGATTTCGCATTCGGACTTACAGGAGATTCTTATGTAAATAAGTCTTATGAACGTGGTTGGCTGTTGAAGAATGACTCTGTCGCTACGCCGGCAACAAGTAACATAACGGAGGACTTGCAGTTAAGGGCGACTTTGGAACCTTTGAAAGATTTAAAGATTGACCTTAATGCAACTCGCATCTCAACAAAGGCCCGCAGTATACAGTATATGTATGCTGGAATGCCAACAACTCAAAGCGGAACTTTCGCAATGACAACAATATCAATAGGTAGTTCTTTTGAGGGAATAGGAAATGCCAATAATGGATACCATAGCAATACATTTGATAAATTCTGTGGATTACTTGATGCATTCCGCAGTCGTGTGGAAGCGCAATATGCAAGTGCTGTTTATCCCAAAAACACTTCATTGGCAGGGAAGGTATTCGATGTAAAGAATGGTACTGTTAATAAATATAGCGCAGATGTTATGGTGCCGGCTTTTATATCAGCTTATACTAGTATGGGCGGTAATAGTCTTGAACTGTTCCCTTCTTTGGCAAGACTTCTACCAAACTGGACGTTGAGATATGGAGGACTGGTAAGACTACCTTGGTTCAGAGATGTGTTCAAGAGTTTCAATATCAATCATTCATACAAAAGTATTTATACAGTAGGTTCCTATTCTTCATATAGTACTTTTGCCGAGTATATGAATGGACTTGGATTTATTACTGATACCGAAACTGGTAATCCTACCCCAAGTAGTATGTTTAATGTGTCTACTGTGAGTATCAATGAGGCTTTCTCTCCATTGTTAGGAATAGATATGACATTCAACAATAATCTTACTGCAAAGTTAGAATATCGCACTGTAAGGAGTGTGAGCCTTAGTATGACAAGTGTTCAGGTGAACGAGGCTTTGAGCAAGGACTGGGTAATAGGACTTGGATATAAGATTAGTGATTTCAGTCTATTTGGAACGAACTCGCATAGAGTTGTTTCAAATAAGAAGGATAAGAATGGGGGAACAACAAATAGCAGGCGTGGTGGATTAAATCATGATCTTAATCTTCGTCTTGATATAAGTTATCGTAATCAGGCTGCGATAACGAGAGATATTGCAAGCATGATGAGTAATGCAAGCAGTGGCAATACCGCATTTAAACTTAGTTTTGCAGCAGACTATACATTGTCAAGGATGCTCACTATGAGTTTCTATTACGATCATCAAAGTAACACGCCATTGTTGAGTAGTAGCAGCTATCCTACAATTACACGTGATTTCGGATTGAGTATAAAATTCAGTTTGACAAGATAAAAAATAAAGCCTGCCAAATCATTGGCAGGCTTTATTCATACTATAATTATTTTTCTTTTTTCTTGTCGTATGCGTGTACTGGATAGTCAACAGTATAATGAAGTCCTCGACTTTCTTTACGCTCAATAGCCATTCTGGTTATAAGGTAACCTGTATTAATCATGTTGCGCAGTTCGCATAAGTCCTTGCTTATCTTTACGCGTTTGAATAAAGCCTCTGTCTCTTCGTATATCAGATCAAGACGATCCCATGCACGCTTCAGTCGTAAGTCACTTCTTACAATTCCCACGTAGTTGCTCATGATTTGTCCAACCTCTTTCACACTCTGCGTGATAAGTACATGTTCCTCGTTGGTAAGAGTTCCATCATCATTCCATTCTGGGACCTTGTCATTGAAGATGAAGTCATCAACATGATCGATGCTGTGCTTTGCTGCAGAGTCTGCATAAACAACGGCTTCGATAAGCGAGTTGCTAGCAAGACGGTTGCCACCGTGAAGACCTGTACATGAACACTCGCCAAGAGCATACAACCCTTCGATATTGCTGCATCCATTGAGGTCTACCTTTATACCTCCACACATATAATGTGCTGCAGGACGCACTGGGATCATCTCCTTTGTAATGTCAATTCCTATGCTAAGGCATTTTGCGTATATGTTTGGAAAATGATGTTTTGTCTCTTCTGCATCTTTATGTGTTACGTCAAGGCAAACATGGTCAAAACCGTGCATCTTCATTTCCTTATCTATTGCTCGTGCAACAATGTCACGTGGTGCAAGGCTTAGCCGCTTGTCGTATTTCTCCATGAAAGTTTCTCCTGTAGGCAATTTCAGTATGCCTCCATATCCACGCATTGCCTCAGTGATGAGAAATGCTGGATGAGTCTCTCCAGGGTGATATAGCGATGTTGGATGGAATTGTACAAACTCCATGTCGGCAACTGTTCCCTTAGCACGATAAACCATAGCCTCTCCGTCACCGGTAGCAATGACAGGGTTAGTAGTTGTTTGGTAGACAGCTCCGCAGCCACCAGTACACATTACTGTAACTTTGCTGAGATAAGTGTCAACCTTCTGCGTTTCAGGGTTTAAAACGTATGCGCCATAGCAGTTTATGTATGGTGTTCGTCTTGTTACTCTTGCTCCAAGATGATGCTGTGTTATTATTTCTACAGCAAAGTGATTTTCTTTGATAATAATGTCAGGATTGCTTCTTACTGCATCCATTAATGCACGTTGTATTTCAGCGCCTGTATCGTCTGCGTGGTGAAGAATTCTGAATTCAGAATGCCCACCTTCACGGTGAAGGTCAAAGCGACCGTCTTGCATCTTGTCAAAGTTTGTACCCCATTCAACAAGTTCCTTGATTTGTTCTGGAGCCTTAGTAACTACTTGCTTTACAGCATTGTAGTCGCTGATGTAGTCTCCTGCAATCATTGTATCCTGAATGTGTTTGTCAAAGTTGTCTATTTCCAGGTTGGTTACCGAGGCAACGCCTCCTTGTGCAAATGATGTGTTCGCCTCGTCAAGGGAAGATTTGCAGATCATGCACACTTTACCTTTATGCGCCCTGGCAACTTTAAGGGCGTAGCTCATACCGGCAATACCACTGCCGATAATAAGAAAATCGTATTTATAAACCATTTTTGCTTATAAGCTTTTTAGCTATTTGGTTGCAAAAATACTAAAAATATGTGTATTTTTCTTCATCTATGCTATCTTTTTATTAATTTTGCAAACAATATATTATTAATAATGTAATGAATCGTATCTTTCACCAGCGTTTCACGTTAACTTCCAAGTGTGCAATATCTCTGTTTACACTGTTAGCATTTTATTTTTTATGGAATAAGATAGCTCTACCTGCACTTTTGGTTGTGATAGTGATAGTTATGATGATAGAGCGTGTGCTACATACTACCTACACCTTTCTTCTTGATGAAAACGGGGTGCAGCAACTTGTGATTTATCGTGGTAGGTTTTCCAAGTCCGTATCTATAAGGGTAGGGGATATTGTGAAGGTTACACGAATGAAAGCTGTTTTCGGACTTAGTTGTTATCTGCTTATGCAATACGGTGCATGTCATCTTATTAGTTTGCAGCCCGACGAAGAAGAACTGTTTATGGCTGAGTTAAACAAAAGACAATGAAACATTTAAGATATTTATTTCTTCTTTTAGTAGTTTTTACCTTGCCAACCTTTGCGCAGGTTGAATTGGAAAATATAGAGGATGACGATGACAGTAACGTTGCTGACTCTGCAATGGTTGATACGCTGCAAAATGACAGCGTCGCCTTGCCTTGGCCTCAGGGTATACAGCACAAATTGAGTAGACTTACAAACAGCGTTATGTTCAAGACTTCACAATTAGGAATGATGGTGTATGATCTTGATGCAGACAGTACGATATTCTGTTTCAACGAAAAACAGCTTATGCGTCCTGCAAGCACAATGAAACTTATCACTGCAATCACAGCAATAGATAAGCTTGGTGGAGATTATCAGTTTAAGACTGAGCTTTGCTATACAGGAAAGGTAGAGAATCATACTCTTAAAGGAAATATATATTGTGTTGGAGGTTTTGATCCTCGTTTCAATAGTGATGACCTTAATGCTTTTGTTGAGGCTATTCAGAAGATGGGAGTTGACACAATTATCGGAACGTTGTATGCCGATAAGAGCATGAAAGATGATAAGCAGTTTGGTGAAGGCTGGTGTTGGGACGACGACAATAATGTGCTGAGTCCGCTTATCATCAGTCGCAAGGATATATTTATGGGGCGCTTTCTGGAAGAACTCCGAAAACGCAAAATAGTTGTTAATGATGCTACTATTGACGATGGCAGAAGGCCTGCTGATGCGTATTGCATCGTGAATCGCTTCCACACAATCGACCAGATTTTGATGAGGATGTTGAAGGAAAGCGATAATTTGTATGCAGAGGCTATGTATTATCAGATAGCAGCAAGCACGGGAAATCATCCAGCTTCAGCAAAGAGTGCACGTGCAGTAGAGAGAAGACTTGTTGAGAAAATAGGTTTGATCCCTTCGCAATATAAGTTTGCTGATGGTTCAGGACTTTCATTATATAATTATGTAAGTCCAGAATTGGAAGTAAGGATGCTGCGCTATGCATACGAAAATGATAATATATACAATCATCTTAATCAGGCATTGCCAATAGCTGGCGTTGATGGTACTCTTAAAAAACGTATGAAAAGTGGTTTCGCCAGTGGAAATGTAAGAGCTAAGACAGGAACAGTAACGGGAATAAGTAGTTTGGCTGGATATTGTAAGTCTGCAAACGGTCATACGCTTTGTTTCTCAATAATAAATCAGGGACTCATTCATGGCAGAAACGGAAGAGCCTTTCAAGATCGTGTCTGCACGGTGTTGTGTTCACCTAATTAATTGAAATGATATGGAGGAAATAAGAGTTTTTGTTGAAAATGTTATTGAACTGATGGGAGTCACAGGACCGTCTGTTCATGTTTTGAGACATATACTTCTTGTGCTTTTTGCTATATTATTTGCATGGCTTATAGGTGTTATATGTCATAAAATAATGGTTCCTCTGTTGCTTAAATTAACTAAGCATACTGATGTTAAATGGGACGACGTGATTTTTAATGAGCAAGTATTGCGAAGTGCTTGCAATATTATACCTGCTATAATTATATGGATTTTGCTGCCACTAATATTCTATCAATTTCATGTTGTTAGAGAGGTGTTAGAACGTATAACGGCTATATATATCACTGTGATGTCTGCACGTACAGCATTTGTTTTTGTAGACAGTTTTAATAATCTTGACACTGGAGCACAACGTTCAAGCACACAACAGTATTTGAAGTCATTTTGTGGTGTGCTGAAAATATTATTGTTGTTTATTGCAACTGTTGTAGTATTTGCAATTGCCATTAATAGAAGTCCTCTTGCTTTGTTTGCGGGACTTGGTGCAACTAGTGCTATACTCATGTTGGTATTTAAGGATACGATAGCCGGACTTGTTGCTGGAGTACGCCTTACAAGTAATGATATGCTTCATTGCGGAGACTGGATAACAGTTCCTTCTGCTGGTGCTGACGGAATAGTTGAGGAGATGACTCTTACAACAGTAAAGATACGTAATTTCGATAATTCTATAGTAACAGTAAGTCCCATTGCTTTGGTTGATGGTTCGTTCACAAATTGGATCGGAATGCAGAATTCTGCAGGTAGACGTGTAACCAAAAAGGCTTATTTTGATTTTAACAGTATAGGTCTGCTTACTCCAGATGTGAAAAAGAACATCATAGACCGAGGATATTTCAAGGCTGAAGAATTGAAGGATGATGATATAAATATCAGCCTTTACAGAAAATACATGGAAAATTTTATAGCTTCCAGAAAAGAAGTGAATAAGAATATGAGCTATGTTGTGCGTCAATTGGACTCATCGCAAGGCGGATTACCTTTGGAGTTTTATTTTTTCCTGATAAACAAAGACAGCAAACTCTATGAGCATGATTGTGCTAAAATAATGGATAGTGCCTATGCTATTGCTCGTGAATTCGGTCTTGTTATATTCCAGTCGCAGAATGTTATTTCACTTCGGTAACTGAAGTAACGATAGAATCACCACTAGGTAGGTGATGGAAACCTATTCTGACAACGTGTCCGAAATCAGCGTTTCCTGTTACTTTCAGATGCTTGCCTTTATAATATGTTGCGGTATCTCTTTTGCTTGGATATGAAACAAGTTGCAGATTGTGCTTTGTACTACCTTCTCCAACGAAGAAAATACCAGTACTGTCCTTGATATTTTTGATATTTGTAGTATCATTCTTTGATTTGGCGGCGTGCGCACTTGTGTCGGCAGGTTCAAATACACTGGCGGCAACAGTATCACCAGGATTGTCGCTTGGAGCCATCTTGCATGATGTAGAAACAGTCATTGCGGCGATGCATGATATAACAAAAATAAATATCTTCTTCATAATAGGGTGCAAATATAACCAAAAAATATGAATGTATCAAAATCATTATGGATAATTAATCACATAATTTATTAACTTGAAGCTTTCGCTATCATAGCCTTTTCTGCAAAAATCATTCTTATTTCTCCATAGTCTACGTCTTCTGGACAAATGTCTTTTATTACTTTCATGCCTTGTGACGTACCTAACTTGTTTACAGCTTTGTTTATTATATCGTATTTTTCTTTACCAATGATGTCTGGAACCTTCAGCTCGCCAGTTTCCACATAATGTGTAAGGTGGCTGAATATGGTTCCTAAAGTAAAATCTCTATCCTTGGCTATCTCTTTTAAAGAAAATCCTTTTTTATACATAGTCAATGTGAGTTCCTTCGTATTTTCTTTCTTGACTTTTGGCTTTGGAGTTTCTTCTTTGTCGCTGTAGTCTTTCTTCCTTCTACATGTAGTTACTGCGAGTGGATTTATCTCTTCTATAGCGTTAAGAAAAGCTGTTTGTCGGTTTCTCAAATAACTTTCACTACTAAATCCGTTGTCTATAGTCATCTCAAGGATATTTTTCTTAGAAAGATATGCCAGCTTAACTTCTGGATACGTACTATCAAGTCTTTTTGCTCCTTGCTTGTTATCAGTTTTAGCAGCAGCTGTTTGGTCGAGTAACGGCTGTATATAAGTCTTTAAAGTCTTGTTGAAGTAACAAGCACTTTTTACTACACGTTCAAGAAATGCCTCTTCTGTGAGTTCTTCGTATGGCGTACGAATTATCGTATTTATCCATTTACGTGATACAGCGTCTATCTTTTCCTGTAAAGATTTAAATGTAGCTTTGTGAAGTATTGTAAGTTTTGGATAAGAGTGCAGAAATTCAATAACGGTACGGCAGAGATTATCTTCAGCCATAATGATATCATTGAATGTAAATAGTTCAGCTAATTGCTGCTTGTAATAGTTTTGTTTCTGAAGTTCAAGACTGTCTATATTTTGCTTTGCAGCCTCTTCCTGTATGCTGATGTAAGAATCAACTCGTTCATCATTTATTATAGCATGATTGTCAATCTTTGATGCTAGTACCATTCCTTCAAGAGTCTTGCAGCGACTGAGAGCTACATAAACTTGTCCTGAAGCGAAAGATGCTCCGGCATCAATAATTGCATGCTCGAATGTTAGTCCTTGACTCTTGTGTATCGTTATAGCCCATGCAAGTCTCAGAGGATATTGCTTGAATACTCCCTGAACATCTGGTTCTATTTCCTTAGTTTCCTTGTTTATTACGTATTTGGTGTTTTCCCATTCTTGTGGTTGCACTTCAATATCATTTTCTTCCCCGCTGCATCTTACCTTTATACAGTCATCGGATATACTCGTGATACGTCCTATCTTACCGTTGTAATAGAGGTGGTCAATGGACGTGTCGTTTTTTACAAACATCACCTGTGCATCTTCTTTTAGCAAAAGAGTCTCATTTGTAGGGTAGCTGTATTCAGGAAAGTTACCTTTTATATCAGCTTTGAATGTATATTCTTCAGTTTCTAGTTTGGCTAATTCTGAATCGTTATATCTATCGGCTATAGCATTGTGTGTTGTTAGCCTTATATATCCATCTTTATTATCTGTATGAAATTCGGGATTGAACCTTGAATTAAGAATGTTTATATCCTCTTCAGAAGGCTTTCCGCTTCTAATGCTATTTAGTAAGTCTAGAAATTTTGCGTCTTGCTGTCGGTACACCTTCTGCAGTTCAATTGTTACATAGTTAATTTGTTGCAGAGCGTGACTTCCAAAGAAATAAGGAGTATTATAATGTGGGCGCAATATTTTAGCATCATCGTCTGTTACGACAGGAGTCAATTGTTGAAGATCTCCCATCATAAGCAGTTGAACTCCTCCAAACGGTTTACTTGCGTCCTTATATCTTCGCAATACAGAGTCAATGGCATCAAGTAAATCACTTCTAACCATACTTATTTCATCTATGATAAGCAAATCCAAAGTCTTTACAATGTTTCTCTTTTCCTTAGAGAAATCAAACTTTTCCTTGAATGTTGTGTTTGGTACGTATGGTGAGAATGGGAGTTGGAAAAATGAGTGTATTGTAACTCCGTGTGCATTTATTGCTGCCACACCTGTAGGAGCGACAACAACAATACGTTTGCAGCTCTTGTCGGTAATACTTCTTAAAAATGTAGTTTTTCCTGTTCCTGCTTTACCTGTAAGGAATATACTGGTACTAGTATGTTCAATGAATTCCCATGCTAGTTCCAGTTCGTTGTTAGTTTCCATTTTGCCTAAATATAAATCTACCTACAAAGATACACCAAACGAGTGGAAAGGCAAAATAAAACTTGTTTTAATTTTGTCTTTCCCGAGTGCAGCCTATCTTCAACGCAAGTTAAAGATACACCAAACGAGTGGAAAGGCAAAATAAAACTTGTTTTAATTTTGCTTTCCTGAGTGCAGCCTATCTTCAAGGCATGTTATTTGGTAGTGTATATGAAAGATGAAATAGATAATAAAATAGTAATATTTGCAGATATTCTTGTTATAACGTTTGCTTGTGTAAAATCAAATGGCTATATTTGCAGTGTAATTATGGTATAACAAATAACGAGTATAAAAATGGAAGTAACAATTACAAACGAAAATTTTGAGAGTTATAAGAATGGTGAATTGCCATTAGTAATTGATTTTTGGGCTACTTGGTGTGCTCCTTGTAGAATGATTGCTCCAATCATCGCTGAACTTGCTGAAGAGTATGATGGAAAGGTCGTTGTTGGTAAATGTGATGTAGAGGAAGCTGATGAAATTGCAAGTGAATTTGGCATCCGCAACATTCCTACAATATTGTTCTTAAAGAATGGTGAAGTTGTAGACAAGTTTGTAGGCGCAGCTAGTAAAGCAAAAATAGAAGAGAAGTTTAAAGCTCTTTTATAAAATATAAAAGGCAGAAATGCTAGTGATTGTTATCGCTGCATTTCTGCCTTTAACGTTTCTAGAACTCTACCAGTCTAGTTCCGTCTTCCTGTTCTGTAATAGTTACCTTTGTAACATCTTCAGGAAGAATGTCCTCAATGAGTTCTGGCCATTCTAACAGACATAGATTTCCACCGTAGAAATAATCTTCGTATCCCATATCATAAACTTCTTCTAGCTTCTTTATTCTATAGAAGTCGAAATGGTATATAGGGGTATCATTGTCAGCGGTGTATTCGTTGACGATAGCAAAAGTTGGAGATGTTATTACATCGTTAACTCCTAACTCTTCACAGATAGCTTTGATAAAAGTTGTCTTTCCGGCTCCCATCTTTCCGTAGAAAGCGAAAACCTTTCCGGTTCCCATGTTTGCAATAAATTCCTTTGCAGCAACATGGATGTTGTCTAATGAATCGATTTTTATTTTCATAATCTATATAATTATAATTATTCTTTTTTTCTTCTTGTCATTGATATTAATGGAATAAGCATTTCTTCCATTGATATTCCGCCATGCTGAAACGTATTTTTATAATATGTCGCGTAGTAATTGTAATTGTTTGGATACGCAAAGAATGAGTCTCCAGTGGCGAATACATACGACGTGCTTATGTTTGGTGAAGGCAGATTTGCTTTATGAGGGTCTTTTATCTCAAATACTTGACGTGAATCATAGTTGAGATTCTTGCCAAGTTTATATCTAAGATTTGTATTCGTATTTTTGTCACCTATAATCTTTATTGGCTTGTTTGCTCTTATGCTGCCGTGATCAGTAGTGATAACAACTTTATAGTCTTTATGAGAAAGTAAACTAAATAGTTCGGCAATGCCAGAATGTCTTAGCCAGCTTTGTGTTATACTGCGGTATGCACTCTCGTTGTTGGCAAGTTCTCTAACCATCTTTGATTCAGTTCTTGCGTGTGACAGCATGTCGATGAAATTTACCACAACAACATTTAGATCATATTTCTCAAGTTCACCAAATCGTTCAATCAATTTGTCAATGGTTTGTGAGTCGTTAATTTTGTGATAACTGAAAGTTTCGTGACGTCTGTATCTATCAAACTGGGTCTGAATCAATGCCTCCTCGTTCACGTTCTTTCCTTCGTCTTCATCTTCATCTACCCACAGTTCTGGATACATCTTCTGTATGTCGTAGGGCATTAACCCACTGAAAATAGCATTCCTAGCATATTGCGTAGCTGTTGGAAGAATACTCATATACATATTCTCCTTTATTTCGAATAACTTACTAATCTCGTTGGCAAGTATTTTCCAATGATCATAGCGTAAATTGTCTATTACAATACAGAATACTTTTTCCTTATTGTCAAGTGTTGGAAATATGTTAGTTTTGAATATATCATTGCTCATTAAAGGACGTTCTTTTGCATTTTCCATCCATTGCATATAGTTCTTTTGGATGTATTTAGCAAAAGCGTTATTAGCTTCTTCCTTTTGCATTTGTAGCATTTCAAGCATATTGCTGTCGGCATTGCTAAGTTCTAGTTCCCATTTTGTGAGCAGTCGGTATATTTCAGTCCAATCATCAAAAGAGTTGCAATCGTCAATTGATATCGAAATCTTGTTAAATTCCTCACGATAGCCACTCTGTGTTACTTCTGTTACTAGTTCACGCTTGTGTATATTCTTCTTCAGTGCGATAAGTATCTGACTTGGATTTACAGGCTTAATAAGATAGTCGGCAATCTTTCTGCCAATAGCTTGATTCATTATATCCTCTTCCTCGCTTTTCGTAACCATAACGATAGGAGTGGTCGGCTGTATATCCTTAATACGTTGTAGTGTTTCAAGTCCAGTAAGTCCAGGCATCATCTCATCAAGAAGAATAAGGTCAAAGGTGGTGTTTCTACAAAGTTCAATAGCATCTTCGCCATTGCTTATTGTAGTAACATCATAATCCCTTTTTTCAAGAAAGATTATGTGGGCACGAAGAAGATCTATTTCATCGTCAACCCAAAGTAGTTTACCGTTACTCATATCTTAAAATCCTTCTAAATCGTAATATTCATCTTCCAAGTCGAATGTCTTTTCTTCTGTTTTCTTCTCGGTTACTTTCTTGTCTACACTCTTTTCTGCTTTTGGCAAAGGCATTGTTTCTTCTTCATTCCCTGTTGTTACAATCTTTGCTGGTTCTATAAGCAGGTTAGAAGTCGTAGTCTTTATCGAAGCGAAATGCTTATGATAGAATTTTTCGTAATCTTCGTAACTGAATTGATTGCCAAGCAGAGGTAGATTCTGTTTACTTATTATAATAGGCCTAGCTTTTTTTGCCAGATTTATTACAGCTGTCTGCCTGTGCAGTTCTCTTGCATATTGCAATGCTTCGTCATAATTAAGAAATCCCTTGATAACCATTCTGTGAATGTCATCAATATTTTCTATCTGTATATCGAAATTCCTCACCATGTAACTGGTGAAATTGTATTTAGCTATCTCGAAGAGTAACTGATTTTCATTAATAGAATCAGGGTTATATACCAACATATATACGAAGTCGATATTACTGTCAGAATTAAACTTCTGTGTCTTTATTGAATCACTGTCGTTGAGTATCTCAGTACGTCTGCTCCAAACATCACCAATATCAAACTTACCGCCGTGTAGTTTCCTTCCTGCTTTAACACCGTTGATAATCATACCAGCCATTTGGCTCAGTGCGCTTTCTGGGAAATTCTTCACAAGCGTATTCATATCGTTTAGGCATCCTTTTTGATTACCATTGTTCAACTTGTTCAGTCCACCAATAAACAGAAACTTGTCACGGTTTGCACCAGACGGGAATCTGTGTTCTGAAATATATGTATTACCGTCAACTTCTGTATATCTTCCAGCTTTAAAAGCATCGTATGTGGCTGCATAAATAGAGTCTTCTATATGCTCGCCCCATTTTGCGTTTTCCTTGTATAGGGGATCACTCAGCAATGTTGTCCATTTGCTTTGTGGGTATCCTTTTTTGAGCTTCCCGATATAACTGTCGGCAATGTCCATCTTATTTTCACGTGCGTATAGCAAATATAGATGATAGTAAACATTGTCCATATCCTTATATTTTGGATAATTGTCTTCTATTCTTCTTAAAGCCTTTTCGCCAAGAACAAGATTGTCAAGTTTATCCTTGAAAATTACTCCACTATTGTATAGTGCATTCATTAGGATATTGTCGCTTTCATCAAGTTTCTCTTTATTAAGTGGTAGCTGCTTGATGTAGTATTCACGCTTATGTGGATTTGCCTCAGCGCTGTCATTAATGATAGTGCGAACACTATCATTGATTTCGCTTTGTGTTGTAGAATCTTGCGATATATCATTTATTCCTGCGACAACAGTCTTGTTTATTCGTTGCCAGTTATCCACATTATCACGTTTACCCCATGTGCGAGTAAATGTTTCCTTGCCTCTAGCAACAGTCATTGGATTATAAAAATACCAAGTAGTTGTATTTTTTCCGTCAACAGAGTTGTTTTGCATTGCAAACTCTGTCTTCATTGATATAATATCAGCACCAGCATTTCCTGTATTTGTCTGTAGCTGTGCATTCAGCTCTTTCTTTTCCTTTTTCTTTAGTGCAATGATCATTTTATCAATAATCACGTTACGACTGCTTTCGTTCATCCTCGTAAGTCGTTGTAAAGAGTCTTGAAGTTCTACAGCGTCAGTGAAAGGAACCAGTTCCTCTAGCACCTTCTGTCTGTCGGTCAGCTGTTGGTAGTCTTTTCTTTCTTTATCTAGTAATCCAATTGCTACGTCGTAGCATCCTTTGGCCTTTCCGAATTGTTCTTTAGTCCAATAAAGATTACCAAGTTTCAACAATAACACTCCTTTTTCTATTCCGTTTCTTATTGCCTTTTCTTTTCCTTGTTCGTAAGCGGCAATAGCATTCGTTGTATCTTTTTTTGCTAGATATATATTACCAATGGCATAATATATCTGCTCTTGATAATCCTTATTGTTATCAGATGTAGCCATTCTTTTCAGTTTGGCAATCATCTGTTTTTGCTTTCCTCCAGCCATCACTTCTGTCATGCCAACTCTTGCATTGAGTGTGAGTTGGTAGGGCGGGTTAAGTCTTATGACGTGTCTATATGCATTGTAAGCATTCTCTTTGTTTCCCAATTCCTCAAACAACTGTCCCATGAGAAACCATTCACGAGCTCTCTGCTTACGTCTCATTTCGTGACTTATAACCTTTCTCAGATAAGGAATTGCCTTTCCGTAATTTCCATTATGTATATAATAGTCGGCATAAGTGTAGTCCCATTCCTTTTGTGCCCGCCAATGTATGGAGTCACGTTGAATATTACGTATCACGTCTTCGGCATCATATAGCCAGTCTTCTTCTATATAGCATTTTGCCAGCCATGCTCTTGCCTTTCCGTATATAGCAGGTTGGTTTGAATATAGTCTACTCATGTAGGCGAAAGTTGCTGCTGCTTCACTGAAGTCTCCCTTATAGAATTGAGCACGTCCCATGAGTAACCACGCTTTCCATAAGAAAGGATTGTATTCCCTTCTGCTCAACCACTCTATATCCTGTTGTGTCTTTTTCTTGTTAGGATTCCATTCGGGGCGTCGCTTAATACTGTACAGTTTGATCGCCTTTTGACATTTTTCGATAGCTTTGTCAAAGTTTGAACCTCCTAGTTGCCTGCTTCCTTTATTTCCTACCGTGTAAAGAGGAATTCTCTCTGTAAAGTTATCCCTATTTCCGTTTTCTTTTTCAAGAGAACCGTCAATATATGCCACAGAACCATTGTAATAAGTATTGTATCTTGCATGGAAGGCATGCCACCATCTAGACTTAGCTGTATTTTGCTGAGTCGAACATCCGTAGATAGACGTAATGCTAATCAGTGCGGCCAGGATGTATATGGCATTATGCTTCATTTAAGTTTGGCTATGGCATATATTATGATACTGATAAATATGATGGAGGCTCCAGATGGTACGTTGAGCCAATAGCTTATACCTAGTCCTAGAATACAGTCAATCCAGCCGATGCCTATACTAAGAAGAGCCATTTTCTTAAAATTATAAGTAAATACATTGGCTGTCATCTGTGGAATTGTAAGAAGACTTATTGCAAGTACTATTCCAACCATTCTAAGTGTAGACACTATAGCCATCGCGATAAGTGCCATCATCATATATTCGATGAACCTAACATGCAGTCCCTGTGACATTGCAAATGTGGAATCAAAAGCCACACTTTGTATTTCACGATACATAAAAGTAAATATTGCAATTACAACTATTGCTAGTATGGCAAGAATCCATAAGTCGGCATAGCCAATGGTTAGAATACTTCCGAACAGAAAAGAAGGTAGGTCTGGCATAAATCCAGGAGTGAGGAAACAACAAATTATACCAATGCTCATTCCAAAGGTCCAGAACACAGCTATTGCAGAATCTTCTCTTACATTGCCTCTTCGTGACATCCATTCTACGCCGAATGCACTTAGTGTTGCGAAAACCATTGCTGATAGTATTGGATTTATACCAAGTAGCACACCAAGTCCTATACCGCCGAAAGAAGCGTGGGTGATACCTCCGCTGATAAATACCAGTCGGCGTGTAACAATGTATGTACCGATAATTCCGCAAACAATGCTTGCCAATATTGAACCAAGCAATGCATTCTGGAAAAAAGTATAATGTAGTATATCCAATTTATCTTTATATTTTATTGTTGTTCTTCTGCTAGAGCAATATATTCATCCTTTATCTGGTCTGGCATGTTTATGCCCCGAAGTATGAGACTGCGGTTCCAGCCTTTAACTTCATCCTGTTTCATCGTCAGCATTACTTCAGAGAACTCGTCAGCTTCCTCATTGGTATATTCGTTAGATAGACGTCCTTTGAATCTGTCGAGTTCTTCATCGTCGTAATATTCCACCTCTTTTGTGGCAGCTTCCATCATGCATTCCTGCTCACACATGTCATTATCACCGTTGCAGGTATAACAAGTCTGCTTTGTTATAACAGGCTTGTCGCGTCCTTCTTCGTTTTTTGAGAGGAGCGTTACAAGGGCTGTTATAATGCCAAGCGCCAGTATCGGGATAATTAGGTATATCATGTCGCTATGAATTTATTTTTATTTTATTGTGAATCCAGCTGCATCTAAGTCTTTCCAGAAATTAGGATATGACTTGCTTACAACTTCTGGATTGTTTATTTTCAGTCCTGGAATCTTTAATGCTACTGGGGCGAAAGACATTGCCATACGATGGTCTTCGTAAGTGTCTATAGCCTCATCTGTTGGTTCGCATCTCTCGCCATCCCATATAAGTTCACTGTCGTTTTTGTCTTTGATGACATATCCTAGTTTCTTGAGCTCTTTTTTCAAAGCTTCTATACGGTCTGTTTCTTTAATTTTAAGGCTTGCCAGTCCGGTGAAGTGAAATTTAATTCCCATAAGAGCACAACATACAACAAATGTCTGTGCAAGATCTGGTGAACCCGTAAAGTCATATTCCAATCGTGGTAGCATACATTTGTGTCTTTTAAGTGTTACAGTAGTAGGAACACCAAGTTCTGTAGATTTAAAACTTGTTTTTACTCCAAGCAGAGAAAATATGTATCTCACAACAGAGTCGCCTTGTTTAGAACCGTCCATAAGTCCGTTAAGTCTTATTTCTGCCTCCGGATCATCGCTAAGAGCCATTACTTCATACCAATAGCTGCTAGCGCTCCAGTCACTTTCGATGAAATAAGGGCGTTCTTTGTATGGTTTTGCTGAAACTGTAATCGTGTCAACATCAGACCAGTCTGCGTCTGCGCCAAACTCTCTCATTGTCCACAGTGTCAGATCGATATATGGTCGTGAAACAATTTCGTCGAGCAGTTTAAGTTCAAGTCCGTTTTTTAGCATTGGTCCAATCATGAGCAATGCTGAAATATATTGTGAACTTACGTTTCCTGGAATTTCAAGATGACCACCTTCAAGTGTGTGTCCCTTTATGTGGAGTGGGGGAAATCCCTCTTCACCAACATAAGTAATGTCTGCACCAAGATATCTCAAAGCGTCAACAAGTACACTTATAGGGCGGTGCTTCATTCTATCAGTACCAGTTATTGTATGTTCACCTTCTGTTATGCTTAGATATGCAGAGACAAATCTCATTGCAGTTCCGGCTGCCTTTATGTCTATAACATCAGGCATGTCTTTCAATGCAGCAATTATAACTTCTGTGTCATCGCAGTCGCTCATATTTTCAGGTGTAATCCTGCCGCCAGCCATAGCATTGATTATCAGTGTGCGGTTGCTAATGCTTTTACTTGCCGACAGATTAATCTCTGTATTTATCTTTGCAGGTCCTGTTATTTCGTAAGTCATTGTTATAATCTTCCTTTGTTAATTTAAAACTTATGCAAAGATAGTGCAAACGAGTGGAAAAGCAAAGAAAAATGATGTTTTTTCTTTGTTTCCTAGAGTGCAAAGTTACCAAGCAACTAAAGTTAAAGATTCAAGTCGAATACTGTACAAAATAAAATAAGCAGTATCCCTTTTTATTGTTAGGATACTGCTTATATTATATTGACGTAGAGTCGCTTATCTTATAATTTTAGGTTTCAATTCATCAGGTGAGTCTTTGGTAAACATATTTACCTTTGTTGCTTCATTCTCAAACAAATCACGTATAACTTTTATATCTAGTGTTATTTCTGGTTTAAAACTGTTGCCAGACATATATTCTAGTATTGATTTTCTAAGTTGACGTGCTACAATTCTATTGTTAAGATTGCTGTTTATATCAAAAGTTGTCATGAACAGTTTGCCCTTTAAAACATTTGCCTCTACAATCATTCCCAACTTGCGACTTACGTGCCATGTATCTATTGGCTGATATATAGGTTGATAGTCTTCTGGAAATTCCTGAAGATTCATTACTTGTGCCTTATTTATAAGCTCCCACCAGTTTATGTTTTGCCATGAGTCAGTAGGAAAGTCTTTGAAAATAGGATGGTTGTTCATTATATATGATCCTGTAGTATGTGGAGGACGCATTTTGAACCAACTAGTATTCCAGAATACTGGTAGATAAGTTTGCTTTACATCGTTACCATAACGTATTTTTCCACCGGCAGTAATGAGAACTTTTCCTCCGTTATTTAATATCTTAATAGCTTTGGAATCCAATGTATCTGTTATGTATATGTCTTTTGTCTTTGGCATTTCTACTTTTGAAGGATATACCCAGAAGTCCCATTCATTGGTATTGCCATTTACAGACACATTGAGTGTGAGTTTACTTGGTGTCTTAATTCCGTTAAGCGGCAATGTAACAGGTCTTATTTCATTGTTCTTACCATATTTTATGGTCGTGTTATATTTGGCAATTATATTACTGTGTGTATCATTGCCAATAATACTATATTCAATATCAGCATCTTTAATTTCCCCTTCTGAAGCATTATACACTTCTATTGGTATGTTGAGTGTATCTGTATTCTGGAAAACAAACTTAGGAAATTTTGCAAGTGGAACTATCTTACCGCAGAATTCTTTCCATTGCTTGCTGTCTACATATCCCTTTTCCTTCCAAAAAACATTGAGAGGACCTACTAGTGCAGTTCCCTGACCACTATAGTCATTTAGTCCTAACAAAAGAAAACCAGAATAGTCCTTTGTACGCAGGTTACGTTCTATTTCGTATTTATATGCCGTAACTTGCAGTTTACCACTGGCATAAAGAAACTTTTCTGCCTGTGATGCCATCCCGTTTTTCTTTAGCAAGTCTTCAAATATATCAAAGTTCTTAGCTTTGTAAGGCCCTGTATACAGACTGCGTTCCTTGAAGTCGGGGAATGCACACCATTGTCCTTGTTCGTGAGCAATGATAGGAGAATTGTTTGGTTCTTTTCCTCTATAATTACGAGGAAATTCTATCTGTGACAGATAATCATCAGTACATTGTGGAGCATTGTGATCCCAGTCAAGTCCTCTAGCTCCACCTTTTACATGATATTCACTTAGGTTATCCCAAGCCCATCCTCCACCAACGCTAGCGCCGCAGTATATGTGCCTGTTGTCGTATTCTTTCATAGTCTTGACCCAGTTGTTGCACCATGTAACCCAGTCTCCAGCAGGTTCATTTGCCGCAGCCATCATAACGAAAGAAGGATGATTACCATAGTAATCACATATTTTCTTAGTCTCTTCTGCCAGATATTGGTCTATATGCTGTTTATAGTTTAATTTTACACCATGATTTGGCCATGATGGTCCTTCTGGCTGAAGATAGAATCCTAAACTGTCAGCAGCTATAAACGCAGCTTCTGGTGGACTGTAGCTGTGAAAGCGCATCGTGTTTATTCCATAATCTTTGCATTTCTGAATTATTTTCTTCCATGATTCGACATCTGTTGGAGGATATCCTGTTAGTGGAAAATTACAGTTTTCTACTGTTCCACGTATGTATATCGGCTTACCATTGAGCATTATGTCGCGTCCTTTTACTTCGATATTTCTAAATCCGAAAGTAACAGGTATTGTATCTCCACAGTATATAACGCTGCGAGTGTATAAAGTAGGAGTAAATTCACTCCAAGGTTGCGGATTGTCTATTTTTAGATTATATTCTTTGTCGTTTACTAATATTTTTACATTTCCAGTGTTTAGGTCTGGGAATGTTTTTACCGTGAAAATACTTTTTTGTGAACGTAGTTGTATCTTTCCAACAATACCATTCCAATTGCCTTGTGTCTGGTCAGTTACAGAATGTGAGTCTTGTCCTACACCAACATTTTCGATACCATTGTATATCTTTATGGCTATGCTGTTGGCTTTTCCAAACTTTACATAATCTGTTATGTCGTATTCGTGTGGAACGGATAGTGACATTAGGTGTCCAACTTCTTTTCCGTTTACGAATACTGTAGTTTCAATATGTGGGCGTTCAAGGAATAAAACAACTCTATTTCTTTTCCATTCTCTTGGAATGTTTGTATTTTGTCGGTACCATGCGTAGCCTACATAATAATGTTCCGGAGTTAAGAAGAAAGGAAATTTGATACTGCCGGTGTGGCGGTATTTTTCCATATATGGATTATAGTAGTATGAAGAGTCATATAATGAGCCTGTCCATTTTGTTTCAATACTAGGTAGGTCACCTTTGCCATTTGTTAGCATAGACCCAGGCAGTTTTATTGTGTCATCATATTTTTGTGATGCATTATAACTTCCGTTACGGTCAATTTGGAAGTCCCAAGTTCCAGATAGATTAATCGTCTTTTGGGCGAATGATGTTAGAATCATTAATGACAAAAGACTCAATATTGTTATTCGTTTCATAAATTAGTTATTTTTGTAATTATACTCTAAGTAGGGTTTGTTTAAATGATATGCTAGTGCAACCTTATTTTCCGGCAAAGATACTATAAAATTTTTGTCTATGCAATGAAATCAAGTTTAGGCTGTTAGCCAATGTCTCAATTACTAGTGCTACACACTATAAATACGCGCACGCACGCACACTCTGAATTTTTCAGAAAAATAAGTGTCGAAGTGTCTATCCATTGAGCATCAACTTATTAGACTTCTTATTGAATGGAATAAAGTGATGGATATTCGTCGGTAAAATATGGGCGAAATTTTTAATCATATTGCATTGCACTTTACGAAGTAATTTGATGCGTTTTACGATGTTTTGGAGTGCGTTTTACGAAGGAATGCATTGCGTTTTACGAAGCAATAGGAGGTAAAACATCGTAGAAAAGTTTGCGTTTCTATATAGAAACGTAACTATTTCTATATAGAAACGCATGCAAAACTCGAAATTTGACCGTCAATTCACCGTCACTTTTGTTAGTCAAATTCGTCGATAAAATATTGATATTCATTAAGTTGACACTTCGACACTTGTATTTTTCAAAACCCTAGGTGTGCGCGTGCATGCATGTACATTATATAAGCAGAAATAGATGCAGTAGCTAAAAAACAAAAAGTGCATGGGATGTCAACCTATATTAATGCTCAGTAAATATAGATATTAATCCAGAAATGAAAGGCTACTGCTTTTTCTTTGAGCATTTAGGGCATAAACCCTTTATCATAAAGTTTACACTATGCATCTGATAACCTAGTGGAATGCAAAGGTCAGGGATCGGCATGTCGTATAGACAGAATGTCTTGTGGCAGCGTTCACAAAAGAAATGCATGTGCTCGTCTTCATCAGTTTCAATGCTTTTGCTGAAACATAGTTCGTACTTAGTTCCACCTGCACCGTCTTCCACAGTGTGAACTAGGTGATTGTCACGAAATAATGTGAGTGTACGGAATATGTTAGATTTGTCTATTGTGATAATCTGATCTTCCAGTTCTTTCATTGAGACTGGATTTTCACATGCAGCAAGAGACTTAGCAATAACTATTCTGTTGGAAGTTGGTTTGATGCCATGCTTTTCCAGAAGCAAGATACATTTGTTTTCATCCATTTTATTTGTTATTTATCTACAAAAGTAGTTAATGCTGCCGTAAAATCCAAATATATCTTAATAATAATTTTACTTTTGCATCTGTGAATAAAGCAATGCATAGACAAAGGCTTTGGGCACGGATACTCTTGGCAGTATTTGTACCTATGCTTATTATGTCAACATTCCACCACCATGAGGAGGTGATGGGTGCTGGTATAACATGCTATGATTGTCAGCATCATATACATCATGCTGGGCATATTGCTAATGGATGGACATCTATAGATGGATGCGTACTATGTCATTTTCATAGTCTTCCTTACATCTTAGGAACAGAGGTCAGCATAGCATTATTTGCAATTTTATTATATATGGCATTGGCTTTTTTAAAGCCAATGCATGCTGCCACCTTCCGTGGCGTAACGACAACACGCGGTCCTCCGTCTTTTTATTCAATTGGAAAGTAAATAGTATTTTTAAGGTAAAAAACAATTCTATAGAATGAAAAGATTATATATCATGCTATTGCTCATATGTGTTTGTATATGTGCAACAGCAGAGCCTATGGCTCCAAAAGCATCATTGTCAGGACATGTGACAGACGCTTCAGATAAAAGTGCCCTTGTTGGTGTAACAATATATATACCTGAGTTATCTGTAGGAACGACAACGGATGAAAACGGAAATTACATGATAGCAGATCTTCCTGCCAAAAATATAACCTTGCAGGTTAGCTATCTTGGGCATCAGACCATAATAAAAAAGGTCACATTGCAAAAAAGCACTACCGCAGACTTCATGATGAAAGAATCAAATGCGATGATAAATGAAGTGGTAGTAACTGGACTGGCTGGAAATTCACTGATGAAAGATTCTCCAACACCAGTCTCTATTCTTACTGCAGCAGATATCAAGTCGGTATCTTCAACAAATATCATTGATGCTATAGCACATCAGCCAGGTATATCACAGATTACTACAGGTAGTGGTATTTCTAAACCTGTGATACGTGGATTGGGATATAACCGCATTGTGACTGTCAATGACGGAGTGAGACAGGAAGGACAGCAATGGGGAGACGAACATGGTATTGAAATAGATCCACAGACGGTTAACAATATTGAGATTCTTAAAGGTCCAGCTTCGCTAATGTATGGATCGGATGCTATGGCTGGAGTCGTTATATTCCACGATGCACCAACATTGGCAAAGAATACTGTGGCTGGTGATGTTTCATCGGAATATCAGACCAATAATGGACTGTTTGACTATTCCCTTCACATGGCAGGAAATAATAATGGATATGTTTGGGGAGTGAGGTATTCTGATAAGATGGCACATGCATACAAAAACAAGTATGATGGATATGTAGACAATTCGCAGTTCAGAGAACGTGCAATGTCTGGCTTATTGGGAGTAAACAAAAGTTGGGGATACAGTCATCTTAAATTGAGTTATTATCATCTTACTCCAAGTATGATAGAAGAACCTGGAGCTGTTGGTGACAAGGACTATGGACATGGACTGCCATATCAGCAGATACATCATTATAAGGCTGTACTGGATAATTCATTTTATGTGGGTGATGGAAATCTGAAGACCCTTGTTGCATACCAGCAAAACCGCAGACAGGAGTTTGAGGATGAGGAAAATCCAAATAAACCTGGACTTGACTTTATGTTGCATACTATAAACTATGATGTTCATTATGCATTGCAACCAGCTGAAGGCTTGAGTTTTGCAACTGGAGTGAACGGTATGTATCAGCGTTCTGTGAATAAAGGTGATGAATTCCTTATTCCTTCTTATGCTCTCTTTGATTTTGGAGCATTTGCAACGTCTAGCTATAAGGTTGGAAACTGGAATGTAAGTGGTGGATTAAGATATGATACACGACATCTTCGCAGTTTCGCACTAGAAGATAGATTCGCCAGCATGTCGCGTACTTTCAATGGTGTTACTGGTAGTATCGGCGCAACTTATGCTATTAATGAAAAAATGAACGTCAGGCTGAATCTTGCAAGAGGTTTCCGTGTGCCAAATCTTAGTGAGTTGGCTTCAAACGGTGAACATGAAGGTACTTTCAGATATGAAGTAGGTAACACAGAACTGAAACCTGAATACAGTTGGCAGTTAGATGCTGGATGGGATTATACATCTACATATATTTCAGCACAATTGTCTTTATTTGCCAACTATATAGACAATTATATCTTTGCACACAAAATAGCAGGAAAAGTAGTTGATAATGTTCCTGTATATCAATTTGTGCAGGGCAATGCCCGTCTACTAGGAGGTGAAGCCAGCGTTGATATACATCCTATAGAAAGACTTCATTTCCAAAATGCCTTTTCGTATGTTGATGCCGTACAGCTGAATCAAACTGCGGAGGCAAAATATTTGCCAATGACTCCGGCACCACGTTGGACATCAGAATTGAAATATGATTTAATACGTGATGGCAATACTTTTAACAATACTTTTGTAAAGATTGGTATGGAATGTGATCTTCGTCAGAATCATTACTATGGACTTGACAATACAGAAACAGCTACACCTTCATATACACTGTTGAATGCTTCGATGGGAACAGATATAAAATGTAGAGGAAAGAAAATACTTTCTGTATATCTAACTGGTGACAATCTTACAAACAGAGCATACCAGAATAATTTGAGCAGATTGAAATATGCTGGATTAAATCCCGTTACTGGACGAGAGGGCGTATTTAATATGGGACGTAATTTTGGAATAAAGGTTGTAGCGCCTATAAATCTTTAGACGATGATTATTACTGACAGCTGTTTAGTGTTGATACTATGTATTCAACTTCACTGTCGGTAAGGATTTGATTGCAAGGCAAACTCAATTCATTGTCTGCAATATATTCTGTTATGGGGAATGAGAGATGATTCCATTCCCTGTAACATTTTTGTTTATGAGGAGGAATAGGGTAGTGAACGATTGTTTCTATACCCTTATAATTAAGTTGTAGCCTTATTAAATCGCGATTAGAACATAATATAGGATATATGTGGTAAACAGAATTAAGAGCGTTTAAAGTCTTGATATTCCTATTTATGATATTTTCATTATAGTATTTCGCAATAGCAATTCTTCTTGCGTTATCCTGATCAAGGTATTTTAGCTTTACACTTAATATAGCAGCCTGAATTTCGTCAATTCTACTATTCATCCCTTTATATGGGAATACGTATTTGCGTGAACTACCATAGTTGCCTATAGCTCTTGCTGTATCATTAAGTCTTTCATCGTTTGTTGTAATAGCTCCTGCATCGCCAAATGCACCAAGATTCTTTCCTGGATAGAAACTATGTGCGGCTGCATTTCCGATACTGCCTGTTTTAATGTTTTCAGAATAGTTACATCCATGAGCTTGTGCATTGTCTTCTATCAACAGTAGATTATGATTCTTACATATCCTGCCTATCTCTTCTGTGTATGCACAGATTCCATAAAGATGCACAATGAGTATTGCACGGGTATTCTTTGTAATGACATTCTCTATTTTTGTGTCGTCAATCTGTAGAGTGTTGATATTTGGTTCAACAAGTACAGGAGTGAGATTGTTTGCTGTTATTGAAAGTATAGAAGCAATATAAGTATTTGCTGGAACAACAACTTCGTCACCGTCTTTAAGTATACCAAGTTCCTTATATGATCTGAATATAATGGTAAGGGCATCCAAGCCATTTCCACAACCAATGCAGTGCTTTGTGCCTATATAATTTGCATATTGTCTTTCAAAAGCAGTTGTAGCCTCTCCATTTAGATACCAACCGCTATCTATTACATTGCTTACAGCAGTGTGGATTTCCTCACTGTGCATGCTTGTTACTTTTTTGAGTGACAGATAATCTATTTTCATAGTTCCCATTCATAAGTATCATATACAACACCTCTGCCCCCGTATCCCTCTTTGTGGGAGATAAGTCCCTCATTGATTACGCTACAATTATCATCGGTAGAACTTCCAAAGTCAAGATATTGATAATCGGGATAATCATGGTACATCACTTTATCGTATATAGCTTCCATAGCACCTAAATCTTTTCCTATTGAGTTAGTAGAGCTATATTGTCCATGTATGACATTCCTCATCATATAGAATGTGATGCCACCGATTATATTGCCGTCTTTATAGGCGTTGTATTGAATAATATTGTTTGGAAATTTTGATTTAAGCAGTTTCATCTCTTCGAGTGTGTGCACAGGTTTTGCGTTGAAACGCTGCTTTAGGTTATCATTAAGTATTTTCCAAAAGTCATCAAGACTTGCATCAGTCACAACTTGAACACCATTAAGAATTGCTTTTTTCAATCTTCTTATATGGTCTTTGCGCCATCTCATGTGTTCATTCATGAAGATCGTTGTTCCGATGTTTCTTGTCAACAAGTGGGCATGACATTTCCAGAATATTGCATAAAGGTCTTCCTCTGACGCATGTTTACAATAAATCCATGGGATTGGTCGGTAGATTGCTTTCTTAAAACCTATAGTCCTTAAATATTCATTAAGTTCGGTGAATAGTATGCACGTACTGGTGATATTGGCGTGAATGTCCATTATCAGTCCGCCGTATGTAAGTCCGAAATGTGAATAAAGGGTATCTTCAATCTTATGTGCAGGAAGTAGCGCATATAGTTTATCCTTCTTATAGAACATTAATGAGAAGTCATCAAATCTATCAGAATGGTAATCCATATAATTACGGTCAAAAAGAAATGTTGCATTTTTCGCCTTGTTAACGAATTTGTTCCATTCTTCTTTTTGGTCTGGTGTGTATTTCCTTATTTCAAACATTCAGTACGTTGTATGAATTCATTGTAATCGTAGATATAGTCGGCTTCATCATAGTCGTCTTCTGCAAGTACCAAGCATACTGAACCTGAAGAGAAGTCTTCAAGCGTGCGCCATATACCTTTGTCGACAAACAGACCTTGATATGGATGATTTAGTAGATAATGCTGCTTTTCATGTCCGTTGTCAAGTGTAACTGTAAACGAACCACTCACGGCAACAATAAATTCACGGCAATGGATATGAGCGTGTCCACCACGGTAGCCTCCAGACGGTACATCATAAGTCCAATATACCCTTTTGAATTCAAAAGGAATACTCTTAAATCTCTCTGCAACGGTAAGGTTCCCACGTGGATCTGAAATCTTAGGCAGTTCAATTATTGTCCCAAGTTTACAGCTCATTATTTCTTTTTAGCGTGTTTGGCATTTATATCTTTAATCCATTTCATTCTTTCGTTGAATATNGGACTATATTTATCCAAAATTGCTTGTAAATCCTTACTACGATTATCTAGTTGGATGTATTCTTCAGTCTTNGTCTTGCTNTCTTCTTTTAGTGACATCATCTGTTCTAAGACCACCTTCTGTTCATCTCTAGTTATTGAAAGTTGTTTACCAAGTTTCTGGAGATCCTCCAAAAACTTGGTAATAGTATCAATATTGTCGTTGTTGTTATTAATCATGTAATTTTATTTGATGATAGTGTCAGCAACTCTCTTAGCCTTTTCACGCAATGCGTTGATATCATCTCCAACTTCGCCATAGCATAATACTACACCCATACGGCGATTTACATGCTGGTCTGGTTTGCCGAAAATACGAACGCGTGTACGGTCTTCCTTTAATGCTTCTACAAGATTGTATTCTGGAGCATGGTCTGCATCTTCCTTTGCAAGAACAACAGCACTGCATCCATAATGTTCAAGATGTATAGCAGGAATAGGCCACCCCATGATTGCACGAAGATGAAGTTCAAATTCACTCAAGTTAGTTGTGTGTCCGAGTGTAACCATACCTGTGTCGTGTGGTCGTGGACTTAACTCAGAGAATATCACTTCGCCTTTTTTCGTCATGAAAAACTCAACGCCCCATAACCCATAGCCTGTAAGTGCTTTCGTTACTTCGTCAGCCATGTGTTCAGCCTTCTTTAATGCTTCATCAGATATGTGGTAAGGCTGCCAACTTTCACGATAGTCACCGCTTTTCTGTATGTGTCCTATAGGAGGACAGAATATCGTAGGAGCATTTTTCTGTGTCACAGTAAGAAGAGTGAACTCAGAATCAAAGTCTATAAATTCCTCGATAATAACCTCTTTAACATCGCCACGACTACCTTCCATTGCTTCTGTGAATGCAGCTTTTAGTTCATCATCGTTGTGAACGTAGCTTTGACCATGACCGCTTGAGCTCATAAGGGGTTTAACGACACATGGGAAACCGATTTCGTCAGCGGCTTTCTTAAATTCGTCAAAAGTCTTTGCATAGAAATACTTTGCTGTGCGAAGTCCAAGTTCCTTAGATGCAAGGTCACGAATGGCGCGGCGGTTCATCGTATAGTTTACCGCACGTGCAGAAGGTACGACCTGAATACCTTCTTTTTCAAAATCGAAAAGTCGCTCAGTACGAATGGCTTCTATTTCTGGTACAATGATGTCTGGATGGTGTTTGCGAACTGCAGCTTCAAGTGCATCTCCGTCAAGCATACTGAATATTTCTCTTTCGTCAGCAACTTGCATTGCTGGTGCGTTATCATAACGATCACATGCAATGACATAAACTCCTGCTCTTTTAGCAGCAATAACAAACTCCTTGCCCAGTTCACCTGAGCCCAATAACATGATTCTTTTCATAGCCTTATTTGTTTCCATACATATTATCATAGTACTTCTGGTAGTCACCACTGGTAACTTCGTGTATCCATTGCTGGTTTTCAAGATTCCACTGAATGGTTTTCACTATACCGTCGGCAAACTTAGTCTCTGGATACCAACCAAGTTCATTCTTTATCTTTGTTGGATCAATGGCATAACGCTGATCGTGACCTAAGCGATCGGCAATGTGTGTAATGAGATCATTGTTTATCCAATTGATATCAATATCACCATTAGCATCTTTCTGTTGCTTCTTTAGTACGTTTCTCAGCTGCTTGTTGTCAGCCATCATATCGTGTATAGTCTTTATAGTGAGTTTCACGATGTCGATGTTTGTCATTTCGTTGTGACCACCAACATTATAAACTTCACCTTCACGACCTTCACAAACAACCATGTCAATAGCCTTGCAATGGTCTTCAACGTATAACCAGTCACGAACATTAAGTCCTTCGCCGTAGACAGGTAATTGCTTGCCTTCAAGAATATTGTTGATGATTAATGGAATAAGTTTTTCAGGGAAATGATAAGGACCATAGTTGTTAGAGCAACGTGTAATTGTTATTGGCATGTGATAAGTATCACGGTATGCCATTACAAACATGTCTGCACTTGTCTTGCTTGCACTGTAAGGACTGTGTGGACATAGTGGAGTAGTCTCAGTGAAAAAGCCTTCAACCCCTAGACTTCCATATACCTCGTCTGTAGAAACCTGATGATAGCGCTTGCTAGCTTTCCATGTAGGATAACCGTTTTCATCTTTTCCTGTAACCCATGCACGGCGTGCAGCATCAAGTAGATTCTGTGTACCGAGAATGTTTACGCTGAGAAAAAGCTGAGGATCTTCAATACTGCGGTCAACATGACTTTCAGCCGCGAAGTTTACTAAATAGTCTATCTCATTTTCCGCAAACAGTTTGTCAGCTAGTTCACGGTCACGGATGTCTCCCTTAACGAATACGCAACGTTTGTTGTCGATATCATCTTTTATCGTTCCCAGATTTCCTGCATATGTCAATGCATCAAGGACGATGACCTTTATATCTTCGTTTTTGTATTTTCTGTTTAGCAAATACTTAATGAAGTTTGCTCCTATAAAGCCTGCGGCTCCTGTAACAAGATAAGTTCTCATTTTTATAGTTGTGATTTATTTGTTCCTAATGTAATAACTTCGCAATCAGTGAATTTATTGCCTTCGATTGTGAGTCTTATTATTGTTCTTTCTTTCTGCCATCCCATGTGTCCGGCTGCACCTGGGTTTATATGCAGAAGATTTAATGATTTGTCGGGCATTACTTTCAAGATGTGTGAATGTCCAGAAATAAATAGGTTGGGTGGTGATGCGAATATCATATTCCTTACAGAAATGTCATATTTCCCTGGATAACCGCCGATGTGTTTCATCATTACATCTACATCCTCGCATTTAAATCTTAGTATTTCGGGGTATCTTGCACGTATGTCATACCCGTCGCAATTACCATAGACAGCTCTGAATAAAGGTTTCATTTTCTCAAATTTATCAGTAACCTCAATAGAGCCAATGTCTCCTGCATGCCAAATCTCGTCGCATTCTCCTAGATAGGTCTCGTATTTCTCATCCCAAAAGGCGTGAGTGTCACTGATTATTCCTATTTTCTTCATAATTGAAACCGCTTTCTAATTAATTCGGCAATGAAGGTCTCAGTATCTTCAATACCAAGCATGGTGGTGTTGATACATAAGTCGTAGCTTTCACTGTGTCCCCATTGTTTACCAGTATAATAGTTATAGTATGAAGCACGTGCCTCTTCCTTGTCTGTGATATATTTTCTTGCTTCGTTAGGGTTCATGTCATGGCGTTTACAAACTCGCTGTATACGTTGGTCAATATCTGCCGTAACAAATATGTTTATAGTGTTCTTGAAATCACGCAGAATATAATCAGCTGTTCTTCCAACAAATATACAGTTACCTTTTTCTGCGGCTTTTAATATGGCGTCGCTTTGAAATTTGTAAAGACTTTCCTGTGAAAGGTCGTTTTTGTAGAAATTACTGTCGCCAATCAGCGGTACATGTATATTAAGAAGAGATTTGAAAAATCCCTTGTGCTCGTCAGCCTGCTCAAAAAACGTCTCGTTGAATCCACTTTCAAGTGCAGCAAGGTTCAGAAGCTCACGGTCGTAGAAACTACAGTTCAGCTCTTCGGAAAGTTTCTTTGCAATAATTCTTCCTCCACTGCCGATCTGTCTACCGATATTAATTATGATTTTCTTGTCTTCCATGTATCATATTTTTATGTTGGTTTTTAAATTTTTTCATATATGCCATCATCATAAATGCTGCTATTATAGAAGCACAGACATCAGATGTAGGCATTGCATACCAAACTCCATTGAGCCCGTAGATTAATGGTAATATGGCTAGCAATGGTAGAAGTAAAAGTAATTGTCTGGAAAGTGAAAGAAAAATACTGATCTTCACTTTACCTATGCTTTGGAAAAAGTTTGTTATCACCATCTGACATCCGATAATAGGGAAAGCCAGAAGGTTAATTCTTATCGCCTTTATTCCAAGTCCTATAAGTGTAGCATCCTTTGTGAATAGTCGTGAACAATAGTAAGGCATGAACATTGCGATCAGCCAACCTGTGGTCATGATTATCGTTGCTACTATAATAGCAAGTTTCACTACGTGCATCATTCTATCAAGTTGTTGCGCTCCATAGTTATATCCCGCAATAGGTTGCATTCCCTGATTTACACCCATAACAAACATAACGAAAATAAAACCAATCTTATTTGATATTCCGTATGCTCCAACGTCAAGATCGTTTCCGTAATGCACAAGTTGCTGGTTAATGAATATGACAACAATACATGCGCATACATTCATTGCGAAAGGAGACACACCAACTCCAATTATATTCTTAACGATATCTTTTTTTAATCTATATATTCCACGTTTGAAATGCAATAATTCTTTTTTGTTGCTAAACACTCTTATCTGCCATATCAGTGCTAGAATCTGTGAAATAACAGTTGCGTAAGCCGCTCCCTTTATTCCCCAGTTGAATACCATGATGAAAAAATAATCCAAGATGATATTCATTACCACAGTGAATATTGTTGCTAACATAGCCTGTTTTGGCTTGCTGCCAGCACGCAGTACTGCATTCATTCCAAAATACATGTGTGAGAATACGTTTCCCAAAAGAATGACACTCATAAAATCACGTGCATAAGGAATTGTCGTATCACTAGCTCCGAAAAACCTTAATATCGGATCAAGAAAAATAAGACATATAATAGAGAATGATATACCTATTATTAAGTTAAGGGTAATTGTATTTCCTAATATGTTTTCTGCAGTCTTGTAATCTTTCTGACCTAGTTTTACGGATATGAACGTTGATGCTCCAACACCAACGGCAGCTCCGAATGCGCTTGAAAGATTCATGAACGGAAAGGTTATTGCCAAACCTGAAATAGCAAATGGACCTACGCCCTGGCCGATAAAAATGCTGTCTACAATATTGTAGAGTGAAGCAGCGGTCATGGCTACTATAGCTGGAAGAGCATACTGGATAAGTAGTTTACCTATGGGTTTGGTTCCTAACTCTAATGTTGCCTGTTTATTATCCATGATGCAAAAGTACAAAAATTATTTTATTTCTTATTTATAAAATAAAGGTAAATAACTATTTTTGTTGAAATGATTTTCTGTTCTCAATTTAATATATTACTTTTGTGTCTTGAAACCTAAATGAAATATTGATGAACAAATATATTATCCTTATAATTTTAATGGCTTTGCCATCTGTTGTTTGGGGCTCTTTGGGAGTAAACGAAGCTGAAATGGTTTCATATCCTGGAGGTAAATGTTATATTTTTAGGCTTAAACTTACAGACAAGAAAAATACGCCATATAGGCTTGATAAGCCTTCGGATTTTCTATCCCAACGTGCTATTGATAGGCGCAAAAAGCAACATCTGGCGATTGATTCTACAGATTTGCCAATATCTCCTAGTTATTTGTCTACTATAGCAAGGTGTGAGAAAATTCAGATTGTTGGTAAAAGTAAATGGAATAACTCTGTTTTGATAAAATGTAATCATCAGAACAATGCATACAAATTATTGAAATTGCCTTTTGTTAGAAATCTAGTACAAGTATTTTCTTCTCCTGATTCAATAAGTAGTTCTATGCGCTCCAGTTTTAAAAAGGAGTTTAATCGTTGGGATACGATACCTGACAGTAAATATGGAGTAGCTGTAAATCAGATAACTTCTTTGTCTGGTGACAGACTTCATTCTATGGGATATCGTGGAAAAGGAAAGGTTATTGCCGTACTTGATGCTGGATTTATGAATGTGGATAGAATACCAGCTTTACATCAAATTAAGATAGCTGGTATTGATGATTTCGTAGTACCTAAATCAGAAAATATATTTGCAGAGTCTGATCATGGAACTATGGTCTTGTCTCTTATGGCAACAGACATGCCGGGGACTTTTATCGGCACAGCTCCTGATGCTAGTTATATGCTTCTTAGATGTGAGGATACACGAACAGAGAGCTTGGCAGAAGAGGATTATTGGGCTGAGGCTGTAGAATATGCCGATTCTGCTGGTGTAGATATAATAAATTCATCTTTAGGTTACCATGATTTTGACGATTCTTCAACTAATCATAAATATTACGAAATGGATGGTTTGACGACATTTATTTCACATACTGCATCTATGCTTGCTGATAAGGGAATTGTATTAGTTAATAGTGCTGGAAATGATGGTATGGGGACATGGAAGAAATTAAACTTTCCTGCTGATGCAAGAAATATAATTACTGTTGGATCTATAACTCCAACTGGCGATAATGCCGCTTTCAGTGCAGTGGGACCTACTGCTGATGGAAGAATAAAACCTGATGTTATGGCTTATGGAAGTCCGGCTGTTGTTATTTCTGGACGTGGAACAATAGTAGATGATATGGGTACATCTTTCTCTGCACCGTTAATATCAGGCATGGTAGCTTGTCTATGGCAGGCTTTATCAGATAAAACGGCAAAAGAAATTATAAATATAGTCATTCATAGCGGTAACAACATTCATCCAGATAATGTTTATGGATATGGTGTTCCTGATTTTCAAAAAGCTTATAGTAGCGGAAAACGATGAAAGCACTGTCATTATACGAACTGAACAATTTGGTGAGGGAAACGATTGCTGTTTCTTTGACTGATGAATATTGGGTTGAGGCTGAATTGTCTGAACTGAGAGAGGTGCGTGGACATTGCTATATGGAATTGATCCAAAAAGATTTGTTTAGTAATACCCCTGTTGCTAAGGCTCAGGCAAAATGCTGGAAAAGTAAATGGATTGGTGTGCGTGATAAATTTGAACGTATAGCAGGACAATCTCTTCATGCAGGTTTGAAGGTAATGTTGAAAGTTTATCCTGATTTCCACGAGGCTTACGGATTTTCTTGGATCGTTACTGATGTCAACCCAGAGTTTACAATGGGCGATATGGCGCGTAAGAGATTGGAGATTATCAATAAATTAAAAACAGACGGTGTATTTGACTTACAGAAAGATTTGGAATTGCCAATGTTTGCACAGCGTATAGCCGTAGTTTCTAGTCCTAATGCTGCCGGATATGGTGATTTCTGTAGTCAATTGGAACATAATGATTATGGTTTGAAGTTCTATCCTCGTTTGTTTCCAGCCATCATGCAGGGTGAAGGTATAGAAAAGAGTGTTATTTCAGCTCTTGATGATATTTATAAATCTTTGGATGACTTTGATATTGTTGTTATTATACGTGGTGGTGGAGCTACAAGCGACATGAGTGGCTTTGATACGTTGGCACTTGCTGAGAATGTAGCTAATTTCCCATTGCCAATAATTACAGGAATAGGACATGAACGTGATGAGTCTGTTCTTGATATGGTTTCAAATACGAGAGTAAAGACTCCTACTGCTGCAGCTGCATTATTGATTGAACATCTTTCTGATGTCTATAATCGTGTAATAGATGCACAAGAGGAGATAATATCAAGTATAGTACATCGAATGGAGGTAGAAAATATACGATTGAAAAGACTTGCTGAGAAGATTCCGATGTTGTTTTCTATATTTAAGAATCAGCAGATTTCCATGCTTGATAAATTGTTTGTGGAAATAGTAAATACAATTACTCAGAAGGTTTCAAGATGCACTTATGATATTAGTATTATCTCAAAAAGTCTAGCGCCTGTTGCACAAAGGCGATTGANAAAAGAAAGTTACCGACTGCAACTTATTCAACAGAAACTAGAAGCTCTTGATCCTGCATTGTTGCTTAAAAGAGGGTATAGTATTACTACGTTTAAAGGACAAGTTGTGAAAAAAGCTTCTGATTTAAAGCGTGGTGATGAAGTTGAGACACGATTTGAAAATGGAACTGTAAAATCTATAATAAAATAAATTTATGGCTAAAGAAGAATTTAAATATGAAGAGGCTGTGAGACAGCTTGAGAGTATCGTTGAAAAATTGGAAAACGATGAACTCGATATTGATTCAATGAGCGAAAATTTAAAGAAAGCTCAGAAACTCATCAAGCTATGTAAGGACAAACTTACTAAAACTGATGATGAAATCAATAAGATACTTGAAAAGGATAAGAAATGAAGCTATTCATAAATATTGCGACTAATAGTTGCAAATATTCATTTTTATTCGTACTTTTGCGCTAAGTTATTACGTTGAACATTTAAATTATAGATGTTATGAAGGATCTGGATTGGTCTAATTTGTCTTTTGGCTACGTGCCAACAGACTACAATGTTCGCTGCTATTATCGCAACGGAAAATGGGGCGAGATAGAAGTTTGCTCCGATGAGTATATTAAATTGCACATGGCTTCAACCTGCCTGCATTATGGTCAGGAAGCTTTTGAAGGCTTGAAAGCTTATCGTGGAAAAGACGGTAAGGTGAGAGTCTTCCGTATGGATGAAAATGCAGCTCGTTTACAGAGTACTTGCCGTGGCATTCTTATGCCAGAAGTTCCTACAGAATTATTTGAGGAAATGGTGAAAAAGGTCGTAAGACTTAATCAGGAATTTATTCCTACTTATGAGAGTGGTGCTACTCTTTATGTTCGCCCATTGCTTATTGGTACTAGTGCACAGGTTGGTGTACATCCTTCAACAGAATATTTGTTCACAATATTTGTAACTCCTGTTGGACCTTATTTCAAGGGTGGCTTCTCAACTAATCCTTATGTTATCATTCGTGACTATGATCGTTCTGCTCCTCTTGGTACAGGTGTATATAAAGTTGGTGGTAACTACGCTGCCAGTCTTAAGGCAAATGCACTTGCCCATGAAAAGGGATATGCTTGTGAGTTCTATCTTGATGCAAAGGAAAAGAAGTATATGGATGAATGTGGCGCTGCAAATTTCTTCGGTATTAAGAACAATACTTATGTTACTCCAAAGAGTACATCTATTCTGCCAAGTATCACCAACAAGAGTCTTATGCAACTTGCAGAAGATTTAGGAATGAAGGTTGAGCGTCGTCAGATTCCAGAGGATGAACTTGAAACATTTGAAGAGGCTGGAGCTTGTGGTACAGCTGCTGTAATAAGTCCAATTAGCTATATTGATGATCTTGATAATGGTAAGCGCTATGACTTTGGTGCAGAACCTGGCAAGATATCAAAGAAGCTCTATGATACTCTTCGTGGCATCCAATATGGTGATGTAGAAGACAAGCACGGTTGGGTCTCAATAGTAATTGATTAATTAACAAAATAACAAAAATACTATGGACAATATTTCTGGTTACAAAGACAGAGCGATAGAATCGCTAACTGGTAAATGGGGAAACTCTGCTATTGCTACCCTTATATATATGATAATATTTGGGGGAATACCAATAGCATTCTCTTATGGTGTTACCTTAACACAATCATGGTTGACAATATCAGATCCACTTGGCAATATCATACAGATTGTATTATTACCTATCTTCTGGGGATTTGAAATAATGTTTTTAGAAAACATACGCAAAGGAGATCAAGAACTAGACCTTGGCAAAATGTTTGAAGGATTCAAAGACTATTTTCGAATAATGCTAACCAACCTACTTGTAGGAATATATACACTGCTTTGGACGCTATTACTTATCATCCCTGGAATTATAAAGATGTACTCATACAGTATGACCAATTATATCTTATTGGATGACCCTGATTTGAAATACAATTCAGCTATTGAAAAGAGTATGGCAATGATGAAAGGTCATAAAATGGATTTATTCTTACTCGATTTAAGCATGATAGGCTGGCTTATCCTTAGTATAATAACATGTGGAATAGGATTATTATTCCTTACACCATACAATTTAACAGCTCATGCCCACTTCTATGAAGATCTGAAAGCTGAAGAGCAGCAGAATATTGCCGAATAGAACAAATACAACTACATAATAAGATCGTATCCGAAGTACACAAAACTACACGGGTACGACCTTTTTAATTTTATGAATATACATTTATGAGCAAAGGAAAATTAGAAAAGTTTGCGGAGATGGAAACATTCAGAAACGTGTTTCAATACCCGTTTTCTATTATAGACAATGTACCTTTTGATATGAAGGGACATTGGAATCAAGATTTTTTTAAGAATGATAATCCTATAGTATTGGAACTTGGTTGTGGTAAGGGCGAATATACCGTAGAGCTTGCCAAACTGTATCCAAATGTAAACTTTGTTGGTGTAGACATCAAGGGTGCACGTATGTGGACTGGAGCTAAAAAAGCAATAGAAGCCAATCTTGAAAATGTTGCTTTTCTTAGAACTAACATAGAGATTATTGATAGGTTTTTCGATACTGATGAAGTAGAGGAGATATGGCTCACTTTTAGTGATCCTCAGATGAAAAACGCACATAAGCGACTCACTAGTACTTTCTTCATGCAAAGATATCGCCATTTTCTTGTTGATGAAGGTATCATTCATTTAAAAACTGATTCTAATTTCCTATTTACTTATACAAAGTATATGGTTGACGTAAACAAGTTGCCAGTGCTTCTTTGTACGGAAGATCTGTATCATGATGATTTGGATTCAGAGACTCAAAAAATTCTTTCAATTCAAACTTATTACGAAAGTATGTGGATTGAAAGGGGATTGAATATAAAGTATATGAAGTTTAATTTGCCACATGATGGTGAACTAAATGAACCTGATATTGAGATACCTTTGGATGATTACAGAAGCTATCATAGACCAAAGAGAAGTGGCTCAGAAACAGGTAAGTGAAAAAATGCAAAAAGTTTGTTGATTTAAAAATTTAAGTGTACATTTGCAAAGATGTATAGATACAGTGTTTTTTTATAGTATATCACGTATATTTATACATGTTTAAGCAAAATCACGTTATGGATTTATTTCCATATCAAAGATATACTCATCATTAATTGATGAGATTATTTTAATTAGTCGTGTGTGCTTATGCTCGTGAGGGTGTCAGTATACAAAATTTTAAAGTTGAGTTAACTTAATAGTGCATAGTCGTGAGACAATGCACTATTTTTTTTGGCTCTCATTGTGTTTAATCAAAAAATATAATTACTTTTGCATTATAAATAAATTATTAGATTATGACATTATACCCAAAACTAATTACAGATGCCTTAGCGACAGTTGTCTATCCTGGAACGAAAAAGAACCTTGTGGATAGTGACATGGTTGCTATGGATAATGTGCATATTGATGGAATGAAGGTTGCCGTCACACTAATTTTCCTTCGTGACACAGATCCATTTCTCAAATCTACAGTAAAGGCGGCTGAGGCTGCTATTCATTATCATGTTGATAAGAATGTTGAGGTTACTATCGAAACTGAATTCAAATCAGCTCCACGTCCAGAGGTGGGTAAACTTCTACCGCAGGTAAAGAATATTATTGCAGTAAGTTCTGGTAAAGGTGGAGTAGGTAAGAGTACTGTCTCTGCTAATCTTGCCATAGCTTTGGCTCGCTTAGGATATAAGGTAGGACTTCTTGATACTGATATATTCGGTCCTTCAATGCCTAAAATGTTTGGCGTTGAGGATGCTCGCCCTTCTGGCGTAAATAAGGATGGTAGACAACTAATAGAGCCGATAGAAAAATATGGTGTAAAACTATTAAGTATTGGCTTTTTCGTAAATCCGGATACTGCGACTTTATGGCGTGGAGGTATGGCAACATCTGCTTTGAAGCAACTTATTGCTGATGCTGATTGGGGAGATTTGGATTATTTTATACTTGATACCCCTCCTGGTACAAGTGATATACATCTTACATTACTGCAAACCCTTTCTATTACAGGTGCGGTTATCGTCAGTACTCCTCAGAAAGTGGCTCTTGCTGATGCACGTAAAGGTATTGATATGTATAGCAACGATAAGGTTAATGTACCTATTCTTGGGCTTGTTGAGAATATGGCTTATTTCACTCCTGCCGAATTACCAAATAATAAGTATTATATCTTTGGACAGGACGGAGCAAAGAACTTAGCTAATGAATTAGGTGTAGCCTTGTTGGCTCAGATTCCTATTGTTCAGAGTATTTGTGAGAGTGGTGATGCTGGTGAACCTGCAGCAACTAAAGTTGATACTATTACAGGGCAGGCTTTCTTGAGTTTGGCACAATCTGTCATTACTGTTGTAAACCGTAGAAACAAAGAACAGGCTCCTACAAAAATAGTTAAGATGAAAGACTGATTGGTTACTTATTAAATAAATAAAATAGGTGGAGAATTTATTAGTTCTCCACCTATTTTTATAATATGTTTATTCTTCAGTCTTTTTGTTTTTTTTCTTTGCTTCAATAGCTTTCTTCTTTAGATTCTCAATCTTATCATAAGCATGTTTTCGCGTATTACTAATCTGGAATCTATATACAGCACATGTAAGGAATAGGTATACTATAGTTTGTATCCACAAAGCTGTTACTTCTGGCTGTATATCGGATAGAGTTCCGCCCATACTGCTTATTCTTAGGAATCCTCTAATTCCGAATGTAGATGGGAATATATAGCTAATAGCTTGCCATACACCTGGTATGTCTGCTTGTGGCCATGAAATACCCGACATGAATAATAGTGGTACTGATGTAAATATTACCAGTAGCATTACGTTCTCTCTATATCTAACTAAACATGACAATGCCATTCCAAAGAATATAACAGCTGAAAGAAATGGAACCATAAGCCCTAGTAAATCTATTCCAGATGCAAGCATTGTGTAATTGAAAAATCGTGGAACGCACATTGTTATATATGCGGCCATTATACTATAAATCATAAAATAGCACATAGATTTACCAAGTACTATTCTGAATATTCCGATATAGTGTCGGCTTATAGGCACAAGATCTTTATATCTGTTACTTTCACGTGCTGTTCCTGCACCAAGACCAATTCCCAACATTAATGTTTGTTGTAGAATAAGTATGAGCACTCCTGGTATTATAGCATTTCCATATCCTCCAGTGGAATTAAATATAGGAACTTCAACAAAGTCAAGTGGCTTTGTTGTTATTTCATCATCCCTATTGGTATAGTCTTTGGATTTACTTATTTGGATATTACTGTTGATTTTTCCGGCAACAGTTTGAGCTGTTTGGTATATAGCTTTATAGGTAAGCATGAGACTCATATCGCAATATAAACTCATATGCGCTTGTTCTGAACGAAACAGTTTTGTGGCAAAATCTTTTGGGAAATACAATACACCATGTACTTTCTGCTTACCTATTAGATCTTTTGCCTCTTCTATACTGTTACAGTAATATACGACCTTTGTGTCAGGGCTTGCGTCTACTTCACGAATAAATTCACGGCTTGTCTGGCTGTGTGATTGGTCTACTATGGCTACAGGAACCTCTCTAACTACTTCATTATTGTATATCCATGAGTAGAGTAGAGGGTATCCTAGTGGTACAAGTATAAAGAAAATGAGTACACCTTCATCAGTAATGGTTGAGCGCATTTCTTTAGCCCAGATATAACACATATCTCTGAGACCATTTAGTATCTTGTTTAATAATCCTTCGTTCTTCTCCATTATGGTATATATACATAAAGTAGCATAGCCCTTTTGATGTTTCCCATCACGAATATCGGCAGTAATGCGAATAGTATAAGGGCTGATATACTGAACCATGCGTCCATCAGTGGGTAACCATTAAAAATGTTGATTTGATATATCATGTAATAGTGGCGCAGCGGAAACAAATTTGTCAATTCCTGTATGATAGGATTCATTGAAAAAGCCGGATATGTAGCTCCACTTGTAGAGAAACTTACCACAGCCCATAGTGAGCAGATACTCATTGACATTCTAAGAGATGGCATGAGGCCGAATGCAAAAACACCGAATCCTTGTGCAGATACTACTGCAAGAAAACCAAGTAGTAGCATTGTAAATACACCGCCTGGATGTGGAAATCCTAATATGTAATAAATATAAAATTCAAAAATATAGAATATTGTAAGAAATATCATAAATTGTGGGAGTAGCTTACCGGTAATAGCTATCCAAGGATTGTTACCCGCCATTGCAAACCATTCCTTTGAACGTTTGAATTTAAGTTCTGTACCTATAGAATAAGGTGTTAGTAGAAATATGAATAGCATTAATATTCCTGGAACCATTACAGTACTTAGATAAACATTGTAATTTGACCATGGATTCCCGATCATGTGCAAATCTATTGCTATAGGTTGCAGAAATGTTTTAATTTCATCATCTGTCTTTCCAAATGAACTAAGTTTTGTTTTGCCAACAGACGCTGAACCTAGAGATGAAATGGTCTTCAAATCACGAAATAACATAGATCCGGCAACTAGTGTCACATTGCTATAATAGAAAGATATCTTAGGTTGACTTGATGTCATCAGTCCATCAGTTGTTCCTCTTGGTATATATAGAAAAGCATATATTTTGTTTTCCTGTATTGCTTGTCTTGCCTCATTTACGTTATTATATTCAGCAACTACTTTAGTAGTCTGAAAGGCATCAAGGTGCCTTATCATTGAACGGGTAGTGGCAGTGTTGTCAAGGTCTACAACTCCTACTGGCATATCAGTGGGTAGACCGTTGTTCATTAACGACGTAAAAAAAGAAATAACAAGTATAGGGAATATAACCATGCAAAATCCATATATAGGATTTCTCATGAGTATTCCGCATTCGCGAATTGCTATATTATATATCTGTTTAAAAAAGTGCATTTATTTCTTTATCAAACTCATTCCAGGGCGTAGACCATCTAATTTATCAATTGGGTGTGCCTTAACTTCAAAAGTCTTCAAATCGTATTGACCAGTAGTCTTTGTTGCCTTCCAAACGGCATAGCTCCCTTGATCCTTTATATAATATACTTTCATTCTGATGTCTTTGTTGAAGGCTGGTATGAATGCAGTAAATGTATCACCTATCTTCATGCCTTTCAATTGGTCCTCGCGTATGTTGAAAGTACCCCACTTATCGCTCATGATAGAAATGCTCATGATAGGAGAACCCATACCTACAAGTTCTCCAACCTTTGGGTATACATCGCTAACTTCACCTTCTACCTGTGCAATCTGTACTGTTTCCTTTAGTAGTGAACTTACTACGTCTACAGTGCTCTGTGCAGCTTTGGCATTATTTGCTGCTATACGTTTTTCTTGTTCACGTGCGCCATTGCGAGCAAGTTCATATTGACTTTGCGCAGCCTTAACCTGAGCTTCTGTAGCTTTATAGGCAGCAAAAGCCTCGTCACGTTTCTGACCACTCATAACTCCCTCATCATAAAGATGTTGCATACGAGTATATGATTTCTTCGCAATATCCTCTGCTGCTTTTGCCTGCTGTACCAGCTCATAGGCTCCTTGTATTTGTTCTTTGCGTGCGCCTGCATCAGTAAGGTCTTGCAATGCTTTAGCTGCATTTCCTGTAGCCTGTGCTACCTTCTTCTGTGCGTCAATTTCTGGAATTTCAAGTATTGCAAGTGTGTCGCCTACATGTACATAGTCTCCCTCTTTTACTCTTAATTCCACAATTCGACCAGGAAGTTTACATGAAACTCTGTATTCAGAAACTTCAACTTCTCCCTGAATGGTTTCATCTTGCTTCCCAAGAGTAAAGAAACCGATTAATCCTACAACCACGACTACAAGAGTAAATCCCAATACTGCTAGTAGAATGTTGTTATGCTGTGATTTTGCTGACATGATTATTATATTTCTATTTTCAACAATTTTAATATCTTAATACTCCAAGAGCCTTCTGGAGGTTTACAAGGGATAATTTCACTTCGACCTCAGCGTCTATTTTCTGACTTTGAGCCTGTTGCCATGCTGTCTGTGCTGTCATTACGTCTGTTGTCTCCATTATACCTTCTTTAAATCCAAGATTTGCACAACGTAGGTTTTCCTCTGCACTTTTTATGTTTTTACGTGCCATATTAAGTTTCTTGTGTGCTTCCTTTACTTTAAATTGGCTCTGTGTTATCTGTAAGTCTATTTTTTCTTTAGTATCGCATAATTCCATTTGGGCCATGCATGTAGCTGCTTTTGAAGCTCTTATTTTATATGAACTTTCAAACCAATTCCATACAGGTACTTGTACAATTACGCCAACATTCCACGTTCCTGCGAATTTTCTTTCAAAACTATTATATACATTCGGATTACTAACAAGGTACCCTCCTGTCAGAAGAACATGTGGTAAATATGCAGCTCTAACAAGCCTTGTTGCTTGTTCGCTTATTTCTATGCTATTTTGTAACATACGTAGCTCTGGACGGTTGTTGCTAGCTGCATCTTTGTCTGCTACATTGTCTGTTTGTTGTGACATGTCTATGTTTAGACTATCACTGTTTTCGTCGGCAAGAGTTATATTATCACTCATTGGTATGCCACAGAGTTGGCAAAGCATCATCTTGGATAATGTCAGTCCATCCTCAACTTGTGTAACTTGCATTTCTGCTTCGTTTTCTTTCACGTTAACTCTCAGTCCATCGGCATTTGTAGCTACACCTTCCTTTATCATTTTTTGAACATCACTATTCAATTTTTTTACTAAATTGAGATAACTGTTTGCTAGCAACTGTTTTTGTTTTAGTGAAACAACCAACCAATAGGCTTGGTCAATGTTATATAATGTAGACTGGGTCTTATAGTCTGCATCATTTTCTGCAAGACTTTCGTTAATCTTCGCTATATTATTGATTGCAGTTATGGCACCACCCATATAAATAGGTTGGCGTACCATTATTGCTCCTCCCCAAATATTATGAGTGTCTGTTTCTAATGATTTTACTATTGAATTGCCTATCTGGTTGCCTGCAGCAGCCATTGGTGTGCCTAGTTGTCCCATTACACCGCTTATTTGCTGTGCTACACTTGCTGGAATAACACCTTGTTGTACAAGTCCTGTAACCATGCTCGACAAACTACCGCCTGCTAATGTGGCTGTACTAGTACCTAAATTGTTCAGTTGGTTCTTTTCATCTTTACTTAGCAGAGATATGGATTCACTAAAATATTCATAACCACCAGCAGCATCAACTTTTGGAAGATACTTTGTTTTGGCAGCTTTTCTTATATTCATAGCCATATCCTGTTTTAGCTTAGAAATATTTATCTGTTTGTTGTTGTGCAATGCTAATACACGACAACTGTCAAGGCTTAATGTTCTTTGAGCCTCGGCAGACATAAATGCGCCAAAAAATATGAATAATGATATTATCTTCTTCATTTATTTAAATGTAAAGCTTCTTGAACCAATCATATTACCGTCAGCAAATATGCTTACGTTGTATGTTCCTTCTACTAAAGCTTGTGATACGTTCCAATACATAGTTACTGGAGTTTCCTGACCACCGTATTCGATAGTCTTCTGCATTGAACTTTCTAAGCTTCTATTCTCATACCTAAAAGAATCTGAACCTCCTAGTAGAGTTCCTGTAGGTGATGTTATTCTTACATAAATAGTTTTATTTCCATTGGCAGCGGTTACGTTCTTTGCTATGCTGAAGCTAAGTTGGAATGCTGTTGCCTTTTTCAATTTATTGGTATTTTTCCCATTCTTGTTTCTTGCAGACATGTTAATACCGATAGCATCTAACTGCGAAGCCATTGCTACTTTCTCAGACAATGAGGCTCTTTCTGTATTAAGTCCGGCAATTTGTTTTGTTGCTTCTTCGTATTGTCCTTTTATGTGATAGTTCTCGTCTGATAGGTTCTTATTCAAGCGATTTAGGGAATCTATTTCCAATACGTAGCTGCGCAATACTTTTCTTACGGTTGCCAATTCTTTTTTAAGGCGTGTAATTTCTACTGCGTCGGTGCTTTTTACATGTTTAAGTTCTTGAAGCAGTCTTTGCGTGCGTTCTTGCTCTGTTGTAAGTTGTGCAACGATAGAATCATTGTTTATCTGAGTTTTCATTTCGCTATACTGATTGGCGAATTGCTGATACTCGTTTTCCATCTCTTTCTTGTCAAGCTCTGCCAATTCCTGCATAGCTTTATTCTCTTGTTTTTGTGATTTTAGATTCACAGACAGGTAAATAATACCGCTGATGAGTAGAACACCTACAATAATAAGGGGAATTAAAATTTTCTTATTCATAATTATATTTATTTTCCTTATATTTAAAACAACGCAAATTTACCGTTTTTATCTTAAATGGCAAAGACTTTTTAAACATCAAACACCTATAAACTTAATTTTTAGCATTTTTACGGAAAAAATGAACAATATTAAAATTATTTTCACTGTTATATGTTATAGCTATATAATCAGATTATCCGCTGTTTGTTTATTTTGTACAGTATTATTAAGTTGGTTAAACTTTGTTTATTCCGGATCTTGTGTCAGTTCTGTTATTTTGCCCATGAGAAACTTAGCTTTGTCAAGCAAAGAAGCTTTGTGATGATTGAAATTTGGTACCTCAGAGACATTCATACTATTATCTGACATTTTTTTTCTAGGTTCATCTGCAATTTTGCTTGTTGTATTATCTTCAGCAGAAATTTTGAATGTTATAGAATTGTTTTCTTCTGGTTCTTCTTCTTCTTCTTCAACTTTATCTTCAGATAGTTCGTTTTCATCATAATTTTGTTGTACATCATGAAAGTCTTCTGGTTCATCTTCAATAGTTGTTGCTGGAGTGAATTCATTTTCATTTTTAAAACCAAAATCAAATATCTTTCTCTTGTAAGGTTTGTATAGTTTTTCTATCAATGATTCAAAATAGTAATCATTTGTAGAATCAATAAGATCGTCCTCTCCATCGTCTTCAAAGCCTGTGGCAAGGATTGTCACTTTAGCATTTTTGCCAAGAGTATTATCGTTACTAACACCCCATATAACGTCAATATTTGGATCTAATGCATCCATGAACTGGTCTATTTCATTCATTTCGCTAACCAGAAGTGGATAGTCCTTGCTTGTATATATATTAAGCAATATTCGTTTTGCTTTGTCAATTTCGTTTCCATATATAAGTGGTGAGTCCAATGCGTCAACAACAGATTTTTCCACACGATGTTCACCTTCTCCTTGCCCCATAGCCATTATTGCACCACCACCTCCTCGAAGAGTTGATTCTACATCACAGAAGTCTAGGTTTATGTCGCCTTGAACAGTTATGAGCTCAGATATTGATTTCGTGGCATCGCTAAGTATCTGGTCGGCTCGTTTGAAAGCATCTTTCACGGCAACTTCTTCATTAGAGAAGATGTCGCATATTCTTTCATTATTTATAATTAGCAAGGCATCAACATTTTTGCGCATTTCTTCAACGCCGTGCAGTGCCTTTATTATTTTTTTTCTCTTTTCAAAATAGAATGGGATAGTGACGATTCCGATAGTGAGTATTCCCATTTTTTTTGCTTCACCTGCTATAATTGGGGCAGCACCAGTTCCTGTGCCTCCACCCATTCCGGCCGTTATGAATGCCATTTTCGTGCCGTCATCAAGTAGTTGGTGAATTTGTTCTATACTCGACATCGCTGCGTCTTTGCCTATTTCTGGATTAGCGCCGGCGCCAAGTCCTGTGTCCCCAAGTGGAAGTTTCACTGTGACAGGTGATTTTTGCAAAGATTGACTATCGGTATTAAGTACAGCGAAAGTAACGTTTACGATACCCTCACGATACATATTGTTGACAGCGTTGCATCCTCCTCCGCCAACTCCAATAACTTTTATGATTCCTTTCGACTTGTCTTCTACTGGTCCAAAGTCAACTAAAGGTTGTTTATCGTTTTTCTCTTCAAAATCCTCCATATCTCATTTCTAAGTGTAAAGTTAATGTAAGCGTGGGCATAAATATCAAGCATGTTTGGATATTATCCCGATTTGAGCCTATTTTATGCAAAGATACTGTAAGCCGAACACAATACAAAATAAAAAGGACTTTTTTATCTCAACATAATTTTCCAATATTCACTTGTTTGGTAGTTAATATAAGTATTTCAATAATAAAGTTAATACGATTATCTGGATAAAAAAAGTCATATCTCTTTAGGTTTATTCGAAAAATGGTTGGACCACTTTTGGGTATATTTGCTTGCTATATATCTTGAGAGGGCAGAGTAAACTCTCAAGCTTTGTATATTTGTCGCAGCATTACTAATTATGCAGAGAAGAAATAAAATGTATGTTAGCGCCCTCTACTAGAAAAAGTTTTTTTAATGTCACTAATGTTATAATGTCACAAACCCTTTGTCTATCGGGCTTCAGCCAGTGACATTAAGTGACATTATCGGGGTAAAAGTGACATTAAACGGCAAATCATACTTGTTTTTAGCGTTTTTTTCGCAATTATGCTATTTACATAATACATGTTTGTGCTGATGAAGTTTTATCGAACATATACGCTGGCTTCCTGAATAGTATGAATAATTCAAAATCTACTCCATACATGTATGCAAACATCTAAGAATGAATTTGAATGATGCAAATAAATATAGAAACAGAGTGCATAAACTATTACCTAAATTTTCACAGCTTTTGGGTAATCCGATTACACCGACACGTGTGTAACTCGATTACCTTAGCACGTGTGTAATCCGATTACCCAACGTAGGTAATCGGGTTACACAACGTGGGCAACTCAATTACCCACGTTAGGTAATTGAATTGCCTAACGTGAAAAAGGGTATTACATGACGTAGGTAAAAGAATGATTATCTATAAAACTACAAAAATAGGATTGATTAGAATTATCAGTATTATTGTAATTGGGTTCTGAGATAGCCCTACAAACATATTGTGAAGCATAGCACACATAATGACGAGTACAGACCATCATAAACGAAAAGGCATTTATATATATACTGCATATTTTGCAAAAAATCGCCAAAAATAGGTATGATTTGGAGTTTAATGTCACTTTTACCCCGATAATGTCACTTAATGTCACTCGCTCAGCCCTTATAAATAAAGGGCTTGTGACATTATGACATTAGTGGCATTAAAAAAACTTTTTCTGGTATAGTGTCCCTTTTAATGAAGCATATCACCCCCGAAATGGGCGAATAATCCTCAAAAAGGTTTTTATAACTTTAGATGGGAGTATTATTGTTCATCCGATTGATCAGATGAACAATATATTATCAATATATAGTTTAATCAATCAATTTATTAGATGAATTTTATTTTCCGACTATCGGAATGCCAATATATAATAAGGTGTAGATTAGATTCTGTAACTGAATTATCTTAGTTGGCGATTCCACGATCTGTTTATCTTTATTATGATCGATGTTTATTTTTGAGTTAAGCGTTTGCTATAGTGAAATAGCTTTTATGGCTCAAATTAGTGAATTATAGAGTGAATTGATCTAAAATAAGGTGCTGTATGTAAATTAAACGGAAAAAATCAAATAAAAAACAAACTTTTTCGTTAAAACATTTGTGAGTATGGAAAATTTGCTATACTTTTGCAATCGCTTTCGCCTCAAAACGAACAGCGATTAAACTTTTAGAAATAGGAGTTATAAGAAAGAGTTCTTTGAAAAGATTTACATAGACAGAAAAGTAGTACAAGAAGCGAGTGCTGAGATTTATTTCGGTACTCGGGTAAAAAAGAAACAAACCGTCACCGGACATCAGTTCGGTTTCGAAAAAATCAGGTTTTAGACTACAATAATTTAGGAGATTCGTTCTGAACAGATTACAGACATTCTAGAAATAGAATATATAATATTTTACAATGGAGAGTTTGATCCTGGCTCAGGATGAACGCTAGCTACAGGCTTAACACATGCAAGTCGAGGGGTAACGAGAGGGAAGCTTGCTTTCCTTGTCGACGACCGGCGCACGGGTGAGTAACGCGTATCCAACCTGCCCCCAACTAGGGAATAACCTTGCGAAAGTAAGACTAATACCTTATAATTTCCTCAGATGTCATCTGACGAGGAATAAAGATTTATCGGTTGTGGATGGGGATGCGTCTGATTAGCTTGTTGGCGGGGTAACGGCCCACCAAGGCAACGATCAGTAGGGGTTCTGAGAGGAAGGTCCCCCACATTGGAACTGAGACACGGTCCAAACTCCTACGGGAGGCAGCAGTGAGGAATATTGGTCAATGGGCG